>OBZD01000001.1_pt1 | contig 512314 bp, 422 predicted proteins | sample 1501551 | NCBI WGS metagenome assembly OBZD01 (sample SAMEA2580221, study PRJEB22360) | human gut metagenome | biome: human gut; feature: human-associated habitat; material: faeces | place: Denmark | collected 2008/2010 | reverse complement strand
CTTGCAGAGGTTGTTTTTTGAGAAAAAGGGCGGCCCCCCCCCGCCGTTATTATTCCGGTTTTATCGGCTGGCTCGACCCGGATGGGCGTACGGACTTATACGTCAATCTTCGTTGTATGCACATCGAAGAAGAACAACTCACTCTCTATGCCGGTGGCGGACTGTTGGCCTCCTCGGAGCTGAACGATGAGTGGCTGGAAACGGAAAAGAAGTTGCAAACCATGAGACGGATTATTGTACCTGCCTCTCTGCACGACCCACAGCCTATCACCTCATAATATATAACTTTACAACTTATCACTGCACTATGTATACAGACAAGAAAAACATACTCCAACTGGTTGCGCTTCTCGAAGCACATGGAATAACGAAAGTCGTGTTATGTCCGGGTAGTCGTAATATCCCTCTCGTGCATACCTTGTCCAATCATCCGAACTTTACCTGTTATCCGGTGACGGATGAACGGAGTGCGGGCTATTTTGCCATTGGGCTGGCTTTGAATGGCGGCAAACCTGCTGCCGTCTGTTGTACTTCCGGCACGGCGTTGCTCAATCTTCATCCGGCTGTGGCGGAAGCATTTTATCAGAATGTTCCTCTGGTGGTTATTTCTGCCGACCGTCCTGCTGCCTGGATCGGACAAATGGATGGACAGACCTTGCCGCAACCCGGTGTTTTTCAGAATCTGGTCAAGAAGTCGGTCAACCTCCCGGAGATTCATACGGAAGAAGATGAATGGTATTGCAATCGTCTGGTGAACGAAGCCCTGTTGGAAACGAAACATCATGGGAAAGGACCGGTACATATCAACGTTCCTATTTCCGAACCTCTGTTTCAGTTTACGTCGGACGCATTGCCGGAAGTGCGTGTAATCACCCGTTATCAGGGGTTGAACGTGTATGACCGCGATTATAATGACCTCATTGACCGGATGAATAAATATCAGAAACGAATGATTATTGTCGGTCAGATGAATCTTATCTATCTGTTCGAGAAGAAACATACCAAATTATTATATAAACACTTTGCCTGGTTGACGGAACATATCGGTAATCAAACCGTACCCGGCATTCCGGTGAAAAACTTCGATGCGGCGATTTACGCAATGCCTGAGGAGAAGATAGACCAGATGACTCCCGAACTACTGATTACCTATGGCGGGCACGTTGTTTCCAAACGACTGAAGAAGTTCCTTCGTCAACATCCGCCCAAAGAACATTGGCACATCTCTCCTGACGGTGAGATAGTCGACCTCTACGGAGCATTGACAACAGTCATTGAAATGGACCCGTTTGAGTTTTTGGAGAAAATAGCAAGCTTGATGGACAACCGTACACCGGAATATCCCCGTGTGTGGGAAAACTATTGTAAGATTATCCCCGAACCCGATTTTGCGTATTCGGAAATGGCGGCTGTCGGTGCATTGATAAAAGGCCTGCCGGAATCATGTGCACTTCATCTGGCGAACAGTTCCGTGATCCGCTATGCACAGTTGTATTCCGTTCCTTCTACTGTCGAAATCTGTTGTAACCGGGGGACGAGTGGTATCGAAGGATCGCTTTCTACTGCTGTCGGTTATGCGGCTGCCTCCGACAAGCTGAATTTTATAGCTATCGGGGATTTGAGCTTCTTCTATGACATGAATGCTTTGTGGAATGTGAATGTCCGTCCCAATCTGCGCATCCTTTTGCTGAATAACGGAGGAGGGGAAATCTTCCATACGTTGCGGGGATTGGATATGTCGGGGACATCCCATAAATTCATTGCTGCTGTTCATAAAACCTCTGCCAAAGGCTGGGCGGAAGAACGCGGATTTCTTTATCTGCAAGCAGAGAATGAGGCGGAACTGGCAGAAACCATGCAAATCTTCACCCAACCGGAAGAAAAGGAACGTCCTCTGCTGCTGGAAGTGTTTACCAACAAAAACAAAGATGCCCGCATGCTGAAAAATTATTATCATCAACTAAAACAAAAATAGATTATGTCTACACCAAGAAAATGGACTACCATTAGAGAATACGAGGATATTCTTTTTGATTACTATAATGGGATTGCACGTATCACTATCAACCGTGAACGTTATCGGAACGCTTTCACTCCGACCACAACTGCTGAAATGAGCGACGCACTGCGTATCTGTCGGGAAGAAGCGGACATTGATGTGATTGTAATTACCGGAGCCGGAGATAAAGCATTTTGTTCGGGAGGCGACCAGAATGTGAAAGGACGTGGCGGGTACATTGGTAAAGACGGTATTCCCCGTCTGAGCGTATTGGACGTACAGAAACAAATTCGCAGTATCCCGAAACCGGTGATTGCCGCCGTAAACGGATTTGCTATCGGTGGTGGCCATGTGCTTCACGTGGTTTGCGACTTGTCCATTGCTTCGGAAAATGCCATCTTCGGACAGACCGGTCCCCGTGTAGGCAGCTTTGACGCAGGATTCGGAGCCTCTTACCTGGCGCGGGTGGTAGGACAGAAAAAAGCGCGTGAGATCTGGTTCCTTTGCCGGAAGTATACTGCACAGGAGGCTCTGGATATGGGACTGGTCAATAAAGTAGTCCCGTTGGAACAACTGGAAGATGAATATGTGCAGTGGGCGGAAGAAATGATGTTGCTCAGCCCGTTGGCTCTGCGCATGATTAAAGCGGGACTGAATGCCGAACTGGATGGCCAGTCTGGTATTCAGGAACTGGCAGGTGACGCCACATTGCTTTATTATCTGACGGATGAAGCTCAGGAAGGAAAGAATGCGTTTCTGGAAAAACGCAAACCGAACTTTAAACAATATCCTAAGTTCCCCTGACATTCATAATGGACTGTAAAGTAGAAATTATTCCCCGGTTGCTTCATTTCAGGCAACCGGCAGGAACTTCCAGAGGCATATATACGACACGTAAAGTCTGGTATCTTCATCTGACGTCTCCTGATTTTCCGGGTAGGGTAGGGATAGGAGAGTGCGCGCCTTTGCCCGCATTGAGTTGTGACGACCTTCCCGATTATGAAGTTATCCTGGCTAAAGCCTGTCGTCGGTTGGAAGAACGGCAGGGAAGGCTGGATGTAGACTCTTTGTGTGATTATCCCTCTATCCTGTTTGGTTTGGAAATGGCTATCCGGCACTTCTTTGCAGGAAGTTGGGCATTATGCGATACGGCTTTCTCGCGTGGTGAGGCAGGGATTCCGATAAACGGGCTTATCTGGATGGGAGACTTTGATAAAATGCTTTCCCAGATAGAGAAGAAAATGGAGGCCGGATTCCGCTGTATCAAACTAAAGATCGGTGCTATCAACTTTGAAGAAGAATTGGCATTGCTTCGTCATATCCGTACCCGCTTTTCCTCTAAAGAAATCGAACTGCGTGTCGATGCCAACGGTGCTTTCTCTCCGGTGGATGCAATGGAAAAGCTGAAACGCCTGTCTGAACTTGACTTACATTCTATCGAACAACCTATCCGTGCCGGGCAATGGGAAGAAATGGCACGCCTCACTTCCGAATCTCCCTTACCGATTGCTTTGGACGAGGAACTCATAGGATGCAATACACTGGAAGGAAAACAAAAACTGCTTTCAGCAATTCGTCCGCAATACATTATCCTCAAACCTTCCCTTCATGGAGGAGTATGCGGAGGAAACGAATGGATATCCGAGGCGGAGAAACGGCAGATTGGCTGGTGGATTACTTCCGCTCTGGAGTCGAATATCGGGCTGAACGCTATCGCCCAGTGGTGTGCTACGTTTGATAATCCGTTACCGCAGGGCTTGGGAACAGGATTGCTTTTTACGGATAATGTAGAAATGCCTCTTGAAATAAGAAAAGATTGCCTGTGGTTTTGTAATGATGCTATTTAATAATATCCGATGATATTCGACCGACAACAACAACATTTGCTATTGGAAGGAAAAGAATATACTCCTGAAGATATAGCCCGGTTTATAGCAGAAGGAGCAGAAAATACTCCTTCTGCTTTATGGGATTTATACCTTTTCCTGAATGAGTGGTTTAATGATTCTCCGGTCATAACAGTTCATACTTCCGGTTCCACAGGTACGCCCAAAGAACTGATTGTACGTAAAGACCAAATGATGCAAAGTGCACGCTTGACTTGTGAATTTCTGAACTTAAAGCAAGGAGAATCGGCATTGTTATGTATGAATCTCCGGTATATCGGCGCGATGATGTTGGTGGTGCGTGCTTTGGTTGCGGGACTGGATCTCATTGTGCGTCCCGCTTCCGGTCATCCGCTGTCGGATGTGAAACAGCCTTTGAGATTTGCAGCAATGGTTCCCTTGCAAGTTTATAATACCCTTCGGACTCCTGAAGAAAAAGAACGACTCAAGCAAACGGAGATTCTGATCATAGGTGGCGGAGCGATCGATGAGGCTTTGGAAACAAAAATAAAGTCACTTCCGGGAGCTGTCTATTCTACTTATGGCATGACCGAAACCTTGTCTCATATCGCCCTCCGTCGTCTCAACGGAACAGCTGCTTCCGAACGTTATTACCCGTTTTCTTCGGTAAATCTGTCTTTATCTCCTGAAAACACGTTGGTGATTGACGCCCCTTTAGTTTGTGACGGAGTATTACAGACGAATGATATCGCACGAATCTATCCCGATAAAGGTTTCATTATCCTGGGGCGCAAGGATAATGTTATCAATAGTGGCGGAATAAAAATCCAGGCGGAAGAAGTAGAGAAGCTGCTCCGTCCTTTTATTTCCGTACCGTTTGTCATTACTTCAGTGCCCGACCAACGATTGGGACAGGCTGTGACCTTATTGATAGAAGGACGGGCGGATACTGAAGAAATAGAAAACAGGTTACAGACAATATTGACACCCTATTATCGTCCCAAGTATATTCTGACAACGGATTGCATACCGCAAACGGGAAACGGAAAGGTCAATCGCGCGGAATGTTCCGACTTAGCCAGAAAAAAGTTAGTGACGTTTTTACCCTCATACCCTTACTAATTGGCACAATCTCTTTATTCATCCTACTTGTAGCTATGAGGGTAACTGCTGATAGCTGCCTGAGAGTATATATTTACCCTCATAGTACTTCGTCCAGATTCCGGTGGGATTGCCCTGTTTCCCTTTGTATATAATATGCAAATACTTAGGGATTCTTAGGCAAGTACTTCTTGTTTTGTAAAGGCTCACATTAGTGAATAAGATTGTTTACAGCCGTGAATTAATTTATTCATAGATGTTAGCCTATTTGCTTACATTAGTGAGCCTTTGCTAACTGTTAGGCAAAGTCGTATAAACAATAGGGATAATACATATCAGATGCGGGTGTTTCTCAGAAGATAAGCATATATCTGGAGTGAGGAGAAATCATGCACGTAATAACAACAGGAGGAACAACGGTAAGTAGTCTTTCAGTTCATTTCGCAAAAGTTCCATAGTTTTTTTGTTTGTACCGGTTGATAGATTTCACGCTGAGATTCATATTTTCTGCGATCTGTGTGTGTGTTTATTTGACGATTTCTTATAATAAAGAAAGGGAGAATGCCTCTTGTTATGGAGGTTTTCTCTCTTTCTTACCTAAAACTTAAATCCTTATTATCAAGTTACTTGCTATTATAAGCCGTCAACATCCAAACTAATTTTTCCTGTTCTTTCAGATAATCGCTCATCATCGAAACGGTAACTTCGTCTCCGGATTGTGATGCAATAGAAAGAATTTTTCGTTCTTCACCGATCAGATAGCTGATAGACTGAAGGATGTTGTTTAGTGCCTGTTCGCCGTTGCTTATTTTATCTACTTCGTTGATATTGGCAACCTTCAGGTAGTCGCTGAACTTATTGGCAGGAGTGCCACCCAGCATGAGGATACGTTCTGCAATTTCATCTACTTTTTCAGCAGTGTCATCATACATTTTTTCGAATTGGCTGTGGAGAACAAAGAAGTCGTGTCCTTTGATGTTCCAGTGGAAACCACGGAGATTAGTGTAATACACTTGGAAGTCAGCTAAGAGTTGTTGCAAAGATACTACTACGTTGTTTGCTCCTGATTCATTCAATTTGATAAGTTCTAAAGTTTTCATATTCTTTTTATTTTTAATGATTTATACTTGTTTCCTTTTTTCTGTATTGCAAAGATAAGGCGGAAAATGCTTGTTGTCAAACTGAAAATTTCTATCTTTGCATAGAAGAAATCTATGACTTAATATGATTTGATAGATGACAATACAACAATTGGAGTATATATTGGCTGTTGATCAGTTCAGACATTTTGCACGGGCAGCCGAATATTGCCGTGTGACACAACCGACTTTGAGTGCAATGATTCAGAAACTGGAAGATGAACTGGGCGTAAAGCTATTCGACCGGACAGTGCAACCTGTTTGCCCGACAACTATCGGACAGAAAGTAATAGACCAGGCTCGTGTGATTCTGGCGCAAGCAGCCCAAGTGAAAGATATTATCAGTGAAGATAAGCAGTCGTTGTCAGGTGTCTTTCGTTTGGGGGTATTACCTACTATCGCTCCATACCTACTTCCGCGTTTCTTTCCTCAATTAATGGAGAAATATCCCGAACTGGATATTCGCGTCACAGAGATGAAAACGCAGGATATTCAGCAGGCATTACACGCCGGAGATCTGGATGCGGGAATTATAGCCAGCAAATTGGAAGACTCATTTCTGACCGAAGAAACTCTTTTTTATGAGCAATTCTATGCTTATGTATCCCGCAAAGAACCGTCGTTCAAGCATGAAGTAATCCGTACTTCCGATATAACGGGCGAACGTCTCTGGCTTTTGGATGAAGGGCATTGCTTCCGTGACCAGCTTGTTCGTTTTTGCCAAATGGAAGCGGTGAAAGTCTGCCAAATGGCTTATCGGCTGGGAAGTATGGAAACGTTTATGCGAATGGTGGAAAGCGGGAAGGGGATTACCTTTATTCCCGAACTGGCAGTGACACAGTTGACAGAGGAACAACGGCAACTCGTCCGTCCGTTTGCCATTCCTCGGCCTACGAGGCAAGTGGTGCTGGCTACAAATAAAGATTTTATTCGCTACAGCCTTTTATCTGTTTTGAAAGAAGAAATAAAGGCGGCAGTTCCTAAAGAAATGTTGTCATTACAATCTATTCAATGTTTGTTGTGAGCTGATACTGATATTTGTCGGACTATTATGTTTGCCGGAGTTTGTTCTATGCTCCGGCTTTTGTTTTCTTGAACCATTCACTTATTTCGGTCCCTTTGAAATAGATAATCAGGGAGCTGACGATCACGACCATTCCTGCAACGGTACTAAAAGTCGGATATTCGTCAGGGAGCATGATCCAGCTAAGGACTGCACCCAGAATCGGATTGATCAACCGGCACATATTGATGTCGCTGACTTTGGCGCCTTTGCTTTGTAAAGCGATAAACCAGAAGCTGAAGGCGAATACAGATATGAATACCAGTATCGCAAGGCTGGCATAAAATCCGCCGGGTTTTCCGATAAAAGAATGATAACCTTCCGTGCCCAAGCCCACCATATATATAAGCAGACCTCCGAAGAACATCTGCACCGCATTCAGGAAAATAGGATTCACCTTTCCTTTGTCTTCTGAAACGGAGATAGCAGAATACCCTTGAAAGATAATACTTAGCAGTAAAAGTACGATTCCCGTAATTCCTTTCCAGTCGAGTGGTGCACCGTTGCTTCCCATTCCGATAATCAGGAACAGGCCGATGAGGCTGACAATAAGACTGATAATCTTATGAGTGTTCAGTCTGTCATTACTTGCGAGCAAGTGCGCTAACAGGACATTAATCAAAGGTGTCATTCCCATAATAATGGACGAGATAGCTCCGCTTACAAAGTCTACACCGAAGTAAAAAGCAGTATATCCCATAAATATATTGATAAGAATCAGATTCAGGAACAGTTTGCTGTGTTGACGGATTTCCCGCCACATACCCTTGTGCCAGGTATAAGCGAAAAGAATAATCCCAACAGTGGTAAAGCGGATACCGGCGAAGTTCATAGGGGTGAAGTCATAGCTCAATCCTTGTTTGATAAACGGGTTTACAATAGCCCATAGGATAGAAGCCAATATGGCGTAAAAAAGTCCTTTCTTCATTTTATTTGCTAGTCTTTTATTCAAAAATGCTGCAAAGATACAAATAATTAGGTAGATGCGTTTTGTTTCTTTGGGATAATTCTTTATATTTGGCAAATCAACCATTTATATAATAGTTATGAAAAAGTACATTGCAGAAATGATTGGAACGATGGTACTCGTTCTTATGGGATGCGGAAGTGCTGTTTTTGCCGGTAGTGTAACAGGTACAGTAGGTGCTGGCGTGGGAACGGTCGGCGTAGCTTTGGCATTCGGTCTTTCAGTGGTAGCGATGGCGTATGCTATCGGAGGAATTTCGGGATGTCACATTAATCCTGCCATCACATTGGGAGTGTTCCTTACCGGGCGTATGAACGGAAAAGATGCAGGAATGTATATGATTTTCCAGGTGATTGGAGCCATTATCGGTTCGGCTGTTCTTTTTGCTTTGGTGTCTACCGGTGCGCATGATGGACCTACGGCTACGGGTTCGAACGGTTTTGGCGAAGGAGAGATGTTGCAGGCATTCATAGCAGAAGCTGTGTTTACTTTTATTTTTGTATTGGTGGTACTGGGTTCTACCGATCCTAAGAAGGGGGCAGGCAATTTAGCCGGATTGGCTATTGGTTTGTCTCTCGTATTGGTACATATCGTATGTATTCCTATCACAGGAACCTCTGTAAATCCGGCACGTAGCATTGCTCCGGCATTGTTCCAGGGCGGCGAAGCGTTGTCACAGTTGTGGTTGTTTATCATTGCACCTTTTGTGGGAGCTGCTTTGAGTGCGGTGGTGTGGAATTATTTTGGAGATAAGAAATAACTTGTTTATATAATAAAAGTAAGAGGGCGACAGTTTCACAACTACCGTCCTCTTTTTGCGTAATTAATATATTATATTAAAAAAGAGTGTTTTTCACGCAGAATTAATAAATCAGGGAAATTGTACTTTATAATTCTTTATTCCGTCATATAAAGTTCTGACACGGATATTCAGTCCCTTCTTTCCCTCTATCTGTTCTTCTATCTTATCCAGTTTGAAAGATACATATCCCTCGCCTAAATGGTCGGGAGAATCTCTTTCACTGTTGTGACGGAATTCCAGATTGATATATTCGTCATCGGTATTATCTTCGTTTTCGGCAGCGGAATCAGCTTCCTTATTGTTGATAACCAGATTCAGGAAATGCTTCTTGTCTTCACTATGGGTACCATAGTACTGGAATTCGATAGTCAGATACTTCTTATCTTTACTAATCCACATATAAGTAGCGTTTATTTTATCATCCCCGATCTTTTCTTCTGTATTTTCTTCATCGTCCATGGTGACGATCTCTTTTGTTAACACTTTCGTAATATCTCTCACTTGGATATTGTAGTCATATCCGTTTACGGGTTGTTCCAGCTCGTTGAATATAACAAAGGCACGTTGTCCGTTTTCAAATTTCTCGCCTCCCCATGCCTGCGAATTACTCGGGAACATCGTCTTTCCATTATCCAAAGTGAAATAAAATTCTTTGCTATCCTCACTGATTTGGTTGATAGTGCTGATAACCAATGAACGCGATTGATGATCATTGTCGTCCAGGCACGATTGCAGCATCGGTAAGGTGATTATGATAGCTAAAGTTAAGGTAATGAATTTTAATTTCTTCATATACATAATAGGTTATGGATTTTAATAATATAATTGCTTTTTATTTTGAAAATGCGGGGAGGCAGAAAATATTGCATTCGAATCTGTTAAAGAAACAAAAGTACTAAAAGAGTTGTTCTCTCTATGCAGTATTTCTATCTTTGCTGCATTTATAAGATAAACACGTGTATAAGAGAATGGAAGAATTAGAGTTGTCGGAACAATGCAGGCTGGGAAACAATCAGGCCCGCAAGGAACTGTATGAGCAGTATGCGGGGCGCATGCTTGGCATCTGTCTTCGTTATACCGGCGACCGTGATACGGCCCAGGATCTGCTTCACGACGGCTTTATAAAGATATTCGATTCTTTCGACAAGTTCACCTGGCGAGGTGAAGGCTCCTTACGAGCTTGGATGGAGCGGGTAATAGTCAATACGGCTTTGCAATATCTTCGGAAAAATGATGTAATGAATCAGTCGGCGCCTTTGGAAGAATTGCCCGAGAAGTACGAAGAACCGGATGTTTCGGATGTAGAAGCGATACCACAAAGAGTATTGATGCAGTTTATCGAAGAACTTCCCGCAGGATATCGTACAGTGTTTAACCTTTATACGTTTGAAGATAAATCACACAAAGAAATCGCTCAGGTATTAGGCATTAATGAAAAATCGTCGGCTTCGCAACTGTTTCGTGCGAAAAGCGTGTTAGCAAAAAGAGTAAAAGAATGGATAATGAATAATGGATAGATATGGAAGAGAAAGAATTATGGATGAATAAGTTGAAGGAGAAGCTCGAAGATTATTCGGAGCCGATACCGGCTTCCGGTTGGGAACAACTGGAGAAAGAGCTTATGCCTCCTGTGGAGAGGAAGATATATCCTTATCGGAAATGGATGATGGCGGCTGCGGCTGTTATATTACTGGCTTTGGTTTCTTCTGTAAGCCTGTATTTTCTGGGTACGCCTGCCGCTGACGAAATACGTCATACGCAAACCCCTGCATTGGCTTCCGTACCGGACGCATTGCCTGCGGTGCAACAGCCGGATGCGCAAGGTGCAACGGCAGATCCTGTGTCGCGTCCTATGCTAAAGACAGATAGACTGGCGAAAACAGAACACAATATTTCCGAACAAAATACGTATACTGATCAACCTGTTATTCAGAATGAAGATGAGTTTCCGGCAACAGATGATAAGATTGATAATGGAGAAAAAGAGGAGACAAAGCTAGTGAAAGACGCGAATGCTGGTCAAAAAAAGCAAGCGTTGGAAACGGAAGAACCTAGAAACAACAGACCCCGCCGTCCTTCGAGCAGAGATAAATATCATATCCCGACAGAAAAGAAATCTTCTCAAAAGGGAACTTGGTCAATGGGGTTTGCCGTCGGAAATTCCGGAGGTGCTTCGACGGAGGTAGGGGGAGGTACCCAATATCTGTCTCGAGTAAGTATGGCTGCTGTTTCTAACGGCTTGATGAATATACCGGAAGATAAGACATTGGTGTTTGAAGACGGTATACCTTATCTGCGCCAGGCAAAGCAGGTGATTGACATTAAGCATCATCAGCCTATTTCTGTGGGAGTGTCTGTTCGTAAAAGCTTGGGTAAAGGGTTTTCTGTTGAAAGTGGATTGACCTATACACTGCTTTCTTCGGATGTAAAACTGGCGGATGGCAATCAGGAAGTGGAGCAGAAACTACATTATGTCGGCATTCCGTTGCGTGCCAACTGGAACTTTTTGGATAAAAAACTGGTCACTCTCTACGTTTCCGGCGGCGGTATGATAGAAAAATGTGTGTATGGAAAACTAGGCTCCGAGAAGGAAACTGTTAAACCTTTACAATTCTCCGTATCTGGTGCAGTCGGCGTACAGTTAAATGCGACGAAACGTATAGGTATCTACATGGAACCCGGTGTTGCTTATTTCTTTGATGATGGTTCGAGCGTACAGACTATCCGCAAGGAAAATCCGTTTAATTTCAATATACAGGCAGGTATCCGATTTACATATTAATGAAAAACTTTTCTATGAACTTGTCGACATTGGTGGATATTGCTTGGGTTACTCTCGCTAAGTCGTCTTTATTATTCGGGTGGGTCCGACCAGTGGAAAGATAAGCGTAGTTCGGGCGGAAGTTGAGATGGGACGCTGAGTTTTGTGACTGTTGCTTTTGACGAACGTATTACATTTCTTTCTGCATTCATTCTGTCCCGCATTATGTGATATGACGGGATTTCTTCATGGACGTGCCGGAGGGTGGCCGAGACTTTTGTCTGCTTCCGAACGAAAAAAATGCCAGTATCTATTGACATTGCCTGTCGGACACTGGCTTATTATGATGTGGCTAATTTGGCTCAAAAGATTAAAGTACCGGGATTTTATTCGTATGGCTATAATGACAACACTTGTCCGCCTACCACGGTGACGGCCGCGTTGAATGTAATTACAGCCCCGAAAACGATTGTGGTAACTCCTGTTTCCGCTCATTGGCGTTTTGAGGAAACCAACCGTAAATCTATTGAATGGATGAAAAAGCGTATTAATTGACTACTACCGTAGTGAAATACTTTTTGAATACCTCCGTAGCTTTTTCAAGTTGTTCGGGGGTATTTTCTTTTACGTCTTTCAGCTTGTATTCCTGTTCCATTGCTTCGTACTTGTGTACGCCCAGAGTATGATAAGGAAGGATCTCCACCCGTTGAATCATCTTATACTTTCCGAGAGCTTCTCCCAATTGTCGGATGTCTTCTTCAAAATCGCTGTATCCGGGTACTAGCACATAGCGGAGCCAGAAAGGTTTTCCGTTCTCTTCCAACCAGGTTGCCGTGCGGATTGTCTGCTCGTTGCTTCTTCCGGTCAGCATCTGGTGGCGGGCAGGATTGAATTCTTTAATATCCAGCAATACGAGGTCTGTTAGTTGGAAAAGTTTCTCTACGTCTTCATTCCAAAGACCGCCGTTGCTGTCTATACATACATGAATCCCTTTCTCTTTCAGTTCGCGAACCAACGGAACAAGCGCTTTTGCTTGGAACGTAGGTTCTCCACCGGAGAAAGTGATACCGCCGCGTTTTCCGAAAAAGGGACGTTGACTCATTGCCATGCGGATGATTTCTTCCGGTGGAGTAGGTGTACCTCCTTTTCCGGCTATCGTGTCGGGATTGGCGCAATACAGGCAGCGGAAATTGCAACCTTGAAGAAAAACGACGAGCCGTAAACCCGGCCCGTCGAATGTTCCCATACTTTCGTATGAATGTACGTTTATTGTCATATAAGAGTAGATAAGATTACATACGTTCGTGGAAGCTACGGCTGATTACTTCCAGTTGGTGTTCACGACTCAACTTCACGAAGTTTACAGCATAGCCGGAAACACGGATTGTAAGCTGCGGATATTTCTCGGGATGTTCCATCGCATCATAAAGCATCTCGCGGTTCAGAACATTTACGTTCAGGTGGTGAGCGCCTTTGGTGAAGTAACCGTCCATCATTGTAACGAGATTTTCAACGCGGTCTTCTTCGGTAGCTCCCAATGATTTCGGAACGATAGAGAAGGTGTTACTGATACCGTCTTGTGAGTCGCGGTAACGAAGTTTTGCTACGGAACTCAAAGAAGCGATAGCACCGTTCTTATCTCGTCCGTGCATCGGGTTAGCACCCGGAGCGAAGGCAACGCCTTTGGCACGTCCGTCCGGAGTAGCACCTGTCTTCTTTCCGTACATCACGTTGGAAGTGATGGTCAGCAGGGAGAGGGTAGGACGGGCATTCTTGTAAACCGGGAGTTTCTTCAATTCTTCGCTGAAGAAATATACGAGGTCAACGCCAAGGTGGTCTACCTTGTCGTTATCGTTTCCGAAACAAGGGAATTCGCCTTCAATGTCGAAACCTTCTGTCAGACCTATATCGTTGCGGCGGGCGGTAACCTTTGCGTATTTGATAGCTGACAATGAATCGAGCGCAATAGAAAGTCCGGCTACGCCGTAGGCAAGGTTAATGCGCGGGTTAGTATCTACGAGTGCCATTTGAGCCTTTTCGTAGTAATACTTATCGTGCATATAGTGGATGATGTTCATCGCTTCGTTATAAACGCGGGCAATTTCGATCAGAACCTTCTTGTAGTTGTCCATTACTTCTTCAAATTTCAGTGTGTCGCTGGTCAGTACGGGAATATTCTTCACCATGACTGTACCTGTGTTTTCGCAACGTCCACCGTTGATAGCAAGCAACAGAGCTTTTGCCAGATTACAGCGTGCACCGAAGAACTGGATTTGCTTGCCTATCTCTTGGTAAGATACACAGCAGGCGATTCCGTAGTCGTCAGATTGACGTACTTCACGCATCAGATCATCATTTTCGTACTGAATAGAAGAAGTGTCGATGGATACTTTAGCACAGAACTCTTTGAATCCTTCCGGCAGTTCGGGACTCCACAGTACGGTCAAGTTTGGTTCTGGTGAAGGGCCGAGGTTGTACAAGGTTTGCAGGAAACGAAAAGAAGTCTTTGTCACTTTGGTACGTCCGTCGTTGAAGCGTCCGCCCAGAGATTCGGTTACCCAAGTAGGATCACCGGCAAAGATATCGTTGTATGATTGCATACGCAGATGGCGTACCATGCGTAGTTTGATAACAAACTGGTCAATTAGTTCCTGTGCGAAAGATTCGGTGATCGTTCCCTTGCTCAATTCATATTCCATGTAGATGTCAAGAAAAGAAGAAACGTTACCCAGTGACATTGCAGCACCGTCTTGCTCTTTTACGGCAGCAAGATAAGCCATGTATACCCATTGAACAGCTTCTTGGGCGGTATATGCGGGACGGCTCAAATCGAGTCCATAGTATTCCCCCATTACTTTCATCTCTTTCAAGGCTTTGATTTGTTCTGCCACCTCTTCGCGCAAGCGGATACGGGCGTCAGTCATCGGACCGGTGAGGTTGCGCAGATCTTCTTTTTTAGCTTCAATCAGTCGGTCGATACCGTAGAGAGCCATACGGCGGTAGTCACCGATGATACGTCCGCGAGCGTAGTTGTCGGGCAGTCCGGTGAGGAATCCCAGAGAACGGAACGAACGGATTTCTTCGGTATATACGTCGAACACTCCATCGTTGTGTGTCTTGCGGTAGTGGGTGAAGATATCTTTCACACGGTCGTCCACTTCCACGCCGTTTTCGTGGCAAGCCTTGCTTACTACGTTGATACCTCCGAAAGGTTTGATAGCACGTTTCAGAAGCTCGTCTGTTTGCAGACCGACGATTAGTTCGTTTTCTTTGTCGATATATCCGGCTTTGTGTGATGAAATGGTAGATACAGTAGCGTTATCAAGCGAGCGGACACCGTTGTTTTTTCTTTCTTCTGCCAGTGCTTCAAGGCAACGGTTCCATACGGCTTTTGTACGTTCGGTAGGTCCTTCAAGGAAAGAAGCATCTCCGTAGTACGGAGTGATGTTATGACTTACGAAATCTCTGACGTTGATTTCGTTGCTCCAAAGACCGTCTTTAAAGATCTTGTTTAATTCCATAAATGATAAAATTAGAGGTTGTAGTTATCCTTTTCTTTAGAGCGCACAAAGTTACAATCATTTTTCATATAATCGGCATAAATATGCCCTATTTTATGCTTTTCAACATAAAATACCTGGATATTGCTATCTTTTGGAAACCTTCGATTGTTTTTTTCGTGAAAACTCTTGCATGTTTAAAATATCTTCGTACCTTTGCACCGCTTTTAACAAAAAGCACTTCTGAAAAGAAGTTTTGGAGAGGTGGCAGAGTGGTCGATTGCGGCGGTCTTGAAAACCGTTGTACCGCGAGGTACCCGGGGTTCGAATCCCTGTCTCTCCGCGATAAATATTGATTATCAATGGTTTACGAAAATTACACCCGATTTTACACCCGATAATGTAAAGTCGGGTGTTTTTAGTATTATTTTGCTATTCCGATTGAAGTTGAAAAGTAATAAGGGAATCTTAAAAGGTAAGGGGCATAAATTGTTATCGTAATCTGAAGAAATAGAAAGAATATTAAACTATTTCCCATTCCTATTCGCTCCTATCTTTTTATCGATTAAATTGCAATTGGCAAAGTATTCGTGATATTGTTGGTTTCCTGTATTGATTATGAATAAGTAGTTTTGACAACGGGTAATACCTGTATATACGAGTTCATCAGAAAATTCATAAGGGCGTGTATTGGCCAACTTTTTCGTTGCTTTTAGATTGTCTTCTATAACTAAAAATAAAACAGGACTTTCCCAACCTTTAAAGGAATGTATGGTAGATAGCTTAATAGTCCCTCTATTCATCCAGAAATTAGCTTTTCTATTCTTCCTTATTTTTAATATATCGGCATTGTTTTCAAATCCCGTTTGGGCATTGGGACATAGTTTCATAAACTCTTCTCTGGTTTCAAACATGATGTTTGTTTTTTCTTTGCTTTCGGTTCGCAACATATAATCGAGTTTACGTAACATTCTAATTCGAGAAGACAAAATCGTTACATCATTCGAGTGGAATCTATGTTCTTTTATCTGTTGATAAATATAAGTTGCAATAGCATTATCTTCTTTTACACTCTCTTCGAGAGGATAATAATGGTATTCGATATAAGGCTCATCAAATAAAGACATCATAGTGTTGGTCTCAATTTGTTGTTCGACCACATATTTATCTGCAAAAAAACGTTTTTGAAAATCTGTCACCAACAAAGCTATCTTTTGAGATAAACGATAACTTTTATTCAATTTCCTATCCCAAGCACCTGTTTGTACAGGTATTCTCGGCATTTTTTCATTGTCTAACTCTCTTGAATAGATATTTTGCTTTTCGTCAGCAAAAGCAACAATTTCTGCATTTTCACTGGCGAAATATTTCATGATAATTCTTATCCAATTTTCTTGATAGTCTTGAGTCTCGTCTATTAATATAACTTCGTATTTTGGTAATTCATCTTTATGATTTTCAAAAAGATGAATGTTTGAATATACATGTTTTTCAGCCAATTTCCCAAATTCCTCAGAAGACATATATGTACTATTTCCTTCTTCGTCTTTAAGAAACTCAAATTCAAGTCCGACGTTATTCATATTATTATTAATAAAGTCATGATAATTGCTTATATGGAAAAATTCCCAAGCAAACTCTTGACGAACTGTACTAATCTTATCGTGAATGTAATTTCGGAGTGTTATGTTGTAAGTTAAGATTAACACACAGTTATGTGTTCTTTTATGAGCGTTTACAGCTCTTTCCGCTAAAACTAATGTTTTACCAGAACCAGCCACACCTTTAATTCGTTTTCTTGCCCCTTCTTCACTTTTCGCCAACAAATCCTGTTCTTTCGACAATTTGTAACCAAGTCCTTCTTCTATTGTGTGGTAAGAAGGCCTTAATATGCGTGCAAAGCTATTATATAATTCTTCTGTAAAATAACTGTTCTTTTTACTTATCCATTGTTTTTCAAAGATACGATCCATACTTTCTTTTCCCAAGGAATCGTGTCCGATTATTGTGAAATTTTTGCTGAGGAAAGTCTTATACTTGTCCGATGGTTTCTCGCCTTCGCAGAATTTCTGTGCATATTCGGTTGTATGGCAGTGGAAATATACAGCACATTTGACAACATACCAATATTTATAGTCTTTCAAATGTAAGCTTAATAACGAATCAATATGTAAATCATATAGGTTCTTTTTATATTTCAAAACTTGGTTTAAGGGACTGTTTTTATATACAGAGTTATTACAATTGACAATCCAATTTCCTTTTTCATTCACATGATAATTTGATAGATCCCAATCTTTAACTTCAAAAATCATAACTCCTCCTCCTTTGTGCATCACTATGATGTCAGGTAAATCTCCATTTAGAAAAGGTTGGAAGAATATTTCATATTCATCATCATAAGCGTTTAATAAGAAAGCCAATAACGTTCTTTCACCCGGAGTAGCTTCTGGTTTTCGTTTTCTTATTATTTCGATAGGAGGATAAAGAATTGCCATACTTTATATTTTTTTAGTTACATGTGAATAATAAGGATTATAATTACAGAAAACGTGAGCCAACTATGCCACGTCTAAGTGAAGGTCGTAGGAAACCTTTGATGCGGATGTAACAATAGTAGCCCACGCTATATGCGTGAGAACCACTATGCTATCTCTTGCATCAAATTTGAAAGGCTCTCAGGTTTTCAAGTTACAAGATGAGCATAACGCTTCTTTTTTCTTATGTCTTGGAAAGAGTTGCCCCTATCCGAATGTAAAATTAGTTATTTTATTGATGTTTCGCATTATATAGAACGGAATTATAACTTGAATCCCCTATTTTTTCTTGGTTCTTCCGCTGATTGTCGTAAGCCTTGCCGAAGTTTCTCCCATTGCTCCTTAAACCATTCTCCGATTGGTTGCCTGTTTACGGTCAACACCAATTTATTCTCATCAACCGAACTTTTCTCAACCTTAAAAATGTCATTCTTGATGTCAAACTTTCGTCTGTGCTCTTCGGAATAGATTTTTCCATTGCATCTGATGGCTTCCTTTTTTGTCAAAAGACTGTTTATCATATCTTTGGTAAATCCGATGGCATAGCATAGTCTTTCCATTCTCAACATTTCTTTGAGCAATGGGAACCAGTTGAACGCCTTTTTAAGAATGGTATTCAATCGTGATATTTCCTTGTCTTTGGCTTCAATCTCTTGATTATGTATTCCTTGAAGATTACGAATCTGTTTGCCATGCTGTTCCTGCATCTGTTGCATCTGAACTTTTAAATCGTCAATGCTTTTGTTCCGTTTGGCAATCTCCTGATGCAGTTCCACATTGCTATGCTCCAGCTCTTTCACTTTTCCGCTGCCGAAAAGAGAACCCACTCCGCTTGCTATGGCTGTGGCAGCATCGGTGGCTACACTTTTGAGCTTGTCGGTGCGTATCTCCGATTTTACCTGTTTGAGTTCCTGTTCGGCAAGTCCCACCTGTTGTTCTTTATGCCGCTTTGCAGCATCTATGCGTTGTAGTTCAGCTTTCTGTTTCTCAATGATGAAATCGTTTCGTTCCAAATGTTCTTTGCCAGTAACATTTTTTGATTGCCCACGTTCCATCATTAGAATGTCTGATGCTAAAGTCTGCATTGCTGCCATATCCTCGTCATTGAGTTTGCGGCTCTTTCCGGTTTCGTGATTCATCCAGTCGAATACGATATGGGCATGATAATTCGGCTTGAACCATTTTCCACCCACTTGGAAACTCTCCTTGTCTTCTGCGTCAGGCTTTCCACCCAGCCAATGTCCTTCGTCCTTATGCAGGAAGATTTGGAGTGGCGTGATGCCCCAGCATCTTTGGCACTCTTCGCCAAATTCACGAACATCTGCCAGTGTGGTTTCCGGTCTGATGAGCAGTACACCCTCACGAATGGGGGAGCATCCTGCCACCTTGATTATTTTTCCATTCTTTCCTTTGCGTTCACGCTCCTTTTCCTGCATGGCACGCCCCGTCTTCTCCTTCACCATCCGTTTGATGTTGTCGTAATGTGTTTGTAAGTCCGGATTGCCGAAGTCCGGGTTTATCCACTGCTCGTTGTCGGAGGAGAGTTCAGAAACAACATAGATTCTGGACTCTCCGATGTTACGCATATACTCGGGAGTTCTCCAGTTATGAGGTCCACTGGATGTGACTTTGCAAGGCTTGATATGTATGCTTGATTTTGTTGCCATAATTATTCTGTTTTCATTGTACAATAGATTACCTTGTCCGCTTTCGTAAAGGGGTTCTTAGGGGGTAACCCATAAGCGGAGATTGCAAAAAGAGGGTCACTCTTTGCTCTGGGTTCTCAGGGGTGAAACGCCCTGAGTGGGTCATTAGGGCAAAGCCCTAATCCCCTCGGGAGAGCCCACAACTACGAAAGCGGAGCGTGTAGTTATAGTGGGCTATAACCAAAAGCCGTTCTTCTTTTTCGGTGACTGGCTGTGCATCCCTTTGACGGACTGGACTTGCCTGTTTCTTTCAGCCTGTTTCTGTAGGTATTCGTTCAAATCCTTGCATCCGCTGTAGGTCTGCGAAGCGTCACGGATGTATAAATCCCTGCTGTATTCCATACGGATTTGCCGGAGTGCTTCCATCCCTGCACGGTCATTGTCAAAGAAACAATGTATGCGCTCGTAGCTACCCAAAGGATAGAGAGCCTTGCTTACATTCGATACGGAGTTCAATACCATATAATCTTGTCTGTCCAGTTCGGGAAATTTCGGGCAATTTTCCAATCTCAAAGTAAGAAATGAAAGATAGTCCATAAATCCCTCGAACACATAACACGTTTCCCTTGCTTTTCCTGGCTGTTTGATGTGGGAGATTTCCTTGGGGGCAATACAGCCCTTGAAATAGCGGTTGCGGATTTCATATCCTTCCGATACGTTGGGAAAGGCGATGGCGAAATACCGCTTGCCGTTGTTGGTGAAATGAGCTTCACTGCATTCTCTTTTTGCCAGTTCCGTATTTATTCCCCTTTCCTGCAAATAGGAGAGCAGGGCAGGAGAAGAAAGCGGTACAATCTCCAGTTGCTGAAAACTTGGCTCGGAAAATGATTGCTTGCCAAAAGAAAAAGAAACAGGACGGACATGTGGTGTCTGTTCCGCTATGCGTTCCAATATATAAGGTATATGGTCGGTAGCATATAAGTGTGAAGCCAGTTCGATGATGCCGCCGCCTTTGCCGAGTGCAAAATCATACCATTGGTTACGTTCGGTATTTACCTTGAACGAGGCTTCGGCTTCTTCCCTTAACGGTGATTTATACCATAGGTTGATATCCTGTTGCTTGACGGGAGAATATCCCAAACTGTGCAGATAATCTGCAATCCTGATTTGCTTGGCTGTCTGTATATCCATAAAATGATTGTTTTAGTAGTTGGTGAATTGATTTATTTTTCTTTTCGCCCGTACCATTTTAAGAAGTACGGTCTGTATAACCACTTCACTAAATTGTCGTATATATAGAGTACGGCAATAAAGTGAAGCGGTTTATCCATTCCTTGCATTACTTCGCTTTATCCTTAATATATAGACCCACAGAATAAAGTGAAGCGATTACAAGCAATAGGCTAATAGTGGAAGTCGGGCATGAATGTGTATTTTCTGCCGTTCTCTTGCACTATCATCCGTTTGTTGCGAAGCATGGTGATGAGCGGTACCGCCTTTTGATGGTTCAGTTTTACCCCTATTGACGTATAGCTTTTGATTAAAGCATCTTCCAGTTCCTTGTAACCGTATTCCTCTTTTAGCCCGAAAACGGCTTCCAATGCGATACGGTGCTGCTGCTCGGTGATATGCCTGTAAGGGTCGAACTTTTCCTCTTCCGGTCTTCCCGGTTTCTTCGCTTCGGGTTTGTAACCCTCTATGAGTTCGGGCAAGGCACTGTCATTGATACGAAAGGCAAAAGGCTCGAAATCCATTGCCCGGATGTGCATGGCTGAAACGTTGCTTATATCCCCGTTACCCTTGTCCTTTTCCACCAGCAATACGGTTTCCGCCTTATTGTTCAACTCCGTGCCGATATGCCCTCTCGCATTCTCATCCCCTTTGTTCTGATGCAGTATCGTATGGATATGTATCTGCCTGTCGTCCGTCCACTGCATCAGTTTGGATATGATGCGTGTGGATTCGCCGGGACTGTTGATGTCATATACCATGTCACGGATGCCATCTATGATTACAAGACCGATGCCGGGCGTATTATAGATAGCCTGTTCGACAATCTTTATACGCTGCTCAGGTGTGTATTTTCTCAAGGCGAGAAACTCAAGGTTCTCATTGTCCCTGTCATCAGGCAAGCCAGCCATCCGTAAAATACGTTTCATGACTTTCAGACAATGATAAGGACTTTGCTCCGTATCAACATAAAGCACTTTCCGCTTCCCGTCGGAGAGTTCCGCCATATACCGCAACACTGTGCCATTCTTCAATGCGGCGGCTACGATAGCTGATACATTGAATGTCTTCTTACTTTTGGCTTTGCCGATGGATGCGCTGAAATTGCCCAATGTTCCTATGACGGAACCATGCACTTTGAGGATTTCAGGTGCTTTCTCATAACTTTTCGACAGGCTCAAACGTGATGCTTGCCAAAGGATTACGGCTTCTTCTGCCGATATGTCCTTAAACTCTTTCATATAGTCCATAGCCATGCCTCCCGTTATTTCCGTCCTCCGGTTTTCTTTCCAGCCAGTTCAAGTGCAAGCTCCACATCCACGATAATCTTGCGCCCTATTTGCGTAATGGCTTTGTCTATCTTTCCGCTTTTCTTGATGCGGTTGGCGGTGGGCAGGCTGCACCCGAACAGTTTGGCAATGCCCAGTATTCCGTACACATACTTTCTTTCTGTGTCCGTAATGGGTCGTGGTTGCGCTTCCGCTTGACCGGAAGCGTGCTTGCTTAGGAATATGAACTCTTCGCCTGTCATCTGCCAGACGGGTTTTAATAATAACTCTTGAAGATTTGTCATCGTTCAATCTATTTAGCCGTTAAACAATCAGCCCTGCGCACTGGCTGTTATCTCTGTTCTCGAACGATGCAAAATTAGATAGGGGCATGAGTGGTAAGGATGTGGTTAGCGTAAATAGAATATTTTATTATTTCTCTGAATATCAGATAATAAAAATACCACTCAAAAATAAATTTGAGTGGTAAAAGTGGTAATTTCGTAAAATGTCAGGGCATATCACGGATTATCGGAATATTGCGTCCATTTCTTTAGCGAAATTCTGGTTACTGTCACTTGGAAAATCGGAAACAGGTTCCTTGTACTTTGACTTGTAGTAGTTCTCATCAATATCCAGCAGTTTCAGTATTTCGTTTTTCCATTTATCCCTGTCCTGTTTGGGCAGTCTTTCACTCATCAGGAATATCAGGTAGCACACCCGTATCTTTTCCCTTGCCTTGATTTTTAGTCCCTTTTCACCGGGGGACAGGTTCATATTGGCATAGAAGTCCTGCGTTGCAATATCTTCAAATTGTTCCCCCACACAGACTTTATGAATAAGCGAAAGTAATTCTGTGTTGAAATATTCGGGTCGCTCCTTTGATACATCCTGTTGTGTCTCTTGCTTGTTCGGCTCATCCGGCTTGTCTTTTGCAACGGGAATATATTTTGCCAGTATTTCCATAAAATGGAAACTCAGTTTATAAATATCTCCGCAACAGTTTTCAATATATTGGAAAGCTTCCTTCCTTGCCAGCCGTTCCAATTCATAAAGCCTGTCCAGTCCTTCTTTTTCCTTCTCATATTCAGCCTTGCAGCGTTCATACTCCTTCTCGGCTTGCTTTTCTTCTGCTGCCGTATGTTCCCTGTAGCCAATGGAATCATACTTGTTATACGCTTCATTCAAAGGCTTGCTTAAATTTTGTGTAACTCTCAGCTGTGCTTCTATATCAGCGTCATATCTGCCAGCGAAGTTGTAGCACACACGAGAAATTATCTCATCATCAAACAATGGATGTTTTTCGTAAATCAGTATGTTTTTCTCTATCTCGGTTCTCAGGCTGTTGAGAATCAGAGTATATTGTTCTTTCGGTTTGTCAAGCACCAGTTCAAGGATGGCGGCTTCAAAAGCTTTTGTGTCATTGTATTGCTTATAGAAGTCCGTGATGAATTTCTGCCTGTCAAAAGAGAAAGTATGGCTGACTATAAAGTCGCTGTATATCCGATTGAGTTCGCCGTATTGGGGAATCATAATCTGTATTTCTCCTGCCATATACACTTGGTTTATGGATTCTTGTCTTTATCAAGAAGGGAAGTCAGTTCTTCCTCCACTTCTTCTATGCTTGGCAGAGCCGATTTTAAGTTTTCAGGTATAGCCTTGCTCAGTTGGTAATCGCTGATGCCTATCGGCTGGTCGTAGCCTGTCAATGCGTATTGCGCTACAACTTCGTCTTTACCCTTGCACAGCAACAACCCGATAGTCTTGTTGTCATTCTCTCCCCTCAGTTTGTCGTCCACCACATTGATGTAGAAGTTCAGTTGCCCCGCATACTCTGGTTTGAATGGAGTAGCCTTTAATTCTACTACGATGTATGCGTGCAGGGGAATGGAATACAGAATCAGGTCGGCATAGAAATCGCTGTTACCAATTTGAAAATGCTTCTGTCGGGCAACGAAAGCAAAGCCATTGCCCATTTCCAGCAAGTAACGGGTGACGTGCTTAACCAGCTGCTCTTCTATGTCCCTTTCGTCTGCCTTTTCCTTCGTTCCAGCCAAATCAAAGATGTACGGGTCTTTCAACAGGTAATTGGCAAGGTCGCTTTGAGGTGCAGGAAGCGTGGCTGTGAAATTATTAACCTTGTTGTTGCTGATTTGTCTGCTATATAAGTTGGTCTCAATTTGTATTTTAAGGACATTGCTGCTCCAACCCATTTCCACGGACTGTTTCATGTACCAATAGCTTACGCCCAATGGAAGCGAACTGTTAAGCATAATCACATGGCTTGCCCAATTGGTTCTTGCAACAGGTGATGCCATAAATACGTTTTCTATATCCTTAATTTCCATACGGTAAATGTCAGATACGGTTTTGGCAACATTATGAATTTGTGCAAGAGGTTCTTGCGTGATTATAATTTCTTTGTTATCAATGGATTGAATTTGCGCAAGAGGCTCTTGCGTAAATTGCACATCGTTTAAGTAGCGTACTTCGTCTGCAATTTTCTCCACGCTTGGGGCTATCAGCTTTGCGTCTGTTTCAATGAAATTCTGTAATGTCCTTAAAGGATATGCCTTTGCAAACTGACACATATAGGTAAGGTTGCGTTCCGAATAGCCTTTCTTTTCGGGATAATTGAACCGGATAGCCTTTGCTAGTTGCTTGATGATTTTACTTCCCCATCCATATAAGTTTTGATAATAGAGGATATAGTTGCCCATTTTCCAGTAATGGAACAACATTTGCGCATTGGCTGCGGTAATCAGCCGGACTTGCGCCTGTTGTATTTCCGAACCGACAGCATTTATAAATGCGTCAAAGTTCGTCTTTTCTATGTTATGTCCGTTGTTGCTCATCTTGTGATATTTTCAGAATACAAATATAATTCAATGGTGGTAATCCATGAAACTAATTGATACTTTTATAGTTGATTAAACTTGTTCATGGCATTTGCCCTGATGTCATCCGCTATGTCAATATAGGGTTTCATGGCTTTATAGTCGCTGTGTCCCGTCCATTTCATAACCACCGGTGCCGGAATTCCGAGTGCCAACGCATTACAGATGAAAGTCTTTCTTCCGGCATGGGTACTTAACAATGCGTATTTGGGTGTGACTTCATCTATGCGCTCATTTCCCTTGTAGTAGGTTTCCCGTACAGGTTCGTTGATTTCCGCCAGTTCACCCAGTTCTTTCAGATAATCGTTCATCTTCTGATTGCTGATGACAGGTAATGCCATGTGGTTCTCGAAATGAACATCCTTGTATTTTTCAAGAATGGCTTTGCTGTGGTCGTTCAGTTCGATTATCAGGCTGTCCGCAGTCTTGACTGTGGTGACTTCAATGTGGTCGGGCTTAATATCACTTCTTTTAAGATTACGGACATCCGAATATCGTAAGCTCGTAAAGCAACAGAACAGAAAGACATCCCTGACACGTTCCAAATACTGTTTGTCATGCGGTATCTGATAATCTTTCAGTTTGTTCAGTTCATCCCATGTCAGGAATATTACCTTTTTAGGGGTTGTTTTCAATTTGGGCTTGAATGTGTCGTATGCAATGTTCTGATGATGTCCTTTTTTGAAACTCCATCGCAGGAACCATTTGAGGAATCCCATCTGTTTACCAATGGTGCTGTTTCTCATGTCCTTTTTGTCACGCAAGAAATTGACATACTCGTTCAGCCCGAAATCGTTGAAGTATTCAAAGGTTACATCTTCCTTGAACTCTTTGAGGTGATTTCTCACCGCTGCAAATTTCTCGTATGTGGATGCCGTCCAATTATTCTGGTTGCCACACTCTTTTACAAACTCATCGAACACCTCCCAAAAACTAATCTGTGCTTCTTCCTGCTGTTCTTCACTGTTGTCTTTCATCCGCAAATTGAACGCATCCTTTAGCTGTTGGGTGGTGGGCATGGTTTCTTGTACCTCAAACTCTTTGAACACGTTTTGCATTTCTGCATAGTATTTCAGCAAGTCCGCATTGATTTCGGATGCGCTTTGTTTCAGCTTGTTGGTGCATCCGTTCTTTACCCGTTGTTTGTCGGCATCCCATTTGGCTACGTCAATCCGGTAGCCTGTTGTAAACTCGATGCGTTGGCTTGCGTATATGACACGCATACGGATAGGCACGTTCTCCACGATTGGCACACCGTTCTTCTTCCGGCTCTCCAATGCGAAAATGATGTTACGTTTGATATTCATAAATGGGTGCGTTTAAATTTCTACACCCAAATATACACCCAAAAATTGAAATGGCAAAAGGCATTTAGAAAGATTTAGATTTACTCTGCATCGTGGATAGTGTATGATTATCAGTGATTTGCAATTTTATGATATTTTCTGAAAGCGTAGGTTCGAGAGCCTCTCTCTCCGCAAAATATTTGTAAGTAACCAAAAACATCCGGTTTTACATTTAGAAATGTAAAATTGGATGTTTTTGGTTTATACATGTGTCCTTGAAATGGACGTTTTGTGGAAATCAGTGTTCTTTAACAAATAATTTTGGAACATTATTCGCTCTAAATATTTGTTAGTTTCAAAAACTTCCTCTACTTTTGCGCTCCGAAAGAAGGAGAGGTGCTCGAGTGGTTGAAGAGGCACGCCTGGAAAGCGTGTATACTCCTAAAGGGTATCACGAGTTCGAATCTCGTTCTCTCCGCACATTGTTTGTAAAAATGTTTAGTTTTTTGTAGAAACGACTACTTTGGTTAAACAAAGTAGCCGTTTTTTAGTATCGTTTCCGGGCTGTTATTCCAAGTCTTCAATAATCTTCTTCACGTCCACAGGTTGTAGGCGTCCATACACTTTTTCACCGATCATCACTACCGGCGCCAGTCCGCAGGCACCCACACAGCGCAGGCAGTCCAATGAGAATTTTCCGTCCGGAGTTGTTTCACCGACTTCGATACCCAGCACTCGTTTGAATTCTTCCAGCAACTTTTCGGAACCGCGTACATAGCAGGCTGTCCCCATGCAGACGGAGATAGGATGCTTTCCTTTGGGAGTCATGGTAAAGAAAGTGTAGAATGTCACTACTCCATACACTTTCGATACGGGGATTCCTAGTTTGGAAGCGATGATACGTTGTATTTCTTCCGGCAGGTAACCTTGGAGATGTTGTGCTTCATGCAGAATGTTGATTAGTTCGCCCGGATTATTTCCGTGCTTGTCGCAAATCGTTTTGATTTGTTCAGCTACGTCACAGGCTAGTTTTATATCTGACATAATACTTTTCGTTTACAGTTAATCAATCGATTTGTTGAAATAATGGGTATGCAATAATGTTTCTGATTTCTCACCCAGCGGTTTGCCGAGATACTCTTCATACAAGGTCTTGATGTATGGGTTCTCGTGCGATTTACGCAGTGGCTTGTTGGCGTCTTCGCGGTAGAGTGCGTTGGCGCGTGCATACAATACTTCCGAATTGCCGTGATGTAATGGCTGTCCGCCGCCTCCGATGCAACCTCCGGGGCAAGCCATAATTTCGATTACATGATATTCATTATGCCCGTTTCGTATGTCCTCCAGTAGATGACGGGCGTTGCCTAGTCCGTGTGCGATGCCTATTTTAAGTTCAAATCCGTTGAGATTGATAGTAGCACGACGTACTCCACTCAATCCGCGTACTTGCTCGAAATTTACGTTTTTCAGAGATTCTCCGGTATATATTTCGTAAACGGAGCGGAGGGCAGCTTCCATAACACCGCCCGTAGTGCCGAAGATAACGCCGGCACCAGTGGATTCTCCCATGGGGTTGTCGAACGGGCTATCCAACACCAGCGGAAAACCTATATTAGCCCGTTTGATAAGTCGGGCGAGCTCGCGGGTGGAGATAGAGTAGTCCACATCGGGGATTCCATTTACCTTAAACTCGTCGCGGGCACATTCATATTTCTTTGCCAGGCAGGGCATGATAGAAACCACTACCAGCTTTTCTTTGGGGATTCCCATTTTCTTTGCCCAGTATGATTTGGCGATAGAACCGAACATCTGCTGCGGGGAACGGGCCGTAGATGGGATGTCCAACAAATCTGGAAAGTGATGTTCGAAGAAGTTTACCCATGCCGGACAACAGGAAGTCAGAATGGGTAGCCGGACGGATTTGTCTCCGTTGAGATAGCACGTCAGTCGGTTCAGAATTTCGGAGCCTTCTTCCATAATGGTGAGGTCGGCAGCGAAATCAGTATCGAACACATAGTCGAATCCCAATTCGCGCAGGGCATAGACCATTTTCCCGGTGACCACTGTGCCGGGAGGGAAACCGAATTCTTCTCCCAGAGCAGCACGCACGGCGGGAGCCGTTTGTACAATCACCACTTTGTCCGGATTGGCCAGATCGTCAAGAAGGCGGTTGGTATAATCGCGTTCGGTCAATGCGCCTACCGGGCAGACGGCGACACATTGTCCGCAATAGGTACATTCGCTTTCCGTCATCATTCTGTCGAAAGCGGGGGCTATCGTCGTGTTAAATCCGCGGCGAATAGCGCTGAGTGCACCGACTGTCTGTACGTCGTTACAGACACTTTCGCAACGACGGCAGAAAATACATTTATCCATATTGCGGACAATAGAAGCGGTGATTTCCCGTTTGCGAGGAGAAAGTTCACCGCCATTGAAAGGCATTTCACGGATGTTGAAGCGTAACGCCAGTGTCTGAAGCTCGCAGTTGCCGCATTTGGGACAAGTGAGACAATCGTTGGGATGGTCGGAGAGAATAAGCTCGGCTACCACTTTGCGGGCGTTCATCACACGCAGTGTGCTGGTTTTCACTACCATGCCTTCCGTGCAGCGGGTGGCACAAGCGGGAGCCAGATTACGGCGGCCTATGACTTCGACCACACAGATGCGGCAGGAAGCGGGATTATTTTTTATACAGGTTCCTTTCAGGTCGATGTGACACAGCGTAGGTATGTTGATACCGATTTTAGTAGCGGCTTCAAGAATGGTACTTCCTTCGGGGACGGTGATAAAATGTCCGTCTATCTGGAGGGTTATTTGTTTATCTTCCATAGCAATAGATTTTAGCAAACTAGAATAGCTTTGAATTTACAGCGTGCCATGCACATACCACATTTGATACATTTGTCCGGGTTGATGACGTGCGGTTTGCGTACTAAACCACTGATTGCATCCGCCGGACAGTTCTTGGCACATAAGTGGCAGCCGATGCAATGTTCCGGATTGATCGTGTAGGTCAGTAGAGACTTGCATTGTTTGGCACGGCAGGTCTTGTCTCTGACGTGTTCCAGATATTCATCATAGAAGTTGTCCAGTGTCGATAAAACCGGGTTGGGGGAGGTTTGTCCTAACCCGCAGAGGGCAGTATCTTTTATCACCTGTCCCAGTGTGGCAAGGGTATCCAGGTCTTTTTCCGTACCTCGTCCTTCTGTTATCTTGTTTAGCAGTTCCAGTAATCGTTTGTTGCCGATACGGCAGGGAGTACATTTACCGCAGGATTCTTCTACAGTGAAGTCCAGATAGAAGCGGGAGACGGACACCATGCAATCGTCTTCGTCCATGACAATCATTCCTCCGGAACCCATCATGGAACCGGCGGCCAGCAGGTTATCGAAATCAATCGGGGTATCCAGATGTTTTTCCGTCAGGCAGCCACCCGATGGACCTCCCGTCTGTACAGCTTTGAATTTCTTTCCCCCTTTGATACCTCCGCCGATTTCATAGATTACTTCTCGGAGTGTAGTTCCCATAGGTACTTCGATCAGGCCGACATTGTTAATCTTTCCTGCGAGGGCGAACACTTTGGTTCCTTTGGAACGTTCTGTTCCGATTGTGGCAAACCACTCGGCACCTTTGGTCAGAATAATGGGAATGTTGGCAAGCGTTTCTACATTATTTACGTTGGTGGGTTTACCCAGATAACCGGATTCGGCGGGGAAGGGCGGTTTTAAAGTCGGTTCGCCTCGTTTCCCTTCCATAGAGTGAATCAGGGCGGTTTCTTCACCGCAGACAAATGCGCCTGCCCCATAACGTATTTCTATATCGAAGCTGAATTCTGTTCCTAAAATATGATCTCCCAACAAACCGTACTGGCGTGCCTGGTTGATAGCTATTCTCAGCCGGTTGATAGCCAACGGGTATTCGGCGCGGATGTAAACTAAGCCTTTGGAAGAACCGATAGAGTAACCGCAGACGCACATCGCTTCTACGATAGAGTGCGGGTCTCCTTCCATAATAGAACGGTCCATGAATGCGCCGGGGTCTCCTTCATCGGCATTACAGACAACGTATTTAATGTCCGATTTCTGTTTGTGGGCAAACTCCCATTTCAGTCCTGTCGGGAAACCTCCTCCGCCTCGTCCGCGGAGTCCGGAACGTTTGATGATGTCGATTACATCTAGTGGTTGTTTGTTGAGAAGACAATCGGCTAATGCGAAATAACCTTTGCGGGCGATGTATTCTTCGATATTTTCGGGATCGATAAAACCGCAGTTGCGCAAGGCGATACGGAGTTGCTTCCGGTAGAAGTCCATGTGTTTGGAGTCGCTGACGGTATGTTCCGTTTTAGGGTCTACATAGAGCAGTCTTTTGATTCTCCGTCCTCCGATGATATGCTCGTTGATGATTTCTTCCGCATCTTCGGGAGTGACTTGGGTGTAAAAAGTATTGTCGGGAATGATTTTCACGATAGGACCTTTCTCGCAAAAGCCGAAACAACCTACGGTGATGACTTCTACTTTACCGGTTATTCCGTTCTTTTCGATAGCTTTCAGAAGATTGTCCGTAATACCTTGACTGGAAGATGCTTTACAACCTGTACCTCCGCAGATAAGTATCTGAAGATGCTGTGCACCGGAGGATAGTCCGTAGCATTTTTCGGAAACTTTCTCATTGCTTTCTTCGCGCAATAATAAGTTGTGTTCCGCTTTCTTCCTGATTGTAGCCAAATCATGGATAGATAGAATTTTCATAAGTATTAGAATTGTTAGTCGGTTTTTTGCAAATATAAGTCTTTGTTTGGAATAAAAGCGTGGATTGAGGCAAATAAAAAGTGGACTTTTCCGATGTGGTTAGGTAAATAAATCTCTATCTTCGTATTTAATAGGTAGTAAACCTAAAAAAGATATTTAAAAGTATGAGACAATTTTTACTGGGACTCTATTTTTTATGCTTTCTGAATGTTGCGTCGGGACAGGAAATCCCGTTGCCGGAGAATATGCCGCAAGAACATCCGCGTGTGCTGACTACGCCGGAGGGAAAGCGGGAAACATGGAATCTGATTAAAACCGAAGCGTGGGCGGAAGATGTATTCAATAAACTGAAGGAGCGGACGGAAGCATATACCCGGTTGACGGACGTTCAACCGACGTGGTTGTTATCCCGTCTGGCTATGTTTATTTCCGTGAACCGGAAAGTCGGGCGGATTAGACTCGTATGATGAGTATTGTAACAACAGGCCCCGATACAGGATATTATGCCGATGTCTTCCGCAGCCGGAAAGAACGGGGAGGGGATAAAATGCATGATTACTTCTATCATAACCTCGGACAGTCAATGACATTAACCGCAGTCGACGGCACGGATATGAATTTGCAACCAACAGAAGAACTGGCTTTTGCGGGAGCGGATCTTTATGCTTACTCTTATTTGTATGATAACGTGAATTCTAAGGCTTGCATAAGTCTTAGAATTCACGTTAATATTACAAGGAAAAGAAATGCTCTGCAAAGAACGTTCAGTTCTCGCAGAGCATTTTTACTGGTTAGGGTTAGGTTCTTTTATTATTGTTTCACCTTGATGATGTCATAGTTCAGATCGCTGACAGCTTCCTGTAAGCTATCGTTTACCAGACGAAGGGTGGTATCGTTCACAATTACAAAATACATGGGAGCTTCACCGTTTTTCGGAGTTAACTTCACAGCCGTAACAGGTTTTTTGTTCACTACCTTGTGTACGGTTTGCTGTTTTCCGTTTGAGGTAAACGTCTTGTTTTGGCCCTGACCTTCAGCATCAAGGTAAGTCATATCCAGTGTATACGTAGTATCTACGCCGTCGGTTGCAGCGTTCAGGGTCAGTACATAGTCAATACCCGGACCGTCGGCAGCAGGAAGAGTACCTTCGTAAACTTCTGTCAGTTCGGTAATCGGAGTCATGGCAATGGCCAGACTGTCTGCTTCTGCCTCTGCGGTTTTGTTGGCTTTTGATTGGCAAGATGCCAAAGCAGCTACGACGGCTGCTAACATAATTACTTTTTTCATCGTTAAGTGCTTTAAGTTAATATAAATATAGTGAGCTATCGCTCGTTTTTATCATAAATCTATTCCTCCTCGTCCCGTTTGATGACCAGCAGTTTGTCTACTCGTCCGCGGTCCATGTCCACTACTTCGAATTGCAGATTCTTGTAAGTGAAGATGTCTCCGGCTTTCGGGATACGGCCTATCAAGAACATTGCCAGTCCGCCTAGCGTGGTGAAGTCTTCCGATTCCAGGTCTTCATAGGATAAGATTCCCATTTCCTCCATGAAGTCGTCGATGTTCATTGAAGCTTCCACCAACATCGAACCGTCCTGCCTTGTGACGATTTCTTCTTCTTCCGTTTCGTCCTCTTCGAGGATGTCTCCAAAGATACTTTCGGTCAGGTCGTGCAGTGTGATAATACCTTCTGTGCTACCATACTCGTTAACAACAACTCCGAACTTGTTTTTGTTCTTCTTAAATAGCTCTAAAACTTTATTTGCATACAAACTTTCCGGAATAAAGAGAGGCGGACGGGCTATTTCACGCAGGTTGAACTCCTTCTGATTGCCCATTGTCAGGATAATATCTTTGACGGACACCACACCGATTATCTCATCTTTCCGTTCGTCCACCAACAGATACTTGCTGTAATGTTCTTCTTCGATAGTCTTCATCACCTTCTCCCGCGTATCGTCAGGATGAAGTATCACAACATCTCTGCGGTGCGTCATCAATTCATTGGCACGTTTGTCCGAGAAGCGGAATACATCGCGTATCATTTCCGTCTCTTCCTTGTCGATCACCCCTTGTTCCGAACTTTGGTGCAGAATCATTTTGATTTCCTCCTGTGTCATGGGGCGTTCTTCGCTTTTCAGTCCGATCAGTTTATTCAGCAGGCGGGTGGAGATACTGAGTAACCATACGAAAGGATAAGAGATTTTTGTCAGCAGAATCATTATCGGGCTGAATAAGATTGCATATCTTTCCGGATTGCTGAGAGCTATGGACTTAGGTACCAGTTCCCCGATGATAAGAGAAAGATAAGTGATCACTGCCACGGTAGTAATCATAGCCAGATTGCGCGCATAGGCTTCCGCTCCCGGAATAAGAGAGAACAGAGGAACAAGGTCGTCGGCAATGGCAACTCCACCATAAGCACCGGACACAATACCGATAAGTGTAATACCGATTTGGATAGTAGATAAAAACTTTTCCGGTTCTTCTAATTGCTTTAATACTCCTCGGGCAGATTTGTTACCTTTGGCTACAAGAGTTTCGAGACGTGCTTTGCTGGAAGATACCAGCGCGATTTCGTACATGGCAAAAATGCCATTCAGTACGAGTAAGAAAAGTATAATAAGAAATTCCATAAATGGATTAAAATGGTTATAGCCTCGAAATTACATGAAATCACGACACTATGCAAATCTATGTAATATATTAATGAAAATTTAATAATCGTGTTGTCTTTTTGGGTATTGGAAGTGAGAAAGGGAATACAGAGGTGAAGCCGCCTCTGTATTCCCTTTCTTATATAAGATAAAGCGAGAGATACTCCTTATTTTTTATAGCTGTCTGCTTTGGCTTTGGCGCGTTCGATGCGTTTGGCGGTATCCGGGTGAGAGGAGAACATTCTCTGTACATAAGAAGATTTCGGAGCGTCTTTTGCCAGTTCAGCCAGTTTGGTCAATGCGTTGGCCATGGCATAAGGGTCGATGTTGTTTTTTACACAGAACTCAACACCGTATTCGTCTGCTTCGTTTTCCTGCTTTTGTGAATACTGTGCGCCGGCAAGAGCTTCTGCCATTGCTCCCAGTTCAGAGTCAGTCAGTTTGGCAACTTTGTTGCTGGCTGCACCTGCTGCATTCTTCACTGCCGAGCGAAGGTAGGCATTTTTCATCGCGTCTTTAGAGTCAGTGTGTACAACGTGACCGATTTCATGTCCTACTACTGCCATTACTTCTTCGTCAGTCATCACATCCATTAGTCCGGCGCAGATACGTACACTGCCGTCTCCACAGGCAAAAGCATTCACGTCTACAACTTCATAAACGCCGAAGTTCAGTTTCAGCCCGTCCATTTCTTTGATGTGGCCGGTCAGCTTCTCCAGACGTTTGCCGTATTCAGTGTCAGGTTTTGTCAGTGGATTGTGTGCATCCATCCAGACCATGTATTCCTTACTCATGTTGGCGATGTCCGCGTCTGATAAAGTAACTGCCGATACTACGTCTTTTCCAGCTTGCAGGGCTTTCCCTACATTAAACTTCTTTCCGAATTGTGCCGAAGCTGTCATTCCCATACCCAAAAACAACAGGGCAATCATAGCAATTTGTCTTTTCATTCTCGTTTCAATTAATGTTTCAAACTATGGTTAATATTCAAATGTGATTCCCAGTGTCGGAAGTAATGTTCCGCTTGATTGTTTAATGCGCTTCATCCTGTATCGTTGCGCAGCGGCGGGAGCTTCCGGGTTCTCGATGATGCCGGTACTCATAAGCACATCCTGTTGTTTCAGCTTGCTGACTGTGATGTTCTGCAAATCGAGATAAAATCCCAGCATACAATGTTTCAGATAAAACGTTTTGTCCACGCGTACATCCACCTGCGCAAAAGCGGGGAGACGCTCTTTGTTATATTTCGAGTAATCGTAATATGCTTTTCCCTGTGCATCCCATGCTGATACCAAAGACGACTTGGTTTCGTCATAAGGAGTGTACGGAGCACCGCCGATGCAGCTTACCTTCATGCCGAAACTCCATTGATGCGGAAGATTATACGTTCCCCGCAGATTGAATATATAGCGGTTGTCCCACACGGAGGCGATGTATTCGCTTTCTTTATCGTTGCGATATTCACTCTTGAACAAGGTAAAGGAAGAAGCCAGATTCAGTTTCTTGGCAATAAGCCACTTCACCAAAATCTCCGCACCGTAGGAGCGCCCTTGTGCAGTGGAAGTAAGTAACTCATTACCGACTACTCCATAATCATTTCCTTTGCAGTTAAGAGGAATTCCGTCCGCCACGGAAAGAGGGATCTTATCATAATCTTTGTAGAATCCTTCTACGGATGCTTCGAAGGTATCTCCCTTTCGCCAACTGATTCCCAGACTTCCTTCACTCACTTTCATGTAACGGAGGTTGTATTTATTAGCGAAAGTCCCGTTATTATTCTTAAAGCCGAGAGCCGTGTAGGCAGGGAGTTGATAATACAGTCCCGCATTTCCGCTTGCAAACCAATGATCGGCTAGTTGATAGGAGAGTGACAGGCGGGGAGAAAGCTGGTCGGAAAGGTCCTTCATTGTCGATGAATAATCACTGGCGTCGGCCCGCAGACCTAGAGAGGCAGTGAAGCGGTCGTCCATTGAAGTGTAATTGATCGTTCCGAAAAGTCCCCAGCGCAAGATACCTAAATACGTGTGATAATCAAAAGTTTGCGGCTGGTTAGTGTACACCCGTTGAAAGGTAGTGTTGGTATATTGGCTGTAATCCAGATTGACACCGAGATTGATTTTCCAATTACGGAAAGTAGTGCTGTTCTCGAGACGGAGTTTCGTTTCCTGTTCGGTGGAACGGAGGCGGAGCATTAAGTTATCCGGATGGCTTTCATCGTTCCGGCGATATTTCGTATTACGGTTGTTCAGATAGCTATGGCTGACTACTGCCGATTGCACGTGTGCACCTGCATAATGACGATAGACTGCCCCCACAGTAAATGTCTCCTGTTTTATCTTAGGCAGATAACTCAGGATATATTCATTGTCTTCACTGTCAGCTTTCGTATTCAGCCGCATATTATCAATTCCGCCCAGTCCTAATACCGTCAGTTCATTCTGCTCGTTAAACCGGGTTTTCAGTTTGAATTGTGCATCGGTAAAGGTTGGCAGGAAAGGCAAATCGAGCATATCAAACAGGAATTGCAGATAAGACTGGCGCACGGAAACCAAGTAGGAAGTCTTCTTGCCTATATGTCCGTTGGAAGCCAAAGAAACTTCGGAAGCTCCCAGTGTAGCCTTCAATGAGTTGCGTTCCATATCTCCGTCGCGCAACTTGAAGTCGAGTACGGAACTAAGTGCATTTCCCTTATCCGCAGGGAAAGCGCCGGTATAGAAATTTACTTCCCGTATCAGGTCGGCGTTGAGGATTCCTACCGGACCGCCGGATGCGCCTTGCGTACTGAAGTGGTTGATGTTGGGGATTTCCACTCCGTCAAGATAGAAGCGGTTTTCGGAAGGCGCCCCGCCTCGCACAATCAGGTCGTTGCGGTATCCTATCGGTGAAAAGGCGACTCCGGGGTAAGATTGCACGATGCGTGAAATATCCCGGTTGGCTCCCGGACTCTTTTCTATTTCCTGTATTCCGATAATGCGCAGGCTGACGGGACTTTCCACATCGCGCCGGAAAGGAGAGGCGGTGATTGTCACTCCTTCGAGTTCGGTCAGGTTCTCCTCCATTTCTATCGGGATGTTCAGGTTTTTGGTAGATAAGATGTATTCGGAGGTCGTAACGCTCTTGTATCCGATTGCCGATGCTTGCAGGCGGTAAATGCCCGGCGGCACTTGTTCAATGGTGAAACGCCCTTCAGCATTGGTGACACTGCCCATATTCAGCCCGATAATCATCACATTGATAAATTCCAATGGCTGACGACTATTCTTGTCAATCACCGTTCCCTTTATCTGATGCATAGGTTGTGCTTGCAACAGAAGGAGCATAGTATTGAAAAACAGTAGAAGTGTCAACAATCTTTTCATGCGGTTGCAGTTTAGTGCTGCGAAAGTACGAAAAAAGTATTAAAGAATGATATATTCAGTGAATAAAAAAAGAATATGTTCTATATTTGTGGGAAATATAAAAACGGATTCCTTATGAAGACTGTAAAACTGATTACTTGCAATGACGCGATGAAGGCACATATCCTTCAGGGAGCGTTGGAGAACGAAGGGATTGAATCTATTCTGCACAATGAAAACTTCTCTACCTTATATAAGAGTTGTGTGAGCAGCATAGCGGGAGTGGACATTCTGGTGGCGGATGATGATTATGAGAAAGCCGTTCAGGTGTTGAGAGATAACCAGAGTTGGCCGGAAGAATTGACGCTTTGCCCTTATTGCGGGTCGTCGGATATTAAGTTCAGGTTAAAAAAAGGACAGAGGCTGCGTGCTGTCGGTGCGGCAATACTTTCCATGTTGGCGGCAGCCCCTCCGGGAGATAATCATTGGGAATATACCTGCGGACAGTGCCAACGGACTTTTGAGGTGCCTGTTGCCAAGTTCCCTTCTTCAGAGGAAAAGGAGGAAGAATAATTTAATCTAACTATATACGTATAATGAAAAAGAGAAATCTTCTGTTAGCTGCTTTATTATTGATATTGGTGGCCCCCTCTTTTGCTGCCAAAGTAGATACTTTATTAGTTAATAGCCCTTCCATGAATAAGGATGTACAGGTGGTGGTCGTTACGCCGGACGCTGCGTTGGGCAAGAAAGCGGTGGCTTGTCCCGTCATTTATCTGTTGCACGGTTATGGTGGAAATGCTAAAACATGGATCGGGGTGAAACCGGATCTTCCGCAGATTGCGGATGAAAAAGGAATCATCTTTGTTTGTCCGGACGGAAAGAATAGCTGGTACTGGGACAGTCCGAAAGATCCGTCTTACCGTTACGAAACTTTTGTTTCATCGGAACTGGTGAAGTATATTGACGGACATTATAAGACGATTGCTGACAGGAAAGGACGTGCCATAACAGGATTGAGCATGGGAGGACATGGGGCTATGTGGAACGCTATCCGTCATAAAGATACGTTTGGTGCCGGTGGAAGTACCAGTGGCGGGGTAGATATCCGTCCGTTCCCGTTGAACTGGGATATGTCGAAACAGTTGGGCGAATTTGCATACAATAAAAAGGTATGGGATGAACATACGGTTATCAATCAGATTGACAAGATAGAAAACGGGGATTTGGCTATCATTATCGACTGTGGTGAAGCGGATTTCTTTCTGAATGTGAACAAGGATTTGCATAACCGTCTGTTGGCCCGGAAGATTAACCATGACTTTATCACTCGTCCCGGCGGACATAACGGGAAGTATTGGAATAACTCCATTGACTATCAGATTCTGTTCTTTGATAAGTTTTTCAAGAAATAAAAGGGCTAATGCTTGACTTTAGCTTTTGGATGTCGTATCTTTGGATACATAATCATAAAATAGATTGAGGTTAAACTACGATAAAAGGAGAAAGCATTGGCTTTCTCCTTTTTTTATTGTATGCCGGATGTGTGAGAACTTGACCCCGGCTCATAACGGGCGTAAGCTCGGGGATGAAAGCACTTTAGCTGACGGACTACGACAAATTACACGCTCTGTCAGGTTGGAACAGACGCTCTGTTTACCGGAAACAGACGCTCTGTTAAGTAGATTTAGAGCGTGCGTTTTGAAAAAGCGGAGTAATGCCGCTTTCTCTGTTAATGATGCATAAATCTGCTCTTGACAAAAGAATGCCGAAATTGTAGTCTGGCTATTATTTGATTCTTAATCCGCTTCCTCCTATGAACAACCGGCTCGAAGGACTATTCACACTTTTCTCTATCTTGATTCGTGTGCTTGGAGTTTCTTCTTCCTCTTCTTTAGGCGGATAAGTTCCGTTCAATACTCCGAGGGCAACACTCAACAAAGTTTCCTTTTCATCACCGAAAGGCAGGAAAGTTAAGTAATCTGTTGAAGCATTGACTGAGTATGTCGGTTTGAATCCGGGGTAAGTATCATGCTCGGAGTCATAGATAGTAGCTACAACCGGATTGACGGACCATTGGAATTCTTCGTTGATGAATTGTTCCGTGGCTACATTTTGTCCTTTTGTTGAACTGCCGATAGCTATTAATTTTTGAATCTTTCCGTTCAGGCAGTGCATTAGCATTTCCGGTGCTCCTGCTGTTTCTCCGCCAATCAGGACGATAAGGGTTGTTAAGTCCAGGTTCTTGCCGCCGGAGGTATTTAAAAGTTTGGAGTCAAATGTCAGGGTCACATCTTTATCCGTGTTCTTGTCATTATATTCCAGAAATCCCATTGTCTGGTCAAGATAATAAGAAGACACAAGCATCGTACTCAACAACTGTACGCAATCAATGCTTCCTCCTTTGTTGTATCGCAGGTCGAGTATTACCTCGTGAATATTCTTCTGAGCAAGCTCATCCGACCATTCGCGTAATTCGGCGTTGTATTTTTCCGGACTCTCTTTGGTGCCTGCCGTAAAACTGTTGTACATCAGATAGCCGACTTCACTTCCATCGGTCAGTGTCAGTGTTTTCTTACAGTGAACCGGATTGTCTACCAATGGTACGGCTGCACCAATCTTTACCGGATCACCTACCGGAACAACCCGGTAAATTTCTTCTTCTTCACCTTCTACCGGTGGCTCTGTGGGCGGAACTAATTGATATTTTCCTAAAGTAACTTCCAAGGGTTCCGTACCTTGCAGTAGTTGGCTTTCATATTTCTTGCTGATATAGGAGGTGTCTACTTTCACAATCCAGTCGCCCCGTTTCAGTACGGCCGCGGCCGGAGAACCGGGAATGACATAAGTAATCAGTGCGTTGTAAGCAGTATCAATGTCCGGGTTGCGAACCAATGAATAGTCGAATCCATAGCTTGGCAGCGGAGTCTCCATGACAGAATCGACGAACGAATAACTGTCGTTCTTCGACTTTACTTTTGACAAGAACTGGGCAGGTTCCAGAAACAGATTCGCATCATCGTAGGCAGGTAGGTCTTGATACCACAGATAGTTCTGTTGCATGATATCGTACATCCATGTGTCCAATGCAGTCATGTGGGCATACTCCGGCCAGCGGTCGACACCGCAGGAGAAAAAGCCGCTGATAGATACGATAACCAGGGCAGGTATAAGGATTATCTTTCTTAATTTTGTCATTATAAAAAGCTTTTCACTGTGCAAATGTAGGAAATACTTTGCTTATCTACCACATTTATGGTATAAAAATGCCTTCAATGTGTGATTGGTTGTTAGCGGATATGCCCTTATCTTTGCCATATCAAAGTTATCAATAGGTATTAATAGGATTTTTGGATGGATATAGCTGCATTATTATCGGGAGGTGTCGACAGTTCGGTGGTCGTACATCTCCTTTGTGAGCAAGGATACAAGCCGACTCTTTTTTATATTAAGATCGGCATGGACGGGGCGGAATATATGGATTGTTCGGCAGAGGAAGATATTGAATTGTCTACCGCTACTGCCCGTAAATACGGTCTGTCTTTGGAGGTGGTGGATTTACATCGCGAGTATTGGGACAATGTGGCGGCCTATGCCATTGATAAGATTAAGAAGGGGCTGACACCCAATCCGGATGTGATGTGCAACAAACTTATTAAGTTTGGCTGCTTTGAACAGCGTATCGGAAAAGACTTTGATTATACGGCTACCGGACATTACGCCACTACCTTGCAACGTAACGGTAAGACGTGGCTCGGGACAGCGAAAGATCCTGTAAAGGACCAGACGGACTTCCTTGCACAAATAGATTATCTGCAAGTTTCCAAACTGCTGTTTCCCATTGGCGGACTGATGAAGCATGAAGTGCGTGAGATAGCGTTGAATGCAGGCTTACCGAGTGCCCGGAGAAAAGACAGTCAGGGCATTTGCTTTCTCGGAAAGATAAACTACAATGATTTTGTCCGCCGCTTTTTGGGAGAAAAGGAAGGGATGATTATCGAATTGGAGACTGGTAAGAAACTGGGTACGCATCGGGGGTATTGGTTTCATACGATCGGTCAGCGCAAGGGGCTAGGATTAAGTGGTGGTCCTTGGTTTGTGATAAAGAAAGATATTCAGGAGAATATTATCTATGTGTCCCGTGGTTACGGTGTGAAAACACAATACGGCAATGAACTTCGCATCAACGATTTCTATTTTATTACGGATAATCCGTGGCAGTCAGCAGGAAAGGAGATAGACATCACTTTCAAGATTCGCCATACTCCCGAATTTACGAAAGGGAAACTTGTGCAGGAAGGAGAGAGGCAGTTCCGTATCTTGTCTTCTGAAAAGTTGCAAGGCATTGCCCCCGGACAGTTCGGAGTTGTTTATGATGAGGCTGCGCAGGTTTGCGTGGGGAGTGGGGAAATCGGATGAAGAGCTTCTTGCAGGGATTGACGCCGTGAAGTAGATTATTTTTAGATATAATATTCCGCCAAATCCACAATCCCTGCCCGCATCGCATATTTAGTCGCTTCGTGCACATTATTCACTCCCAGTTTCCGGAAGATATTTTTGCGGTGGCTGTTAATAGTATGGAAGCTTAGATTTTTTTCCGCTGCAATCTCTTTCGTTGTTTTCCCCAGTGCAATTTCTTTCAGGATATTCTTTTCCGTTTGCGTCAGCAAATGGTCTTCTGTCATTGTGCCGGCTACAGGAGAAGCAGCGCCTGAAAGCAGCAGGTTGCTGACATGATTGCAGATATACCGTTGTTTACGGCCGGCACATTGGATAGCAGTCATGATTTCCTCTTTTGAATTATCTTTCATCACTACCCCGAAAGCCATACTGCTGAACAATACCTGGCGGAGAAAATTAATACTTAACTCATCCGAGAACAGAATCCAGTCGACCTCTTTGAATCTTTCCTGCAAGACAATCAGCTCATCCGCCCCGGCAAAATCGAATAGCGTATAATCCAGCACTACCACCGCTTGCGGATACAACCGGAGCTGCTGAATCAGTTCTGCCTTGTTGTCAGCTTCTAAGAGGGTGGCAACATCTTTCTGCTTGCTTAGCAGAAAGATCATCCCCGCTTTACTGATGTCCTGATTGTCTGCGATGATATATTCTCTCATAGGAAATTAATGAATTAAAAAAACTCCGCTACAAATGTACGCATTTTGCGCGATTTGTAGCGGAGTTGTTCCAAGATTCTTGTATCCCGATTACCAGGAACGTCCTTTGAAGATGTTGGACTGGTCGAGCGGAATGATATTTCCGTTCAGTGTCAGGTTATTGTTGCTGAAGTTAGGGCTGATTGTAACTGAAGCGTTGTTGTCTCCGTTGCTCATGGTGATAAATACTTGAGCGGAGATACCGATACCTTGAACGCTGAATGAGCAGTTCACATTACCTTTCTTGTCGACATTCATCTTCATGTCCGAAGAATTACCGTCTACTGTGACACCACCGATTCCGTTAGGGCCGGGATAAGGAGTGTTGAAAGCAGTCTGTACTGTGGCTCTGTTGCCGTTCATCAGAACGAAGTTAGTGTTTGAAGTAACAAAAGCGCTCATGCCATTGCGGAATATTACCTGATTGGCTTCCAGAACGAACTGTTTATTCTTCAAAGCCTGTACGGCTTGTTGATAAGCTGCCATGTCCTGCACCTGTTCTTCGGCACGGAGTTTAGCTCTTTCCGCATCTCTTTGAGCTTTTCTTTCTGCGCGGCGTGCTGCTGCGTTACTTTCCTGTGCATACATCATCGTGCTTGCACTTACTAATACTAATGCTAATAATGCAATAAACTTTTTCATAACTTTTTTTTGTTTAGGTTTAATACGTTGTCCGTTTATTGCAAAAACAAAGTCTGTGCCAGATTGTTCACGAGCGTCGCGCAATTTTATATCCGATCGCTGCGACGGCAATACTCATTAAAGGGCTGATAATGTTGAAAAAACAATAGGGAAGATATACCAATGTGGGGACGCTTAGTATTGTAGCCTGCGTCATCCCGCAGGTATTCCAGGGGATCAGCACGGATGTAACGGTTACTGAATCCTCGGTCGTCCGGCTCAGCAAACAACTTTCGTAACCTTTTTTAGCATAAATGTCGCGGAACATATTTCCGGTCAGAATGATACTGATGTATTGGTCGGCAGTTGCCAGATTGAGGAACAACCCGGAACAAACCGTAGCTCCCACCACGCTGACTGTTTTCTTCATAAAACGGACAAAGATAGAAGTGATACTTCCCAACATACCGCTGGCTGTCATCGCTCCGCCAAAGCACATGGCACATAAGATCAGCCAAATCGTATTCATCATGCCGGACATGCCACGTGTAGCGATTAAATCTGTCAAAACGGCATTATCTGTATGCAGACTTGTACTTCCGTAGAAGGTCATCATCAGTCCTTTGAACAGCGAATCGAAGCCGGAGGCAGCCATTCCCGAAATCTCCTGTAATAAATCCGGTTGAAATATCAGGGCAAAGATGCCTGCCAGCAATGTTGACAGGAACAGCGTAATGATAGAAGGTACCTTACGTGCAATCAATATTCCCGTGGCGACCGGAACAATCAGAAGCCATGGTGTGATATGGAACTTCTCATTCAGTGCGGCGGCCACCTCCGTGATATGTTGCGTATTGTTGGCATCATGTGAGAATCCCGCTACGGTGAAAATAATCAGGGTAATGACAAGAGAAGGAATCGTGGTTATCATCATGTAGCGGATATGGCGGAAGAGGGGAGTGTCTGTGACGGAGGCTGCCAATATGGTAGTTTCCGACAATGGAGATACCTTGTCGCCAAAATAGGCACCGGAGATAATCGCTCCTGCAATCCAACCTTCTTCAAATCCCTGCGCCTTACCGATCCCCATTAATGCGATACCGATAGTGGCAATTGTAGTCCACGAACTTCCGGTCATGACTGAAATCAGTACGCAGATAATGCAGGTGGATGCAAGGAAGAAACTTGGGTGGATAATCTGCATTCCATAATAAATCAGCGTAGGCACTACACCGCTAATCATCCAGATACCGCTGAGCGCACCAATAATCAGCAGGATAATGATAGCAGTTGTCACTCCGGCTACGTTGTTTGTAATAGCCAGCTCGTAGTCTTTCCATGGAATTTTGTAGAATGCCATGCCGATAAGGATACAGACTGCGGTGGTAGTAAGCAGTGACACTTGGCTGCCGCCACTCAGTGCGTCGCTGCCGAAAGTATGGATAGTAGCGAATAATAATAGAACAAGTACAATAATCGGTATCAGTGATACGAGTGGGGAAGGAGCTTTTTTCATGCTAAATTCTCTAATCCTTTTTTTGTTGTTTAGCTGATATTTATTTTTGGCTGCAAAGATACAACAAAAAGGTGGAAATCTTTTGCATTATGGGAGCGGGCAATAAAAATTATTATAAGTTTATATTTTCTTGGAATATAGAAAGAGCTAACCTTTAGTTGAGCATGGTTTTACGTTTCAGCCACCAATAGCGGATGAAAAGTATTCCTGTCAGAATCAGCGCAATGGACAATCCGGTGTAGAAGACAGAGATAAAACTTTCGGGTAGCAAATGGAAGCTTCGGATCGTAATTCCGAGAGAAATCATGAATATCATGATTATCCAGCTTTTTACATCGAAGAAAGAGAAAGGACAGTTGCGGGTTTCTTTCTTCTGTTCAATCCGGCGGGTATGCTTGTAGTAGAGTCTTTTAAAAATCAGTACGAAGAATAACAGGAAAACGATAGTGGCTTCCCCTATCTTAAACATCCAGTCGTGTGAGTTGTTCATCCAGGTGACGATTCCTATCCGCAGGATGTTTCCGCCCGCAATAATCCAGACGGTGCCGGCTATGATTAGTAAGATTTGTCTGTTAACTCCGTACTTCATAGTTTACTGATTTTTTGTATTAAACGGTTTTACCATCCATTTTGTTGACTCACTTCTTAAAGAAAATCGTAATTAATAGAGAAATACCGGTTAAAAGGACTCCGATACCGATAACGCCGTGCCAGCCATACAGTTGCCAGAAACTTCCGGCAAGGAATGTTCCCATGGAGCCACCGATGAAGTAGGTAGTCATGAAAATTGTATTGATACGGTTCGAAGCGCGGGGATTCAGTTCGAAGATACTCGTCTGGTTACTGAGTTGGATGCATTGCATCCCTATATCAATCATGATAATGCCGGCGATGATTCCGGCGTAAGTGTTTTCTCCGACGAAGAACAATAACCAGGACAAAAGAATCAATCCGCAGCCGATGAAGTTGAAGCGGCGAACGCCTACCCGTTTTACATATCTTCCCACAAAAGAAGCTGTTAATGCTCCGGCTACTCCGCAAAGTCCCAGCATACCAATCACGTCGCTATTGGCGAAGAATGGAGCTTGTCCCATTTTGAAAGCGAGGCAGGACCACATGGCGAGGAGCGAACCGAAGTTCAGGGCGGCCCGGATAGAGTAGATGCGTAGTTGCGGAAACTCTTTCACCAAAGCCAGCAGGGATTTCATCAGGTCGCTGTACTTTCCCCGGAAGTTGGTCTGAATGTTGGGAAGAACTTTCAGTACGACAACCGCACAGACAAACATCATACCTGCGGCAATATAATACATCTCCCGCCACCCGAACAGTTCACCGACGAATCCGCTGACGACGCGTGAAGCCAGGATGCCGGTCAGTAATCCCGATAAGACGATTCCTACATTTCTGCCTTTATGCTCCGGACGTGAAAACTGGGCGGCCATGGGAATGAATATCTGTGGAATCATAGAACAGGCCCCCGTAAGGAATGAGGCAACAAGTATCACATGGATATTATGCGCCAGGGCAATCGTCAATAGTGAGAATATAAGGACGAGGAAGTTGGCAAGGATAATCTTCTTGCGTTGGTATAAATCACCCAAGGGAGTGATAAACAATAGTCCGGCCGCATAACCTATCTGCGTGACCATGGCAATCAGGTTAGTTCGGAACTCTGATATGCCAAGTTCATGGCGTATCATATTTAGCAGAGGTTGGACGTAATAGATATTGGCTACCGAAATACCCGCCACAATAGCAAGTGTCCAGAGGATAGACGCCGGTAGTCCTCCGTTTTCTTTTAATGGCTGTTTCATGCCGCAAAGATAATAAATAAGCTGTTTATTCGACGAAGAAAGTAGTAGAAACTGTATTGCCCTCATCGTCTACTGCTGTCAGTGAATGTTTACCGGGAGTAGGTTGCAGGGAAATCTTGTGGAAGTCCTGCGTTTGCGTCTGATAAGTTTCATCGAGGTGCCAGAAGATCGTTGCGTCAGGATTGCTATGAGCCAGTTCCACCGTTATAAAACCTTTACTGCCATCCATTTGTCGGGGCAGTTTGATACGGGCGTTCATCGGAGGATAAATAAATTGCATTGCTTGGAAGGTGTCTTCCCCACAGCCGGGTTTGAAAGGCGGAAGCGACTTGTATTCCGGGTGATGTTGTTTGTAATACCATTCCCATACGGGTGGCAGGACAAACCAGGATTTCTGAATAGTAGGCTCTGTATTTGCACAGTTTTCATAAATACGCCGGCTTTCATCGGCGGATAGTGTGACAAGGTGATGATAAGGGCAAGCTTCTGTCCGCAGTCCGGCGGGCAGAACTAGCAATGTATCTATATCTTCACAAAATCTTCCTTTCAAGTGGCCGGACTGGTGGCATACTTCTGCATCAATGAAAACTCCTGTCGGGCGTTCGAACCATGACGATGAAGGGAGATAATTGAATATGTCGAATAACACGGGACCTGCTGTTTGTGCGCCGACTAATCCGGGCTTTCCCTCTCCGGTTGCATTTCCTACCCATACGCCGACTGCATAACGTGGAGTTACACCCACTGCCCAGGCGTCACGGAATCCATAGCTTGTTCCGGTTTTCCATGCAACCGGCTGCATGGAAGGGATAGCTTTCCAGTCAATTTCTTCGGGGCGGTTGACTTCTTTCAAAGCGTTGAATGTCTGCCACACGGCACCTTTATCCCAGATACTTTTATGCTGTACGGCCCTGTTTTTAGTATCTTCTTCTACTATCATTCTCGCTTCCGCTTCTTTGGAGGAAACGGGAGTTTCTGAATCCGAATGTCCGGTGACAAGGCTTCGCCCCATTTGCGCATAGGCGTTCGTCACGTCCCATAACGTAGCTTCCGCTCCTCCTAAAATCAATGATAACCCATAATGGGAGGATGGGCGACTGATCGTTTTGAATCCTATTTGTTGCAGGAAGTTGTGGAACTTGGGTACTCCGTATCTTTGCAGCATGGTCACTGCCGGGATATTCAATGAGCGTGCTAATGCTTCTGAAGCGGGTACGGCTCCTTCATATTGCATACTGAAGTTCTGTGGAGTATACCCGTTGATGTTGACAGGCACATCCGGCAATAGCATATCGGGCAACATACTTCCTTCCTGCAACATGGCATAATATAAGAAAGGTTTCAATATACTGCCAGTGCTTCTGGGAGCCTGGATCACATCTACCTGATTTCCTCCTTGTTTCCGGTCGAAATGTACATTCCCGCAGTAAGCCACTACTTGACTGGAAGGAATGTCAATCACAAGAATAGCCAGGTTGCGAATATCACTCCGATTGAATTCATTGCTCCAGCGTTCGGCCAAATCCTCTATATGAGTCTGCATTCCTTTGTCGATAGTCGTGCGGGAATACCGGCCGTTTCTTTCCTGATAGAATCGGCTGACCAGATGCGGCGCTATTTGAGGTAAGGGATGAGGTTCGTCAGGCAGCGGTTCGCTGACAGCCAGTTCATAGGTCGATGAGTCGATAATCTCTTTATCAAGAAGTTGTTTCAGGAGACGGTTTCGTTTGGCAAGTAGTGTTTTTCGTCCTTTCGACAAATGAATGATGGCGGGGGCATTGGGCAGGACGGCGAGCATGGCGGATTCTGCCCATGATAAATCCTCGGTGGAGTGACCGAAATAACGCCAGGATGCTGCATCCAATCCTACTACATTTCCTCCGAAAGGTGCGTGTGATACATACATCGACAGGATTTCTTCTTTTGAAGCACGAAACTCCAACCGGGTGGCAAGAATCATTTCAATCACTTTCTCTCCGAAAGTTCGTGACTCATGGCGGGCCAGGCGGATCGTCTGCATTGTGAGGGTACTGCCTCCGCTGACGATACGTTTGTTTTTTAGATTCTGATAAGTAGCTCTCCCTATGGATAACGGGTCTACTCCCCAATGATAATAGAAATTCTTGTCTTCGAAAGTAATGAGGCATTGCCTGATTTTCTCGGGTGTCGTCTTTCGTGGAGGAAATCTCCATTGACCGTCGGAAGCGATACGTGCTCCTAATAACTCTCCATTTCTGTCTGTCACAACGGTAGAGTAGGGAACATGAAACAGTTGCCGGGGAAGACAAAAGATATATCCTATCACTAAAAGAGTAATAATGCCGAGCAATACTCTTTTAATGACGGATAAATGTTTGAAGAAATTCAATATCTTGTCTCCCATGAACCGAGTTTGTTCCATGCACAGAATCTACATTAGCGGCTGACTGTGGTTCTTCCCGCTTTGCTTCGTGCCTGTACATTGACGTCATACATCGCTTCACACTGAACAGCCGGAAGGATAAAGTTACCCGCATAGGTAGCTTGCAGCCTGATTGTAAATATCTTCGTTTCGCCCCGGCGCAGATTGAAATAAGTCAATACACGATCGTCGCGGATATCCTGATAAGTATATTGGCCGCTCACATTACCGGACGAGTCGGTTGTCTCTTGTGGCTCTGCTTCGGGAACCGTCATTCTCTCGTTATACACTTCCCAGCCGGACGGGATGATGTGAGTCAATGCCAAGTTGGTGTAATCGGTGGTCCCGCTTGTGTTGGATATCGAAGCAATAGCCGTGAAGTCCGTTCCCTGCCGGATATCGTTGACAGACATCGGTTTACCATCCATACTTGCATACCTGATATCCATACGAAGATTGTCGGAAATAGCCGGCAACGTATCATTCAACAACTGTGTACGTGTAATAAGGTCTACGCTTAGTGCTCCCTTGCCTTGATTCTTTACGGCAACCGTTCCTGATTTGGGAGAAGTGGAAATCTCTTTCTCGAAGACGGCTTTGGCCGATTTTACGGCAGGCTGTTGTTTGCCGTTCCATGTCCAGGTGAAGTCTAACGAGCCGGACAACTTCTCCGCCAGACGTCCCATTGCCATAAGGGCGAAAGCGGTGGACTGTGTACTGAACCAGTTCTCTTGTGACAGATTCTTTGAAACGACTTTCGCTTGCTGTAAAGCATCCCGTTCCCGGTTCATCAGAAGTAATGTTTCCAAGATCATCGCTTCATCCCGGTCGGACGAACCGTAAATCTGATTCATGGAAGAGTAGGGGATGACTGTTGTCTCTGCATTGTACACTAGTTCTTCGGCAGGCTTCATCTTGCCCGTCAGTGCGTAGGCAGCTGCCAGTCTCCATTTAGCTTGGATAGATAATCCCGGTTGTTCTTTCATCCGGTTCATGGCGCCATATTCTGGTGCACCGGCCAGAGCCAGGGTATAGAGGCGGAAAGCCTGTTGCAGTTCTGACTGCCATTGTTGCCAGTTGTTTGCCTCTTGAGGCATACGCCAATTTTGTGCGGCAGCACGTTGGAAGCGTTTCCACTTGTTCAATACATTTGCATGGACGGCATAGCCTTTCTCCTGCGCCAGTGTTAAGAACATTCCTGTGTAAGAACTGATCCATTCGTCAGCAACGGCATTTCCCGGCCAGTAGACAAATCCTCCGTTGGGGAGTTGGCGGGCGTAAATCTGACGGATCGCTTCTTGTACATTTGCTTTTATCTTCTCTGCCTCCCGGGTATCTATTGTTTTGAATTGAGCGATAAACAGGAGTGGCAGTGCTTTTGAAGTCAACTGTTCCGTGCAGTGGTGTTGATAGTTATATAAGAAGTCGAACCGACGGCTGATGTCTACTGATGGAATGCGCGATACTTCCAGTTTTATCTGGTTGTTTGCAGACAAACTTCCTAACTGATAGGATAATTCTTTGTTCTGTCCCGTTTCTATCCATTCGCTGCTGCGTAATGTAACTATCGGATTCGGATTCCGTACTTCTATTTCAATGGTTTCTTTGGTTTGTTGTCCGCCACCGCTTGCCGTCAGTTTGATGGTTGCCTTTCCGGTTTTGTTGCCGGTCTTTAAAGTAAAGAACACAAGTTGGTCGCCGGGCCGGTTGAAGGTGAGCGACTGTTGATGGGAACCTTCTATCTGAACTCCACCACCGGACGCCTGAAGCGATACGGTCACATTCTTCACTTGTTTTTCCATAGCGAAGACATTGACCGGAACAGTGATTTCTTCCTGAATACTAGGTACGCGCGGCAAAGTGGAGAGTAACATTAATGGTGTCCGTACAAATGCAGTCTTTTCTGCATTCCCGTAAGCTCCGTCCTGTCCTGCCACTACCATGGCACGTACCGAACCCACATACATCGGAAGTTTCAATGTATGCGTCTGCTGCCTGCCCTTTTCCAAATAGAATGGCCCTATAAACTTCACTACGGGTTTGAACCGGTTCGCTTTTGCGTCGGCCGGTTTGAGCGTTGCATCTCCACCAACGCTGAAAAGTGAACTGTAAGCTCCGGCAGAAGCTCCCAATACATTGTCGTACATATCCCAAGTGCGGATACCGAGTGCCTCGCGTGAATAGAATTCATTCCAGGGATCAGGTGTCTTGAAATTGGTTAGATCCAATAATCCGTCATCAACAATAGCTAATGTGTAAGTCATCGGCTTCCCACTTTTTTCGCTGACTGTGACGTTGAAGTCTGTCTCCGGTCGCAATACTTCCGGCATCTGTATCTGAGGTTGCAGAACAGTCTGGCGGTTGGTGACAAATACCGGAGCAATGCCATACATACGGATCGGTAAATCATTTATTGTCTGTGCATGAGGTTGTAGCAGACTGATATGCAGATATACGTTCGGAGCCATTTCCGGAGTAATCTCAAATGTATATTTCGTGTCTCCCTCGTTGGTTACCTCTATCCATTCCCGGTGTAATACGGACGAACCGTTTTCTATGGATACCAACGCACGCCCTCCGGCAGCCGCAGGAATAATTGCCGTAGCTGTTTCTCCTATCTCGTAAGATTCTTTATCCAGCGAGAAAGTAAGCATCTTGATACCGCTGGGATCGGTCTTGTTCGAACGTCCCCGTGATTCCGGCCAGTCTACATAGATGGTTCCTCCGGTGGCGTGGCCACTATCTTTGTCTTTTACATATACGAGATAGCGTCCCCAAGACGGATAATCGACACGGAATTTAAATGTTGTTTTTCCTCCGCTGGTCTGCAATTTACCACTGGCTACGGGGGTAATGGAACTATTGTTGATGTAAGTGCCGAAAGACTCGTCGCTGTTTTCCCACCACCAGCTCCAACTGATGCGGTATATCTTATATTCCAGGTTGGAACGGTTCACCGGCTGTCCTTGCGAATTAACGGTCACGACATCAAAGACGTGGTCTTTATCCGTTTCGATATATTTTCCTTTCGGTTGATTCAGATTGATTCCTACGTAAGATACAAATGGGGAGAACGGAATGCTTTGTGTATAGATGCTGGCGTCTCCTCCCGGTTCGAATACCCGGGTGGTGAAGGTCGCATTCAGCATACCCGGTGCATTTGTTGCTGCCGGAACTTTCAACGTGACTCCTGCTTTTCCTTCCGCATTAAGTATGCCATCGAACACATCCGTTTTAATGGTTGTGAAATCCGTAGCAGGATCGTTGAATATATATTGTCCGTAGTTCTTGAATTGCGTGTTTACTTTGGACAAAGACATTTCCACTTTAGCTTTCAATTTGGAGGCAGTGGCTCCCGTCAGCCACGCAGAAGCGAGCGGAACAGTGACATTTTTGTCTGTTGATTGAAGAATCTTCGGTAGCGTCAGATTGATTTTCAGTCGGTTGGGCTTTATCGTTTCAATACGCAGGCCTTTGTGGAAAGTAGTTCCTCCTACCTTTATATATGCATTCCAAAGACCGGTCGGGTCACCGGCTTGCGTAGGAACATCAAACGTGTAGAATCCGTTCATACCTTGTGTGGAAATCATTTTGGTATAGAACTGCCCTTTCGGATTATAGATTTCGAGTGCTACGGGATGTTTGTCCGGTATCCTCTTTTCCCGGTCTTCCAATATGAAGGAGATGTGTAGTGTATCTCCCGGTCGCCATACACCTCTTTCACCATAGATGAATCCTTTCAGTCCTTTCTGAATCTCTTTTCCTCCTACATCGAACCGGCTGACAGACTGTTCTTCACCGTCTACTACGCGAACATAAGCCTTTTGTTTCTCCGCTTCTGCCACAACGATGAAGGGTGTTCCTTTTGAGCTGATTTCAACAAAACCCTCTCCATTCGTTTCCCCTTTTCCTATGGGTTGCAATTGGAAGTTGTAAACCGTTACCTGTGCTTTTCCTACCGGATTTGTATCCAATATGTTACTTACGGCAATCCATAGTTTATTCAGAGAATTACGTTTCACGATCATTCCCAGATTAGAGGCAAAAACGTTGCAGGCGGCAGCCCGATCCGAATTCATATAATAGGAAGGGTGACAGGGATTATCCCGTTCTTTCCATCGGTATACACTCCAGTCCATTGTTCCGCCGTTATAGTAATAATAGGCTTCGGGCGTATCCCAAACCGCTTCATCCGCTTCGGACAAGGCACTTCCGCTTACTTTCATCAAACCGTCCGGCGTATTATTGTCAGCGAACTTAATCTCCTGATTGTCGACTCCGCCGCATGGATAAGCAGAGTATTCCTGGCGGAAAGAGAGTATCACCCGGTAAATGGCTCCCGGTTCCTGACGAATCAATCCGGCAAGGTCTATCGAATAGTTTTCCCAGTTATGAATATCTTTTGAGGTATCTTTGCCCAGCCATAATGTTTTCTTGTATACCAACCGTCCCGAACGGCGTAATTCATTAGCAGAAGCTAGCGAATTGGTTTGCATAAACATCAGCACATTATTTTCAAAGATACGAATCACGCTTAAGTCCACAGCATACAGGTTTACAGCCCGGAATGGGATAATCAGGCTTTTTGAATCGGGCAGGATAGCGGCGGTTGTCAACATCTCTACCTGCGGTTTCAGATTTATTTCGCTGAATGAGATCGAATGTGAAGTTCCCAACGTTTTGCCCTGACTACTTTTTACTCCTTCATGGATGTTGAGCGTCAATTTGCTTAGCTGGTTTGCTTCGAAGTAGATGAATACCCTGTTTTCTTTGATCTGGAAAACGGAAGAAGAAAGCTCCGGAATCTCAATCAACCCTTTCAGGTCCTGTGTATCGGATAAAGGGGCGGAGAACACAACCTCAATTCCATTTTCCGGTTCGTCGATGCGTGTGGCGGACAGAAAGCGGAAACTATCTTTCGCTGGAATCAGAACCTCTTCACTTTGAGTTTGATCGATACGTGCGGGACTGCCATTGGCGGTGATGGTCAGTTGGTAATCCTCCGTATCTCTTGGAACCTGGTTGATACAGAATTGGTATCGGGTAAGATTATCTGTTGGTATAATTTCTACCGGATAGCTTTTGTTATTCCCGTCCTTGACGGTCAATATCTTTTCCACCTCTTCCTTTTTTACGATGTCGCTGAAACATATTTCCCCCTTGATATTTATTTCATCCGGTTGGGCATCTGTGATAGGTAGTGGTTCTATGGAAAGTGTGAAATTGCGTTCCTGTACCCGGAAGGAGAAGTTGAACTCCTTTAATTTCTTGTCCACTTCGACGAATTTGCCAAGTTGGAACGTACACTCATAAAGTGATCCCGGCTTCAGTGTACCTTCTTCGGGTACAAATTCAATGGTATTATTACTCACCCAATATGCCTTCCCTTTCAGTGAAGGTGAAAAACTAAACGGATTTTCCTTTAACTCATTATTTAAGTCTACCATTGGTTGCTCGTGTGTCAGTTCAATACGTATGGTAGAGTTCTGTGAAATAACTCCTCCCGTATAGGCATTTATATACGGAGCATATTCGGCAGAAGGAATGATGTCTTTTTGCGTGCGTGTGCATGATGAAAAACTCACGATCATCAAAAGTAGAAAGAATAGTCCGGTAGCACTACTGCTACATTTAGTTTTCATTTGTCCCATAGCGAAGAGGTTTTATAATTCAACAAACAAATATACTGTTTTTATGATAGATTCTTCTCAATTCTACTTATTTTTGTGAACTCTAATAAGATAGTTTATGGGAAAGAAGAAAGAATATAAAGAAGCCAATCGGCGATTCCTGAAAAACCTGTCTTTTCAGGAAGGTGTTTTTGCATTGCCGTGTGGCATCTATTATAAAATACTGGAGACCGGTGAAGGTACGGTTTCTCCGGGTGCACGGAGCATTGTTACCGTGCATTACAAAGGAAGTCTGATTGACGGTCGGGAGTTTGATAATTCTTATGAACGCAGTTGTCCCGATGCTTTACGTCTCAGTGACGTAATAGAAGGCTGGCAGGTGGCGCTTCAGAAAATGCACGTTGGGGATAAATGGATAATTTATATCCCTTATACAATGGGATACGGCAATAAATCAGTTGATTCTATTCCTGCTTACTCAACATTGGTGTTTGAGGTAGAACTGTTGGGAGTTGCTTAGAAACAAGAAAGTAACCCTTCAGATTGCTTTCTCTCTCTCTTGGTAAACAGCCACTTGGAATAAAGTGGACAAACAGGTAAGATAATAATATTAGCTTTTCATTTTTATACTAAATTAAATATTAAAACGCGGAAATACGGATATAAAAGTTCCTTACCGGAACAAATCCGTATCTCCGTGTACCCATGTTTAATAATAATTATTTATGAAGTTTGATGTTTCGGACATCTCCTTCTTTAAAATCAAAATGCTTCAGTTTCATACCTTTCCGGCTACCTACCGTAAGCGACTTCAACGAGAGGGTGCCATTAATCACTTCTATGGTAACATCATCTTCTGTTACTTGAACCGTACCCCATGAATAGCCGTTGCTCCAGAAATAGTTGCCTGGACGGTCTGTTATCTTCATGCTTTTATCAACACCCGAATATTGGAACTCGCTCAAAGCTATGATAGCAGACCAGCTTGCCATGGAGCGAGCGTAATGGTGTCCGCATTCCGATTCACTGAAAGGATTACGTTTTGCACCATCATGACGGCGCCGGATGGCATTGATACAAGTAAGAGCATCTTCTTCCATGCCTTCATAAAGCATTCCAACGGCAGCACAATATTCAAATCCTGTCATGACTTCGGAAAAGTATGGGAATGGAACTTCCAGACGTCCTTTCGGCCAAGAAGCCATAAGTAAACCTGCTTCATCGCCCATTACGTAAGAACGCATATTGTTAAAATGACGGCTGAAGTCTTCCACGAAGTTATATTTCATGATACTCTTCATTGTTGTTTGTATATTCTTCTTATCACCCAGATAACCTAATCCGCACAAGTGAGCCATATATTGTCCAACAAGCTGGTCGACAAGACAACCTTGTCCTAACTGGAATCCCGGAATCTTAACATCAGGGTCGTTCATGTCAAGAAATTCAAATGTCTTCGGATCTGTAATCTTATGTTCATAGTACTCTCCGTTGAACAGATTTTCGTCCATCCATTCGCTTCCTTTCTCAAACAGTGTACGGCATTTCTTCGCAAAGTTTTTATCTTTCATTGCTATTGACATCTTTTCGGCAGCCTTTAAAGCTCCCATATACCAAAAGCCCATTTGAGGATTAGGTCCAAAGTAGTTTACATCCATGGTATTATGTTGCGAACCTTCCATTACTCCATCCTGATTACCATCCCAGCCTTTTTCTATCCAAGCGTATGAAAGGACTTTCTTCACCTGTTCCCAGTTATTTTTCAGAAAATCATTATCTCCGGAGAGTTGCCATTCGCGATATATTTTCATTATACATCCCATTTGCCCGTCTGCAGCCGGATTGTTCCCTTTGCTTGCTTCAGAAAGTGGGAGAGATGCCCTGAAATTCATCAAACCGTTTTCCTTTGTGGCATAGTTGAACTCTACGTCACGCATGGTTTTTGCCAGTTCCCCGAAAAGATAAGGAGTGGCAGTTTCGTAGTTCCATACATGGGTACAAGAACCTTCACACGAACCGAAACGGTCCATCACACCTTCCCATCCCATCATGTGACCGCTTGGCAAACGAAATACTGTTTGAGAGCGCAATGTAGCTAGATTGAACAAAGCCGCCTCTTTCACCACCTCCGGATAAGAAGTGCCGAGCAGTGCATTAATGAAAGACAATGTCTTATTTTCTAATTCGGGTATTTGTGGGATGATAGTTTCCGCTGCTTTCCAAGCATCAGGATATTGATTGCTATAATAGTTGCCTACTACAACAGAAGACCAAGCTTTCCTGTTCGGGAAACTCCATGTGATATAAAATGTAAATGTTTCAGTACTTTGTGGAGCTATTGTCTTATTTACAGACAATGAAGCCATAGGATCTTCATCTTCCTGCTTACTTCGTTCGGTCAGCATACCATCCGCACTAAAATCATCCCAAAAGTTGAGAATGCTATTGTTCCAGTTATCGGCTTTTGACGAAGTACGGTAAGTCACGCCATTAACTGCCTGAGTGGTAAGCGCAACAGTTCCCCATGCCGAATCATCCTTATCTACACCATCCGAATAAAGGTATATTCCTTTTATATTGTTGCTTTCAACATACTTGTTCTTGTTGTTCTTTGCTCCTGTAGGAATGTAATCACCTTTCCAGTCTGTACGGAATTTACTTCCGTCCTTACCTATAAAGTTGCGTATCGAACCACAGATTGATACATTCATCGGTTGGTCGGTAGTGTTTGTAACTTCATACGAGAGTACGGCCACAGGCAATCCGCTGGCATCGGCATCGCCAGGAATAAACGGGTTAAAACCCTTTACCTTGACTTTTACAGGCAGATTGCTGTCCGATAAAGAAACTTGTCCGAAAGGGTATGCCGCCTCGAATGAAGCTTGTTCAAAACGCGGAAGACCATGATGATTGACAGGACGTCCTTCATAATGCAAATATTCATGCGAATATAAAGGTCCTGCCAGCAATGTGGTAGTCGCTTTCTGGTTTTGCGGTTTGGCATAGATTGCAAAGAAAGGGGCATTGTTCCCTGTGGTTACTGTGCTGTATTTCTTTGCCGGGACATTCATTATTTCCCAGTCGCGTAGTTCTCCACGCCCTCCGAGCGATACTGTACCAGTTCCGATACCTCCTAAAGGTAACGCAATTTGGTAAAGATGTTCCTTGTCATATTTCTTTAATACAGGCCATTGTTGCGGCTTCCATTCTTGAGCCTGGACCGTAATAATACCGGAAAGCAATGCTCCGGTTGCAATTAAATAGAGTTTATTCATATCGTAAATATAGTTTTATGTGAGTTCACGATTAGATCAACCGTATCAAAATTCCAATATCCTCTTATTAGAATTTAATGGTAATATTTTTTTATTTCCCAAATGGGTTTGTACGGTAAAGATAACTAATTTAGTGATTATAACAAATTTTGTTACAGTTACCATAGGCTTTTACTTCTACCTTCGCCCTAAACTCCTGTAAATGATCAATAAGGATGGAATGTTGTTATTGTCGGATTCAAATAGATTGGCAATATTTGCATAAACTCATAATTATATGAATAAGGAGGGGGGGCTAAAAGTCGGGGTGGTAGGTGTGCCTATCTGTGCATATATTATGCTTGTGCATTTACCTACCACCTCCCCCTACGGGTACTCCTCCTTCCCGAAGGAGGAGAATAGAGATACCACCGACTTGTAAATTACTACTAAATTTGAAGAAGAACCTTCTTATTTTGCTTTTTCTTCTGGTATAGAGAATAAAAATCCCCATAACCTTGTCAGTTACAGGGATTTAATATGTTGTAATTGTTATAATTACTTGCTCAAAGCCTGAGCTACGTCAACAGCACAAGCTACTGTACAACCTACCATCGGGTTGTTACCAATTCCCAGGAATCCCATCATTTCTACGTGAGCAGGAACTGATGAAGAACCAGCGAACTGAGCATCTGAGTGCATACGACCCATTGTGTCTGTCATACCGTATGAAGCAGGACCGGCAGCCATGTTGTCCGGGTGAAGAGTACGACCTGTACCACCACCTGATGCAACTGAGAAATAAGGCTTACCTGCAAGAACACGTTCTTTCTTGTAAGTACCTGCAACCGGATGTTGGAAACGAGTCGGGTTAGTAGAGTTACCTGTGATAGAAACGTCTACGCCTTCTTTCCACATGATAGCTACACCTTCACGAACGTCGTCAGCACCGTAGCATTTTACTTTTGCACGAGGACCGTCAGAGTAAGCGATTTCGCGAACAACTTTCAATTCACCGGTAAAGTAATCGAATTGAGTCTGAACGTAAGTAAAGCCGTTGATACGAGAGATGATCTGAGCAGCGTCTTTTCCAAGACCGTTCAGGATGCAACGCAACGGTTCTTTACGTACTTTGTCTGCTTTTGCAGCGATTTTGATAGCACCTTCAGCAGCAGCGAAAGATTCGTGACCTGCAAGGAAAGCGAAACATTTAGTTTCTTCGCGCAGCAACATAGCAGCGAGGTTACCGTGGCCGATACCAACCTTACGGTCGTCAGCAACAGAACCCGGAATACAGAATGCCTGCAAACCGATACCGATAGCTTCTGCAGCTTCAGCAGCGTTTGTGCAGTTCTTCTTAAGAGCGATTGCAGTACCTACCACATAAGCCCATTTTGCGTTTTCAAAACAGATAGGCTGAGTTTCTTCACACGTTTTATAAGGATCAAGTCCGGCAGCTTCGCAGATAGCGTTAGCTTCTTCGATGTCTTTGATGCCGTTAGCGTTCAAGGCTTCGATGATACCTTTGATACGACGGTCTTGGCTTTCGAATTTTACTTCTCTAATCATAGTTTCTTTCCTCCTTATATTATTCGTGACGTGGATCAATATGTTTAACTGCTCCCTGTTCTGCTGTTACACGTCCGTAAGTACCTGTAACTTTCTTCAATGCTTCGTTTGCATCTGTTCCCTTCTTGATTTCATCCATGAACTTACCCATGTGAACGAATTCGTATCCACAGATTTCGTCATTCTTATCCAAGAAGATGTTTTTGATGTAACCTTCAGCCATTTCAAGGTAACGGGGACCCTTAGCCAAAGTACCATAAAGAGTACCTACCTGGCTACGCAGACCTTTACCTAAATCTTCCAGACCTGCACCGATGATCAAACCACCTTCAGAGAAAGCAGACTGAGTACGTCCGTAAACGATTTGCAGGAAGAGTTCGCGCATAGCAGTGTTGATTGCGTCGCAAACAAGGTCAGTGTTCAATGCTTCGAGGATCGTTTTTCCCGGAAGAATTTCGGCAGCCATAGCAGCAGAGTGAGTCATACCGGAACATCCGATAGTCTCCACCAAAGCTTCCTGGATAACGCCTTCTTTAACGTTCAGTGTCAGTTTGCAAGCACCCTGTTGAGGAGCACACCAACCGATACCGTGTGTCAAACCTGAAATATCAACGATTTCTTTTGATTTTACCCATTTGCCTTCTTCGGGTATGGGAGCCGGTCCGTGGTTAGGACCCTTCTTTACAACACACATGTGTTCCACTTCGTGTGAATAAGTCATAATTAGCTCTTTTTTTAAGTGATATAATTAAAAATACGTAGTCACGATTCTCTAAATCGCCCACAAAGGTAGTCGATTTATTTGTTTCTGCAAATCGCCTTTTATTACTTTTTTGTGAAAAGAGACAAATCGGTTTGCCTTTCTCCGTCGTTTGTAAAGTCGGGATTGCATTTGTGAAAGTTTGAAGGTTGTAGAACTATCTATTCATATCTTTGTTGTTATTGAAAAACAAAAAAGTATGGAACTGGATCAAATAGATATACATTATTTAATTGCGGCAATTTGTGTCATTTCCTCTGCACTCGTTTTTTATTCGATCGGTGTTTGGGGCGAGCGACTCCAAAAGAAACTGAAGTTCTGGCATATAGCTTTCTTTTTGATCGGATTGATAGCTGATACGGTTGGTACCAGTTTAATGGAACATATCGCCGAACTGACTCACCTGCATGATGAGATTCATACGGTGACGGGGACTATTGCCATTCTTTTAATGTTTGTGCATGCTTTGTGGGCGATATGGACTTATGTGAAAGGTTCGGCAAAAGCTAAAAAGCATTTTAACCGTTTCAGCATTGTCGTTTGGTGTATTTGGCTTATACCTTATTTAATAGGTGTGTATATGGGAATGCGCTTACATCCATAGAATTAGTCTCCGGACAAATAGAGAATAATAGTATATCCCATAGGGAAAGTACTCAAAAGTAGTAGCTAAAATAGGAAAAGGATACCGGTATTGTTAGGTCACCACGGCCGTGGTAAGATCTTGTCATGGACGTGGAGATATCCTGCCACAGCTGTGGTAACTTCTCTTCACGGCCGTGGTGACCTAACAATATCAGCGCTAAATATGAACTATGAAAGGGGGGATAGAAGAAGTATACCTGCTTTTTTAGGGTATTAATCAAGGGGAAAGACGGTGATAGGTTGATAGGTTGGTGATAGGTTGCAATTAACCTGTCACCGTATGTGAAACCACGATGAATAACCACTTTGACGCTCTGCGGTGATAGGTGAAAGAGAAAATTGCATTTTTTCCTTGTGTAGAAGATAATGATTTGCATCCTTATTTGTAGTATGAGTTATTGAGATGTAGAATAAAATTCGTAGCTTTGCTGCATAATTTATTAAGAAAGAATTATGATTGAAGTTATAGAATCTGCTTTACAAAAGGCTGCGGGCGAAGGAATGGATGAATTTATCCAAGTGTTTACCGATAAATATAAGGAAGTGATTGGTGGTGAATTGACTGCTGATACGATGCCATTACTGACAGGTGAGCAGCATTCTTTGTTGGCTTACCAGATTTTCCGTGATGAAATTATGGTTGGCGGATTCTGTCAATTGATCCAGAATGGATATGGAGGATATATTTTTGATAATCCGTTTGCGAAGGTGATGCGTTTGTGGGGGGCGGATGAATTCTCGAAATTGATCTATAAGGCCAAAAAAATATTTGATGCCAATCGTAAGGACTTGGAGAAGGAGCGGACTGATGACGAATTTATGGCTATGTATGAGCAATACGAGGCTTTTGATGAGCTGGAAGAGGTTTATTTGGAGATGGAAGAACAGGTTACGGCTTTGATTGCAAGCTATGTAGACGAACATTTGGAACTTTTTGCGAAAATAATAAAGTGATGTTTTGAAGAAGCTGAAAGTTAGTATTTTCATCGGAATATTGCTATTGTGTCTAATAAGTTATAGTTGCAGGAGGAAAGAGAAAATAGTTGCTTCTACATTAGCAAAAGTAGAAGTACTAAATTCTGTTCATCCTGATTCTGCTTTATTTTTGTTGCAAAACTTAAATATCAATAATGAAGATGTTTCTTTAAAAGCAAAATATGCTTTACTCTTTACTCAAGCGGAGGATAAAAATTATATTCTGCATACAAATGATTCTTTAATAAATATAGCAGTGAATTTTTACGATTCTGTTAAAAACATAGGGCAGGCAGCAAAGGCTCACTATTATTTAGGTCGGGTTTATCAAGATATGCAAAATGAGGCAGGGGCTGTTAGTGAATTTCTTATAGCATTACCTTTGGCTGAACAGGTTGGGGAAAGTAAGATACTGTGTTTGCTATATGGTAATTTGGGGCAAGTATATTTTCAACAGGGGTTATTAGCTAGGGCGGATTCTTTATTTATTCTTTCTGAAAATATAGCTATCCAAAAGAATGATTCTTTCAATTTAGCGATGGGATTGATTGCACGCGGAAATGTTCGTTTACAGAAAGAAGAACATTCTAGTGCTATGGCATTTTTTGAGCGTGCTTTAGTTATTGCTAGAAATATGCATAATGCAAATGTACAAGAGGTAGTTTTTAATTCTATGGCAGCTTTTTATGCTTCAATAAATTGTCCGGAAAAGACGATTGAATATTCGCAAAAAGGATTGTTGTATAAGGCCGATTCTTTAGATTCTGCAAGATTATATTTACTAAGAGGCAGTGCATTAATGCAACTTGCGGAATATGATTCAGCGAAATTCAGTATTAACAAAAGTATAAGTACGAACAATCTGTCAACAAAGGCTGCTGCATATTTACTGCTAGCAGACATTGAAGAAAAACAAGGGGATTTGAGTAAAGCCTTTTCATATCAAAATCTATATGTTGAATGTGTCGACTCTATGGATTTGTTGGAATCTAGAACTCTCCATGCTATTTCTAAAGGTAACAGATTGTTGTATTCAGGAAGACACCAAAGACTTTTAAATAGTTATCAATTATATCTATATGGGCTTTTGCTGTTTTTACTTTTGCTGATTATTTATTGGATAAATAAGCGATATAAATATTATAATAAAATCAATGTACTAACATTAAAGAAAGATTCTCTAGAATGCCAGTTGAGAACTTTTTCTGTAATGCAGGAGGATTTGCGAAAAAAAGAAAAGGAACTAGAACTTCTTCGAGAATTTATAGGTACGGCAGAAGAAGATAAGATGAAATTGTATTATTTAACGAATCAAGTAAATACCTTGAAGAAAGAAAATAAAGATTTCTTTCTGAAATTATTAAAGAATACTAGAAGTTATAAGCTACTATTACAGTTGATTCAAAGGAGAAAAGATGACTATAAATGTAGAGAATTGTATTCGGAAAAAGATTGGGATGCGTTATTACAAGACATTAATCATTTTTCTAATGGTTTTGTTGAACGGCTGAAGGAGCAAGTGCCATTACTCTCTAAAAATGATATACGCTTTTGTTGTCTGTTTAAAATAGGGATTAGTTATGTAGATATGGCTTTAGTCTTTGATAGAACATTGGATGCTATGTATAAAAAACGTAATGCTATTCTTATGAATAAACTTGTAAATATGTCAAATTCTAATTCTTTAGATGAATTTATTGATGCTATTTAATATACGCTTCGTTAGAAATTATGATTACTTCTAGTGAATAAATGCTTCTGTGTTTTGTAAATTATTGAATATAAGTGATTTATCTATATGCCACTAGTGCCTTTTTTAACAAAAAACTCTTATGTCTTTTCTTTGTTATTGTAAACTTTGTTCTTACATTTGAAATGTTGAACTAACTTATAAGAACAATGAAAAGAATATCGTTATTATTTATTTTTCTAATTCTATTGTCTGGCTTGGGTACTGCAGGAGATTTTCCGAAGCAGTCAAACAAAAAGAGAAAAGTACCTATAAAGAGTACTACTGGTGTTCCTGTTTTTCGTTCACCTATTTATTCTCCTGTACAAGTTTTCATTTATGGTAATGTTTTAATGGTTAATTTTCAAGAGGCTTTAAAGAATGTACTTGTGAAAATAGAAAACATTGAAACAAATGAAATTATTTTATTAAAATCTTATGATGCACAAATTGGAACTGTTGTCGATGTTTCTATATACGGAAGCGGACAGTTTCAAATAAGCTTTAGTGCGGATACTTATGAAGGCTATGGAGAATTTTATATTTATGGGTCATAAGGTTTGAAAGATTGAAAGTTCTATATATTGTTTCACCTAAAATATTATTATTATGAAGAATTTTATATTTATGCTTTTATGTGCATTCACTTTTGTTTCATGTGAACAAGAGGAAGTCTGGTCTGAACTTCAAACTGGAGGTAATGAAAATGAATTACCGTTAACAAGAAGTGCAAGTGATGTTCCTAATGCGATTAATCAACTGGATGGAATACCTGTTAATATAAAATCTGTAGCTAATGGAAGATATTTGAGTGCGGAATCTAAAGGGGAAGGTATATATTTGGCACCGAATGACGATGGGAGTTTACGTCAACGGTGGAATATAGGAATTAAAGTAAATGCTTATATTAATTTGATAGGAGGTAATAGTACTTATGCAAATGGACGACTTGTCCTTGTAAGTCAGGGGGAATCTTATTTTCCTCAATTACTAGATTCAAGCTTTCCTTCAAGTTTTTTGATTACTACTTCGGGAGATGGCGTAACGTATAATATAATGGTCCAGAATGGTATATCCTTTCCTATGAGTTTTCGATACTTACAACCTAAGAATGTAAATAGTGATCAGGTTATAGCAGATTTTGATAATTATAAAGGAGATCTCATTAAATGGGATATAATCCCTGTAGACAATTTTCGGGTTGAGGAAATTACTTATGATTTAACGACAGATGATAAGTTGTCTGTCATTCCTACGCAAATAGCTAATAAGACTTTAGTTAATGATACTGATGTTCCTGCTACAAGAACTTTAGCATTTCAAGAGACTGTAACTAACGAGTCGTCTTTCTCGGAACTAACGGGCTTGAAAATTACTGATAAAGTATCTGCTACATATAAAGTTGCTATTGCAAAGTTCTTGGATGCTGAATATACAGGAGAGACGACATCAGAATATACATGGAATTATACTGTAGGACAAAAGGAAACTCAATCTTATACAATTTCAGAGACTGTGACTCAAGAAGTTCCGGCGAGAACAACCATAGAAGCAAAATTGATGGCTACTAAGTATGATGCAACAATGACTTATATAGCTAAATTATATGGTATAAATAGTGGTAAAACTATCTATTTAAAAGGAAAGTGGAATGGTGTTGTTGTACAAGAATCGAAGATTGTTTTGACTCAAAAAGGCAAAATCTTAAAAACTATAAATTTGGATAGATAATAGAAAAATGTAGAATTTGTATTTATTGAGAAAAAGGCAGTTGTCTAATTTGTATATTAGATTCTGCCTTTTATTTATATAAAATTTATGGTAACTGAAAATGACTATTTAATTAAAAAAGCGTTTTATCAAGTAGGATTTGATTTATGCAAAGAAAAAAAAGAGATAGAGATGCAGTATTTTTTAAGTCCTTGCATTTAGTAAGTATGAATTAGAATTTATATCTTTGCAAAATCTAAAAAATATGTTTATGAAACAGATGAAATTTTTCTTGGTAGCTTTGATGGCTGTAGTAATGGGAATGTCAGTTACTTCTTGTATGAAAGGGGATGATAATACAATCTATACAGGAGTTGCTGTAGCTGAATGTGTTAATTCATATCCTCCCACTTTTACTTTAGGTAGTCAAAAATTGGTTATAAACGATGCTACATTATTGGATTTGGTATTAGGTAAAACATATATGTTTTATTATCAATTTGATACAGCGGAACAATCTCCTGATGCACCTTCAATAACTGTGACACTTTATGGTGGTAGTACTCCTACGAATATTGATGCGGAGTATAGAGAAGGACCTGAAGTGGCATCAGAAAACAATAAGGCCAATACTGCATTGTATTCTTTGGGGACATCATTCTTTCCTTCATCTGCATTGCTTAGCAATAATAAATTGTTTGTTCCGTTTGGCTATTGGGTAAAAATAGAAGAAGATGCTACAAAACAAAAAGAAGAATTGAATAAACATTCTTTTGTTTTAACATATGATTTTTCTAATGTCGTTTCTGGAGCAAAAGAACTAGTGCTGACACTTAATCATATAGTAAATGATGCGGAAGGAGAAGAAATTACTCGTAATAAGTGGACAGAGGGGTATAAGGTGTATGATTTAACTCAAGCTATTGTTGCTTTTGAGGAGAAATCTCATGCGAAACCAGTTACTATAGTTATAAAGGTAAAAGTTAATCCAACGATTGATGGCTCCTTGACTGGAGCTACGGACGATAAGGATGATGTAAAATATACAGTAGAATAATATTGAACTACAAGGAACTATTTAACATAGCAATGAAATTGATTTCCTCTCCGGCCAAGGCCTGGGAGGAAATTTCTATGGAAGAGGATAGGCGAAAAGTTTTTATGGCTTTTGTCTATCCTATGATTGGTTTATGCGGTTTGTCCGTCTTTATCGGGTCACTATTGACCAATGGTTGGGGCGGTCCGCAAAGTTTTCAGATAGCTATGACCAATTGTTGTGCCGTAGCTGTGGCCCTGTTCGGAGGATACTTTTTGGCAGCTTATACCATAAATGAAATGGGAATCAAGATGTTTGGCATGCATGCTAATATGCCGTTAGTGCAACAATTTGCAGGATATGCACTTGTTGTACCGTTTCTGCTTCAGATTGTCACCGGACTATTACCTGATTTTAGAATTATTGCTTGGCTGTTGCAGTTCTACATTGTCTATGTAGTATGGGAAGGTGCTCCTATAATGATGAAGGTAGAAGAAAAACAACGGTTGAAATACACCCTTTTATCGTCCGTTTTGTTAATACTATGTCCGACGGTGATTCAATTTGTGTTTAATAAGTTGACGGCCATACTTAATTAATAAGTGAAAATGAAACAACCTCCTGTAAATATTAAGAATAAACGTGCTACGTTCGACTATGAACTGATAGATACCTATACGGCAGGTATCGTATTGACCGGTACGGAAATCAAATCCATTCGTTTGGGAAAAGCGAGTCTGGTAGATACGTTTTGCTATTTTGTGAAAGGCGAATTATGGGTAAAGAATATGCATATCGCCGAGTACTTTTACGGATCGTACAATAATCATACGGCACGCAGGGACAGGAAGCTGTTGCTTAGTAGGAAAGAACTGGAGAAACTTCAACGGGAAATGAAGAATCCCGGGTTTACAATTGTGCCCGTGCGTCTTTTTATCAACGAAAAAGGTTTGGCGAAACTGGTCGTTGCTTTGGCGAAAGGTAAGAAGGAGTATGATAAGCGGGAATCCATAAAAGAAAAAGACGACCGTAGAGATATGGCTCGTATGTTTAAAAGATGATGATAGGGTAATGAAAAAGACAATTTCTCAGATTGTATCCGACCGCATTCTTATTTTGGACGGGGCAATGGGTACAATGATCCAACAATATAATCTCACAGAAGAAGATTTTCGTGGCGAGCGTTTTGCGCATATTCCCGGACAGTTGAAAGGAAATAATGATTTATTGTGTCTGACACGTCCCGATGTAATTCAAGATATTCATCGTAAGTATCTGGAAGCAGGTGCGGATATTATTGAAACCAATACATTCAGTTCGACTACGGTTTCTATGGCAGATTATCACGTGGAAGAATATGTGCGTGAAATAAATCTTGCAGCTGTAAAACTGGCGCGTGAACTGGCTGATGAATATACTGCAAAGAATCCTGATAAACCGCGTTTTGTAGCCGGTTCCGTTGGACCTACCAATAAGACCTGCTCTATGAGTCCGGATGTGAACAACCCGGCTTATCGTGCCTTGACTTATGATGAACTGGCGGCAGCTTACCAACAGCAAATGGAAGCTATGCTTGAAGGTGGAGTGGATGCCATTCTGATTGAGACGATATTTGATACGTTGAATGCCAAGACCGCTATTTTTGCTGCAGAACAAGCAATGAAAGTAACAGGTGTTGAGGTGCCGGTCATGTTATCTGTTACCGTGTCTGATGTAGGCGGAAGAACATTGTCCGGTCAGACGCTGGATGCATTTCTTGCTTCTGTGCAACACGCCAATATCTTTTCTGTCGGTTTGAACTGCTCGTTCGGGGCCCGACAGTTAAAGCCTTTCCTTGAACAGTTGGCTGTCCGCGCACCTTATTATATAAGTGCTTATCCGAATGCGGGTTTGCCGAACAGTCTCGGCAAGTATGATCAAACTCCTGCGGATATGGCCCATGAGGTGAAAGAATATATCCAGGAAGGATTAATCAATATTATCGGTGGTTGTTGTGGAACAACGGATGCGTATATTGCCGAATATCCGGCTCTGGTAGAAGGTGCCCGACCGCATATACCGGCTCCTAAACCTGATTGTATGTGGCTTTCCGGCCTTGAGCTGTTGGAAGTGAAACCGGAAATAAACTTTGTAAATGTCGGAGAACGCTGTAATGTGGCCGGTTCGCGTAAATTCCTTCGTCTGATAAATGAAAAGAAATATGATGAAGCGTTGTCTATTGCCCGTCAACAGGTAGAAGACGGAGCTTTGGTGATTGACGTCAATATGGATGATGGATTGCTGGACGCTAAGGCAGAGATGACAACGTTCCTCAATCTTATCATGTCCGAGCCGGAGATTGCACGTGTACCTGTGATGATCGATTCCTCTAAATGGGAAGTTATCGAAGCCGGATTAAAATGCCTTCAGGGGAAATCGATCGTTAACTCTATTTCTCTGAAAGAAGGCGAAGACAAATTCCTTGAACACGCCCGGATTATCAAGCAATACGGAGCTGCGGCCGTAGTAATGGCTTTTGATGAAAAAGGACAGGCTGACACTGCTGCGCGTAAAATAGAAGTTTGCGAGCGTGCTTATCGTCTTTTGGTTGATGAAATAGGTTTTAACCCTCACGATATTATTTTCGATCCGAATGTGCTTGCCGTAGCTACGGGTATCGAAGAGCATAACAACTATGCGGTGGACTTCATCGAAGCTACCGGTTGGATTAAGAAAAACCTTCCCGGAGCGCATGTCAGCGGGGGAGTAAGTAACCTTTCTTTCTCTTTCCGTGGTAACAATTATATCCGTGAAGCCATGCACGCTGTGTTCCTTTACCATGCCATACAGCAAGGAATGGATATGGGGATTGTGAATCCGGGAACTTCTGTACTTTATAGTGATATACCGGTAGATATTCTTGAAAAGATAGAGGATGTTGTCTTGAATCGTCGCCCCGACGCTGCCGAACGCCTGATTGAACTGGCGGAAGCTTTAAAGGCAACTTCTGGCGAAGCTGCCGGACAACAGGCTGTGAAGCATGATGCATGGAGGGATGAATCCGTTCAGGAACGTCTGAAATATGCTTTGATGAAAGGTATCGGAGATTATCTCGAGCAAGACTTGGCAGAAGCATTGCCACTCTATGATAAAGCAGTCAATGTGATTGAAGGTCCGTTGATGGACGGAATGAATTATGTAGGCGAGCTTTTCGGTGCAGGAAAGATGTTCCTGCCTCAAGTGGTGAAGACTGCCCGTACAATGAAGAAGGCTGTTGCTATTCTGCAACCGATTATCGAGTCGGAAAAAGTAGAAGGAACGACTTCTGCCGGAAAGGTATTGCTTGCCACAGTGAAAGGTGATGTACACGATATCGGTAAGAATATTGTTGCCGTGGTAATGGCTTGCAATGGCTATGAGATTGTCGACTTGGGAGTAATGGTTCCCGCAGAGACTATCGTTCAGCGCGCTATTGAGGAAAAAGTAGACATGATAGGTCTTAGTGGTCTGATTACTCCGTCTCTGGAGGAAATGGCCCATGTAGCTATCGAACTGGAGAAAGCCGGACTGGATATACCTCTTCTGATTGGTGGAGCTACTACGTCTAAGATGCACACGGCGCTGAAAATTGCTCCGGTCTATCACGCTCCGGTGGTGCACCTTAAAGATGCTTCCCAGAATGCAAGTGTCGCTTCCCGTTTATTGAATCCGCAATTAAAGGCTGAATTGGTAAATGAACTGGAGGCGGAATATGAGGCACTTCGTGAAAAGAGCGGATTACTGCGCCGTGAAACCGTTTCACTGGAAGAAGCACAGAAAAATAAGTTAAACCTATTTTAAAACAGTGTCACAATGAAAAAGATTTTCTCTTTCTTATGCCTCTTCATGGCAATAGTTGCAATGAGCTCATGTTCTTCTGCAAAAGAAGAAAAAGGAACGTCCGGAACCGGAAATGCTGCATTGGATAATATCTTTGAGCGTAAAAGCGTACGCACTTATCTGAATAAGGGAGTGGAGAAAGAGAAGATTGATTTGTTGCTTCGTGCCGGAATGGCTGCCCCTTCGGGTAAAGACGTCCGTCCGTGGGAATTTGTCGTTGTGTCCGACCGTGCCAAACTGGATTCAATGGCTGCCGCACTTCCGTATGCCAAGATGTTGACGCAGGCTCGTAATGCAATTATTGTTTGCGGTGATTCCGTGAAATCTTCCTATTGGTATCTGGACTGCTCTGCTGCTGCCCAAAACATCCTTTTGGCTGCCGAAAGTCTGGGACTTGGTGCTGTGTGGACAGCCGCTTATCCTTATGAAGACCGTATGCAGGTGGTGCGTAAATATACTGGTCTGCCTGAGAATATCCTTCCGCTTTGTGTCATTCCGTTCGGTTATCCCGCTACCAAAGAGAATCCGAAACAGAAATTTGACGAGAAAAAGATACATTATAATCAGTATTAGTAAACAAAAGTTTTGTCTTTTCAATAATTTCCTTACATTTGCGTCTGAATTAATTAAAATCTGATACGCAAATGTTTGGAATAGACGACCCTTTTATAATTCTGCCTTACCTGCTTTCGGTAGTATGTGTGATTTTTGCTGCCTGGTTCGGGCTGAAATACTGGAATAAGGACGACGAAAAAGACGAAACACGATGAATACATTTACACTCAGTTTGATTGTGATAGGCTATCTGCTATCACTTGCTTATCTTGGTTTTTTAGGGTATAAAAAGACAACGAGTACCAGTGACTATCTGGTAGGCGGGCGTCAGATGAATCCTATCGTTATGGCACTTTCTTATGGTGCCACGTTTATTTCCGCATCTGCTATTGTGGGCTTCGGGGGAGTGGCTGCCGCTTTCGGTATGGGTATCCAGTGGCTCTGTTTCCTCAATATGTTTATCGGGGTTGTTATTGCTTTTATCTTTTTTGGTTTGCGCACCCGGCGTATGGGGGCTAAACTGAATGTCAGTACTTTCCCGCAATTGTTAGGACGTCATTTTCGCTCACGTAATATCCAAGTCTTTATTGCTGCTGTGATTTTTATAGGGATGCCGCTTTATGCCGCAGTTGTGATGAAGGGCGGAGCCGTATTTATCGAACAGATCTTTCAGATTGACTTCAATATCTCTTTATTGATCTTCACGCTGGTGATTGCCGCTTATGTGATTGCCGGAGGAATGAAGGGAGTGATGTATACGGACGCTTTACAGGCAGTCATTATGTTTGCTTGTATGTTGTTCCTGCTTTTCTCTTTGTATCAGGTGCTTGATATGAACTTTACGGAGGCTAATAAGGAACTGACTGCTATTGCTCCTCTGGTTCCGGAAAAGTTTAAGGCATTGGGACATCAGGGGTGGACTGCGATGCCTGTCACGGGTTCTCCACAATGGTATTCGTTGGTTACTTCTCTTATTCTGGGTGTTGGAATCGGATGTCTGGCGCAACCGCAGCTAGTAGTCCGTTTCATGACGGTGGAAAGTAGCAAGCAGTTGAACCGTGGTGTGTTTATCGGTTGTTTCTTTTTGATTATAACCGTAGGTGCTATTTATCATGCCGGAGCATTGAGTAATCTTTTCTTTCTGAAAACAGAAGGGGCGATTGCTACGGAAGTCGTACAGGATATTGATAAGATTATTCCATATTTTATTAATAAGGCAATGCCCGATTGGTTTGCCGCACTATTTATGCTGTGCATCCTTTCGGCAAGTATGTCGACGTTGAGTTCACAGTTTCATACAATGGGTGCGTCGGTCGGCTCGGATATTTATGGTACGTATAAGCCTCGCTCCCGTGGCAAACTCACGAATGTGATTCGTTTGGGAGTGTTATTCTCTATCTTGGTCAGCTATATTATTTGCTATATGTTGCCCCATGATATTATTGCCCGTGGAACTTCTATTTTTATGGGAATCTGTGCGGCAGCTTTCCTCCCTGCCTATTTCTGTGCGCTCTATTGGAAGCGGGCGACGAAACAAGGGGTAATAGCGAGTCTTTGGGTAGGAACTCTTGGAAGTCTTTTTGCTCTGGTATTTCTACATCAGAAAGAATCGGCTGCATTGGGTATCTGCAAGGCGTTGTTCGGACGGGATGTACTGATAGAAACATATCCGTTCCCGGTGATTGACCCGATATTGTTTGCATTACCTTTATCAGTCCTGGCTATTGTCGGAATCAGTCTGTTGACTTACAAAAAGTATTAGGCTTTAATTTTCTTCTTATAAGATTCGTACCGTGACACAATGTCACGAACGAAGTTATAAGTTTCTATACCACGGAAATACCCGTTTTTACAGACAGGATCAGTGAAGTATTCTTCATTGCTTTTAAGCAGGATGAAATTTTCTACATTATCTTTCCACACCAGTTTGTTCTTTCCGTATTTCTCTGCCAATGCCATGGCGTCATAGATATGTCCTAAACCGGCATTGTAAGAAGCGAGGATAAAATTGAGGCGTTCTTCTTTATCGGGAATCATACTGAAACTGCGGTCGGTAGCGGCAATATACTTGATAGCTGCCTTTACGCTTTCTTCCGGATTCTGTTCCTTTCCCGGAGGTACTCCCATAGCCCGGGCGGTGGCAGGCATTAGTTGCATTAAGCCTTTGGCTCCTGCCCATGAAACAGCTGTTGTGTCAAAATTGGATTCCGTATAAGCTAATGATGCAAGCATACGCCAATCCCAGCCGATTTCTTTGGAGTATTTTCTGAACAAATCGTCATAATGGGATATTTTTCCTTCTTTTAAGGAAAGGATAGGAGAGTGGGGCATCATTTTACTGTTTTCAAAATAACGTTTCATACTTGCTGTATAAGCCGGAGAAGTCATGTTCTCCTGATGCCATTTTGTAGCTGCGGCTGCCAGTTCGGGACTGTCTTTTCGTACAGCCCATGAAGAACGTTGGTCGAAACTGACGGACAAATCGATATTCAGATTAGGATAGTAGGTCTTGTTCAGTTTCGCTAAGTCATTGTCGGCTACCGTATAGGGAATTTTACCTTGTGCTACTTGCGTGATCAGGTCTTCCACAGTAATACTGTCACTGGTAACTTTGTGGATATGAATACCTCCTCCCAGTTCATTATTCAGATTGACAAGCCGATCGTAATATTTCCCCGGCTTAACATATATGTCTTTTCCTACCAGCTCGGTTACATCTTTCAGAGACTTGCTTTTTCCCTGTTGCACAATCACTTGATGAGTAATGATATCTTCCCCGCAATAGAGGATACTGTCTTTCCATTCTTTTGTGATAGGCAGGTTGTAGGCAATCATATCTCCTTCGCCAGCCAATAACTTGCGGATTAATTCATCCACACTGTTGGCAACTTCAATCCTGAGCTTCAATCCCATACTTTTGGCGAATTGCTCACTAAGTTCATATTGAAAACCCATTTCCTGTCCACGATAGTTGAAATATGAAGTTGAACTGTAAAGCGTCAATACAACCAATTCTCCGCTATCTTTTATCTGCGAAAGATCGCGTACATTTTCATTCACCTTGTTATGTTGTTTATTTCGGCAACCTAACATGCAGCAGAACAACACAAGGAGTAGAGGGATAATCAGGTTTTTGGCATTCATATTTGACGTTTTACTTTTCATTTTCAACTTACCATTCTCAATCCCTTAAGTGCTTCTTGATGTACATTGTCAGTATATCAATGGCTACTTTATTGCTTCCGCCTTCGGGTACGATAAGATCGGCATAGCGCTTGCAAGGTTCGATAAATTGCAGGTGCATGGGCTTGAGAACGCGTGTGTAACGTTCCATTACAGCTTCTGCCGTACGTCCCCGTTCGATAACGTCTCTTTGAATAACACGTATCAGGCGTTCATCCGGATCGGCATCTACAAATATTTTGAGATCCATTATGTTGCGTAGTTTCTTATCGCATAAAGCAAGAATCCCTTCAATGATAACTACTTCGCGAGGTTCAATATGAATTGTTTCGGGCTGGCGGGTACAAGTCAGATAGGAATAGGTTGGTTGTTCGATGCTTTTTCCTTCTTTTAGCATCATGACATGTTTGGAGAGCAAACTCCACTCAAAGGCATCCGGATGATCGAAGTTAATGTTCTGGCGTTCTTCCACCGGGACGTGACTACTGTCTTTGTAGTATGAATCCTGAGGTAACAATACTACCTCCCCTGCAGGAAGGCTTTCTACAATTTTTCGTACGACGGTGGTTTTTCCGGAGCCTGTTCCGCCTGCTATTCCTATAATTAACATCTCTTTAAGTGTATATTTAAACCAAATAGAGTAAATTTGCATTGTTTATGCAGTGCATTGACCAGGCAAATATAGAAACAATTCATTAAAATAACAACGTAATGGTAAAACACATTGTATTATTTAAGTTAAAAGACGAAGTTTCAGCAGAGGAGAAACTTGTAGTCATGAATAAATTTAAGGAGGCAATAGAAGCGCTTCCGGCTAAAATTGCGGTGATCCGTAAGGTCGAAGTCGGATTGAATATGAATCCCGGAGAAACGTGGAACATAGCGCTGTATAGTGAATTTGATACGCTGGAAGATGTGAAATACTATGCGACGCATCCCGACCATGTGGCAGCCGGAAGGATTTTGGCTGAGACAAAGGAAAGCCGTGCGTGTGTAGATTATGAATTATAATCCCCTAATTATTGAAAATGAAAAAGTTAATTTCTTCACTGCTTTTAAGCTTTGTTGTATGTGTTTTGCAAGCGCAGATCAAAGATCCGGTAAAGTTCAAGACTGAGTTCAATACTCTTTCTGACACAGAAGCGGAGATTGTATTTACCGCTGCCATTGATAAAGGGTGGCATGTGTATTCTACTGAACTTGGAGACGGCGGACCTATTTCTGCAACGTTTAATGTTGATAAAACGTCTGGCATAGAGCTACTGGGAAAGCTGAAACCGGTTGGCAAAGAGGTCGCCACTTTCGACAAGTTGTTTGAAATGAAGGTGCGTTATTTTGAGAATACGGCTAAATTCATTCAGAAGGTGAAGCTCACAGGTGGAGCTTATGAAATAGAAGGTTATCTGGAGTATGGAGCTTGTGACGATGAAAGTTGTCTTCCTCCTACTGAAGTGCCGTTTAAGTTTTCCGGAGTAGCGAAGACAGCTAATGCTGCTGCAGCTAAAGCGGAACAACCGGAAAAAAAGGAAGTTGAGAAAAAAGAAGAGGCGGCTCCTGTTGTTTCTAAGGATACTGTAGCTATGATGGAACTGGTTCCTGCCACTACAACAGATGCATCTACGGGGATTCAACCTGCCGTTGCATCCGGTGAGCTCTGGAAACCGGTCATTAGTGAACTGCAAGCGTTAGGTGAAGAACATACGCAGGGAGATATGTCCTGGATTTATATTTTTGTGACAGGTTTCTTAGGCGGACTATTAGCTTTGTTTACTCCGTGTGTATGGCCGATTATTCCTATGACGGTCAGCTTCTTCCTGAAGCGTAGTAAGGACAAGAAGAAAGGGATTCGTGATGCGTGGACTTATGGTGCGTCTATTGTTGTGATTTATGTGGCATTAGGCTTGGCTATAACATTGATCTTCGGTGCCAGTGCGTTGAATGCCTTATCTACTAATGCAATTTTCAATATTCTCTTCTTCCTGATGTTGGTAGTTTTTGCCGCTTCGTTCTTCGGAGCATTTGAGATTACATTGCCTTCGAAGTGGAGTAATGCGGTAGATAGTAAAGCGGAATCGACTACGGGATTACTGAGTATTTTCCTAATGGCATTTACACTTTCGTTGGTGTCTTTCTCTTGTACAGGTCCGATTATCGGATTTTTGTTGGTGCAGGTTTCCACAACGGGAAGTATAGTAGCTCCGGCAATTGGAATGCTGGGATTCGCCATTGCTTTGGCGTTGCCGTTTACTCTTTTCGCTTTATTTCCATCGTGGCTGAAATCTATGCCGAAATCGGGAGGTTGGATGAATGTGATCAAGGTAACACTGGGCTTCCTTGAACTTGCATTTGCACTTAAATTCTTATCGGTTGCCGATTTGGCTTATGGCTGGAGACTGCTTGATCGTGAAACTTTCCTTGCTTTATGGATTGTTATTTTTGCTTTACTTGGATTTTATCTGTTGGGTAAGATCAAGTTCCCGCATGATGATGATGATAATAAGGTAGGTGTTACCCGCTTCTTCATGGCACTTGTTTCTTTGGCATTTGCGGTATATATGGTTCCTGGTCTATGGGGAGCACCGTTGAAAGCTGTCAGTGCGTTTGCTCCGCCTATGCAGACGCAGGATTTCAATTTGTATAAGAATGAAGTACATGCCAAATTTGACGATTATGATTTAGGAATGGAGTATGCACGTTTGAATGGTAAGCCTGTAATGCTCGACTTTACCGGATACGGTTGTGTCAATTGTCGTAAAATGGAGGCTGCTGTTTGGACTGACCCGAAGGTGAGCGACTTAATTAATAACGATTATGTATTGATAACTCTCTATGTAGATAATAAAACTCCGCTGACCGAACCTGTGAAGATTGTCGAGAACGGAACAGAACGTACTTTGCGTACTGTCGGTGACAAATGGAGTTATCTGCAACGTGTGAAGTTCGGTGCCAATGCACAGCCTTTCTACGTATTGCTGGATAATCAGGGAAAACCGTTGAACAAGTCGTATGCTTATGATGAAGATATTCCCAAGTATATCGAGTTTCTGCAAACTGGATTGGAAAATTACAAGAAGGAGAGATAATCTCCTTCTTAAAGGTTCTTCTTCAAATTTGTTGGTAAGGTGAATTAGTAAAATAATGATTTGCTAGCTTATAGTCGATAGTATCCTCCATTCTCCTCCTTCGGGAAGGAGGAGTCCCCGTAGGGGGAGGTGGTAGGTGAATGTGTAAGTGAACTGCCCCCAATAGTTAGACACAAAACTATTGGGGGCAGTTCATTCTTTTTGAGGTAGCCTCACTATTGTCAAGTATGTTTTCTACCAGTTTCTTTTCACTGTACGATAGCCGTAACCGATAATCACAAGGAAACAGATAAAAGGTAGAATGAATGAAACGTTGACTGCCGGCAACCAACCGATTTCTTTCATATCAATAATGCTTGCTTGCAATGGAGGAAGAATAGAACCTCCGAGAATAGCCATAATAAGTCCGGCTGCTCCGAATTTTGCGTCATCTCCAAGACCTTTTAAGGCAATACCGTAAATAGTGGGGAACATTAGAGACATGCAGGCGGATACGGCTACCAGGCAATAGAGTCCATAAATATTTTGAAGGAAGATAGTACCTAAGGTGAAAATTCCTCCGAAAATAGCCAGAATCATTAATAATTTTCCTGCATTCAGATAACGCAGAATGAAAGTACAAATGAAACGGCTGATACAGAAAATAATCATTGCTATGATATTGTATTGCTGCGAAAGCACTTCCGCACTCTTTTCGTCCATGCCGAATTCCGGTGACATAAACAGGCGGGTACCATATTGGATTATAAAAGTCCAGCACATGATTTGTGCACCTACATAAAAAAACTGAGCAATCACACCTTCGCGATAACGTGTTTGGGTGAAAATACGTTTTAATGTCGGGAAGAAGTCTATTTTATGGTTCTGATCTCCGTTCTTTGGCATTTTTACGAATCGTATCAAGAGAAGCATAGCTACGATAATCAGACCGATGATGAGATAAGGGGCGATTAGCACTGCAAGATCGCTCTCTTTGATTGCCTGAAATTCACTCTCATTGAGTAAAGCACGTTCTTCAGTACCCATTGGATGTAATTTGGCTTGAATGAATTGCATGGCTACATACATTCCGAGCAATGAACCCATTGGGTTGAAAGATTGGGCAAGATTCAAACGTCTTGTGGCAGTATCTTCTGTTCCCATAGAAAGAATGTATGGATTACAGCTTGTCTCCAGAAATGAGAGTCCGCAAGTCAAGATAAAGTAAGCTATCAGAAACGGGTAATATTCTCCTGTCATTTTAGCAGGGAAGAATAGGAATGCTCCAAAAGCATACAGACCAAGACCTAGCAGAACACCTGCTTTATAAGAATATTTGCGGATGAACATGGCAGCCGGAAAAGCCATGGCAAAGTAGCCTCCATAAAAAGCGACTTGTACTAACGCTCCGTCGGTAGCACTCATCCGGAAGATTTTGGAGAATGCCTTTACCATTGGGTTGGTGATATCGTTTGCAAATCCCCATAACGCAAAACAAGAAGTGATGAGAATAAAAGGGATAAGATAATTGATGCCATCTTTTGACAGGATGGACTGTTTGATGTGTTTCATGGTTCTTTTGGGATATTTTAGGTATTATATAAATGGAACATTCTCTCCATTGGTTTCCATTTTTCCGCGGAACTCATTCCGGGAGCGGCTTGTTGGAAGATAGCCATGTATTCTTCCCATTCCTGTTGGCGGGGAAGAGTATTCAGGCGTGCCATTGCTGTGTCCCAGTCGAAGTCAACGGGAGTTTCGACAATCATAAACAAGCGTGTGCCAAGAATATAGATTTCCATTTCGAGGATGCCTACTTCCCGGATACCTGCAAGGATTTCAGGCCATGCCTCCGCTTGACTATGTCTTTTCCGATATTCGGCAATCAATTCCGGAGAATCGCGTAAGTCAAGAGTCTGACAATATCTTTTGACTGGGACGCTGTAAGATTGGACCTGATAACCGGTTTTAGGTGTTTCCATATACTTTTTATTTTTTAGGATAATATACTTGAGGTGTGACACTTCGGCTTACAATCTCTCTTAATTCCCGGAGGTCGGAAATTTCTCCCTTAGCCATTGCTTGTGTCAGAATATTACCTATGGCAGTAGCCTCGACAGGACCAGCGTAAACAGGGATATTGAGTGCATCGGCTGTAAGCTGGTTGAGTAATTTATTCTGCGAACCTCCTCCAATGATGTTTAATTGGCGGATCGGGGAGGGGAGACAATGGTTAAGCTTTTCTACTGCCTGTTGGTATTTGAATGCTAATGATTGGAGTACACATTTAACGGTTTCCGCTTTGCTTTGAGGAATGTGCAGAGAGTGATCCCGGCAATAATTCATAAGAGCTGTCTCCATATTTTCCGGATTCATGAATTCCGGAGCGTCAACAGGGATGATTGTATCAGTTTCCACTTCGGCAGCTTGTGGTATGATTGTATCATAATGTTGTTCTTCTCCACGTGCTTTCCATTCACTCATCAAGCGTTGTAGAATCCATAGTCCTGTGATGTTTTGCAGGAAGCGGATGCGGCCTCCAACACCTCCTTCATTGGTGAATTCGGCTTTCCGTGCTTCTTCTGTCAATATCGGTTCATTGACTTCAACGCCCAAAAGCGACCACGTACCGGAACTTAGAAAAGCGATAGGAGTTTCTGTCGCCGGAACGGCTGCAACGGCACTGGCTGTGTCATGAGAACCTACGGCTATTACATCTACTGCACCCAGTCCGGTTTCCCGTGCAATATCCTCTTTTAAAGTTCCTCTGATAGTTCCCGGTTGGATAATTTCACCAAACAGATGCTCGGGAAGTTCTAATGCACGAATTGTTTCTTGTGACCAGTTTCGTCGTTTTGCGTCAAGTAATTCCGAAGTGGAAGCGATGCAATATTCATTATTGGCTATTCCGGTCAGGAAGTAACTGAAAAGGTCGGGCATGAACAGAAGTTGGTGGGCAATCTCTAATTGGGGATCCCGGTTCTGTTTCATACTATAAAGTTGGAATAGCGTGTTGATAGCCATGACCTGTATTCCAGTAGTAGTATAGTGTTGCTGTTCATCCAGAACCTTGAATACCTTTGCCGGCATTCCGTCTGTTCTTGCATCCCGGTAACAGATAGGGTTACTTAGCAAATTTCCATTTTTATCAATCAATCCGAAATCTACGCCCCACGTGTCGATACCAATTCCCTTGACGGTATATCCTTTTTGGGCAGCCAGCTTCAGGCCGGTTTTCATGTCTTCGAATAGGGCAGGAAAATCCCAGTAGACATGATTTCCTAATTTTACCTGACGGTTGGAGAAGCGGTGAACTTCTTCCAGTTCCAGCTTTCCATGGAGAAGGGAGCCGGCGATAATTCGTCCGCTACCTCCTCCAAAGTCTGCTGCTAAGTATGTGTTTTTAATGTTGTCTTTCATGGTATGGTATGTACGGATACTATTTTGTTTTCTTTCCTAATACATAGATTTCCAAATCTTCTATTTCTGCCGGTGTCAATACTGAATAATCGCCTCCGGACTGAACAATAATACGGCAAGCCATTTCGAAGAAGGTAGCTCGTTCGTACACTTGATTAAAGTCTTTTCCGCAGACAACTTGTCCGTGGTTGGTCAATAAGACGGAGTTGTGTTCCAACATGGCTTCAACTACTGCTTTGGCCAGTTCGGGTGAGCCGGGACGATAATATGGAATCACAGGTATTTCTGAACCTACATGGCAGGGAATTTCTGCTGTTACATTAAAATTAGTCGGCTTGTTTTTCATGCAGGAGATAGCCGTGGCATACTCCGACTGGAAGTGAAGTACCACATTTACATCCGGGCGTTCGCGGAGAATACCCAAATGGAAAGTACTTTCCATAGAAGGTTTTACACCATTAGTCGGTGTTCCGCTTGCTATATTGCAGATAGAGACTTTTTCCTTGCCAAGGGTAGGAACCCAAGAACCTGTACCGGAAATTAGTGCTTCTTCACCAATCCGCCAGGAAAGGTTTCCGCTACTGCAAAGCATAAGTTTTGCATCACCGTAGCGATGTGCTTGTTCAATGAACTGTTCGATATGTTCGTTAGTTATCATGATTGCAAAGATAAATTATTTATTAATAATAGTAACTCAAAATAGGTTAGAAAAATGGGTATTTAGGGACATACTCCCCCGGTAAGGTTTCCTTGCAGGGGATTGTCATTGCGGGCACGGATTACACGACTTTTAGAAATATGAAAGCAACAGCGTAATCCGTGCCTGAAAATTATTTGTAGATAGGACCGTAGGTTGCACAAGCTCTATAGTCTGCTCCTTCTTTATCCATACCGAAGGCATTCCATGCAGCCGGGCGGAACATTTCGTCTTCTTCTACATTGTGCATGCATACCGGAATTCGAAGCATCGAAGCAAGAGTAATCAGGTCTTGACCAATGTGACCGTAGCTGATTGCTCCATGGTTGGCTCCCCAGTTATTCATTACAGAATACACATCCTTGAAAGCCGGTTTGTCGCATAAACGGGGAACAAACCAAGTAGTAGGCCATGTAGGATCTGTACGCATATTCAGTTTTTGGTGGATTTCCGGGTCGATCTCGACAGTCCAACCTTCTGCAATTTGAAGAACGGGACCGAGGCCTTTAATTAGGTTCAGACGCATCATAGTTACAGGCATACCACCTTTTGACAAGAAATTAGATGAAAAACCGCCGCCACGGAAGTAATCACGGTCTGCCGGATACCAGGTCGTTGCTTTAAGGCAGTTTTCTACATCTGCGTCAGTCAGGTTCCAAGGTTCTTTCATTACCGGATTTCCTTCTGCATCCAATGATTGTCCCGAACCGTCTAGCGTTGTTGCTCCGGAGTTGATAAGGTGGATAATACCGTTGGCGGCCAGCCCTGTCAGTTCTTTGCCGGTTACACGTTTCACAGCTTCGGGGCTCCAGTAAGTACGTACATCAGAGAATATTTGAGCACGGTTGGTCAGTAAGTGTCCGAACAGCATTGCCACACCGTTGCAGGCATCGTTCTCGGTAGCTACCACGAATGCTTCGCGGATACCGTTCCAGTCGAAGGAAGTATTCAGCAGAGCTTCGGGATAGTCGCCATTAGGATAGAAGTCAGTCCATTGGCGTTGTCCTTGGAAACCGGCTGCAATAGCATTGTGGCCTAATGCTTCTTCTTTGAAGCCCATTTCTTTCAGTTTAGGATTACCGGTCATCAGGTCGCGCATGATAATCATCATCTTCACGATAAATTCCCAGTCTTTATCTTTCTCTTCGCGGTTTTTACGTTTTTCGGGACGATTTTTGAAGTCATCGCCTTCGTTTACTTTGCAATGCTTTTCTGTCCATGCCATTGCTTTTTCATATTCTTCGTGGTCATAGATACCTTCTTCCATGCGGCGGATGATTTCTGTCAGGTCGACAGACTCATTACGCATTCCCAGGTATTCCTGGAAGAAATCAGGATTAACGATAGAACCGGCAATACCCATAGATACGCTACCCATTGACAGGTAAGATTTTCCTCTCATTGTAGCTACTGCCTGTGCGGCGCGTGCAAAACGAAGAATTTTTTCCGCTACATCTTCGGGAATGCTGTTATCGTCCAAATCCTGTACGTCATGTCCATAAATGCCGAATGCAGGAAGTCCTTTTTGTGCGTGTCCTGCCAATACTGCTGCAAGATATACTGCTCCCGGACGCTCTGTTCCATTGAATCCCCATACAGCTTTCGGGTAATGAGGGTTCATATCCATAGTTTCCGCACCGTAGCACCAGCAAGAAGTTACGGTAATAGTAGAACCTACACCTTCTCTTTCGAACTTTTCAGCATAGGCTGCACTTTCAGCAACACGGCCGATAGTGCTATCGGCAATCACGCATTCCACAGGGCTTCCGTCACCGTTTTTCAGATTACTGCTAATTAATTCGGCTACTGCTTTAGCCAAGTTCATTGTCTTTTCTTCAAGGCTTTCACGAACGCCACCCTGGCGACCGTCGATAGTGGGACGAATCCCGATTTTCGGATACTTTTTCATGGTTTCTTAATTTTTTTATTTAGTAAATAACATCTGTGCTGAGCTGTGCTGATTGTGCGGCAAAAAAAATCAGAGTGACTTTCGAAGTCGCACTTCAGTAGGCATGTACTTTTGTATCGGGACATTGTTGAGTACGAAGTTTGCCGCTTCATTTCCCACCATTTCCCAGTCAATACTTAATGAAGTAATTCCTTCGTCGATGACCTCGTATGAAGGAATATCATTATATGCTAACAGACCGAAATCTTTTCCGCATTTCAGTCCTGCCAATCTTCCTTGTTTTACTACCTTTACTACATCTTGCTGTTTGATAGCAATGTATACAGTCCCTTTGCGGACCGTCAGGTTCTCGATATCTTCCTGTATTTCATGCAAGAAGCCTTCTTTTTCACAGAAACGTGTGAAATACTCCTTACTACTCTGAGGGTGTTTCAAACCTTTAGAAAACAGGAAAACGATTTGAAGATATTTCTGCATTCTTTCTTTTAGTGTAAATAATGCTAGATAGAATGAATCATCGAAATCCTGACAGATATACGAGTATTTATCTTTCTCAAATTTTCCGAAATCAAGGAGTAATAACCTGGAAGGATTGATTTTATTCAGAGCTGTGCTGAACTTTTCGTTATCGAAGTTCATCACTATATATTTTTTATACTTCCCTATGGATTCACGGATGATAGTATTGAAAAGCCGTTCATTGTATTGGTGGAATAACAAGTCTACTTTATAGTTGATAGGCAAATGTTTTATGAAACTATTGTATAAGGCCTCTTTGAAAGGAGTATATTCGTCAAGTAATAATAGAATATTGGTTACCTGACTGGTCACATAGTATCCTTTTCCCGGTGTAGAGTCTATCAGACCCCGTTCGCGTAAATCCAGAAAGGCCTTAAAAACAGTATCCCGTGATACTCCATATTGTGCACTTAACTGATTGATAGAAGGCAAGGAATCTCCCTCACGAAATTCTTTCATGGAGATTGCCTGGCTGAGCGTGTCTGCCAATTGTGTGACTTTGCTCGAGTGTTGGCCGAATGTTGCTTTCTTATCAGTTCGTCTCATCCTTATTAATTATTGATAACTGTGCTGAACTATGCTGATGCAAAGAAAGGAATTTTATTCTAAATAGGAGAAATAATTTACTATGTTTTATAGCATAAAGAGGATAATTTCACATGACGTAACATAGAATTTGCTATTTGTAGATTATCAGGTCTCTGTATAAAACCTCAGTTTCTCTCGTGTTGGAACAAAAAAATCCCCTCCGGCGAACCGGAGAGGATTTATAGCTTTTCCTTGTTTCTTGTTCGGAATCTGCCGAATTTATTCAGCAGCAGCTTCTGTTGCAGGAGCTTCTTCTGCCGGAGCAGCAGTTTCTTCTACAGGTGCTTCAGCAGCAGCTTTTTCAGCAGCTTCAGCAGCTTTCTTTTCAGCGAGTGCTTTTGCTTTCACTTCGTTGATTTTCTTTTCTGCTTCCAGGCGTGCTTTGGCTTCAGCTTTCTTAGCTTCATCTTGTTTAGCTTTCAAAGTAGCCAGACCTGACTGTTTGTTGCTTTTCCAAGCTTCGAATTTAGCTTCTGCTTCTGCTTCTCCAAATGCACCTTTTGCTACACCGCCAAGAAGATGTTTCTTCATGTATACACCTTCGCGAGAAAGGATGTTACGTACAGTGTCACTTGGTTGTGCACCTTTCAGTACCCAAGCCAATGCAGCGTCGAAATTCAAATCTACTGTAGCAGGATTGGTGTTAGGGTTGTAAGTACCAATCTTCTCAATAAATTTACCATCACGTGGTGCTCTGCTGTCTGCAATTACAATTGAATAGAACGCGTAACTTTTACGTCCGTGTCTCTGCAATCTGATTCTAGTTGCCATTTTTAATAATTGTTTTTAATTAATGATTTGAATTATGCTACTAACTCGTAATAGCGGGCGCAAAGATACGGCTTTTCTTTTGATTGACAAATATTTCTGTTCTTTTTCTTTATGAATACCGTTTCGGATAACGGAATAAGATAGCGAGCAGGGCGCAAGCTCCCATTGTAAACGGATAATAAAGATTGCCGATGATACTGATAGGAGAGATATTGGCTAATCCGGCAGCAATCAGCATTTGTGCCCCGTATGGGATAATTCCTTGTATCAGACAGGAGAAAGTGTCGAGGATACTTGCAGTCTTTCGCCGGTCAAGGTGGAATTTCTGCGCAATGTCTTTGGCTATCGGTCCTGTTGTAATGATGGCTATTGTGTTGTTGGCGGTACATAAGTTGGCGATACTTACTAAAGCGGCAATACTTAGTTCCGCTCCCCGCTTTCCGTTGACGTGGAGGGTTAGTTTCCGGATAATAAAGTTAATACCACCATTGTAGCGGATTGTTTCAAGCATTCCTCCGGCCAGTAAAGTAATGATTATCAGTTCGCCCATGCCCGTAATGCCTGTTCCCATAGCTCCGAACCAGTCGAACACATCAAAACTTCCGGTAGTAATACCGATAATACCACTTGTCAGGATACCTATGATTAATACGAGCATAACGTTCATTCCGGCAACGGCTGTTCCCAATACTATTATATAAGGTATAACTTTTATCCATTCGATAGTCTGTACTTGGGTGGGAGCAGTGATGGACAATCCCTGGAAAATATAAATACCCAGCACGATAATAGCTGCCGGGACGACAATCAGGGAATTTACCCTGAACTTATCACGCATCACACATTCCTGAGTTTTTGTTGAGGCGATTGTAGTGTCGGAGATAAACGATAAATTATCTCCGAAAAAAGACCCTCCGACAACAACTGCCACCATGAATGGGAGAGCAATCTCTGTCTTTTCGGCTAGTCCTACGGCAACAGGAGTGAGGGCAACGATTGTTCCTACACTGGTTCCTATGGATAGGGAGATGAAGCAGGCGGCTATAAATATTCCTGCTAGCAGCAGATTGTCGGGAAGAATATGCAGAGTCAGGTTGACGGTGGCATCAATAGCACCCATTTGTTTGGCACTTTGCGCAAAGGCACCGGCGAGAATGAATATCCATATCATCAGGAGGATATTCTTATTGGCAGCTCCTACGGAGAATTGGTAAATCCGCTGGTCCAGTTTCAAGCCGCGCGTGATAGCAATCGCGTAGCAGGAAGAAACAAGAAAAGCGACAGTGATAGGTACCTTGTAGAAGTCGTTGACGAGAATGGAAGTTACCAGATAGAGGCAGAGGAACACGAACAATGGACTTAATGCCCACCAGCTACCGGAACGGTCGTTATGTATTTTTTCTTCGGTCATAAATGAGATTAGTAATATTTGTTTGAGCTGCAAAGATAGTAAGGAAACACATAAGTAGTATAAAAGGCTCAGATTTTCATCTTTTCTTTTTCCGTTTGAGCCTTTCCTTTTTCGGTTTCGGAAATTTAAAGTTGGGCGCTTTTCTTTGTTTCCTCTATTTTCGTACCGTTGATAATATAACTAATGTAGAATAGAATGACAACGACTAATTATTCAATGTGTATGCTTTTTATCTGCCTGTTTGCGTCGTGCGGAACAGGAGAAAAGAGGACTGATGAATCAATACGGATAAAAGTGGCAGAAGTAGAAATGTCGGTTCCTTCCTCGGAACGTGAGTTTTCGTTTATTTCGAAACCATTCAAGGAGACGGAACTATCTTTTCGGGTAGGCGGTCCTATTGACCGTTTTGAGGTATATGCCGGTAACTATTATCAGCGTGGGGATATCATTGCTGAAATAGACTCTCGTGATTTCCGTATCCGTAAAGAACGTGCAGAGGCTATCTATAATCAGGCAAAAGCGGAATTTGAACGGATAAGAGTGTTGTATGAGAAAAATAATTTATCTGCCAGCGCTTATGAAAAAGCACGTGCGGATTATACTTCTGCTAAGACTGCTTTTGAGACAGCGACAAATGAGTTACATGATACGCAGTTGATTGCACCTTTTGACGGATATGTCGGGGAAGTGTATATCGAGAAATATCAGGATGTGAAAGCGACTCAACCTGTCATCTCCTTTATTGATATTACTCAATTAAAGATAGAAGCTTATGTCACACAGGATATTGCACTTCAGGCCGGAGAAATCAAAGAAGTAGGTGTGCGCTTTGATATAGGTTCTGATGTTGTGTATCCGGCGAAAGTGGTAGAAATTTCCAAAAGTACTACCCGGAATAACCTGTCTTTCCTGATGACGGCATTATTACCCAATAAACAGGGTGAATGGCCGGCGGGCGTTTCCGGAAAGGTTTTGCTTGATCTTCCTTCTCCTTCAACGACATCCATGATAACCATACCGCAAACAGCTCTCAATCATCGTCCTACTGAAGGAGATTATGTCTGGACGGTAGATAATGCTGCCGGAAAAGTCTCGAAAAGAAAGATTGTTTTAGGTGAATTACTTCCGAATGGGAAAGTGGAAGTGAAAGGTGGATTACAGGCTGGAGAAACGGTAGCTGTCAGTAAATTGCGTTTCCTTTCAGAAGGAACATCTGTAGAAATCATGGCTCAGAAACAAGGAATGCCGGTCACTGCTCAAAAGTAAATTTGGAAGTGTGAAGTTTGTGAAATATTTCTTGCAGAAAAGGTCGGTGACTATTCTGCTCTTACTATTAGTCTTAGGAGGAGGACTACTTTCCTATGTCAAAATGGGAAAGCTGGAAGATGCTCCGTTCACTATAAAACAGGCATTGGTATTAACTCCATATCCGGGTGCTTCTCCTTCCGAGGTACAATCACAAGTGACTGATGTGCTGGAAGAATCCATACAGTCTTTAGGTGAATTGTATTATCTTAAAACAGAAAACCGGGCAGGACTTTCCAAGATAACGGTTTATGTGAAGAAGGAAATTCGTGCGGATGAAATGCAGCAACTGTGGGATAAACTCCGTCGGAAGGTTAATGATGTACAATCTAAGCTACCGGCTGACGCAGGTCCGTCCGTAGTAAACGATGACTTTGGCGATGTGTTGGGTGTCTTTTATGGGTTGACTGGTGAAGGATATTCGTATCGGGAACTGGAAGATCAGGCAAAACTCATTAAAAACGAACTGTTGAAAGTAAAGGACGTAGCCAAGGTCGAAATTTATGGTGTACAACCTCCGACGATTGATGTTATTCTCACCCCTTCCGTCATGGCGCGAAGCGGTATTACTCCTTCGGATATTTCCCGTGCTTTCGAGGCCCAAAACAGAGTAGTAGATGCAGGAGGTATTGATGCGGGTGTAAACAGAATACGGATTGAATCTACCGGAAATTTTTATTCTTTGGATGATATCCGGAATTTGACTATCGTATCACGTACGGGAGAGCATTTTCGATTGGCGGATATTGCAGAGATTAAGGAAAGTTATCAGACGCCTCCGAGCAATAAAATGCGGATTAATGGGAGTCCCGCGGTGGGTATTGCCATATCTACCGTACCGACTGGGAATGTCGTAAATATGGCGGAAGCTGTAAAAGGTAAAATTGAGCAATTTTCGGAGACAATGCCCGAAGGCTTTGAGTTACAGACAATTTACGACCAAGGTTACGAGTCGGCTGTGGCAAATCAAGGTTTTATCTGGAATTTGATAATTTCCGTTGTGACGGTAGTTGCCATTCTGTTGTTTTTTATCGGATTCAAAAATGGTATCCTGATAGGTAGTGGTCTGGTCTTTTCCATTTTTGCAACGCTGATTGTGATGTTGGCTCAAGGGATAGCTTTGCAGCGTATGTCACTGGCTGCAATTATTATTGCAATGGGAATGCTGGTGGATAATGCCATTGTAGTATCCGATTCGGCATTAGTCAATATGCAACGGGGGATGCGCAAGCGAGTGGCCATAATGCGAGCTTGTTCCTCAACTGCATTACCGTTATTAGCGGCAACAATTATCGCAATTTTAACTTTTTTACCTATATATTATTCACCGCATATAACCGGTGAGTTGTTGTCATCCTTAGTTGTAGTTATCGGCGTTTCGCTGATGTTCAGTTGGGTCTTTGCGCTGACGCAGACTCCTTTCTTCATTCAGGAGTTTGTTCGTCGGCCAAGACCCGACGAACTAAAGGATGCTCTTTTTGAAGGTAAATATTATGATAAGTTTCGTGCAGCATTGAGGTGGGTGATTTGTCATCGGTATGCAACAATAGGATGCATGGTTGTGATGATGTTGCTAGCGGCTTGGAGTTTCAAGTTTATTCCCAAGGTGTTTATGCCGGCGTTGGATAAACAGTACTTCACATTGGATGTATGGTTACCCGAAGGGACAAAAATAGAAGAAACGGACCGTCAGATAATGGAAATGTCGGAATATATCCGTGGGCAGGAGGAAACGGAAATAGTATCTACTTATATAGGAAGAACTCCGCCACGTTATTACTTGTCTAATGTATCTTTTGGACCTCAGTCCAATTATGCACAAATATTGGTAAAATGTAAAACGTCAGAACTTTCCCGTCAGTTGCATACCCGGTTACAAGATTCGATTTCGCTGAAATATCCCGAACCTCTGATTAAAGTGAATAAGTTTGAATTGAGTCCTTTGACGGAGGCCGTCATTGAAGCCCGTTTTCTTGGCCCGGACCCTGCTGTACTTGATTCATTGGTGGGACAAGCTATTGAAGTGATGCGACGAAATCCCAAAGTAGCGGATGCACGTAATGAATGGGGAAATATGTCGTTGGTAATTCGCCCGGTTTATGATCCTGTGAAGGCGGGTGCATTAGGTATCACCAAGGCTTCGATGATGCAGTCAGTGAAATCAATCAATGACGGTCTGCCTGTTGGTATCTACCGGGATGATGAGAAAAAGGTACCTGTTTTGTTGAAATCAGGTGATGTGGATATTACTGATGTCAATGCATTGGGAGATTTCTCAATTTGGAATGGAGAAAGATCGGCTCCGCTTTCGCAGGTCACGGAACGAATAGAAAGAGGTTGGGAATTTCCTCAGGTACGGACATATAACCGGCAACTTTCAATGGCTGCCATGTGTGGGGTGAAACCGGGCTACACCATGTCCGAGGTACATGGAGAAATACGGAAAGAAATAGAGAAAATCCACTTACCGGAAGGATACACCTTCTTTTGGGATTCTCAATATAAAGATCAAGGGGAGGCGATGCAGGCTATTGCGAAATATTTTCCGTTGGCATTTCTTGCATTGATAGTCATTTTGGTGGCCTTGTTCGGCAATTTCCGCGAGCCGGTTATCATTCTTTGCATTCTGCCTTTGTCTTTGATAGGAATTGCTGTTGGTATGTTGCTGACAGGGTTTGATTTTGGATTCTTTCCGATAGCCGGCTGGTTAGGTTTGCTTGGGATGATAATCAAAAATGTAATTGTGCTGATTGATGAGATAAATGTTCAACATCGGAGTGGAATTGATTTATATACATCCATTGTTGAGGCTACTGTTTCCCGAACCCGTCCTGTGTTAATGGCTGCTACAACAACGATTTTCGGTATGGTGCCATTGTTGTTTGATGTTGCTTTCGGGGGAATGGCTGTTACTATAATTTTCGGATTGACATTTGCTACGGGATTAACGCTTTTTGTCACCCCCGCCTTATATTCCATGTTTTATAAAGTAAAAGGAAAATGAAGATGAGAAAAGGAATATTTAGCCTGTTGTTTTGTACTTTCGTCTTTTTGTCTTTGCCGGTTCTTGCACAACAAAGCACATTGCTGGAGAAATATCGGACTATGGCATTGGACTATAATCACGATTTGAAAGCAGCGGAAAAGAATATCGCTGCCAGTATGGAAGTAGAGAAATCTGCACGTGCCGATTTGAAACCGAAACTTTCCGGTGCTGCCAGTTTTCAATACACCGGAAATCCTATGGAACTAACTTTGGATATTCCTTCCATAGGGTTGTCGAAAACAGTGGAAGGAAAGAATTTAAACTATGGAGGTTCTCTGTCTATTTTACAACCGGTTTATACGGGAGGGCGTGTACTGGAGTCCATCCGTATGGCGCAACATCAGCAGGCCTTGGCCGGTAATCAGGCGAAAGCACTGAATGATGCTGTTTGTTACCAAACGGATATTCAGTATTGGAGTGCCGTTGCTCGGCAGGAAATTGTTGATGTCGCCGAAGACTTTCGTAATTCGATAGCAGCCTTGGTTAAAACAATAAAAGAAAGGGTAGAAGTAGGACTCGTTGACCCACAGGACCTGTTAATGGCAGAAGTGAAGTTAAATGAAGCGGAATATCAATTACTTCAGGCGCAAAGTAATTTTGAAACAGGCAGAATGGCATTAAACTCAATGATTGGTGTCCGGCTGGAACAGCCTACGGAGTTGGATGCGCAGATACCGATAGTAGTTGTCAGCGATTCTCTGTGGTTATCTACCGGGATGGGACGTCCGGAAATACAAATGGCTTATGACAAAATTCGTATTGCTGAGAGCACAAAAAAACTGAATGATTCGCAATTCAAACCTCAATTCTATGTGGGAGTAGAAGGTAGCTATTCATCTCCCGGATACAATTTCAAGAAAGATTTAGACCCAAACTACGCTGTTTATGCTAAAGTGTCCGTTCCTATTTTTGAATGGGGAAAACGGAGAAGCGAGAAGCGTGTTTCTTCCTTTCGTATCGGAATGGCGGAAGATAATCTAAATAAAGTCGTAGACCGGGTGGAATTAGAAGTGAGTGTAGCGCGTAAGGCATTGTCACAGGCTATTGAACGTGTTCGTTTGAGTGAAAGTTCGCTGGCTAAAGCAGAAGAAAATGAGGCAAAAGCAGTAGAACGCTACAATGAAGGAAAAGTTTCGGTGGTGGAAGTGATTGATGCGCAAACCTATCGGCAGACTTCGCAGGTGAACTATGTACAGGCAAAAGCTGCTGCACAAGGACATTATTCGGAATTAATAAAAGCGCTCCATAGTTATGATTATCGCTAAAAAGCAGTAACTTTGTGTGAAAAGAATCGTATGAATATAAAATTGAACCGTATATCATATAGTGCGCTGTTTTCAGGGCTAGGCGTTTTCTCTTTTTTCCTGCTAGCCAACTATGCGGAACTTTCCGATAGAGTATCGGATGCGTTATATTCGGTAGGAATGTTTCTGTTTTTTATTCTTGCGTTCAATTTGCTCGGATATTCTACTATTCGGCTGACTACGTGGGTAGATAATCAGTATTCGGTGAATATTCATCGTCGTTGGAAACTGATTTTTATTTATACAATGGTGATGTTGATGTTTTTTCTGCTCAATTATGGATTGTTGGTAACTGCCAAATTCTTGGTCGGTGCTTCACATCCTTTTGTTTTTCCTAATGGCGGGTGGCGTATCTTGATATTAGTTTGGTTGGTGGAACTGGTGATTTTAGGTTTGCTGCTTGCCAACCGTTCTATGCAGCATACCCTCAAATTGCAGAAACAGGCGGCTGCTTTGCAGGAAGAAAATAACATAGCACGCTATACAGCTCTTCAAAACCAGCTAAACCCCCATTTTCTGTTTAATAGTTTGAATACGTTGATTTCAGAAATCAGATATAATCCTAAAAATGCAGAACTCTTCACACAACATCTTTCCGACGTATATCGTTATACTCTCCAGTGTCAGAATCAGCGATTGGTGACGTTGCAGGATGAGCTTGGTTTTCTTGATTCATATATTTTTCTTCATCAAGTTCGTTTGGGTGATTGCATTTATGTCCACAACAATGTGCCGGATGAGTGGAAAGAGATGAAGATGCCGCCTTTGACGCTTCAGCTATTGGTCGAAAATGTAATCAAGCATAATGTGATCCATTCGGGGAAACCAATGGTTATCGAGCTGTGTAATGTAGAAGAACCTCCGACTCTGATAATCTGTAATCCGATTCGGCCCAAAAAATGCGGAGTCGTTTCGGGAATGGGGCTGAAAAATCTTTCCGCCCGTTATAAGCTCCTTTGTAATCAGGATATTGTGATAGAAAATGAATCTGATAAATTTACCGTAAAAATTCCCTTGCTTTCATGAATAAGATAAAAGCTGCAATAATAGAAGATGAAGTGCCGGCGGCACGTTTGCTACATGAGATGATACAGTCGCTTCGCCCGGATTGGGAGGTGATGATTCTGCCCGGTACTATCGAAGAATCCGTTGAATGGTTTCATGTGAATCCTCATCCGGAACTTTTATTTTTGGATATTCAGTTGACGGACGGCAATTCATTTATGTTGATTGAACAAGCTCGGCCGGATAGTATGATTGTTTTTACCACCGCTTATGACGAGTACGCTGTCCGTGCTTTTGCGGTGAATAGCATTGACTATTTGCTGAAACCGATTCATCAGGAACGTTTATTGCAGACTATCGAACGTTTCGAGAGTCTCACAGAGAAATATATCCGTGATTTTAATCGGGAGAGCCGTATACTGGAGGTGTTGGAAAGTTTGTCTGATACGCAGAAGCTTCCGGTGGTAGAGAATAAAAAATATCGCACCCGATTTCTTATTTCTTCCGGTAATAAACTTTTTACTTTGGCGGTAAGTGATGTTGCCTATTTCTATTCGGAGAACAAGCTCACTTTTGTAGTTACCAAGAATAATAGAGAATATGTTCTGGACTTTGCTTTGGATAAACTCTGCGAACAATTGAATCCTGATGTCTTCTTTCGGACCAATCGTCAGACACTTGTTTCGGTAGATGCCATTCAGCGTATCGAACCCTATTTTTTAGGTAAGGCGGTTGTACACGTCCTGCCACCATTTAAAGATAAAATCATAGTCAGCAAAGACAAGATAGCGGCTTTCAAGGTGTGGCTGAATTATTAAGCCTTGCTTTTACAATAAGATAATGCGTTTCTGCATGATATCCATAAGCTGTGCCTTAAGCAACCGTGCATTGATAGGTTTGGGCATATAGCCGTCAAATCCGCTTGCCATTACCCGTTGTTCGTCCGAAGCATATGCAAAGGCTGTAATGGCAATAATCGGTACCTTGGCCGAATATTTACGTATTTCTTTGGTTGCTTCGTAGCCGTCCATGACAGGCATATTGATATCCATTAATACAATTTGCGGATCGTATTCCTTGAACATATTTACGGCTTCTTGTCCGTCCCAGGCATGTATTAAGTGGTAATCATATTTTAGTATCGACTCGAACAGTTTGTAATTACTTTCATTGTCTTCTGCAATTAGAATTATTAGTTTATCTTTTGCGATTGTAATACTTTGAATTTTTTTTTGAGGAGCTTTTTCTATGGCTTCTATCTGCTTATAGGGTAATGTGAACCAAAATGTAGACCCCTTTCCTTCTTCGGATTCTACACCGATTTTTCCACCCATGTGGTTGATGAGTGTACGGCAGATTGAAAGTCCTAATCCTGTGCCTTGTGCAAAAGAATTTAGTTTGACAAAACGTCCGAAGATGCTATCCAGCTTATCTTGGGGAATACCACAGCCGGTGTCGGTCACATAGAAATAAAGTTCATTGTTTTGCCGTTCATAGCCAAATCGGATACTGCCTTGGCTAGTGAACTTAATAGCATTTGTGACGAAGTTGATAATTAACTGCGATAACCTGTTCTTCTCTATGTTTGCAAAACAAGGTTCTTCGGGAGCTACAAATTCCAGTTTTACGTTGTCTGACTTTAATTTCAACTGGCAACTGTTTTCCAACTCTCTCATTAAGTCATTGATTTCGACATTGGAGTAATGTAAATCCAATGTGCCTGCTTCTATTTTTGACAAATCAAGGATGTCGCTAATGAGTTGCAGTAATAAAGTATTATTGTTTTCAATGATACTCACATATTCTTGTTTTTCTTCTTCCTCTTCGGTCGAGGCCAATATTCCGGAGAAGCCGACTATGGCATTCAGAGGAGTACGGATTTCGTGGCTCATATTTGCAAGAAAAGCGGATTTCAGGCGGTTGGATTCTTCAGCACGGTTTTTGGCGTTGATCAGCTCCTGTTCCATTTTCTTTCGTTCGGTGATGATGAGTGAAGACCCCACCAAGGTCAGTGGCTTGCCGTTTTCATCCCGGGTTTCGACAGCAGCTTGTGCTTCCACCCATTCTATCCTGTGAAAGCCTTTGTGAGTGTTGATTACGCGATATTCTTCTTTTACTTTTTCTGAACGTCCCTCTATCAAATCTTTGTAGGCTTGTTCCACCCGTTTCCGGTCTTCTTTAAATATTTTAGAGAAATATTGAATATCGGGCACTGCCAGTTGCTCCTCGGCTATACCCTTTCCCTGGGTACTGAGTTCTATCGGTTTATTGATATCACAAAGAATTGTTCGGCTCGTTAAGTCCCATTTCCACGGCACGATATTGGCTACATCGAGTGACATGGCAAGTTTGTTGTTAATCGTACTTAATTTTTGTTGTGCTCTGTGTAGTTCGGTACTGTCCAGGCAAAAGACGTCTATCATTTTGTTATGCGGATTTCCCCGGAGTACTATATCGTAAAAGGCATCTATTTTCCTGAAATAATAAGGGAATGTTATTGCTTTGTTTTCTGCTAATGCTATTTGGATGAAATGCAAAAACTCGGGCATGGATTCAGGGAATATCTCACTTGCTTTCTTACCTATCACTTCTTCCTTGCGATAGAAGTTCTTCTCAAAATGGCTATTTACATTTCGGTAAATCAGTTCTACGGGAGTCCCTTTTTCATCGGTGATTAATTCTTCCTGCATATAAAGAATAGGCATATTATTTATCAGATTCTTAAAATCCGTCATGGCGTCTATTTCTTTTCGTTGTGCGTTCTTTATTATGTTCAGGCTGTGAATACGGTAAAATAGTAGAAATGCTAGTAATACAACAAAACATAGTGTCCCTATAATAAAGTACTCATTTTGTTTCCAAAATGATAGTGGCTTGTTCAGGAAATGTGTATCCGGTGGACACATGGAAGGAGAAAATCCCTTACGGAGTAAGATTTTATAATTGATAATAGGGGCGCCGTCTGTCGGTATGTAAAATGGAATATCGCGTGCTTGTTTGCCTGCGAGTATTTCAGCAATGGTATGGATTAATTGTTGGTTGAAGTGCTTTTGATTGTAGGTATAGCCACCTATCATTCCGCCGTTTTCTTCGGTGATGTCCGCCATATTGAGAGTGAATATGGGGGCGGCTGTTGTCCCTATCAGTTTGTGGGCATTGGAGACTAACGAGGTGTTGCCTGCAAATGTCGTTTTATAGAACCAGGAAGAAAATAAAACTCCTGTTGTTTTTGGATCAACGAAATACAATGAATCCAATAGTTGGTTCGTTGTCATGTCTTGTGGGGTTATAAACTGATACTCTACATTCGGATGCGTTTTTTTCAGTTTATTGCGGATATCTAAATTGTTGGTTTGGTTAATTTGCCGCGCGTCACCGATAAATATGAATTTCTTTATTTCGGGAACGATATGGTATATTAGTTGTATATTCTCATCCAGATAAAGATTTGAATATAAGAGAACCATATTATATGGGTCGGCCAATTGAGTGAGAGGAGTGCGGTCGGCTGTTGCAATGGCTTGTTTCTTGGTGTAAGTCTCCTGCGGACCCAGATAGTTTTCTTCCGAGCATAATACGATAGGAATGTCTCCCCACAGTTCTCTGTATTCATCGCGCATCAATAAGGCGGGATTTCCCAACAAAATAAGTAAACGGGGACGGTGTCTTTTATATTTTTGAGAAATCGACAGTTTGAATTCTGCCAGTGTGGAGTCATTTTCAATCATTAACATATTCATGTGTTCCGCATATAAAGCCAGTTGCGGGTCTTTCTGTACATATTCCGTTACCGTAGAAATCATGCGGTTACTCCAAGGGGAAGATTCTGCATAAGAGTTAATACATAAGATATAATTTGAAATGTCAATATGATCTCTTTGTGCTATACTGGGTACAATAGATATGAAACATAAAAGTAGCAACAATAAGCGTTTTTTTATATCCATGAAAAAAAGTCTTGTTTGTGATATTGTTATTTATAGATTGATCTTGCAAGGACAAAAGTAGTAAAAACAATCTGAAAATACCTACTTCCTAATCTGAAAATGGCAAAATGATTATATATTCGGAACTTTTAACTGTTTCCTTGTGTCTAAGTACGTAAGATTAATATGTTTAGACGCAGGCTTCTAACAGCATTTTGAATTATTGAATATGGGACTTTGCTTTGTATGGGGTGCGTAAACCAAAAACGCGAACCTTTTCCCTGTTCGGATTCCACTCCGATAGTACCGCCAAGATGCTCGATGATACTTCTGCAAATAGACAGCTTTAAGCCTGTGCCTTTCGAGAAAGTATTCAGCTTTACAAAACGGTCGAACACTTGGTTAACTTTATCAGGAGCAATGCCCATTCCTGTATCGGTCACGGAAAATTCTATCTTATTGATTTATAGCATCGTATATGAGGCGTTTTTGCTTTTTAAATCAACAGGTCATTCCTTTAAAAGGAACGACCTGTTGCACACCGAGAAATGCATTGTTTCTTTTAAAGGAACGCGCTTCTCTATAAACAGACTGCGTTGAGTTAATTTGTTTGTTTACATTTATTATTATATATTCCTGTCATTTGGCTTTATTTCAGTGCTTCAATAACTTGTGGTAACATTGTCCAAATAGTATTTTCATCCTGTGCAGTAAAGAAGTTACCGTCAATCTCTGATTTTTCATCGGTAGCTATTCCGTTTTGGATAGCCGGTTTGGCTAACGGATGAACAGCCACTTTCTTACCTTTCGTTATCCCTGTGAAGTCAAACATCATTGCACCGGCACAATGTCCGATCATTATTTTGCCCTTATCTCCGAAAGTTTTGATAACTTCCATTAGATCTATATTATAAGGTTTGTCTGCATTCTGCTGAAATACAGGTACAGCGTCTCCGCATGAGAAAACAAATGCGTCAAACTCATCCTCATGTCCTTTCAAATTAGCGATCACATCATCTGTTGTCAGACTGATTCCTGAATTTGTTTTAATCTCCTTCGTATCCGATACGGCAAATACTTTATATGAAATGCCATTTTCAAAAAATGCTTCCAGGTATTGGAATAATCCACAACCATTTACCGGATTTACTGCTAAAACTGCTACTTTCTTTGCCATAATCATAATTATTTAAATGAAACAATAGTTATTATTAGTAAGTTTATTACTTTTGTGATGCAAATGTATCTTCCTTTGTTGAGAAAAGCAAGAACGCACCTCTGAATAAGGAAGTTACATGGAAGTAACTATTGTTGTAATTCAGTTAAATACAAAACGTTAAAAGATGAAAAACTTCCACCCGACAGGAAATTGTCCAGTTAGAGATGTGCTCAGCCGCTTGGGAGATAAGTGGTCGATGCTGGTGCTTATCACTTTGAATGCCAATGGTACTATGCGTTTTAGCGACATTCATAAGACAATAGGAGATGTTTCTCAGAGAATGTTGACGGTCACTCTTCGTACACTCGAATCCGATGGATTGGTGGAGCGGAAAGTGTATGCGGAAGTACCTCCTCGTGTAGAGTATAACTTGACGGATACGGGAGGGACTCTGATTCCTCATATTGAAGGATTAGTAGGGTGGGCCTTGGAGAATATGAATACGATTTTGGAACATAGAAAAAATGATTAATAATAGGCGGTTGTATGAATATTCCCTGTACACTCATACCTAATGTATTTGTAAACTCCTCATCTGTCATTATGCATCGTAAAAAATTCCATTCCGTAATTTTTCGGTACTCTTATTTAATGGTATTTTTCACATAGTACAAGGTTGTTTTTGCTTTTGATTTTTCATATTGTAAAGATATACTTATTTATATGGTGTTTTTGTTTGCACTGTGATATTTTTATATCTTTGCGAGGAGAGCTATTCAATATTTAAAAACATGGAGATAAAGAAAGTAATTTCAGATAAGAAAGAATTCCTCGAATTGTTACTCTTGGCTGATGAACAAGAAAGTATGGTAGACCGGTATTTGGAACGTGGCGATATGTTCGTTCTGTATGACAACGGATTGAAAGCAGCCTGTGTAGTAACCCGTGAAGGGGAAGGCATTTATGAAATCAAGAATATTGCTACTGTTCCTTTTTTTCAACGTCAGGGATACGGGAAACGTTTAATTGAATTTCTATTCGAGCATTATCTGGACAAGTGTACTGAAATGTTGGTTGGTACAGGAGATGTGTCTTCTACCATATCTTTCTACGAACATTGCGGTTTTACCATTTCCCACCGTGTAGAGAATTTCTTTACCGACAATTACGACCATCCGATTTATGAAGAAGGCAAACTGTTGACGGACATGGTATATTTGAAAAGAACATTCTAATGCTATTTCAGGATTATTTCAGTATCATGGTTTTTCTTTGCCGAGGATAATTTGTTATCTTTGCAACTTTAACCCGAAAATCAATGAGTAGCAAATTTATAATTATTAGAGTTTTATTGTTTGTGTTGTTGGTTGCTGGTACAACTTCTGCCATGATCGCACAAGATAATGATTTCACAACCTGGACTAAATTCAAAGTAAATCATAAGATTGACTCTCGCTTTGCTGTTTCCGGTGATTTGGAATTGAGAACGGAAGATGATATGAGTGCGATTGACCGTTGGGGAATTTCTGTCGGAGGTGATTACCGTGCCTTTTCGTTTTTGAAATTTGAGATTGGTTATGAAACGCATTATCGGAACTTAGGTGAAATAGGGTGGAAGTTCAGACACCGTTATCGTATTGGAGCTACGGCCAGTTTTCGTTATCAATGGCTCAAAATGTCTTTGCGGGAAAGGTTTCAGCAGACTTTTGACCGTGGAGAATCAGAAACTCGTTTACGTTCCCGGCTGAAGTTGGGATATGCTCCCAAAAAAGGTATTGTTTCACCTTATTTCTCTATTGAAATTTATCAAAGTTTGGATGATGCATCTTTTTGGCGGACAGCTCGTTTAAGGTATCGTCCCGGAATAGAGATTGATTTAACTAAGCGTTGGTCTCTTGATGCTTTTTATTGTTATCAATATGAATCTTCGCGAGGTAAGCATATTGCAGGGGTAGAGGTCGGTTATTCTTTTTGAGAATCATCAGATTGCTAATATAATAAGGTGAAGTAGGAAATCTCTGATATATATCAGTCTTTTGTAAGTTATTGATTATTTAGTATTTAAATAAAAATATAAAACTTTCCAAATAAAAATATTCTCTATCTGAATTATAATGTATACTTTCGTCCCTTGCATTTCAAAATGAAGTGCTGGAATCAAGATTCTACAGTTGCAACAGATGTGTTGTATAGTATCTCATAACCGCAAGCAAATACTTTCTCTTATGTCATTCTTTCTGTTCTATCAGAGATTTCTAATGGGAAATTAATAAAAAAATAAGATGAAAGTACTTCATTATTTACCCAAGAACATAGGTTCTTTTGCTATTTTCTCTATCTTGCTGACTGCTTGTGTGAACCACATTTCGGAAGAAAATGAAGCGATAATTGCTGATGGAAATATTCCATTGAAGTTTGTAACTGACATACATGAATTGATTAATACTCGTATTGTCGGTAATAGTTTTGAAGAAGGAGAAGGAGTCGGTTTATTCGCACTTGCGGGTTCCACTACAATGCAGGAGGAACGCTATGTAGATAATCTTCATTTTGTTCGTTCTTCCGGAGGCGAGTTTCTGTCGGATGAGTTGGTATATTATCCGGATGACGGAGTGACCCTTAATTTAGTGAGCTATTATCCTTATCGGCAAGAGGGAGTGGCGATAGGAGAGAGCACGATGTCGGTATCAGTAGAAACAAATCAAGAGGTTGCTGCTGATTATTCTCGTTCTGATTTTTTGGTTGCTATCCGAGACGGTGTTTCTGCAAGCATAGATGCCATTCCTTTGACTTATAATCATAAGTTTTTTCGTCTGAAGATAGCGATCGTGCCGGGTGAAGGTGGCAATGTGGAAGATTTATTGGCAGCTGATCCCCACCTTTCGGTTAGTGGCTTTTATACAAAAGCAATATATGATTTTCAGAAGCAGTCTTATTCCGATTATTCGGAAGAAAATGTTATTATCCCGGCCGGAGTATGGCAGATAGAGGCTGAAAAGAAGTTGATAGGGAAAGAACTTATCTTGATACCGCAAGAGGTTATGGCCGGATATCAGTATGTGACGCTGGAAGTTGAAGGCAAACAGTATATTAGCTTGTTACCTTCAACTCTGAATTTGCAGGAAGGCAAACAAAGAGAGCTGGAAATAACTTTTGTAGCTGCTGAGGATATTTTGATGAACAAAGTTAGTGGAGAAATTAGCGATTGGAAAGGTGATGAAACTGATCATGCCGAATCGGAAAATCTTCATAAATATATAGATGTGTCGAAATTGACGTTTGCAAAATCGAATGTATATAAAGTCTTGAACGCAGGAAAACAGGTGGCTGAAATATGTAAGGAATATCTGGTGACTCCGTACTTTTCTTCTCAGGCAATAGTTGCTTATCCGATGAAGAATGATGCTACTGCTGATTTATCTCAAGGAGTGGTAGTTCAACTTCTAGGGCAAGCTGGTAAGGTGCATGGTGGTAAAGTGTCGTGGAATATAGATGAGCATTCGTTGACTTATATTGCCGGGACTTTGCCTGTTTATAATAATATTTATGTATTGGCAAACGGAAAAGTTACTTTGTCAATAACAGAGGCAGATGATGTGTTACAGGTATTAGCATTAGATGATGTGGCTCGTGATGTACGTGGAGGAGTAATTCATAATTATCCGTTGGTGAAAATCGGAACACAGTATTGGATGCGGAATAATCTGGAAGCAGCTTTGTTTGCGAATGGTGATGAAATTCCGAAATTGAATGAAGTTACTGAAAATGCTGTCGGGTATTTGCTATCCTGTACAAATAATTACCTTTATACCGCTAGTGTAGCATTATCTCCTGATTTCTTGCCACTCCATTGGAATATTCCAAATTGGGAGGACTGGAATATCTTAAATTCTTACCTGAAAGGGGATGTTTCTTTATTGAAATCGGGTGAATGGGTATCTATAGACGGGGCAGAAGTGTTGCCCGTTAACAATTATTCGGGTTTTAACGGACTTCCTGTAGGAATGTATTCTTATCCGGATCTAAGTGTTTTAGAAGGCAAGTTTTTAGGATATTGGACACTGGATGATACAAATACGGAAATGGCTGAATCTGTCTTTTTTTTGAAAAGCAATGCAAATACTATGGAAACGGCCACATCAGCTGTTGAAAGAAAGGCTTTTTCTATCCGCTGTATCCGAAAGTAAATCTATGGAAATGATTCGTCTTTTTCATATTTTGCCTATATTTGGGAAGTAAAACTAAATAATGGAGAGAATTATGAAGAAGATAATAAATCCTTGGAAAGATTTGGAAGGATACAATTGTTTTGGTTGTGCTCCCAATAACGAAGCCGGAGTAAGAATGGAATTTTATGAAGACGGTGACGAAATCGTGAGTATCTGGAAACCGCGTCCTGAATATCAGGGTTGGATTGACACTTTGCACGGCGGTATTCAAGCTGTTTTATTAGATGAAATTTGTGCTTGGGTTGTGTTGCGTAAATTGCAGACAACAGGAGTAACTTCTAAAATGGAAACTCGTTACCGGAAGTCTGTCGATACGAAAGATTCTCACGTTGTACTGCGGGCTGCTATCAAGGAAATAAAAAGAAACATTGTTATCATCGAAGCTAAGCTATATAATAAGGATAATGAAGTATGTACGGAGGCAGTTTGTACCTACTTTACTTTCTCACAGGAAAAGGCGAAAAGCGAAATGCATTTTTTGCACTGTGATGTAGAGCCGGAAGAAATTCTACCTTTAATTTGAAATAAAAACTCAAGTTTTTGTGATAAATGTTTGGAAGTATGAAACAAATGCTTTACTTTTGTCGCAGTTAATAAAAGAAATATGAAATATACAGCTACACATCATCATCATCATTTTCCTAACGAATAACTCGGTGGGCATAGATGATATTGTGTATACTCTATATAACGATAACAAAGGCTTGCCGAATACGGTAAGCCTTTTTTTTATTCCCTTAATTCGAATAGTAATTAATAATAAATAATTAAATAAGATCATGTTAAGAATTGCAGTACAGGCCAAAGGACGTCTTTTTGAAGAGACAATGGCACTTTTAGAAGAGTCGGATATCAAGTTGAGTACTACTAAACGTACCTTGTTGGTGCAGTCTTCCAATTTTCCTATTGAAGTATTATTCCTTCGTGATGATGATATTCCACAAACAGTAGCTACCGGTGTAGCCGATTTGGGTGTTATCGGTGAAAATGAATTTATGGAAAAAGAAGAAGATGCTGAAATCATTAAACGCTTGGGATTCAGCAAATGCCGTTTGTCACTAGCTATGCCGAAAGATTTGGAATATCCGGGATTATCATGGTTTAATGGAAAGAAAATTGCCACTTCTTATCCTGTTATTCTTCGTAATTTCCTGAAGGAAAAGGGCGTGAATGCAGAAATTCACGTTATTACCGGTTCCGTAGAGGTATCTCCGGGCATTGGACTGGCTGATGCTATTTTTGATATTGTAAGTTCCGGCTCTACTTTGGTCAGCAACCGTTTGAAAGAAGTGGAGGTGGTCATGAAATCTGAAGCTCTACTGATTGGTAACAAGAACATGAGCGATGAGAAGAAAGAAGTGTTGAATGAATTACTGTTCCGCATGAATGCGGTGAAAACAGCAGAAGATAAGAAATACGTATTGATGAATGCTCCGAAGGATAAACTGGAAGAAATTATTGCCGTCTTGCCGGGTATGAAAAGTCCTACTGTCATGCCATTAGCGCAGGAAGGCTGGTGTTCGGTTCATACAGTATTGGACGAGAAACGTTTTTGGGAGATTATCGGAAAGTTGAAAGCTTTGGGCGCAGAAGGTATTCTGGTATTGCCGATTGAAAAGATGATCGTGTAAAATACGTGGAAATAAATAATCTATGCTGAAGAATGAAAGTAATTAAATACCCTACAAAAGACCAGTGGACGGAACTCTTGAAACGTCTGGCACTGAATACGGAAAGTCTATTTGACACAGTTCGTTCCATTATAGACAAGGTAAGGGCAGAAGGTGATAAAGCTGTACTCGAATATGAAGCAACCTTTGATAAAGTAACCTTGTCCTCACTTGTTGTTACTCCTGAAGAAATACGGGTAGCCGAAACATTGGTGAGTGATAAATTGAAAGCCGCTATCTCTTTGGCTAAACAGAATATCGAAACATTTCACTCAGCTCAACGCTTTGTCGGAAAGAAGGTAGAAACGATGAACGGTGTAACCTGTTGGCAGAAAGCAGTGGGGATTGAGAAAGTCGGGCTTTATATCCCGGGGGGAACTGCTCCGCTTTTCTCAACCGTATTGATGTTGGCTGTTCCCGCAAAAATTGCAGGATGCAAAGAGATCGTACTTTGTACTCCTCCTGATAAAGAAGGAAATATTCACCCGGCTATTCTTTTTGCTGCTCAACTGGCGGGAGTGAGCAAGATTTTCAAAGCAGGTGGTGTGCAAGCTATCGCTGCTATGGCCTATGGAACAGAAAGCGTACCTAAAGTATATAAGATCTTCGGTCCCGGAAACCAATATGTGACAGCTGCCAAACAATTGGTCAGCTTGCGTGATGTAGCTATTGATATGCCTGCGGGTCCATCGGAAGTAGAGGTTTTGGCTGATGCATCGGCAAATCCGGCTTTTGTAGCTGCGGATTTATTGTCTCAGGCAGAGCATGGAGTGGATAGCCAGGCTATGTTGATTACAACTTCCGAGAAACTGCAAACGGAAGTTATGGCTGAAGTAGAACGTCAATTAGCTGAATTGCCTCGTCGTGAAATTGCCTCCAGATCGTTGGAAAACAGTAAACTAATTCTGGTTAGAAATATCGATGAAGCATTGGAACTCACGAATGCTTATGCTCCCGAACACTTGATTGTGGAAACGGAAAACTATATGGAAGTAGCCGAACGGGTCACTAATGCCGGTTCTGTCTTCTTAGGTGCTTTGACTCCTGAGAGTGCGGGCGATTATGCTTCCGGCACCAATCATACCTTGCCGACTAATGGATACGCGAAAGCATATAGCGGTGTAAGTCTGGATAGCTTTATCCGTAAGATTACATTCCAGGAAATCCTTCCGGAAGGGATAAAGACCATCGGTCCGGCTATCGAAGAAATGGCCGCCAATGAACATTTGGACGCACATAAGAATGCCGTCACTATCCGCCTTAAAGCAATTAATAAGTAATAACTGAAAACTAAAAGAGTATTGCTGATGAAAACGTTACAAGAACTAACCCGCCCGAACATTTGGAAGTTGAAACCTTACTCTTCGGCTCGTGATGAATATAAAGGTTATACGGCTTCTGTCTTTTTGGATGCAAACGAGAATCCGTACAATACACCTCATAACCGTTATCCGGACCCTATGCAGTGTGAACTGAAAACACTGCTGTCGAAAATAAAGAAAGTGTCTCCCGAACATATTTTTCTGGGAAATGGCAGTGATGAGGCTATTGATTTGGTATTTCGTGCATTCTGCGAGCCGGGTAAAGATAATGTGGTCGCTATCGACCCTACTTACGGAATGTATCAGGTGTGTGCCGATGTGAACGATGTGGAATACCGGAAAGTGCTGTTGGATGATAACTTTCAGTTTTCGGCAAATAAATTATTGGCAGCTGCCGATGAACATACCAAGCTGATTTTCCTTTGTTCACCGAATAATCCGACAGGAAACGATTTGATTCGGTCTGAAATAGAAACACTCCTTCGCGAGTTTGAAGGATTGGTAATACTGGATGAGGCATATAGTGATTTCTCCGATGCACCTTCTTTTCTGGAAGAATTGGATAAGTACCCGAATCTTGTTGTATTCCAGACATTCTCCAAAGCATGGGGATGTGCTGCCATTCGTTTGGGAATGGCATTTGCGTCAGTAGAAATAATCGGTATCCTGAGCAAAATCAAATATCCCTATAATGTCAATCAACTGACTCAGCAACAAGCTATTTCTATGTTGCATAAACATTATGAAATAGAACGTTGGGTTAAAACGTTGAAGGAAGAACGTGATTATCTGGAAGAAGAATTTGAGAAATTACCTTGCACCATCAAACTGTTCCCGTCTGATGCGAACTTTTTTCTGGTTAAAGTGACGGATGCGGTGAAAATATATAATTATCTTGTAGGTGAAGGTATCATCGTGCGCAATCGCCATTCGGTTTCACTTTGCTGTAACTGTTTGCGTGTAACAGTGGGCACCCGGATAGAGAACAATACGTTATTGGCTGCTCTTAGAAAATATGAAGGATAATGGACACGAAGAAGAAAGTATTATTTATAGATAGAGATGGTACATTGGTCATTGAACCGCCTGTTGATTATCAGCTCGATTCGTTGGAAAAACTAGAATTTTACCCGAAAGTATTCCGTAATCTGGGCTTTGTCCGCAGTAAACTCGATTTCGAGTTTGTAATGGTTACTAATCAGGATGGACTGGGCACTTCATCTTTCCCGGAAGAAACATTTTGGCCTGCTCATAATTTGATGTTGAAAACATTGGCAGGAGAGGGGATTGCGTTTGATGATATTTTGATTGACCGTAGTTTTCCCGAGGATAATGCACCGACCCGTAAACCGCGTACCGGAATGCTGACAAAGTATATTGATAATCCTGACTACGATCTTGCCGGAAGTTTTGTGATTGGTGACCGTCCCACTGACGTGGAACTTGCTAAGAATTTGGGATGTCGTGCCATTTATTTGCAGGACTCAACAGAAAGCTTGAAAGAAAAAGGACTGGAGAATGTTTGTGCACTTGCAACAACAGACTGGGATCAGATAGCCGAGTTCCTTTTTGCCGGTGAACGAAAAGCAGAGGTTCGTCGTACAACGAAAGAAACGGATATTTATGTTGCCTTGAACCTTGATGGAAGCGGCATTTGCGATATTTCCACCGGACTTGGCTTTTTCGATCACATGCTTGAACAGATCGGAAAACACTCCGGTATGGATTTAACGATTCGTGTAAAAGGAGATTTGGAGGTAGACGAACATCATACTATCGAAGATACTGCTATTGCTTTAGGGGAGTGTATTAATCAGGCTTTAGGTAGTAAGCGTGGGATTGAGCGCTATGGCTATGCACTGCCTATGGATGATTGTCTTTGTCAAGTTTGTCTGGACTTCGGTGGTCGCCCTTGGTTAGTATGGGATGCTGAGTTTAAGCGCGAGAAAATAGGAGAGATGCCAACAGAAATGTTTCTTCATTTTTTCAAGTCATTGAGCGACGCTGCAAAAATGAATCTGAATGTCAAAGCAGAAGGGCAGAATGAGCATCATAAGATAGAGGGAATTTTTAAAGCCCTTGCACGTGCCTTGAAAATGGCAATCAAGAGAGATATCTATCATTTTGAACTTCCTTCCAGCAAAGGGGTACTCTGATTTCTTAAATACACAGACTTATGCAGAAACGAATCCTGTTAAGCCTACTTTGGGGAGTAATCTTTTCTATTTCTCTTTTTAGTCAAAACCTGAAAGCAGAGAAGATTACTCTTCCCGATAGTAAACTGAATAATTTATATAAGATAGATTCAGGTGTATATCGTTCCGAACAACCTTCACACTCGGACTTTAAAGCTCTCGAAAAATATGGTATTGGGGAGTCTCTTAATCTTCGTAATAGACATAGTGACAATGATGAGGCGACAGGAACGACTGTGAAACTTCATCGAGTAAAGATGAAAGCGCACTCGGTAGATGAGGAACAGCTGATAACTGCATTGCGCATCATAAAGAATCGTAAATCGCCCATTGTCATTCATTGTCATCATGGCTCTGACCGCACAGGAGCCGTGTGTGCTCTTTACCGTATTATATTCCAGAATATCTCCAAAGAAGATGCAATTCGTGAAATGACTGACGGAGGCTTTGGCTTTCATCGTATTTATAAAAACATTATTAGAAGAATCAGGGAAGCTGATATTGAACGAATAAAAAGAGAAGTGATGACTGTTGGAGGATCGTACTAGTACCCTGTTTGTACTACCGCGCTGTCACAACCGTGCCATCGCATTGGCACAACTATGCCATGCCGTTGGCACAGTTGTGCCAATGGGGTGGCACAAGCCTATTAATAGGATGCCTATAAAGCTTCTATTTCTTTAAGCCACATGGCTGAATTTGCATCGCTCGGCATTCGCCAATCCCCTCTCGGACTGATAGAAATACTGCCTACTTTAGGACCATCAGGCAAGCAGGAACGTTTGAATTGTTGATTGAAGAAGCGGCGGAAAAAGATAGCCAGCCATTTCTTGATTGTCTCTTCATTATAATTACCTTTGAATGCGATGTTTGCCAGATAATAAATCTTTGAAGGGCGGAAACCGAAACGTAGGAAATAATAAAGGAAGAAGTCGTGTAGTTCGTAAGGACCGACTAGGTCTTCCGTCTTTTGTTTGATTTCTCCGTTTTCGTCTGCCGGAATCAGTTCCGGACTGATAGGAGTATCCACTATATCAAGCAATGTGGTTTTTGAATCTTCGTCCACACCATTTTCTGCCACCCACTGTACCAGATATTTTACGAGTGTTTTGGGGACGCTTGCGTTAACGCCATACATAGACATGTGATCGCCATTATATGTTGCCCATCCTAAAGCAAGTTCTGATAAATCTCCTGTACCTATTACCATTCCCCAGGTTTGATTGGCCACGTCCATTAAGATTTGTGTACGTTCGCGTGCCTGTGAATTTTCGTAAGTGACATCATGCACATTTATATCATGGTCTATATCCTTGAAATGTTGAATACAAGCGTCTTTAATACTAATTTCACGAATAGATATTCCTAATGATTTCATCAGGTTGATAGCATTATGGTAGGTGCGGTCAGTCGTTCCGAAACCGGGCATTGTGATTCCAAGAATTCCTTTTCTGGATAATCCTAGTTTATCAAACGTTTTCACGCAGACAAGTAGTGCAAGCGTTGAATCCAATCCACCGGAAATTCCTACTACGGCAGTCTTGGCTCCTGTGTGGACAAGCCGTTGTGCCAATCCCGCTACCTGAATAGCGAAAATGTCTTCACAGTGTTCGTTTAGTTCTTTCCCTTGTGGTACAAATGGATGTGGATGGAAACTTCGGGTGAGGGTTAGTTCTTTACTGTTTACAAATTCTGTGGCAACAGAGACTGCTCTCTTGTCTCTTAAATTAGCTTGATTAGCCGCGAAAGTTGTGTTGATTCTACGTTCTGCGCGTATACGTTCTACATCAATCTCGCTGATAATAAGCTGTTCTTCCATGCTGAATCGCTCACTGCGTGCAAGCAGACTTCCATTTTCGTAAATCAATCCATTCCCGGCAAAGACTACATCAGTAGTAGACTCTCCGAAACCGCAAGATGAAAAGACATATCCTGCGATACAGCGTGCAGACTGTTGACTGATGAGAGAACACAGATAATTGTGTTTTCCGATACCTTCATTGTCTGCCGACATATTGAATAGGATTTCCGCCCCTTGTAAAGCTAGCGATGAGCTGGGAGGAATCGTGGACCATAGATCTTCACAAATTTCAATTCCGAAAGTAGTATCTGAAGTTTCAAAAAGCAAATTAGCTCCTATGGGAACAATTTGTCCGCATAGGCGTACATTGTCTGTTGTTAGTTGAATCGCGGAGGTGAACCAACGTTGCTCATAGAACTCTTTATAGTTAGGGAGATAAGTTTTGGCGGTAACGCCTAGTACTTTTCCTTTCTGGATAACTACTGCGCTGTTAATAACCGTCGAATTGACAACTACCGGCATACCAACAATAGAAATAATGTCCAATTGGCGCGTGTTATTCAGAATTTGCATTAATCCCATTTCAGCTTCTTCCAGCAAAAGCTGTTGACCGAACAAATCGCCGCAAGTATATCCGGTAATACTCATTTCCGGAAAAATGATGATTTGCACTCCCTTTCCTTCGGCTACTGCAATCAGGCTTTCTATTCTCTCTACATTGAATTTACAGTCGGCCACTTTCACGTGTGGCACGGCTGCTGCTACTTTCACGAATCCGTAGTTCATCTTATACCTTTTTATATATAATGAGTGCAAAAATAGGAAAATAGTTTTGAATATTTATCTTTTCTATGGTGAATCCTCTCAATGAGGTCCTTGGTATGTACTATAATACTGTTGTTTAGACAATTAATATGCTTGTCAAAATGAAAGCTAATGGGTGTACCCTTTACGATAAGCTTGGTTTTTTGTGCCTTTTGTATTCTATGTAGGCTTTGTTTAGTGTTAAAAAGATATAAGTGGAAATTTGGTATAAAATTTGCGACTTTTTGTTTCTTTTGTTTAACTATAATATTTATATTTGTAGCCAAATAGAACGTAATTGGAAGTTCTTAGCACCTGAACGGAACAAGTAATATTGGTTTTGAATTTATAATTTAAGAGAGCAGATGGACATACATTCGATTCACACAACAGTAACACGAAAAATCTATTCGGATATTTGGCGTAATATTAAAAATCAGCCAAGTTAGTTTTTTCCCATTCTATTTTTAGAAAAAAGTATTTCTGCCCAAGGTCAATGAAAAGTTATGCTTTAAAATTGGTCTGTGGGAGAGGAGGTATTATTTTATACGTAAAGATACCATATACGTATTTCATTAGTAGATGAATCTATAAAAATAAATCAATTTCATTAATTTTAATTTTAAGTATCAAAGATGAGAAAATCAATTCTCTTGTTTGTACTCTTTACTCTGACAAATATCCCCCTGTTGCTTTTTGCACAGGGTGGGTATCAGGTAACTGGGCATATCATTTCATCGGAAGATAACGAACCGATGATTGGCGTGTCGATTGCAGAGAAAGGTACATCAAACGGAGTAATTACCGATGTAAATGGTAATTACAGTATTAAAGTGACGAAATCTCCCGCCACTTTGCAGTTTTCTTACATCGGAATGAAAACGATAGAGAAGCAGGTAACTGCTTCTACTCGTCTCGATTTGAAGATGGAGAGTGACGCACAGCAGGTAGATGAGGTTGTAGTTGTAGCCTATGGTGTTCGGAAGAAAGGAACTATAACCGGTTCCATGGCGGTAGTAAAGGCCGATCAGTTGGAGAATGTACCAGCTCCTAGTTTCGATCAGGCTTTACAGGGAAAAACGCCGGGACTTCAGGTAATTTCCAGTAGTGGTGAGCCTAGTGCATCTGCCGACTTTCAGATTCGAGGAGTGAATTCTATTAATGCGGGAACAACTCCACTTTTTATTTTGGATGGCATTGCTATTACTGCTGATGTTTTTTCAGCAATCAATCCCAATGATATTGAGAGTGTTTCTGTGTTGAAAGATGCTTCTTCTACCTCTATATATGGTGCGCGTGCTGCCAATGGTGTAGTGGTAATCACAACGAAGCGTGGCCGAAGCGGTACGAATGGAAATATTGTGGCTCGTGCACAATATGGTATCTCTAAACTGGCTTATGGAAAATGGGATTTGATGAATACAACTGAACGCCTTAATTATGAAGAAGAAATCGGTATAAGAAAGGCGGGTACGTATGATCGTGAATTATTGGAACGTACCAATATTGATTGGCGTGATGTGGTATATAATGATGCCGCTCCTTTTACTAGTATTGATTTACAAGCAGGTGGTGCTACGCAAGGAGGATTCAACTATTATGTTTCCGGTAATATTCATTCCCAGGACGGTATCGCTTTGAATTCAGATTATAAGCGCTATACTTTGCGTGCTAATTTAGAAGCAAAAGTGAATAAATGGTTCAAGGTTGGCACAAATGCTTCTTTTGCTTATGAAGATTATAGTGAAGCAGTTGATGGTGACTATAATACTGTCACTCCAATTTCAGCTTCCCGTTTTATGCTTCCATATTGGAATCCTTACGCCAGTACGGGAGCTGTTGCAAGTATAAATGATGGCACTTGGTTGGGAACGAATGTGAACCCGTTGGAGTACCAGAATAGTAATCCTTCAGATAAAAATCGTTGGAAAATAATAGCTTCGGCGTATGGTGAACTTCGTCCGATACCGGGGTTAACTATCAAAACATTGGGAGGTGTTGACTTTTTAGATATGCGTACTAATATGTTTTCAATGCCATCCTATTTACCTAATTACGGTGAAGGAACTGTTGGACGCGCTTTCTCACGTTATACGAATATAACATGGTCAAATACGGCAACTTATCTCTTTGATATAAAAGAAGATCATCATTTTAATGTCATGGTCGGTCAGGAATGGGTGGATAACCAGTCTGATGGATTCTCTGTTGTCACTCGTGGACAAAGCAATGATAATCTGTTGACAATGTCGACTGCTGCACGTGCGGAGAGTTACACCGATACAATGAATGAGGCAAGGTATCTTTCATTCTTTGGACGTGCTGAATATAATTATCTGAGTAGATATTATGCTGATATCTCTTTACGTCGTGATGCTTCTTCACGATTTGGTGTAGATTCTCGTTGGGCTAATTTCTGGTCAGTGGGAGGTATGTGGAATGTCAAAGGAGAAAAGTTCCTGAAGAATGTGGATTGGCTGACAAATGCTCAACTTGCTGCTAGTATCGGAACTTCTGGTAACTCATCAATTCCTGCTTATGAGCATCTTGCACTGGTTGCTGGAGGGCCGATTTATGGTATTGTTAATGATGTTGATATGACAGGTATAGCTCCTTATTCTAAAGGGAACGAAAAACTAACTTGGGAGAAAACGTTAATAACCAATATTTCTTTAAAATTAGGTTTCTTTGATCGACTAAATTTGGTTGCAGAATTTTATAATAAGCAGACTAATGATATGTTGATGGAAGTACCTGTATCGGCAGTGGGTGGCTATACAAGCCGTTGGAGCAATATGGGAGAAATGGTCAATCGTGGTGTCGATCTTTCTTTTGATATCGATGTTCTTCGATTGAAAGATTTTCGTTGGAATATTTCTGCAAATGCATCTTATAATATGAATGAAATCACGGAATTGTATGATGGACGTGATGAGTACGATTTGGGTTCTACTGCTCTTTACCTTAAAGTCGGACATTCGTATGGCGAATTCTATCTGAATCGTTATGCCGGTGTAAATCCGGCTAATGGTGATGCACTTTGGTATGATAAAAATGGAAAAATAACGAATGAATTTAAAGAAGAGGATAAGGTACTGATAGGTAAAAGCTGCAATGCTCCCTGGCAAGGAGGATTCGGTACTACACTTTCTTGGAAAGGTGTGACTGTTTCCGCGCTGTTTAGTTGGGTCGCAGATCGTTATATGATGAATAATGACCGTTACTTCAGTGAGAATGCAGCGGTTTATTCGAGCTATAATATGTCAAGAAGACTGTTGACTGATCGTTGGAAGAAGCCGGGTGATATGGTAACAATGCCCCGTTATGATGTCCCGATGCAATTTGATGATCGAATATTGGAAGATGCTTCTTTCCTTCGTTTGAAAAATTTGAGTGTATCTTATGAGTTACCGAAGAATTTACTGAAACCTACTAAGATTATTGATCGCGTACGAGTGTTCGCACAAGGCCAGAACTTATTTACGTGGACTAAGTTCCAAGGCATGGATCCGGAATCTACTGCTAATTATTATCAGGCAGCTTATCCGATGTCACGTCAGTTCTCTATTGGATTAGAAGTTAGTTTCTAGGCGTTTTTCTATACATTAATATAATACATAAAATGAAAAAAGTAAAAATACTATTCTTATTGATGTCGCTGGTGTTTACTACGACCTCTTGTGATATGGATTTGACACCAGATAGTGCCGTTCCTGAACATGAGGCATTGCGTACGATAGACGATTGCGATGCATGGGTGGTGGGCATTTATAGTGCATTTAAAAATAGTGCATTATATAGTGGCTACATGACTTTGCTCCCCGATATTCAGGCGGATATGGCTTATGCTGCTTTGAATACTAATAATGGATTCTATACTAATATTTATCAATGGGATATTAAGTCTACAACAGATGAGATAATTGCTGTATACAATGGACTTTATACAATTGTAGCCCGTTGTAACTTTTTCCTTGACTATAAGGATCAGGTAGAGGTTAATTTGAAAACGACTGCCGACAAAGATAATTTCAAAAAGCGTTTGGGCGAGGTATATTTTGCACGTGCCATGGCTTATGCAGAACTGATCCGTTTGTTTTGTGAACCGATGACTTCGGTAAATGCCGATACGGAAAATATGGGTATCTGTCTTCCTACTACTTATCGGGATGATGTTCCGAAGGTAAAACGCTCTACCTTGCGTGAATCCTATAATCAGATTATCAGTGATTTGAAGAGTGCCGAAGATAACTTACCGGATTCACGTACAGTGGCTGATAGTCATTATTTCAGTAAGGGAGCTGTATATGCTCTTCGTGCACGTATCTATATGTATATGGGAATGGGGGATTTAAAGCGTGATAGAAATAATGAATATTTGAAGAAATCAGTAGAAGCTGCTACAAAAGTGATTAAGTTGGGAGTGTATGAACTTTCGGATGCAATCAATAATGCTTTTGTTATTGACTCTAAATATTACACGGATTATCAAGTGATGTGGATGCGTGATGCAAGTGACGAGGTTATTTGGAAAATAGGCATGAGTTCTACTAGTTATGGTGGTGCATTAGGAAAAGAACTATTGTCGTATAATAATTCAACCTATAATCCCAGATATCATTTTGCAGAAGCAATCTTGGACTTATATGATGAGAATGATAAGCGTGCTTCTATATTTTGCACACCAACAAAAGATGTAAATGGTGACGAAGTGTATCTCATTACCAAATACCCGGGAAATACAGATCTTGATGGAGGAGATATCCCCAGATTTGTTAATATGCCGAAACCTCTTCGTCTTTCGGAAGTTTATTTGGTACGTGCAGAAGCCTATTATTGGTTGAATGATGATGAAAATTCTCAGAAAGACCTCTCTTCGGTAATGCGTAAGCGCATCAGTGGCTTTGGTTCATTAGGTGTTTCCGGTGATGATTTGCTGAAGGAAATAAAGAACGAACGTGCTCGTGAATTATATTTGGAAGGTTTCCGCCTGTCCGACTTGAAACGCTGGCATGATCCTATCAAACGTCAGAAGCAACTATACAGTTTACAAGGGCCTTATAATAATGAAATGGAAGTGAAATATACAGATGCAAAGTATCGTTTCACTACTTGGCCTATTCCAAAACATGAGATAGAAGCAACCAATGGTTTGGTGGTTGGTAATGCTAGTAATAATTAATCATAACATATAACAGATTAAATGTATATGAAGAAATTTTTGAATCTTCTGTTGGCGACTCCGGTAGCGGCTGTTATTATGGTAGCTTGTCAGTCGGATGAAGGGATTACATATTCGGGACCTGAATATGTGATGTTCTCTGATACGGTTTATACGATGCCTGTACAGGATAAGGAAGAAACCTTTAGTGTGCCGGTGGCTGCTACTACAACAGCCGATTATGACCGCAATTACGCTGTAGAGATTGTCAATGAAAAATCAACTGCTGTTCGTGGGCTCCATTTCGATTTCGTTGATAATTCTAATAATATAACGATAAAGGCCGGTGAGCGTGTCGCAAATGTCAGTTTGAAAGGACATTATACAAACATTGCACGTGAAGATAGTCTGGTTGTAAGTTTACGTTTAGTTGAACCTAAAGCACAGGAATGGAATTTATATGGGAATACTACACGTGTGGATTTAGTGAAGTGTCCTCCGTTCAAGATGAATGAATTCTTGAAAATAAAGAAGGAGGACGACAAGGTGAATCTGATAATGTTTGCTTCTTTCCCGTTCGATAGCAGTATGGGACAATATTCTGCTCATGGATATAAGAAAGATGATCATACACTGATATTGACGGATATGTTTGGTGAATCGTCTTCAGAAAAAATTCGTATTATTTTTGATGAGAAAGATCCTTTGGACTTGAGAATAATGGTTCCTGAACAAGCGGCTTTCCGTGAAAGTAACTATGGATATGTATGGGTACGTTCGGTAGAACAATATCCTTCTTATTTCAATACTTTCGATAATTTCTTTGTGCTGATTCTCGAGGCTTATGTACCGCAAATCGGTAGCTTCGGTGTATATCAGTATATTTTCGAATGTATTGATGCTGATGAAGAAGCTGATAATAACAATGGAGCTGCAACACGTGGTTTCTCCAGTTATACTTCGACTTTTAAATTGAATAAGTACTAATTTAAATATAGATAATATGAAAACGACAATGATTTATTTGCGTCAGCTTCTCGCTTTATGCGTAGTAATGGTTGCGTTTGCAGCATGTGGGGACGATGAAAAAAATGAAGGTGGTAGTTCCTCGGCTTCCGGCATTCAATTGAATACTATTGATAAGATTACCTGTTTATCAGAAGAGTCTACTATTGATATTAATTTTACAGCTGGTAGTGATTGGACAGCAGCCTCTAGTGCTACTTGGTTGAAGTTGAATAAATTAACAGGATCTGCTGGTGATATCACTCTTACAGCAACTATTCATGAGAATGAAAGTTTTGATATTCGCCCTGCTACAATTACCATTAAAGATAAAAGTACAGGAAAAGAAGCAACTATTTCTGTGAAGCAGGCATCTAAAGGTACTATTCTGTTTTTCTCAAGCGCTAGTCAAAACGGACAGACTTTTGATAATATTCAAATAAGTGATGATAGTAAAGCTTTTGTTGCGACTGTAAATGTTACAAGTAATTATGATTGGACTGTAAACACAGATAAGAGTTGGCTGAGCTATTCAAAAGCAGCGGATGCTAATGAAGATGGTTCTTATACAGTGACTTTCTATGCTGATTTTGATAAACTTTATGAGACTGGAAAATATGGGGCACAAAGTGCTGTGGCTCATTTTGAATATACATCAGCAACTCGTACACCTGCTACTGTCGATTATCAATTGGACTTTAAAGGAATTACTCCATCTTTGACATTTGATGTGGATAAAGTAGAATTGATTAATCAAAATGGAGATGGTGAGTATATAGGTCTTGCTACTGTATATTCAAATGTAGCATGGGATTTTGACGAAAAACCAGAATTTGTTGAATCTGTTGAGGTACTGGGGGATAATCAATCGGCTAAATTTTTGCCTGTTTCTACTCGAATTAAATTGGTTCTAAAAAATAGTGAAATTGACACAGATGAATTGAATGCTGTTTTAACTTTCAAAGATGCTACAACTGATACTAAGTTGGATAATATAGAATTACCAATTGAGTTTGCAGGAGTCGGTGGTAAATATGTAACTTACGATCGCTCAGTTTTCAAGGATAATGATCCTTCAGATATGTATCCATATTTTATGTTTAATGCAGATGGTACCTGGACTAATCAGGAAGAATCTTTTAGTGATATGAAAGTTGAAATTACAGCTAGTGACGCCGATGACATTGCAATATATGCTGTTAAATATGATGCTAATATGGATAGAGTATATACTAGTGAGATTTGGTGGATGAACCATAATGAGTCGGAACTTACTCGTGTTAAGCTGGGTAAAACAACTTCTATATTTAGTGTGGGTGAGCGTGGAACGGATGAATGGAGTGATCCAACACCGCTTGAAGATCGTTTCTGTGCTATATTCATAGTTTCTGGAACAGAATATCCTGATGTATATTCTTTGTTTGATGGAAATGATGAATTGCGAGAAGGGCTTCGAGATAATATGCTTATTATCGGTCAAAAAGGCAAAAAGTTGGATTTTAGCCAATTCTGGTGTGAAGGCTTAGATGGTAATAACGTTGTAATAAATGTACCGGCGGCAGGTAAAAAATATGAGTATTCTTATGAAGGATTAGACATGGAAGCTGCTCAACCTAGTTTTATTGTTGGTAAGGATTTATCTATTGAGGATCATCAGGTACTGAATAAGGAAGATGATTATGATTTTACTATTTCACCTATGCTTATAAATTGGGGTACTGGTACTTTCATATCTGAGGAGAAGATAGTATTTGAGGTTGGAGAGAACAAAACCGGAGAGGAACGTCAATATACGTATGCTATTGTTGCGAATGATGGAACAAATCCAGGATATGTATTAGTTCATTTTACATTAGTCCAAACTGCAAATTAATTCAGAAAACGTTATAGTTTAAATAAAATAATGAATCTATTAAGAAAAATATATGGATTGTGTACGGCAATGCTCTGTTTGGTATTGATTGCCGGCTGTTCGGATGATGATGTGATATCTTCCAATGGCACAGCAGGATATTTAAAACTGATGGTTGCTCCACAAACTTCGACTGCGACACGCGCAGGAGGACTAAGTCTCTCCAATGTTAGGAAGGTAGAGGTATCCATGTTATATGGAGATTTACCTGTGACTCAGTCTTTGAATTTAAGTTCTGCAGAAGGTGCTGCAGAACTAGGATTAGAATCTGAAAAGTTGGAACTACGTGCTGGAGAATATAAAATGCAAAGTTATATTCTGTATGGCACGGCTAAACCTGGTGCGGAAACCCCCGAAATGTTAATGACGGTTTATTTGGATGAGGTTGTTCCTTTTTCTATATCTAATGGGCATGTGACTGAAGTCAATCTTCAAGTAAAATCTTCTGTATATGGGAAGGTTTACTTTGATATTCTTAAAGACCTTTCTAATTATAAGGAAGAAACAGATAAAGCAAACCAAGGAGTAACCAGAGCATTCGATCAAGATCCAGAACTATTTAGTTATGATGATATAGCGGAAGTTGATCTTTATTATAAAAAGAAAGGCTCTAGTGAACGTGTTGATTATCATTCATTTAAAGTATATACAAAAAAGGGTGAGAAATGTCTGCATACTGATACTGTTTCTACATGGGAGGCTGGTGAATATGAAATTACTCGCTATATGTTGTATAGTGATAAACGCACTAATATGTTGTTGGCTGGTGATTTGAAAGATACTTATGTCAATGTTGCCCCGGTTATGTATACCCAAGCGTCTTTTACTGTAACTTATCCGGAGAATATGCGCTCTATAAAGGACTATCTTGCCTTGTACAATATCTGGATAAATATGGATGGTCCGAATTGGAAATATCAGGGAGAGTCTTTCCCTGCAGGAGCCAATTGGCGTTTTGCCGATCGTCCTATTGACGAATGGGGCAATCAGCCGGGAGTGGAACTATCTAATACAGGACGTGTTAAAACATTAGATATAGGTTCTTTTAATCCGGAAGGAGCAGTTCCTGATGCTTTGGGTGATTTGACGGAACTTGAAGCATTGTGGTTAGGTACTCATAATGATGCAGCTAGTATAGAAAATACAGAAGATATGTATTATGTATTGAATACGTACGAACTTCGTCGGAGAGGCATTGATATCTGTGCCCGTCGTATGGAGATTGCTAAGGAACGTTCTGCAATATTACATTCTACTTCAACGTCAAGGATTTATACAACCAAGAAACCGGAAAGAGTTACTTTGGCTACTCGAAAAACGTATGATTTTGCACAGGGAAGCCTCTCAAATCGTATTACTTCTATTCCGGAAACTATCGGAAATTTAAAACAACTTACTTATTTGTATGTAGCAAACGGTCGTGTGAGTGATTTGCCCACAGCGTTGAAAGATTTGCCTGCTTTGACAGATTTGGAATTTTATAACTGTCAATTTAAAACATTTCCGGATGTATTGACTAAAATGACAAGTGTTGTCTCTTTGAATTTCAGTTGTAATGCAACAATGGAAGCTGACGAGTTATATAATGGTTTGAATGCATTTGTAAAAAGTAATAATAAGGTATTACAAATACTCTATGTAACATCTTGTAAACTGGAAAAGTTCCCGGAAGAGTTAGCTAATGCGACAAAGATTGGTTTGATTGATTTCACTAGTAATAGATTGAAGAAACTGGATGGTACGAAACGCAGGCTTGCTCCAGTCCAAGCTTTCTTTGATCACAATCAGATTGAGGTTATTGCAGATGATTTTTGTGAAACAGATGATATTGAGAAATTCTCTATTTCTAATAATTGTCTGACAGAATTCCCTAATCTATTTAAAGATGGTGCAAAGAGCAAGTATACTGCATCTAGTGTCGATTTCTCAGATAATCATATCACTCATTTTAAAGAAGGATTTTTAGGTATCCGTGCAGAAACTCTAACCTTGAGTAAAAATCCGCTTGGTGAAGGTTATAAAACTGGTTCAGGAAAAAAACTGCGTCGGATGATGCCGAAAGAACTGTCTGAAACTAAATCTCAGATAAGTCATTTGGTACTTCAGAACTGTGAGATAGACTCTTTACCACCGGAATCATTTAAAAATCTGGATATTTTGGAGGCTTTAGATTTGTCAGGAAATCGTTTACGCTATTTACCGAAAGAATTTGATACACGTACTATGGCCTATGTCTCTGGCTTGAATCTGAGTTACAATTGTTTTAGTGTATTTCCGCTTCAGGCGTTTACTTTGCCATTGTTGAATAAACTATATTTGACAGACCAGTCAGATATAGTTGAGGATAATCGTGGCAATAAAAAAGAGATACGCTGTTTGAAGAATTGGCCGACTGGTCTTTCTACTTATCCGGCTTATGCAACTTTACGCTTGTTGGATATATCTTATAATGATATTCAAAAAATAGAAGAGTATTCATATCCTACATTAGTAACTGCTTTCAATGTCTCTGAAAATCCAAATATTGAAATGACTATACCTAGCGATGTTTGCTCGAAGATTGGTAGTGGGCTGTATACATTAGGATTTGATTCGAATCAAACTATTTGGGGATGTTCGATTTTGGATTTGGATATAAATAAATAGTAAAAAGGAAACATATAATTATGAATTGTTTATTTAAAAATATGAGAACAATGTGCTTGGCAATGATTGCCGGCACATTGCTACTGACGGTTTCCTGTAAAGATGATGATGAGGCTACCGTGACAGGTTTTGCGCTAGATCAGACTGAAGTTGGATTTCTGAATCATGGAGGAGTTATTGAAATAAAGGTAGCTACTGACGAAACTTGGACAGCAATATCTGAGAATGACTGGTGTATGTTGACTCCGGCTAATGGAGTAGGTAGTGTCGTTTGTGTTATTAAGGCTGACTCTTCGTATCTGTATAAAGAACGTTATGGGAAAATTACTTTCTATTCGGAAAGTGGTAAAAGTGTTGAGGTAGCTATCAATCAAATGGGATATGAACCGACTATACAATTAACTAGTGAAGAAGTAACTATTCCTTCTTATGCGGAATTGGATAAATCTTACATTGATATTGAAGCTACTTCAAATGTGGCATTTGAAGTAGTTGCTCCTGAAGATTTAGACTGGCTTACTTTGGAGGGAGAATCTAAATATACTCCTTCAACGACAATTCCTCGTAAGCAGAAATTCCGTTTTAGATTTAAGACTTATACAGAGTTTGATAAAGTGCGTTCTGCACAGATAAAATTTAATCAGACAGGAAAGCCTATAACTCGTGCCGGAGAAATCCAGAAAGAGCTTTTAAAGAAAATTGTAACTATTACACAAGAAAAGGCTCCTCTTATCATTCCGTCTCGTGAAGGTGATTCATTGGCTTTACTTGCTATGAGCCGTACTTTAAATCTTGATGGATCAGGATGGGTTACGAGCCGTCCTATTACTCACTGGAATAATGTGGAGACAGAAGAACGTACCTACCATTATAGTTATGGTGATATCGATAAAGATAGTACTGAGGTACGTGTGATTTCATTACGATTCTCTATGTTTGATACAAAGGAATCAGTTCCTTATCAAATAAAGTATCTGACTGAGTTGGAATCATTCTCTGCTGTCGGAAACTCTAATGCTTTTACAAAGAAAATTGTGTTAGGTCCGGAGATTACAACATTGAAAAATCTGAAGAGTTTGTCATTAATGGGATATGGTATCAGTGAATTCCCTCCTGAAATGAAAAATATGACTCAGCTTGAAGAATTGGATATGAATGGTAATAATTTCCTAAAATTGCCAATGGATATTTTGAAGGGAATGACCGGCTTGAAATATCTGAATTTTGGTGGTAACCGGGTAAGTGGTTCTGTGTTAAATCTGCAGACAGATATTCCGAAGAAATATACTTTGGAAACGATTGGTATGGGTGGAAATTTACCTAAGGAAATCTTTGAAATGGATAATTTGGAATATCTGTATCTCTCCTATAACTATTTTTACGGAAGTATTCCGGATATGGGATATATAGGAGGAGTTGGCAAGCATAATATAATGCCGAATCTGAAAATGCTTTCCTTAAATCTGAACCGGTTTACAGGTAAGTTACCAGATTGGATTTTGTGGCATCCTAAATTAGCTTGTTGGAATCCGTTTATTCTTTTATTTAATCAGGAAGGATACGATAATTTAGGTAAGTTAGCCGGATTTAGCAATGAACCTGCTAAGATGTCAGAGTTCCCTGAAGGAGCAAATAATCGTGTTTGTCCGGATGATGGAGACGAGGATGCAATAACAACAGCTTTAAAGTTGCCTTCTTTGACTAAAGAAGATATTGAAACTGTACCCTTGAATGGTCATTGGAGATATTACAAGTTGAGAGGTGAGACTTGGGGTACTAAATTTAATAATGTATGGTAAATATGACAACATATATAAAGAATACACTTTTACTCTGTTTGATGTTCTGTGCAACTATATTTGTAGGTTGTTCGGATGACGATAATGATGGAGTAACTCCCCTGCCGGAAGGGCAGGGGGAAGTGACTTTCAAATTCGTGCGCAATAAAGTATATACAATCTCAACATTAGAGGATATGGCGCGGTTGAAAGTAACTTTAGAAAAAGATGGGCAGAAGGTTACACTTCCGACTATTGATTTGATTGGAGATATTGATTCGTTGACTTCTTCTGCAGTACGATTGGAAAACGGAGATTATAAGGTGGTGAAGTATACTGCTTATAATAATAAAGGTGTGCAAGTACAGGAAGCGTATTTGGATGATAATAATACATTATCGGTCGAACATGGTGTAATGCAGACATTCTATTTTCCTGTTTCAATCCGTTTTGTATATATCAATAACGAAATTCGTAATATGCTTTTCGGCGTTTGTGCCGAAGCACTTGGGAATGATTCAACAAAATGGCCGAAGTCTTGGCGTGTAGAAAATGAAGACTTGTTAACATGGGAGAATTTGGAGTTTGAAGTAGATGATTATGGAGAAATTTCTTATTTGGCATGTATTATCTTTGACGGAAAGACTTTCCCGGGTATGAAGAAGTTACCTGCTACGGTTAGCTTATTCCCAACTCTTGAAGGAATTCAGATTATGGATATTCCGGAGTTTGAAGAGTTACCAGATAATATGGATAAATCGCCACTTTATTCAATTATGATTATGAATACAGGATTTAAAGCTTTCCCAAAGAATTTTGAGAAGATGAAGAATCTGCGTTCATTAAGTGTTATTAATAGTAAATTAACAGAGTTGCCTATACGTTTGAGTGAACTTCCGGAAGTTCGTGATGTGGAAATCAGTGGAAATGAAATTGCTGAATTTCCGAAAGAACTGGCTGAAAAATGGCAAAAGGTTGTTTCGTTACGTATGAATGATACAAAGCTAACTTCTCTACCGGAAAATATCTTTGGAATGAAGAAGGTTTCAACTTTTGATTTCTGCGATAACCAGGGATTGAGCAATTTACCTAAATATCGTGGTGATAATACATATATGGGTGGTTTGTTCCTTGATAACTGTAGTTTTACTTCTATTCCGGAAATAGCAAATACGAGAATGCGTACATTATCTTTGGCTAACAATAAGATAACTTCAGTATCTCAAGAAGTCGTGAATGGTTTGTCAGATCAACTATTGACCTTGATTCTGGATGATAATAAAATAAATTCTTTCCCACAGATGGCATCATCTTCATTGATAGAGTTGAGCTTGGATAATTGTGGATTGACAGCAATACCGGACTTATCGAAGCTGCCCGAACTTTGCGTCTTGTCATTGAATAGTAATCAAATATTAGAAGTAAAAGATGGTACGTTTACGAATTGTACTAAGTTTGCTATTTTAGATCTTTCTAAAAATACGGAGTTGAGAACTTTTTCTAATCATGCAGGTTTTACAGTAATAGATCAAACCGTTAAATACCGAAATAAAAAACTTGTTGGGGACAAGGTGGTTGAGTATGGTGACGAACAAACACAGAATATTGCGAAACCCTATTATTTGAATTGCGTGAATGTGGATGATTGTCCGAATCTGACTTGGAAAGTTCCTGAAACTTGGTGTTGTATCAAAAATTTCTATGTATGGAATAAGGAAGAACTGGAGTTGCCTGTCAGAAATGTGATTGTATACAATCGAGGTTCGAAGAATGTAGTTCGTCACGAGTGCCCTGTATGTAAAGTGGATGGTCAACCAAGAGTGTATTCTTTCCCAAAAACTCTTGAAGAGATTATTGCTGGTCTTAAAAAGAATCAGGATAAGTAAACTGCATGAGAATATTAAATAAGTTGTTATTTATTCTGCCTCTTATATGTGTCATCACTTCTTGTGGTGACACAGAACTGGAGGCTCCGGAAATTATTCCTTCGGAGCCTTCAGTTATCTCTTTTTGGGAGGAACAATCGCATCTGGTAATGATGGGTTGGAAAGGAAAAGTAAACGCAGTAAAAGAATCTTCTTATATTGTACCTTTTGAGAGGCAAAGTAAAGATGAAGAAGCTGTATCTTCTTCCGAGTGGAAATTTGATATAAGTGGTCATTTAATATATTATAATCCTACGAGTATTGAACCGACAATATACGCCCGAGATGTGTGGCAAGTGATGGCTTGTTATTCTTATGGATATGATAAAGCTGGTAAAATGGTGAAGGTCATTGTGAATGATTTCAGTGGTGATCCTGTCATTTATACGTTAACTTATGGAGAACATGAAGTCTTTGTTCCTCTAATCTTTCCTTTAGGTATTTATGATTTCTTTTTAGTGAAAGGGCTGGAAAGTATTTCTGATGCGGACGGTAGTGTCTTATATACGTATAGTGGTAACAAAGCTATATATACTACTGAGTCTTGGAGTGGTGTGACAAGTACTACTTTTGAATATGATGAGGGTGTTATGTATCCTGTTCGAAAAATAGTCACATTAAAAAGAGGAGGAGTAATTGCCAATATGGAAATTACATCTTATCTTTATAACGAAGATGGTAGCTTAGCATCATCTGATAAGATTGTGAAGGAAGGAGAAAATGAAGTAGAACGTACTGTGGTACGCTATATGGCATCTACATTGTTACCTGTTTCCAAACTGACTGATGCGGGTGGGCAATTAGACTGGACTTATAAATATGATGATAATAACTGGTGGACAGAAATTACTTATAAGGAACATTTTGAAGAAGAGGCCGAAGCAAAGGAGTTGAGTATTTATACTCGGAAGGATGCTTTCGGTAATTGGACAGAAGCTGTACAGCAACAAAATAATATGGTAGATTGGTCACATCCTGATTCTTCAGTTAAAGTAAACCGTATCATTAGTTATTATTGAGTACACTTTTCTGAGGTGATAATGATAGAAATTTTGCCTGCCACGTTCTGTTGGTGGGCATTTTCTTTTAATCTGATACAAATAGTCCGGTCTTTATCTTTATCGGCATAACGAATAAGTTGGATTTCTCCTTTTTGATTCGGTTTTAAAATATTGGGAACCATTGTAGCGGATACGTAGGGTATTTGGGATTCTATTATTGTATAAAGGGGAGAGTTACCACTGTTGACAACCATAATATTTTGTTGCTGTACATTACTTCTCATTTGTTTTAATTTAATGCCGGTGGTTCGTAATTGTAAGTCTCCCATAACATATGGATAGGATTTATCTTTTCGAACTACTCCAGGTGTCACTGTGCCTTTTACAAATAAGCGTGTTTTTTCAGTTTGATCAGAAAAACTGACGAGAATGGCTCGGTTGAAGATCCCCGGTCGGCCCTGCGGATTATAAGTAATTTTAATTTCCCCACTTTCTCCCGGTTTGATGGCTTTCTTTGTATATTGTGGAACAGCACAGCCACATGTACTTTGCACGTGTGCTATGGCTATCGCTTTTGCCTGATGATTGGTAAATTTGAATGTACAGGTTTTGGGTTTGCTATCTTCAGAGAAAGTACCTAGATCATTAATTAATTTATTAAATTCAATTTTGTTTTGTGCTTTGGGTTGGATAGGTAAAATATGAAATAGGCCTATTATAATATATATAATTGCAGTATGTTTGACTTTCATGTTTATTCTTTTATTATAGTACAGCAAAAGTAATGTTTTTCATTAGATTTTTCTCATATTTTATTTGTTTATTCCAAATAACTCTTTATCTTTGCATTGGATTTATAATTGTAATGAATACAAGTTTGGAAAGAAAGGGATAAATGATGAAACCATACGAACGATTATTAGACCATAATATAAAGCCTTCGATGCAACGTATTGCAATTATGCAATATTTGATGGAGCATCCTATTCATCCGTCAGCTGATGATATTTATACAGCATTATCTCCTTCGATGCCTACGCTTTCAAAGACTACAGTTTACAATACCTTGAAACTGTTTTCGGAGCAAGGAGCGGCTCAGATGCTTACAATTGATGAGAAAAATACTAATTTTGATGCAGATACTTCCATTCATTCCCATTTTCTTTGTAAACGTTGCGGACACATTTATGACCTGCAATGTCCGGAAGCGGTGAAAAAAGTAGAGAGTCTGGAAATGGACGGACATCAGGTGTCGGAAGTGCATTATTATTATAAAGGTATATGTAAGAATTGCTTGAGAAAAGATAAAGAAACACGTATTGACTAATTAATTTAAAATTGAGAAGAAAATGAAAAAATTTAGATGTACTGTTTGCGGTTACGTTTATGAAGGTGACGCAGCTCCTGAGAAATGTCCTTTGTGTAAAGCTCCTGCCAGCAAGTTTGTAGAAGTTGTTGAAGTAGAAGGTGGCGCATTGACTTTTGCTGATGAGCACGTTATCGGTGTTGCAAAAGGTTGCGACGAAGAAATGATTAAGGACCTGAACAATCACTTCATGGGCGAATGTACTGAGGTTGGTATGTATTTGGCTATGAGTCGTCAGGCAGACCGCGAAGGTTATCCTGAAGTAGCTGAAGCTTTCAAACGTTACGCTTGGGAAGAAGCTGAACATGCCGCTAAATTTGCTGAATTGCTGGGTGACTGTGTTTGGGATACCAAAACAAACCTGCAGAAACGTAAAGATGCTGAACAAGGTGCATGCGAAGACAAAAAACGTATCGCAACTCGTGCAAAAGCTTTAAATTTGGATGCTATCCATGACACTGTACATGAAATGTGCAAGGACGAAGCTCGTCACGGTAAAGGTTTTGAAGGTCTGTATAACCGTTATTTCGGCGATAAATAATCAAACCTCATAATAACTCTTAAAAGGTCTGTATTCAAAAATGAATGCAGACCTTTTTTGTCTATATTTGTTCATCAACTTTTAAATATCACAATTATGAGAAAAGTACAACTGTTGTTAGCTTGTTTAGTATTCTCGGTAGCTGCATTTGCTGCTGATAAAGTAATTAAGTTACCAAAACCTAATTTGAACCGTACTGGTACGGTGATGAAAGCATTGTCCGAACGTCATTCTACTCGTGAATTTGCTTCGAAAGCATTGAATTTATCTGATTTGTCGGATTTGTTGTGGGCTGCTAACGGTATTAATCGGAGCGATTCTGGAAAACGGACTGCTCCGTCGGCTTTGAATAAGCAGGATGTGGATGTATATGTGGTATTGCCGGAAGGTAGCTATTTATATGATGCAAAAAATCATCAGTTGAATCTGATAGCTGAAGGCGATTATCGTGGAGCAGTGGCAGGTGGACAGGCATTTGTAATATCAGCTCCGGTATCTTTAGTTTTGGTTAGTGATCTTTCTCGTTTTGGAGATACTAAGAATGCACATACTCAGTTGATGGGAGCTATGGATGCAGGAATCGTTTCCCAGAATATTTCAATCTTTTGTTCCGCTGCAAGGTTGGCTACTGTACCTCGCGCTTCGATGGATATCAATCAATTGAAGAAGGTGTTGAAATTGAAGGAAAGCCAGGTACCAATGATGAATCATCCTATAGGATATCTAAAATAAAAAACTGGACAGGATTCTAAAACTATTTCGGAGTAATTGAAGTGTACCCCAATTGTTTTTGATAAACTTTTGGGGTACATTTCTTTTTCAGGTCGTCTCTTTTAATTAGTAGGAGTTTTTAGCTCAATACCCGAAGACTGTTAATTCACGAATTGCTGCGGGGGGACACGCATTTCCATGGCCTTCAGGAATGACTAGTTTCAAATAACGAGCTGTGGTCGATTTGACATAGTATCGAAATGTTTCTCTAATAAATTCATCATTGAAATCAGAAGCACCGATTTTTTCCCAATTACTATTATTGTTGCTGGCATAAAATTCCACCCATTTGATATTATTAGCTCTACTAGCTTCTCCACGGTTTACTAAATCAATTTGAGCAATTGTGATCGGGTCTTTCATATCAATGGTAATTTCATAAGGAGGTTCGCACCAATTGGCTTCAGACTTAGTTTTACAGTGCCAGAAAGTCGTTTCATCGTCGTCAATTAGGTTTTTCACCGGATTGGCTGCTGCTTCGGAATTGCAAGCAATAATTTCCCATTTTGACTTATCTATTTTCTTCCCTTCTTTAACGATACGGAATAAAGTGCTACTTTCCTTATCTATAACTAATGAATTATTCGGAGTGCCGTTCTGTGTCGCTTCAATGCTTCCAATAGTTATGGGCAATATATAGTTACCCGGAAGTAGATTATCTTTGAGTTGGTAGGAGGCTGTTGTTTCATTAACTCCTTCCGGTAAAGAAATTTTATCCGGAGCTGTGTACGATTCACTGGGTAGTAAGGTGAAATTAACCTTATTGTTTGAATTATACTGTTCAATCAGAGATTGATCGTGGGTTAAATCGCATTCTATATTCCATTTATTAGTAAAAGGTACGCTGATGTGGACGTCCATTTGGGAGGTTTGTAACGGATCTATATTGAATATTCCTGAGTTTGTGATTTGTACAATAGGTTCTGATACCTGAAATGCCAACAATGAAACACATCTTTCGGGGTTGATATTTAGTTCGTTAGAAACCAACCTCAGTGGAAGAACATATTGAATCTGGTCATAATCGGACAATTCGACTATTTTTTCAGGATGATAGGTTATATAACCGCACATTTCATTTTTATTTAGTAAAAATTCAATGTTGGACAATTCATAACAGTTTTCCGGTAACATTTGATAATTGGTTCTGTCTTCTCTGTTCAGAGAGTCTAGTAAATTGGGATCTATCATGAATTTTACTTTTCCTGACATATCGCTTAATCCGCCTCGTTGTACCCAAAGCTCTGCTTGATAACTTTCTCCTACATTGAATGATTTTTGTATATTCAGTGTATTGATAGCAACAGATACTAGGCTATCTGCTTTATCTGCGATCTCAAAGTTCTCGTTACAACTTGCTGTCAGTATCAAAAATACTATGGTTACCAGTATGGAGTATATTTTTTTCATCTTTTTTTATTTTAAGTCATGAAACATAATGTTGATTTACCATCCCGGATTTTGAACAAGCAGTTCAGTTTTCTTCATTTCATCGTCTGGGATAGGATATAAGTACATTTTACGTCTGAAGACAATCGGGCTAGCTTCTACTTCTTCGTAGAATTTGTCTTCTGCCGCATTCATATTCATGCCATGAACATATCCGAATTGACGCCCTTCTCCATCCTGGTCTGCTATCATCCAACGGCGAACATCGAAATAACGTTGTCCTTCCGTTGCCAATTCGATGCGTCTTTCACGTTGAATTGCGAGTCTTTGCAACTCTTGATTTCCCTCAATGGCAGGGTTGAGTTCTTCAATATTCGACAAACCGGCACGCTGGCGTACTTTGTTTAAATAGGTCAGAACACGTTCGTCCTGAGGATCAATTTCATTAACAGCTTCTGCATACAATAAATAAAGATCTGCAAGACGGAAGATGATAGAAGGGCGGAACTTGTTTTGAACCCCCGGAGATTTCATGCTAACTTCCCTGTTAAATCTTTTGTATAGCATATAACCAGTATGAGTATAAATTGTGCCGCTTAATTCATTGGGGCTTCCTTTGTGGAATTGAGTTACGTTGTTTGTTACATGCCATCTCCTATTTTGGAAAAATACTGTATTATAGAAACGTGCTTCCCGATTGAGGAACCGATTGCTGACATTGTTGGCCACTTGTACTTCTTTGCTTCCGGCTTTAACAGTCTCAGTGTATTTGTCAAACCCTTCGGTTGTATATAATGTGGATTGTGGTAAATAACTTGTTGCTTGTACCGGGAGACCGTCCTTCATATAAAAGTCGTCTACGAGTTCTTGTGTGACACCAATGCAACCCATTCCGTTTTGTTCACTTCTTGGGGTACATCTACGGTCGAACATGTCATTTGTCATTCCACCCCATGAAGTTGCTGCAGTAGCCCATATAATTTCTTTATTATATGTTTGGAAAAGATCGTATATATCTTGTGAAGGATTACCCGTATTCAGCAATTCATAATTACCTTCCTCATCTGCAAATTTTATGAATTCTTCTAAAGCAGCTACCGCTTTATTCCATTTATTAGGATCTTTATCAGGAAAAAGTCTTGTCCCATCCAAATTAGTTACGGCTAGCGCTTCTTTGTATTCGCCATTGAATAACTTACTGGCTGCATATACCCACATTTTAGCTTTTACAGCCAGAGCTACGCCTTTGGTTGGCCATGCATTATGCTGGTCGTCATCATGTAATGCCTTTTGAGGCAGCTCTTTGGCTACTGCTGTTAGTTCTTCGTCCAAATAGCTGATTACTTCATCTATGGTATTTCGGGGCAGATCCAGATTATCTTCTCTTTCGAGAATTAAATCTTTTACCAAAGGAATAGCACCATATTGTTCGAAAAGCAAATAGTGATAATAGGCTCTCATGAATCTTACATTAGCCTTCATCTCTGTTAGTTCTTCTTCCGTCAGTACATCAACATGGGTTCCATTTGCCGCTATTGGTTTGGCGTGGGTCAAGAATATATTTGCTTGTCTGATTTCTTTATAGCATGTACCCCAACGGTGAAAACTCATGTTAGCTGCATTTTTATCTGTTTTGTTATAGAGTTTTGCATCTCCATATCCAACAGTTAATTCATCACACATACCTGCCCAAGGATTTTTAAATCCTGTGATACTTCCAGCAGCTGCGGTAATTCCTGAATAATCTGGAATAGAAGTAAATATGTTTGCATACCATCTTCGGGTATAAGATACATTATCGAAAATTTCATCCAATGAACGGAGATTTCCGGCTAACTCATCAGATACATTCAGATAATCGCAAGAATAAATATTGCACAATGCAAAAGCAGCTATCAGTATTTTCTTATATAGTTTCTTCATTGTTTTCATATTTTATAGATTTAATTAAAATGTAAAGTCTATTCCTAAGGTAAAGGTACGATTCTTAGGGTATACGTTTCCTCCATTTGCATTTCCTGCTTCCGGATCGAAATACTTAAGGTCATCCCACAAAGCAAGATTATATCCCATTACATAAATTCTGGCAGCCTGAACATTAAATTTCTTCAAGAATTGTTTGGGCAGTTGATAACCGAATTCCATGTTTTTTAATCGTAAGAAACCTCCATTACGAAGCCACCATGTGCTTGCCACTTGATTATTGGCGTTGTTGGCATTATCTTTATGTAGGCGTGGCATTAATACATTTTGACTTGGATTACTCTCAGTCCAACGGTCCAATGCGAAAGTACGATAACTGGATTGGTCTACTCCCCATGCAAATGGATACCAACCTTCCGGAGTATTTCCTCCTAATAAAACAGAACAGTTTCCGGTACCTTGGAAGAATACACTAGCATAAAATCCTTTATATTCGATGTTTAATCCAAATCCGTAAACGATCTCAGGTACATTAGGATGTCCCACGCCTACTACTTTATCATAGGAATCGATAACTCCGTCACCATTCACATCTTTGTATTTAATATCACCGGGGCCAAGCAATCCACCTAGAGTGCTTTGAGGCAGTTCCGGGCGTAATGTATAGCTTTCAATACCATTACTGTTCTTATTGATGATGAAATCTTCTTTTGTGTATAAGCGTTCGGCTATATAGAGGTTATTTTCATTAATTCGTTTACCTGTTCGTTCCATCCATGGATATTTTTGTGGTAATTCATCATATTCTTTTATCTCATTTCTGGCAAATGTAAATGTCCCTCTTGCACTTAGTTTTACTTTACCAATTTGATGATGAGCATTCAAAGACATATCTACACCATGGTTGGATACGATTCCATAGTTAGCATATTGGTTGACACGAAAACCACTTAATGTTGGTGTCGTTTTTCTTTGCATCAGGATATTGCTTCTTTCGGAACGGAAATAGTCGAATACAATATCTATCTTGTTGTTGAAAAGTCCTAAGTCGAAACCATAGTTTTGTTTTTTCTCAATTTCCCAACCAATATCTAACGTTTCCGGAAATCCTTCGATGATACCTTGTCCTATAGAATTAGTACCTCCGTTACTACCTATTCCTTGTGACCATGAACCTGCATTCATAGAGAAAGTAGGACGGTAGATAAAACGGTCACTGGTAGTGTCGTTACCAGTTTTACCGACAGAAGCTCTTAATTTGATTTTGTTTATATAGTTTTTTAAAACTCCGGGGTAAAAAGGCTCATTTGACAAATAATAAGCCAGTCCTACAGCCGGGAAAAAACCGAAACGATGATTCTTGGCAAATGCTTCTGAACCCGTATATCCAAAATTTCCTTCAAGGAAATAACGTCCGTCATAAGAGTAACTAAAACGCCCTACTAGCCCTTGCTTGCGATAGGGGAGAGGTTGAGTCTTGAGTTGTGTTTCTTTTTGCATATATAGCAACATACCACTTACATCATGCTTCTCTGCAAAAATACGTTTGTAGTTGATAGCTGCATCAATATATATTTTCTTTTGCGCTTCAATACCATTGTCCTTCAAATCGCTCAAATCCGGTGTTCCTGATACAACTTGGATGAATGTTAAGTTACCGTTCTCATCTCTACCTGTTGCATGATAACGGGAAGGATTGTATGAACGTATGGATTTGAATGTTGCATCAAAGTCATAGCTGACATTTACTTTGGCGCTAAGTCCCTTGGTGATGAAATCGAGTTTTTGTCTAACGCCAACTTTGGATTGAATACCTGTTCTCCATTGGCGGGTATAACCGGAATTCATCAACTGATTGTATGGGTTCCTCATATTTACACCTCGTTCTTGTTCGTAAGTAGCTACTGTTCCGTCACTATATACTGCGGGAAAACAATAAGGAGGAGTAATCAACATAGAGCGGAAGATAGTAGATGAAGATTCACCCGGATAATTGCCTATCAAGTATTGTCCTGCCAAGTCAATAGATACTAGTGTTGTAGAGGTGACATCCATATCAATGTTTGAACGCAGATTAAAACGGTCCAAGCCAATATTGGTATCGTATTTTTCTGTAGGATTACCTTTATATATACCACTTTCTGTATAATAGGCACCAGATACGAAATATCTGGAACGTGCCGAACCGCCACGCACATTCAATGTATACCGGTGATTATGTGTATTCTTTCTAAGCAGTTCACCTATCCAGTCTGTATCCGGATAAAGATCACGGTCTGTACTAGTACGAAACTTTTCTATTAATTCAGCGCTGAATAAATCGGGTTCCCCGTCATTATTTAATGCTTCATTATATAAACTTAAATAATCAGCAGAACCTACAAATTCAGGCAGACGTTGTGGACTTGAAATGGAGTGTTCTGTTTTAAATGTAATTTTAGGTTTTTCGTCCTTACCGCGTTTGGTTGTAACTAATATAACGCCATTTGCTCCTTCAGCACCATAAATAGCAGTTGCGGCAGCATCTTTTAATACTGAGAATGTTTCAATCTCATCCGGTTCAATATCGGTGATTTTACGAGGAACACCATCTACTAAGACTAAAGGGGTTGATGCGGAACTGTTAGATGCGAATGTGCTGATACCGCGAATCCAGAATTCTGCATCATCGTATCCTGGTTCACCGGAACGTTGTACGGCAATTAAACCGGATACTTGTCCTGCCAGATTGTTGGTCAAATTTCGAGTCGGGGCAGCGATTTCCGAAGGCTTTACCGAACTCATGGATACCACGACGCTCTCTTTTTTTTGTTGTCCATAACCGATGACAACTACTTCGTCCAATGCTTTGGTGTCTTCGCGTAACCGGATGTTAATGTTGCGCCGTCCGTTAATCTTGATTTCTTCTGTTGCGTAGCCCAGGAAAGAAACTATAAGAATATCATTTTTGTTAGGGACACTAATGGAATATCGTCCATCCATATCTGAGATTCCTCCTAATGTTGTTCCTTTTACTTTTACTGAAACGCCAATCATGGACTCTCCTTGTGCATCGGTTATTACACCGGTGACTGTAAATTTGTTACTTTGTTGTTGGCTGTTTGGTTGTTCGCCTTTATGGTAAATTGTGATTTGTCGATCGTTGATGCTGTAAGTATTATCTGTACCGAGAAATAGCTGGTCCAAAATAGCGCTCACTTGCTGATTTTTTACATCAATATTTACCTTACGATTCGTATCGATGATTTGGTCCATGTAGAAAATTATGTATTCACTATTTTTTTCAATTTCTTGAAAGACTTGTTTCACAGTCTTTTGAGAGGTCTTCATTGTGAATAATTTGCTTTGCGAATACGAATTTGTTGCCAAGCAATGCCCTATTCCTATCAGTAGAAAAAATGAAAAGAACTTCATAATTAGCAATAATTGTTTTTCTTCAGTCTTTTTTAGACTGAATAATTGGTGTTTTTCCATACTTTTATAACGAATTAGATTATTAATATTTAAACGTGTAAGTAATTTAATTTAAGGTCGGGTGATATGCGGGTATTATCCGGCCTTATCATTTTCTAGGAAGTCATATTTTCATAGGCTATTAATTTATTTAGATTTGACATTAATATAGATTTTCTCATTTGATTCTGTTATTTGAGCCGGGACGGTTTGAATCAGCGTATGCAACACATCATCTAGTTCTTCTTTCAGATCTAGCTTGCCACTACAAGTAATATTAGCAAGCTGTTTGTCGGTAATGATTGTCTTACCATAGTACTTGCTGAGTTTTTTTGTAATAATTTCCAACCTCTCTTTTTTGAATTGGTAAAATCCATCTTTCCAAGCTATGTATTCTTGTACATCTACAGGATGTACGCTGATACCTTGCTGATCATTATATGCAAGTAAATTGTTTGGTGATAAAGTTTTCGTTTCGTTATTGTTAGTCTTTACTTCTACTTTTCCAGTGACAAGTACTACTGTTTGTATATTCTCTTTTTCGTATGCACAAACGTTAAAAGTAGTACCTAATACCTGTATGTCCATTTTATTCGTTTTTACAATAAATGGTCGACTTTTGTCGTGATAAACATCTAGGAAGGCTTCACCTTCTACATAAATCTCCCGTTTGTTCTTCATAAATTCAACCGGATAAACAACTCGTGAACTGGCGCTTAGCCAAATACGTGTCCCGTCAGAAAAAGTAATTGACGAGCGTTTTCCGGCCGGCACTATTAATTGATTATAAGTATCTTTTTTCTTATCGTTTTCAGTTTCCTGATTAATGGTTTGAGAATTGACATTTAATTTTCCCTGTTGGTTGTAATGTAGCTTACTTTCTTTACCTTGTATAGCTATCTGTTTCTTTTCGGATAGAATCAAAAGGGTTTGATTAGTAGAGACATCAGGTTTCTTTACTGCGACTATATCAGATTTTTCCATGCACTCGCTTGTCTGATAAATATTTTGCAGATACCAACCACTTACAAGGAAGACAACAATGCAAGCTGCAGCTAAAGTGCGGTATAGAATGCGTCTCTTTCTTTTGTTCTGTATTTCCAAACGATTCTGATCGGATATACATTTCCAAATGGAATCTACTTTTTGTTGAGGCAGATAGGGTTTAGGAACATGACGGAGAATATGTAGAAGATTACGCGCAATAGCTATTTCCTTAGCTAACTGCTTGTTTTCTTGAGCTAATTTATCCCAAAACATAATACTTTCCGGAGTCGGATGTTGTTCCGATTCTAAAAAATAAGCATCATTGAGTAATGAGTCTGCTTTATAATTATTATAGTCTATTTTTGAATCCATTTTATGCGTTGTTTATATAAGGACAACTCAAAAAATGGAATCTACTCACTGAACTTGTATTTTTTTTAAAGAAAATGCATTTTTTGTGTTTCTCTGAAGAAAGTGGTCAAGATACTTATCCATGCGATGCATTCAGGTGTTCCGAAAGTATCTCTTACTTTTTGTAGTGAGCGTTGAAGTAAATTGTAGGCTGATTGATAATTAATGTCCATAATCTGACATATTTCATCATATTCCATTTCTTCTATAAAACGATAATATATGATTTCTCGTTGTCTGGGAGTTAGCACATGGAGTATTTTTTTGATTTCATTAATTTGTTCGCGACGTTCTTCTTCATTGATAAAGTCATTCTCTGTTATATATTGTTCTTCCATAGAGTAGAAGTTGAAGGCATAGGATTCTTCTGAACGCTCTTTACTGAAAACATTATAGATACTGTTTTTAAGAGAAATCATCAGATAGATTTTTACATTTTGGGGTATACTTAATTTATTTTTATTCTTGTATATTCTTATAAATACATCTTGTATACAGTCTTTTATCACTTCTGTGTCAGGAGTGATTTGTAATCCATATTGATACAGTAATTGAATATGGTGTGTATAAAGCCAACTATAAGCTTCATCATTGCCTTCGAGAAAAAGTTTCCATTTAATATAACTTTCGTCTTGAATTTGCATAGATGTTAATTTTTAAATTCCGGTATCTACCGGACTTTTATCAGGAAATAACGGGCTATAAAGAATTGTCTGTTTTAATACCTGTAACTTACCGTCTTTCACAAACTTTTCACCACGTTCGGAAAGATGATCAATCATAGCTTGACGAAGCTCATTTAATTGCTGTTTGTATTTTTTATCTGTTACTACATTCTTTAGTTCATGAGGGTCTTTCGAGAGATCAAACAACTCTTCTGTCCCGGTGTGAAAACGCCAGATATATTTTATTTTTCCGTCGGTTAATGCACACCAATAATTGTCAGGACTATAGCAAGTCGCATGTTCTAAATCTATGTATTTCCTCCATTGATCGGTTTTACCTTCCATTAACCGGAGTAAAGATTGACCGTCCATATCTTGCGGGATAGAACTTCCGGCTATTTCAAGGAAAGTTGGTAATAAATCACGCAATTCTACCGGTTGGGTAATTTTGTTTCCTTTAGTAAAGTGATAGCTAGCCGGCCATTTAACGATATAAGGAACATGTACCGAACCTTGGTAAGGGTACGTTTTACGCCAATGATAATGGTCTCCTAACATATCACCGTGATCAGAAATGTAGCAGATAAGTGCATTGTCATATATACCTTTTTCTTTCAAAGTTTTAATTACTTTACCTATCTCTTCGTCAATAAATGTCACATTAGCATAATAGTGCCTTCGTGAGTCTTTTGCATATTCGTCACCGAAGTTACCATAAGGAGCATCTTTTTTCACTTTTTGAGGATCCTTTAGTTTGGCATACGGCTTATCTTTACACCATTCTCCTATCCAAGGTGCAGGTATATCCCGGTTCGCGTATTCGTCCAATAAACGTTGGGGAGGATCATAAGGACTATGTGGACGGGCAAAGGATATTTTCAAGAACAATGGTTGGTTATTGATACCTTCGTAATTGCGAATCATTTCGCAAGCCATTTCTCCTGTCCATGCTGTGGGATGCAATCGTTCCGGAAGTTTATAAGTAGCTGCTCCATGGTCATTCCAACCGATATGAGTAGAATCCGGGTTTAAGCCGGGAGCTTGCATTTGGAACCATAATCGATAGTCACTGATAAAATCGGGACTTTCTACGCGTCCGCTTTCATCAACTAATGTTCCCCGGAATCCATACAGAGCCTTTTGAGGATACCAGTGCATTTTACCAATGCCAAAGCTGTAGTAGTTTAAGTCTCCCAACATACGAGGCATCTCATAACGGTATTGGCTGGCTACCCTGCCGTATCCTAGCATACCATGATGCCAGGGAGAAAGTCCGGTCAATAATCCGGAACGTGCCGGTGTACTACTAGGGGTAGAAGAATAACCGTTTGTAAAGAGTGTACCGTCTTCTGCCAAAGCGTCCATATTCGGAGAAATGACAGAAGTATTTCCCATACAATTCATGGCATCTCCACGATGTTGGTCGGATACAATTAAAATGATATGAGGACGTGTTGAAGTTTGGGCAAAAAGAAGTTGCGGAAGGATATAAACTCCCGTAGTCGCAAGTAATGAGCTTTTTAATAAAAAGGATGTTTTCATATTCTAAAGGATATCGTGTTTCCCATTTGACAAAAGTACAATTTCTTTTTGAATAAAAGAAAAATAGCCGTATTTTTACACTTCTTAAGAATCTCTTGACTAGTTATAAAAAAGAGTGACGCTATCACATACGGATAACGTCACTCTTTGCTTCTTATGGCGTCATAATCCTGACCGGATATCGACACTCTTTTTTCTACTTCAATAAAAACTCATCAATTGCTTTCTTGTAAGTTGCTTTGTCTGCAGCTCCGCGGAAAAGCTGGGGATCTCCTTTCATGGGGATGAATACGAACAACGGAATACTTGTTGCATTGAACAGGGCAGCCAGTTCTTTCTGCTTATCTACATTTACTTTGTAGATTACAATTTTCCCGGCATATTCTTTTGCCAATTCTTTCATAATAGGAGCTGTTTGGCGGCAAGGTCCACACCAGTCGGCATATAAATCGATAATGGCAGGCTTGTCGCCTTTGTATTTCCACTCTTTTGACTTTTCATAATCGAAGACGTCTTTCAGAAACATTTCTTTATTCATTACGACGACTTCTCCGTTGTTACCTGTTACTTCTTTTTTACCTTGTTTGGCTTCAGCTCTGTCATTGAACGCGTATACGATTACGCTTACCATGACGAGTGCTACCATGACTAATACTTTCTTCATTCGTTATTTATCTTTTTATGTATAATGCCGTTCTATTACCCCTTGTAATTCACTGCTATGAATTACACCGGAATGTCTCCATACCGCTTCTCCATTTTTGAACAGGATAAAGGTTGGTACAGCTTGTATACGATATTTTGTAGCCAAGTCTTCATGTTGGTCAACGTCTATCTTGACAATACGGGCCTTATCACCTACAACTAATTTGAGCTCTTCCAGAACGGGTTTCATAGCTTTACATGGTCCGCACCATTCTGCAAAGAAATCAACTAAAACGGGCATCGGTGATTGTATTAAATCTTCAAATTTCTCCATAATCTTTCCTTTCTTAAAATTAAATGACAGTCATTGAAGACTGCAAATATAGATTCTATTTTATTAATATAACGGGAAAATGCTGTTTTTGTTCATCGAATAGTAACCGGAGAGTCATTCTGTTGTAATCTGAAAACGGGAGTTTTGCATATCGAAAAGTAACGGGAGTTAAAGTTATGAACTAAATAATAATCGCTATATGAAATTCTTATTTATTGTTCAAGGTGAGGGGAGAGGACATCTGACACAGGCTATCACCCTCGAAGATATGTTGCAGCGTAATGGGCATGAGGTTGTAGAAGTATTAGTCGGTAAAAGTTCCTCACGCACATTACCAGGTTTTTTCAATCGGAGTATTCATGCACCGGTGAAGCGTTTTATCAGTCCGAATTTTCTGCCTACGACAGATAATAAGCGAGTGAATCTAAAGAAAAGTTTAGCTTATAATTTATTGAAACTACCGGAATATTTCCGTAGTATGTACTATATAAATCAACGGATTAAGGAGACAGGGGCGGAAGTCGTCATCAACTTCTACGAACTTCTGACCGGACTTACCTATGCGTTCTTCCGTCCCTCTGTTCCGTATATTTGTATTGGACATCAATATTTGTTTCTACATCGTGATTTTCAGTTTCCGGATAAGAGTCCGGTCCAGTTATGGATGTTGCGTTTCTTTACACGAATGACGGCTCTTAGATCATCAAAGAAGTTAGCTCTATCTTTCAGGGAAATGGAACGGGATGATGAACATCAGATTGTTGTGGTACCTCCTTTGATTCGCCGGGAAATAACGGCAATCCAGCCGGAAGAAGGAAATTATATTCATGGATATATGGTAAATGCCGGTTTTGCAGATACAGTGGAGAGTTTTCACACAATGCATCCGGAAGTTCCTTTAAGATTTTTCTGGGATAAGACGGAGACAGAGGAAGTAGTACGGGTGGACGAAACATTGAGTTATCATCAGATTGATGATGTGAAGTTTCTTAATGGAATGGCGAACTGCAGGGCTTATGCCAGTACGGCTGGTTTCGAGTCTATTTGTGAAGCGATGTATCTTGGCAAACCGGTATTAATGGTTCCGGCGCATATCGAACAGGATTGTAATGCTTATGATGCTATGATAGCAGGGGCAGGAATTATCGGTGATTCGTTTGAACTGGAGTCCTTGCTTCGTTTTGCGGGAAAATATATTCCAAATTGTGATTTCATTTATTGGGCACGCAGTTGCGAGCGTCGGATTATTCTTGAATTGGAAAAACTGGCTGCTTCACAATCAGAAATAACTTCAATATCAACATATACTAATTATTTACCAATATGAAACTGAATAAAACAGATTATGTACTTGAACGTGCATCAGACGGTGGCTATTATGCTTGGCTGACTGTAAATATGCAATGTAATGCTTATGGAGAGTCTCCTGATGAGGCTATTCGGAACCTGGAAGAATCAATGAATGAGATAATTGATGAAATGTATATGGTGGAAGATTTTGTCTAATGAATAATGTGAAATGAAAAACGGATAATGAAACAGAACCCGGTTTCATTATCCGTTTTCAATAAATGATTTTTCTATTGTTCACAGATAGTCAGTTCATCAATGATATGGGATGCTCCCGCAAATTTATCTATGATAAACAGAGTATAACGAATATCAACGCAGGCAGCGCGCTGTGATGAAGGTCGGAAAGCGATATCACCTGTCAGTCCTTCAAAGTTACGGTCAAAAGCAGTTCCTATCAACTGGCCTTTACTGTTGAAAACCGGACTACCGGAGTTACCTCCTGTGTTGTCGGTGTTTACAATAAAGCAGACCGGCATCTCACCGTTTTTGCCGTACTGTCCATAGTCTTTAGAGTTATACAACTCTTTCAACTTTTGCGGTACTACAAATTCCCAGTTACCCGGATCCTCTTTTTCCATAACTCCTTTGAGAGTGGTATGAGCATCATACACTACACCGTCTGCAGGTTCATAAGGAAGCACTTGTCCGTAAGTCAGTCGTAAGGTTGAGTTCGCGTCCGGATAAATAGGTATTCCCTTTTCTTGTCTCATATTCATCATGCCTTTTACCCATACTTTATAAGCGGCATCATAATTCTCATTGGCTTCTTTCATGGCAATGGCAGTTTTCAGAATGCCGTCGGTAATTGAATATTTGAATAGGATCATCCAGTCATATCCGATTTTATATAAACTAGGCTTTTTGATGAACTTCTCAAAATTCTTTTGATTACCGAAAATTGAGTTATCAAAGCACGCATCTACAAATGCATCTATGTTGCCTTTGAAGCGGGAGTCAATGATTTCGAATATATTGATTCTTTGTTCTGCCGGAATATAGTTAGCATAAGTTTTGAGCATTTCTTTAGCTACCATTCGTTCTACTTCCGGGAAAGGAACAGAAGCAAAATATTTTTCACCTTCCTGTTTCAAGTTTTGGGCAGCTTCTTTTATTTTCTCTTTATCTTTTGATTTTAGTGCGGTGGCCAGTGCTGTTGTAGAGGGGATGCGCATAAAGTCGAGCGCTGTGACAAGTGCTTCGTTGATAGCCTGTTGGTGATATAATGCGTCACGTCGGTGAGCTACAATAGAGCGAATCTCGTCAAAAGCTTTCTGATAAGAGTTATCTCCTTTTTCACGGCCGCGGGCCAATAGTTCTTCTTGCTGCGCACGTTTGGTATCCAATACTTTAAGACGCACCAGCCCTTCGTTCATGCCAATAGCATTCTTCCAATAGTTGGCTGATGATGCATATTTGCTGGCGTAATGAATACGCACAGCAGGATCTTTAAGCATTTGTTCCATAAGAACTTTCTGACGGGCACCACGTACGTGCTGACGCATAAAGTTAGTTGTCTGCATCCGTTCTTCTACTTCGTCGGAAATCATGTACCGCCAGTTACGTCCGGGAAATCCCATGACAAAAGTGAAATCACCTTCCTGTACTCCGGCAAGGCTAATGGTCAAGTGTTTCTTTACGTGCAAAGGAACATTGTCTTTGGAATACTCTGCCGGTTTTCCGTTCTTATCCGCATAGATACGGAAAAGGGAAAAGTCGCCGGTGTGACGCGGCCACATCCAGTTGTCAGTATCCGCTCCAAATTTTCCAATAGAAGAAGGAGGGGCACCTACCATGCGAATGTCGCTATACACGGTTTTTACAAACAGATAATATTTATTTCCTCCATAAAAGGCTTTGAGTTCCAACTTGGTAGTAGGAGTTATTTCAATGTTTTCTGCTTTTGCAAAACGTTCTGCTACTTTGTTGAGGTAAGTCGGAGACAGATAATTAGTTCCTTCCGGGTCTTTGTCTTTCTTTAGTTGTTCGTTGACGTAGTCGGTTACATCAAGAATACGGTCGATAAAAGTAACCTTGAGTCCTGGTGTAGGAAGTTCTGCGTCGCGGTTCATTGCCCAAAAACCTTCTGTCAGATAGTCATGCTCTACATTACTGTGTTGCTGGATAGCTCCATAACCGCAATGATGATTAGTCAGCACCAGCCCTTCGGAAGAGATTACTTCTCCCGTACATCCTCCTCCGAAGTGTACGACAGCGTCTTTCAGAGAAAGCCCGTTCGCATTGTATACTTCTTCAATGGGAATCTCAAGACCTAGTTCTCGCATGGCAATCTCATTCTGAGTTTTCAGATCAGGTAGCATCCACATACCTTCGTCGGCGTGGATGATAAGAGTTGCCAGAGAAAAAATAGCAAATAGGATTTGTTTTCTCATTTATTCTACGATTGTCATTTCATTAATCAGGTGTCCGCAGTTTCCTAGTTTTTCAAGGATGAACAATACATAACGGATATCCAGGTTGATACAACGTTGCAGGTTATTGTCAAAGTTGATATCGCCACTCAATGATTCCCAGTTGCCGTCAAAGGCACAACCGATCAGTTCCCCATTCTCATTCAATACTGGGCTTCCGGAGTTACCTCCGGTAATATCGTTTGTAGATAGGAAGCAGACAGGCATATCACCGTTGGGTAATGCATAGCGACCATAATCTTTCTTCTCGATCAACTCTTTCAGTTTGGCGGGTACTACAAATTCGCGGTCTTCCGGATTTTCTTTTTCAAGAATACCTTTAGTTGTCGTATAGTAGTTGTAGTGTACTCCGTCTTTCGGATCGTAAGGTTTCACGTTACCGTATGTCAGACGAATGGTAAAGTTGGCATCCGGATAAGAAGGAACTGGCTGTTTCATTTCGCCAAGACCACGGATATAGGTCTTGTGAAGTAAAGTCAACTCTTTATCCATATCTTCTAATTGAGAAACAATTTTCTCAAATTGGTCATATTTAGACTGACAGTATTGCAAAGCCAAATCATTATCGATAGCCTTTACAGACGGTTTCTTGACAAACTTCTCAAAGTTCTCACGGTTAGAGAAAATAGAGTTGTCATACATATCATCGACAAACTTGTCATAGTTACCTTTATATTTCTGCTCAATGACTTTGTAGATAGACAGACGCTGGTCTGCCGGAATCATTTCTGCATAAAGGGGAAATAAAACTTTAGCTACTTTACGGTCTACCTCATGGTCATAGTCCTTATTGTGAATACTTTCATACGTATCTTTCAGCGCTTCGATACGTACTTTTATCAGAGAATCATTCTTCTCTATCAATGCTTCACGTGTCTTAGCCAGCATGACACTTCCAAATTCGATTGCTCCGAAGAACGTTTCTCTCAGACAGGTGAACTGATAGTTGAGAGGTGCTGTCTTAGCTACCAGATCATCTATTTTTTTCACTACCGTTGCATAATCAGCATTATTCTTTTCCTTTGCAAATTCTGCAAATTTAGCTTCTTGCGCAGCTTTCGTACCCAATACATCGTTGTCGATGATTGCCCTGTTCATTCCGATAGAATTTTTCCAGTAGTTACTGGAACCGGCATATTTGTTTGCATACTGGATGCGGATTTTATCACTTGCATTCATCACTTCCTTCAATACAGCCAGACGGGCACCGCGGATACGGATACGCGGGTCGTTTTCCGATTCCATGCGTTCTTTTACTTCCGATACGGTCAGATAACGGCTTGTACTTCCGGGGAATCCCATAATCATTGCATAATCTCCTTCTTTCAAACCTTTGAGCGAGATAGACAAATGTTTTTTTGTTTTCAAAGGAGTATTGTTTGCGCTGTATTCTGCCGGTTCTCCGTTAGCATCCGCATAAATACGGAACATGGAGAAATCACCGGTGTGACGGGGCCACATCCAGTTATCCGTTTCGCCACCGAACTTACCGATAGAGGAGGGGGGAGCGGCAACCATACGTACATCCGGATATATTTTCTTATAAAATAGATAGAATTTGTTTCCGGCATAAAATGGAAGTGCTTGTGGAACGATTCCTTTTTTATCTTTCAGATCGCTTTTATTGTAAAGCTCGTTGGCCAGTTTCTGAAGAAAAGCACTACTGAAAGATTCAGATTCGGTAATTTCTTTAGCGGCAATCTTTGCATTGACAATATCCGTGATATCTTCGATACGTTCGATAAATGTGAACTTCAATCCCGGAGTCGGAAGCTCCTTGTCTCTGGATGTAGCCCAGAAACCGTCTGTCAGGTAGTCATGTTCTACGCTACTGTGCTGCTGGATGGAAGCATAACCACAGTGATGATTTGTCAGAATTAAACCTTCAGGTGAGATAATTTCCCCCGTACATCCTCCTCCGAAGATACCGACTGCATCTTTCAAAGAGACGCCGTTCGGGTTATATAAGTCCTGGGCTTCCAGTTTCAATCCTTGTTTTTTCATCATATCTATGGAATGTTGCTGTTGCATTAATTGCAATAACCACATACCTTCATCCGCTTTAGCGGAGCACACGATGAGCGCTGTCAGCGCTAATAAATAAAGTCTTAGTCTGTTCATTTTTTAATGATAAAATTTGAATATATGATTGTTAGTCTTCAATTTCCAATTCTCCGTTTTTCAATGCTTCCATAATATTGGCGGGCGGACGTTGGTTCATCAGTTCGTTTTTCATGTAGTCCATGTAGGGAGCTACATGTTGGAAGAACTGATAGTATCCTTTACATAAGTAATTCAACCCGGGTTCGCCGTCGGCTGTCTGGCTGAAACGGTTCTTGGGACATTCTCCGTTGCAGGCAAAAAGGAAATCACATTCTTTACATTGGGTGGGTAGAGATTGATATTTCATGTTTCCGAACTTGTGTTGACGTTCGCTATGCATCATTTCTACAAGTGTCTGGCTGTATATGTTTCCCAGTTTATATTCAGGGAATACAAAGTGGTCGCAAGAATAAACATCCCCGTTGAATTCCATAACACCAGCGTGTCCGCAGGTCTTCGCCATTGTACAAATGCCAGGTTGTTCACCTACCCAGTTTGCTAAGGTGGAGTCGAATATCTGTATGTAGTATTTGCCTACATCTTCTTTCACCCATTCATCGAAAAGGGTACAGAGAAATTTACCCCATTGTTCGGGGGTGATAGAGAAATCTGCCAGTTCACCTTTTTGGTTTTCTGCAAGAGAAGCGAGGTGGCGGCCGTCCTGATGTTCAAGGATACGTTCAACGATAGGTGCAAATTGGATATATTTGCAGTCTATCTCCTTGAAGAAATGATAAAAATCCAGTGGATAGTCAGCATTGAAGTCATTAATAACCGCCATTGCATTCCATTCTACACCATGTTTTTTCAGAAGATTAATCCCTTGCATCACTTTGACGAAGGAGGGCTTCCCCATTTTATTTTTACGATATTCATCGTGAAATTCTTGAGGTCCATCAATCGAAACGCCTACCAGCCAGTTATTTTCTCGGAAGAACTCGCACCATTCATCGGTCAGCATGGTTCCGTTGGTTTGGATGCAGTTATCGATCGTTCGTCCGCGGGCGTATTTCTTTTGCAGTTCCATAGCCTTTTTGTAGAAGGAGAGCGGGCGCATAAGTGTTTCTCCTCCGTGCCAGGTGAAAAGTACCTGTGGCATGGTCTGAGAGTTGATGTACTCGTCGATGAATTTTTCCAAAAGTTCATCGCTCATTACGTGTTTCGGGTTGTCTTTGTATAGATTCGCTTTTTCCAGATAGTAGCAATAATCGCATGCAAGGTTACATACGGCACCTACTGGCTTTACCATAACGTAAAGCGGTTTGGCAAAAGGAGCATAAGTTGATGTTTTCATAGCTGCAAAATTAGATAAACTAAATGAAAAAAAGCGCCTTATACCTATGTTTATAAGGATTATTAAAGAAAAGACTCTTACAAGTTTTAAATATTGATAAAATGTTTCTTTGAAGTCCGAATCAGTTGTACCTTTGTACTCGGAATTTAATGAATGGACGAACGTGAATAAAATTTTGCCTTTTTTACTTCTGCTTCCGTTTCTGGCTTCGTGTACTAGTAAGTATAGGATAGAAGGAACATCTTCAGTAAACAGTCTGGATGGAAAAATGCTGTATCTAAAGACCATGCGTGACGGGGAATGGGTGAAGCTGGACTCTGCTGAGGTAGTGCATGGACTGTTCTCTATGAAAGGAAAAGTAGACTCCGTACAAATGGTGACGCTTTATATGGATGATGAGAGTATCATGCCGATTGTATTGGAAAGCGGTAAGATTAAAGTTACCATTAGCAATACGGATTTAAAAGCAGCAGGAACTTCCTTGAATGCAGCACTGTATGACTTCATTGACAAAAGAAATGCATTGGAAGAAAGTATTGGGGAGCTGGAACAAAAGGAAACTCGTATGGTAATGGAAGGGAATGATTTGGAAGAAATTCATGCACAGCTGATGGTGGAAGGTGATTCGCTGATGACGGCAATGAACCAGTATGTGAAGACGTTCATTTCAGATAATTATGAGAATGTGTTGGGACCTAGCGTATTTATGATGCTTTGTAGTTCTTTGCCATATCCTATTATGACACCTCAGATTGATGATATCATCAAAGATGCTCCTTATTCTTTTAAGAGTAATAAACTTGTGAGAGAGTTTTTGTCTAAAGCAAAAGAAAATATGAAGTTGATAGAAGAACATCAACGGTTGGAGCAAAATACATCAACGAATAAATAAGTCAGGAGATTTTTTTTGTATATTTGTGCAAAAGCTCCAGATAAAATGAAAACGACTGTTAGTGTATTCGCCGCTTTCTTTTTTATTTCTGTGTTATCGGTTTCTTGTCAGGGAGATCCGGGTGATTTTAATACGACTTTTTCTGAAATAGAAAAGTTGATGAATACGTAGCCCGCGATACAGCCTTGTATCATGGTAGAGTAATGCTGGAGTCTGCCCACATATAATACATATATTATCGGTCTTGGTCTTCGTTTTTTACCATTCCTTTATATTTCTCCGGAAGTGCACTCTCTACGGCAGTATAGGCTTCGGCCATAGTAGCTTTGATATTCTCCATTCCTTTTCCTTTGGGAGGAATAGGATCGTGAATTGTCAGGATCATGCGATGGCGGTGTATCCATTTTCCGGTACGTGGCAGGATTTCAAACGAACCGTCAATGGTGACAGGTACAACAGCTAGTTGTAAATCATCCGCTAACTGAAAAGCTCCCTTCTTGAAATATCCCATGTGTCCTGTGAAAGTACGTGCTCCTTCGGGGAAAACAACCAGAGAAACACCGTCTTTCAACGAGGCTTTAGCCTGTTGAATGGTCTCCAACACTTTTTTCGGTCCCGAACGGTCTACGAAGATATGTCCCGCGCTTTCACAGGCTTTTCCTACAAACGGTAGTTTACGCAGACTTTTTTTCATCATCCACTTGAAGTTTCTTCCGATGAAACCGTAAATAAGGAATATATCGAATGAACCCTGATGATTAGGTACGAAAATATAGGATGTCTTGCCGTGTAACTTTTCACGTCCACGAATCTTTACAGGAATTAATAGAAAAAGACAAATTAATTGTGACCATATTTTTCCTGGATAATATCCCCAAAAGTGAGCTCCTCCCACGAGAGAACCTACGATAGTGACGATTGCCGTGAGGATAGTCAATACCAATAAAATAGGCAAAGCAATACAAATTTGATAAATATAATACAGTATCTTCATAGGGTTGGATTTTTATCCTGCAAATATACATGATTATTTGGTAAAAAAGAGAGGTGGATACGATATAATCTTTTTGATTGTACTATTTTTGTATCTTATTATATGAGATAGTTACAAAAATATGATACGTATATTACATACTGCCGACTGGCATTTGGGGCAAACTTTCTTCGGGTATGACCGTGCCGGTGAACATGAAGTCTTTTTGAACTGGCTGGCCGGAGAAATTCGTGAAAGGGAGATTGATGCACTGATTATAGCCGGAGACGTTTTTGATGTTTCCAATCCTTCTGCTGCGTCTCAAAGCCTGTATTATCATTTTATTTATCGAGTGACGGCGGAGAATCCCACTCTTCAGATTGTGATTGTTGCCGGCAATCATGACTCTGCGGCGCGGTTGGAAGCTCCTTTACCCTTGCTGCAAGCGATGCGGACGGAGGTTCGGGGGGTAGTACGCAAGTCGGACGATGGGGAAATTGATTACGATCATTTGACGGTTGAGTTAAAGAACCGTGACGGGGAGGTGGAATTGCTTTGTATGGCAGTTCCTTTTTTGCGGCAGGGAGATTATCCGACAGTCCCGACAGAAGGTAATCCGTATGCGGAGGGAGTCCGGGAGCTTTATACGCAGCTTTTGCAAAGGCTATGGAAGCGACGGAAAGAGAATCAATCTATACTTGCTATCGGCCATTTACAGGCTATCGGTTCGGAGATTGCGGAGAAAGATTATAGCGAACGTACAGTGATTGGTGGTTTGGAATGTGTGTCACCTGATGCATTTTCCGAACAAATTGCTTATACGGCTCTTGGTCATATTCATAAGGCGCAACGCGTATCCGGCAGGGAGAATGTGAGATATGCCGGAAGTCCCATTCCGATGTCTTTTGCAGAGAAGCATTATCATCACGGGGTCGTGGAAGTGACTTTCGACGGAGGGTGTGCGGTAGATATAATGCGGGTGGAATGCCCGAGGTTAATACCTTTGATGAGCGTGCCGAATGGAGAACCTGCGTCTCCGGAAATTGTGTTGGAAATCTTGAAAGAGTTGCCGGTAACGGAAGGAGCAGAACCTTATCTGGAGGTAAAAGTGTTGTTGGATGAACCGGAGCCAATGCTCCGGCAGGAAGTTGAGGAAGCATTGGCTGATAAAAATTATCGGTTGGCGCGTATTGTCTCTACTTATCGTAATGAAACGGGAAATGCAGAGAAGGAAAATGAGAATTGGAAAAGAGGATTACAGGAAATGTCTCCGTTGCAGATCGCTCAATCTGCATTTGAAAAGATTTATCAGGTGGAAATGCCTGAGGAGTTGACGGACTTGTTTCAGGAAGCCTACCTGGCTGCTACACGTAAAGAGGAGGAAGAAGAATGAAGATATTAGCGATACGATTGAAAAATCTTACTTCGATAGAAGGAGCGGTAGAAGTTGATTTTGCAATGGAGCCGTTGAACTCGGCAGGAATATTTGCGATTTCAGGTGCTACGGGAGCTGGCAAATCTACTTTATTAGATGCATTGTGTCTGGCATTGTATGATAAAGCACCTCGTTTTGCAAATTCGGTAGAAAGTATAAATTTGGCGGATGTAGGAGATAATCAGATTAATCAGTCGGATGTAAGGAATCTGCTTCGTCGTGGTACGACCGACGGATATGCAGAGGTTGATTTCTTAGGAGTCGATGGTCATAGATACCGTTCTCGCTGGTCGGTGAGACGGACAAGAAATAAGGTGAGCGGTTCCTTGCAACCACAAACGATGGAAGTGAAAGAGCTGGATACAGGGAAAGAGTTTCAAGGAACCAAAAAGGAACTGCTGGCTCAACTGACAGAATTGGTGGGTTTGACGTATGAGCAGTTTACCCGGACTGTCTTATTGGCTCAAAATGATTTTTCTACATTCTTGAAATCGAAGGGAGTCGCAAAAGCCGAACTGCTTGAAAAATTGACGGGAACCGGTGTTTATTCCCGTATTTCTCAGGAAGTTTTTTTACGAAACAAGTTGGTACAGGAAGAAGTGACTACGATTCGAAATAGAATGAGTGTAATCGACCTCTTGCCGGAGGAAGAACTTCTTGCTTTACAGAAAGAAAAAGAATTGCTGATTGCGAAACGTGCAGTGGGGATTCAATTACTGGCGGAACAGAATGCCCGGTTGAACATTGTCCGTTCGTTAAAGATGCAGGAGGAACTTTGGAAAAAGAAGCAACAGGAAGAACAAGGCGAAGAGGCAAAGTTGAGACTCCTGCAGGAAACACTGGCTTCACAGGAAGAAGGGTTGGTACGTTTTAAAGCACAATGGGAAGCTATACAACCGGATTTGAAGAAAGCCCGTCAGTTGGATGTGCAGATACAGTCTCAACAGGAAGGCTATAATCAGTTGCGGCAGATATTGGAAACAGCTTGCGGGCAGGTGGCGGAGCAGGAAGAGAAGATGCGGATGGCAACGAAACAGTTGCAGGGGGCTTATCGTTCATTAAACCGTTTGTTGACGAATACGGAAACGGAGTCGTTGCCGCTTGAACAAGTAGAGGATATTCTACAGCAGGAAGAAGATAAACTGAAAGCCGCCATAAAAGCCAATGAGGAACGACTGGTCCGGCTAAATGCTTTTGATTATGTATCATTAGACGAAGAACAGAAGAAACTACAAAAAGAACTGGTTCGTCAACAGAATGTCCGGCAGTTGACTGAGTCGCAGGAGAAAGTGAAAACAGAAATAGTAAGACTGGAGAAAGAAACGGTTGATTGTTCGACGCAGTTAACAGAACAGGAAGCGACACGAAAAACGATTCAGCGTCTTTATGAAAATGCCCGTATGGCAGTGGGAAAAGACGTGAAAGCATTGCGTCAACAGTTACAGGAAGGAGAAGCTTGTCCGGTTTGCGGCAGTACGTCACATCCTTATCACCGGGAACAGGAAGTAGTGGATATTCTTTTCCGAAATATAGAGCAGGAGTATAATACGGTGGTGATTGCCTGTCAGCAAACAAATAATCAGCATATAGCCCTGCAACGTGATCTGGCGCATCAAAAAACTGTTGCCGGACAGATCAAAGAACAGTTATCAATATGGCAGAAAGAAGAAATTCATGCAGGAAACGAAGAACAGATACAGAACCGTTTACAGGAATTGGCAAAACGTATTCAGGAGTATAGTAGTCTCTATACGGAGTGGCAACAAAATGATGAGACGATAAAGAAGATACGTGTCCATAGTGAGGCTTTGCGTGAAAATGTTTCCCAATGTCGTTTGACTATGCAGCAAGTTTCGTCCGCTAAAGAACAGTTGGCACTATTACAAAACGCTGCTTCTGCCGAACAGAAACGCTTTGAAGTAGTAGAGAAAGCGTTGGATACACTTCGTCAGGAACGGTCGCAATTATTAAAAGGAAAGAGTGCGGATGAAGCGGAAGCCGCTGTAGCCAAAAGGGAAAAAGAGCTGACTCATGCTTTAGACGGGGCTCGGTTGGGAGTAGAAACTTCGCACAACCGTCTTTTAGGTTTACAAGGGGAAATGAAACAGATTGCCGCAACTGTCGGGGAATTGCAGGAGCAACAGAAAAAGATTGAATCTCCCGAACAACTTCCCGAAATAATAAAGCAACAGCAGGAAGACAATCTAAATACGGAACGTAGCCTTTCTGCTATCGAAGTCCGCCTGTTGCAACAGGCAAAAAATAAAGTAACAGCCGAACTGATAGCTAAAGAGCTGGCCGAAAAGCAATTGATTGCCGAACGTTGGGCTAAACTGAACAAGTTGATCGGTAGTGCCGACGGAGCAAAGTTCAAAGTTATAGCACAAAGCTATACATTGAATTTATTGTTACTTCATGCCAACAAGCATTTGTCTTATCTATCCAAACGCTATAAATTGCAGCAAGTACCCGGCACTTTGGCGCTTCAGGTGATTGATTGTGATATGTGTGATGAAATACGGACTGTATATTCTCTTTCCGGAGGAGAGTCGTTTCTGATATCTTTGGCATTGGCACTGGGACTGTCCTCGCTGTCGAGCAACAACCTGAAAGTAGAATCTCTTTTTATTGACGAGGGATTCGGCTCTTTGGATGCCGATAGCTTGCGGACAGCTATGGAAGCGTTGGAACAATTACAGATGCAAGGAAGGAAAATAGGAGTAATTTCTCATGTACAGGAAATGAGTGAACGGATCTCCGTCCAGGTGCAGGTGCATAAGAAAGTCAATGGAAAGAGCGTGCTTACCGTCGTAGGGTAAGCACAGTGATTTCCGGCCAGGCGCCGAAACGGAAAGGTAATCCCACGTAGCCGATTCCTACATTGACGTAAAGCCCGCGAGTACCTTCCAAATACATCCCTCCCCATTCCGGATAAATATAAACGGAAGGGGAATAATTGCCCAGTTGCAACTGCATGGCGTGGGTATGTCCTGCCAACATTAAATCTATATCCGATTCCGGAAGTACTTCCCGTCTCCAATGTGTCGGGTTATGGCTTAAAAGTAGCTTGAACATTCCTTCGATTCCTGCTTTCGCTTTTGGAAGGTCGCCATGTTGCGAAAAGGGAGGTTCTCCTTGGTTTTCTACTCCGATAAGGGCGATGCTGTCATTGCCTTGAATCAGAAATGTATGTTCGTTGTTTAATAACTTCCAGCCCATAGCTGCCTGCCTTTGTTTAAGTTCGATCAGATTATTGTCCTGATCTTGTTTGCTTTTCCAATGAAAATAAGGTCCGTAATCATGGTTTCCAAGTATGGAATAAACTCCATCTCCGGCTTTCAGGCCGGCTAGTATTTCCTGGAAATCATTCAGCTCGACAGCCCGGTGATTTACCAGATCTCCGGTGAAAACAATCAGGTCGGGTTGCTGGGCATTCACTAAATCCACTAACTTCCGAATAGCAGGAGTGTTTCCTTGCCAACTGCCGATATGAAGGTCGGATAACTGTACAATACGATAACCGTCGAAAGCCTGCGGGAGTCGGGGAGAGGTGTAAGTGACTTCTTTTACTTCAAACCGGGTTCGTCCGACAAAAGAGCCGTAGAGAATCATAACAATACTAAGTACGGCCAGTGTCAGTCCGGTGCATATAAACGGTGTGCGCGGCCAGCGAAGCCATTTATGAAAAGGGATTCCGAGTACGGTAAATAAGACCAGCAATAGTTTGGGAGCTGTAAACAGGAAAAAGATGATAGAGAACCACCCGATGTCCTGTGTATGGCGTTCCGCAAAAGCATTGTTGGCAAAGTAAACCAAGTAAAGAAGCCCTGCGGTTAGCAAGAAACTGGGTACCCAGTAAAGAACGCGTAACCACCATTTTGCGGTGAGACGAACAATGAATCTCAAGTAAAGATAGAGGTCCGGAAGTACCAGAAAAAGTAGGAGGAATATAAATAAGCGTTGCAACATATGTGTCTTTAGTTATAATGGATATTTACATTAATTCGTTTAATTCACTTAAATTCTTTTTGATTTCGTGGATACGGTTCAGGAATTTCTTGCGATAAATCCATAGAATGAGTATAAGACCTCCTCCCCACAACAGGATGAAGAACAGAATCATACCTATTCCGTATTGCCATATCTGCCAGTAGACGAAAGAAAGAATGGCAAGTATCAGGAGGAAAGCGGTGGCAATCAGCCGTTCTCTGATTGTCCAGTGATGAATGCGGTTGACACGGGCAATCACTTCCACAAGAGGCATTTCGTCTATTTGAGTCCGTTGAAGAAATCGCGTGGTGGCGATATCCCAGCAAAGAGCGGGAATCCATGCCAGAAGGATAATGATGTAGATCGGGTTTAATCTGTTGTGCAGTATCACTTCCGTCAAAAATAAGATTAATATCGGCAGGGAAATCAGGATTAGCCTGATGTTCAGGCGGGCAATGGCATGGATACCTTTGTCGGCGTGTCCTATCAGCCTTTCAAGTTCGTCTTCTTTGATGAGTTCTTTGTCCTTTAAGTGCTCATCGAGGGCGTTCCATGATTTTTTCAGTTCTTCCAGTTCCATATATCTTATTCCTCCTTTTTCATTCTTTTAAGTTTGTCTTTGATACGGCTTAGTTTGGTAGCTATGTTAGTCACCGTCAAGCCGGTAATTTCCGCTATTTCCTCGTAGCTTTTATCTTCAAGGTATAGCAGGATGATTGACTTGTCGAGTTGTCCCAGTTGGTTAATCATCTGGTAGAGTTGCTTCAGCATTTCATTGATAGGGTCATGTGCTTCTATTGTCCGGTCAATGTCTTTGGTGAGGCTGATAATTTCCGGTACATTCTTCTCTTTACGATAAAAACTGATACAAGTGTTCAGGGCGATACGGTAAATCCATGTCGATATTTTACATTCTTTCCTGAATTTAGGATAAGCTTTCCAGAGGTTCAGTACTACATCCTGATAGAGGTCGTTGAGCGGAGCGTTGGGATGAGTATACAGATAGCATACTTTGTAGATTACCCGCTCATATTCGCGTATAACCGACAAGAACTCTTGCTCAATAGGGTTGTTTGCCTCTGTTGTTGGTTCTCTCATGGATTTTAGGATTGCTTTTCTGGTTAGTTAGTCGTGAGAAAAGGAGAAAAATCACACGAAGATGCAAGCTATTGCAGATTGGCTGCCAGGAATTTGCGCATTTCTTCAATACTTCTTCTCCGGCGGCGGGCATAGTCTTCGAGTTGGTCTTCTCCGATCTTTCCGACAGAAAAATATTCGGATACAGGATGTGCAAACATCAGGCCGCACACCGATGCATGAGGATACATTGCCCCGTTTTCAGTCAGTGAAATGCCGATCTGTTTCATGTCCAGCAGTTCGTCCAGCAGGAAGTTGACGGACTGATCCGGCAAAGAAGGATAACCGACGGCAGGACGGATGCCTTGATATTTCTCGACTAATAAGTCCGCCATGCCTAAATTTTCGTCTTTCGCGTATCCCCACGCTTCTTTTCTCACATACTCGTGCATTTTTTCTGTGGCTGCTTCCGCAAGTCGGTCAGAAAGGGTTTGTACGAGCAAATGTTTGTAAGGATCCTGTTCGTATAGTCCTTCCATGTCTGCGTCAATGGAAGAAGCGAAAGCTCCCAACGTATCCGGAATGCCGGAAGAAAGCGGACGGATGAAGTCACTCAGGCAAAGGAAAGGACTTCCGTCCTTCTTAGGTGTTTGCTGACGGAGTAAGGGAAAGACCATGAACTGATTCTCTGCTTTTTCAATTACCAGATTATCCCCGTCGGAGTTTGCCTTACACAACTTGAAGATTGTTCTGACCTCATAGTCCCGGTCGAGTACATCCAGCATACGGTTTGCCTCCTTGAACAGTTGCATGGCTTCCGAAGCCTTGTTACGTTCCTCTACCGGAAAGGAGGCCAGCCACATGGCACGGCAGGCATCGCAACCATGAATATTGGCGATAGCTGCATAGCGAGGTTGGAATCCCCAGGCATGGAAAAAGTAAATCCAATTGATGTAGGGGGTAACGGTATGTATTTTATAAGATAGAATAGTGCTCATAAGTTTGCCGATGACGAATTATATTTATCTGAATCTTAATTCTTGTCCACGATAAGTTTCGTCTATTTTTCCGTTATCGTATAACAGGTGACCGTTCACAAATGTTTTCTCCACTTTCCAGTTGAAGGTATGACCTTCCAGCGGACTCCATTGGCATTTGCTTACAATGCAATCCGTTGTTACTGTCCATTTGGAGTTGGGACGTACTAATACAAGGTCTGCCTGATAACCTTTATGGATAAATCCGCGATTATTTATTTCATACATTTGAGCAGGCGCATGAGACATCTTTTCTACTATTTTCTCGATAGAGAAGATACCTTTATCTACAAGTTCCAGCATACTGGCCAGAGAGAATTGGATCATTGGCATTCCGGACATCGCTTTCAAAGCGCCTCCCTCTTTTTCGCTTAGCAGATGCGGGGCATGATCGGTCGCAATGGCGTCGATCAGACCGCTGTTGACAGCTTCCTGCAAAGCCTTCCGGTCTTCGGCTGTTTTAATGGCAGGGTTACATTTGATGCGTGCGCCTAAAGTCTGATAATCATCTTCCGTGAAAAGTAAGTGAGAAACACAAGCTTCCGCCGTAATTCGCTTCGTTATCAAAGGAGCGTCGGAAAATAAATCCAGTTCTCTGGCTGTGGAAATATGCATGATGTGCAAGCGGGCATTTGCCTCACGTGCCAGTTGTACTGCCAGTTCGGAGGAACGGTAACAAGCTTCTTCCGAACGGATAACCGGATGAAGGGTCAAAGGCACATCGTCCCCGTATGCTTTTTTATATTTGTCTGTATTTTCTTTGATAATTCCCTGGTCCTCACAATGGGCGGCGATAAGTAAATCGGTTCCGCCGAATATATTGCGCAGGCTCGCCATGCGGTCTACCAGCATATTGCCTGTGCTTGATCCCATAAATAGTTTTACGCCACAAACACGGTGTTTGTCCAGTTGGGCAAACTGCGGGTAGTTATTGTTGGTTGCCCCGAAGTAACAGGAATAGTTGACGGCCGACTTCCCGGCCAATAAAGTAAGTTTCTCATCCAGAGCCTCTAACGTTGTCGTCTGCGGATTCGTATTCGGCATATCCATGATAGAGGTAACGCCTCCGGCGGCCGCAGCACGGCTTTCGGTAGTTATATCCGCTTTATGAGTCAGTCCCGGGTCACGAAAATGCACGTGTTCGTCAATTGCGCCCGGCAAAAGATAACATCCGGTTGCGTCTATGATTTCATCGCAAGGTGTAGTTGTTTTTTCTTCTCCGGTCAGTATTTCGGCAATCTTCTCGCCTTCGATAACAACCGAACCCAGAACTTTTCTTCCTTCGTTGACTATAACGGCATTTTGAATCAGTGTACGTTTCATTTCTTTTGGGGGAATTTGTGGAACCAACTATTTACTTTTAATTTAATCACTCCGAATACGGCCTCTCCGAAGATACTGCTGTTCATTTTCGAAGTACCCAACTCGCGATTGATGAAGATAACGGGAACTTCGATAATCTTGAAACCACATTTATAAGCGGTAAATTTCATTTCGATCTGGAAGGCATATCCCTTAAAACGAATGTGTTCTAGATCAATCGTTTCGAGTACCTGTCGGCGGTAACAAACAAATCCGGCAGTGGTATCGTGGATAGGAATACCTGTAATGAACTGCACGTATTTGGATGCGAAATAAGACATCAGTACTCTGCCCATAGGCCAATTGACTACATTCACTCCGCTGACGTAGCGGGAGCCGACAGCTACATCTCCTCCTGCTTCCGCACACGCCTGACACAGACGGGGCAAGTCATTCGGATTATGACTGAAATCAGCATCCATTTCAAAAATATATTCGTACGAATGTTCCAGTGCCCACTTGAATCCGGCGATATAGGCAGTGCCCAGCCCTAACTTTCCTTTGCGTTCAATCATAAAAAGACGTTCGGGAAATTCTTGTTGCAAAGTCTTGACGATGTTTGCCGTTCCGTCCGGCGAACCGTCCTCTATTACCAGAATATGGAATATCTTAGGAAGTCCGAAAACGGCACGGATGATATTTTCTATGTTCTCCCGTTCATTATAGGTAGGGATAATTACAATGCTATCCGATATTTGCATATAAATACTATAAATTTTAGAAACAAAAGTAGTTCTTTTCCTTTAGTTACGAACGGACTAAGGATAATTTAACGTGGAAGTATATGGTAAGTTTAGCTTTTTAGTACTAGTATTTAGATGTTTTTGCCCTTAAGGACTAAGTTCTTTTATGCAAGATTCTATTTGTCTGACAATAGTTGAGTTTGCGTTTGACAGTTGTTGAACTTTCGTTTGACAGCTGTTAGACGAAAACTCAACAGCTGTCAAACGAATAAAGGATAGTATATTGAGAAGTAAACGAATGGGGAAATAGAATTAAATTCAAGCGGTACTGCCTTTAATTTCTAACGGTAATGTACAAGGTGCTCGCGTTATTTTTGTACTTTTGCGGGGAAATTTTTATAGGTATGACGATAACTGAGTTGCAACAACTATATGCTGCCCATCCTAACATGGCAATGATGAAGCGTTTGTTGAAGGATACTTCTGTTCAAACTATTTTTTGTGGAGGATTATATGCGTCTGCTGCTTCGCTTTTTTCTTCTATATTGGTGCAGGAGGGAGGTTGTCCTTTTGTCTTTATTCTGGGCGATCTGGAGGAAGCGGGGTATTTTTATCACGACTTGACGCAAGTGTTGGGGACAGAAACTGTACTTTTCTTTCCTTCTTCGTTCCGCCGTTCCATTAAGTACGGGCAAAAAGATGCGGCAAATGAGATTCTCCGCACGGAAGTATTGAGCCGTTTGCAGAAAGGGGAGAAGGGCTTGTGCATCGTCACCTATCCGGATGCATTGGCGGAGAAAGTCGTATCCCGTAAAGAATTGAGCGATAAGACTCTGAAACTGAATGTCGGCGAGAAGGTAGACACGACCTTTATCACGGATGTGTTGCATAGTTATGGTTTCGAATATGTGGATTATGTATATGAGCCGGGGCAGTATGCCGTTCGTGGTAGCATCATCGACGTCTTTTCTTTTGCTTCGGAATATCCTTACCGCATTGACTTTTTTGGAGACGAAGTAGAGAGTATCCGTACCTTTGAGGTTGAATCCCAGCTATCTCGGGAGAAGAAAGAAGGAGTGTCTATCGTGCCCGATTTGGCTGTGACGGGAGATGTTACTACCTCGTTTTTGGATTTCATACCGAAAGAGACTACCTTGGCAATGCGTGACTTCCTTTGGTTGCGTGAACGGATTCAGGTCGTGCACGATGAGGCGTTGACACCGCAGGCGATAGCCGTACAGGAAGTCGAAGAAAATGGCGGTATTACGTTGGAAGGCAAACTGATAGACGGCAGTGAATTTACCGTGCGTGCACTTGATTTCCGCCGGCTGGAGTTTGGTAACAAGCCGACCGGTACTCCGAATGCCAGCGTCACTTTTGATACTTCCGCACAGCCTATCTTTCATAAAAACTTCGACTTGGTAGCCGGCTCTTTCAAGGAGTATTTGGAAAAAGGATATACCCTTTATATTTGTAGTGACAGCATGAAGCAGACGGATCGTATCCGGGCAATCTTCGAAGACCGGGGGGATAAGATCAAATTTACTCCTGTAGAACGTACTGTGCATGAAGGTTTTGTTGATAACACATTGCGTCTCTGTTTCTTTACAGATCACCAGTTGTTCGACCGTTTCCATAAATATAATCTGAAAAGCGATAAGGCTCGTTCAGGTAAAGTGGCCCTGTCCTTGAAAGAACTGAATCAGTTTACTCCGGGTGATTATGTGGTGCATACGGACCACGGTATCGGACGTTTTTCCGGATTGGTGCGTATTCCGAATGGAGATACTACGCAAGAAGTTCTGAAACTGGTTTTTCAAAATGAGGATGTGGTGTTTGTCTCGATTCATTCTTTGCATAAGGTCTCTAAATATAAAGGTAAGGAGGGCGAAGCTCCCCGCCTTAATAAGTTGGGAACGGGGGCATGGGAGAAACTGAAAGAGCGTACAAAAACCAAAATCAAGGATATTGCCCGCGATTTGATTAAGTTGTATTCGCAACGTCGTCAGGAGAAAGGCTTTTCTTATAGTCCCGACAGTTTCTTGCAGCGTGAGTTGGAAGCGTCTTTTATTTATGAAGATACACCCGATCAGAGCAAAGCTACTGTCGATGTGAAGACCGATATGGAGAGTGACCGCCCAATGGACCGTCTCGTCTGTGGGGATGTAGGCTTTGGAAAAACGGAAGTGGCTATCCGGGCAGCTTTTAAGGCGGTGGCGGACAATAAGCAGGTTGCAGTTCTGGTGCCGACCACGGTGCTTGCTTATCAGCATTTCCAGACCTTCCGCGAACGTTTGAAGGGATTGCCTTGCCGGGTGGAATATCTGAGCCGTGCACGTACGGCCGCACAGGCAAAAGCGGTGCTGAAAGAATTGAAGGAAGGTGATGTCGGTATACTTATCGGTACTCATCGTATTTTGGGAAAAGATGTCCGGTTCAAGGATTTAGGATTACTGATTGTTGATGAGGAACAGAAATTCGGTGTTTCCGTCAAGGAGAAGTTACGTCAGTTGAAGGTAAATGTCGATACATTGACTATGACTGCCACGCCCATTCCCCGGACGCTGCAATTCTCATTAATGGGTGCGCGAGACCTGAGTGTGATCTCTACACCGCCGCCTAACCGTTATCCGATTCAGACCGAAGTGCATACCTTTAATGAAGAAGTGATAACGGACGCTATCAACTTTGAAATGAGTCGTAACGGACAGGTGTTTTTTGTCAACAACCGGATAGCAAACCTGCCCGAATTAAAAGCGATGATTGAACGCCATATCCCTGACTGTCGTGTGGCAATTGGACACGGGCAGATGGAACCTGCCGAACTGGAGAAAATCATTTTTGATTTTGTCAACTATGACTATGACGTACTCCTTGCAACTACTATTATTGAAAGTGGCATTGATATTCCGAATGCCAATACGATCATCATCAATCAGGCGCAGAATTTTGGTTTGAGTGACCTTCATCAGATGCGTGGCCGTGTAGGGCGCAGCAATAAGAAAGCGTTCTGTTATTTGTTGGCTCCTCCGTTGAGTAGCCTGACAGCAGAGGGACGCCGTCGGTTACAAGCAATTGAGAATTTTAGTGATTTGGGCAGTGGTATCCATATCGCCATGCAGGATTTGGATATTCGCGGTGCCGGTAACTTGCTTGGAGCCGAGCAAAGCGGATTTATCGCCGACCTGGGATATGAAACGTATCAAAAGATTCTTTCCGAAGCTGTTCACGAATTGAAGAATGATGAATTTGCAGATTTGTATGCGGATGAAATCAAAGGTGAAGGGCAGATTAGCGGTGAAGGTTTTGTGGATGAATGTCAGGTGGAAAGTGACCTTGAACTGTTATTGCCTGCTAATTACGTGACGGGCAGTAGCGAACGTATGTTGCTTTATCGTGAATTGGACGGTTTGATGCTGGATAAAGACGTAGAGGCATTCCGTTCCCGTCTGGAGGACCGTTTCGGACCTGTTCCGCCGGAAACGGAAGAATTGCTTCGTATTGTTCCTCTCCGCCGTCTGGCAGCACGCTTGGGAGCGGAGAAGATCTTCCTGAAAGGTGGTCGGATGACGTTGTTCTTTGTCTCCAACCCGGATAGTCCGTTCTATCAAAGTCAGGCTTTCGGTAAAGTGATAGATTATATGATGAAATATACCCGCCGTTGTGACCTGCGTGAACAGAACGGCAAGCGAAGTATGCTGATAAAAGATGTGACTAATGTGGAAACTGCGGTGAGTGTGTTGCAAGAAGTTGTGGCGTTGCCGGTGAAAGAATGATATATTGTTAATGAGGAACTCTTTTAATCGTTTTTGTTTATATGGAAAGAAGAATTATTTCTTCTTTCCATATAATTTATCTATCAGGTCCTGACGTCCGATACGTCTCAACTCATTGATAATGTTTTTCCGTTCTTCGGGCTTATACCAGAAGAAGAATTGTCGTTGGGCAAGTTTTTCCCGCTGTGTTTTAGCACTGAAGATAGGTTCCAGTGTGTACGGGTGAAATCCGGTATACCAAGCCTCAGTCGCTACTGTCATAGGAGTAGGGGTGAAGTCCTGTACCTGTTCCAAGTGGAAGTCCAAGCGTTTGGTGATAACGGCAAGCTCCGCCATATCTTCTTCTTTGCATCCGGGATGTGAAGATATAAAATAGGGAATGAGCTGCTGACGCAGGTTTTCTTCCCGGTTGATGCGGTCGAATATCTTCTTGAATGTTTCAAACTGTTCAAAAGAAGGCTTGCGCATGATGGACAATACACGGTCGCTTGTATGTTCCGGAGCTACCTTTAACCGCCCACTGACGTGACTGGCTATCAATTCACGGGTATATTCGGCCGTACTGCGATTGGTTGCCGTATCTTTGCTTTGATGTAGTAACAGGTCATAGCGTACTCCACTGCCGATAAAGGATTTCTTAATACCGGGCAGAGCGTCTACCGCATGATAAATATCCAATAGGGGACGGTGGTCTGAATTTAAGTTCGGACAAACTTTAGGATGTATGCATGAGGGGCGTTTGCACTTCTTGCAAATCGCCTCGTCTTTTCCTTTCATCTGATACATATTGGCAGAAGGACCGCCGAGATCGCTTAAATATCCTTTGAAATCAGGTAGTTGCATCACCTCTTTTACTTCTTTCAAGATAGATGCCTTACTACGGCTGACAATGAATTTCCCTTGGTGTGCCGAGATGGTGCAGAATGCGCAGCCACCGAAACAGCCCCGGTGAATATTGACGGAGAATTTAATCATATCATACGCAGGAATTCTCTTCCCTTTGTATTTGGGATGAGGCAGCCGGGTATAAGGCAAATCGAACGAATGGTCGAGTTCTTCCTGACTCATCGGAGGGTATGGAGGATTGACTACTACCACTTTGTTTCCTACCGCCTGTGTGATGCGTGAAGCTGCATATTTGTTGGATTCTTCTTCAATATGCCGGAAGTTGCTTGCCTGCTTCTTCTTGTCTGCCAGGCATTCTTCGTGAGAATAAAGTTGAATGTCTTCTTCGGCTGCCGTCCATTCTGCTGCACGGCAAAGATAGGCTGTTTGAGGAATTGTTCCGACGATCGTTTTAAATTCGTTGGTTGTCAACGTGGCTTGTTCTGTGGGGAGCAAGTTTTTCATTTTGCGGATTAATTCTACAATAGGTTTTTCGCCCATACCATAGATCAGCAAGTCTGCGCCACTGTCACATAAAATGCTTTTTTGTACTTTGTCCTGCCAATAATCGTAATGGCTCAAGCGTCTCATACTTGCTTCGATACCTCCTAATATTACGGGGGCATCGGGATATAGCTTTTTCAGAATTTGGCTATAAACGATAGAAGGATATTCCGGGCGCATATCCGAGCGGGCGTCCGGTGTATAAGCGTCTTCGCTGCGCAAGCGTTTGTTGGCAGTATATTTATTGACCATTGAATCCATGCTTCCGGCGGAAATGCCGAAAAATAAACGGGGGCGTCCCAATTTCTTGAAGTCACGCAGGTCATCGCGCCAGTTTGGTTGGGGAACGATAGCAATTTTTAATCCTTCTGCTTCGAGGATACGTCCGATAACAGCCGCTCCGAAGGAAGGGTGGTCTACGTATGCATCACCGCTGAAAAGAATGACGTCCAATTCATTCCAGCCGCGAAGTTCTACTTCTTTTTTTGTTGTAGGTAACCAGTCAGTCAGTCGAAAATCTTTCATGCCGCAAAGATACGGATAAACTTATAAAGTTATAAGATGATAGGGCTATAAAGTTCAGCCACGCCTCTTATCACCTTATAACTTTATGCTTTATCGCTTTGTAGTTATTTCTTTGCGATTGTAAATTGCACAGTCAACTGTTCGCCGTCATAGATCTCACGAAAGCCGATGCTTTGCTCTGACAGATATTCTTTTAAATCCTGAAATGCGTCGGCATGGTTCATGATGATTTCTAGCGTTTCGCCGGGAACAGCGTTACACATGGCTTTGATTGCGGGAATTAACGGACTGTATGCCGTTGTTCCCCGGGTATCCACCGTAATCATTCTTCCTCCTCTTCTTCTGCTTCCGGACTGGAGAGCCAGGTCAGATAGAGCTTGATAAGCTGTTGCAGGCCGAACGCTTTCATATTATTGTGATAAATCACATCAATACAAAGATCCAGCAAATCTTTACTGTCTTCTTCCTGACTGGCGATAAGAGAGCGGACATTCAATTTCAGTTTGTCCAGCACCGGTTCGTCTACAATACCTGTACTGTCAATCAGGTGACGGAACAGAGAATATTTTTCAATTGTTCTTAGATTTTCAGTAGATACCTCTATGCTGCGTGTACCGCTGGGATTTGCTTGTATAGTATACATTGTTCTTTAGTTTTAAGAGTTATTGTTTCTTGCAAAGATAGAATTTAAAATGAAAAACAGGCTATAAAAAGGGATATTTTTTGTTTCCCTGCAATGAACTCTTATTTTTGAGTAAAGAATCCCAATATGCCTGCCATAACGATTGCACGGTCTGCTTCCGACAGGATACTTTCAAAAGGGAAACCCAGTACGAAGGTACGATAGTTTCCTTTATAGGCAATACCTGCACTTTGATTGCCAGGCGCATAAGTAAATACCGGAAATGCGGAATCTACCGGGACAATGCAATCCGGAGCGGGGATCGCATAGTTGTTCTCATTGGGCAATCGGGGAATACTGATTGTGCGTCCGAGTCCGTTGATCCGATTAGAATTTTTGTCCGTCAGACTACCTTGATACCCATATTTCAGAACTCTTTGTGTAAATTCCCTGTTTCCTTGCGTGCCATTCATGTCACTGCCTACGTATGCACCACTCACAAGTATATTTCCGCCGGATTGGCAATAACTGGAGATAATGCGTTGCATTGCCGAAGAAAATGTTTTGTAATAAGCCTTAGTTGACGCATCCTCTTTCTCAAGTCCTAAGATATAATCTACAATCGGATAATCTTCCAACGTGACGATTCCGTTTTCTACCGCTTCGTCACTGCATGATACGAAACTGTATTTTCCGGTTGCCTGAATCGCTTTCCCATGAATGAATGGATAATCAAATGTATTTCCTGCTATTTTCATTCCTTCCAATTCACTACTGCTGTGCCCCAAACTTCCTTTCCCTTCTTTCCCCGCTTGTGTGCGGTCGAATCCGCTTTGTACTCCGCAGAATGAGAAATTCGACAGATACGGAACTCCCGGATCCTGCTCTAAGTCGAATCCTGCTTTATCCGGAGTATTGATGACGGCCGGACCGCTGATCCTATCAAATCCATTGATGATTAAAACTTTTTCACGTTCACGTTTTGCTTTGTAGGCTGAGAGTATTTCAGAAGGGAAACTCTCTCCACCTCTGTTTGCGGCCGTTACTTTGAATGAATAAACCAGTCCCGGCTCTATCTTAACAGTGTATGAAGACTTGCTGACTAAAGTTCCGTTGTCAAAACCTCCGTAACCAATGCGTGTATATACAATGTATTCCCGTGGACGTGCTGAAGGCTCCTGCGGGTCATCTTCTCCTTTCCACGAAAGTTCCAGCGTATTCTTTTTTTTGCCGAAACGAATAGCAAAGTTGCTAACAGGAAGCGGTTGTACCACATAATCTTTATCATGTTGGCTGGTAATAAACTGCAAAATTCCTTTGTAAATGGCGCGTCCTACCGTGAATTTGAAGTTGGGGTCATGGCCGAGCTGCATATCGGCAAAGTTCTGATGTGAAAGCAGCTCGATAATGGTGGAAGGCGTAGCCGGAAGCCGTGTCTCGCTATAATTCCGGTTCCACATACTGCGCCGTGTCCAAGGGAGATTATAGCTTGAACGAATATCTTTTTGAATTTGTGTGAGCAGAATATCCGCCAAATCACGTGAAGCATACCGGTCCGTTCCCATATTCAGTTTGCCGTTATTGAAATCAGTAGTGTAAATGCCGAGCGAACCGATGATTTCGTCCGTTTTGCTGCATCCGGCATCACTGTGAAGTGCCATTGTCATTTCCAATGGTACTCCTAGCCCTGGTTGCGTAGGATTATAAACAGAACCTCCCGATAGATAATTGATTGTATTGGAGCGTGTGTTGATATCGTCCGCATAATCATTCTCGCCTTTACGCCCGGCATATACATCGTAAGGCATTCCCGCCCACTGGGCAGAGTAGCGTGCCCCTTCCAGATAGCGCGGCAATCCGCTTATCTTTCCTCCGCGGGAAATATTGCCCATTCCTCCACCGAAACGCACCGCATCGGCACATACTACACCATGTTCGCTGCTTTCATTACTCAATACCACCATGCCATAATCGTTGTTGCCTTTGTCAAATTCAAAGGTGCCGAGGTATACCCAAGTTCCTCCGCCTATCTTTTGGTTTACTTTAAATTCCGTAACCCCTCCATTATGAAAGACAAGATATTTGGCGTCACTTACGCTGTTGGGTAATGTCTGATAAGAAACATAAACAGCGTATGTTCCGGTTGCCGGCAGGGTAGGTACCCATTCGGCAAAAGCTTGGTCCTTGTTCTTCTTTTTCTTTCTTTCTGTGGAGATCATTCGGCAAGTACCGTCTGCGAAAGGATTTTCCCCATCTTGGTAGATTGTTTTCTTTTGGGCGAATCCTCTTACCGAGGCTCTGTCCCATTTAGCTTTTTTACTGCCTACCTCCAGATAGAGAGAAGCGTTAGGCGTATCATTATCCACAATGATTTCATTCTTTTGCGTATCCCGTTCGCGAGGCGTGTAGACAACGGCGCCTGCATTTTCCAACATCGGAATTACATAAGGAAGAACAAAAGATTGAGTGAACAGATCTTCTGTTGTGCAGAACAAGCGGGGGCGTTGCCAGCCCCATTCGTTTTTATCGTTTTTGAAATAATTACCGTGGCTTTGCCAGACAGCGATATGGCGGTCTTGTAACCCGCGTGATACTTCATTGGGGCGTGAGATGTTTTTCACCCAGGGAACTCCTTTATAATCAATGTCCAAAGACATCCGTTCCTTATCTTTTTTCTTGTTTCGATAAAGGTTGGGCACTAAATTTTCAATCGGCTTGCCGTCTGCATAAATAGTGAGCTGGTAGTAATGAACCGGACCGGGAAGTAAATCTTTTACTTGATTATAAATAGTCTCTACGGTTTCCGACCGAAAAGGTTGGTAGGCAAAGCTTTCAGAGGCATAAACAGCAATTGTTTTGCGGTCATAATCAATGTCGAAGCTATTCAGTTTTGGGGTGCTGATTTTGGCAGTTGCGGTATATTTATTGAAATAATCCGTTAGCCGCTCTTTTATATTACTTTCGATGTCTTGGGCAAAAAGAATATTAATCCCCATTGTCAGATATATGAAGAACACTATTATTTTTTTCATCATTCAATGCTTTTAGGTTTTCCCCGCAAAAATAAACAAAAAAGAGTGAGAAGTATCGAAACTTCCCACTCTTCTTTCATTGTTTTATATTCTCTTAATTAAGAGCTTTTCTATTTATAGCGGAATATATTCTACGAATGCTTCCATAGCTTCGTAAGAAGCCAGACCTAACTGGTCGTACAAAGTAGCTGTGCCACGATTACGGTCTTCACTGCGCTGCCAGAACAAACGTTCGTCATTACCCAGGAACGGAGCACTTTCCATTTGTGACTGATGTTTCAGGATAGAGTTACGTTTTGCACGAAGTTCTTCCGGACTGATAGGCACTGCCATTTCAATGTTTTCAATTTCCCATTCAGCCCATGCACCACGATACATCCAGATACGGCAGTCTTTCAACCATTTTGCACCTTCTTCTTTTTCGAGGTCGACGGCAGCAAATACGGCGTCCGTACATACACGGTGTGTTCCGTGAGGATCTGCGAGGTCACCGGCTACAAAAATCTGATGAGGTTTCACTTCACGAAGCAGGTTACGTACGATTTCCACATCCGCTTCACTAATTGGGTTCTTCTGAATCTTACCTGTTTCGTAGAATGGTAAGTCGAGGAAGTGACAACGTTCTAGTGGTATATTGTTATAAGTACAAGCGGTACGTGCTTCACCACGACGAATCAAGCCTTTGATAGTAAGTATATCACGGCTGTCCATATCACCGTCTTTCTTTTCTTTCAGGAAGTTACGTATTTCTGCATACTTCTCATTGATAACCTGGTCTTCGCTGTTGTTGAAGAGTTGGTTGAATCCGTTGATGAAATGCATGAAACGAACTACTTCCTCATCACCTACGGCAATATTGCCGGAAGTCTCGTAAGCTACGTGCACCTCATGTTTCTGTTCTACCAGACGACGGAGTGTTCCACCCATGGAGATTACATCATCATCTGGATGCGGAGAGAAGATAATCACACGTTTCGGATATGGTTTGGCACGTTCCGGACGGTAAGTATCGTCAGCATTCGGTTTGCCACCCGGCCAACCTGTGATAGTATGTTGCAAATCGTTGAATATCTTAATATTCACATTGTATGCCGAACCATACAATGCCAGAAGTTCGCTCAGACCGTTTTCATTGTAATCCTTATTTGTTAATTTCAAAATAGGCTTACCTGTCAACTGGCATAGCCAAACGATAGCGCTGCGGATTAATTTATCATTCCATTCGCAAGAAGTAACCAGCCAAGGGCGTTGGATACGGGTTAAGTTCATAGCAGCCGAGAGGTCAAGGGCTACATGGGCATTGTTGTGAGTTTGCAGATAAGATGCAGGAATGGTATCAGAGATAGGTCCTTCTACACATTCTTTAATCATAGCTGCTTTATTTTCACCCCACGCAAGTAAATAGACTTTCTTTGCACCGAGAATAGTTGATACTCCCATTGTGATAGAACTGATCGGCGTATTATCCAACGTTCCGAAGATTTTAGATGCTTCATTGCGTGAAGCATTATCCAGCAAAATCAGGCGGGTGGTAGAATTCAGTCGGGAACCCGGTTCGTTGAATGCGATATTGCCTACGCGACCGATACCTAACAGAGCAATGTCAATTCCTCCGAAACTTTCAATGCGTTGTTCATACAACCGGCAATATTCGAAGATTGTATCTTTGGCGATTGTTCCGTCAGGAGTAAATATATTCTGTTTGTCAATATCAATATGATCCAACAACATCTCTTTCAATGCATTGAAGTTACTGTTGATTGCATCAGAAGATAACGGATAGTATTCGTACATATTAAATACAATCACGTTACGGAAGCTAAGGCCTTCTTCTTTATGCATACGGATCAGTTCCTGATATACATGGCTGGGTGAATTACCTCCGGGAAGTGCTAATACGCAGAAACGTCCTGCTTTTTGTTTTTCGCGGATGGTCTGTGCTATTTCTCGAGCAATATAGTTAGCCCCTTCTTCTACAGATTCATAGATGTCCGTAGGGATTTTTTCGAGTCTTGTCAAGACTGATTTTTCAAATGCATTCTCCGGTCTGTAGTATCTGGGGGAGACCCGGTGGAGGCTGATTTGAGAACTAAGATTTGTTTTCATAAAGTTGTTTATTAAGTTATGTAAGATTAGCGTCCTTACGACTGTATTTTCACGACAAAGATACAAAAGAAGTCTATATGTTTAACTACTAACATCTAGGTATTGTTGCTATATCAAGCCGTTTTTAACATTTGTTTTATAGCAAATACTAAAGATGAAATTCGTCTGCATCTTTCCAAACCGGAAACTTTTCCCTGAGCCGGTTGAGAGCACCCAGTTGGAGGCTTGTCGTAGCTATTCCTTCCTGTTCGTCCGGCAATGAGGTTATTTCTTCTCCGAAAGCGGAATAGATTTTGCTTCCTCCATTATATTTAAGATGATATCCGTCCATGCCTGTTCTGTTGACACCGCATACATAACATTGATTTTCCAAAGCACGTGCTCGGAGCAAAGCGTCCCAAGCCTGGCGACGGGGGATAGGCCAGTTTGCTACATATATTAATAAGTCATATTCATTCTTGACGTTCCGGCTCCACACAGGAAAACGGAGATCGTAACATACAAGCAGGCAGATATTCCACCCATGATAGGGAATGATGATCCGTTTGTTACCTGCGGAAAAGTGTTCGGCTTCACGTCCCATGCGGAACAAATGGCGTTTATCGTAAAAATAGTATTCTCCTTCGGGAGTGAGGAAGAAAGCACGGTTATAAAACTGTCCGTTATCAGTGGCAATATAGCTTCCACAGATAGCCAGTTGAAATAAGGATGCCCATTGTTTCAAAGTAGAGATTGTTTTGCCGGAATTGGGCTCTGCTAATGTCTGGCTTTGCATACTGAACCCTGTCGAGAACATTTCCGGTAAAACAACAATCTCCGTTGTTCCACGGAGGCTTTGTAGCTTTTCGTGGAGCAAACGGAGATTTTCTTGTTTATTTTCCCAAACGATATCGGTTTGTATGATAGAAACTCGAATGGAATCCATTATGGTTAGTACTTATTGTCTAATACTTAAATCATATTTCTCCAAGAGCAAAGTTCTCAGGATGTTTTCCTTTGAAATCTTTGTAATAGAGCTTGATTTCCCTCATGTCTTTATTAATATCTCCCGAAGGCATAATGGCTTTGGTTGCCGAAATCGTCTTCTTTTCATAGTCGATGCCAATCAATACGATAGGCACCTGCGCTTTGAGGGAGATATAATAAAATCCTTTTTTCCAGTTTGGATTGGCTTTCCGGGTTCCTTCGGGGGTAATGGCCAGATGAAACTTTTTGCATTCGTTAAAGTGGTGAACCATTTGGTCTACCAATGAAGTCTTCCGTCCACGATCTACGGGAATCCCGCCTACAGCTTTGAAAATTAATCCTAATGGAAAAAAGAACCATTCTTTTTTCATCATGAAACTTGTCTTGCGGCCTAAAGCACCGTAAAATAGTTTTCCAATAAATAAATCAAAGTTCGTTGTGTGTGGTGCGGCACATATCACGCATTTATCATAATTAGGTACCGTAACGTTTGTTTTCCACCCTAACAGGCGGTAATAGATAAAGCTATAAATTGCTTTCTTCATTCTGTTTTTAGTTCAATTTTCCGATAGCTTCAATAATCTCGTTTACCTTTGCATTAAAATCAGCACGGAATTTTTTATAAAAAACTTTCACATTGCCCGGTTCTGTGTGGCTGATACGGGTCACAAATTCATCCTGCATCTTCAATACTTCAGACATCAGCTCATCTGCTTTATCCTTATCTGTTCCAGGGATAAACATGCTGTTGATTAAACACTCGGTGAACAACTCTCCTGCGATATAGTTTACGTTTTTCTTTAGTTCTCTTCTACTTGCCATAATCTTTACATTTAATGGTGAATAATAAAAAATACTTGTGGTAAAGATAGGCACTTTCTTTGATTTGTGCGAATAAATAATCGAAAAAACATTATTCGAGCCTTTATCTTTTTATTTTTATAGTGGTCGAAATCATAAAGTAGCTTATTTTTGTTCTTTCTCATACATTATATTATTTATAAAATTATTTGTGATGCAAAAAATGAATAAAAATGGATTTAGCCGATGTGCAGAGATGTATATCGAGCGTTTACGGAAAGAAGGACGGTATTCTACGGCGCATGTCTATAAGAATGCCCTTTTATCTTTCACTACGTTTTGCGGTACGTTCAATGTATCGTTCAGGCAAGTGACCCGGGGACGTTTGCGTTGTTATGGGCAGTACCTATATGAATGTGGCTTGAAACCTAATACGGTTTCTACATATATGCGTATGCTTCGCAGCATTTATAATAGAGGAGTAGAATCGGGGAGTGCCCCTTATGTGCACCGATTATTTCACGATGTCTATACAGGGGTGGATATCCGGCAAAAGAAAGCCTTGCCGGTTGCCGAGCTTCACAGGCTTTTGTATGATGATCCCAAATCGGAGCGCTTGCGTCATACACAAACTATTGCTGCTTTGATGTTTCAGTTTTGTGGAATGTCATTTGCCGATTTGGCTCATTTGGAAAAGTCGTCCTTAGACAGTAATGTGCTACGATATAATCGTATCAAGACTAAGACTCCTATGAGTGTGGAAGTACTTGATACTGCGAAGGAAATGATTAATCAGCTTCGAAGTAACCAAGTGACTCCTTCTGACTGTCCCGATTATCTGTTTGATATCCTGTCTGGCGACAAAAAACGGAAAGATGAAGGAGCTTATCGGGAATATCAGTCTGCACTTCGAAAGTTTAATAATCGTTTGAAGGATTTGGCAAGAGTGCTTCATCTAAATTCGCCTGTATCTTCATACACTCTTCGTCACTCTTGGGCAACAACAGCTAAATATCGCGGAGTTCCTATTGAAATGATAAGTGAATCATTAGGCCACAAATCTATAAAAACAACACAAATCTATCTGAAAGGTTTCAATCTGCAAGAACGTACAGAAGTAAATAAAATGAATTTATCTTACGTTAGAAATTGCTATGTAACTAGGGGTAAATAGGTAAAATGCTGATAATAAGCAGTGAGGTATGTGTGTTACTTCTTAGGTAACAGAATTAAATTTGACGCAAAGATAGACAAAAAAAGAAATAGCAAACAAATAATCCTCCATTTTTTTTCGTTTTATCTGAAACATAGGGCAAAAAAATATCCGAACATGAAATAATATTGTCTTCATGCTCTGTTGCTAATTTGTTTATATTCAAAAGGATTTCCTCTTTCACTAAAGCCAGAAAGCCCTTTGGTACCACATTTGTCGATGTTTTTCTCTATTTTCATTCCGCTTAGTTTCGATTGTGTGTGTTCTGTTACCTAAGAAGTAACAGAAATATGAATAGTAAAAATAGCAGATTAATCAATTCTTTGAGAAAATTGCTATTGGGGAACAATATACAAATTGAGATGGAACAAACTAAAGCTGTTTTCAGGAATAAGCCATTTATTTTATTGAAAGGCATTATTCTACTTCTGATTTTCATATTGACGACCAGTTTGGTTCGTGCACAATACTCCTTGGGATCGACAGGACAATTAATGATACCTACTGCCGAGATGCAGGAAACCGGTACGTTTATAGGAGGAGCAAACTACCTACCCGAGCAAGTTACCCCTTCTGTTTTCAGTTTTCCTACAATGAATTATTTCGTGGATATGACACTGTTTTCTTTCATTGAATTTACTTATCGAATGACATTACTCAAAATGACAACGGCTACGGGAAGAACAGGTTATCACAATCAAGACCGTTCCAATACGATTCGTATTCGTCCGTTAAAAGAAAGCCGTTATTTTCCGGCTGTTGTGATTGGGGGGGATGATCTTCTGACTGAAGGAAAAACTCCATATTGGGGTGCCTACTATGGTGTGCTTACTAAAACAATCGGATTCCGTTCGGGACATCAACTGGCAATTACGGCGGGTTGGTATTTTCATCAGGGTGATAAGCCTGTATATAATAAAGGACCTTTCGGCGGAGTTCGTTATACTCCCTCTTTTTGTCGGGAATTGAAATTCATGGCGGAATATGATACGCATGGTTGGAACATTGGTGCTGCTATGCGCTTTTGGAAGCATCTATCCGTCAACGTGTTTACCCGCGAATTTACATGTGTGTCTGCCGGTTTACGGTATGAATGTACATTAATACATTAAATGAAGATGAAAAGAATAGTTGGTATAGTATATGTTTTTCTCTGTTGGGGAATTTCGTTACATGCACAGTCCGTTCGTGTGATCGAAACTTTGAAAAAACTGGAAATGGAGAATATCTCGGTTGTAGAGAAAAGTGACACGATAACAGCGGCTTTTGAGACTTCTGTGTATAGAGGAGCTTATAATGGGATCGGTATTGCCATACGTCATTTGGTTGCTATGCCAGAAATGCCGACTCTACAATTGGTTATATTAGATAATGCGTTACCCCAGCTGTGTATAACTCTCCCGGCAAAACTGGTTCAACAGTATCAGTCCGGTGAATACACGTTGGATGAGGTATATCGTAATATGGAGATGACGACTTCTACAGGAACCGCCATGCGTCGTTTGAAAGGAATAAAAAGGGAAGACAGTACTTTCGGTAAGGTGGATTTGGTGTTATATCCTGGTGTGATGTTAGTCAATAATGTAACTTATAAACTATATAAGGCGGCTCTTGATCTGCAACCCGCTCTGGAAATGCAATTATGGAAGGGGGCTTCGCTACGGATGCAAGTCAGTCTGCCTATCGTAAATAATGAAGAAGGAAAGTGGGACTGTGTTCGCTTGGGATTCATGACTTTACGTCAGGATTTTCGTTTGGCTAATCATTGGAAAGGATACCTGACAGGCGGTAATTTCTCAGATGATCGTATGGGAGTTGCTGCGGGAGTCGGTTATTTTTCTGCAAATGGTCGGTGGACGGTAGAAGGTGAAGGAGGAATTACCGGTTCTTCTCATTTCTACGGTAGCAAGTGGGAGATGAGTAAGTGGAAAAGAATCAATGGACGGCTTAGTGTGGGATATTATGTGCCGGAAGTGAACACGCTGGTGAAGGTGGAAGGATCCCGTTTTATTTATGGAGATTATGGAATACGCGGAACTCTTTCACGTTATTTCGGCGAATATATTGTGGGTATATATGGTATGTATACGGACGGGGCAAAGAATGCAGGGTTTAACTTCTCTATTCCGTTGCCGGGGAAGAAACGCAAACGGCATGCATTGCGGATTATGCTTCCCGAATATTTTGCTTTTCAGTATGATATGCGTAGTGGGAATGAATACGCCCACCGTTCTTTGGGGGAAAGTTATAATACCGAGCCTAGGTCTGTCGAGAATTCACGTTTCTGGCAACCGGATCATATTCGCTATTATTTAATTAGGACGAGTGAGAATTGAACATGATTGATATGAATAAGTATTTTAACAAATTTGAAACATTATGAAAAGTGTAAAATGGATGTATGTGAGTGCCATGGCGATAGCCTTTGGTATGTTGTCTTTTGCTACAGTTGCATGTCATGACGATGATGACGATCCTAAACCGGCAGAAGGAGAAGTAATTGAAACTCCGAAACCGGTGGTAGAGTATTACATTAAAGGTGCTGTAACTGTAAAAGGTGAAGGAAAAAGTGGGGTAAAAGTGAAAGTTGGCGATAAAGATTGTATAACGGATTCGAAAGGTGAGTTTTCTGTAACGGAAAGTAATACGGGAACTTATGAGGTTTCTGTTGCTCCTAATGGTTATCTTTCTCAGAAAACTTCTGTGAAAATTGCTGATAATGCTGAGAATCGTAGTGTAGTAAAAGTTGCTTTTGCCTTGACGGAAGTAAGTCCGGTAAAAGAAGTGGTATTGGATGAAATGACAGATCCAATTACTGTAGAGGATGAAAGTACATCAAATGAGGCGATTCCTACAACCACAGAAGACTTTGGACAGGTTGAGCCGGACAAAGTTGTTGAAGATATGCCTCTTGCGAAAGTGGAAATTGTGATCCCGGCAGGTGTAATTAAAGAAGATGCGCAGGAGGATCCGACCCTTGTGAAAAACGGTAAAGTTGATATCAGTGTAACTACATTTGTTCCTGCTCCTAAAGAGGTTGTTACTGAAGTTAAGCCTACTGAGGTCGTAGAAGCTGTAAAAAGTATACCTTTGGCTGCTGCTCAATTTCAGCCGACAGGTTTGCAGTTTAGCGAACCTGTAAATATTTCTATTCCTAATCCTATTCCGGGGGTAACTTTCCCTAAAGCAACTATGCAACTTTCCTATCTGAATCCGGATAACGGGGAATGGGAAGTACAGGCTGCTGAAGTTACAGTGGGTGAGGCTAATTATAAAGCTCCTGTTACACACTTCTCTGCTTATGCTATAGAGAATCAAGTAAATAGTAAAGTAGAAAAAGAAGTAATTCAGAAAGACGAAATCCTTGGACAGGAAAGTCGTGACAATAGCGAGAATGCAAAGGCCTTGACAGGTATCGTGTTGAAGTATAAAGAAAAAACAGGTTGGGATTACGAGAAAGGTAGAGGTGTAGTTGAGGCTATAAAAGAAGCATTAGGAAGTAGCGTTCCCGAAAATACACTAAACGCAATGGCTGCTTATCTTAAAACTCGTATGTACTCATTAATGGGAACAACATCTGGAGTAACCGAAACTGAACGTACATACAATACAGTGAATGTAAATGGTTATACTGAGATGAACTATACTTGTTATGCCAAGACTCGTAAAACTACATTATCTACAACAGTAGTGTATGGCGGAAGCGAAAAAACAATATCTGTCTCTGCGATACGTTATACAGGTGCTGATCAGCAATATAAGACGGTAACTTATAATCCTACTCACAGCGGTGGTAAGGGAGGTAGTATCTAAGATATTTATTTGAGATATATAGTAGGGGCTTAGATTTATTCGTAGCGTGTGAATCCCTACTTTACTATGCTGGTTAGGAAAAGTACAGAGGTACATCTTATCTAATCTAGCTTACGCATCAGATTTTATTTTGATGCACATTTCCCCTTAATATCAACTGTCTGTGAAGATCGTTGATATGATTTTGATGTTATCTGTCTGATTGAAGTCAGTAGAATAAGTTTTTAATAATTAATTTTTTAAGATAAAACCCTTTTGTGTATGCTCCTTTTTTAATAAACCCTTTGGGGCATATTCATATAGAGTATAGAGAGAGGAGGTCACTGTGAAGCGGCTTCCTCTTTTGCATTTGAATGAATCCAGTATCTTCTATTGACTGCTAATATAAGTTAATCTTTACAATTGTGCTTCTTGTAATATAAATAAACCCTATCTTTATCAGCCAATACAACATAGGCTTAACAAAATGTCATGAGCATAACTATTAAAAACCTCAATAAGATTTATCCAAATGGAAACCATGCATTGAAAGATGTCAATCTGGAGATTCCTACGGGGATGTTTGGCTTATTGGGTCCCAACGGTGCCGGCAAATCTACTTTAATGCGTATTCTGGTAGCTCTAATGGAGCCAACTTCCGGACAGGTTGAAATCTGTGGATACGATTTGATGAAACAACGGAAAGAAATTCGTGGTATTTTAGGATATCTCCCTCAGGACTTTCGTTTCTTTGCCAAATATAAAACGTATGAGTTTTTGGACTATGCAGCCCGTCTGTCGGGAATGACTCAAAACAGGCAAAGAAAGCAGGCTGTGGATGAAATGCTCGAAAATGTAGGATTGTTTGATGTACGTGAGCGGTATGCTAACAAATTATCAGGAGGCATGAAGCGTCGGTTGGGAATTGCGCAGGCATTGATACATCATCCTAAAGTAATTATTGTAGATGAACCTACTACCGGGCTTGACCCCGAAGAACGTATTCGTTTCCGTAACCTTCTTTCCGAAGTTAGTGAAAATGACGTCACTATTATTTTATCTACCCATATTGTAGGAGATATCTCCAGTACTTGTAACAATATGGCGTTGATGAACCGGGGGGAAGTTTCTTTCTATGGGTCTCCGCAAGATATGTTGAAGAAAGCCGAAGGCAAGGTGTGGAGGATCAGAGCCGGTGGCGATCAATTGCATGAGATTGATAAAAAATATCCGGTCATATCTACTATTCCCTCAGGGACAGCTTGGGAGGTACAGGTGGTTGCCGATAAAGTAGAAGGATACGAAGCGGAGCCATTTCCTCCTAATCTTGAACACGCCTATGTATATTATATGGAGAATCAATTAAACCTTTGGACAAACGACTAAACACGATATGCTGATATGACCTTTTTATCTAATATACAATCGGTAGCAAAGTATGAAAGCAAGTTATTAATAAGAAGTTGGTTCTTCCGGGTGTTTACAGTGCTCGCCATAGGTATCACTACTCTTTTTAATTTTCTCCTATTTGTATCGGAGGATACTTACGGATTTTGGATTGCTATGTCCATTCCGTCGAATATCCCTTATCTAATTCTGCTATTGCTGAATACAGGACAGGCTGTCATTGCTATTTTTCTTGCCTCTGATTTTCTGAAAAGGGACAAGAAACTGGATACGTCGGAAGTCTTTTATGTCCGTCCGTTAAGTAATGCCGAGTACGTGATTGGTAAGATCTGGGGGAATCTGCGTGTTTTTCTGCTGCTCAATCTTATTATTATGGGCATTACAATGGCATTCAATCTGACAGTGGGAGAAGTGGACTGGATAGCTTATTTATTATATTTTCTGCTGATTAGTGTACCTACGCTCGTTTTTATTATTGGCCTGTCTATCTTTCTGATGTTGGTGCTGAAGAATCAGGCACTCACTTTTGTTATTCTGTTGGGGTATATCGGATTGACTGTTTTTTATATTGAGGATAAGTTTTATTACCTTTTCGATTATATGGCGTATAGTCTCCCATTAGTAAAATCTACTATTGTTGGATTTTCCAATTGGGAAGTAATTTTGAATCACCGGGCTATCTATTTTCTCGCCGGCCTGGCATTTGTCTTTTTCACTATCTCTCTATTCCGGCGTCTGCCTCACTCGTCGCGTAGCAATTATCCATGGGTCTTTCTTTCTGTGTGTACACTCTTGCTGAGTTTAGCTTGCGGATATTGGCATGTGCATTCCATTTTGTATCAGGGCGATATACGGGCTGCATATACACGTGTTAACAACCAATATGTCGTTACTCCGAAGCTGTTTATTCATCAATATGATTTTTCGGTAGAACAACGTCTTGATGACTTTCTATCCGAAGTAACCATGAGGGGGGTAGCTTTGGACTCGTCTGCCGTATTTACGTTTTGCCTGAATCCGGGGCTGACCGTACGTTCCGTTGATTCGGATGGACAACCACTTAAATTCAAGCGTGACAAGCAAATCGTATTAGTGGATTTCGGTACGAATCTGGCAAAGGGAGACACTGCCTCAGTGACATTTAAGTATGATGGACAAATAGATAATTCGTTTTGTTATCTGGATATTCCTCCGGAAGTGTTACAGGCTTCTAAAAAGAAATTTCTGTTCAATATTGATAAACAATACTGTTTCCAGACAAAGGATTATTTATTGCTTACTCCCGAAACATATTGGTATCCTCGTGCCGGAACTGGTTATAGTGATGAAAATCCGGACTGGCAACAAACTTATTTCAGCAATTACCATTTGAAAGTGAAGCCTCTAGCAGGGTTGGTTCCGCTTTCCCAAGGCGAAGGTAAGAGCGATGAACATGGGGTTTATACGTTTAAGGGAGATTTTCCGTCTCAAACAATATCACTGGCCATAGGAGATTATCAGCAGAAAAGTATATCTGCAGACAGCATCCTATATAGTATCTGGCATCTGAAAGGACATGACTTCTTTTCGGCAGCTTTGGATTCTATCCACGATACGATCCCTTCATTAATACGTAATGTTAAAGACCAACTGGCTCGAAACTATAAATTGGATTATCCTTTCAAACGGTTTTCGTTGATAGAAGTACCAATACAATTTGTGGGTTATGAACGTGCTTGGTCGCAAGCACAGGAAACCGTGCAACCGGAAATGGTCTTATTTCCGGAAAAAGGGGCATTGTTTGATGATATGGATATGAAGAAACAGGTTCAAAACCATATACGTTGGTCGAGATATGGAGACAGGAATGAAATCAGTTTGCAGGAAGCACAGATGCGTACGTTCAATAATTTTATCTGGAGATTTGCGCAAACGGAAGGAAATTATAATTTTTCATCCGGTAGCAGGGGAAAAGGTAATCTTTCGTCAGAGGCAAATCCTTATTTTCTTTTTCCACAAATCTATAATTTCCGGTATAATATTTTTTCTTCGGAATGGCCTGTTGCCAACCGGGTGATTGAGTTGTATTTGCAAAAAAAATCAGAGAATGGAGGTTGGGAGCGTCAGATTAATGGTATTAGTAATAATGAAAAGGCTGTTCTGTTGCTGGAGAAGCGTACATTTAAAGAATTGCTGGTCGATATGGAACTGCGCAACTTGCAGAATAATATCGTCGGACAGGAAGCAAGCCGTCTTTTTGCCAGGGCAGAAATAAATATGGGCGTAGAAGCCTTTAGGGACTCATTATATTCATTGCTGAAACGTAATACTTTTTTGAATATAAAGTTTGAAAATATGCTCGATACATTGGGAGAGATAAGTCGGACAGATATTCGTTCATTGTTGGGAGAATGGGAAAAAACAACACCTCTTCCTTTTTACTCGTTAGGGGAACCAACATTGACTAAAATTACCAATAAGGGTGGAGAAGAATTTTTTGTATTGAAAATGCTGATAAGTAATAATTCGGATTATGATGGGATTATTCACATGGATATTCGTAAAGACGGTTGGTGGTATCAGCCTTTGGAAGACCCCAGAGCCAAAACAAAAATAGAGATGCCTGCTCATACCAGTAAGGAATTTGTTTCGGTTTGGGAAGATCAGATCCGTAATGTTGAGATTAATACTATGGTTTCGGGGAATCTTCCGAATATAATTAGTCAAGACATAAATAATGTCAAACAGGAACGAAACAAAATAGTCAAAGACAGTATTTATATATTGCCGGAATCTTCGTTCGATTTGCCGGGGGAAATTATTGTGGATAATGAAGATTCTACTCTTTTTATTCTTTCCGCTCCTCCCATTGTGGGGCTCTTGCCTAAGTGGTTGGACGAAGTGGAGGAAACACCTTTTAAATATTCGGGTATATCCTGGTGGCGTCCGCCTTTACAATGGACGGCTACTACCAATGACAGATATTATGGAAAATATATTCGTTCGGCTTTTGTGATTAAAAGTGGGGACGGCAGCCAGACTGCTACATGGAAAGTACCTGTACCGGAAGTCGGTCAGTATGACTTGTATTATCATGTATTCAAGGATGATGAACTTCGTTGGAACAATAATCTTCAGGGGGAATATCATTTTAAAGTAAAGTATGGCAGTGAGGTAGAAGATGCCTATGTTAACCTGAGAAAAGCAAATGAGGGGTGGGAACAACTGGGTAGTTACTACTTTGACTCAGATACGGTCCGGGTGGTACTGACAGATGAATGTAAACTGCGGTCTGTAACAGCCGACGCAGTGAAAATAGTGAAACGATATTAATTAAAACAGCAAACTATATGCAAATTGACTTACTACTATTAAAAAGAATGCTACTGGCAATTGTTGTTTTCATGGGAATTACATTACCCTCGCAAGGGCAAATTCCCTTAACGATTGACAAGGCTATGGAAATTGCGCAGGAAAACAGTCCTTCTCTCCGCCGTTCCTATATGAATTTGGAAAGGTATAAACAGAACCTGATTGCTCAGAAGGCTTCGTTGAAATCGCGGTTCTCGTTAAACCTGAATCCGTTAGATTATAACAAAAACAGGCGTTTCGATAACCGGCTGTCGCAATGGTATACTAATGAAACGCTCAACAGTAGTGGGACTTTTCAAATTGAGCAACCCATCTTATGGACGGACGGTACGATTTCGTTAATCAACAAGTTCGGTTGGCAAGACAATAATTCCATTTTGGAAGGGAATAAAACCAGCGACCGGGCATTCAGCAATGACCTCTATTTGCAATTGACTCAACCTATCTTCACTTACAACAAGCGGAAAATGGAATTGAAACAGATTGAATATGATTATGAAAATGCTGATATTAGTTATGCTCTGCAGCGGTTGAATACGGAAAAAAGTATAACAGACCAATTTTATGCTGTTTATATGGCGCAAAGTAATTTGGAAATCAGCCGTGAGGAACTAATCAATGCCCAGCAAAGCTATGATATTATAAAAAATAAGGTAGAAGCGGATTTAGCAGCCAAAGACGAACTTTTTCAGGCTGAGTTGAATCTAGCGACAGCTCGTTCGTCGGTAGACGAGAGTAAGGTGAGTTTGGAAAATGCGAAAGATAAGTTGAAACAAACACTTGGAATGAGATTGGATGAGGATATTTTAGTATTTGCCGAAGTTGATATTAAACCTATTCAAGTAGATTTGGAACAAGCTATCACACATGGATTAGGCTCACGGTTGGAACTTCGTCAGCGTGAAATAGAAAGTAAAGAACTTGAGTTTGAAATGATTAAGACGAAAGCATTGAATGAGTTCAAAGGGGATATCTCTTTGTCATTCGGATTAATGGGAGATAACCGTCATTTGAATAAAATGTTTAATAATCCGACACAAAATCCACGTGTTTCTATCAGTTTTACTGTTCCTATATTCGATTGGGGAGAAAAGAGAGCACGAATCAAAGCACAAAAGGTTGCACAACAAATTAATGAACTTGAATTTCATGAAGAAAAGGTAGATATTGAACTGAATATCCGTCAGGTATGGCGTAGTCTTGAGAATCTCCGTACTCAGATCAAAATTGCCGAGCAGAATGTGCAAAATGCTCAATTAACTTATGATCTGAACCAGACACGTTATCGGGAAGGCGATATTACCGGTATGGAAATGAGTCAGTTCCAGACACAACTTTCAAATAAGAAAATCACTTATACGCAAGCATTAATCAACTACAGAATAGAATTACTTAATCTTAAAATTCTTTCATTGTATGACTTCGACAAGAATATTCCTATTGTTCCGATGAAAGATATAATCGATAAAAAATAAGCAGACCATGAAACAGTATCACATTTTAATAGCATTTTCTTTATTAGCAACTATAGGCTTGACAAGCTGTGGTGACAGACCACAAAACGCACCCAATAACATTGCTACTCCGGTATCTGTTGTCGAACTGAAAAAAGGTTCGATCAGTAAACTGATAAATACAACAGGAACAGTACAGCCTACTTATGGGGTGTCTCTGAACTCTGAAATGAGCGGCTTTTATAAACTTCAAATTAATCCGAAGACAGGAAAAACTTTCAAAATGGGAGATAGGGTGAGTAAAGGTACGATAATTGTCCGGTTGGAAGACAAAGAATATGAAAACGGCATTGCTATCGACGCTAAAAAGCTCAGTCTCGAAATAGCCGAACAGGAGCAATCGAAACAAAAAGCGCTTTATGAAAAGGGAGGGGTGACGATGAGTGAGATGCGGAATACGGAAGTTAAGGTGACGAATGCCCGTTATGATTATGAAAACGCACAACTCAATTTGGAGAAAATGAAGGTAAAAGCTCCGTTTGATGGTGTGATTGTTGACCTACCCCATTATACAACTGATATCAGGGTAGAGCAGGGTAAGCCGGTAGTAAGTCTAATGGCTTATGATAAAATGTATATGGATATCAATCTGCCGGAGAGCAGCATCCGCTATGTCAAGGAAGCACAACCGGTATATATTACTCATTACACCATACCGGGTGATACTTTGAGAGGGAAAATCAGCGAATTATCTCCCGCAATCAGTTCGGAAACGCGTACCTATAAAGGAAAGGTTTTAGTTGATAACAATCAACTAAAATTGCGTCCGGGTATGTTTGCTAAAGCAGATATTGTGGTAGACAGAGCAGACAGCTCCATTATTATCCCCAAGGACGTGATTCTGTCGAACCGTCGTCGCAAATATGTATATGTCGTTGAGAAGAATACCGCAAAGATACGTAATTTAGAAACAGGCTTAGAGGATGAATATAACATTGAAATCATATCCGGACTCAAAGTAAATGACAATCTGGTAGTGAAGGGGTTTGAAACATTGAAGGAAGATGCTAAAGTAAAAATTCAAAAGTAAATTATTCGTATGACGAATAAACGTGCCTTTTGAAAATAGGAAATACTTATGAAGAATATAGTCAAATTTGCAGTAGGCAATCCGGTTACAATTTGTATGATTGTATTTGCCCTCTTATTGTTGGGAAAGGTGTCATACGATCAGTTGAGTGTCGACTTATTGCCTGATCTGAATAATCCCCGCTTGTTTATCGAACTAAAGGTAGGAGAACGTCCTCCTGAAGAGATCGAAAAACAATTTGTGAAAAACATGGAATCCATGGCTATTCGGCAGAGTGACGTTACACAGGTGTCTTCGGTGATTAAAGCGGGAACGGCACGGATTACCGTAGAATATACTTGGACAAAGGATATGGATGAAGCTTTTCTCGATTTGCAGAAAGCTATGAATCCGTTTGCCCAGAATAAGGAGATTACGGAACTAAAAATAACGCAACACGACGCGAATCTGTCGCCAGTTGTCCTGGTGGGGATGTCTCATCAGAATATTACGGATATGGCGGAATTGCGAAGGATTGCGGAAAGTTATATCCGTAACGAGCTGATTCGCTTGGAAGGTGTTGCCGAAGTGACTCTTTCGGGAGAGGAAGTGACTACCCTTACCGTTCAGACTGATCCTTATAAATTAAATGCTTTCCAATTAAAGATAGAGGATATCGCTTCGCGTATTGAGTCTAATAATCAGAGCATATCCGGAGGACGGGTAAGTGAATTGGGATTGCAGTATTTAGTGAAAAGTTCGAGTCTGTTTTCCACAGAAGCCGATTTTGAAAATTTGATCGTCGGATATAAACCGGTACAGCAGGAGACTTCAGGGAATAGTTCTTCTGAAACTGTGACAGATCTCAACAAGGCTCCCGTCTTTTTGAAAGAAGTAGCTACTGTGCAGTTTGTGAATGCACGTCCCGAAAACATTGTACGTATTAATGGAAAACGTAGTATCGGTTTGTCTATTTATAAGGAAATGCGTTTCAATACGGTGAAGGTGGTAGACGAAGTAACTAGTCGGTTGGCAGTGATAGAAGATGCTTTGCCCGGCTATCATTTTCAGGTAATCTCCAATCAGGGGACTTTTATAAAAAGTGCTATCGGTGAAGTGAAAAGCAGTGCTATATTGGGTATTGTCCTTGCTGTCATTGTATTGTTTGTATTCCTTCGTCGAATGGGAACAACGTTGATTGTCAGTCTTTCTATTCCAATCTCTATTGTAGCAACTTTCAATTTGATGTTTTTCAATGGGCTTACGCTGAATATTATGACTTTGGGAGGGTTGGCTCTCGGAGCGGGTATGCTGGTAGATAATGCCATTGTAGTTATAGAAAGTATTTTCCGGAATCAGGAAAAAGGAGTGAGTGTTAAGGAGGCAGTGGTCACCGGAACTGCGGAGGTGGCAAATGCGGTTATTGCTTCTACTTTGACGACTATTGTGGTATTTCTTCCGATTGTTTATCTTCATGGAGCTTCGGGTGAACTGTTTAAAGATCAGGCTTGGACAGTTACTTTCTCACTTGTATCTTCCTTGTTTGTTGCTATCCTAGTGATTCCGATGTTATATACTCAACTTTCCGGTAAGAAAGTAAAAATGGAAGAAGTGAAATCAATCCGTATTACTAGATATAGCAAGATACTTCGCAAGTTGGTTCGACATCGTTGGTGGGTAATTGGTATGGCAGTGTTATTACTTGTAGTTACAGGTTTGCTGACTCCGTTCATTGGTACGGAGTTTATGCCGAGGGCGGAAAGTAAGGCTTTTACTGCTGTTGTGAAAATGCCTGAAGGTACGCAAATGGAACGTACTGCTGCGGCTGTGGGTAATCTCGAAGATTTATTATATACTATTGTCGGAGGCGATTCTCTGTGTACGATATATAGTCATGTCGGAGAGGGAAGCGGTTCGGAAAATGCCATATTTGAAGGAGAAAATACGGCGATGATGAAAATTATTCTTTTTCCGGAGTGTATTCTTTCTCCAGAAAATGTAATTGCCCGGTTCCTTGAAGAAGCGAAGAATCCCGATGGTCTGGAATTATCTATCCGTCAGGATGAAAATTCTTTGAGTTCTCTGTTGGGTAGTGAAGGAGCTCCTATTGTAGTGGAAGTGAAAGGAGAGGAGTTGGATGAAATAGCGAAGATTACCGGAGAAGTAAAGGAAAGAATGCAGGAAGTGGATGGGGTGTATGACGTTGTAACTTCTATTGAAGACGGTGCTCCGGAAGTAGTGATTTCAATAGACCGTACCATAGCCGGGATCAATAATCTGAGTGTTGCTACAGTGATTGAACAGTTGAAACAACAGTTGAGTGGTAAGGAAGCCGGTAAAATGGAGTATCGCGGTGAGATGCGTGATATCGTGATTAAAGTACCGGATATATCTTTAGGAGCTCTCGGATCACTTGTTATCAGAAGTGGTACACAAGAGTTTTTGTTGGACGAGATCGCTAGTATTACTCATGGGCAGGCACCTAAAGAGATTCTACGTCGCAATCAGAGCCGTATAGGTAAAATAATGGCTAATATGGACACTGGCAAATCACTTGATAAAGTGGCGGCAGAAGTGCGTTTGGCTGTTAAAGATATTGATTTGCCTGCTAATTATAGTATCACAGTGACCGGAGAAGAAGAAAAACGGCAGGAGTCTATGCATAGCTTATTGTTTGCTTTATTGCTTTCTGTTGTACTTGTTTATATGGTCATGGCTTCACAGTTTGAATCGTTGTTACATCCTTTTACGATTCTGCTGACTATTCCGCTGGCTGTGGTGGGTGCTATCTTGCTTTTCTTCATTACTGGAACCACGATTAATATGATGGGAGTTATCGGTATCGTGATGTTGGGAGGTATTGCCGTTAATAACTCTATTATTCTGGTAGACCGTATCAACCAACTTAGCCAGGCAGGAATGGAGTTGACTGACGCCATTGTAGAAGCAGGACAGCAACGTATCCGTCCTATCATAATGACTACGTTGACTACGATTCTGGCTATGCTTCCAATGACATTCGGATTTGGTGAAGGTGCTTCCCTTCGTTCGCCAATGGCTATTGCTGTGATTGGAGGACTGATAACTTCTACTTTGATGAGTTTGATGGTTATCCCATGTGTATATTATGTCCTTGAAAAGATAAAAAGGCGTATAAATCACCGAACTAAAAAAAGCTGAAGATGAACTTTTTACTAAATAGGAGAATTACGATCTGTATGCTGTTTATTGCACTTAGTCTTTTGGGCTATGTGTCCTACAAACAGCTTCCGGTAGAGTTGCTGCCTAATGCAGAGCTTCCGGTATTGTTTATCCAAGTGTCGTCGCAGCAGGATATGGACCCTTCGTATGTGGAGTCGGAAGTGATAATTCCGCTTGAAGGAGCTGTCAGTACGATAGGAGGAGTAGACAAACTGCAATCTTATATAGACAGGAGGCAATCGAACATACAAATTGATTTTAAGAAGAATGTCAATTTCAAGATGACTGCTCTTAAGTTGCAGGAAAAGGTGAATGAAGTGGCAGCATCTTTTCCCAGTGGTTTTACTGTGCAGGTACAGAAAGTTGATATTGCACAGATGAACAATAACTTTATGGTACTTCAGGTACGGGGTTCGGGAGGGACAGACCGTGTCAGGAACTTAGTGGAGGATAATATTCTTTCCGATTTGGAGAACATAGATGGTGTGGCATCTGTCAATATATATGGCGGACGGCAAAAAGCGATTGAGATACGTCTCCATTCGGAGGTGTGCAAAGCGTTGAACCTTACGGCGTCAAAGATAAGTAATCTGCTTTCACAGAATACGCAGGAGAAAACGTTTGTCGGTTTTGCCAATGAGCCGGATAGTAAGATTTTTGTTCACGTAAATGCGATGTATACGAAAGTATCTGACCTGGAAAATATTGTGGTGGCTCCCGGACCTGTCTTGTTGAAAGATGTGGCAACCGTATTCTTTGATCTGAAAGATGAAACCACTTATAGTCGTGTAAATGGGAAAGAGGCTGTTTCTGTGGTATTGATAAATGATTCGCAGGCAAATCTTATAGAGCTTTCCCACCGTGTTTCTGATGCGATTGACAAACTGAATGAAAAAATAGTTCCGCTTGATCTGGAAATAGTCGTTCAGGAGAATAAGGCTGAAACGATGGAGAATAACATCAATCAAATCATTAACCTGGCATTGGTCGGTGGATTGTTGGCTGTTTTCATTCTCTGGCTTTTTTTGAAAAATATGCGGCTGGTGTTCTTTATCGCACTTTCAATTCCGATCTCAGTTTATACGGCCTTCAATTTCTTCTATGCTTCCGGCATTACTATCAATAGCCTTACATTAGTGGGAATGGCACTTGCCATTGGGATGCTACTGGATAATAGTGTCGTAGTGCTGGAGAATATTTATCGTTTATCCGGAAGCGGCTACACACCCGAGCGCTCAGTTACTCAGGGCACTAAAGAGGTGTGGCGCTCTATTGTAGCAGCTACGTTGACTACTGTCACTGTTTTCCTGCCGTTTGTCTTTTCAGATAATTTCCTGATTAAACTGATAGGGCATCATATCGGGGTGTCTATTATATCTACGCTGATTATTTCCTTGTTTGTGGCTTTGCTTTTCATTCCTATGGTCACTTATGTTATTCTGAAAAAGAAGAAAGGAAGAAGTGTCGTTTATGAGAAGGTGTCGATTATTCAACGTCCGATACAAGTGTATCTGGTTTTACTGAAGACGTGTATGCGTAATCCGGGAGTCACTATATTCGGAGCGGTGATTTTACTTTTTGCTACTCTGATATTATCACTGACCTTGAATGTGCAGCAGATGAAAGAAGTGGATTCGGATCGGTTTAATATAAGTGTTGTAATGCCTACCGGAAGTACCCTTGAGAATACGGACAAGATAGTCAAAGCGCTGGAAGAACGTCTGAAGGATTTCCCAGAAAAGAAAGATTTGATCTGCCGTGTCCGGGAGAAAGAAGCAACTATTACGCTCGTTTTGCAAAAAGATTATCAAAAGATAGGTAAACGGAAAATTACGGATATCAAATCGGATGTGCAATCCAAAGTCTCGAACATTAATGGGGCGGAAGTCTATGTCTCTGATGCTATGGGAGGCGGACAGGAAAATTCGGTATTGAGTAGTCTTGGAGGCTTTATGCGTTTACTGGGTATTGGTGATAATAATGAACGAGTGGTTGTCAGAGGTTCTGATTTCGAAATGATGCAAATGGTAGCTGAGGAAATCCGCTACCTACTGGATGAACAGGAATTTGTGCAACATACTCATGTATCGTATACTCCTCGTCAGCCAGAGATAAATCTGAACTTTGACCCGATTCTGCTGACTACTTATGATATCAATCGTGCTAATATAACTTCGGGATTAACGGCACTCAATAACGAGTTTTCTTCTGAAGTGACTTTTAAAGTGGGAGAAGATAATTATGACATTATCATTCGCGATGAAATTCTGAAAAAAAGTACAGAGACGGAAGAAGAAGCGGAGGAGAAGGTTCAAAAAGAAAAGACAGTTGATGATTTGCGTGCTGTTCGGATAGAAAATGTAAAGGGTGGAATGCACAATCTGGAAGATATAGCCTCTATTAATTATGGTCGCGGACGTTCGCGGATCATACGTGTCAATCAGGATAAACAACTTGAAGTTTATTATAATTTCTCAAGAGATGTGCAGTCCTCAAAGGAATTATTGGGAAGTTATCGTTCTGATATAGACCAATTGATTGCCGGTTATAATCTACCTTCAGGCGTTGCCTTGCAAGTATTCCATGAGGAGGATCAGTTTGGAGATTTCAAATTTCTTATTCTGGCAGCCTTCATTTTGATTTTTATGATACTTGCTTCTGTTTTTGAGTCTGTAGTAACTCCTTTTGTATTACTTTTTACTATTCCGCTTGCTGCTATCGGCTCTTTGCTGGCGTTATTGCTTTCGAGCAATAGCCTGATGAATGCAAATACGCTGACGGGGTTCTTGATTCTGCTGGGAGTAGTCGTAAATAACGGAATTATCCTTATAGACTATGCTAATATTTTACGTAAAAGAGGATATCGCCGGAATCGGGCATTAATGACTGCCGGAATGTCACGTATCCGTCCGATTTTGATAACTTCTATCACAACGATCGCCGCTATGTTGCCGTTGGCCATGGGAGATACGGAATATGCCGGAGCCATTGGGGCGCCTTTTGCTATTACAGTGATTGGTGGGCTTCTTTTCTCTGCCTTATTGACGTTGATTTTGATTCCTACTGTCTGCATGGGATTGGAAAATGTGCTTTGGTGGTATCGTTCTTTGTCTCGTAAAATGTGGATTTTCCATTTTGTTCTTTTTGTAGTTGGCGTTGTCAGTATCTGGCTATATGCTGAAGGAATACTTTGGCAGTCTATCTATTTAGTAGCACTGATTGCGGGTATACCAGGACTGACTTATTTTACACAGACTAGTCTTAGAAGAGCTAAATCGAAAGTCATAGATCCGAATGAAGAAATACACATATCTGTCCGGAATCTGGTTAAGATATATGATTGGCCGGGACGTATCAGTCGTCAATGGCATAGTGGTCTGCAAATACGGAAAAGGCTGGGAATGAGTCGTGAATATCATTCTCTAAAAGACTTCGTCAATGTGTTGTGGCAATTCGGTATGTTAGCGTTCGGTGTTTATTTTACTTATTTTTTTATTCAAAATAGACTTTGGATATTTCTGTTTTCGTTTGCTATTTATGCATCGGCTTTGTACTTGTGGAGAAAAATACGTTCTTATTTATATTATCGTTACGAAAATAGTAAGGGAGTAAAGGCAGTAAACCGTGTGATATTCTGGGGACTTCCTCCTGTTATCTTGTTCGAACTGTTCAAGCGACTGGATAATAACGGTTTGGTGGTAATGATTGGGCTGTTGTGGTTTGCGGGTATTGCTATCTACGTTACCTCACAGTATCTATATGAACATAATGTAAATATAGAACGTGTTACCGGACGATTTGCCGGACTTCGCCGCTCTTACTTCCGTATGGTAAAGAGTGTTCCTTTGATTGGAAAACAACGTAAACCTTTTAAAGCATTGCGTGGAGTTTCGTTTGAGATTCAGACAGGTATGTTCGGACTCCTGGGACCGAACGGAGCCGGAAAGTCAACTTTGATGCGCGTGATTTGTGGCATATTCGAGCAGAGTTATGGCAGTATCTGGATTAATGGTATGGATACCCGTATCTATAGGGAAGAATTGCAAAGCTTGATAGGATTCCTTCCGCAGGAATTTGGCACTTACGAAAATATGACATCTTGGGAGTTTCTTGATTATCAGGCTATACTGAAAGGAATAATAGATGAGGATTTGCGTAAGGAACGGTTAGAGTATGTTTTGAATGCGGTACATATGTATGAGCGGAAAGATGAAAATATCGGTTCTTTCTCGGGAGGTATGAAACAGCGGATCGGCATTGCATTGATTTTGCTCCATTTGCCACGTATTCTGGTAGTAGATGAGCCGACAGCAGGACTCGACCCTCGTGAGCGTATCCGTTTTCGTAATCTGTTGGTGGAATTGAGTAAAGATCGTGTGGTCATTTTTTCTACTCATATCATTGAAGATATATCCAGTTCCTGTAATCAGGTTGTGGTAATAAACAAGGGTGAACTGAAATATTTCGGTGATCCGGCGGACATGGTGGAAATGGCTAATGGAAAGGTATGGCAGTTTAATATAGATAAAACGGAGTTTGAAAAGGCATTGGATAAATCTTTGGTCATACATCATATCCAGCAAGGGGATACTATCCGTGTTCGTTATCTTTCTGTTGAGCAACCATACGAAGGAGCCGAAGAAGTTGAGGCCAATCTGGAAGATGCTTATCTCTGCCTATTGAAGAATATGAATTAAAAGAAAAGAATGATATGACATTTAATCAATTAATAAAGCTGCTGCCTAAGGTGGTAAAATATAATTTGAAGATTATTTTTGCCGGAAAGTTCTTTTGGTTTCTGTTAGCGGCATTTGGATTCTTTGCCTTTTTTATGTTTCAGAGTGCGTGGAACCGGGCAGAAATTAATGAAGGGCTTATCTATAATATACTCATGTTCCCATGTTTATTGCTGATATTCTACCCGGCTGTCTTCGGCATTCAAAATGACGAAGACAGCCGGATATTGGAAATACTTTTTGGTATTCCTGACTATCGGTATAAAGTATGGGGAGTACGGTTACTCATGATTTACGTGGTTATTTTTGCTATTCTAATCGTCTTTTCGTACATCGCTATCTTATTGCTGTATCCAATCAATCCTTTTGAGATGTCTTTGCAGTTGATGTTTCCGGTTCTTTTTTTTGGTAATTTGACTTTTATGTTTTCTACGATTACCCGGAGTGGAAACGGAACGGCTGTACTTATGATTATCATTGGCATTGTACTGATGTTTTTCAGTAATATGAATAGCATAGAACGTTCATTTTGGAATATTTTGCTGAATCCCTTCCGTGTGCCTGATAATTTTCATCCGATGATATGGGAAGGGATTCTTATCAAAAATCGTATATTTCTTTTCTCCTCCAGTCTGATCTGGATGATGATCGGTCTGCTGAATTTACAGAAGCGGGAAAAATTTGTATAGTATAAAGTTTAAATTATAAAAGATTGGAATCAGAAATAATATCCCAGATTCACAAAGCAGCTTCCTTTATCAGTCTGATTGGAATATCCCAATGATATTTCCAGAGGACCGAAAACGCTATCCATTCCATAACCTGCGCTGATGCCGAACAATTGTTTGCCTTTCAGTATTTCGAAGAAGTGACTGTCCGTCAAACCGTAGTTGCCTGTCAGGGTGAGGTAATGAATACTTCCCATACGTTGCCTGAACTTCAGAGAAGTAATGATAATAGAATTTTCCATTAATTCCATGTTTGTTACGCCGGCAAAAGGCAACTGTTGTGGAATATAAAAACCGTATACTTCACCACCGATAGCATTTTTCAGGGGATAAGGAATTCCTTTCCCTATCAGGACACGCCCATAGATCGACGGAATGATAGAAAAACGGCGGGTGGCAGGAATCACACTTGCCCACGAAGCACTCAGTGCGGAAAATGGGGCCTGTTCATTGTATTGCGCCATATTATCGGTATAGAGTGAGTAGGCGGCTTTGAAATCACTTCCTTTGGAGGGGAAATATCCTTTATCGTATGTGTTATAGTGCACTTGTGCAAAATAGCTAAGGAAGTGTTCTGATTCTACATCCAAGCCGATAAATTCCGGCTTCTTAAATAAGAAGTCTTTGTATTTATAATATTCGAAACGGAATCCGAGACCAAAACGGAAATTCTTATACCATACATCCGAGAAGCCAAATTCAGCTAAATGATATTTGTAAGTAGTGTTATAGGCGCGTTCTCCTTCTTCATATATGTTGATGTCATTATACTGAAACATATACGAAAAATTGAAGTTGCGCTGTTGCATAGGCTCTAATGTATAGTCAATGCGCGCCGCATACCGTTTCCCTAATCGCCCGGTAAGAGATAGTCGGGAAGGAATATGAGTTTTGAGGTCTGCCGTTCCATTGATTAATAAAGAGGCTATTTCTTCCGAATCGAAACGGATCCCCAGATTAATTCTTTTTTCATACTTTGCTTGCAGTAGGAAATTGAGGTGATAACCTTCGGGAGTGTCCGTCAACGTATAGCTGGCACTGGAATAAGATTGGCTTCCTCTTAATTGATATAATGCCTGTTCTATCTGTTGGGTGGTAATATTACTATTTTCTTTCAGGTTGCATTTTTTCATTAGCCATTTCTTGTCGTCAGCTTCTACACCGGAGAATGATATGTCTGTCACATAAATTGTACGTACATTGGAGAGGGAAGAATACGGACCATGTCGTTTGGGAACATAATTATCGGATATTCCTATCTTCTTTTTCAAAGCGAGTAAGGAATTCCATTGTGCTTTAGCTGCTTCTTCTCCTCTTCGCATTAAAGTGTCAATAGCGGCCGGAGTAAAACTAGCCGAAGAATAACCGTCTACGTTTACACGAATGTAAGTATCGGTAAGGTCTACATTCTTTTCATGATTGGATTGGCAGGTAATATCTACGATTTGCCCTAAGATATCAGGAGCACTGTTCAGCTTATCCGCTTTTTTCAAGGCGTTTTGTACATCCACTCCGATGATAACATCAGCTCCCATAGCTTTTACAACATCTGCCGGATAGTTATTTACAATTCCACCGTCCACCAATACCATACTGTCTTGTCGTACCGGTGTAAATACACCTGGGATAGCCATACTGGCCCGCATGGCAGTTGACAGGATCCCGTTGTGGAATATAATTTGTTCTCCATTGACAACATTTGCTGCTACACAAGCGAAAGGGATGGGGAGTTTATCAAAGTTGATAGAATCATGATAGCCCATAGTCAAGTCTGAAAATAGATTGGCAAGATTTTGCCCTTTGATAATTCCGCCCGAAGAAGCCGCATCTTTGGGACTTTTGGTGAAAGGTATGGAGACAATGAACTTTTCCGACCGTTCACGGTCGGTCAATGACATGGCACTTCGTTTGATACGGTCGCTTAACAGAAACGTCCAGTTTTGTTTTCGAACCATACTGTCCAATTGCTCGGGAGTATAACCAATAGCGTAGAGTCCTCCTACAATGGCTCCCATACTAGTTCCGGCTATGTAATCGATAGGAATACCCGCTTCTTCGATCACTTTTAATGCTTTGATATGCGCCATTCCTTTGGCACCGCCGCCACTCAAAACTACACCTACCTTTTTGCGTTGCTCCTGAGAATATAAGGAAAAAGGCAATAGTAGGCACATTGATAAAACTAATGTTGAGAAGATTTGTTTTTTCATTAGGACATGGTCTAGTGTTGATGATGTATATATAAATACAAATGTAGGGCATAATTTGTTTAGTTGTTGAAATCGGAATTAAAAAAAATGTTCCAAAAGTCGGAAATGTGGATTAATTCTACACTTTGCAGCTAAACTCCCCATTCTCACGAAAGAATGTGAATGACATAAATGGTTGATTATTAGATAACAAAAGATCAAAGTGATTTTGGCATGCAAATTGTATAAATGTGGATATAACAAACATAAGTTAAATTAAATAATAAGATTCGATATGAGATTATTCTTTTCGAAACATGAATTGAAACTGAGGAGAAAGAGAACCATTGCTGCTATAATCTGTGCGGTAGTTGTGTTGGGCGTGTATTGGATGTTGACCCGACCTCAGAAGGCTACGCCGGAAATGCCGACAGTCATTGTTGAACCGGTAGTAAAAGATGATGTAGAGATATACGGGGAATATGTGGGACGAATTCGTGCCCAACAGTTCGTCGAAGTACGTGCCCGGGTGGAAGGTTATCTGGAAAATATGCTTTTTGCAGAGGGTACGTATGTGAATAAGAATCAGGTTTTGTTTGTAATCAACCAGGATCAATATCGGGCAAAAGCCGACAAGGCCAGAGCACAGTTGAAAAAAGACGAAGCACAGGCTTTGAAGGCTGAACGAGATTTGAAGCGTATACGTCCATTGTTTGAACAAAATGCTGCAAGTCAGTTGGACTTGGACAATGCTGAAGCTGCTTATGAAAGTGCCGAAGCTACGGTCGCCATGAGTGAGGCGGACTTGGCGCAGGCTGAATTGGAACTGGGATATACCATTGTCCGGTCGCCATTGTCTGGTCATATCAGTGAAAGAAATGTGGATTTGGGTACCTTGGTGGGACCCGGAGGAAAATCTCTACTCGCTACTATTGTGAAAAGTGATACCGTACTGGTCGATTTCAGTATGACAGCACTTGATTATCTGAAAAGTAAAGAAAGAAATATTAATTTAGGCCAGCAAGACTCGACCCGTTCCTGGCAACCGAATATTACGATTACTTTAGCAGATAATACCGTTTATCCTCATAAAGGTTATGTTGATTTTGCTGAACCTCAGGTAGATCCTCAGACGGGTACTTTCTCCGTACGTGCGGAAATGCCTAATCCCAAACAAGTACTATTGCCGGGACAGTTTACGAAAGTAAAGCTGTTGCTGGATGTTCGCGAAGGAGCCCTTGTTGTTCCAATGAAAGCTGTTACTATCGAAAAGGGCGGAGCTTATATTTATACTCTGCGTAAAGATGACGCGGTAGAAAAACGTTTCGTGGAATTAGGACCGGAAGTCGGAAATAATGTAGTAGTGGAAAGAGGTTTGGCGGAAGGAGAGAAGGTTGTAGTGGAAGGTTTCCATAAATTGACACCGGGAATGAAAGTACGAATCAGTACACCGGAAACAAAAGTAAAAGACACTACAACTGAAACTGGAAATACTTCGATAGAAATGAAGGATAACACAAAAGGAGAATAAGAGATGAAAGTTACTTTTTTTATAGATAGGCCGGTTTTCTCGGCTGTAATTTCTATTGTGATAGTGATTGTCGGAATTATCGGTCTGACAATGCTTCCGGTGGACCAATATCCGCAGATCACGCCTCCGGTAGTGAAAATCAGTGCCTCATATCCGGGTGCCAGCGCACTTACCGTGTCACAAGCGGTAGCTACTCCGATTGAGCAGGAAATCAACGGTACACCGGGAATGCTTTATATGGAATCAAATAGCTCTAACTCTGGAGGTTTCTCGGCAACGGTTACTTTTGATGTATCTGCTGATCCGGATTTGGCGGCAGTTGAGATTCAGAATCGTGTGAAGCTAGCTGAATCCCGTCTTCCGGCAGAAGTGATTCAAAATGGTATTTCAGTAGAAAAACAGGCTCCTAGTCAATTAATGACGCTCTGTCTGACTTCTACTGATCCGAAGTTTGATGAAATCTATTTGAGTAACTTCGCTACAATCAATGTGCTTGATGTGATTCGCCGTATCCCGGGAGTAGGACGCGTTTCTAATATTGGTAGCCGTTATTACGCCATGCAGATATGGGCACAACCCGATAAGTTGGCAAATTTTGGGTTGACCGTACAGGATTTACAAAATGCTTTGAAAGATCAGAACCGTGAATCTGCGGCAGGTGTATTAGGACAGCAACCGGTGGAAGGATTGGATATTACTATTCCTATCACTACTCAGGGACGTCTTTCCACTGTCGGACAGTTCGAGGATATTGTAGTACGTGCCAATGCTAACGGTTCTATTATCCGATTAAAAGATGTGGCACGCGTGTCGTTGGAAGCTTCTTCTTATAATACAGAGAGTGGGATCAATGGAGAGAATGCTGCTGTACTTGGTATCTATATGTTACCGGGTGCTAACGCAATGGAAGTGGCCGAGAGAGTAAAAGAGGCTATGGATGAAATTAGCGAGAACTTTCCGGAAGGATTGAGTTATGAGATTCCATTTGATATGACGACTTATATCTCCGAATCTATTCACGAAGTATATAAGACTTTGTTTGAAGCATTGGTGCTGGTAGTATTGGTGGTATATCTGTCTTTGCAAAGCTGGCGTGCAACGTTGATTCCGATTGTGGCAGTTCCTATCTCGTTGATTGGTACTTTCGGATTCATGTTAATATTCGGTTTCTCGTTAAATATATTGACATTACTCGGATTGATTCTTGCTATTGGTATTGTCGTGGATGATGCGATTGTGGTGGTGGAAGGTGTGGAACATATAATGGAAACGGAACATCTAAGTCCTTATGAAGCTACCAAGAAAGCAATGAACGGACTTGCCAGCGCTTTGATTGCTACCTCATTGGTGTTGGCTGCAGTATTCGTTCCGGTTAGTTTCCTGAGTGGAATTACGGGACAGTTGTATCGTCAGTTTACGGTGACTATCGTGGTGTCCGTACTTATTTCTACAGTGGTTGCTTTGACACTGAGTCCCGTGATGTGTTCGTTAATATTGAAGCCGGATAGTGGAAAGAAAAAAAATATTATTTTTCGGAAGATCAATGAATGGCTAGGTGTTGGTAGTAATAAGTATGTAGCTGCCGTAACCCGTACAATAAAGCATCCTCGTCGGGTATTAAGTGCTTTTGGAATGGTTCTGATCGCTATCCTATTAATTCACCGTATTATTCCGACCAGTTTCTTGCCGGTGGAAGATCAGGGATATTTTAAAATTGAACTTGAGTTGCCGGAAGGCGCTACATTGGAGCGTACCCGTATTGTGACGGAACGTGCCATAGCTTATTTGGAAAAGAATCCTTATATAGAATATATTCAGAATGTGACGGGTAGTAGTCCGCGTGTCGGTAGTAATCAGGCTCGTTCTGAACTGACTGTGATTCTGAAACCATGGGAAGAACGGAAGAATACCAGCATCGAAAAAATTATGGATACAGTAGAGAAACATCTCAAAGAATATCCGGAATGTAAGGTCTACTTGTCTACTCCACCGGTAATACCGGGATTGGGTAGTTCCGGAGGTTTTGAGATGCAGTTGGAAGCTCGTGGAGAAGCGACTTTTGATAATTTGGTAGATGCCACCGATACCTTGATGTACTATGCTTCCAAACATAAAGAACTGACAGGATTGTCTTCTTCTTTACAGTCAGAAATTCCGCAACTCTATTTTGATGTGGACCGGGATAAGGTGAAAATGTTGGGTGTACCTTTGGCAGATGTGTTCTCTACCATGAAAGCTTATACGGGTTCTGTGTATGTGAATGACTTTAATATGTTCAACCGTATATATAAGGTATATATCCAGGCGGAAGCTCCTTACCGTGAACATAAAGATAATATTAATCTATTCTTTGTAAAAGCGTCTAATGGTGCAATGGTACCGCTGACTTCTTTAGGCAATGCATCATATACCACAGGTCCGGGAAGTATCAAGCGTTTTAATATGTTTACTACTGCGGTGATTCGTGGAGCTGCTGCACCAGGATATAGTTCCGGACAAGCAATGGAGATCATGGAACAGATTGCCCGCGATCACCTACCTGATAATATCGGATTGGAATGGAGCGGACTTTCTTATCAGGAAAAGCAAGCTGGAGGTCAGACAGGTATGGTTATGGCACTGGTATTCTTGTTTGTATTCCTCTTTCTTGCTGCGCAATATGAAAGTTGGACAGTACCTATTGCTGTATTGCTTTCTTTGCCGGTAGCTGCATTGGGTGCCTATTTGGGTGTCTGGGTATGTGGATTGGAAAATGATGTTTATTTCCAAATAGGCTTAGTAATGCTGGTGGGATTGGCGGCTAAGAACGCTATTTTGATTGTAGAATTTGCCAAAGTGCAGGTGGATAAGGGAGAAGATTTGATTCAATCTGCTATTTATGCGGCAAGATTACGTTTTCGTCCGATTCTGATGACTTCGCTTGCATTTGTGCTTGGTATGCTTCCAATGGTATTGGCAAGCGGTCCTGGTTCGGCAAGCCGCCAGGCGATTGGTACGGGAGTATTCTTCGGAATGATATTTGCTATTGTATTTGGCATCATTCTCGTGCCTTTCTTCTTTGTAATGGTGTATAAAACAAAGTCGAAAATTTTAAAACATAAGAAATAATGAAACGAAAGAAACTATATATGGCTATCTTATTATTTGCAGGAATATTAACTTCCTGCAAGGTAGGGAAAAGCTACGTTCGTCCTGACCTTCATTTACCTGATAGTTTGGCTCAACATCAGGATTCTGTCAGTTTCGGAGATCAGGACTGGAAAGATATTTATGCTGATTCCACTCTCCGCAGCCTTATTGACCGTGCCTTGGAGCATAATAAGGATATGTTGATAGCGGCTGCCCGTGTGAAGGAAATGGCTGCACAAAAACGAATCTCTACTGCAGCTTTGCTTCCGGATATAAAAGGAAAAGTAACAACTGAACGTGAATTGGAAAATCATGGAGGGGATGCGTTTAAGAAAGCAGACACTTTTGAAGCCCAATTTCTTGTTTCATGGGAACTCGACCTTTGGGGAAATCTGCGTTGGGCACGTTCGGCCAGTATTGCTGAATATCTGCAATCTATAGAGGCGCAACGTGCACTCCGGATGACGATTGTTGCCGAAGTAGCACAAGCTTACTATGAATTGGTAGCATTGGATACAGAGTTAGACATAGTTAAGCAAACATTGAAAGCTCGTGAAGAAGGTGTTCGTTTGGCACGTATCCGTTTTGCCGGAGGATTGACTTCCGAAACTTCCTATCGTCAGGCACAAGTGGAGTTGGCACGTACGGCTACTTTAGTTCCGGATTTAGAACGTAAGATTTCTCTTAAGGAAAACGATATTGCTTTTCTTGCAGGTGAATATCCTAACCGTATTGCCCGTTCCCGTTTGCTTCAGGAATTCAATTTTCCGGAAACACTTCCGGTTGGCTTGCCTTCCACTTTGTTGGAACGTCGTCCTGATATCCGTCAGGCAGAACAGAAATTGATCGCTGCTAATGCGAAAGTAGGAGTAGCCTATACGAATATGTTTCCGCGTCTTGCTCTGACCGGTGGTTTTGGTACGGAGAGTACTTCATTGTCAGAATTGTTGAAATCTCCGTATGCAGTAATGGAAGGGGCTTTGTTGACTCCTATCTTTGGTTGGGGAAAGAACCGTGCGGCATTGAAAGCGAAAAAAGCGGCTTTTGAAGGTGAGGTGCATAACTATGAGAAATCCGTGCTGACAGCTTTTAAAGAGACACGTAACGCAATTGTGAATTTTAACAAGATAAAAGAGGTGTACGAACTTCGTGCTAATTTGGAACGTTCGGCTAAGAGCTATATGGATCTGGCACAGCTCCAATATATTAATGGGGTTATTAACTATCTGGACGTATTGGATGCCCAACGTGGATACTTTGATGCACAAATTGGCTTAAGTAATGCTATTCGTGATGAGTTGATAGCCGTCGTACAGCTTTATAAAGCGCTTGGTGGAGGTTGGAAACAATAAGGAATCGTAAATAAAATTGTGCTTCCTCTTTTATAATTCACGGAAAAATGCGAAATTTGCAACGCTTTTCAAGTTTAAGAAGAAACTTACTAACACCTTTAAATAAAAAATTAAAGAAAATGACTAAAAGTGCATTGCAAATCGCAAGGGCTGCTTACCAGCCCAAACTTCCGAAAGCATTGGCATCAGGAGCCGTTAAAGCTGTAGCAGGTGCTGCTACTCAGTCTGTAGCCGATCAGGAAGCTATCAAAGCATTGTTCCCTAACACGTACGGAATGCCGTTGATTACATTCGAAGCTGGTGAAGCTGTAACTCTTCCTGCTATGAACGTGGGTGTCATCCTTTCTGGTGGACAAGCTCCCGGTGGGCACAATGTAATCTCCGGTTTATTTGACGGTATCAAGAAATTGAACCCGGATAATAAATTGTATGGTTTCATTTTAGGTCCTGGTGGTCTGGTAGACCACAACTATATGGAATTGACTGCTGACATTATCGATGAATACCGCAATACAGGTGGTTTTGATATCATCGGTTCAGGTCGTACGAAATTGGAAGCTGAAAGCCAATTTGAAAAAGGATTTGAAATTATCAAAGAACTGGGCATTAAAGCATTGGTTATCATTGGTGGTGATGATTCTAATACAAATGCTTGTGTGTTGGCTGAATACTATGCTGCTAAGAAATACGGTGTACAGGTAATTGGTTGCCCGAAAACTATCGATGGAGACTTGAAGAACGATATGATTGAAACTTCTTTCGGTTTTGATACTGCTTGTAAGACTTATGCGGAAGTAATTGGTAACATTCAACGTGACTGTAACTCTGCCCGCAAATATTGGCATTTCATCAAATTGATGGGGCGTTCGGCTTCTCACATCGCGCTGGAATGTGCTTTGCAGGTACAACCTAACGTATGTATCGTTTCTGAAGAAGTAGAAGCAAAAGATATGTCTTTGAATGATGTAGTGACTTATATCGCTAAAGTGGTAGCAGATCGTGCTGCACAGGGACATAATTTCGGTACAGTATTGATTCCGGAAGGATTGGTCGAATTCATCCCGGCTATGAAACGTCTGATTGCTGAATTGAACGACTTCCTGGCTGCTAACGCAGAAGAGTTTGCTCAAATTAAGAAATCTCACCAACGTGATTATATCATTCGTAAACTTTCTCCGGAAAACTCTGCTATCTATGCAAGTCTGCCGGAAGGTGTTGCACGTCAGTTGACTTTGGATCGTGACCCGCACGGAAACGTTCAGGTATCATTGATTGAAACTGAAAAACTGTTGTCCGAAATGGTAGCTACTAAATTGGCTGCATGGAAAGAAGAAGGTAAGTATGTTGGTAAGTTTGCTGCTCAGCACCACTTCTTCGGTTACGAAGGCCGTTGCGCTGCTCCATCAAACTTCGACGCTGACTACTGCTACTCTTTGGGTTACACAGCTTCTATGTTGATTGCTAACGGTAAGACCGGTTATATGTCTTCTGTACGTAACACAACTGCTCCTGCTGCCGAATGGATTGCTGGTGGTGTACCTATCACAATGATGATGAATATGGAACGTCGTCACGGTGAAATGAAACCGGTTATTCAGAAAGCATTGGTGAAACTGGATGGTGCTCCTTTCAAGGCATTCGCTGCACAACGTGATCGTTGGGCTATCGAAACGGATTATGTATATCCGGGACCAATCCAGTACTTTGGTCCTACTGAAGTTTGCGATCAGGCAACTAAGACTTTACAGCTGGAACAAGGTAAGTAAACGATAAACATGAAGCGGTGAACAGTAAATGCCATGCAGAATGTATGGTTGCTGTTCGCCGCTTTTTTTTCATTTGTCACCAATCACTAATTTTTAATCACTAAGACACTTGCCGTCACGTAATAATCCGATAGCTGCCGTTCAAAAGAAGAATGCTGCTTCCACCACTAGAAAAAAAAGAACTGTTTCTTCTTCCAAATCTCCCCGTGCCTCGAAAAAAGTACAGGAGAAGTACGGACGTGCTATGCCTATCTGGTTGCGTAATATTCTGACAGTGATGATTGTCGGTTGTTTTTCTGCTGTTTTCTACTATTTTTTTATTCGTCCTTATGCCTATCGTTGGAAACCTTGTAACGGTTTAAAGGAGTATGGAGTTTGTATTCCTTCCGGATATGATATTCATGGTATTGATATATCTCATTATCAAGGAAAAATTGACTGGGAGAGACTTCAGCGGAACCAGCAAGCGGCTACTCCTTTACACTTTGTCTTTATGAAAGCGACAGAAGGGGGGGACCATAACGATACTACATTTGAGGTGAATTTTGCCAATGCTCGTAATCATGGCTTTATTCGTGGGGCTTATCATTTCTATATCCCTGGTACGGATGCTTTGAAACAAGCTGACTTTTTTATTCGTACGGTAAAACTGGATACCGGTGACTTACCTCCCGTGCTTGATGTGGAAGTGACCGGAAGAAAGGAAAAACAAGAACTGCAACAAGGTTTGAAGCGCTGGTTGGACCGCGTAGAATCACATTATGGGGTGAAGCCCATTCTTTATACTTCTTATAAATTTAAAACCCGTTATCTGGATGATTCCATTTTCAATGCTTACCCTTATTGGATTGCACATTATTATGTGGATTCGGTGAAATATCAGGGTAAATGGAATTTCTGGCAACACACTGATGTCGGGAATGTACCCGGCATTAAGGAAGATGTAGACCTGAATGTATTTAACGGTACATTGGAGGACCTCAAAAAACTGACAATTAAATAGCGGGCATTATTTTTCTGAACAACTAATTTCTTCTTTCATTTGTTATAATCGTATTATTATTAAAAAGATATACGATTATGAATTTTGATATAGCTATTATTGGGGGTGGCCCTGCCGGATATACGGCCGCCGAACGGGCAGGGGCGAACGGACTGAAAGCCGTTCTTTTCGAGAAAAAAGCAATAGGTGGGGTGTGCTTGAATGAAGGGTGTATTCCTACTAAAACTCTGTTATATTCTGCTAAAATTCTGGATAGCATTAAGAATGCTTCCAAGTATGGCGTGTTTGCCGAATCTCCTTCCTTTGATTTATCTAAAATTATGAGCCGCAAAGATAAAACGGTGAAAATGCTGACGGGTGGTGTGAAAATGACTGTCAACTCTTACGGGGTTACGATTGTGGAGAAAGAAACTTTTGTAGAAGGGGAAGAAAATGGGTTGATTCGCATTGTTTGTGACGGAGAGGCGTATTTTGTAAAGTATCTGCTGGTATGTACCGGCTCCGATACAGTGATTCCTCCGATACCGGGATTGGCGGAAGTTGATTACTGGACCTCCAAAGAGGCATTGGAGATAAAAGAACTACCTAAAACGTTAGTAATTATCGGTGGGGGAGTAATTGGAATGGAATTTGCTTCTTTTTTTAACAGTATGGGAGTGAAGGTACATATCGTGGAAATGATGCCTGAAATATTGGGAGTCATGGATAAGGAAACCAGTGGTATGCTTCGTACGGAATATACAAAGCGGGGAGTTTCTTTCTATCTGGATACTAAAGTAGTGGAAGTGAAACCTGATAGGGTCGTGATTGAAAAGGGAGGCAAGGCTTCTGCGATTGAAACGGATAAAATACTGCTTAGTGTAGGACGTAAGGCAAATTTATCCAACGTAGGATTAGAACAATTGAATATAGAGCTACATCGGAATGGAGTGAAAGTAGATGAACATTTACTGACTACTCATCCTAGGGTATATGCTTGCGGAGATATTACAGGATATTCTTTATTAGCACATACCGCCATTCGTGAAGCAGAAGTTGCTATCAATCATATATTGGGAGTAGAAGATCGGATGAACTACGACTGTGTGCCGGGAATTGTTTATACGAATCCCGAAATGGCAGGAGTAGGTAAGACTGAGGAAGAACTGATAAAACTCGGACTCCCTTATCGTGTTACGAAACTACCAATGGCTTATTCCGGACGATTCGTTGCGGAGAATGAGCAAGGAAACGGTCTCTGTAAATTGATTCAGGATGAAGAAGGCAAAATCATCGGCTGCCACATGCTGGGAAATCCGGCGTCGGAGTTGATTGTCATAGCAGGCATTGCTATTCAGAGAGGATATACGCTGGAAGAATTTCAGAAGACCGTATTTCCGCATCCGACGGTTGGGGAGATTTATCACGAAGTAATGTTTTAATCCCTTATCTTCGAGACCTATGATTCGATGTATATACAGTCCTTATACTGATATTTATTTCCATTTAGCGGCAGAAGAGTATTTGCTGAAGCAGGGAACGGAGGATGTTTTTATGCTTTGGCAGAGCGTTCCTTCTGTTGTGATAGGGAAACATCAGCGTCTTCGGTCGGAAGTTGACAAGGAATGGGCGAAACAGCACCGGATAGCTATTGCCCGTCGCTTCTCGGGAGGAGGGGCAGTATATCACGATTTGGGTAATGTCAATTTTACTTTTATAGAAACAGTTTCGCGTTTGCCTGAATTTGTTCATTATCTTCAGCGAACGTTAGACTTTCTGTCATTCATCGGTATAGAAGCTAAAGGAGATGAACGGCTGGGTATCTATCTGAATGGATTGAAAATATCGGGGAGTGCACAGTGTGTACATAAAGACAGAGTATTATATCATTGCACACTGCTTTATGATACAGACCTCACGATATTAAATAAGGTATTGAATCCGGATGTGATAGCTCATGACGGCACTTTGTCTTCCGTATATGCCGTTCCTTCCATTCGGAGTGAGGTTACTAATATCGGTAGATATTTGCCGGCGGGGAGTGTGGATGATTTCAAGGAAAATGCTTTTCAATATTTCAGTGAATCGCAATCCGTCAGTTCTTTCAGTGTAGAGGAGAAGGAAGCTGTCAACCGGCTTCGTTCGGAGAAGTACATTCGTGAAGAATGGATATGTAACCGTTGATGTCCGATTAAAAATACTTTAACTTAAAACTTTCTATTTCAACGTATTGTTGTAATGTGTCAAGGTTGAATAATAAATTTACTGTCTATGTCAAGATTCGAAATAAAAATGCCTAAGTTGGGCGAGAGTATAACCGAAGGAACAATTGTTTCTTGGTCTGTAAAGGTAGGTGAGTCGGTTCAGGAAGACGATGTGCTTTTTGAAGTAAACACTGCCAAAGTGAGTGCGGAAATACCTTCTCCGGTAGCGGGGAAAGTAATGGAGATTTTGTGTAAAGAGGGAGATACGGTAGCGGTGGGCACTGTCGTTGCTGTTATTAATTTGGACGGTGACAGTGCTAGTGAACAGGAAACTTCCAATGAATCGAACTCCTCTCAGGAAACTACTAAAGAGAAATCCCATAATGAAGTGCCGAAACCGGGTGTTGCTGTCGAAGAACGTTGGTACTCTCCAGTGGTGATTCAATTGGCACGGGACGCTAAGATTCCGAAGGAAGAACTGGATACCCTGCAAGGGACTGGCTATGAAGGACGATTGAGTAAGAAAGATATAAAAGATTATATTGACAGGAAAAAGAGAGGACTTGTTAGCGAGCCGAAACCGGCAACAATAGGAATAACTTCGACTGCAAATGCACCGTCGGCTATTATGCCTGCTGCTTCAGCGAGTCCAAAGTCATCTCCGGTACCTGCTGTACAATCTGTGGCTTCCACTGCTACACCCCAATCATCTGCCCCTATCAATACGTCCGGAGTAGAGATGAAAGAAATGGACCGTGTCCGTCGGATTATTGCCGACCACATGGTTATGTCAAAGAAAGTATCTCCACATGTTACGAATGTGCTGGAAGTGGATGTAACCAAGCTAGTCCGTTGGCGTGAAAAGAATAAGGATGTCTTCTTCCGTCACGAAGGAGTGAAGCTGACCTATATGCCTATGATTACGGAAGCGGTAGCGAAAGCGCTGGTAACTTATCCGCAGCTGAATGTATCGGTAGACGGATATAATATTCTTTTCAAGAAACACATTAATGTCGGTATCGCTGTTTCCTTGAATGACGGAAATCTGATTGTTCCGGTGGTGCATGATGCCGACCATTTGAATCTAAACGGATTGGCAGTCGCCATTGATTCATTGGCATTAAAAGCAAGAGATAACAAATTGATGCCGGAAGACATTGATGGCGGAACATTTACTATTACTAATTTCGGTACATTCAAGAGCTTATTCGGTACGCCGATTATAAATCAGCCTCAAGTAGCTATTCTGGGAGTGGGATACATTGAAAAGAAACCTGCTGTTGTGGAGACACCGGAAGGTGATACGATTGCTATTCGTCATAAGATGTATCTTTCCTTGTCTTACGATCATCGGGTGGTAGACGGTATGCTGGGTGGTAACTTCCTGCATTTCATAGCCGATTATCTGGAGAACTGGAAAGGTTGATTCAACTGATTGTTTCATTAATAAAGAGTTCATTAACTATGAAAAAGTATGATATAAAAAATACAGATATTGAAACCTTGAAGAAGTGGTATCATCTGATGACATTGGGACGTGCTCTGGATGAGAAAGCCCCTTCCTATTTGCTGCAATCGTTAGGTTGGTCTTACCATGCTCCTTATGCAGGACATGACGGAATCCAACTGGCTATTGGGCAGGTTTTTACTCTCGGCGAAGACTTTCTGTTCCCTTATTACCGGGATATGCTGACTGTGCTTTCTGCCGGAATGACTGCAGAAGAAATTATCCTGAATGGTATTTCGAAAGCGACTGATCCCGGTAGTGGCGGGCGGCACATGTCTAATCACTTCGCAAAACCGGAATGGCACATCGAAAATATCTCGTCTGCTACGGGGACACATGACCTCCATGCGGCAGGTGTAGCCAGAGCTATGGTGTATTATGGTCATAAAGGAGTTGCCATAACTTCTCATGGAGAATCGGCTACTTCCGAAGGCTTTGTATATGAAGCCATCAATGGCGCTAGTCTCGAGCGTCTTCCTGTGATTTTCGTAATACAGGATAATGGTTACGGTATCTCCGTCCCGAAATCCGAACAGACGGCCAATCGGAAAGTGGCAGAGAACTTCTCAGGTTTCAAGAACCTGAAAATTATCTATTGTAATGGAAAAGATGTATTTGACTCGATGAACGCTATGACCGAAGCTCGGGAATATGCCATAACCACTCGTAACCCGGTAATTGTACAAGCCAATTGCGTCCGTATCGGTTCCCACTCTAATTCGGATAAACATACCTTGTACAGGGATGAAAACGAACTGGAATATGTAAAAGAAGCTGACCCGTTGATGAAATTCCGCCGGATGTTGCTTCGCTATAAACGTTTGACGGAAGAAGAATTGCTGCAAATAGAGACTGATGCAAAGAAAGAATTATCAGCCGCTAATCGAAAGGCCTTGTCTGCTCCCGATCCTGATCCCAAGAGTATCTATGACTTTGTGATACCCGAACCTTATCAGCCTCAAAAGTATAAAGAAGGTATCCATCAGGCAGAAGGAGAGAAAACTTTTATGGTGAACGCCATTAACGAAACGTTGAAAGCTGAATTCCGTCATAACCCCGATACGTTTATCTGGGGACAGGATGTAGCAAACAAGGAAAAAGGCGGTGTGTTTAATGTGACTAAAGGTATGCAGCAGGAGTTTGGTGATGCACGTGTATTCAGCGCACCGATTGCGGAAGATTATATTGTGGGTACAGCTAACGGAATGAGCCGCTTTGACCCTAAAATCCATGTCGTGATAGAAGGGGCGGAATTTGCTGACTATTTCTGGCCTGCCGTAGAACAATATGTAGAATGTACACATGAGTATTGGCGTAGCAATGGAAAGTTTGCTCCGAACATAACTTTACGGCTAGCTTCCGGTGGTTATATTGGTGGGGGATTATACCATTCCCAAAATATAGAGGGAGCTTTGACAACTTTGCCCGGAGCACGAATTGTCTGTCCTTCCTTTGCTGATGATGCCGCCGGATTATTGCGGACCAGTATGCGTTCCAAGGGCTTTACATTGTTTCTCGAACCGAAAGCTTTGTATAACTCGGTGGAGGCAGCAGCCGTTGTACCGGAAGATTTTGAAGTTCCTTTCGGAAAGGCACGTATCCGTCGTGAAGGAACAGATTTGAGTATTATCACCTATGGCAACACTACCCATTTCTGTTTACACGCTGCCGAACGGCTGGAGAAAGAAGGTGGCTGGAAAGTAGAAGTCATTGATATTCGTTCTTTGATTCCGTTGGATAAAGAAGCGATATTTGAATCAGTAAAGAAAACCAGTAAAGCATTGGTTGTTCACGAAGATAAAGTATTCTCCGGTTTCGGTGCGGAACTGGCGGCTATGATTGGAGGGGAGATGTTCCGCTATTTGGACGGTCCGGTAGAACGTGTCGGTTCTACATTTACTCCTGTCGGCTTTAATCCGATTCTGGAAAAAGAAATATTGCCGGATGAGGCTAAGATATACGAAGCTGCCAAGAATTTGTTGGAATATTAAATTGTACAGATTATGAAAAAGATAGGTTTATTTTATGCTACTAAGGCTGAAAGAACAAGCTGGGTAGCGGAGAAGATTCAGAAAGAGTTTGGAGAAGATAAGATAGAAGTAGTAGCGATTGAACAGGCATGGCAGAATGATTTTGCAGCTTACGATTGTTTTATTGTTGGAGCTTCCACGTGGTTTGACGGTGAGCTGCCTACTTATTGGGATGAACTGTTACCGGAGCTTCGAACAATGGAACTGAAAGGAAAAAAGGTTGCTATTTTCGGTCTCGGAGATCAGATACGCTATCCTGAAAACTTTGCCGATGGTATTGGCTTGTTGGCGGAAGTTTTTGAAGGAGACGGGGCTACATTAGTCGGCTTCACTTCTTCTGAAGGTTATACTTTCGAACGTTCCAGAGCCTTACGAGGTAATCAGTGGTGCGGATTGGTGATTGATTTGGATAATCAGTCTGAACAGGCAAAGAAGAAAATCAAGGAATGGTGTGAGCAAGTAAAGAAGGAGTTCGCATAAATTTCTTTATATGTGACATCCCTATGTCCGACATTCCCATTTTGTTATATGTGATGTCCGGACATGGGGATATTGTTTTTTTAGGAAAAATCAGTTGGAGGGGATTAGCCTTGATAAATAAACTTTACCTCTGCCCAACGGTTCTTCTCTTTGTAATGTACAAAAGCCAGTCCGTTTTTTTCCGCTTCTTCACGGATAACAGCAATATCATCTACATAGAATCCACTCATATAAAGCTCTGAACCTGGATGCATGCAGGTAATGTACTGCTTCATGTCATTCAATAATATATTCCGGTTGATATTGGCGATGATAATGTCAAAAGGCCCTTTTCCGGTAAGTGATGAAGCATCTCCTTGTGAAACGTCGATTTCGTCTACATGATTCAGTTCAATGTTCTCGATAGAATTGCGTACACACCATTCATCGATGTCGATAGCTGTACAGGGGTGTGCCCCCCGCATACGTGCCAGGATAGCTAAAATAGAAGTCCCACAACCCATATCGAGCAAGGATTTATCTTTCAGTTCGTTGTCCAGTAATTCTTCGATGATGAGGCTTGTCGTTTCGTGATGTCCCGTACCGAAGGCCATTTGTGGGTTGATGACGATGTCATATTCCGCTTTGGGTACATTCTGGTGAAAAGTACTGTGGATTACACAGCGGTCTCCAATAATAATCGGTTGGAAGAAATTTTTTTCCCATTCCTCGTTCCAGTCCTTGTCTTCTGCTTCGGTAAATGTGTAGGTGATTTCCGTATCGGATAGAGGAAATTCGGCGATTACAGTTTTGATAGCGTTTTCATCACATACCGATTGTTGGATATATGCGGTCAGTCCGCCTTCGCATTCAACAAAACTCTCGAATCCCACTTCGCCTAGCACTGCAGTTAGTACGTCATTAACTGTTTCGGTACAAGGACTTGTATGGAACGTGAACTCAAAATACTTCATAGTTGTTTTATTTTCTGGTAAATAATATGCAAAGATACTACAAACCAAGTATAGAAAATCAAGTTTACTTGAATTTTATGCCAAGGTGCAATGTATCTTCTACTAAGATAGTTAGAAATAGGGATTTCCCTATTATCCTTTGGGGAAAATCTCCTTCGGACGAAAAATCTCTTCCTTATCTTTGTAATGTGAATAAGTTTAAGTAATTACATAAACCGAGATGATATGAAAAAGATTGTTTACTTCTTGCTATTTGCCTTGTGCCTACCGATAGGCTTGCTGGCACAAAGCGTTGATGACGACCTTTACTTCGTACCTTCCAAAGATAAACAGGAGAAGAAAGAAACTCCGGTTAAGAAGGAAACGAAACAACAGGTGACCAACATCTATACTTCACCGGGTACTACCGTAGTTGTTCAGGACCGTAAGGGAAAAACACGGGATGTGGATGAATATAATCGCCGTTACGATGCACGTGATAATGAGTTCGTAATGGACAATGATACCTTATATATAAAAGAAAAATCTAATCCGGATTTGGATGGAGAATGGGTGACCGGCGAATTTGACGGTACACAGGAAGATTATGAGTACGCAGAACGTATCATCCGTTTCCGTAATCCGCGTTTTGCTATTAGCATTAGCAGCCCGTTATATTGGGACGTAGTTTACGGACCGAATTCCTGGGACTGGAACGTATATACCGACGGCATGTATGCTTATGCGTTCCCGACGTTCAGTAACCCGCTTTGGTGGGATTGGCGTTATGGTTCTTACGGTTGGGGTTGGAATTATGGCTGGGGCTGGAATCGTCCTTACTACTCTTGGGGATATTACCCGGGTTCCTGGGGCGGCTGGTATGGTGGCTACTGGGGTGGTTGGTATGGTGGTGGCTATTGGGGACATCATCACTATTGGCACGGCGGTCCTAGCTGGGGCTGGGGTGGTGGAAGCCATTGGGCACGCAACACTTATACGGGTCGCCGTTCATATGCTCCTAGTAGATATAGTTCTTCTACTTCTCGTCGTTCAGATTATGGTCGTTCGCAAGTACGTAGGACTACTAGCGTACCTTCTGGAGGTCGTGTCTCAACGGGGCGAGTAGTTGGTTCAAGAAGTGAATCCATACGTTCTGGAGTATCTACTCGTTCAGATGTATCCTCCTCAAGAAGAAGTACATATACCCGTCCAAGTAGTACTCGTAGTAGTGGGACAAGTACTCGCACCTCTACTCGTGCTAGTTCTTATAATAGTTCCCGCGGAAGTAGTGCTCGTAGTTCATCTACATATTCTCCTTCTTCAAGAAGATCCAGTTCGACATATAATAGAGGTAGTTCTGCTTCTCCATCACGTACTTATTCGAGGGAAAGCACTCGTAGTAACTATAATAGTAACCGTTCTTCTTCATCTTCTAGAAGTTATTCTCCAGCCAGCAGTAGCAGTTCTCGTTCAAGTGGCGGTAGTTATTCAGGTGGCGGTAGTTCGTCCCGTTCAGGAGGCGGTTCTTCTAGTAGGAGTAGTAGAAGATAATTAGAAGATAGTATTAATATGATTAATTTAGATTATGAAGAAGATTATAACAGTAATATATACTTTATCTTTTGTGATAGGAGCCGTTAGTGCACAATCTGTATATGATGGTGTCAAAATAGCAGATAAAGATTTGAATGGTACAGCTCGTTTTGTAGGAATGGGTGGTGCGATGGGGGCATTAGGTGGAGATATAACTACAATGGGGACAAATCCTGCTGGTATTGGTATCTATCGGAGTAATGATGTAATGACTTCATTTAGTTATTCAGCTTATGGAATGGAGAGTAAATATGAAGGTCAAAAATCAACTATAGATAAGAATAGATGGTCGTTTGATAATATAGGAGTTGTTTTTGCTACTAAAATAGGTAATCAGACTCCATTACGTTATGTAAATTTTGGATTTAATTATAAGCGTTCTAAATCTTTTTATAAAAATATGTCGATGTCGGGGATGATGGGAGTAGTTGAGAATCCTAGTAATCCGGGATCTCCATATTATGTTTCTCAAACTAATTCTATGGCTTTACAGGCAACTGATGCAGAACGATATGTTTGGGATAATTCTAGGCAGCACTTGGATTTTGATAATGCAAATAGGATATTCTCAGATCCTGATGCTGGATGGCTTGGGGCTTTGGGGTATCAAGGAGGTCTGACAGAAAGAGATCGGATTGATAATGAACCAGATTTATATGTTCCTTTTCTGCCGGTAGAGCCTTCTTCTGTTTTTAATTCAAGAGAAAAGGGGGGAATTGATCAGTATGATTTTAATGTATCTTTTAATATAAATGATCGTGTATATTTAGGATTGACCATTGGGGCCTATGATGTGGATTATGATAAATATTCTGGGTATGATGAATCATATAAAAGAGGAGAAGGTTATTCTCTTGAAAGTTATAACAATATCTCAGGTTCTGGGTTTGATGTAAAAATGGGATTAATCCTTCGTCCATTTGAATATTCTCCATTTCGTATAGGTTTTGCAGTGCACACCCCAACTTTCTATAAGTTAACATATTCTACGAGTGCAATAGTAACCAATGATTATAGAGATGCAAATACTGATGAATTAAAACGTATAATTGTAGATACCTATGATTATGTAGGAGATATGAAGCGGGATTATCGATTGGTAACACCATGGAAATATAACGTTAGTTTAGGATATACTGTCGGAACTTCTTTAGCATTAGGTGCGGAATATGAATATGAAGATTATTCTACAATGAAATTTAAGTATTCAAGTAATGATGGCGGTGGGGATATGGAATTTGAGAATGCTGAAGTAAAGAACTGTTTGAAAGGTGAACATACATTCCGTATTGGAGCTGAGTATAAGGTAATTCCAGAGTTTGCTTTTCGTTTAGGATATAATTATAGTTCTGCTGTATTTAGAGATGAGGCTGTGAAATATATTCCTTCCAATTCTCTTATAACTGATACTGATTTTTCTAATAAGAGATCACAGAGTAATTATACATTAGGAATAGGATATAGAGGAAAAATGTTTTATGCAGATTTAGCTTATCAGTTGTCTACATATAAAGAGAACTTTTATCCATTTTATAATGAATTTGAGTTAACTCAAGGTGAGTGGACTATGGTAACTCCTCCGGCCACTAAAGTAACTAATACACGTAGTCAAGTACTATTAACCGTAGGTATGCGCTTCTAAACTAATTAAGAACAGTTTTCAATTTCAATAATAACTTTTGTGTGTGAAAAATCCCAGGAATGCTGAGTGTCTACGGCAGTTCCAGGGATTTTTATTTATGTTCGTTTTTACTTGTCTGCGTTATCTACGCAATGGAGTGTGTCCGTCAAAGATGACACGGTTGCGGGCGAACCTCATGACAATCGCATTTCCGGCACTTACTTCAACATCCTGATTTGCTACGATTTTTTGTTTTTCTCCCTCTATGGATACTTCTCCAATTACTTCTCCAGCTTTGATCGTTTCTTGTGGGATTAAGTTGGTTAATTCTCCGTCAGATACCTTTTTGATATTGATATCCTCGGCTTCCGCGCTCTTGTCCAACTCAACCTTTCCGTTAAAAATATCTTGAATACCTCTGTTTCTCAAACGAAGTTTGATACTTGCTTTACCGTTATACGGTCTGCCGTCCTCGTCAAGTAAGATGACGGGTACAGTCATTCGTTTGAACTTTAAGGCTACATTTTTAGTTCCGCGAATGGCTTGAGTTATTCCGAATAGATGTTCTTTTCCTCCCTTTATACTGCGGTAACGTTTTCCCAATGCTCTGGTAGCAGCTTCGTCAGTCAATTCGGGGTAATGAGCATAGAATGTAACAGATTCAACGTCTGTGTCTATCTCGTCCCATGTCTGACTATCTACGCCTAGGGCAAACGGAAGATAGTCTTGATTGGAAACTGACATTGAGATTACATCTCCAGTTGAGAAGCTATTCTTTACGGGAAGCGATAAAGCGGCACTGTTACGAGTAAGCAAGTCAGTGATGCTTTGGTTGTCGATAGAAGTAGAGAAGTCGATAGCTTCTTTACTGGGGTCTTGCAGGTTGTCTTGTTGTTGACAACCAAACAGGCATGCTGCTGTTAGAAAAACTAGAAGGTTTTTTCTTTTCATTTGCAGGGTTGTTAATTAGTTAATAATAAAAAAGAGAAATCTAATATTCTATTTTATCCTCTTTGGCTGCCCAAGCCTCAAAGGCGGTAATAGCTTCATTGGGTAGTAAAATTTCGGAGGGAAGTTTTCTGTCTTCTGGTTTCAGTTCCAGTTCGTCGTAGATAAAAGAATCGTCAAAACCGATATTTTTGGCGTCGGTTTTGTTGTTACCGTAGTACATCTTGTCCAGTCGTGCCCAATAAATAGCACCCAAGCACATGGGACAAGGTTCGCAGGAGGTGTATATCTCATATCCGCTAAGATCAAATGTTCCCAGTTTGGCGGCTGCGGCACGTATTGCACTAACTTCGGCATGTGCAGTAGGATCACAAGACGTTGTGACGCGGTTTACACCGGTAGCGACGATCACTCCTTCTTTGGTGGCGATAACAGCACCGAAAGGGCCTCCACCATTTTCGACATTTTCTTTTGAAAGCTCTATTGCTTTCCGCATTAGTTCTTCTTTAGTCATGGCAATAAAAAATATTGTTAGTTTTATCCTATTTACTTCTTTTCAGAAATAACATCTTTCTACAAAGATAGAAAAAACTAACAATATACCAAGGAACGATTTCCTTTAATTTTCTACCAGTACCAGCAGACGCCGAAAGAGAACGGATAAAGTTCGGGATCTTGAATACTGATAAAACGGTAGGAAATATCCGTTTAAAGCTTTCCGAGAATCTTGTCCATAACCCAGTTGGTCAGTGTGGCACTTTCACCGTCGCAGGAACAGATAGATTTACCTAATAGATGGTCTACCACCGCTTGGATAAGAGGCTGTTGTACATGTTCCGGGTTACCGATACAGATTTCTTCGCGTCCGCGTTCGGTATGCAGTCCGATAGGTTCGTAGGTGAAGACAGAAAAACAAATCATTCCTTTGTCTCCGATGATTTCTATACGATCCTCGCGGGCCGAGTCGTGCGCTACGAAACACCAGGAGCCGCTACCTACCAATCCGTTGTCGAACTGGAAGCAGGCACTTAAGGTATCTTCGGCGGGATAAAGTCCTCCGCGGTTGCTCTTGTAACCATTTGCTTCGAGAATGCAACCGAACATATCCTGCAATAAATCTATCTGATGCGGGGCAAGGTCGTAGAAGTAACCGCCTCCGGCAATGTCCGCTTGTACACGCCAGGGAAGATTTTCACGGTTATAGTCCAGGTCGCGTGGTGGCTGTGCGAAACGTATCTGTACATTGATAACGTTACCGATAGAACCGTTTTCTACAAGCTCTTTTACTTTTTGGAAGTACGGGAGATAACGTCGGTAGTAAGCAACGAAACAAGGAATGCCTGTTTCTTGCGAAATACGGTTGATACGGGTACACTCTTCGTATGTCTGTGCCATTGGCTTTTCAATGTATGCAGGCTTACCTGCTTTCATTGCCATAATAGCATAAGTAGCATGAGAAGAAGGAGGAGTGGCAATATATATAGCATTTACTTCCGGATCGTCTATCAGTTCCTGTGCGTCGTCATACCATTTCTTGATACCTCTTTCTTTGGCATAGGCTTTTGCCTTTGCACCGTCGCGACTCATTACAGCTACGACTTCCGAATGTTCTACTTTTTGGAAAGCAGGACCACTTTTCGTTTTGGTGACTTCGCCGCAACCGATGAATCCCCATTTAATTATCTTTTCACTCATAATTGTAATACCTATTGTGTCTGTTTTAACAAAGCCCAAAGATAAAACTATTTTTTGTCAAGAGCAACTTTATTGATTATAGTATTTTTTATAAATCTTTTGATATTCTGATTTCTTTTGGAACTTATCCAGCCACGTATTCAAACTATCGAGTAAAACGGGGGATTGCTTGCTGACTGCCCATGAGTAGAACTGTGTGAAGCTGATAGCCGTATTGATATCAATCTGCGACAAGGAATCCGCTACTGCCCGTGCAATGCTTTCGTCACAAACTGCATAGTCAATGTCTCCGTGTGCTACTAGTGAAATCAATTGTTCGGGGCCATATTTTTCTATTTCTTTTATGTAAATGGTGTCTCCGATTTCATTTCCTAAGTTCTGAATACGCAAGATAGAAGGCGAACCTTTTACGACATGAAGTGTCCGCCGGGCTAAATCCAGTTGGTTACGGATATAGAGTGAATCGTTTTCTCCATTCTCTTTGCGTTGAACCAGGACTTGTTTGTTGAGGACAATGGGAGAGGTGAGAAGCAGGGAATCTTTTAATTTGCTAGTCGCCAATATTCCATAAGCAATAACATCATAACGCCCTTCACTCAGTCCTTTCAGCCGTTCTTCGAAACTCATGACTGGGGTGATTTCTGCTTTCAGTCTTTTATCACGGGCAAAGGCCTGTATCAGTTCATAATGGAAGCCGGAGATAGTGTCACCGTCCACATAAAAACTGATTGAGTTGTATTCGGTAGCTACACGTAGTATTCCTTCTTTGGCAATGGCGGCATAATCACGCGGATGCCCTAAGGGTTTTTCTTGTTTTCCGCAATATCGGAAAGTGAAAATAAGTGCCAATATAATGATAACAGGCACTAAATATCTGAATAGTCTCAGTTTCGGGCGTGTCTCCATAAGCCATAAAGGTTTTGTTAATCATAGAAATTCCATGAAAGTCCGAATTTCAGGACGCGTGGATTGATAGGATAGTGAGGAGACAGAAAATAATCAGGTCTGCTTATTCCTTGGTTCACGTGATACATCATCACATAGAAACGTGTACGTTTCAGATGCAGGTTTGCATAGACATTCACAATCGGATAACCGCCTATCTCAACTTTGCCTTCTTCCGGTTGCAGGTAGAAATTTTGGATAGCCGGCATATAGGCGGGTGCATTGTATTTCGTGAAATATCGCACGTCGGCACCTAATTGCACGCTAAGCACTTTCTTTGCTAATTTAAACTGCATATAAAAGTTATGATACAAAGAAAGATCGGGCAAGGGCAGCACAGTCTGGTCACTGGATTTCTGCCAGGTTACTTCATTATCTAAATGGAAGATCCCGAGCTTGAAGTCCTGGTTGAGGCTTGCCGATAATACTTGAAGGCTTCCGCTTTTCTGTTCGGGCGTTGCCTGTTGGTTGAAATACGTATAGTTCTTGATGTTTTCGACTCCTGCTCTTAGCCGGGTTTTCCAGCGTGCAATACTTAGTTCCCCTTCGATACGTGTACGGAACTCCTTATCCATATCATTATCCCACATGAAATGTTTGGAATGGTAATGACGCATATAGAAAGGTGCAAGCTGGTTGCTGACCTCACCGCGGGCAATAAGGCTGACGGTATCTTTCCATAACGGGAAATTCAGGTCTATATCTCCTTTTACATTGAACTGTCCGATTGCTTTTCCTGCAAGTCCCACTTCACCGATTGCGTGATAGTGAAGAATATTCCCTTCCCGTTTGGATAACTCTCCTCCGACGAATATCTCGTTTTCATTGTATTTGTCGGGTAATGGTCCTCCGTCCTTATTCATCAGCGTATATTTACTGATTTTGTAAGAAGCGAATGCGGTCAATCCGGCTTTTGCATATTTGTTGAAACCTTCCAGTAAAGCGATGCCGATTGTATTCTTGATTCCTACATAAGTAGTACTGTCTCTTACGAACGCTTTATTGTCCTTATCAAAATATGTGTTCTGATAATATCCATCCGCTACTTCGTCATAAGAATTGAAGCCATGGCGTGCCCGTTCTACCTGAATGGTGTGTATAAAACTCGTCACCGGTACAAACTCCTGTTTGGCGGGAGTCGTGTCGTTTTCCGCCTGCGGAATGTCACGTTTGAATCCTAGATTATAACGTTGAGTCAGGAATACATAAAAGTCATGATTACGGTTGGTTGTTTCGCTCAATACAGTAGGAATGTTGGTTGATTCGTATTCCCTTCGTCCTTCGGCCATTTCCTCCGGAGCGGTGATATATCTGTCATCGGTGATACCTCCGTTTTCATTAGTCTTCAGATAGTTGTTACTGTATATTCCTTGCACCTGATATCTGTCTCCGATATAGCTGCCGAAAATTGCAGCGTTAAAGTATGCAGTATTCTGATTGTTGTAGTATCCCCGTCCGTATAAATAATCAATGTTGAAACCGAAGGCCAACTTCTTGTTTACGTTTACAGAGAAGTAGGATTTGAAACGTTCTTCTCCATTTACCTTATTACCGGCTTTATGATACGTCAGATTGGTATAGGGAACATTACTGTTCGTAAAATTAAATTCTGTGGGACGGACAAAGAAACTGGAAAAAGGTTCCATGAAAATGGTCGGCTCCGGATAACGGCGGTCAAAGAAGATGCGTGACATACGGGGCGACCCCATATTGGCGAGATAATTGTAATGTCCGGTGATTCCTTCCGTGAGATTCGTGTTCTGAAAGTGGTGATAGGCGGTGTCGGCAGGGATTATCGTCCGGTCGCCCAGCTGGTTTTTGATCCGCCACATATATAAGGTAGGTGGTAATCCCTTTACTTCAACGTTTGCACTATCCAGTCTGTCCGGAATCATTGCAGGGTCTACCTGGTTACCGTATTGGTCATATCCGTTTTCGTCGATTTGTTGACGACCAGGATTAAACTGTGCATGGACAGTTGTCAGCCCTACAACGGAAAGTAATATATATAATAGTAAGATTCGTCTCATAATTGGAGGCAAAGATACTTACTTTAATTGATTTAATGATAATGGATAATTGAAAATTATGTTGCATACGTACTATACGTAGCTAATAATTATCAATTATCCATTGCACATTATCTGTTAATTAAACCTCACGGATTAATTCCATACCTTTCTTGATTGCTTCTTCGTTCATCGGAATCAAGTGGTGATGGCGTTCCGGAAGAGTTTTCTTCAATCCCTTGATTACATTTTCCAATGTCACAATCGGGCGGAGTTTTAATAAACCGCCAAGTACAATCATGTTGAATGCTTTGGCGTTGTTCATCTCGTTGGCTGCGTCCATGGCATCGATACGATATACCTTGATATCCTTGCGGGTAGGAGGGTTGATAATTCCGTAACCGTCATAAATCAGGATACCACCGGGCTTCACCTTATTTTCAAACTTTTCGAGTGAAGGCTGGTTCAGAATGATAGCAGTATCATATTTACTCAAAATGGGTGAAGAAACCTTGTCGTCGCTTACAATTACTGTAACGTTGGCTGTTCCACCGCGTTGTTCAGGACCGTATGCCGGCATCCAGCTTACTTCTTTGCCTTCCATTAGCCCCGAATAAGCCAGGATCTTACCCATAGACAATACGCCTTGTCCACCGAATCCTGCTATAATTATTTCTTCTTTCATTGTTCTGTTGACTTTTAGCGTTATTCTTTATCTTTTAAATCACCTAGTGGATAGAATGGGAACATATGTTCTTCCATCCATTTGTTAGCCTTCTCCGGAGTCATCTTCCAGCCTGAGCTACAAGTAGAAACGATTTCCACTAAGTTAGAACCTTTACCGCTCATTGAATTCTCGAATGCTTTACGGATCGCTTTCTTCGCCTTACGAATCGCCGGTACGGATTGTACGGACTGGCGGGTTACGTAAGCTGTTCCTTCCAGTTGGGCAGCGATTTCGGTGATTTTCAGCGGATAACCGTGGAGCTCGACATCACGTCCGTAAGGACAAGTGGAACTTTTCATTCCCACCAGTGTAGTCGGCGCCATTTGTCCGCCGGTCATACCGTAGATTGCATTGTTGATAAAGATAATCGTGATATTCTCGCCACGGTTCAATGCGTGGATCGTTTCGGCTGTACCGATACAAGCCAAGTCACCGTCACCCTGGTATGTGAAAACGAGACGGTCCGGCCATAGGCGTTTCACGGCAGTTGCCACAGCAGGCGCACGTCCGTGTGCTGCTTCCTGCCAGTCAATGTCCAGATAATTGTAGGCGAAAACTGCACATCCTACCGGAGAGATTCCCACCGTTTTATCTTCTATGCCCATTTCCTCTATCACTTCGGCTATGAGCTTGTGTACCACGCCGTGACTGCAACCCGGGCAGTAGTGCATGGCATTATCGTTCATCAGAGTCGGTTTCTTGTAAACCAGATTCTCGGGTTTGATTATTTCTTCTTTAGTCATAACTTCTTCTCCTTATCTGTTGGTGAACCGTATAAAAAACTCCATTAGCTTGACAAAGATTGCCGCGCCGCATACGTAGATAAACATTTTAAAGTCTTCCTTTCCTACAACAAAGTAGGTGATAATAGCCGCAAGAGCCAATATCATAAAAAGGATGTTCAGTACGTTTCTTATTTTATCAGGATTCATCGTTTCGTTATTTGATTATTTTTTCTTCCAAAGCAGTTACAATCTCGTCCGGGTCGGGAACAATACCGCCGAGACGTCCGAAATGTTCTACCTTTACTTTACCGTTCACAGCCAGGCGGACATCTTCAATCATTTGTCCGGCATTCAGTTCTGTAACAAGCATACCCTTCACTTTGTCAGCGTAAGCAGCAATTGCTTTTGTCGGGAACGGCCATAATGTGATAGGACGGAGGATACCTACTTTGATACCTTTTTCGCGTGCCAGCTCCATGGCTTTTTGACCGATACGTGCCATTGAACCGAAAGCAATAATCAGATATTCTGCATCTTCGCAGTTTATTTCTTCGAAGCGTACTTCGTTCTTTTCAATTTCACGGTATTTAGCCTGGAAACGGAGATTGTTTATTTCCATAGCCTCCGGTTTCAGTTCCAGAGAAGTGATAATGTTCGGCTTACGGCCTTTAGCTTTTCCGGTAGCAGCCCATGGGCATTGTGCTATCACTTCTTCTTCCGTACGGCGTGGTTTCTGCGCCGGAAGAACCACTTTTTCCATCATTTGCCCGATCACACCGTCGGCGAGGATGATAGCCGGGTTACGGTATTTGAATGCCAGTTCGAATCCCAACGCAACGAAATCCGCCATTTCCTGTACGGACGCCGGAGCAAGAGCAATCAATTTGTAATCACCGTGGCCACCGCCTTTTACTGTCTGGAAATAATCTGCCTGACTCGGCTGGATAGTACCCAGTCCGGGACCGCCACGCATTACGTTGACAATCAGACAAGGAAGTTCGGCACCTGCGATGTAGGAGATTCCTTCCTGTTTCAGACTTACACCGGGACTTGAAGAAGACGTCAGCACCATTTTTCCGCTACCTGCGCCTCCATATACCATATTGATAGCTGCCACTTCACTTTCCGCCTGGAGTACTACCATGCCGGTTGTTTCCCACGGTTTCAGTTCGGCAAGCGTTTCCAACACTTCCGATTGGGGAGTAATAGGATAACCGAAGTAACCGTCCGCACCGCAACGGATAGCTGCATGGGCGATAGCTTCGTTTCCTTTCATTAATACAACTTCTTCTGCCATATTCTTTTCTTTTATTCTACTTTTACTTTATACACAGATATACATCCGTCCGGACAAACCGTTGCACACGAGCTACATCCGTTGCAGGTATCTTCTTTCACTTGCCAGGCATAGTTATAGCCTTTCATATTGACCTCTTTGTTGAGGGCGATTACATCGAGCGGACACGCCACTACGCACAGGTTGCATCCTTTGCAACGCTCCGTGTCGACTACGATTGCTCCTTTGATTTTTGCCATAATCTTTATTTATTACGTTATCTTTGAGTTCGATTACTGATTAAACATATCTTTTATTGATTGAACATATCCTTGTGGTAGAAGTTGAGGATATCTATTACCATTTTTCTTGCCTGAACGGCAGGACTTTCCGGATTGATATCAATGGCAAACTGGTAATTATCCAGTGCCTGTTTCCAATCTCCTTTTTTCCGGTAGGCATTTCCCCGTAAATAGTAAAGAGTATCTTTCTCTTTTTCGACAGAAGTGTCTTGGAGAAGCTGGTCCAATTGCTCAATCGCTGTGTCCACGTCCCCTTGATTGATAAGCTCTTTTAGGTTGTCTATTTGCTCCATTTCTTTCGTCTTTCGGGATTCTGAAACGCAAAGATAGTTTTTATTTATGTAAATGGGGCAAACGTGGACGGAAATTTGCAACGTTTTGAGTTTATTGCATATTAGATGAATAAATAATTAAAAGAGGTTTGATTGACCTGTATTTCACGTTTGGGGTGGTTGTAGGTCACAGTAGATTACAAAGGTACGGAAGAAAGTGAAGAGGTAAGGATGATATAAAGTTTTGATATGTCCTTGTATATATTGAAAGATACCGTATTTTTGTGCATATATTAAACTAAGATAGGTTATGCTGGATGTTATTCTGATTATAGTAAGCGCCCTCTGCATGATAGCCGGGTTGGCCGGCTGTGTGCTTCCGTTCCTCCCCGGTCCTCCCATAGCATATTTGGGACTGGTATTTCTTCATTTTACAGATAAGGTACACTATACTCCGACACAGTTGATAATCTGGCTGTTGATTGTAGCCGTGGTGCAGGTGTTGGACTACTTTACTCCGATGCTTGGCAGTAAGTATAGCGGTGGCAGTAAATGGGGAAATTGGGGATGTATAATCGGGACCCTTGTCGGACTTCTTTTCTTGCCTTGGGGTGTTATTCTCGGTCCGTTTCTGGGAGCAGTGATTGGTGAATTGCTTGGCAATAAAGAGTTCTCGCAAGCACTCAAATCAGGAGTAGGCTCATTAATCGGATTTATACTGGGCACTTTGTTGAAGTTTGTTGTCTGCGGTTACTTTTGCTATCAGTTTATCCTCGGATTTATCAAGTGATACTGATAGAAAAAACAGTGTTTTTGTACGCTAAGCGTTTCTTTTTCTACATCAAGTATGCAGTCAGTAATGAAAAGGACTTGACAAACGCATTTTTATGTTGTATATTTGTAGAAGTAACGTGCAGTAAAACTATAAATTAAAATTTGAAAATGAAAGGAAGTAATCCATATAAGCGTCTATATTTAATTATAATAAAGTGTAATATTACAACAGATGTCCTAGGTGATACTTCTGGAATTTAGGGTGTAACTAATCCCTTCAAAGGCTTAAGGCTGCAATCTATTACAGGTTTTGCAGCCTTTTTTGTTGTGTAAATTCTAATATAAGCTACTGCAATGCCTTTTGAAAGTTTATAATAAACTCTATACCCGTTTATAATAAACGATGAATGTTTTTATTATAAACTTAAAAAAAGTTTGTGTATGAAGGATAAACTATTTTCAATGGATTATGAAAGCGAAAAAACAAATGAATGTTTTGGGGATATTTAAGTGGTAAATATTGAATACATATTTCCCGGATATACGCTTGGATTATTCAAAAAAAATAGAGGCAGCTATTTTATTTGAGGTGATCCCCCGAATAATAATAGCTGCCTTATTTTGTAAGTCTTTTCAGGCTTATTTTATTGGAATCTTATTTATACGGTTCTGGTGGCGTCCCCCTTCAAACTGTGTGGAGAAGAACTCTGTCAGAATCATGTCCGCCTCTTCAGTACTGATGAAACGACCCGGCATTACCAGGATATTGGCGTCATTGTGCTGACGGGCGAGGTGCGCTATTTCTGCATTCCAGCAGAGTGCAGCACGAACTCCCTGATGTTTGTTCAGCGTCATATTGATTCCGTTTCCACTGCCGCAGATAGCGATACCGGGATAACATTCACCCGATTCTACTGCAAGGGCCAGCGGATGAGCATAGTCCGGATAGTCTACACTTGCGGTAGAGTTTGTTCCGAAGTCTTTGTAAGCCCAGCCTTTTGCTTCCAGCCAGCCGCGAACATATTCTTTCAGTTCAAAACCGGCGTGGTCGCATGCTAATCCGATTGTTTTCATTAGAGCATTGCTTTTACTTGGTTATATACGTTTTCAGCAGTAAATCCAAGTTTCTCATCCAATACTTTATAAGGAGCGGAGAAACCGAAAGATTCCAATCCCCAAACCTTACCGTGGCAACCTACCAGACCTTGAAGAGTGACAGGCAAACCGGCAGTCAGACCGAAGATTTTAGCTTCTGACGGAAGGATTGATTCCTGATATTCTTTAGGCTGGCTACGGAACAACCCTTCGGAAGGAGCAGATACGATACGTACCTTTATACCGTCTTTGCGAAGTAATTCAGTGCCGGCCACCAGTGTAGCAACTTCCGAACCGGAAGCTACCAGGATAACGTCCGGGTTCTCATCTGAACCAGCTACGATATAAGCACCCTTGGTGGCTTGTTCGTAATCAGTTCCAGCCGGAAGATTAGCGATGTTCTGACGAGAGAAAATCAATCCTGTCGGAGTAGACATATTTTCCATAGCCAGTTTCCATGCGATTGTGGTTTCTTCTACATCTGCCGGACGGAGTACCAACATAGAATTGTATCCCTTATGGTTTTTCAGTTTTTCCATTAAACGGATCTGTACTTCCTGTTCTACCGGTTCGTGAGTAGGACCGTCTTCACCCACACGGAATGCATCGTGTGTCCAGATGAATTTCACCGGTTGTTCCATCAGGGCAGCCATACGTACGGCAGGTTTCATGTAATCGGAGAATACGAAGAAGGTACCGCAAGCAGCGATAACACCCCCATGAAGTGACATACCGATACAGATACAAGCCATTGACAATTCGGATACACCGGCTTGGAAGAATGCCCCACTGAAATCACCTTTCTTGAAAGAATGTGTTTTCTTCAGGAAACCGTCCGTCTTGTCGGAGTTGGAAAGGTCGGCAGAAGCTACAATCATGTTTTCTACTTGTGTAGCAAGTGCTCCCAATACAGTTGCAGAGGCTGCGCGGGTTGCGCCACCTGCTTTTTGTTCGATAACAGACCAGTCTACTTTCGGAGCTTTTCCGGAGAAGAAAGCTTCCAGTTTGCAGGCCAGTTCAGGATTTGCTTTTGCCCATTCGGCTTTTACTGCATATCTTTCTGCTACGATTTTCTTCAGTTCTTCTGCACGTTTGGCATACAGTTCGGCTACTTCCGGGAAAATGACGAACGGGTTGGCCGGATCACCATTCAGGTTCTTGATTGTATTTACATAAGCGTCGCCACCGAGCGGAGCACCGTGAGTAGCACAGTTGGCTTCGTAGCTGCTGCCGTCTGCCTTACGTGCACCTTTACCCATTACAGTCTTACCGATAATCAGCGTCGGATGTTCTTTTTCAGCCTGTGCTTCTTTGATAGCGGCACGGATTTCGTCAGGATCGTTACCGTTGATGCTAAGTACGTTCCAGCCCCATGCTTCATATTTCATGGCAGTGTCTTCAACGGTCACATCTTTCGTTTCGGTAGAAAGCTGGATGTCGTTGGAGTCATAGAACATAATCAGATTGTCCAGACCCAGTGCACCGGCAATGCGTCCGGCACCTTGAGAAATTTCTTCCTGGATACCACCGTCGGAGATGTAAGCATAGATTGTCTGGTTCATCACCTCGTTGAACCGGGCTTTGAGGAATTTGGCAGCAATAGCGGCACCTACTGCGAAGGTGTGTCCCTGCCCCAACGGACCGGAAGTATTTTCTATACCGCGCATGATGTCTACTTCAGGATGTCCCGGAGTGGGGCTTCCCCATTGACGGAATTCTTTCAATTCATCCAATGTGAATTTACCTGTCAATGCCAATGTGGAATAGAGCATGGGAGACATGTGACCCGGATCGAGAAAGAAACGGTCACGTCCTTCCCAGCGGGGATTTTCAGGATCGTATACTAGAAACTCAGAAAAGAGTACATTTATAAAGTCAGCACCACCCATGGCACCACCCGGATGACCGGAATTGGCTTTTTCAACCATTGAAGCAGCGAGAATACGGATGTTATCCGCTGCACGATTCATAAGTTTATTATCGTTCATATCATTAAAAATTAATTGATTTCTGTCAGATTGTTGGCAAAGATAACTCTTTATGTGGATTTAACAATCCTAAAGTGCTATCTTTTTTATTACCAATTCAACAGTCTTTTTGTTTGTGGTACAATAAGTATTTGCCCTTAAATTACTGTAACTCTAATGTAACAATAGATTTAGCAGGAAGTTTCACCTTCATTGTGCCTTTATTGATTTTTACCTCTTTGAAGGGTGCCGGTTTTACAATATTAGGATTTTCAAAAGAATTGTGTTCAGTCAGATTTGCCGAAGTAAGGATTTCGCCGACTGCTTTTTCGCTTTTATATTTCCCGGATTAACCGTGATTTACGCCCGCTGGCTTTTAGCATCGATTTGACAAGCTTGCAAAATTAGCCCGCACAATTAGCGGGCGTTTTGCAAACTTGTTTGACTTTGGCAGAAAATTTTATTTGAATCTGACAGCTGCTTCCTCAATAGGCAATCCTGCCTTGTAGCTTTCGATGTATGCGTTAAAGCCGGCTACATCTTCGGGCGTAGGTGATACCTCGATACCCGCGTCGCCGGCAAATACATTTTCATCCAGAAAATCGGCAAGGGATTGTTTCTTTTCATTGTTCACAAGGTAAGAACCCAATAGGGCAATACCCCAGGCGCCGCCTTCACCGGCTGTTTCCATGACTGAAATCGGTGAGTTGATAGCTGCCGCAAGTATTCTTTGGCCTACTCCCTTTGTTCTGAATAGTCCTCCGTGTCCTGTAATTCTGTCTACTTTGACTTTTTCATCGTTGAACAGGATATCGTTGCCAATCTTGAGAACTCCGACCGAGGCATATAAATGAGTCCGCATAAAGTTTGCCAGGCTGAACTTATCATTTGCCGAACGTATAAACAATGGTCTTCCCTCGGCAAGTCCCGTTACAGGTTCTCCTGAAATGTAATTGTATGAGAGGAGACCTCCGCAGTCAGTATCACCTGTGAGGGCAATATTGTAGAGCTTGCTGTAAATCTCATCCATATTTACGGGGATACCCAGGAGTTCCTGATATTCTTTGAACAGGTTGACCCATGCGTTGAGGTCGGATGTACAGTTGTTGCAGTGTACCATGGCTACGAGGCTTCCGTCAGGAGTTGTAACCATGTCGATCATTTCGTAGGGTTTTGACAACTCTTTCTCCAATACAATCATGGAGAATGAGGAAGTACCTGCCGATACGTTTCCGGTACGCTGCTTGACTGCATTGGTTGCAACCATGCCGGTACCGGCATCTCCTTCCGGCGGACAGACCGGTATTCCTGCCTTCAAATGACCGGATATGTCGAGCTTTCTGCTGCCTTCCGGTGTAAGGACACCGGCGTTTTCGCCTGCCGACAGTACTTTGGGCAAAATATCCTCAAGTTTCCAGTTATATTCTTTAGGAGCAATCAGATTGTCGAACTTCTCCACCATTTCAGCAGAATAGTTGTTGGTAGCCGGGTCTATGGGGAGCATCCCCGATGCATCTCCTATGCCCAATACTTTTTCACCTGTTATTTGCCAATGTACATAACCTGCAAGGGTTGTCAGGAATTTGATGTCTTTGACATGCGTTTCGTTGTTCAGGATAGCTTGGTACAAGTGGGAAATGCTCCACCTCAGAGGGATGTTATAGACAAATAGCTCCGATAGTTCTGCTGCCGCCCGGCCTGTATTGGTGTTTCTCCAAGTACGGAAAGGCACGAGAATTTCCTCTTTCTCGTTGAATGGCATATAACCATGCATCATGGCACTGACGCCGATAGCCGCCAGACTCTCGATTTCTATGCCGTCATATAACTTCTTCACATTCGAACGAAGGTCAGCGTAGCAATCTTGCAATCCGGACCAAATGGATTCAATACTGTACGTCCAAAGCCCGTCGACTAACTGATTTTCCCAAGTGTGGCTGCCTTGGGCAATAGGCCTGTTTTCCCGGTCTATCAGAACTGCTTTGATTCGTGTTGAACCGAGCTCTATACCCAGAATGGCTTTGCCTGTTTCTATTGTTGATTTAGCATCTAATTTCATGTCGAAATCACTATTTAAGGTTTAGCAAAGTGCTTTATTCAACATATAATAAACCTCATTCATGCGCAGTTCTTTCTTGAAGCAGCTGATTGTGGTATCTTTGTTGATATGTACCATTTCAATCCCTGCGATCTCAGCATAATCTTCCCAATATTCGGCTGTCAGGTCGTAAGAGAAGCAAGAGTGGTGAGTTCCACCGGCGAGAATCCATGCACCTGCACCTACTTCAAAGTCGGGCATCGGAATCCAAAGTGCGGAAGCAACCGGTAATTTAGGAAGCGGTTTCGGTTCGATGCATTCCACATCGTTTACAATCAGGCGGAAACGGTTGCCCAGATCCACTACGGTAGCAGTACATCCTGTACCTACTTTTGAGGTGAATACAAGGCGGGCAGTCTGGCTCTTGCGGATACCTATGCCGAGGAAGTGTACTTCCAGACGCGGTCTGTTGGCTGCGATGAGCGGACAAACTTCCAACATGTGCGATTGCAGGATAGAACTTTGGGCACCGTCGAAATTCAATGTATAGTCTTCGAGGAAAGAACATCCCTTCGGAAGTCCCTGATTCATCACCCATACGGTACGATAAAGAGCAGCCGATTTCCAGTCACCTTCAGCGCCGAATCCATAACCTTCTGCCATAAGGCGTTGAGAAGCCAGTCCCGGGATTTGGTCGAAACCATTATGTTCCAGGTCGCCCAAGTCGTCAAAGTTGGTAGTGAAGCCTTTGGCCCCTTTAGCTTTCAGGATAGCGCGGAGAGCTAATTCTGCTTTTGCGGCGTTCCATACTTTCTGATAAGCTTTCGTCGATTTGTCTTCCAGAGAAGATTCATGATCGTATTCCTTGAAATACGTCGCTACCAATGCATCCACATCAGCGGCTTTGATTTCTTTGTGGTATTCCATTAGTTCGCTTACCGGACAATAGTCTACGTGATAACCCATACGTTGCTCGGCTTCTACCTTGTCTCCGTCGGTTACAGCCACATTATTCATCTGGTCGCCGAAACGGATAATCAGCATGTCCTGTGAATCTGCCCAGCCTGCACATACACGCATCCAGACAGCGATCTTGTGCAGCGTGTTTTCGTCTTTCCAGTAACCTACCACCACTTTACGGCGGATACGCATACGGGTGCAGATATGGCCGAATTCGCGGTCACCGTGAGCCGATTGGTTCAAGTTCATGAAGTCCATATCCATTGTGTCCCAGGGGATCTCCTTATTGAACTGAGTATGCAGGTGCATCAACGGTTTCTTCAACTGTTGCAAACCGTGAATCCACATTTTTGCCGGAGAGAAAGTATGCATCCATGTGATGACACCAATACATTTTTCATCATTATTGGCTGCTTTGAAAACAGTCTCCACTTCTTTAGAAGAATTGGCTGTTCCTTTATACACTACTTTTACAGGTAGTTTACCGGATTCATTCAATCCATTTACCATTTCGTTAGAATGTGCGTCTACTGCGATTACTGCGTCACCTCCGTACAAAAGCTGTGCTCCTGTTACGAACCATACTTCATATTGATCAAATGCGTTCATATCTCTATTTAATTTTTAAGTTATAATTTTAGTTGTTTTATTGTCCGTAATATGCATTCGGACCATGCTTGCGGCTGAAATGCTTTTCTATCAGCAGCGGGTTCATTGTTAAATTCGGATTTACGGTATAAGCGATACTTGCCATTTTGGCTACTTGCTCCATAACTACCGCGTTGTGTACTGCATCCTGTGCGTTTTTTCCCCAGGAGAAAGGACCGTGGTTTTTGACCAGTACTCCCGGTGTATGTACGGGATTCAATCCTTCAAAACGTTTCACAATAACATTTCCGGTTTCCAGTTCGTAGGCCCCTTTTACTTCTGCTTCCGTCATATCGGCCGTACAGGGTATAGCGTCGTGGAAATAATCGGCATGAGTTGTTCCGATATTCGGAATGTCGCATCCGGCTTGTGCCCATGCGGTAGCATAAGTAGAGTGGGTGTGTACGACTCCTCCGATTTCCGGGAATGCTTTGTAAAGTACTACGTGAGTAGGGGTATCGGAGGAAGGCTTCAGCCGCCCTTCGACGACTTTGCCTTCCAAATCCACTACTACCATATCTTCTGCTTTCATATCATCATAACTTACGCCACTGGGCTTGATTACTACCAGTCCCGTTTCACGGTCGATAGCAGAAACATTGCCCCAGGTGAAGATGACTAATCCATGTTTTACCAACTCAAGATTGGCATGAAATACTTTTTCTTTTAGTTCTTCCAGCATATTGATTATAATTTGAATTTCGGGTCTTTGCGATATGCCCTGCTGTTAAACTTATACAAGGCGGCACCACGTTTGGAACCCAGTTTGTCAATTTTATCAGTCTTTTCTATATAATCCATTTCGGCAACACGTTTGCGGAAATTCCGCTTGTCCATTGCTTCACCGTAAATGGCCTCGTATAAGCTTTGCAGTTGGGATAACGTAAAGAGTTTCGGTAGCAGATTGAACCCGATCGGCTCTACCGATGCTTTCTGTTGCATCAGTTTCCGTGCTTTCTCCACCATTTGCGGGTGGTCGAAGATTAATTCCGGAAGTTCGTTGATGTTCACCCAATAGGCATTGTGCTTCTGAACCAGTTTGCGGTCATACTCATTGATGTTGATTAATGCATAGTAAGCAACAGAGATAACCCGTTCTCCCGGATCGCGGTCAATGGCTCCGAAGGTTCCCACTTGTTCCATATATACATTCTCTAATCCCGTAAGTTCTGCCAATACACGCTTGGCTGCGTCGTCCACGCTTTCGTCTTTTTGTACGAATCCTCCCATTAATGACCATTCGCCCATTGCCGGTTCGAAGTTTCTTTTCAGCAGTAACAGGCTTATTTCGCCTTCGCTAAAACCAAAGATAATGCAGTCGATACCGATGTAGAAGGTCGGATTTGAGCTATAATAGTTATTCATTGTTTTGTTGATATGAGTTTTTATTTAATTACCAGAAATACCAGTAGAATGCCCCCGTGATAGCCAGGATGATCACCGTGTGGATAATATCCCAGTGATTCCAGCTTGCACGTGTGGAAGCCTTTTGTTCTTTAGTAGCTGTACCGAATACCAGTCCCTGAATCTTTTCGGCAGTGGGAGCTTCTGTTGCCAGACTGACTACAATCACAACGATAATGCAGAACAGGAACATCCAACCGCAGAAGAACAGCCAGTTCATATCATAGAACAAATATTTGAATGTAGAATCTGCCACTTCACCTGCATTGCTGTAATATACCTTTGCACCGAGACGGGTCAGACCGATCACCATACCGGAAATCAATCCCCACATACCTCCTTGCGCAGAAGTACGTTTCCAGCAGATGCCCAGTAAGAAGGCAGCGGCAATGCCCGGAGCCAATACTGATTGAACGTCTTGCAAGTAGGTATAAAGTACATCGCCTACGCTACGCATGATAGGAATCCAGAGGATACCCAGGATAACGATTACCACAGTAGCAACCTGTCCGATACCGACCAGTTTCTTTTCCGAAGTCTGCGGTCTGAAACGTTTGTAGAAGTCGATAGTAAACAACATCGCTGACGAATTGAACAAAGAAGCCAGAGAACTCATCAAAGCAGCCAGAATACCACATACCACCAGACCTTTCACACCGGCAGGAAGTAATTTGGCTACCAATGTCGGGAATGCAGCGTCGGCATTTGCGGTTCCGTTTTCGAACATCGGAAGAAAACCTTCACCACCGGCACCGATATATTTCTGGTGTAATGCGAACGCAATCATACCCGGAATCAGGAACAGAAATACAGGCAACAGTTTCAGGTAAGCACCGAAGATAGTACCACGGCGGGCTTCCATTTCGTTCTTTCCGGAGAGCACGCGCTGTACGATAAACTGGTCAGTGCACCAGTACCAGAAACCGATAATGGCAGAACCGATCAAAGCACCCAGCCAGGGGAAATTCGCGTCATCATTGCTACGGATCAAGTTTGTCATTGTATCACCGTAATCATTAACGGTAACTGCTCCGCAAACTCTCATCATTTCGTCCCAACCGCCTAATTCCTTAAAACCGAGAACAAGTATGATTAATGAACCCAACAATAGGATAGGGGTTTGAAGAACGGAAGTATAAAGTACCGATTTCATACCTCCGAAGATCGTATAGAGTGCGGTCAATACCACCAGCCCTATGGCAGCAATCCAGAAAAAGTCGATACCCCACAATTCTTTGATACCAAATACCTGTTGGAATACCAGGCCTCCGGCATATACCGTAACAGCTACCTTAGTCAACACATAACTAACCAAAGAGATAACCGACAAGATTGTACGTGATTGGGGATTGTAACGGCGTTCCAGAAATTCCGGCATGGTATATACCATGCTTCTTGTGTAGAAAGGAACGAATACCCACCCCAGAATCAAAATCATCCAACCTTGAATTTCCCAGTGTGCCATAGCCATACCACTTGAGGCTCCGGCTCCGGCCAGACCGATCAAGTGTTCCGAACCGATGTTTGATGCGAAAATAGAGGCACCGATCGCGAGCCATGTTGCGTCGCGTCCACCCAAAAAATAATCTGCCGAGTCATTCTGCTTTTGTCTGACTACCCAAACTATAATACCGATAAGAGCCAGAAAAAAGACTCCGATTACTAGCCAATCTAATGCTTCCACAATAAATCTGATTTATAAGTTAATATTATTTCTCTACGGAAAATTTGAAAATACATTCACTGTTATAAGTTTGTCCCGGGAGGAAATTGTCTGTATAGGCCTGAATACCCGGTTCGTTGGTGTATACTTCTACTGTGATACCGCTTTCCGGGGAAGTCAGCTCGGAAGCCGGCTTGTTATTGCGTGCAACTAGCATTAGCACGGCAATTCCTGCAAGTAAGAAATGTTTTTTCATGGTTTTATTTTTAATGTAAATGAGATACTTATCTTGTTTTGGGTGTAAAAGTAACACTTTGGTTTGGTGTATCAAATACACTCTTGTATGTTGTGCAGCATAAAAGGTATTTTTTATATGAATTCGTATTATAAATGACGTGTCATAGCTAGGAAATCATGCAAATGAATGGAAATTGGTCCTTTTTGACTGATAAACGCCTGTTAATGGTGGGATCGGGCAAAGAGTGAATTAGGATTCTGATTATCTTTGCATTCATAACTAGATATAATTTTTTTATTAAGAACCATGAGAAGATACACAGAAATCTTGGCTGTATTAGCCTTGTCTGCCGGAATGGCACTTCATGCGCAAACCAATGAAATGGTGATTCAAACCCGAAAGTTGGGAGCAGAAATCCAACCTACCATGTACGGGCTCTTTTTTGAGGATATTAATTATGCTGCTGACGGCGGACTTTATGCCGAATTGGTCAAGAACCGTTCATTCGAGTTCCCCCAACACCTAATGGGGTGGAAGACTTATGGAAAAGTAACATTGCAGGATGACGGCCCTTTTGAACGCAATCCTCATTATGTACGCCTTTCCGACCCGGGACATGGGCATAAACATACCGGACTTGACAACGAAGGTTTCTTCGGTGTCGGCGTCAAAGAAGGAGAGGAGTATCGTTTCTCCGTCTGGGCACGATTGCCACAGGGAGGTACGAAAGCAACATTACGTATTGAATTGGTCGATACCAAATCAATGGGCGAGCACCAGGCTTTTGCCACACAGAGTCTTGCAATTGATTCAAAAGAATGGAAAAAATATCAGATAATTCTGAAACCCGGTGCCACAAATCCTAAAGCAGTGCTCCGTATTTTCCTTACCTCTAAAGGAACCGTAGATTTGGAACACATTTCTCTTTTTCCGGTAGATACCTGGAAAGGGCATGAAAACGGACTTCGTAAAGATCTGGCCCAAGCGTTGGCAGATATTCATCCGGGAGTCTTCCGTTTCCCCGGCGGTTGTATTGTGGAAGGGACGGATTTGGCAACCCGTTATGACTGGAAGAAGTCGGTAGGTCCGGTAGAGAATCGTCCTTTGAATGAGAATCGCTGGCAATATACGTTTACCCACCGTTTCTTCCCTGATTATTACCAAAGCTACGGATTGGGATTTTATGAATACTTCCTGTTGTCCGAGGAAATGGGGGCGGCACCGCTTCCTATTTTGAATTGCGGATTGTCCTGTCAATATCAGAATAGTGACCCGAAGGCTCATGTCGCTGTTTGCGACTTGGATAGTTATATTCAGGATGCGCTCGACCTTATAGAATTTGCCAATGGTGATATAAATACAACTTGGGGAAAAGTACGTGCCGATATGGGACATCCGGCGCCTTTCAATCTGGAATTTATCGGTATTGGGAACGAACAGTGGGGAGAAGAGTACCCCGAACGCCTCGAACCGTTTATCAAAGCTATTCGCAAAGTTCATCCGGAAATCAAGATTGTAGGAAGTTCCGGCCCGAATTCCGAAGGAAAAGACTTTGATTACCTATGGCCTGAAATGAAGCGTCTGAAAGCCGATTTGGTAGACGAACATTTTTATCGGCCCGAAAGCTGGTTTCTGGCTCAGGGGGCGCGTTATGATAATTACGACCGTAAGGGGCCGAAAGTCTTTGCCGGCGAATATGCCTGCCACGGAAAGGGCAAGAAATGGAATCATTTCAATGCTGCTCTGCTTGAAGCCGCTTTTATGACCGGATTGGAGCGTAACGCAGATATTGTGCATATGGCTACCTATGCTCCTCTTTTCGCCCATGTGGAAGGTTGGCAGTGGCGCCCGGATATGATCTGGTTTGACAACCTGAATTCCGTGCGTACTGTAAGCTATTATGTACAGCAACTGTATGCTCAAAATAAAGGAACTAATGTGCTTCCGCTTACCATGAACAAGAAAAGTGTGACAGGAGCCGAAGGGCAGAATGGGCTTTTTGCCAGTGCCGTATACGATAAGGACAAGAATGAACTGATTGTAAAGGTTGCCAATACTTCAAATACTGCCCAGTCAATCTCTTTGAACTTTGCCGGATTGAAGAAACAAGACGTATTATCGAATGGCCGCTGCATCAAGCTTCGTTCACTTGATTTGGATAAGGATAATACGCTTGAACAACCTTTTGCCATCACTCCTCAAGAAACTGCGGTGTCTGTTGAAGGTCATGTGTTTACAACCGAGCAGGAACCGAATACTTTTGCTGTTTATAAATTTACAAAGAAATGACGATAAGGTTTGTTAGATAATAGATTTAAGTCTTAATTGTTAATTGAAAAGAAAGGGCGGCTTCCGTAATGGAAACCGCCCTTCTTGATTATTTATATTGGATAATTTCTTATTCCAATCTGCGTGAACCGTCACCGATTACCACGTCATACACTTTCGGGCTTCTGCCGAATTTAGCTTTGAATGCTTCTTTTGTCTTTTCAACGAAGTTGTCATACAATTCGTCTTTAACAAGGTTGATAGTACAACCGCCGAATCCGCCACCCATAACGCGTGAACCGGTTACACCGTATTCTTTAGCGCAGTCGTTCAGGAAGTCGAGTTCTTCACAGCTTACTTCGTACAGCTTGCTCATGCCGTGATGAGTTTCGTACATCTTCTGACCTACAGTTTCGTAATCATCTTTCTCCAGAGCATCGCAAACATCGAGTACGCGTTGGATTTCTTCGATTACGTATTCTGCACGCATATAATCTTCATCGCTGATGTCAGCCTTAGCTTCTTCCAACATTTCCATAGTACAGTCGCGCAGGAATTCAACGTGCGGATGTTTCTTCTGGATAGCGGCAACAGCAGCTTCGCAGCTCTGGCGGCGTTTGTTGTAAGCAGAAGAAGCCAGTTCGTGTTTAACAACTGAATCCATTAAAACCAGACGATAGCCTTCCGGGTGGAATGGGAAATACTGATATTCCAGTGAACGGCAATCCAGACGGATCAAGCTGCCTGCTTTACCGAATACGGAAGCAAACTGGTCCATGATACCGCAGTTCACACCACAGTAATTGTGTTCAGTAGCCTGACCCACTTTAGCCAGTTCGAACTTATCAATCTTGTTTTCACCGAACAGTTCGTTCAATGCAAAAGCATACGTACTTTCCAAGGCAGCAGAAGAAGACATACCTGCACCCAGAGGCACATCACCGGAGAAAGCAGTATTGAATCCTTTTACGTCTACGCCGCGTTTAATCATTTCACGGCATACACCGAAGATATATCTTGCCCAGCTTGCGCGTGGAGCGTCTTCTTCGTTCAGACCGAATTCTACATAATCTTTCAAGTCGATAGAATAAGCTCTTACTTTATCAGTACCGTTCGGTTTGATTTCGGCAATCATACCTTTGTCTACTGCACCCGGAAATACGAATCCGCCGTTGTAGTCAGTGTGTTCGCCAATCAGGTTAATACGTCCCGGAGAGGCATATATAAATCCTGTAGTACCATCGAAATGTTTAATGAAGCGACTTCTTACGTGTTCTATATCCATGATAATTTAATTTTATAAGGTGAATAAATTGAGTTCAGTAATAGATTATTCTACCGGAATATCTTTATTGACATTTTTGCAACCTACCAGACCGTAGTACAGCAAATATGCCAAAGCAGCAATGATTACCCAGTAACTTGGCATGAAACCGGCAACATCAGCTACCCAGCCCTGAAGTACAGGCAGGATACCTCCACCGCAAACCAGTACCATAAACAGACCGGAAGCAGCAGCAAGATATTTACCCAATCCTTCTACAGCAAGGTTGAAGATACCACCCCACATGATAGAAGTACAGAAACCGACTAATACCAAGTACATTGCGTTGATAGGAACTTCGGCAAAACCGAATGACAAACCGCCTGTCTCACCTTGTTGGAGTACGGGCAAGTTAACCAATGTTTCTGTGGAGGAGAAGATAGCAAGGAATACTAAAATTAATCCCAGAGCAGATGTAAAAGTAAGCATCGCTTTACTGGAGATTTTAGCGCCAAGTGAAGCACCTGCCAGACGGCCGACCAACATCAGGAACCAATAAGTTCCTACCACGAAACCGGAGATAGTAGAAGCAATGCCGGCACCGCCTTTTTCTACAGGGTCGGTAAGGAACAGGTTCAGAGTACCCGGTACACCTACTTCAATACCTACGTATACAAAGATAGCGATAGCACCTAATACAAAGTGGCGGAACTTCAAAGCACCTTTCATCAATGTGCTGATCGGTTCTGTTGTGGTAGCAGCATTCGGTTCCGGAATACGTACAAATAAAAGTACGAAGAATGCGAAAGCAAACACGGCCATTGCTGTATACATTACAGGGAAAATCTGGGAAATAGTAGCTTTTTCGATAGAACCGGCGATCAGGATACCAACGAACATCGGAGTAATGGTAGCCATTACAGAGTTGAAAGAGCCACCCACCTGGATAAGTTGGTTACCTTTGTTACCTTCACCACCCAATTTGTTCAACATCGGGTTTACTACAGTGTTGAGCAAACACATAGAGAAACCTGCAACGAATGCACCGATCAAATAAACGGCGAAAGCCATTTCCGGGCTTGAATGGCCGGATAAGAACTGGATACCTACGCCTACAAAACCGATAGCTACTGCGATCAGTGCAGTCTTCTTATATCCAACGCGTTGCAACAAGATGCCGCTCGGAATACCCATTACTGCATACGCGATGAAGTTTCCGAAGTTTCCCAGCATACCTAGTGCGTTCGATACGTCGAACTGGTTTTTCAACACGATACCCATAGGAGCAGCGAGGTTGGTAACAAATGAAATCATACCGAAAAGGAAAATCATCGTAATGATTGCAATGATTTTTCCATTCTTTTTTTCTTGTGTCATGGTTCAAAAAAAATGTTAGTTTATAAAATTAGGTTAGTTATTTTTTAGTTGTTATTCTTCTACATCAAATTTGTAAACTGTGATTTGTTGGTATTCATCACCCGGCAGCAGGGTAGCCGACGGGAAATGCGGTTTGTTCGGAGTATCCGGGAAACATTGTGCTTCAAAACAGATAGCGCTTCTTGCCGGGAATGTAGCGCCGTGTGCGCCTTCGAATCCGTTCAGCCAGTTGCCTGTATAAAGTTGCACGCCTGCTTCGGTTGTGTATACTTCCATGATACGGCCGCTTTCAGGATCTTTGCAGGTAGCGGCGAGGTCGAGCGAACCGCTTTCTGTTTTGTTCAATACGTAGCAGTGGTCGTATCCGGCACCGAATATCAATTGTTGGAATTTATCGTCGATACGTTCGCCTACGGTATGCGGAGTGCGGAAGTCCATAGGGGTTCCTTCCACTTTGGCGATTTCTCCGGTTGGGATAGAAACTTCATCGATAGGTGTATAGAAATCAGCGTTGATAGTAACGATGTTGTTGTTGACGGTAGGAGTCGGATTGGAGATGCCGGCGAGGTTGAAGAAACCGTGGTTAGTGAGGTTTACAACCGTTGCTTTGTCAGTAGTGGCGCGGTATTCGATAGTCAGTGCATTCACTTCATTTTCCAGTCGGTAGGTCATTTCTACTTCCAGATTACCGGGGAATCCCTCTTCGCCGTCGGCAGAAACATAATTGAATTGCACGGTGCTTTCATCAATCTGGATAGCGTCCCATACACGGGCGTGGAAACCGGTAGGTCCTCCGTGCAAGGAGTTAGGGCCGTTGTTGATTGTGAGTTCATGTTCTTCGCCGAACAAGGTGAATTTTCCTTTGGCGATACGGTTGCCATAACGTCCGATAGTTGTACTCAGGAAAGGTTCCGGGCTGTTGATTACATGGTCAATGCTGTCGTGTCCGAGAATCACATTAGCATACTTACCGTTTTTGTCCGGTACCATAATCGAAAGAATGGCGCACCCGTAATTCGTTACGGCCACTTCCATTCCCTTTTTGTTTTTAAGGATAAATAAATCTGTTTTTTTATCATTTATATCCTTTTGAAAATCTTTCCGGCTGAGCCCTGAAAGATTTCCCTCTGTTGGGAATGTGTTATTCATGTCTGGTATTATTAAAATTTTCCTGCAAATAAAGGCAAATTCTTTCTTACTCACAAATTATTCGGACTAAATATAGCAGGTGCTTTAGGAAAGTTTAGCGTTATTACTTTAATGTTCCTATTCTTTTTGGTATGTTTTTTTTCAAAAAGATTTTTATCGTCCTTTTCTTAAAACTAAACTATTTTTTGTATGTTTGCTCCCGGATTCATGCAATCCGAGCGAATTTAATCTAAGTTTATAACAAGAAAAACAAAAATGTATCCATTAAAATTCGAACCAATTCTGAAGCAGACGCTTTGGGGGGGCGACAAAATTATTCCGTTCAAGCATTTGAATTCAGACTTGAAAGGAGTAGGAGAAAGCTGGGAAATTTCCGGCGTTGAGGACAATGAATCCGTAGTGGCCAATGGCCCGGATAAAGGTTTAACCCTTGCCGACATGGTGAGAAGGTATCGCGAGGAACTGGTAGGTGAAGCGAATTATGCCCGTTTCGGAAACAAATTTCCATTACTCATTAAGTTTATTGATGCCAAGCAGGATTTGTCCATTCAGGTACACCCGGCCGATGACCTTGCGAAAAAACGTCACAACTCAATGGGTAAAACAGAAATGTGGTATGTGGTAGATGCTGACAAAGGAGCTAAATTGCGTTCGGGATTTTCTGAACAGATTACTCCGAAAGAATATAAAGAACGCGTATTGAACAATACGATTACCGATGTGCTGCAAGAGTACGAGATTCATCCGGGAGATGTTTTCTTCCTTCCTGCGGGACGTGTACACAGCATTGGTGCGGGGGCGTTCATCGCTGAAATTCAGCAAACTTCCGACATCACTTACCGTATCTACGACTTCAACCGTAAAGATGCGAACGGCAAAACACGTGAACTCCACACCGATTTGGCCCGTGAAGCTATTAACTACGAAGTATTGGATGATTATCGTACCAAATACGAACCGTTGAAGGATGAACCGGTAGAGTTGGTTGCCTGCCCTTATTTCACCACTTCTTTGTATGACATGACCGAAGAAATCAGTTGTGACTATTCGGAACTCGATTCATTCGTTATTTTTATTTGCATGGAAGGCTCATGCAAAATAGTGGACAATGAAGGCAACGAACTGACAGTAAATGCCGGAGAGTCTATTTTGCTCCCCGCTACCACTCAGGATATTACTATTACTCCTGAAAGTGCAAACGTGAAGTTGCTGGAGACTTACGTATAAAAGGATATTTCAGCTTCATTGAGATGAAGCTGTTACTTCGACAAGCATAAGGCTTCCACGGGTTGGAAGCCTTTTTTATAATATCTCATATTTCGGAAGAATTTTAGAAAGCTGTGCTTCATGACTGCTAAAGCATAGCTTTACAATCTCTAAAGCTATGCTTTAGCAGTTAAATAACGCCGCTTCATTTTGCAGACATAAATACAGTAAATACACCTTTTCAGGCTTTTCCACATACACACACACGCATGTATATAATAATGAGTTCTTCTTCAAATTACCACTAAATTTGAAGAAGAACCTAATAATGTAACTTAAAGTTCAGTTTCCAAAATACTTATGTCAAGTATCTATTTTCTATAATAGCTAAAAATTCGGAATAACTTGTTTGAAGGGTAATAGACAACGGTTGTTATGAGTTTCCGCCGTTTTATTCGTTTTTTCTATATTACTATAACATGTGTGCGTGTGTAGGGGAAGGCCTGAAAAAGTGTACTTACTGTACTCGCTCACATTGAAATGTGTTACTGAAGTATATACTTCTACTTAATGAGAAGATCGAATTATCTTAAATTCCTGAAATACGTGCGCACCTTCCTCATAACTTTGACCCCCAACATCACACCGTCGAATATAGCCATGCCCGTATTGAATGAACGCATGATAGCATCTGCCTTGTTGTTAGCCGGAGCAATGGGGGCAAATATCTCGCGTGTTGTGGCTGTCATTGCTTTTTTCTGGGCATGTATCTCATTCAAAAGCTTCTTTTTGCGTAGGGATATTTCTTCTAATGTGAATTTCTGTGGTGTTTGCGCACTCATAATTTATTTATTTGAATCAGTTAAAAATAAATTGGCAAGGAAGTTCACCATAGGAGATATGATGAGTTGCTTGCGGAAAATAATAACAAGAGCGATGAGCAGAACGTTGATGCCTGCTATAATGGCAAAACTTGCCATAAGGCCGCCTACCAATGGTTCTAATACATAAGCCAGAGCAAAAAGCAGGTAAAACAGGGCTACCATGCCTAAGATGATAAGTACTAATACCATGATTAACGTTGAAAACAGGATAGTCAGTTTTTCCGTTAACTCTAATTTGGTGTATTCTTTTTGAAGTTCTAAATATTTCTTGAACTCGAAAAATAACTGCTGAAAATTCTCAATACTTTTATCGTCTGCAAACATGGTCGCTCTGTTTTAAATCCTTGGTTACTCACTTACTCTGCTATTTCTCCTTTCATTTCGGCTGCAATCTCGTCCACGAGATTTTCCATTTCACTACGGTTGAGCTTAATCCCTTTTTTACGAAGAATCTCGGCGATCTTGTGACGGGTATCTTCTCCTTTTTCAGGAGCAAATAGAATACCAAGGGCTGCGCCTACGGCTGCACCACCCAAAAAAGCTGCTAAAACATTCAATCCTTTCATAATGTATAATGTTTAAAATGATTATGATACAACAAATATAACATTTTTCTTCTAAGGTTGTTCAGTAAAACTAAAAAAAGTGCATAGTTTTATATTTCTTTTTTTCTTTTATGGTTTAATCTTATTTAACGGACTTTGGAGACTAACCAATGGAAGTTAAGGCGTACTTTTGTCATTCAGTATTTATAATTTAAACATAATGGAAATAAAAACTGTTTTAATTACTGGCGCAACTAGCGGAATTGGTAAAGCTTGTGCCTGTAAGTTTGCCAAAGAAGGTTGGAATTTGATTTTGAATGCCCGTGATACTTCAAAGTTGGAGAAGCTGATATATGAGTTGGAAATGGAGTGTCCTAAACTGGTGACAAGGCCGCTTATTTGTGATGTACGTGACCGTGAACAGGTGAAGGCTGCACTGGAAAACTTGCCGGCGGACTGGAAAACGATTGATCTGTTGATTAACAATGCCGGACTGGTGATCGGAGTGGATAAAGAGTTCGAGGGTAGTCTGGACGAGTGGGACATCATGATTGACACGAATATAAAGGGATTGTTGACAATGACGCGTCTTGTGGTTCCCGGTATGATAGAGCGCGGGCGGGGGCATGTGATCAATATCGGTTCTATTGCAGGTGATGCGGCTTACCCCGGGGGAAGTGTGTACTGTGCGACTAAGGCTGCTGTAAAGGCCCTTTCGGACGGACTTCGGATTGATCTGGTGGATACTCCGCTGAGAGTGACGAATATCAAACCGGGTATGGTGGAAACCAACTTCTCGGTGGTGCGTTACCGGGGTGACAAGCAGGCGGCTGATAATTTCTACAAAGGAATTCGCCCGTTGACCGGAGAGGATGTGGCTGAGACAGTTTACTTCGCTGCTTCGGCTCCCGAACATATTCAGATTGCGGAAGTGCTTTTAATGCCGACTAATCAGGCAACAGGAACGATTTCTTATAAGAAAAAGTCCGAATAAGCGTTTTTTCGCCGGATTTCTTTGCCGGATGATAAAATTTCTATTATTTTGTTGCCCGAAACTGAATATTGATAGACGAGAACATGAATTATTAATTAAAACAGAGTATAGGAATATGAGAAAATTGGTCGTATTAGGAATGGGAGTGTGCTTGGTGCTTGCTTTTGCATCTTGTAAATCCAGCGAAAGCGCCTATAAGAAGGCTTACGAGAAAGCAAAACAGCAAGAACTGGCAGAACCGCAAGTGGAAGCTCCGGTTGAGGTGACTCCGGTAGTGGCAGCTCCTGTGACAACACCTAAAGTAGCAGATACATCGGGTGTACGTCAGGAAAAGGTGACAGTTGTTTCCGGTAATGACGGTTTGAAAGATTATAGTGTAGTGGCCGGTAGCTTTGGTGTAAAAGCAAATGCCGAAGGATTGAAAGATTGGCTGGATGCACAAGGTTATCAGGCTACAATCGCATTTAACGCTGATAAGGCAATGTATCGTGTAATAGTTAGCTCATTTGCTGATAAGGCTGCTGCTGCTGACGCTCGCGATGCTTTCAAGGCTAAGTATCCGAATCGTTCGGATTTCCAAGGCGCTTGGTTGCTGTATCGTGTATATTGATTTCTTTTTGGTAATATATATTGGGAAGAACCAACGTTTTTTCCGAATAAGAAGGCGGTAACTGGGAAGTTACTGCTTTTTTGTTGAGAGAGAAAATGATGTTTCGTTTAGATATTTTTATCATTCTACTAAAAGAAGTTATAAATGTAGGTGGGGAAACTTTTATAGCAAAGAAAGTTTTTACTTTTGTCAACTCTTAATTTAGAGGATTTACAGCCTTGATATTAGTGAGGTGTTAATAAAGGAATTAAATGGAACAAAAATATGTAATGGCTGCTATCGATGCAGCATTGAAAGCCGGTGAAAACATACTTTCTATTTATGATGATCCGGCATCGGACTTCGAGATAGAGAGAAAGGCTGATAATTCTCCTCTGACAATAGCAGACAGGAAAGCGCACGAAGCGATTGTGGCTATTTTGAACGATACTCCTTTTCCTGTTCTTAGTGAAGAAGGAAAGCATCTGGATTATGAGGTTCGCCGCAAATGGGATACTTTGTGGATTGTTGACCCTCTGGATGGAACAAAGGAATTTATTAAACACAATGGAGAATTTACGGTAAATATAGCCCTGGTGCAGAATTCAGTACCTGTGTTAGGCGTTATTTATGTGCCTGTAAAGAGAGTGCTTTACTTTGCTGTGGAAGGTATAGGAGCCTATAAGTGCTCCGGTATTGTCGCTCCGGTAGGGAAAGGGACGACATTACAACAGATGATAAAAGAGTCGGAGCTGATGCCTTTAGAGGATGTACGTGATCATTTTATTGTTGTTGCTTCACGTTCGCACCTGTCACCTGAAACGGAAACATATATCGCTGACTTGAAGAAGAAACATGGCAGTGTCGAACTGATATCAAGTGGAAGTTCCATTAAAATCTGTTTGGTTGCAGAAGGTAGTGCGGATGTGTATCCGCGTTTCGCTCCGACAATGGAGTGGGATACAGCTGCCGGACATGCGATAGCGCGTGCCGCCGGAATGGAAGTGTATCAAGCCGGAAAGGACGAACCTCTACGATATAACAAGGAGGATTTATTGAATCCGTGGTTTATCGTCGAGCCAAAAAGAAAACACTAATTAATGTTTATATGACATTTGAAATTGTATTTGTACTGTTGTCGTTATTAGGAATGGTAGCTGCTTTGGTCGCTGACAAAATGCGTCCGGGCATGATACTTTTTTCGGTAGTGGTCTTGTTTTTGTGTGCCGGTATTCTGACCCCGAAAGAAATGCTGGAAGGGTTCAGTAATAAGGGCATGATTACCGTTGCCCTACTGTTTCTGGTAAGTGAAGGTATCCGCCAATCGGGTACATTAGGGCAAGTGATAAAGAAATTGCTTCCACAGGGCAAGACGTCGGTGTTTAAAGCACAGTTGCGTATCTTACCTTCGGTGGCTTTCATTTCCGCTTTCCTGAATAATACTCCTGTTGTGGTTATCTTCGCCCCGATTATCAAACATTGGGCGAAATCGGTTAATCTCCCGGCAACAAAATTCCTGATTCCTCTTTCTTATGTGACTATTCTTGGTGGTATTTGTACGTTGATCGGTACTTCTACCAATCTGGTAGTGCACGGAATGATTTTAGAAGCCGGTTTTGAAGGTTTCTCCATGTTCGAACTGGGAAAGGTCGGCATTTTTATTGCTGTTGCCGGAATTGTTTATCTTTTCCTTTTCTCCAAACGACTTTTGCCGGATGCTCGTCCTGATACGGCTGTGCCGGATGAGGAAATGGAAGAGGGGGAGAAATTGCATCGGGTGGAAGCGGTGTTAGGGGCACGTTTCCCCGGTATCAATAAGAAGTTGAGTGATTTTAATTTCCAGCGTCATTATGGAGCGGAAGTAAAGGAGATCAAGACACGTAGCGGACAGCGGTTCGTAACTAATCTGAATGAAGTGGTGCTACGTGAAGGAGATACGCTTGTTGTAATGGCTGATGATACCTTTATTCCTACATGGGGGGAGTCTTCTGTGTTTGTGTTGCTGACAAACGGAAATGACCCTGATACCGCAGGAAAGAAAAAACGCTGGCTAGCTCTGATTTTATTGGTGCTGATGATTGTCGGTGCTACGATCGGTGAATTGCCGGTGACAAAAGAGATGTTTTCGGATATCAAACTGGATATGTTCTTTTTTGTGTCTATCACCACCATTGTTATGGCGTGGACGAACCTGTTTCCTGCCCGTAAATATACAAAATACATTTCGTGGGATATCTTGATTACGATTGCTTGTGCATTTGCAATCAGTAAGGCTATGGTGAATTCGGGAGTGGCTGATAGTGTTGCGAAGTTCATTATCGGGTTGAGCGATGATTACGGTCCGCACGTGTTGCTTGCCATGTTGTTTATCATCACGAACCTGTTTACGGAGTTGATTACGAATAATGCGGCGGCAGCATTGGCATTCCCATTGGCCCTGTCGATTGCAGCGCAGTTGGGAGTCAGTCCGACGCCTTTCTTTGTTGTGATCTGTATGGCTGCTTCAGCCAGTTTCTCTACACCTATCGGTTATCAGACTAATCTGATTGTGCAAGGTATCGGCAACTATAAATTTATGGACTTTGTTCGTATCGGTTTGCCGCTCAATATCATAACCTTTATAATCTCTGTTATTCTGATTCCGATGATCTGGAACTTTTAATAAAACGAATTTATAAATGGAAGAAAAGAATCATATATATCCTATATTTGACCGCATGATGACACGGCAGGACAAAGAGGAACTTTTGGGGCAACATAGTGTGATGATCTGGTTTACCGGATTGAGCGGATCGGGCAAAAGTACGATTGCTATCGCACTGGAGCGTGAACTTCATAAGCGAGGATTGCTTTGCCGTATCCTTGACGGGGATAATATTCGTAGTGGTATCAATAATAACCTCGGATTTTCCGAAACTGACCGGGTGGAGAATATCCGCCGCATAGCTGAGGTCTCAAAGCTCTTTTTGGATAGTGGCATTATTACAATTGCGGCATTCATCAGTCCTAATAACGATATCCGGGAAATGGCTGCAAATATAATCGGTAAGGATGACTTTCTGGAGATTTTTGTGAGTACCCCGTTGGAGGAGTGCGAGAAACGAGATGTGAAAGGGCTTTATGCCAAGGCACGTAAGGGGGAAATTCGGAATTTTACCGGAATTTCTGCACCGTTTGAGGTTCCCGAACATCCGGCATTGTCATTGGATACTTCCAAACTGACACTGGAAGAATCGGTGAATTGCTTGTTGGAGCTGGTTTTGCCCAAAGTAAAAAGAAGTGTTTAGTAGAAGAATAAAATCATTATTTTAGTAATGGAAGAATATAAATTAAGCCACTTGAAAGAACTCGAAGCCGAGTCTATTCATATCATCCGCGAAGTGGCGGCGGAATTTGAGAATCCGGTGATGCTTTATAGTATTGGAAAGGATTCTTCTGTAATGGTACGCTTGGCTGAAAAAGCGTTTTATCCGGGTAAAGTACCATTCCCGTTGATGCATATTGATTCGAAATGGAAATTCAAGGAGATGATTCAGTTCCGTGATGAGTATGCGAAGAAATATGGATGGAACCTGATCGTAGAAAGTAATATGGAGGCTTTTCATGCAGGGGTAGGACCTTTTACACATGGAAGTAAAGTGCATACGGACTTGATGAAAACACAGGCGTTGCTTCATGCACTGGATAAGTATAAGTTTGACGCTGCTTTTGGCGGTGCACGCCGTGATGAGGAAAAATCGCGTGCGAAAGAACGTATCTTCTCTTTCCGGGATAAGTTTCACCAGTGGGACCCGAAAAATCAACGTCCGGAATTGTGGGATATTTATAATGCCCGCGTACATAAAGGAGAAAGTATCCGTGTGTTCCCATTGAGCAACTGGACGGAATTGGATATATGGCAGTATATCCGTTTGGAGAATATTCCGATTGTTCCGTTATATTATGCGAAAGAACGTCCGGTGGTGCAAATGGATGGCAACCTGATAATGGCGGATGATGATCGTCTGCCGGAAAAATATCGCGACCGGATTGAAATGAAGATGGTTCGCTTCCGTACATTAGGTTGTTGGCCGCTGACGGGTGCTGTGGAAAGTGGTGCCGCTACGATTGAAGAAATCGTGGAGGAGATGATGACTACTACCAAGAGTGAACGGACGACTCGTGTGATTGACTTTGATCAGGACGCGAGTATGGAACAGAAGAAACGTGAAGGATACTTTTAATTGTAATTAGTGATGGCAGATAATAAATTAGATATAAAGGCTTTTCTGGATAAAGATGAACAGAAAGACTTGCTGAGGCTGTTGACAGCCGGTTCGGTGGATGATGGAAAATCGACATTGATCGGTCGCTTGCTGTTTGACAGCAAGAAATTGTATGAGGACCAGTTGGATGCGCTGGAACGCGACAGTAAACGTGTAGGAAATGCAGGTGAGCATATCGACTATGCATTGCTGCTCGATGGATTGAAGGCTGAACGCGAACAAGGTATTACAATTGATGTGGCTTATCGCTACTTCTCCACCAATGGACGTAAATTTATCATTGCGGACACTCCGGGACATGAGCAGTACACCCGTAATATGATTACCGGCGGCTCTACGGCAAATCTGGCAATTATTCTGGTGGATGCACGCACAGGAGTGATTACACAGACTCGCCGCCATACTTTCCTGGTGTCTTTACTGGGTATCAAACATGTGGTATTGGCGGTCAATAAAATGGACTTGGTGGATTTTTCGGAAGAGTGTTTCAATGAGATTGTTGCGGAGTATAAGAAATTTGTATCTCCACTGGGAATCCCTGATGTAAACTGTATTCCGCTTTCCGCATTGGACGGTGATAATGTAGTGGATAAGTCGGAGCGTACTCCGTGGTACAAGGGGACTTCTTTACTTGATTTCCTTGAAACTGTTCATATTGACAATGACCATAATTTGGAGGATTTTCGTTTCCCGGTGCAGTATGTGCTGCGTCCGAATTTGGATTTTAGAGGTTTTTGTGGTAAGGTGGCTTCGGGTATTGTTCGTAAGGGGGATACAGTAATGGCGTTGCCTTCAGGAAAGACGTCCAAAGTGAAGAGTATCGTGACTTATGACGGTGAGTTGGACTATGCTTTCCCTCCACAGTCGGTTACACTGACACTGGAAGATGAAATTGATGTATCCCGTGGTGAAATGCTGGTACATCCCGATAACTTGCCGATTGTTGACCGTAACTTTGAAGCAATGTTGGTATGGATGGATGAGGAGCCAATGGATATAAATAAATCGTTCTTTATCAAACAGACAACAAATCTGAGTCGTACGCGCATTGATACGATTAAGTATAAGGTGGATGTGAACACAATGGAACATCTGTCGCCGGACAATGGACAGTTGACAAAAGAGACTCTGCCTTTGCAATTGAATCAGATTGCCTGCGTGGTGCTAACAACTGCGAAAGAGTTGTTCTTTGATCCTTATAAGAAAAATAAATCATGTGGCTCATTTATCCTGATCGACCCGATTACCAACAATACTTCTGCGGTAGGTATGATTATCGATCGGGTGGAAATGAAGGATATGAGCAATACGGATGATATTCCTGTATTGGATCTGTCGAAGTTGGGAATCGCCCCCGAACATTATGAAGCAGTAGAAAAGGCGGTGAAAGAACTGGAACGCCAGGGTTTTGCCGTGAAAATAATAAAATAAGAAAGTATGGGATTACTCGAATTTAATAAACTTCCGATCAATACATTGGTAGGTGCCGACTGGAAAACTTTTAAAGCAATTACTGCCGGTCGTGAAATTGATGCAGCCTATAAGGGTAAGTACCGATTGACAAAGGCTGTATGCCGATTGCTTTCTCCATTGGCCTCATTGCAGGACAAACGTTATGAGAAGTTGTTGGCGAATCAACCGCTGGAGCATGATCCGGTGTTTATTTTGGGGCACTGGCGGAGCGGAACTACTTTTGTGCATAATGTATTCTCCTGTGATAAGCATTTTGGCTATAATACGACCTATCAGACCGTGTTTCCTCATTTGATGATGTGGGGACAGCCTTTCTTCAAGAAGAATATGAGTTGGCTGATGCCGGATAAACGTCCGACGGACAACATGGAGCTGGCAGTAGACCTGCCGCAGGAAGAAGAATTTGCACTGGCAAACATGATGCCTTATACTTATTATAATTTTTGGTTCTTGCCGAAATATCAACAGGAATATGCTGACAAGTATCTGTTGTTTGACAATATCTCGGATGCGGAGTTGAAGGTGTTTGAAGAAGTATTTACGAAGTTGATAAAGGTTTCTTTGTGGAATACTCATGGCACGCAATTCCTTAGCAAGAATCCGCCTCATACCGGTAGAGTAAGGGAACTGGTGAAAATGTTCCCGAATGCTAAGTTTATTTATCTGATGCGCAATCCGTATACAGTATTTGAATCTACACGCAGTTTCTTTACAAATACGATCCAACCGTTAAAATTGCAGGATATCGGAAATGAACAATTAGAGGAAAATATCCTTTCTATCTATGCGAAACTCTATCATAAATATGAATCGGACAAGCAGTTTATTCCTGAGGGTAATCTGAGGGAAGTGAAGTTTGAGGATTTCGAAGCCGATGCAATGGGAATGACGGAGGATATTTATAAGTCACTCTCTATTCCCGGATTTGCCGAAGCGCGTGGAGATATTGAAAAATATGTCGGCGGTAAGAAAGGATATAAAAAGAATAAATATAAATATGATGACCGGACAATTCGATTGGTAGAAGAAAACTGGGGTTTTGCTTTGAAACAATGGGATTATAATTTATAAAAGAAAGGAAAGGTATTAATGATTCAGAAAATCGTTCATCGCCTGGTGGTGACAACTTTTGTCGCATTTATTTCTTCCTTGTCTTTGCTGGCACAGCATAAAGTGGAAATGTTTCCTTTTGGAGATATGGACCAATGGGTAGACCGGCAGATAAAGGAATCGGGAATTATCGGAGGAAATACGAAGAATGTGTATGAGATTGCACCGACGGCTGTAATTCAAGGAGATCAGGTTTATAAAAACATGGGTGGTTCACCGTGGGGTACTTCGAATGTAATGGCAAAGGTAGCGGGAATTACAAAAACAAATACGTCTGTTTTCCCGGAAAAAAGGGGAGAAGGGTATTGTGCACGTCTGGATACACGCATGGAAAGTGTGAAAGTGTTGGGGCTTGTTAATATCACTGTGTTGGCGGCAGGTTCTATTTTTACAGGGACGGTGCATGAACCTATTAAGGGTACTAAGAATCCGCAGAAGATGTTGCAATGTGGCGTGCCGTTTACTAAAAAACCGGTGGCACTTCAATTTGATTATAAAGTGAAGATGTCGGACAGGGAGAATCGTATCCGTGCTACCGGTTTCAGTAAGATTACGGATGTGCCCGGAAAAGATTATCCGGCAGCTATTCTGTTTTTGCAAAAACGTTGGGAAGATGCGAACGGAAATGTTTATGCCAAACGGATAGGGACTATGGTGACTTATTATTATCATTCTACCGACTGGAAAAATAATGCTTCGTATGAGATTATGTATGGTGATATTACAGGGCGCCCTGAATATAAAGCGCATATGATGCGATTACAAGTTACCGAAAACTATACGGTAAACAGTAAAGGGGAAAGCGTTCCTATTCATGAAGTTGCCTGGGGAAATGAAGATGATGTGCCTACACATATATATATACAGTTTACGTCCAGTCATGGAGGAGCTTATATCGGTTCGCCGGGTAATTCATTATGGGTTGATAATGTGAAACTGGTTTATTAGATATAATATTAAAGAAATAAAATAGCTGGTGATGCAATTATCGCCGGCTATTTTTTTTTGTTTTAATTCTTTGGTAATAAATGCCTTTCGTCTTCTTTCGGAGTTATATAACACTTTTATCATTCCTTATTTTTTTGTGTGGGAATGATTTTTTACGCGTTTTTTTGCTTGTGTTATATTAAATATCTATATTTGCATTAAATTTCAAGAAAAGGAAGTTGCTTATTGTCTCTTTGTCAGGCATGAGATGTTTGGGAGTCGGTTGATTTCCTGTAAGACAAAATATAGAAATATATTATTTACTAAAATAAATTGAGATGAAAAAGGGTTTATTGTTTATTTTATTGGCAGCGGCCTCTGTATGTCTGCCTGCTCAGGAAAAAGAAAATGCAGCGAAGAGCTATACCGTAGAAACAAATCGCTTCGGTGCTAACTGGTTTATTAGTGGTGGTATTGGCGCACAAATGTATTTTGGCGACAATGACGGTAAAGCTGATTTCGGAAAACGTCTTGCTCCGGCACTTGATATTGCCGTAGGTAAGTGGTTTACTCCGGGAATCGGATTGCGTCTTGCATACAATGGTCTTCAAGCTAAGGGGGCAGCTCCTTCTGCTGACGCTAGGTATGCAAAAGGTGGTACATATTCTAACGGATATTACAAACAGAAATGGAATATGGCTAATTTCCATGGTGATGTTCTGTTCAACCTTTCTAACATGTTGTGCGGATACAATGAAGATCGTATTTATTCATTTATTCCTTATGTAGGAGCTGGTTTGGCTGTGTCATGGTCAGAACCTCGTGAGAAGAATTTGGGTATAAATGCCGGTTTGATCAACCGTTTCCGCTTGTCTCCTGCTTTAGACCTTAATGTAGAATTGCGTGGCCTTTTGATGAAAAATGCATTTGGTGGCGCTAGCAAAGAAGGAATGGGTGGCGTGACAGTAGGTGTTACTTATAAGTTCAAGAAACGCGGCTGGAATGCTGTTCCTACTGTACCAATGGTTCCGGAAAGCCAGTTGAATGACATGAGAGACAGAGTAAATGCTTTGAAAGGTGAAAACGAATCTCTGAAACGTGACTTGGTTGAAGCACGTAACAAGAAACCGGAAGTTATCGTTAAGAAAGAAGGCGGATTTGTTCCACGTCTTGTTGTTGTATTCAACATCGGAAAGAGCAATATCAGCAAGAGAGAATACATGAATATCGAAGCTATGGCTAAGGGTATCAAGGCTAATCCTGACAAGACATTTACTGTAACAGGATATGCTGACAAGGGTACTGGTTCTGCTGAATACAACATGAAGTTGAGTAAGAAGAGAGCTGAAGCTGTTCGCGACCTGATGGTTAACGAATTCGGAGTTCCTGCTTCTCAGTTGAAGGTTGACTACAAGGGTGGCGTAGGTAATATGTTCTATGATGACGCTAAACTGAGCCGTGTAGCTATTGTTGAAGAATAATATACATCTAAATAATAGAATAAAAGAGACGTTTCCTTTCATAGGAAGCGTCTTTTTTTGTATTTTTGTGCCCCATGAGCAGGATAGTAGCAATAGATTATGGAAGAAAGCGTACGGGGATAGCTGTCAGCGATACGATGCAGTTGATTGCCAATGGCCTGACAACAGTGCCGACGCATGAACTTCTGAATTTTATCGGTGATTATATCGCAAAAGAGCCGGTAGAACGGATCATTGTCGGTTTACCCAGGCAAATGAACAATGAGGTTTCGGAAAATATGAAAAACATAGAACCCTTTGTTCGTTCATTGAAAAAACGCTTCCCGGATATTCCGGTTGAATATGTGGATGAACGTTTCACATCGGTTCTGGCGCATCGCACAATGCAGGAAGCAGGGCTGAAGAAAAAAGATCGCCAGAATAAAGCGTTGGTGGATGAAATAAGTGCGACTATTATTTTGCAAACATATTTGGAGAGTAAACGTTTTTAGTAGAAGAACATAGAATAACTTAATTTTTAGTAGAGTATAAAAATATGATTTTACCTATTTATGTATATGGCCAGCCTGTATTGAGAAAGGTGGCAGAGGACATTACCCCGGATTATCCGAATCTGAAAGAATTGATAGCGAACATGTTTGAAACAATGGTGCATGCCGATGGCGTAGGATTGGCTGCTCCGCAGATCGGTTTGCCCATTCGTGTGGTTACGATTACATTGGACCCTCTTTCAGAAGATTATCCGGAATTTAAAGGTTTTAATAAAGCTTATATTAATCCTCATATTTTGGAAATAGGAGGTGAGGAAGTGAGTATGGAAGAAGGTTGCCTGAGTCTTCCCGGTATTCATGAGACCGTGAAAAGAGGAAATAAAATTCGTGTGAAATATATGGACGAGGATTTTGTGGAGCATGAAGAAGAAGTGGAAGGTTATCTGGCACGTGTGATGCAACATGAATTCGACCATTTGGACGGTAAAATGTTTATCGACCATATCTCTGCACTTCGTAAACAAATGATAAAAGGTAAATTGAATACGATGTTGAAAGGGAAAGCACGTAGTTCCTATAAGATGAAACAGGTGAAATAAAGATAAAAAACGTTTATATCCCTGTTAAGTAAGCGAAAAGCATTATTTTTGCTTCGTTTACAAGTATAAAATGTCGATGATAAAAAAAATACTAACAGTTTTAATGCTGTTCCCCATATTGGTGTGTGCTCAGATAAATACGGACCGGGTGATGACCATAGCCCGGAACGCTCTTTATTTTGAGGACTATGTACTTTCTATCCAGTACTTTAACCAGGTGATTAATGCTAAGCCTTATCTGTATGAACCTTATTTCTTCAGAGCACTGGCCAAGCTGAATCTGGAAGATTTTCAGGGAGCGGAAGCGGATTGTGACGCGGCTATTCAACGTAATCCGTTTGTGGTTGGTGCTTATCAGATTCGTGGTCTGGCGAGAATCCGGCAGAGTAAATTTGACGGTGCTATTGAAGACTATCAGAAAGCGCTGCATTATGATCCGGAGAACATTACTTTGTGGCATAATCTGACATTATCACATATTCAGAAGAAAGATTATGATTCGGCAAAAGAAGATTTGGAGAATTTGCTGAAAGTATCTCCGCGTTATACTCGCGCTTACCTGATGAGAGGAGAGGTCTCTTTACAGCAAAAAGACACTATTGCCGCATTGAATGATTTCAATAAAGCTCTTGAACTGGATAAATACGATCCGGACGTATGGGCAGCAAGAGCGATCGTCAAGTTGCAACAGTCAAAATACGGGGAAGCGGAATCTGATTTCGATCGTGCTATTCATTTGAGTGCTAAGAATGCTGGGAATTATATTAATCGCGCATTGGCCAGATTTCATCAGAATAACCTGAGGGGAGCCATGAGCGATTATGACTTGGCATTGGATATTGATCCGAATAATTTTATCGGGCACTATAACCGTGGTTTGTTGCGTGCAAGGGTAGGAGATGATAACCGTGCTATTGAAGATTTCGACTTTGTTATAAAAATGGAGCCGGATAATATGATGGCAATCTTTAATCGTGGTCTGCTTCGTGCACAGACGGGAGATTATCGTGGAGCTATACAGGATTATTCAACTGTTATCAACCAACACCCGAATTTCCTTGCCGGATATTATCAGCGTGCTGAAGCCCGAAAGAAAATAGGGGACCGGAAGGGTGCTGAACAGGATGAATTTAAACTCTTGAAGGCTCAACTGGATAAACAGAACGGAGTGACGAATAAAGATGTAGCCCAAAACCAGAATCCGGATCAGGACAGTGAAGGGGATGATAAAGATAGAACCCGTAAGAAATCAGATAAGAATATGAATAACTATCGGAAGATAGTGATAGCTGATGATTCTGAAGCTGAACAGCGCTATACAAGTGATTATCGTGGACGTGTGCAGGATAAGAATGTGAATATTACACTGGAGCCTATGTTCGCTTTGACTTATTATGAGAAGATGAGTGATGTGAAACGGTCGGTGAATTTCCACAAATATGTGGAAGAGCTGAATCGCTCGGGTGTACTTCCAAAGCGTCTTCGTATTACGAATATGGAAGCTCCGTTGACAGAAGAACAAGTGAAATTCCATTTTGCTTTGATTGATACGCATACATCAGCTATCGTGGATGATGAGAAGAATGCTTCAAAACGTTTTGCCCGTGCAATTGATTTTTATTTGGTACAGGATTTCTCAAGTGCAGTTTCCGATTTGACACAGACAATCTTGTTGGACGGTGATTTCTTCCCTGCATATTTTATGCGTGCGCTTATCCGTTGCAAGCAGTTGGAATATCAGAAGGCTGAACAAACTGCCGATACAGATGTTCCTGGTGATAATGCACGTAAAGAGATAACTGCGGTAGATTATGAGGTGGTAAGAAAAGATTTGGATAAGGTGATTAATCTTGCTCCGGATTTTGTTTATGCATATTATAATCGTGCCAATGTGTCTGCCATGCTGAAGGATTATCGGTCGGCTATTGCAGATTATAATAAGGCTATTGAACTGAATCCTGATTTTGCTGACGCTTATTTCAACCGCGGACTTACTCATATCTTCTTGGGTAATAATAAACTGGGTATTTCTGATTTGAGCAAAGCCGGAGAATTGGGTATCGTTTCCGCTTATAATGTAATCAAACGTTTTACAGATCAAACGGAATAACATTTTTTTGATAAAAAATAGAAAACTCAAAAGATTTAGTTACTTTTGCGTTCAAATTGTGAAAATATAACATAATCATATTATGATAAAGATAACATTTCCCGATGGCTCTGTTCGTGAGTACAACGAAGGAGTAAACGGTTTACAGATTGCTGAAAGTATCAGCTCGCGCTTGGCACAGGATGTACTGGCATGTGGCGTGAACGGCGAGACTTATGATTTAGGACGTCCTATTAATGAAGATGCTGATTTTGTACTTTATAAATGGGATGATGAAGAAGGTAAACATGCATTCTGGCACACAAGTGCTCACTTGTTGGCCGAAGCATTACAGGAACTTTATCCGGGCATCCAGTTCGGTATCGGACCGGCTATCGAAAATGGATTCTACTATGATGTGGATCCTGGAGAAGCGGTGATTAAGGAAAGCGATCTTCCTGCTATTGAAGCTAAAATGTTAGAACTGTCTGCAAAGAAAGAGGCGGTTGTTAGAAAAAGCATTGCAAAAACGGATGCTTTGAAAATGTTTGGCGACCGTGGCGAAACATATAAATGTGAATTGATTTCCGAATTGGAAGACGGTCATATTACTACTTATACACAAGGTACATTTACTGACCTTTGCCGTGGCCCTCACTTGATGACGACTGCTCCGATTAAGGCTATCAAGTTGACTTCGGTAGCGGGTGCTTATTGGCGTGGACATGAAGACCGTAAGATGCTGACTCGTATTTATGGCATCACATTCCCGAAAAAGAAAATGCTGGATGAGTATCTGGCATTACTGGAAGAAGCCAAGAAACGCGACCACCGTAAGATTGGTAAGGAAATGCAATTGTTCATGTTCTCTGAAACGGTAGGTAAGGGGCTCCCGATGTGGCTCCCGAAGGGTACTGCATTGCGTTTGCGTCTGCAAGATTTCTTACGTCGCATTCAGACTCGTTATGACTATCAGGAAGTAATAACTCCACCGATTGGTAATAAGCTATTGTATGTGACATCCGGCCACTATGCTAAATATGGTAAGGATGCATTCCAGCCTATTCATACTCCGGAAGAAGGTGAGGAATATTTCCTGAAACCGATGAACTGCCCGCATCACTGCGAGATTTATAAGAACTTCCCGCGCTCTTACAAGGATCTTCCGTTGCGTATTGCTGAATTTGGTACTGTTTGCCGTTATGAGCAGAGTGGTGAGTTGCATGGATTGACTCGTGTGCGTAGTTTTACACAGGATGATGCGCATATTTTCTGCCGTCCGGACCAGGTGAAAGATGAATTCCTCCGTGTGATGGATATTATCTCTATTGTATTCCGTTCTATGAACTTCCAGAATTTTGAAGCTCAGATATCACTGCGTGATAAAGTGAACCGTGAGAAATATATCGGTAGCGATGATAATTGGGAGAAGGCGGAACAAGCTATTATTGAAGCTTGTGAAGAAAAAGGATTACCTGCCAAGATTGAATATGGTGAAGCTGCTTTCTATGGCCCTAAGCTCGACTTTATGGTAAAAGATGCGATTGGGCGTCGTTGGCAGTTAGGGACTATTCAGGTAGATTATAACTTGCCGGAACGCTTCGAACTGGAATATATGGGTTCTGATAACCAGAAGCACCGTCCGGTTATGATTCATCGCGCTCCGTTTGGCTCTATGGAACGTTTCGTTGCTGTATTGATTGAGCATACTGCCGGTAAGTTCCCGTTGTGGCTGACTCCTGAACAGGTAGTTATTCTGCCGATTAGTGAAAAGTTCAACGATTATGCAGAGCAGGTAAAGATGTATTTGAAAACACACGAGATTCGCGCGATTGTAGATGATCGTAATGAGAAAATCGGGCGTAAGATCCGTGATAATGAGATGAAACGCATCCCTTATATGCTGATTGTAGGCGAAAAAGAAGCAGAAAACGGAGAAGTTTCTGTTCGTAGACAGGGCGAAGGTGACAAGGGAACCATGAAATTTGAAGAATTTGCTAAAATTTTGAACGAAGAAGTTCAGAATATGATAAATAAATGGTAACTTTGCAGCCGTTTCATGATAAATATTTAGTAGAACAATAAAAAGATCAAACTAGGAAGTAAACGTTTTTAATGAAGAATGACACTCTAAAAGGGCAATACAGAATCAACGAACAGATTCGTGCCAAAGAAGTCCGCATTGTGGGCGACGATATTGAACCAAAAGTATATCCTATCTTTCAGGCCTTGAAACTGGCTGAAGAGAAAGAGTTGGATTTAGTGGAAATTTCTCCTAATGCTCAACCCCCTGTTTGTCGTGTTATTGATTATTCTAAATTTCTTTATCAGTTAAAGAAACGTCAGAAGGAACAGAAAGCGAAGCAGGTGAAGGTCAATGTAAAGGAAATCCGTTTCGGACCTCAGACAGATGACCATGATTATAACTTCAAGTTGAAGCATGCCAAGGGATTTTTGGAAGACGGAGATAAGGTAAAAGCATACGTGTTCTTTAAGGGCCGTTCTATTCTTTTTAAGGAACAAGGTGAAGTTTTGCTACTTCGTTTTGCCAATGACTTGGAAGATTATGCGAAAGTAGATCAAATGCCGGTACTCGAAGGAAAGCGTATGACTATTCAGCTTTCACCGAAAAAGAAAGAAGCTCCGAAAAAGCCTGTTGTTGCGAAACCTGCTGCTCCTGCACAGAAAGCGGAAATGCCGAAAACGGACGCGGAATAAGAAAAGGTGCGTAACGCGCAGGTATAGTGCGTTACCATTATATATTTAATAATTTAAAAACAAGTAAGATGCCAAAGATGAAGACTAACTCCGGTTCTAAAAAAAGGTTTACCCTTACCGGAACAGGTAAAATCAAAAGAAAGCACGCTTTTCACAGTCACATTTTGACTAAGAAAACCAAAAAGAGAAAAAGAAATCTGTGCTACTCTACAACTGTTGATACAACAAATGTAAGCCAGGTTAAGGAACTCTTAGCAATGAAGTAATCAAAAGCGTACAACGTATTATTAAAGTATTAACCGAATGCATTAGCTTGAAGTTCGCTGCGTGAAGTAGCGGCGCTAACATTCAAAAACAGTAAAACTATGCCAAGATCAGTAAATCATGTTGCTTCAAAAGCAAGAAGAAAGAAAATTTTGAAATTGACCAGAGGTTACTTTGGTGCAAGAAAGAATGTATGGACCGTAGCTAAAAACACTTGGGAAAAGGGTTTGACTTACGCGTTCCGTGACCGTAGAAATAAGAAAAGAAACTTCCGCGCTCTTTGGATACAACGTATCAACGCTGCTGCACGTCTTGAAGGAATGTCTTATTCTAAATTGATGGGCGGTCTGCACAAAGCCGGTATCGAAATAAACCGTAAGGTTTTGGCTGATTTAGCGATGAATCACCCGGAAGCTTTCAAAGCTGTAGTTGCAAAAGCAAAAGCTGCTTAAGTTTCAACAGTTTATGATTTACAAAATGTCAGTTACTTAACCGGTAACTGACATTTTTCTTTTGTTAGGCAGATAAAAGGGAATGAAAAAAATGTTAGTAGGCAAACAAAATCCTTTTTTTTCTTGCTATTCTCCGGGATTCTTATTATATTTGTGATACAAAAATATTAGCCGTATCGACTGGATCGGGAAACTCTTCAAATTAATCTGATATACCGAGAAAGCTTCGATCTTCAATGGCGGGCCACATCCTTCGGGACAGCTTTAAGCCGGTGGATTACAAAGGGGACGGGCACTCAAATCTTGTTCTATCAGAGTTTCATCACATCGTCGGTACGGCTTTTTTATATACTCTCCTATGATATTTTATTTCTCCGGTACAGGTAACTCTGAATGGATTGCAAATCAGCTCTCTAAAGGACAAAATGAAGATTTGGTCTTTATCCCTGAGGCGTTGAAAAATGAGGCGCTGGAGTTCGATTTGCAGAAAGATGAAAAGATTGGTTTTGTGTTTCCGATTTACTCATGGGCTCCTCCTGAAATTGTACTGCGCTTTATCAATCGAATTTCTTTGAAAGAATACCAGAATCAGTATTTGTTTTTTGTTTGTTCTTGTGGGGATGATACGGGACTTACTCAACAAGTGTTGGTGAAAGCGTTGAATGATAAGGGGTTGCTGTGTCATGCCGGTTTTTCTGTTACTATGCCCAATAATTATGTGTTGCTTCCCGGTTTTGATGTGGATACTAAGGAGTTGGAGAGGATTAAGTTGGCAAATGCAGTTCCACGGCTTACTGAAATAAATGCATTGATAAGCAGGAGAGAGAAGATTTTTTCTTGTCACGAAGGAAGCCTGCCTTTTCTAAAAACGAGAATTATAAATCCTTTGTTTAATCGTTTTCAAATGTCTCCTAAACATTTTTATGCAACAGATAGTTGTATCTCATGTAAGCGTTGCGAGAAGGTTTGTCCGGTAGATAATGTGAAACTTCAGAAGGGGAGACCTGTTTGGGGAAAGAATTGCACCTCTTGCTTGGCGTGTTATCACGTTTGCCCTCAGCAAGCGGTGCAATATGGGAAAAGAACGAGAAACAAAGGGCAATATTTCAACCCTGATAAATCTATTCGTCTTTGATTTTAATGCAACAGTTTGACAAGTCCTCGATGATAGCCAGGCTTTCTACTCTAACGCCTTGTTCTTCCAGTACTTTACGGCCGTTTTGAAAGGCTTTTTCGATAATAAAGCCCATTCCTACTAGATTTGCTCCGGATTGTTTGATGAGGTCGAGAATACCCAATGCGGCGTTCCCGTATGCGAGGAAGTCATCTACGAAGAGAACATTGTCATCGGGAGTGAGAAAATCAGAACTGATAACGACTTCATAATCACGGTCTTTAGTGAATGAATGTACAATTGTGCTTAATGCATTCTGGATTGTTTTGGGTGATTTCTTCTTGGCAAACACGACTGGCAAGTCCATTAGATAACCTGTCATAATAGCTGGGGCGATACCGCTGGCTTCAATTGTCATGATTTTATTTACGTTTGTAGCTGCAAAACGGCGGACAAACTCAACCCCGATTGATTTCATCAGGACGGGGTCCATTTGATGATTGATGAAACCGTCTACTTTAAGGATACCTCCTTCGTAGCATTTTCCGTCTTGCAGGATTCTTTTTTTAAGTAATTGCATACTATATATGATGTTAATTAATAATGTGCTAATATTCCATTCCGCATGATAAAGAAAGCGGTAGTGGTATATTAGCACATATACAGTTTAAATAGTTACTTATTGTCTCTTAAGTCTTTCACCCGGACGGCTTTTCCTTCACTTTGCGGAAGGGAGCCTTTTTTCACTAGTTTCACTTTGGGCGTCACTAGTATTTCGTCTTTCAACTGACGGGTAATATCCTTGCGGATTTTTTCCAGTTCTATATAGTTATCTGTCGAAAGATCACTTAGTTCAACTTCGACAATCATTTCATCCTGATTGTTTACGGTTTCAAGCGTAATCAGATAATTGCTACCTAATTCGGGGAACCGTACCAGAATTTTCTCGACTTGCATCGGGAAGATATTAACTCCCTTAATGATAAACATATCGTCACTACGTCCTTTGATACGGTCGATACGAATGTGTGTACGGCCGCACGGACACTTGCCGGGAAGAATCCGCGTTAAATCCCGTGTGCGATAGCGAATTAACGGCATCATCTCACGATCAAGGGTTGTAAGTACCAGTTCGCCGATTTCTCCTTCAGGGACAGGCTCGCAGGTTTCGGGGTCAATGATTTCTACCAGGTAGCAATCTTCCCAAAAGTGCATTCCGTTTTGTTCTTGGCATTCGAAAGCGACACCGGGACCGTTCATCTCTGTCATGCCGAAACTATTGTATGCTTTCACACCTAACATTCGTTCTATTTTACGACGCTGTTCATCAGTGTGGGGTTCGGCGCCGATAACGAGTGTTTTCAATGTTGTTCCCTTGGGGTCGAGTCCTTCTTCTTGAAAGACTTCAGCCAGGCGGATTGCATAGCTGGGGATTGCATGCAGGGCAGTAGTCTTGAAGTCGTTGATGAACTTGATCTGGCGTTTGCTATTTCCGGCTGCCGCAGGGACTGTTAGACATCCGAGTCGTTCGGCGCCATATTGGAAACCTAGTCCGCCTGTGAACATACCATATCCTGAACTGTTCTGGAAGACATCTGTTTTACGAATTCCTACGGTATATAGACAGCGGGCTACCAAATTAGCCCACGAATCAAGATCGTGCTGTGAATGAACAATGACGGTTGGATTTCCGGTTGTACCACTGGAAGAGTGGATACGTACACCGTCATTCTGCATATCACCGGCTACTAACCCAAAAGGATAGTTAGCGCGCATATCTGCTTTTGTAGTAAAAGGAATTTTACGGATATCATCCAAGGACTGTATATTGTCAGCAGTAATGTTATGCTTGCTAAAAACTTCCTTATAATAAGGTGCGTTAGCGGCTATGTTGATTGTTTTCTTGAGCCGTTGAAGTTGCAGTTCCTGCAACTTCTCGCGGCTCATGGTTTCTATTTCTTCTTCCCAATACTGTGTATTCATGGTAGTGACAATTATTACATTAGTTTTTCTGCAATTTCCTTGCCGGCAGCCAATGCTTTAAGATTCATTTCTACGATTGCTTCTCCTTTGCGCAGAAAGATTTCACGAATGCTGTCTTGCACTTTCTCGTAATCAATGCCGAGGAATGGAATTGTTGCTCCCAGTAAGACAATGTTGGCAACGCGGGCGGAACCTACTTCTTTGGCTACTTTGTCAACGTTCAACACAATCTTATGTGGCAGTTTGTTGATTTCTGCCATTACTTTATCTTCCTCCGGATAATTGGGAATGTTGACAAACGGAGTTTCATTGGTAACCAACCAGCCTTCGGGGCTGAGATAGGGGAGATAACGCAACCCTTCCATTGGCTCCAGTGAAATGATGAGATCACATTTTCCGGAAGGAATTAAATCCGAAGCAATCGGTTGGTCGCTAATACGGAGATTGGATTGAACATCTCCACCGCGCTGACTCATTCCGTGTACTTCTGCCTGTTTCATGTACAGACCCTCTTTTAAGGCGGCCTTGCCGATTACTGTGGCGATAGACAGAATACCCTGTCCACCTACTCCTGATAATATAATATCTTTTTTCATGGCTTACTTACTTCTTTTTTTGCGTGCTAATGTCTGGATACACTCTCTACGTGGAATAATGACGGATACACCACGATATTCGATTTCTTCACGTATGATACGTTTCATTTCTTCATAATTCTTTTTCAATGGAACCACTACACGGATATGAGCCGGATCTACTCCGAGACCTGCACATATCGCTTCGATACGTCCGGTTCCGGCGGAATCCTGGCCGCCTGTCATAGCGGTTGTTTCATTGTCAGAGATGACAATCGTGACATTGGCATTTTCATTCACGCAGTCCAATAATCCCGTCATTCCTGAATGAGTGAATGTAGAGTCTCCGATTACAGCTACAGCCGGATAGAGTCCTCCGTCGGCAGCACCTTTCGCCATAGTAATGGATGCCCCCATGTCTACACATGAATTAATCGCATTGAATGGTGCATTAGCCCCTAATGTATAGCAGCCGATATCGCTGAATACTTTGTGAGACGGGTATTCTTCTTTGAGAACTTCGGTTAATGTGATGTACATATCGCGATGTCCGCAACCTTCGCAAAGTGCGGGCGGGCGCATTTCTACAACAGAAGGAATGCCGAATTCTGATTTATTTTCTTTTCCTACTGCACGTGCTACGGAGTCAGGATTCAGTTCTCCGTCCTGAGACAATGTGCCGTCCAAGCGTCCTTTTACTTTAATTCCAATACCCAGATAACCTTTCAACTGTTTTTCTACAAACGGCTGTCCGTCTTCCAGAACAAGAATCTCATCGCAAGATTCAACCAACTGAAGGATTTGTTTTTTAGGTAATGGGTACTGACCAATTTTAAGTACAGGGTACTCACAGCCCTCAGGATAATTCTCCATTAAGTAATTGTAACCGATGCCACAGGCGATGATTCCTAATTTCTTGTTAGGGCCGTCTGTGTATTTATTGTAAGGTGATTCTTCGGAAGCTTTGATGAATTCATCCTGGCGTGCGAGCAGAACTTTATAACGTTTGCGTGCGTTTCCCGGTAATAAGATAAATTGACGGGGATCGTCACTGAAAGATATACCGTTCTGTGGTTTTTGTTCTTTGCGCTCTACTCCGGAGCGAGAGTGCGCCAAGCGGGTTACCATACGCATTAAAACCGGTTCGCCTAGTTTCTCTGAAAATTCAAATCCGTCATATACCATATCGTATGCTTCCTGCTGGTTGCTGGGCTCATACATCGGTATAAGGGAGAAGTCCCCATAAAAACGGCTATCTTGTTCGTTCTGAGAAGAATGCATGCTTGGGTCGTCGGCTGCTACTACAATCAGTCCGCCTTTCACGCCTGTAATAGCAGAGTTGACAAAACAGTCGGCAGCTACGTTCATACCTACGTGCTTCATACAAACTAATGCCCGTTTACCAACGAAAGACATACCCAACGCAGCTTCCATAGCTGTTTTTTCATTGGTACACCAACGGTTGTGTATATTCTGTTCGGTCGTTATAGGGGCCATTTGAATATATTCCGTAATCTCAGTTGAAGGAGTACCGGGGTAGGCGTAAACACCTGAAAGTCCGGCATCCAGTGCAGCTTGTGCAATGGCTTCGTCGCCAAGTAAGAGTTGCTTGCTCATATATTTCTTTTATTAGTGTTGATCACAGTTTGTTATTATATCGCGCAAAGATAGCCTTTTCAGTTCGTTTTATCACAGAATTACTTGAAAATCTTTCTTTCATTCAGTGCTTTCCAGTATTTTCTTGCATTTGCCATGTGGTCGGCATAATTGGAGGCAAAATTATGAGTTCCTGAGAAATCTTCTTTCGCGCACATATATATATAGTTATGTTTTGTATAGTTTAATACGCTGTCTATTCCTTTTTTAGTAGGAATGCGGATGGGACCGGGGGGTAATCCGGTATTTATATAAGTATTATACGGTGAATTTACTTTAAGATTCTCGTTAGTGATACGTCTTAAGGCGAAATCTTGCAAGGCGAATTTTATGGTAGGATCTGCCTGTAGAGGCATATCTTTTTGTAAACGGTTGATATAGAGACCTGCTACCAACGGTTTTTCTTCATTATTATTGGTCTCTTCTTCTACGATCGAAGCGAGTGTGCAGACTTCTTCCGGAGTCATTCCGATTGCCGTAGCCCGAGCTAGCCGTTCGTTATTCCAGAAGCGTTCATGCTCTTTTTGCATGCGCTGAAAAAAATCGTCTACGCTCATATCCCAATATACCTGGTAAGTTTCCGGAATAAAAAGACATGGAATCGTTTTACTGTCATATCCCAACTTGGACTGAAAGGTAGAGTCGAATAGTTGACGAGCTATTTCGATAGAATCTATCATAAGTTGTTTACCTATACTCCGTGCAAGGCGGTCTATAGTCCGTACACTTCCAATAGTGAGATTCATAGGCTCTTGATAGCCTCTGGAGAAACGGCTATACACATGGTATACATTGTCATTCGGGCGAATAGCATAGCGTCCGGTATGTATATTCTGATTGAAATTCTTGTATTTAGACATCCAATAGAAGCCGGTGAAGTTCTTTATATGTCCTGAACGTTTTATTTTATTAAATATGGAGTCGGCCGTGTCGTCCCGATCTACATAAATATACACGGTTCTGGAGGGGTGGAACTGAGGAGCAAACAGATAGTAATAAACAGTGCCTCCTACAATGGCGCATAGGAAAATGGCTCCGACCAGAATTGTCAATAAAATCTTTCTTTTCTTCATCTTATGAGACGTTATTTTTTTGCTGTGCCAAAGATAGGAAGAATTTGGATAGGAGTGATTTCTTTCTGTGATGAATCGCTGAAAAGGAATAGAATTTATTTAGTTTTTCTTTATATTTAAAGAGCCGGATCGGCAGATTGTTTTGGTTGAATTGCAATTTCTTATTAGTGCCACATGTGAAACTAATAAGAAAAGATATATGGGTTACTTGCTGTTTACCAAACAGATAGTTAATTCGGCCACTGGTGATAATTGGCTTCGGCTTCTATTTTGTTTTCAATTTCATCAGGTAGAGTTGCAAAGAAATCCATGTGTGTAAGTCGTTCGATACTGTCTATAGTAACTACATATGAGTGAAGAGGATCTGTTGCTTGTTCATTATTGAATAAGAAACCAATGGCTCGCATGGGTTTGACAAAAGGAGAGAGGACTACTTTGAAAAACTGTTGGGGTACTGCAACTTTATTTTTTCCGATTGTTTTCGATTCTCTTTCTATGATAGGTCCGCAAATAACGATGACAGCGCTGTCTGCAATAGCCCAGTCCCGGATCTTTTCTTCCAGATTTTTCCAGCCTCTTCTATTTAATTGCGGATGTTGTGGGCACATATTGCTAAAATAGAACGACTCTTTCATCGCTTTCGGACTCCATTTCATATCTGCAGCCGGTGCCATGTGTCCTTTATCATATCCTGAACGTGTATAATCCGCATTTGTTGCAATAGTCCCTATTGCTAATGGATCGGCAATGAAACGGTTACTTCTTTTTTCTTTTCCTTTGGTTTCTTGTCGGGTAAGTTCATAGGATACCCAATTCGGAAGTTTTAAATCTTTATTATAAGAAACGGTATATCCTGTATGTCGAATGATTTGCTCTTGTTTGGGAGCTAATGAGACAGGGATCTCCAAATTTCTGCCGGAAGGAATTTGAGAAGATGTATTAACTTGTGGTTCGTTGCTTTTTTGCGTTTGGGTATTAAACTGTTGGCAATACAAATAGACACCATAAAGAACAGGTATAAGTATAACAATAGTGATAATACATCCTAATTTATAATTAGAACGTGATTTCTTTTTGAATAATTTCCTGTTTTGATTTCGTTTCATCAGATGCAGTTCAATATTATGAAAAAAGCGTTAACTATGATGATAGTTAACGCTTTATTATCAAGAGCCGCTAGCCAGACTTGAACTGGCGACCTACGCGTTACGAATGCGTTGCTCTACCAACTGAGCTATAGCGGCGGTTTGTCTCTCGTATACGGCGTGCAAAATTACAGCTTTATTTGAGAAAACAAAAAGAATCCGACAATTTTTTAGCCTTAAATTTTAAATCTCTCAGATTAGCCTTTATTGTAGAGCTTGAAACAATAATTTAACTTTCAAACATTCTACTGCGTGCCAGCATACAGGCTCCGACAATACCGGCTTTGTCTTTTAATTTGGAGGTCATAATAGCTGAATCCTTATTTACCAGGTTGAGCGAGTATTTACGTACTGCTGTTTTGATAGGCTGGGTAATATAGTCGCCTGTCAGTGATAAGGTTCCGCCTATTATAACTAGTTCCGGATTAAAGATATTAATTAATCCGGCAATCTGTTTTCCTAGTTTTTGGCCTATTTCTTCTACGATTTCAATACAAAGCAGATCTTCTTTATTTACAGAAGCGATAATTTCATCTAAAGTCAAAACATTGTCTTTTGACAAAATCCTGTTGGATAAAATTGAACTTTCTCCGTTCTGGATACGTTCTATTAATATTCGATGAAGAGCAGAGCCTGATGCTTCAGTCTCCAGACAACCTTTTTTCCCACAATGGCAGATGATTTCATTATCGAAAACATTTGTGTGCCCGAATTCTCCGGAAAATCCCGATTTGCCGGTATATATTTTCCCGTCAATAATAATGCCGATACCCAGCCCCCAGTTGACATTTACAAAAATAATATCTTTTTCTCCTTTTACGCACCCTTTCATATATTCTCCGTATGTCATGGCGCGTGTATCATTGTCAATTGTTACTCGAAATCCGATTTTTTCAGTCAACACCTCCGCCAGCGGTCTTTCTTCGAAATTAAACTGGCTGAAACTATATCCGGATTCCGGATTGACTCTGCCGGAAACATTTATATTGATATTTAATATTTTATCATTATCAATATCTACTTTCTTTATAAATTGCAAGATAAGTTTACATAATTCTTCAAGTGCTTCCGACGTATTTTCTGATTTGAAAGGGATATTCATCTTTAACTCTACCATATCACCTTTAAAGTTGATCAGGCCTATGTTAATTGCAAATTTCTTGATATCTACTCCAATGAAGTATCCTGATTCGGGATTTAGGCCGTATAAGCTAGGATAGCGCCCTCCACTCGTTTCCAGTTTGCCGTAATCATTTATATAGCCCTCCTCACACATTTCACTAATGAATTTTGTGACAGTTGGGACACTAAGATCTAGCTCCTTTGCTAAATCCGTAATAGTTGAACTACCATTATATATATAATGTGTGATAATCTTCTTCTTAAGAAGAGCGTTTTTAGTCCCTACTTCTATTTCTTTCAGTAAATGTTGTTTCATCTTAGTTCTTCTTTATTCTTTCTCGCAAAGATAATAAATTTATTTATTAATGGAGATTTCTTGTCTTTGAATTTATTATATTCTCAATTTCTGATATTTTTTCGTCGGAAATAATAATAAAGGGCTTTTGAGTGTCAGGTTTAATATAATAAATATTTTTATTAATAATAAACCGAATATTAAATATAAGACTTATATTTGTGCGATTATTGTTTAATTATAAATGAAAGGAAAAATATGATTGTATCTAATCTGCAAAATAGTCAGCGGATTGAAGGACTTCACCCTTTGTTTAAGTCTTTGTTTGACTATGTGAAAACACATGATTTGCTTCATGCCGATTTGGGGCGTATTGAGGTTGATGGTGATCATCTATTTATTAATAATGTGAATCCGGAGTGCGTAACTTCTGATCAGCAGGTTTTAGAATTGCATCATGACTATATTGATGTACATATCTTGTTGGAGGGTGAGGAAATGATTGGTTGGAAAGCTTTAGAAGATTTGCAAAACGAGACTAAGGCATATTCAAAAGAAGAAGATTGTGCTCTGTATTCAGATCGTCCTACTACCTATGTTAGTTTGCTTCCGGGACAGTTTGTGATTGTATATCCGGAAGATCCTCATGCACCGGTTATTGGTAGTGGTAAAATACGTAAACTGATAGCCAAAGTGAAGCTCTGAATTATTGTTGTTTTTATATGGAAAAGGTAGTGTCGTCCATAGCAGAAGGCACTACCTTTTTCATGCATAAAGTGTTATAGACTCTAGTCCATTTAGTAATCCTCGAATATATAATAAAATATTTAATTAAATATTTGGCTTATAATAAAAATAGTATTATGTTTGCAATAATTTAATGCGAGTGAAACATAAAAATTGCTTTATATGAAAAACAAAAGTATTTATCCTTGGGTAGTAGTCGGTTTATTGTGGATAGTGGCACTTCTTAATTATATGGACCGCCAAATGCTTTCTACTATGCAAGAAGCTATGAAAGTAGATATTGTAGAACTGAATAAAGCAGAAGCTTTTGGGGCTTTAATGGCTATATTTTTGTGGATCTATGGTTTTATGAGTCCCGTTGCCGGGATTATAGCGGATAGGGTAAATCGTAAGTGGCTAGTTGTCGGTAGTCTTTTTGTTTGGTCCGCTGTCACTTTCTTGATGGGGTATGCCCATGATTTTCATGAACTTTATTGGCTGCGTGCTATAATGGGAGTCAGTGAAGCATTGTATATTCCTTCGGCTTTGTCGTTAATTGCTGACTGGCACGAAGGGAAGTCACGTTCTTTGGCGGTGGGAGTACACATGACCGGTTTATATGTAGGGCAGGCTATTGGTGGTTTTGGAGCTACGGCTGCTGCGGCTTTCTCCTGGCAGGCTACTTTTCATTGGTTTGGTATCGTGGGGATTGTCTATTCTTTGGTACTCATATTATTTTTGAAAGAAAATCCTATTCATAATGTTTCTAGCAAGAAAATAGATAATGTTCCTGGAGAAAAGAAACCTTCCATAATAAGTGGGCTTTCCTTACTGTTTACTAACTGGGCATTTTGGATTATTCTTTTCTATTTTGCTGCTCCCAGTCTTCCGGGGTGGGCAACAAAGAATTGGCTTCCGACCTTATTTGCAGATAGTTTGAATATTCCGATGTCCGAAGCCGGCCCGATATCTACCATAACGATTGCAGTTTCTTCTTTTATCGGCGTTATTTTAGGTGGCATCTTGTCAGACCGTTGGGTACAAAAAAATATTCGTGGACGGGTCTATACCGGAGCTATCGGTTTGGGAATGACTATACCGGCTTTACTTCTGCTGGGTTTTGGACATAGTTTTGTTAGCGTGATTGGTGCAGGCTTACTCTTCGGAATTGGCTTTGGAATATTTGACGCTAATAATATGCCTATTTTATGTCAGTTTGTATCGGCGAAACATCGTGCAACGGCTTATGGTATTATGAATATGACCGGCGTGTTTGCCGGAGCTGCTGTGACAGAAGTGTTAGGGAAATGGACGGATGGAGGAAGCTTGGGACAGGGATTTGCAATGTTGAGCATTGTAGTGGCTGTGGCATTGGTACTTCAAATCTATTTCTTAAGGCCGAAGACAGATAATATGGTAGATTAAGAGTATATATAACTTTATAAAAAATAAAATAATGGAACGAATTAAAGGACTTATTGACGCACCGTTTACTCCTTTTTATGAGAATGGTGAGGTGAATTTAGAACCAATTGAAGCATATGCTAAGATGCTGGTAAAGAATGGACTGCAAGGAGTGTTTATCAATGGTTCTTCCGGTGAAGGCTATATGTTGACAGAAGAAGAACGTATGCGATTGGCCGAACGTTGGGTTTCTGTTGCTCCTGAGGGTTTTAAGGTTATAGTGCATGTTGGTAGCTGCTGTGTAAAGGCTAGCCGTATGTTGGCAGAGCATGCACAAAAAATAGGCGCATGGGGGATTGGTGCTATGGCTCCTCCTTTTCCGAAGATTGGCCGTATTGAGGAACTGGTAAAATATATCGAAGAAATAGCAGCCGGGGCACCCGAACTGCCTTTCTATTATTATCATATTCCGGCGTTCAATGGTGCTTTTTTACCAATGGTTAAGCTATTGGAAGCGGTAGACGGTCGTGTTCCCAATTTTGCAGGTATTAAATATACTTTTGAGAGTATGTATGAATATAACCAATGTCGTTTATATAAAAATGGAAAATTCGATATGCTGCATGGACAGGATGAGACAATTCTTCCTTGTCTGGCTATGGGAGGCGCTCAAGGTGGCATTGGAGGAACAACTAATTATAACGGTAAAGAATTGGTCGGTATTATTGAGGCTTGGGAGGCAGGTGATATAGAAACTGCTCGTGAACGCCAAAACTTCTCACAAGAAGTAATAAACGTGATTTGTCATTTCCGTGGGAATATTGTCGGCGGAAAACGTATCATGAAGTTGATAGGGCTTGATTTGGGCAAGAACCGTACTCCGTTTCAGAATATGACAGATGAGGAAGAAGCGCAGATGAAAGCGGAACTTGAAGCTATTCATTTTTTTGACCGATGCAATAAATTTTAAAAACGCATAGCATGAATACAACAGAATATTTGAGTAAGTGGGCTATATCATATAAAGACGATATAATAAATAATATTATGCCGTTTTGGATGAAGTATGGGTTAGATAGAGAACATGGAGGGGTGTATACATGCGTTAATCGTGACGGTAGTTTGATAGATACTACCAAGTCGGTTTGGTTTCAGGGACGTTTTGGATTTATAGCTGCATATGCATATAATAATATAGAAAAGAATCCTCAATGGCTGGCAGCCTCAAAAAGTTGTATTGATTTTATCGAAGCACATTGTTTTGATACGGACGGACATATGTTTTTTGAAGTTACAGAAGACGGAAAGCCCTTGCGTAAACGCCGTTATGTGTTTTCTGAAGGTTTTGCTGCAATAGCAATGGCTGAGTATGCATTAGCAACAGGTGAAAAAGAATATGCGAAAAAAGCTTTGGATATATTTAAACGTACCTTGCATTTCCTGAATACTCCGGGATTTCTTGAGCCAAAATATTTGCCTACTCTGCCTTCAAGAGGTCATTCTATAACAATGATCTTGATTAACACGGCTTCTCGTATCCGTATGGTTATTGATGATCCGTCGTTGACAGAGCAGATAGATACTTCGATTGCAGCGTTACGTAAATATTTTATTCATCCGGAGTTTAAAGCTTTGCTTGAAATGGTGGGACCTGACGGTGAATTCATAGATACTTGTAACGGGCGCGTTATAAACCCGGGGCACTGTATTGAAACTGCGTGGTTTATCATGGAAGAAGCTAAATATCGTAATTGGGATAAGGACTTACTTCAGTTGGCTCTTCAGATTCTTGATTGGTCTTGGGAGTGGGGATGGGACAAGGAATTCGGAGGAATTATCAATTTCCGTGACTGTCGGAATCTTCCTGTTCAGGACTATTCTCAGGATATGAAATTCTGGTGGCCGCAAACAGAAGCTATTATTGCCACTTTATATGCTTATCAGGCTACCGGAGATGAAAAATATCTTCAGATGCATCAACAGGTGAGTGATTGGGCGTATGCTCATTTCCCGGATAAGGAATATGGGGAATGGTATGGTTATCTTCATCGCGACGGTACTGTGGCCCAACCCGCTAAGGGGAATCTTTTTAAAGGACCTTTCCATATACCTCGTATGATGATTCGTGGTTATATGCTTTGTAAAGAACTTCTTTGAGATATTACTGTTGATAGTTAAAGATACTTTTATTTAGTAAAGCACGTAGAGAAGCCGGCAAGATAAAAGTCTGCAAGTATATATGAAGCGTAACGCAGATGATGTTCAGGTGTTGTCAGTTACGCAGAATTTGACAAGAAACCGCCAGTGCTGAATTCAACCCCTTATTTTGGATTCACCACTGGTAAGGTTTTCTTTTTTTTGAAAAACATTCATTTCTTCACTTTTCCCAGTTTGTCTGTGTTAGTGGATAAAGGATGGGGGGCGAGGAGTTCACTTCCATTTTTCATTATAGCAAGTCTTTATTTCATTATAGTAAATCTGAATATGCTTATAGCATAAATTATACTCATCGCGTATATTTTTCCTTCTTGTAGTTGAAACAAACTTCTAGGGTTTTATAAAGCACTGCTTTAAGTAGGCAAAAGCTATGCTTTACACCTCCTAAAGCAGTGCTTTAGATTTCTCAAAACGATGTGATATATAGGTATGGTGAAGGAGGTCTGAACAAATTTATTGGAGTTGTAATTAACAAACATGAGCAAACGTTTGAAGTAATCGTCCTGGGTCTCAATAATTGTCGGGGACTTAAAGAATCCGTACCATTTGTGATACCTGTTGCTGTTACACTTATATAGATGACTCTGTTTTGCTTATGCAATCTGTCATTATACCGGTAATTGATTTTGGTTCTACAACAACCCCTAGAGAATTGAATAAGTGTGGTGTTGTCAATAAATAAATGCCTGTTTTTATAAGTATTATTGGTGAATGAATAGATAGTGGTTACAAGTGAATGCATAAGTTCAATTAGAACTTAGTTGAGTTATTTATTCATATTTTCTTTTATCTTATAGAGGATTTAGATATCAATCACCGATATGTATATCTTAAATCGCTGCAAATATATTTATATTATTAATATATGCAAAGTATTTAATAAATTATTTTCTTATATATGCTATTAAATATAAAAATATGCATTATTGAAGTCATGAATAAAAGGGAAGAGTTATATCTTAAATAGGTAGAAAACAGGTCGATTTTGCGAATATGTTTTTGCTCCGATTAAAATTCTAAAGAGGAATCTGACGTAGGGAGATGAGGTATTACCGGAAGATTAGTTCTAATTGGACTTAGATAAGTATCTAAAATTATTTCAATTATTAACTAAAAGTAATACTAATGAAAAAAGACATCCTTTTGCTTATGTTGTGTCTTTTCTGCTCCATAGGGGCTATGGCACAGACAAAAACAATTACCGGTGTGGTAAGCGATGCTGCTGGTGAACCAATCATCGGAGCGAGTGTTGTCGAAGTGGGTACAACAAATGGTACCATTACTGACATCGATGGTAAATTTGTATTAAACATGAATCCGGACGGAAAAATCAGAGTTTCGTATATCGGATATCAAGTACAAACAATTGATCTTAAAGGAAAGACTTCTTTCCGGATTCAGATGAAAGAAGATTCTGAGATGCTGGAGGAAGTGGTAGTAACCGGTTATGGCGGTAAACAGTTGCGTACTAAAGTTACCAACTCAATTTCCAAGGTAAAAGAAGAAACATTGAAGCAGGGATTGTATTCAAATCCCGGTCAGGCATTATCCGGAGCTGTTGCAGGTTTGTCCGTTAGCCAGACTTCCGGTAATCCGGGCAGTACACCGACGCTGGTCCTTCGTGGAGGTACTAACTTTGATGGTTCTGGCTCTCCTCTGATTCTGATTGATGGACAGGTACGTTCTTCTTTGAGTGATATCAATCCGGATGATATTGAATCAATGGAAGTATTGAAAGATGCCGGTGCTACTGCAATCTATGGTGCACGTGCCAATGATGGTGTAATCCTTGTTACAACCAAGCGCGGAAAAAGCGGAAGAGCAGAAGTGAACCTGAAAGCAAAGTTCGGGTTAAACTATTTCAAAAATTCCTATGAGTTTCTTGATGCCGGAGATTATATTTATTGGATGCGTATGGGATATAAGAATGCTTATATGGGAGATATGAAACATCCGGACGGAAGCGCTGTGAAGGCATGGTCTTCACTTAGTTCATTGACTAGTGCTACTCCTTACGGTACAGGTAATGCTTATTTTGCGAGTGACGGGGTGACCCCTCTGGATGGAAACAAAACGAGTTCTGCTATTTGGAGTACAATGAAATATACTGATAATCTGGCTTTTTTGTTGGATCAGGGTTGGCAAACAATGATCGACCCTATCTATGGGGATAAACTTATTTATAAAAACACAGACATCGCAGATTTCAACGTCCAAACTCCAGCATTTTCACAGGATTATAATTTAAGTGTAAGTGGCGGAAATGAAAAAGGGAACTACTATGCCGGGTTAGGTTATAATAAGAGTGACGGTACGGCATACGGCAACTGGTATAAGCGTATAACCTTTACCTTCAATGCTGATTATAAGCTGAAAGAATGGTTAACTTCCAGTTCCAGTTTTAATTTTGCGGACGCTACTTGGAACGGGTTGCCTGCGACTCAGACAGCAGAGGCTAATTATTTTTCTCGTTGTTTGTCATTGCCTCCTACTTTCCGCGGTTACAATGCAGATGGAGAGATACTGTTAGGCCCTAACTCCGGGGATGGTAATCAGCAGTATAATTTTGATAAGTTTGTCCGGGATCAGAACACTGATAAGTTTACAATGAATCAATCTTTCACTGTAAACTTCATGAAAGGACTTTCGTTAAAGCTTGGTGCAATCTGGTATTATCAGGAAGAAAAGGACGAAAGCTTTAATAAGGATTATTTAAGTTCTCCGGGAAATAAGGTTACTTCACGCAGCACCTCTGCTTATTATGACCGCACACTGGATCAGACCTATAATGCTGTATTAAATTATAATTATCAGATAAACAAAGATCATTATCTGGATGCGATGGCTGGTTTCGAATATTATGATTCTTATAATAAAGGTTTCAATGCATCCGGTTCGGGAGCCCCGACCGACGACTTTATGGATTTACAGTATACGTCAAAAGAAGAGGGAAAACGCTCTATTGACTCTTGGCATTCACGTCAACGTATCATGTCTTTCTTCGGACGTGTAAATTATGATTATCAATCAAAATATCTCTTGTCACTGGTACTTAGAAAAGACGGTTATTCTAAACTGGCAAAAGAAAACCGTTGGGGAGTATTTCCGGGTGTTTCGACCGGGTGGGTTTTCAGCAAAGAGAAATTTATGGCAAACACAAGCGATATACTTTCATTTGGTAAATTACGTGCAAGTTTCGGTCTGAACGGTAATGTCAACAAGAACTTTGTAGGCAATTATACCGTACAGGGGTCATACGGTAGTAATACTTACAATGGCGCTACGGGATTTCTTTTGGGAAGTATTCCTAATCCTTATCTGATGTGGGAGAAATCCAGAACTTTTGAAATCGGTCTTGACTTAGGCTTTCTCGAAAATCGTATTAATGCTAATTTGACCTATTATAATCGTCTGACTAGTGATAAATATGCTAATATCACCGTACCTTCCACGTCTGGAGTAGGTTCTGTGGTTTCCAATAACGGTAAGTTCCAGAATCAAGGATTTGAGTTTGAACTGGCTTTCCGTATTATTGACCGGAAAGACTGGAAATGGAATCTGAACTGGAATGGAGCACTGAACAAAAATAAGGTCGTAGCGTTGCCGGATAACGGGCTGGAGCGTAATCGACAAGATGCATATCAGGTATATACCGGCTATGGTGACGCTAAAATGTGGGTAGGAGGCTATCAGGAAGGACAACGTCCGGGTGACTTGTATATGTTTATCGCTGACGGTATCTATAAATCACAGGATGAGATACCGGCTGGTTTGATTGATATTACGTCCGGTAATAATGGATCGACCGGCAGACCTTTATATGGAGGGGCAGAAGGTTATAATAAATTGTCCGACAGCCAAAAAGAAAACGCACTACCTATTCAGCCAGGTGACGTAAAATGGAAAGATGTCAATGGGGACGGCGTGATTGATAATTATGATATGGTAAAGGTAGGAAATACGGTACCGAAGTGGACAGGCGGTTTCAATACTACGGTGAGCTGGAAAGACTTGACGTTATCGGCGCGTTTCGACTATGCTTTAGGGTTCAAAGCGGTAGACTGGAAATCAATGTGGATTATGGCTTGCGCGCAAGGTACATATAATACTATCCAGGAAACTAAGGATACTTGGACACCGGACAATCCGAACGCTAAATATCCTACATATGTTTGGGCGGATCAGTTGGGAAAGAGAAACTATTGCCGTAGTTCTTCCATGTTTGTGTATAATGGTAATTATCTGGCACTTCGTGAACTGTCGCTAACTTATCGGTTACCGTCGATATGGGTGCAAAAAGCTAAATTGAGTAACGTGGAATTGTCTGTGACAGGACAAAACTTAGGTTATCTGACAGAAGCGAAGCACTTGTTCTCACCTGAAAAGGCGGATAACAACGGTGGATATCCATTGCCTCGCACTGTAATTTTTGGTATCAACGTTTCTTTCTAACATATAAAAAAGACAGATTATGAAAAAAATAATATACATCATTTCTTTATTTGTATCCTCTGTCCTCTATACATCATGCGATGCTTTGGATTTGGCTCCCGAAGATTATTTCGGAAGTGGAAACTATTGGAATAATGAAGCTCAAGTTGATGGATATATGACAGGTATGCATTCTCAACTGAGAAGTTATTATGATATGTTCTATGTTCTAGGAGAAGTTCGTGGTGGAACACAACGTGTAGGAACTTCATCTGAAAATACTAGTTTGAACTATGCTAATCTCCGTTCCAATGTAATCGATCAAGACAGGCCGGGTATTAGTAATTGGTACGGTCTTTATTCTCCAATCATGCAAGTCAATCATTTTATTCAGCAAGTAGAGAATGAATGCAGTTTCCTGGATGATACAAACAGAAAACACTATTTGGCTCAAGCGTATGGATTGAGGGCATTATATTATTTCATGCTTTATAAGACGTATGGGGGAGTGCCTATTGTCACTGAAGTTGAACTCTTGAATGGCAAGGTGACTGCGGACAAATTTTATGTGGAACGTGCGACAGCGGAAGCAACGCTTGAATTTATAAAAGGTGATATTCAAAAATCAGAGAATAATTATGCAGATATTACAGTGACAAATAGTTACGATAAAACAATATGGTCCAAAGCTGCTACCCTGATGTTGAAAGCGGAAATATATATGTGGGCTGCTAAAGTGACCATTACCGGACATACTGCTACCGGAACAACTGATTTGAAGGTTGCTCAAGCAGCTTTGAATCAGATTATAGGTAAGTTTGAATTACTGTCCGATTTTGAAAATGTTTTCAGTACTTCCAATCGTAATAATAAAGAGATTATTTTCACATTACACTTTGCCGACGGCGAAGCAACCAACTGGGCTGGGCAATTTTTATATCAGGATGCAGTATTTATCGGACAGGTGTATGGACGTGACAGCAAGCGGATAGAAACCGACACTTTGAATCTGAAAGGGACTGGCGGTGTATTCAGGCATGAATATACCTATGATTTTTGGTCTGCCTATGATGAAAAAGATACTCGTCGTGATGTAACCTTTTTGGAATATTATACTCAAGAAGATAAAGATCCTGCAAGTTTTGGCTGCGTTATGAAAAAAGGCATAGGTTCAATTAACTCTAATAACAATCGTATTTATGATACGGATATTATTATCTATCGCTATGCGGACGCTTTGCTTATGATGGCCGAAGTGGCAAACGGATTAGGTGAATCATGCAGTACTTATGTTAATGATGTACGTAAGCGTGCTTATGGCGATGACTATGCCGGGCACGAATACGCTGACGGTAGTTTTGAAGCAAACGAATTGGCTATATTGCACGAACGCGATAAGGAATTTGTCTGGGAAGGTAAACGTTGGTTTGATGTTGTACGTATGCAGGATGCTTCTCATAATTCGTTGGCGTTTTCGGCAGCAGCCAATTATCCGTCTACTTCTCCTTTGATTAGTACGAGTGAAAAGCATAAACTTTTATGGCCATTGGATATTAGCACGATGAATATCAATCCATTACTGGAACAAACTCCGGGATATGACACTTATAAAAAGCAGCCGGAATAAAAGTTAGTACATTGTGATAAAAAGCGGGATAGGGACTAATTTATCTATCTCGCTTTTTATCTTTTTCTTCCTTTTAAAGAAAGAAATGGCACACTAATGCTAGTTTATTAATATTCTTGTATATAATAAAATATTTAATTATTTGCTGGTAATATGATAAATTTATATCTTTGTGCCCAAACAATTAATAATACCATGAAAAGAAACCTACTTTTATTATTATCTATCCTTTTTTTATCTGTCTGTGGGACTTTGCAGGCTGTTGCATCGGATACTGTATTTGTGCGTGAAACTCAGATTCCAATTTTGATTGAACGACAGGATAACGTGTTGTTTATGTTGCGTTTGAATGCAAAAGAGAGTCGTAGTTTGGATGAAGTAGTTTTGAATTTTGGCAAAGATGTGAATATGGCGGATATACAGTCCGTTAAGTTATATTATAGTGGTACGGAGGCCAGACAAAACTATGGTAAGAAATTCTTTACTCCCGTATCTTATATTTCCAGCCACACGCCGGGGAAGACATTGGCTGCGAATCCTTCTTATTCAATTAATAAATCACAGGTAAATAATCCCGGGCGGAAAGTGATACTGAATGCTAATCAGAAACTTTTTCCCGGAATCAATTATTTCTGGATCAGTCTGCAAATGAAACCGGGCGCCTCTTTGCTGGATAAAGTGTCAGCTAAGATTGTTACTGTTAAGGTTGATAATAAAGAAGCACTTATGCATACGGTTTCGCCGGAGAATATAGCTCATAGGGTAGGAGTAGGGGTACGCCATGCCGGTGACGATGGTTCGGCTGCCTTCCGTATTCCGGGATTGGCAACTACTAATAAAGGAACATTGCTGGGAGTTTATGATGTACGTTATAATAGCAGTGTTGATTTGCAGGAACATGTGGACGTCGGTTTGAGCCGTAGTGTAGACGGTGGTAAAACATGGGAGAAGATGCGTTTACCTTTAGCTTTTGGTGAAACTGGCGGTTTGCCTGCTGCGCAGAACGGTGTTGGCGACCCTTCGATCTTAGTGGATACCAAGACCAACACAACATGGGTGGTGGCGGCTTGGACACATGGAATGGGTAATCAGCGTGCTTGGTGGAGTTCTTATCCGGGAATGGATATGAATCATACGGCCCAGTTGGTATTGTCAAAGAGTACGGACGATGGTAAAACGTGGTCGGAGCCTATTAATATAACAGATCAGGTGAAAGATTCATCCTGGTATTTCCTTTTGCAAGGACCGGGACGAGGTATCACCATGCAAGACGGCACATTGGTATTCCCGATTCAGTTTATCGATTCTACCCGTGTTCCGAATGCGGGAATTATGTATAGCAAAGACCGTGGCGAAACATGGAAAATCCATAACTATGCGCGCACCAATACAACAGAAGCTCAGGTAGCGGAAGTGGAGCCTGGCGTACTGATGTTAAATATGAGAGATAACCGTGGAGGCAGTCGTGCTGTCGCTACTACCAAGGATCTCGGTAAGACTTGGACAGAACATCCTTCTTCCCGTAAAGCTTTACAGGAACCGGTGTGTATGGCAAGTTTAATCAGCGTGAAAGCGGCAGACAACACATTAAATAAGGATATTCTTTTATTCTCCAATCCGAATACGGTAAAAGGTCGTCATCATATCACGATCAAGGCCAGTCTGGATGGAGGTATCACCTGGCTACCCGAACATCAAGTGATGCTGGATGAAGGTGACGGTTGGGGATATTCTTGTTTGACAATGATTGATAAAGAGACAGTCGGCATATTATATGAAAGCAGTGTCGCTCATATGACTTTTCAGGCAATCCGGCTGAGAGATATAATACAATAGGAATTATCATACGACCTGTAATCATGAAAAACAGACTCATATTATTTATATATATTATAATTAACTTATGCACAATTTCAGTGGTAAAAGCAGGTGATTATCACCTGCTCCCCCAGCCGCAAAAGTTTACCCCCTCTCATTTAAACTTTCAGGTGAATAAGGTACAGCTTTCCACTCCTGTGCTTCAACAGGAGTGGGAAACTCTTATCTCCGAAATGGGAGGAACCGTCTCCCCCAAGGCAACCGGTACTATTGAAGTTAAATTACTGCCGACCCTCCCCGAAATACCGATGAACCAGGATGAAGCCTACCGACTGAGCATCACAAAGAAGCGGATAATTGTTGAGGCTGTAACCGAACGCGGTGTTTATTGGGCTATGCAAACTTTAAGGCAGCTGGCAGAAAAAAGGAATTCAAAAACGCATATTCAAGGAGCTGAGATCATCGACTGGCCTGCTTTCCGGGTTCGCGGATTTATGCAGGATGTTGGAAGAAGCTACATTTCACTGGATGAACTTAAGCGTGAAATCGCCGCGCTTGCCAAATTCAAAATCAATGTTTTTCACTGGCATTTGACCGAGAATCAATCCTGGCGTTTGGAAAGTAAGATTTTTCCGATGCTGAACGATAGTGCGAATACCACCCGCATGCCCGGCAAATATTATACGCTGGAAGAAGCCAAGGAGTTGGTTGCATTCTGTAAAGCACATCACATGACGCTGATTCCCGAAATAGATATGCCCGGACATAGCGCTGCATTTATACGTACTTTCCGCCATGATATGCAAAGTCCTGAAGGGATGAAAATTTTGAAATTGTTGATGGATGAAGTCTGTGAAACGTTTGATGTGCCTTATTTGCATATCGGTACGGATGAAGTGCAGTTTACCAATCCCCGTTTTGTGCCGGAAATGGTGTCCTATGTACGTTCCAAAGGTAAGAAAGTAATTTCATGGAATCCGGGTTGGCACTACAAACCCGGAGAGATTGACATGACTCAACTTTGGAGTTATCGTGGAAAGGCGCAGAAAGGGATTCCCGCCATTGACTCACGTTTTCATTATCTGAATCATTTTGACACCTTTGGTGATATCATAGCATTGTACAACAGTCGTATTTATAATAAGGAACAAGGAAGCGAAGATTTGGCAGGGACAATCCTGGCTATCTGGAATGACAGGTTAGTCAGTACCGAGTGGGGGATGATTATCGAAAATAATTTCTATCCTAATATGCTGGCTATGGCGGAACGTGCTTGGAAAGGTGGTGGGACGGAATATTTCGATAAGAACGGAACAATACTTCCAACCGACGAGCATTCGGAACTATTCAGAAGTTTTGCCGATTTTGAACGTCGTTTGTTGTGGCATAAAGAACATACTTTTGACGGTTATCCGTTTGCGTATGTCCGCCAGACAAATGTGAAATGGAATATTACAGATGCTTTCCCGAACGAAGGAAATCTGGCAAAGGCTTTTCCTCCGGAAGAAACTTTGCAGGATAGTTACAGCTATGGAGGAAAAACATACAATGTGCGTCCTGCTATTGGTGCCGGAATCTATTTACGCCACGTGTGGGGGACGCTTATTCCCGGATTTTATAAAGAACCGAAAGAAAACCATACGGCCTACGCCTACACCTATGTCTATTCGCCGAAAGAACAAAACGTTGGTTTGTGGGCTGAATTTCAGAATTACGGACGCTCCGAAGCCGATCTTCCTCCTCTGCCGGGAAAATGGGATTATAAGGAAAGCCGTATCTGGATAAATGAACAGGAAATATTACCGCCTGTCTGGACAGCTACTCACCGCACCAAAAGCAATGAAATAGCTTTGGGCAACGAAAATTGTGTGGCACGCCCGCCTTTGGAAGTTCATCTGCAAAAAGGCTGGAATAAAGTACTTTTGAAATTACCGGTAGGGAAGTTTGTTAGCCCGGAAGTCCGGCTAGTAAAATGGATGTTTACTACTGTCTTTGTTACTCTTGACGGACAGAAAGCGGTAGAAGGACTCATTTACTCACCAAATAAAACACTAGAGTGACATATCGATTATAGAGAGAGAACTATTTATAAATATGCTATGAGCAGATTTGAATATGTTATAATGAAACTCAGATATGCTATAATGAAAAACGGATATGCTAATGAGTAAATAAAAAGAATAGTCATGAAAAAGATCTTTTTTTTAGTGGTCATATTGACCCTGTCTTTGTTATGCCGCGCACAAGAACGCAAATATTCTACGTTTTACTACCAGCGTGCTACATTGTTTGAAGAACTGCCTGTTACTTCCAGTGACATTATTTTTCTGGGAAACAGTATCACAAACGGTGCCGAATGGGCGGAACTGTTCAAGAACAAACATGTCAAAAACCGTGGAATCAGCGGCGACATTTGTATGGGAGTATATGACCGTCTTGATGCTATTCTGAAGGGAAAGCCCGCTAAAATATTTCTTTTGATTGGTATTAATGATGTGAGTAGGGGAACTCCCTCCGATACTATTGTATCCCGTATTGAGATGATTGTCAGGAAGATAAAGACAGATTCGCCTAAAACAAAGCTATATCTGCAAAGTGTTCTTCCGGTCACCGACCATTACAATATGTTCAAGGGACATACTTCCCGTTGGCAGGTTATCCCTGAAATCAATAAAGGGTTAGTCGGCTTGGCAGAAAAAGAAGGAGCGACCTATATAGATTTGTACTCCCATTTTATAGACAAACAAACCGGAAAGATGAACACTACCTATACAAATGATGGTTTGCATCTTCTGGGGAAAGGCTACTTGAAATGGGTAGAGATTGTGAAACCTTACATTGGGAAGAAATAAATGAAAAAGATTTTACTATTATTCGTCTGTCTGTTCGTTTGTTGGGTGTTGTCTGCCCAGCAACGGATAAAGGTTGCATGTGTAGGAAACAGTATTACCTATGGTACAGGATTATCTGACCGTGCAACACAATCTTATCCTGTGAAGTTGCAAAAGCTGCTGGGAGAACGTTATGAAGTCGAGAACTTCGGGAAACCTGGCGCTACCCTGCTTAATCAGGGACATCGCCCTTATACTCGACAGGAAGAATATCGGAAAGCATTGGATTTTGCAGGAGATATTGTTGTCATTCATTTGGGTATCAATGATACCGACCCTCGCAATTGGCCTAACTACCGTGATTTTTTTGTGAAAGATTATTTGAAGCTGATTGATACATTCCGTGAGGCCAATCCCGCTGTACGGATTATCATTGCACGAATGACTCCGATTGCCGACCGCCATACCCGTTTTTTGTCGGGAACCCGTGATTGGCATGGAGAGATACAAACGGCTATTGAAACGGTGGCACGCTATGCCGGGGTACAGTTAATCGATTTCCACGAACCGCTTTATCCATATCCTTATCTTTTGCCGGACGCTGTTCATCCTGCTGCTGAAGGGGCAGCGATAATGGCGAGAACAGTTTACTCGGCTATCACCGGAGATTATGGAGGCTTGAAATTATCTCCGCTTTATACGGATAATATGATTCTTCAGCGCGATACTCCTTTGAAGGTTCATGGGATAGCCAATGCAGGAGAGCAAGTAACAGTTTGCATAGACCGCCAGCGGTGGATTACAAAGGCTGCACCGGACGGTAAATGGTCCGTGAAATTATCACCGTTGAAAGCGGGAGGACCTTATACGCTAACAATTTCTACCCCTCATAGAATCTTGAAATATACAAATGTCTTGATAGGAGAGGTTTGGTTATGCTCCGGTCAGTCGAATATGGAATTTATGTTACGGCAGACTATTACCGGCAAAAAAGACATTCCTCAAGCTGCCGACGAACAGTTACGTTTGTATGACATGAAAGCGCGCTGGCGCACGGACGCAGTGCAATGGGACGCTTCCGTTCTCGATTCCTTGAATCATCTTCAATATTATAAGGAGACCGAATGGGAAATTTGTACTCCTGCCAATGCTGCCCATTTCTCTGCAATCGCTTATTATTTCGGTCAGATGTTGCGGGATAGCTTGAAGGTTCCGGTGGGGTTGATCTGTAATGCTATCGGCGGTTCACCCACCGAATCATGGATTGACCGGAATACGTTGGAATATCAATTCCCGGCTATATTAAAAGATTGGACGCGTAATGACTTTATACAGGACTGGGTACGTGGAAGAGCTGCATTGAATGTTAAACTCTCGAAGGAGAAGTTTCAGCGCCACCCTTATGAACCTTGTTATTTATACGAGTCCGGTATTCGGCCGTTGGAGCAATATCCCGTCAGAGGTGTGATCTGGTATCAGGGGGAATCAAACGCTCATAATTGCGAAGCTCATGAGAAGCTCTTTAAACTCTTAGTCGGTAGTTGGCGTAAGAACTGGAAGAATGAGGATTTGCCATTCTATTATGTACAGCTTTCCAGTATAGCTCGTCCTTCGTGGCCGTGGTTCCGTGACAGCCAGCGTAGAATGATGGCTGAAATTCCGAATACCGGTATGGCAGTATCAAGTGATTATGGTGATTCGTTGGATGTACATCCTAGAAATAAAAAACCGGTTGGAGAACGCTTGGCTCGCTGGGCATTGAATAAAACTTATGGAATGCATGATGTGTTGCCTTCCGGACCCTTATTTTGTCGGGCCGATTTTTGTGAAGATGTCGTATATGTTACTTTTGATTACGGCAAGGGGTTGAAGAGTTCGGACGGTGGTCCTTTGCGTACGTTTGAAGTTGCCGAGACAGACGGCGTTTATTATCCCGCAGTTGCCGAAATAATAAACGGTCAGATAAAAGTATATAGCGAACAAGTGAAACGTCCGCGATATATCCGTTATGGCTGGCAACCTTTCACACGTGCAAATTTGGTGAATGAGGCAGGTTTGCCCGCGTCAACTTTTCGTGCGGAAGCGCCCGAATCTTTTGTTGCCGATCTCCATTTACAAAGAATGGAGGGATTTCCTAAGTCGGAGAAAGGACTTAAATCAGGAGTCTCTGCCTGTTATGCAGGAATGCTGAATGGGAAACTGCTGTTGGCAGGAGGTTGTAATTTTCCCGGAATCCCCGCCGATGAAGGAGGAAAAAAGAAATACTATCAGGGGATTTATGTAGCAGAGATGAATCCAGATACAGTGTTTGTCTGGAATAAAGTTGGAGAACTTCCCGTTTCTGCCGCTTATGGCGTTTCTGTATCCTGTTCGGATGGAATCATCTGTATAGGAGGAACTGACGGTCAGGATGCACTAACTTCTGTTTATAAAATCCGCTGGGATGAGAAAAGCGAAAAGAATGGGAAAAATAAGAAGAAAGGGAAAGTCGTCATCGAAACATTACCGGCTTTACCTTATGCTCTAGATAATATGTGTGGGACGCTAATTGGGGAACAACTATTCATAGCCGGAGGAAATAGAAACGGAAAGCCATCCAATTCCTTCCTCCGACTCGATTTAACTAATCTTTCTGTAGGCTGGCATGAGTTACCGGAATATCCCGGAGATGCACGTACACAAGCCGTTTGTGCCGGCCAGCGTAGGGGAGACGACTACCGTTTCTATTTATGGGGAGGATTTGCTCCTTCTACGGAAGGAAAACCGGCAACACTTTCCACAAGTGGTTACTGTTATTCTTCCGTATCTCGGCGATGGATGCCTGTAGCTACTCCGAAAGGAAGTGACGGAGAGGTTGTATCTTTAGGGGGGGGAGCTGCCGTTGCATTAAATGATAGCTTGGTATTATGTACAGGTGGAGTAAACAAAGACATATTTCTAGCGGCTCTACGGTGTCCTGAAAAAGATTACCTCCTTCATCCGGTAGAATGGTATAAGTTTAATGACCGTATATTGGTCTATAATATCAATCTGGACATCTGGCAGGAAGTTGCCCGTACATCGCTGGTAGCGCGTGCCGGAGCTGCGTTAGTGGGGTGGGATAAAACATATTATAATATTAATGGAGAATTGAAGCCCGGTGTCCGTACTCCGGAAATTATAAAAATAACGGTCGAATAATGGGGGAAAATTGACAAAAAAGTAATATCTTTGACTCCGTTAATATCTAATACCCCCACTATGATATTGAATTTGACAGGAAAAAAGGCTCAGATAGCATGCGGACTACTATGTTGTTGCAGCATGGCGTATGCACAGAGTAATGACAATTCAGAAGTTGTACTTCTACACACAGGCTGGGAATTTTCTCAAGCAGGAACAGAACTATGGCGAACGGCAGAAGTGCCCGGTACAGTACATCAGGACCTTATTCACCACAAATTACTTCCTTCTCCTTTTTATGGAATGAATGAACAGAAGATTCAATGGGTGGAAAACGAAGATTGGGAATACCGCACTTCTTTTACCGTTACAATGGAACAATTGGAGCGGGATGATGCCCAGCTCATCTTTGAAGGTCTTGATACCTATGCAGATGTTTATCTCAACGGTTCCTTACTGTTAAAGTCCGATAATATGTTTGTCGGTTATTCGTTACCTGTAAAGCCACAACTTCGTCTAGGGGAAAACTTACTCCATATATATTTCCATTCACCTATCCGGCAAACTCTTCCTCAATATGCCTCCAACGGATTCAACTATCCGGCGGATAATGACCACCATGAGAAACATCTGAGTGTGTTCTCCCGTAAAGCTCCTTACAGTTACGGTTGGGATTGGGGAATCCGTATGGTAACTAGTGGTATTTGGCGTCCGGTAAAAATTCGTTTTTATGACGCCGCTTCCATTAATGATTATCATATCAAGCAACTGTCGCTGACAGAACACTCTGCCGAACTATCTAATGAACTGGAAATAAACAATATACTTCCTCAATCGATTCAAGCAGAAATACGGATTAATTATTCATTTGAAAAAGGAGAAGAAACTGTAATTAGCCGTTCTGTCACTTTGCAACCCGGACTCAACTCTATCCATATCCCTTCCGAAGTCCTGTCTCCGGTACGCTGGATGCCGAATGGTTGGGGCAAACCGGCTTTGTATGATTTCTCTGCTCAAGTTGTCTTTGACGGTAAAGTGGTAGCCGAGCAATCCCACCGTATCGGTTTACGTACCGTCCGGTTGGTGAACGAGAAAGATGCGGACGGAGAATCTTTCTATTTTGAAGTGAATGGCATTCCGATGTTCGCCAAAGGTGCCAACTATATACCACAGGACGCTCTATTGCCCTCTGTGACTACCGAACGCTATCAGACATTGTTCCGTGATATCAAAGAGGCCAACATGAATGTAGTCCGTATATGGGGTGGAGGAACGTATGAAGACGATCGTTTCTATGATTTGGCGGATGAAAACGGCATCTTGGTTTGGCAGGACTTTATGTTCGCTTGTACCCCTTATCCGTCTGACCCTACATTCTTGAAGCGGGTAGAGGAGGAAGCTTGCTACAACATCCGCCGTCTTCGCAACCACCCTTCGCTGGCTATGTGGTGTGGCAACAATGAGATATTGGAAGCCTTGAAATATTGGGGGTATCAGAAAAAATACACTCCGGAAATCTATCAGGAAATGATGTCCGGTTACGACAAACTCTTCCGTGAACTACTTCCCGCCAAGGTGAAAGAACTCGATGCTGACCGCTTTTATATCCATAGCTCCCCTTATCTAGCCAACTGGGGACGTCCCGAATCATGGGGAATAGGCGATAGCCATAATTGGGGTGTTTGGTACGGACAGAAACCTTTTGAATCATTGGATACCGACTTGCCACGTTTCATGAGCGAATTTGGTTTCCAATCCTTCCCTGAGATGAAAACTATTGCTACATTCGCAGCTCCTGAAGATTATCAAATCGAATCGGAAGTGATGAATGCCCACCAAAAGAGTAGTATTGGCAATGCTTTGATCCGTACTTACATGGAACGTGACTATATCGTACCTGAGAAATTTGAGGACTTTGTATACGTCGGACTGGTTTTGCAAGGCCAGGGAATGCGTCATGGCTTGGAAGCTCACCGTCGTAACCGTCCTTATTGCATGGGTACTCTATACTGGCAGTTGAACGATAGCTGGCCCGTTGTTTCATGGTCGAGTATCGACTATTATGGTAACTGGAAAGCTTTGCATTATCAGGCGAAACGTGCTTTTGCTCCTATTCATATCAACCCTATTCAGCGGAATGACAGCTTATGTGTCTACCTTCTTTCCGATCGCCTTGATACGTTGGAGAAAATGACATTAGAAATGAAAGTCATAGACTTTGAGGGAAAAAAGATCAGTAAACCGATGCTATTGAGATCTTTGTCGGTTCCTGCAAATACCTCTCAATGTGTATATCGGACAAAACTTGACGCCTTACTGTCTTCGACAAAACGCCCGCTTTCGGAAGAACTCCTCCACTGCTTCATGCTGCTTACCTTGAAAGACAAATCCGGACATGTGGTAGATGAAACGGTTTATTTCTTTGCAAAGACCAAAGAACTGCTTTTGCCCGAAACGACTATTTCCTATAAAATGAGGCAGACAGATGGCGAATGCGAACTGACACTTCTTTCTCCTGTTTTGGCAAAAGACGTCTTTATCGAAGTACCATTACAGGGTGCCCGTTTTAGTGACAACTTTTTCGATCTTCTGCCCGGAGAACGTAAAACGATTCTCATTACTTCTCCTCAAATAAAGAAAGGGGAGGAACTGCCTCTGACTGTGAAGCATATTCGTGAGACCTATAATTAAATAATTCTATTAATAACTTAACACCTAATTTTTTAGTTTATGAAACAACTCTTAAAATTAACGGGATGTCTGGCGGTAGCAGGGCTTTTTGCCTCTTGTCAATCGGCTCAGCAAGAAGCTGATTACCAGATTATTCCCATGCCTCAGGAAATTGTAACAGCCTCGGGAAACCCCTTCATTCTGAAGAGTAGTGTGAAGATTCTCTATCCGGAAGGTAATGAGAATATGCAACGTAACGCGAAATTTCTGGCAGACTACTTGAAAACAGCTACCGGAAAAGATTTTGTTATCGAAGCCGGAACAGAAGGAGAGAATGCAATTGTATTGGCACTTGGGACAGAATCCGAAAATCCGGAATCTTACCAATTGAAAGTTACCGGTGACGGAATTACAATCACTGCTCCTACAGAGGCCGGAGTATTTTACGGAATTCAATCATTGCGTAAGTCATTGCCTGTCGCAATAGGTGCGGAGATTGCTTTGCCTGCAGTAGAGATAAAGGATGCTCCTCGTTTCGCTTATCGTGGCGCACATTTTGATACGAGTCGTCATTTCTTTACTGTAGATGAAGTGAAGACTTATATTGATATGATGGCTTTGCATAATATGAATCGTTTCCATTGGCATATTACTGAAGACCAAGGTTGGCGTCTGGAAATCAAGAAATACCCGAAACTGACGGAAATAGGTTCTAAGAGAACGGAAACAGTTATCGGACGTAACTCCGGTGAATATGACGGCAAACCTTATGGTGGTTTCTATACGCAGGAAGAGGCTAAGGAAATAGTAGCGTATGCTGCCGAACGTTATATCACGGTTATCCCCGAGATTGACCTTCCGGGACATATGCAGGCTGCTCTTGCCGCTTATCCCGAATTAGGTTGTACTGGCGGTCCGTATGAAGTTTGGAGACAATGGGGTGTATCTGAAGATGTGCTTTGTGCCGGAAACGATCAGGTATTGAAATTCCTCGAAGACGTATATGCTGAATTGATTGAGATCTTCCCGTCAGAATATATCCATGTGGGTGGTGACGAGTGCCCGAAAGTACGCTGGGAGAAATGCCCGAAATGTCAGGCACGTATCAAGGCATTGGGGTTAAAATCGGATGATAAACATAGTAAGGAAGAACGTTTGCAGAGTTTCGTAATCAATCACATTGAGAAATTCCTGAACGACCATGGACGTCAGATTATTGGTTGGGATGAAATTCTCGAAGGCGGACTGGCTCCTAATGCAACTGTTATGTCATGGCGTGGAGAAAGAGGTGGTATCGAAGCTGCCAAACAGAAACACGATGTGATTATGACACCGAATACCTATTTGTATTTCGACTATTATCAGACGAAAGATACGGAAAACGAACCTCTCGGAATTGGTGGTTATCTGCCGCTTGAAAGAGTATATAGCTACGAACCGATGCCGACTTCCCTTACTCCGGAAGAACAAAAATATATTAAGGGTGTGCAAGCTAATCTCTGGACTGAATATATTCCTACTTTCTCTCATGCGCAATATATGGTATTGCCTCGTTGGGCTGCATTGTGTGAAATCCAGTGGTCTACTCCCGACAAGAAGAACTATGAAGACTTCCTGTCTCGTTTGCCGCAACTGATTAAATGGTATGATGCAGAAGGATACAATTATGCAAAACATGTGTTTAACGTAACAGCCGAATATACGCCGAACCCGGCAGACGGTACACTGGACATCACGTTGTCTACCATTGACAATGCCCCTATCCACTATACATTGGACGGTACGGAACCTACTGCCGCTTCTCCGCTTTATGAAGGTGTCCTGAAAATCAAGGAAAATGCAGACTTCTCCGCTATCGCTGTTCGTCCTACCGGAAACAGTCGTGTGATTTCAGAGAAGATCAATTTCAGTAAGTCCAGCATGAAGCCGATTGTAGCTAATCAACCGGTCAACAAACAATATATGTTTAAAGGTGAATCTACACTAGTAGACGGACTGAAAGGAAATGGCAACTATAAGACCGGTCGTTGGATTGCATTCTATAAAAACGATATGGATATGACTATCGACCTTCAGCAACCTACCGAGATTTCGAGCGTTGCTATTTCTACTTGCGTAGAGAAGGGAGACTGGGTGTTTGATGCAAGAGGATTTTCCGTAGAAGTATCAGACGATGGTAAGAACTTTACCAAAGTAGCTTCCGAAGAATACCCTGCTATGGAACAAAGTGATAAGAATGGTATCTACGAACATAAATTGTCATTCACTCCGGTGAAAACTCAGTATGTAAAGGTGGTTGCCTTGTCTGAAAGTAAAATACCGGAATGGCATGGGGGCAAAGGAAATCCTGCTTTCTTGTTTGTAGATGAAATCACAGTAGATTAATGAATATAAGAAATAGATGCACTAAAGTTTGTCTTTTCTTATGGGTATTGGGGATGTGCTTTGCGGCACATCCTCTTCATGCACAGTCCGTAATCCCTGTCCCTCTGAAAATAGAGCAGGGTACGGGCTCTTTTTTACTCTCAGAGAAAACAAAACTTTATACAAACATTCAAGGTGGAGAAGCTCGACTTCTGGAAAGCTATCTGCAAGCATTACCGGTTCATCTAAAGAAAGGAAAGAAAAAAGATACGCAGAACGTACTTTCTCTGTTGATAACCGAAAAGAGCGAACAGTTGCCTTCTCCCGAAAGTTATACCCTGTCCGTCACTCCGGAACGAATCCTTATCCGTGCAACATCGGGAGCGGGATTGTTCTACGGAATCCAGACACTGTTGCAATTATCTCAGCCTTCGGGAACAGGCTATTCCATTGCTTCTGTTGAAGTGCAGGATAGTCCTCGTTTCGCTTATCGCGGCTTAATGCTGGATGTATCCCGTCATTTCTTTTCTAAAGAATTTGTGAAGAAACAGATAGACGCATTGGCATTCTATAAGATCAACCGCCTGCATCTGCACCTTACAGATGCGGCAGGCTGGCGAATTGAAATCAAGAAATATCCTTTGCTTACAGAATTTGCAGCCTGGCGTACTGACGCCAATTGGAAGACGTGGTGGAACGGCGGACGTAAGTACCTCCGTTTCGACGAGCCTGGAGCTTCCGGAGGTTACTATACACAGGATGATATTCGCGAAATCGTAGAATATGCTCGTCAGCATTTCATCACGATTATTCCGGAGATTGAAATGCCTGCCCACTCGGAAGAAGTGCTGGCAGCTTATCCGCAACTCTCTTGCGCGGGTGAGCCTTACAAGAACGCGGACTTCTGTATCGGAAACGAAGAAACGTTCACCTTTTTGGAAAATGTGCTGACCGAGGTCATGGCGCTTTTCCCTTCCGAATACATTCACATAGGAGGTGACGAAGCCGGTATGGCAGCGTGGAAAACTTGCCCGAAATGCCAAAAGAGAATGAAAGACGAACATCTCTCTCACGTGGACGAACTGCAAAGTTATCTGATTCATCGTATTGAGAAGTTCCTGAACGATCATGGTCGACGTCTGCTCGGCTGGGACGAGATATTGAAAGGAGGACTGGCTCCTAACGCGACTGTAATGTCATGGCGGGGAGAAGAAGGCGGTATTACAGCTGTAACTTCCGGACACCGGGCTATCATGACGCCGGGTGGCTACTGTTATCTGGATAGTTATCAGGATGCTCCGTACTCTCAGCCGGAAGCGATTGGTGGATACTTGCCATTGAAAAAAGTCTATTCTTACAATCCGGTTTCTACTTCATTGTCGGCGGAACAAGCGAAACTTGTGTATGGTGCGCAAGTTAATCTCTTTACTGAATATGTCCCGACTCCCGAACACGTGGAATATATGCTATATCCACGTACGCTGGCATTGGCGGAAGTTGCCTGGTCGGCTCCGGAACGTAAGTCATGGCCGGACTTCCATGCACGTGCCCTGAAAGCGGTAACGGATTTGCAGGCGAAAGGCTATCACACTTTCGATTTGAAGAGTGAGATCGGAAGTCGGCCGGAATCTTTACAACCCCTTACGCATCTGGCATTGGGAAAGAAAGTGATCTATAACGCTCCTTACAACTCCTCTTATGCAGCACAAGGTGATGTGACTTTGACCGACGGTATCCGTGGCGACTGGACTTACGGTGACGGTGCATGGCAGGGATTTATCTCGAAGAACCGCCTCGATGTAACCGTTGATATGGAAAACGAGACCACTATTCATTCAGTCACAGCAGCTTTCATGCAGGTAGTGGGAGCTGAAGTATTCTTGCCTGCGTCTGTGGTTATTTCAGTTTCCGATGACGGAGTCACTTTTACGGAACTGAAGCATCAGGACTTTGTTGTTAACAAGGAAGAAGCAATCAAGTTTTCCGATGTTTCGTGGGAAGGAACCGTCAAGGGACGCTATGTACGTTATCAGGCGCGTGCCGGCAAAGAACTGGGTGGCTGGATATTTACTGATGAAATCATAGTGAAGTAAGCAAATCCCTCGGTAAAACTCGAAAAAAAGAGTCATATTGCGGCTATTAATATCAATAAAAGAAGGAATCTACTCAACCAGATTCCTTCTTTTTTTGTTATATTTGTATTATTACCTTAAAAACTGATAGTTATGATACGACAACACGGTAAACTAACTTTTCTTAGCTTTCTTCTGGTAGTTTCGTGCGGAAATACATTTGCACAGAAGATTCCTGTCATTCCTCTGGACTTGGATTCCTTGATAACGGTAGGCTATGCTACCGGAAGTCTGAAAACCCTCTCCGGTTCTGTGGAGAAAATTACGGAGAAACAAATGAACAAAGACCAGGTAACCAATCCTTTGGAAGCGATTCGGGGTAGGGTACCGGGTTTGACTATTCAACGGGGTACGAATGGACCCGCAGCTCTGGATGCAGTGCGCCTGCGTGGAACCACTTCACTGACTAGTGGTAACGATCCTCTGATTATTGTCGATGGAGTGTTTGGCGACCTTAGTATGCTGACTTCCATTTACCCCACAGATATCGAAAGTTTCACGATTCTGAAAGATGCTTCCGAAACGGCACAATACGGTTCACGTGGTGCTTCCGGTGTGATTGAAGTCACCACTAAAAAAGGAATGCAGGGTAGGACGCAGGTAGCCTACAACGGTAGTTTCGGCATTTCTACTGTCTACAAGAATCTTAAAATGTTGTCGGGAGACGAGTTCCGTAGCGTAGCTTCCGAACGCGGTATCTCTATTTTAGATAAAGGTAATAATACTAACTTCCAGAAAGAAATACAACAGACAGGTCTGCAACAGAATCATCACGTCGCTTTCTATGGAGGCTCCAGCACGTCGAGCTACCGTGTATCACTTGGTTTTATGGATCGTCAGGGGGTGATTTTGAATGAAGATATGAAGAATTTCACTTCCAATATGAACATGAACCAAAAGATGTTCGATGGCTTCTTCGACTGCGAACTGGGGATGTTCGGTTCTATCCTGAAAAATCATAATCTGGTTGACTATCAGAAAACCTTCTATTCGGCGGCAACCTTTAACCCGACGTATCCTAACCATAAAGATCCCGTTACTAACTCGTGGGACGGCATCACTACCGCCAGTCAGATAACAAACCCGTTGGCATGGATGCAGGTGGACGATGACGACGCTACTTCGCATATCAGTACACACGCCCGTTTCACCTTCAATTTGATGAAAGAATTGAAATTGGTACTGTTCGGTGCCTATACCTATAATATAGTTGAAAATTCGCAATATCTCCCCACCTCTGTTTGGGCGAACGGGCAGGCTTATAAAGGAACAAAGAAAATGGAGTCCCTCCTCGGAAATATGATGCTGACTTATAAAAAAGGCTGGAAAAAGCACTTCTTCGACGTCCTGGCATTAGCCGAACTCCAGAAAGAAACGTACACGGGATATTATACCACAGTCAGCAATTTCAGCACGGATAAGTTCGGCTACAACAATTTGCAAGCCGGTGCAGTCCGTCTGTGGGAGGGGACAAATTCGTACTACGAACAACCCCGTCTCGCATCTTTTATGGGACGTTTCAACTATACGTATGCCGATCGTTATGTCCTGACGCTGAATGCCCGTACGGACGCTTCCTCCAAGTTTGGAGCAAATCATAAGTGGGGCTTCTTTCCCTCCATATCTGCCGCATGGGTAGTCAGTGAGGAAAAGTTTATGAAACGTTTGCCAGTGGTTGATAATTTGAAATTTCGTATCGGTTACGGTCTGGCGGGTAACCAGAGTGGAATTGACTCGTATACTACACTGAATCTGGTAAAGCCGAACGGAGTTGTTCCGGTAGGCAACTCTGCCGTTGTCTCATTGGGTGATTTGAGGAATACGAACCCCGACTTGAAGTGGGAAGTGAAACACACTTTCAATACAGGTTTTGACGTAGCTTTGTTTGGTAACCGTCTGTTACTTTCCGCTAACTACTACAATTCTCGAACAACGGATATGCTTTATCTGTATAATGTGAGTGTACCGCCTTTCACTTACAACACTTTACTGGCTAATATCGGCTCCATGCGTAACTGGGGTACGGAAATAGCTATTGGTATCACTCCTCTGAAAACAAAAGATATGGAATTGAACATTAATGCCAATGTCACCTTCCAACGTAACAAACTTCTCTCATTAAGCGGAATGTACAACGGCGAAATGATTTCTGCGCCTGAATACAAGAGCCTTGCCAGTCTCGACGGAGCCGGCTTCCACGGTGGCTACAACCACATCGTCTATCAAATGGTCGGTCAACCGTTAGGTGTTTTTTATTTGCCTCATAGCACCGGACTGGTGTCCGACGGGAACGGTGGATACACCTATGGTATTGCGGACTTGAACGGTGGTGGTGTCAATCTTGAAGACGGCGAAGACCGCTATGTGGCAGGGCAAGCCGTGCCCAAAACAATTCTGGGTTCGAACATCAGCTTCCGTTACAAACACTTCGATCTTTCGGTGCAGATCAACGGAGCTTTCGGCCATAAAATCTATAACGGAACATCACTGACGTATATGAACATGAATATCTTCCCTGACTACAATGTGATGAAATCCGCGCCGAAGCAGAACATTAAGGACCAGACTGCCACTGACTATTGGCTGGAAAAAGGCAATTACGTAAACTTTGACTACGTGACGCTTGGTTGGAATGTACCAATCGAGAAGGTGCAGAAACTCAAGAAGTACGTCCGTTCTTTGCGTCTTGCCTTCACGGTCAACAACCTGGCGACGATTTCCGGCTATTCAGGGCTATCACCGATGATTAACAGTTCTACGGTAAACTCTACTTTGGGGGTGGATGATAAACGTAACTACCCGTTGGCACGTACCTATACATTGGGATTGAGTATTAACTTTTAACGGAGGATGAGAAGATGAAAGAATATTTGAAAAAGATTAGTTTGGTGCTTGCTACGTGTACGTTCTTGTTTTCCTGCGATAAATTTCTGGAAGAAAATCCGAAAGATAAGTTGCCCGAAGATGATGTGTATAATTCCATTTCGGAAGTCTATCTCAATGCTGTTGCCTCGCTCTATACTTATGTGGGCGGTTACAGCGACAGCCAGGGATTGCAGGGAACGGGCAGAGGTGTCTATGATCTCAATACTTTCACTACTGATGAAGCTATTATCCCTACGCGCGGTGGCGACTGGTACGACGGTGGCTTTTGGCAGGGATTATTTCTCCATGATTGGGGTATTGAGAATGATGCCATTCAAGCTACATGGGAGTATCTTTATAAAGTCGTAATGCTTAGTAATAAGTCGCTCGAACGAATCGACAAATTCGCAGAAACCCATTCTGATGCGGAACTCCCGGCTTATCGAGCGGAAGTGCGTGCTATGCGTGCGATGTACTACTATTATCTGCTGGATTTGTTTGGCCGTGTGCCTTTGGTGCAGTCTTCTTCTCCTGCGATGAAAGACATCGTTCAAAGCGAGCGGAAGACAGTATTCGAATTTATATTCAAGGAATTACAGGAAGTGGCTCCATTACTTTCGGAGGTACACAGCAATCAGACCGGGCCTTATTATGGGCGTATCACTCGTCCGGTGGTTACTTTCTTGTTGGCAAAACTGGCACTGAATGCCGAAGTTTATACCGATAACGACTGGACGGACAACGAACGTCCCGACGGAAAAAATATCAAGTTCATGGTAGACGGTAATGAACTCAATGCCTGGGAGACGGTCATATACTACTGCGACCAACTGAAAGTTATGAATTATAAACTGGAACCGGAATACGAGACTAACTTCTCTATCTTCAATGAACCGTCCGTAGAGAATATATTCACGATCCCGATGAATAAAACATTGTATACCAATCAGATGCAATACCTTTTTCGTTCCCGTCATTACAACCATGCCAAAGCTTACGGGCTAAGCGGTGAGAATGGTCCCAGTGCAACGATTGAAGCACTCGAAACTTTCGGTTATGGGACAGCTGCCCAAGACCCTCGCTTCGACATCTGTTATTTTGCAGGAGAAATGTATGACTTGAAAGGAGACATTATCAAGCTGGACGACGGTACTGTTTTGGTATATCTCCCTTGGGAAGTAGCATTGGATATCACCGACACCCCGTATGAGCAAACGGCAGGTGCCCGTATGAAAAAGTATGAAGTAGACCCCACCGCCACAAAAGACGGAAAATTAATGGAGAATGACATTGTCCTGTTCCGCTACGCGGACGCTTTACTGATGAAGAGCGAAGCTAAAGTACGCAACGGTGAAAACGGAGACGTCGAGCTAAATCAAGTCCGGAGCCGGGTAAAGGCCGCTCGCCGTCCCGCTACTTTGGAGAATATACTTTCCGAACGCCAGCTTGAATTGGCTTGGGAGGGTTGGAGGCGTCAGGACCTTATCCGCTTCGGAATGTTTACTCGTGCATACAACAGCCGTCCTCAATTACCAAACGAGGAAACCGGTTATACTACCGTATTCCCTATTCCCGAGAAAATACGGGTGATGAATACAAAGCTAGTACAGAATCCGGGGTATTGAGTGGGTTTTAAATAACAAACGCTCCATGTGTCACTAGGCATTCATGGAGCGTTTAATTATTAATAGGAAGAAATTTTTATGTAAGTTTTAATCGAAGAAACTTTTGAACTTCTTGAAGATCTTTTCCTTCACTGACGTACTCGGCTTGAAATTATCCGAATCTTCCATTTTTTCAAGCGCACTCTTTTCCTCCTTGTTGAGAGCTTCTGGCACATAGATACTGACATTCACGAGCAAATCCCCTGTTCCGTATCCATTCACGTTCGGCAATCCTTTACCGCGTAGACGAAGTACCTTTCCCGGTTGAGTACCTGAGTCAATCTTTACCTTCACCTTTCCGTCGATGGTCGGGATCTCCACAGCCCCGCCCAAAGCGGCAGTGGGAAAACTCAACAACAAGTTATAAATCAGATCATTCTCGTCACGAATCAAGTCTGGATGCGGTTCTTCTTCTACGAGAATCAGTAAATCTCCCGGCACGCCGTTATGCTTGCCGGCATTTCCTTTGCCACTCATAGAAAGTTGCATGCCTTCTGCCACTCCGGCAGGTATCTGCACTGTCACTACTTCCTCACCGTAAACGATTCCATCGCCACTACACTTCTTACACTTGTTCTTGATGATTTTACCCTCACCGTTACAAGTAGAGCAGGTGGCACGCGTTTGCATCGTCCCTAAAATAGTCTGCTGGTTACGGATCACCGTACCACTACCTTTACAAGTTGGACACGTTTCCGAACCGCCGTCCCCTTCGGCACCACTACCGTGGCACTGGTCACACGGCACATATTTCTTGAGCTTGAACTTTTTCTCCACTCCGGTAGAGATTTCTTTCAACGTCAGTTTCACCTTTACGCGCAGGTCACTTCCGCGATACCGTCGCTGCTGCGAACCTCCTCCGCCGCCGAATCCGCTGAAACCACCGAATCCTCCTCCGCGACCTCCGAAGATGTCACCGAACATGGAGAAAATATCATCCATAGACATACCTTCGCCACCGAAACCGCCGAACGGCCCACCGTTACCTGCCGCACCGCTCACTCCTGCGTGGCCGAACTGGTCGTAACGCGAGCGCTTATCCGGGTTACTTAATACATCATACGCCTCGGCCGCTTCCTTGAACTTTTCTTCTGCCTCCTTGTCACCCGGATTCTTGTCGGGGTGATATTGAATCGCTTTCTTGCGGTAGGCTTTTTTAATTTCTTCTACTGTGGCTGTCTTCGTTACCTCCAGTACTTCATAATAGTCTCTTTTCTCTGCCATGCTTTTATTGATTCAAGTTCTTCTTATTCTCCAACTACCACTTTGGCGTGACGGAGTACTTTATCGTTCAATGTATATCCCGTCTGTACGCAATCCAGGATTTTACCTTTCTGTGCTTCCGACGGTGCGGGAATTACGGCGATAGCCTCGTGGTAATCAGTATTCAGCGGTTGGTCTTTCGTTTCGATCACCTTCACACCGTTTTGTGCCAGGGTAGCCATGAATTTATTATAAATCAGTTCGACACCTTCTTTCACAGCTTGGACATCCGTAGCCGTTTCCATCGTTTTGATGGCACGTTCGAAATCATCCACCACCGGAAGAATACTGCTAAGGCTCTTTTCGCCACCGTTCAGGATCAGTTCCGCTTTCTCCTTCATAGTGCGTTTCCGGTAATTGTCGAACTCGGCGGAGAGACGCAAATATTTATCCTTCTGCTCCTCAATGGTCTCCTGAGCCGTCTCCAGTTCCTTTTCCAATTCCTCTTCGTGAGTCATCGGGGCGGCATTTTCCGCTTGTTCGTCCTGCGGTTGTTCTTCCGCGTTATTCAGAGTTTCCTCAACGTTGAGTTCTTCTTCCTTCACTTTTTTTTCTTTAGGGTCCATATCTATTTCTGTTTTTTATTCATAATATCAAAATCACATGCAAAAACTTTGCCAAGTTGGTGTTTTTGCCAAAAAACTCTGCAAAGGTAATACTTTTATGTCAGATTGGCACATACGGGATAGTTCATTATTCATTTTAAATGTCTACCTTTGCACACTCAAATTGAAAAGTGTAAATAGTTAAATAGTAAATAGGTAAGATGATTACAGTTTCAAACGTTTCGGTACAGTTTGGTAAAAGAGTGTTGTTTAATGACGTAAACCTGAAATTTACGAGTGGTAACTGCTATGGTATTATCGGCGCAAACGGTGCGGGAAAATCTACATTCCTCCGTACGATTTACGGAGATTTGGATCCGACTACCGGTTCGATTGTTCTGGGACCGGGCGAGCGCCTCTCCGTGTTGAGTCAAGACCACTTCAAATGGGATGCTTTTACCGTTATGGATACCGTAATGATGGGGCATACCGTGTTGTGGGATATCATGAAACAGCGCGAAGAACTCTATGCTAAAGAAGACTTTACAGACGAAGATGGACTGAAAGTGTCCGAACTGGAAGAACGGTTCGCTGAACTGGACGGCTGGAATGCCGAGAGTGACGCAGCCATGTTGTTGAGCGGTTTGGGAATCAAAGAAGATAAGCACTACACACTGATGGGCGAATTGAGTGGTAAAGAGAAAGTACGTGTCATGCTAGCGCAGGCATTGTACGGAAATCCTGATAACCTCCTTCTCGACGAACCTACCAATGATTTGGATATGGAGACAGTGACATGGCTGGAAGAATATCTTTCCAACTTTGAACATACGGTGCTTGTTGTGAGCCACGACCGTCACTTCCTCGACTCCGTCTGTACGCATACAGTCGATATTGACTATGGAAAGATCAATATGTTTGCCGGTAACTACAGTTTCTGGTACGAATCCAGCCAGTTGGCCCTCCGTCAGCAGCAGAACCAGAAGGCGAAGGCTGAGGAGAAGAAGAAAGAGCTCGAAGAATTTATCCGCCGTTTTAGTGCCAACGTAGCGAAGAGTAAGCAGACCACCAGCCGCAAGAAAATGCTGGAAAAACTGAATGTAGAAGAAATTAAACCTTCTTCACGCAAGTATCCGGGTATTATCTTCACTCCCGAACGCGAGCCGGGCAATCAGATTCTCGAAGTTGCCGGATTGAGCAAGAAGACGGAAGAAGGCGTAGTGCTTTTCAACGATGTCAACTTCAATGTAGAAAAGGGAGACAAAATTGTATTCCTGTCACGCAACCCGCGTGCCATGACTGCACTTTTTGAAATCATCAACGGAAATATAAAACCGGATTCGGGAACCTTCAACTGGGGGGTGACTATCACCACCGCTTACTTGCCTTTGGACAATACCGACTTCTTCAATACGGACCTGAACTTGGTGGACTGGTTGAGCCAGTTTGGCGAAGGAAACGAAGTGTATATGAAGAGTTTTCTCGGGCGTATGCTGTTCTCCGGTGAGGAAGTACTGAAGAAAGTGAGCGTACTTTCCGGAGGTGAAAAAATGCGTTGTATGATTGCCCGTATGCAGCTCAGGGGGGCAAACTGCCTCATTCTGGATACTCCTACCAACCACTTGGATTTGGAATCTATCCAGGCATTCAACAACAACCTGAAAACGTATAGAGGAAACATCCTGTTTTCGTCTCATGACCACGAATTTATTCAGACCGTTGCCAACCGTATCATCGAACTGACGCCGAACGGTATCATTGACAAGATGATGGAATACGACGAATATATCACGTCAGACCACATTAAAGAATTGAGAGCGAAGATGTACGGAGATAAGTAAGACTCCGGACATTACTGATAATAAAAAAGAGAGCGTATCAAGACATTGGTTTTTGATACGCTCTCTTTTTTAGGGATAATTTGTCATTCAAGTAACTTTGGAGCTACTATGAATTAGCATTCGCTATACATAACTTTATTCGTCTGACAGTTGTCAGACGAATAGAATTATGCAACAACAAAGATTGATTTATTAAATACGAGGGGTAGAAATGTGTTAACTCGGACTTAGTTTATAACCGTTGTCTTACTCTGATATAGGGCTATACTCTATATATCAAGGTTATTCCTTTACTTATTTCTTATAAATCAACTTACTCGGCACCCCGTCTCCAAACAGGTTATCGCCCAATGTTGTGATCTTATTTCCCGTAGCCAATACATAGCGGAGATTGTCACATCCCATAAATGCGCCGAACTCGATAGCAGTCACGCTGGCCGGAAGTTCGAGTGTACCGCAAAGACGTCCGCAGTTACTGAATACACGCTGTCCGATCGATTTGAGATTATGAGGTAACTTCATTCTCAATAAATATTTTTTTTGTGAGAAAGTAAAGTCAGGGATAGCTGTTGCGTTTGTTCTGGAAATATCCACTGAAACAAGGTTCGGCATATAGTCGCGGATAAGTTTGAAGTCGGCGTTGTCCAGTTTGCCTTCTATGGTGAGGAAGTTGATGTCTCTGGGTTGCAGACCGGATTTCAGGATTTCTTCTTCCAGTTTGCCCATTGCTCCCACTTGCAAAGTGGTTTCTACCGGTTCTCCCTCTATGAAAGCAAACTTTTCCCACCTATTCTTATAACGGTATTCATCGCTGCTGCCCAGCGGAACGAAAATAGCGGTAATGCTGTCCGCCAATGCCTCCGGCAACAGGTTAGGAGCTGTCTTTTTCCGGATCTGGCAGATTTTCAGGTTCTCGCACCCTTTGAAGGCGGCGTCTTCGATGTTCTTGATTTTCTCGGAGAGAATTATTTTCTCCAGGGTGGCTTTACCTTTAGTCACTCCGTCTACGATGTTCGAGAAAGCGTAAGTAGGGATGAAGTTCGGCATATAAACGCAAAGTTTTCCGTTGGGATAGGTACCGGCTTTCCCGGTGTACATCTTGATGTCTGCATTCGAAATGTCCAATACTTTCAGGTTGGGAAATTCATCACGCAGATGTCTGAAGTCCTCGGCATTTATTTTACCGGTCAAAGTGAGGTGGGTGATACTGTTGGCCTCATCCTCCGTCATCATGGAAATCAGCGTTCCGGGTTTACTTACAAAATAAGTCTTGCTCACTTGGGCGACTGCTCCTAATGCATTGGCAGCCAATATGAAACTAATCAATAGTAGTTTAATTTTCATAATTTTGCAGATTTGTTCAGGCAAATATAGGAAAAATAGGTAAGAGATAGTGTTTTTTTATGTTTTATATCTAATTTTGTAGCCGGATTAACAAATTGTAAAAATGGAGGCAGAAAACATTGTGGATAAAAAAGAACTGAAGGGACTTCCTATATGGGCGTGTATTTTGCTGTTTATAGTGGTGCTTTTTGTGTTTATGTTGTTGTATAGTGCATTGATACAAGGATTCCTTTCATTGGTTCTTGGAGTGGAGACCCGTCACCCCGGAATAGTGGGGTATATTCTGCAAGAGACGGGTATGCTTTTGGCCGCTTTGACTTCTGCTGTTATCATGCTTCGTTTTGAACGGCGTCCGTTCTCAGACTTGGGCTTGTCTGTCAAAGGACATGCGCGAGGATTGTGGTACGGATTGCTGATAGCTGTTCTGTTTTATCTGGTTGGCTTCGGACTGTCTCTGCTTTTGGGAGAAATAGAAGTGACCGGTTTTAAGTTTGAACCGGTGAATTTGCTCGGTTCGTGGGTCTTTTTTCTGTTGGTGGCGTTGTTTGAAGAGATTCTGATGCGCGGCTATATTCTCGGACGACTGCTTCATACACGTATGAATAAATTCCTGTCGCTATTTATATCATCAGCATTGTTTGCCTTGTTACATATCTTCAATCCGGAAATAGATTTCTTGCCTATGCTCAATTTGCTACTTGCTGGCATGCTGCTGGGAGCTTCTTACTTGTATACAAAGAATCTTTGTTTCCCTATCTCCCTTCATCTTTTCTGGAACTGGATTCAGGGACCGGTGTTGGGCTACGAAGTGAGTGGTAACAATTTCATATCTTCTATGCTGACTTTGCATCTGCCCGAGGACAATGTACTGAATGGCGGAGCCTTCGGGTTTGAAGGCTCGCTCATTTGCACAGTACTTATGATTGTATTGACGATTCTGATTGTTTGGTGGGGGGAAAAGAGAGAGGCGATCAGTCTTGCGGTACCCCAATCATGCTAAGTTGGATTCGTTTGCGGTCGGTATCCACATTTATAATCTTGACCATAACTTGCTGGTGAATGGATACGATTTCCGTAGGGTCGGAAATATATCGTTCGGCCAGTTGGGAGAGGTGTACAAGGCCATTCTCCTTGATACCTATATCGACGAAGGCACCGAAATTAGTGATGTTGCCTACAATGCCCGGAAGTATCATTCCTTCGCGCAAGTCGTTGATCGTACGTACGTTCTTATCAAATTCGAATACCTTAATGGTTTTACGAGGGTCACGTCCCGGTTTGTCGAGTTCTTGTAGGATGTCCTGTAAGGTAGGCAGTCCGACGGTGGGAGTGAGATAGTCGGAGATATTGATTTTCTGCCGGAGTTCCTTGTTAGCTATCAGTTCGTCGACGGTACATTTCAGGTCTTTGGCCATTTGCTCTACGATGTGGTAGCTTTCCGGATGTACGGCAGTGTTGTCCAACGGATTTTTGGCTCCGGGGATACGGAGAAAGCCGGCACATTGCTCAAAGGCTTTGGCACCCATGCGTGGGACTTTCATCAGTTCTTTCCGTGAGTTGAAGGCTCCGTTTTCTACACGATAGTTTACGATGTTCTGTGCCAGTTGAGGTCCCAGGCCGGAGATATACGTCAACAAATGGCTACTGGCTGTGTTCAGGTTGACACCAACGAGGTTGACACAGTTTTCTACTGTCTGGTCGAGTGCTTTCTTTAGCTTTGTCTGGTCCACATCGTGTTGGTATTGACCTACGCCGATAGATTTGGGATCGATTTTAACCAGTTCCGCCAATGGGTCCATGAGACGGCGGCCGATAGAGACTGCTCCCCGTACTGTAACGTCATAGTCGGGAAACTCATCGCGAGCGATCTTGGAAGCTGAATAGATAGAAGCTCCTTGTTCACTGACCATGAATACGGGAATTTGGCGGTCAAACGTCTGACGGTTGATAAAGTCTTCTGTCTCGCGGCTGGCCGTTCCGTTGCCGATAGAGATTGCTTCTATCTGATAGGCTTCTATCATCTTGCGGAGTTTGGAAGCGGCTTCGCCGGGTTTGTTGACCGGGGGATGCGGATAGATATTTTCATTATGTATCAGGTTACCTTGTGCGTCTAGGCAAACTACTTTGCATCCGGTACGGAATCCGGGATCAATTGCGAGCACCCGTTTCTGTCCCAATGGAGCGGCAAGCAGTAGCTGGCGGAGGTTTTCCGTGAACACGCGTATGGCTTCTTCGTCCGCTTTTTCTTTGGATTGGGCGGCAAATTCCGTTTCAATGGAGGGTTTGAGCAGACGTTTGTAGGCATCGGCAGTGGCTTCGCTTACCTGATGGCTGCATTCGTTATTGCCTCGTACGAATTGGCGTTCCAAACGTTCGATACACGTCTCATCATCCGGAGTGATAGAGACTTTCAGCAGTCCTTCCGATTCTGCACGGCGGATAGCCAGCAAACGGTGGGAGGTGCAGCGTTTCAGAGACTCGGAGAAGTCGAAGTAATCCCGGTATTTGGCAGCTTCATCCTCTTTGCCTTTTACTACTTTGGCGATGATCTCCGCCTGTCGTCCGAACTGGTTACGCACTGCGTTGCGGGCATGTTCGTCTTCGTTCACTTGTTCGGCGATGATGTCACGGGCACCTTTTAGGGCATCGTCTATGTCTTTCACGTCACCTTTGACGAAGGAGGAGGCGCGGACGGCAAGATTATTCTCCCGTTGTAGCAAGAGGATTGTGGCAAGCGGTTCGAGTCCTTTTTGGCGGGCGGCTTCCGCACGGGTTTTCCGTTTGGGTTTGTAGGGGAGATAGACATCTTCCAGTTCCGTAGGGTTCCAGGTGTCGTTGATGCGCTTCTCGAGCTCGGCGGTCAGTTTACCTTGTTCGGTGATAGTGCCGAGAATCGTTTCCTTGCGTTTGGCTATGTCGCACAGCTTATCGTGTTGCTCCTTGATCTGTTCTATTTGAACTTCATCCAGTCCACCCGTAGCTTCTTTACGGTAACGGCTGATGAATGGTATAGTGGCACCTTCACCCAAAAGATGAAGGGTGCTGGCGATTTGTCTTTCCGGTATGCCTAATGATCCGGAAATCATCTTGTGAAATAATTCCATAAACAGTTTTTTGAAAATGAATGAGCGACAAAAATACATATAAATCTGTTATACCCGACAAGTTTTGTTATATTTGCATGCAAAATAAAAAAGGTCGCAGATTAAAACAACACAATTATGTCGAGATATGTAGGATACCTGTTCGTCTGTATTCTTTGGCTGTTCGTGCCTATGGGGGCATGGGCTGTCTCTAAAGATAAGAATCCCATTCTGATTATCTGCTCCTATAATCCGGCAGCGCACCAGACTTCGGTCACCATTTCCGATTATATGGAAGAATATGGCAAACTGGGAGGGCAGCGTGACATTATCATTGAAAACATGAACTGCAAAAGTTTCTCGGAAGCTCCGCTCTGGAGTGATATGATGACGCAGATTCTTTCTAAATACCAGGGAGAGAAGCATCCGGGACAAATTATTTTATTGGGTCAGGAAGCATGGGCGGCTTATTTGTCACAAAGGGATTCGATGCAGATAAAAGTGCCGGTCATGTGTAGCCTCGCGAGTAGTAATATCGTAATATTACCGAAGGATACCGTGAAGAATCTTGATAGCTGGATGCCCGAATCCGTAGATATTTTTGTTGACCACATGGATATTCCGGAACTCGAATCGGGCTTTATCAATCAGTATGATATAGAGGGGAATATACGTATGCTCTGGGCGTTTTATCCAAAAACGGAGCATATCGCTTTTATATCGGATAATACGTATGGCGGTGTGACTATGCAGGCATTGGTACGGAAGGAAATGGAAAAGTTCCCCGATTTGGATTTGATTCTTATGGACGGGCGTAAGCATACTATCTACACGATTGTGGAGGAGTTGAGACATTTGCCGGAAAATACGGTTATTATGGTGGGGACTTGGCGTGTGGATATGAATGAGGGGTATTTCATGCGGAATGCCACTTATGCCATGATGGAGGCGACTCCCGCTATTCCGGCTTTTACACCTTCTTCGGTGAGCTTGGGGTCTTGGGCAATTGGTGGCGTGCTTCCTGACTATCGGAAAGTGGGAAAGGAAATGGCACAGGAATCTGTACGAATGGATAGTCAGCCGGGAGATACGGCGAAACATCTTTCCGTGATTGGTTGTAAGGCTGTATTGGATAGCCGAAAGGTGAAGGAATGGGGATTGAATCCGAAAGTCTTGCCTTTTGATGTGCAGCTTATTAATCAGCCGGTTTCTTTCTATCAGCAGTATACGTATCAGATTTGGTCCGCTTGTGCGCTGTTTGTGATATTGGTGCTCGGATTATGTATTTCGCTGTTTTATTATTTCCGCACGAAACGTTTGAGGGATGAATTGTTGAAATCGGAGAAGGATCTGCGTGTAGCGAAGGATAGGGCGGAAGAATCGAATCGTCTGAAAAGCGCTTTTCTAGCTAATATGAGCCATGAGATACGAACGCCGTTGAATTCTATTGTCGGCTTTTCGGATGTACTGGCGGTAGGCGGCAGCACAGAGGAGGAACAACAGTCCTATTATCAGATTATTAAGACGAACTCAGATTTGTTACTTCGCCTGATTAACGATATTCTTGATCTTTCACGTCTGGAGGCGAACCGGGTGACGCTGACTTGGGAGGAGTGTGATGTGGTGCAGTTATGCAACCAGGTGGTGGCTTCTGTCAGTTTCTCGCGACGGTCGGATAATCAGTTTCTATTCAATACATCTTTCGAGAGTTTCCGAATGGAGACGGACGTGCAGCGTATGCAGCAGGTGATTATCAATTTGATGTCCAATGCCGATAAGTTTACAAAACAGGGAAAGATAACATTGGATTTTTCGGTGAATGAGGAGACGCAAATGGCTGTCTTTTCGGTGACGGACACGGGATGCGGTATTCCGAAGGAGAAACAGGCGTTGGTGTTCGAGCGTTTTGAAAAACTGAATGAATATGCGCAGGGGACAGGTTTGGGACTGTCTATCTGTAAATTGATTGTGTATAAATGGAAAGGAGAGATATGGATTGATCCTGATTACACAGGAGGGGCACGGTTTGTTTTCTCTCACCCGCTAAATATAGAAAAAGAATGAAACGATTTACATTGATTTATGTTTGGCTTCTTTTCCTCGTGCTGTCCGTTGTGGCGCAGGAAAAAGTGGTGAAGCTGAAGATTGTACAAACAAGTGATGTGCACGGCAACTATTATCCTTATAACTTTATAACCCGTCAGGAATGGAAAGGCAGCTTGGCGCGAATCTATTCTTTTGTACAGAAAGAGCGCCGGGAGTATAAAGAGAATCTTATTTTACTCGATAATGGTGATATCTTGCAGGGACAACCTACAGCTTATTACTATAATTATATAGATACGGTATCTCCTCATCTTTGTGCGGAGATGATGAACTATATGAAATATGATGCCGGCAATATGGGTAATCATGATGTGGAAACCGGACGCAGTGTGTTCGACCGTTGGATCGGGACTTGTGATTTCCCTATATTGGGAGCGAACATCATAGATACGTCTACCGGAGAAACGTATCTGCCACCGTACAAGGTACTGAGGCGTGACGGTGTGAAAATAGTTATCTTGGGAATGATTACCCCGGCTATTCCTGCATGGCTTTCCGAAAATTTGTGGAAGGGATTGCATTTTGACGATATGGAGGAGACGGCTCGTAAATGGATGAAGATTATTCGTGAAAAAGAGAATCCGGACTTAGTGATTGGCTTGTTCCATGCGGGGCAGGAAGCGTTTAAAATGTCCGGCAAATATAATGAGAACGCATCTCTGAATGTGGCGAAGAATGTACCGGGATTTGATATGGTATTAATGGGGCATGATCATGCCCGTGAATGTAAGAAGGTGGTGAATATTGTCGGAGATTCGGTCTTGATTATTGACCCAGCCAGCAACGGGGTGGTGCTCTCTAATGTGGATGTCACTCTGAAATTGAAAGACGGGAAATTGGTGGATAAAGATATCAGGGGGAGACTTACTGAAACGAAAGATTATGGAGTCAGCGAGGACTTTATGAAACATTTCGCTTCTCAGTATGAGACCGTGAAGAGGTTTGTATCCAAAAAGATAGGTACATTTACTGAAAGTATCTCTACTCATCCTTCTTTCTTCGGGCCTTCTGCTTTCATTGATTTGATACATACGTTGCAGCTTGATATTACGGGGGCGGATGTTTCTTTCGCTGCTCCGCTTTCATTTGATGCGGAAATAAAGGAAGGGGATGTATCTGTCAGTGATATGTTCAACCTGTATAAGTACGAGAATATGCTTTACGTGATGACATTGTCGGGAAAAGAAATTAAAGATTTTTTGGAAATGTCTTATTATATGTGGACAAATCGGATGAAATCGCCGGACGATCATTTGCTCTGGTTCAAGGAGAAGCGTCGCGAAGGTGCGGAGGACAGGGCCTCTTTCCAGAATTACAGTTTTAACTTTGATTCGGCATCAGGCATTATTTATACGGTGGATGTCACCAAACCACAAGGAGAGAAGGTGACGATTGCCAGTATGGCCGATGGCTCTCCTTTCCTTATGAACAAGGTATATAAGGTGGCTCTGAACTCTTATCGCGGTAACGGTGGTGGCGAGTTACTGACTAAAGGCTCCGGGATTCCACAGGAGAAATTGAAAGACCGTATTATTTTCTCTACGGACAAGGACCTTCGCTTCTATCTGATGAATTATATCGAGAAGAAAGGGATAATGGACCCGAAGGCGTTGAACCAGTGGAAATTTATTCCTGAAGAGTGGACAGTCCCTGCCGCCAAACATGATTATGAGTATTTATTCGGGGTGGTCAATAAGTAACTAATTTTGTTCATTTTGTCAGATAATCTTTTTGTTTGGTTGTATATCTGATTAATAGCTGGTATATTTGTCACTAAAAAAGAGAGAGAGTATGGAGATTCAAGGTGTTCCGAAAATAGGTATTTCTTCGGTAGTTCATTCCAAGCATATAGATCCTGACTGCATTGATGTGGTTGACAATGATATAGCGCTCTTCGATACGGAGAGCATTGTTTCCTTGTATAGCGGACCTAGTAAGCTGGAGGTAGTTACAGTGGGCCTCTGTTTGGGAGGTGGTAGTAAATTTAATATTAGTTTACGCGAGTATGAAATAGTTCCGGGACGAATGGTGATTGTCTTGCCGAATCAGATTATCGAGCATAGGTGGTTTAGTCCTGATTTCAAGGCTATTTTCTTTGCGGTATCAAAGAATTTGCTGGAAGCATTGCCTAAAGTGGGGAATGTACTTTCTCTGTTCTTTTATTTGAAAGATTATCCTTGTTTTGACCTTACGCCGCATGAACAGGATATTATCCGGGAATATTATAGCTTTATCAGGAAAAGATTGAAGAATAAGGAGGACTTGTATCGTAGAGAAGTCGTAATGGGACTGATGCAAGGTTTTTTCTTCGAACTTTGCAATATCTTTAATAGCCATGCTCCGACTGCCGCCGCTACGGTGAAGAATAAAAGTCGGAAAGAGTATATATTCGAGCGTTTCTATGAATCTCTGATAGAATCTTATCAATCGGAACGTAGTGTGAAATTTTATGCCGACCAGTTGTGTCTGACACCGAAACATCTCTCAGGTGTGGTGAAAGAAGTCAGTGGTAAAACGGTGGGGGAGTGGATTGATGAGCTGGTGATTCTGGAGGCAAAAGCGCTTCTGAATTCTTCGAGTATGAATATACAAGAGATTGCCGACCGGCTCAATTTTGCAAACCAGTCTTTCTTCGGGAAATATTTTAAGCATTATACCGGTATGTCTCCTAAAGAATACCGCAAAAGCCGATAACGGAATATTCTGTTATCATATATGTTTTGTCTTCATTGTGCGTTGTTTTTTACTATAAGACGCCGGAACGTACCCGGCTTAGTGTTTCCGGCGTCATCAGCAGGTAAGAGGCGATATGTGCCAATGGAGCTCGTTTGATGATTTCCGGATGCGTTTCGAGCAGGAGGTTATAACGTTCACGTGCCGATTCGAAGCGCCATGAGTCCGCTTTGATTTGGGATACGATTAAAGAGTATTCCAGTATTTTTTGATAAAACATATTGATTTCCCAATTTTCTTTGGCTAACTTAAATAGCATATCCCGCGGAAACATGTAAAGAACAACAGGCTCTAATGTTTCTACAATTAGTTTTGTCGGTACTTGTTTCAGGAAACTTTCAATACACATCACGATACATCCTTCGTAAGAGAAATGTTCGGTAACATCTTTTCCGTTTTTATAGTAATACTGCCTAAGCATTCCTTTGCCGACAAAAACAATTTCATGGGCTACTTCTCCTTCATTCAGTGCTATGGCTCCTTTCGGATATTCTTCACGAATGAGAATGTTTTCGATCTGCCTTCTTCCCTCTATACTCATCTCCGGAAAGCGGGAGTTTACAACGGCGTTTACTGTCTCTCTTAATAGTGTGTCCATTTCTTTTTTGTCTTGATGTGTGCAAAAATACTAAAAACGGTTGACATAAATCAAGTGTGGCACAAAAAAGATGTATCTTTGTACTTAAAATCAAGATGTAGGCGATGATGAATAAAATTATAGGAGCGGCTGTATTGCTGCTTTGTTTTTGCAGTTGTGTGAAGGATAATGATGCGATATATTATCCTGTGGGTAATGTGGATATTGAAAAAGGCGGTCCGGCTCTGGAAGTAGGATCTAATAGTATTTTGGTGGCTGAGAGCTATAATGAAGAGGATTATGTATTGGATACGCTTGCGCAGTATCCGGGTGATCCGACTCTTGGCAAGCTGACGTTTATGATTAATCTGAAAAATCAGTCGGGAACCCGGGAGGTTGCAGAGTTCAATGGTGTAGGTAAATCCGTATTGACTATGAGCCTCGGTTACAAAGACGGTAATTATCCGGTAGAAAGCCAGATTCCTGTTTATACTTCCGCAGATGCTACTGCTAGTTATGCCATTAAACTTCGTTTAAAGGGAGAGTTAACTTTAACCGACGATGAATGGATGATTGATTATGTTTATGCTCAACTGGCCGGTTTATTCCAGCCTTATCCGCCAGCGTCTTTCCCGGAAGTCTTTATGTGTAAAGGAGGGGAACAGTCTTTTGCTACTTTTGATTCATTTCGCAGGACCTGGACATTTGATATAACTTATGATCATTCCGAGCTTTCTTTTAGTCAATTATACTTTAACTTATTTGTTAATCTGGCTGGGCAAAAGCGGGAAGACAGAATCCGGCTGAGGATAGATAAAGATTCCTACTTTAAGATATATAAAATAAAAGAGGAAATGTAGTTTAACTACATTTCCTCTTTTATTTAGTAGTGGGTACGAGAATCGAACTCGTATTACATGCGTGAGAGGCATGTGTCCTAACCGTTAGACGAACCCACCGGCATTTTATGGATTTAAAAAGAGCCAAGTCTTATAAACTTAGCTCTTTTTCTCTTGAGATTTGTTTGCGGAAGCTGGGGGATTCGAACCCCCGGTACCCTTGCGAGTACGTCAGTTTAGCAAACTGGTGGTTTCAGCCACTCACCCAAACTTCCTTGAACCCGCATTCTCTCTCAAATGCGGTGCAAATATAGGGGGAACTTTTGGACTACGCAAATCTTTTAGCAAGATTTTTTTAGTCTGTTTTTTGAAAAATCAGATAACTTGCTATGTTTCAAATGTTAAACGAATGATTTTTTTTCGATATCTTTTATTTTTTGTTACGAAGGAAAGAACTTGAAACATATTGACGGTATCTTAGTGAGATAGGGTAACTATGTCGACCGGACAGTGACGCTATATTTCAGAGCATAAAAAAAGGCTATCTATCCCAGACAGCCAATCTTTTGTTAACCTTAAATCTAATACTATGAAAAACACATTACAAAGATACGGACTTCTGGAAAATTAGCAAGTAAAGCAAGAAAAAACAGATGTTTTATAACATTGATTAAATAATTCATTCTACTATTCAATCTTTATTAAGATTTTTACTGCTTTGAATGCTATATTCCCAATATTTATCACATAGTTGCAGGTAACTTGTCTCGGCACTCTTACCTCCCAAGGAGATAGCATACATTTTTGTTTGTTTTGCTTTTGCATGTTCTATGCTTCGGGCTAACATATAATCAACGGGACGCATCTCAAAGTCGGATACGGTGATGATATCTGTTTCCATATATCCTTCTTCGCTGATTTTTCGTAAAGCGTGTGTAATAACAGGTTCCATGTCCGTTCCGCCATGAAAGGATTGACTTAGAAAGTCGCCGAGGCGGTCGAAGCTACTGCCCAAGTCAGTGATTTCGATACATTCGATATCATCAGAGAAAAGCTCCTGCCATAGAACCGGAGGTATCGAGACAAACGAAGAAAGGGCCTTCAGCCTCTTCGGAAATTTTGTTTCCTGCTATTTTCTTATCATTGATAGGTTGTTTTTCTTGTGATTGGTAGTCGATAACCTGCAATCTTTTCTCGATAAAACGTTCGAAGAAAATCGGTTGCAGACTTTTCTCGGCCAGATAGCAATATTCGAGAGGAAGAAGGCTGTTTTGGTCATTACCTTCGCAAATGCCGGTGATGTCGCTTCGTGTGGCATGAGATATAATTTGTTCGCGGTGAATACCGGCGGTCATTTTGAAACGTTTTCGGCTACTTTGATGTTTCTTTCCTAATATTTCTACTAATTCGCGGATGACGGGGTTACGTTTGATTGTTTCTTCGTATTCAAGGATTTGTTCTGCTAACTGCTTATGGTTTCGAAGCAGCCAGACAAGGCGTGAGCCGCCGCGTACCGGGAGATTCTTTGAAAGGGAGACTTGAAGATGGTAGAAATCATCACAGAGTTGGTCGATATGTTCTATCTGATAGTTAAATTCGTTGTTTGAGAGTAGTGTGTGCCTGAGCCTAATACTCTCTATTCTCTTGTTCATGGGCTATGATGCGAAGCTCGTTCCGGTAGTTCTCGATGATGCGTGCGGTTTCTCCCAGGATTCGCCTGATTTTACCTTTTGGGGAAATGTTGAGGAAAAGATGCTCCTTTGAATAGGCGGTTTCGCGTTCAGAGATCGTTTTATATTTGGCCTCCATTTGTTGTAGCAGGTCGATAACCTCTTGCAATGTAAATTCGAACGGGGTACCCTCATCCTGTTGGGCAGGTAAAGGGTCGCAGTTATCATAGCATAATAAAGGATATTCTTGATTATTGACGAAAACGGAACGTCTGCCTTTGCGAAGGGAATAGATATTCTTTTGGGCGATATTCCGGTTTTTTACGAAGTCATAGGCTTTCAGTATTTTGTTGACCGGACGGAATTTATCATGCTGAATATAAAACAGCCGATTACTGTCTTTTTTCAAAGATTGGTAATCGGAGGCAAAGATACGAGATTTCTTTGAGATAGGTTTATCGGGTACAGAGGGATTTACCTCCATAATTAGGCAATTTCCTCCGTACAAGTAGGACTTTTCAGTTTCATAGGGAAAATTCATTCTATACTTTTGTCATATCGAAAGATAAATGATATAAATAAGGACCATAAAAATAAAGGATTATGAAAACGAACGCATTCAAATACTTAGGTATAGCTTTAATGGCATTGATGATGATTAGCCTTACTTCTTGCGAAGTAGAAATTGATAGCTTTTATGATGATGATAATATCGGTGGCGGGTATTATTCCCGTTCGTCGGAATTGTGCAGTCGCACATGGATCAGTTATTACCGTGACGCAGACGGGAACCGTTGTTGTCAAGAACTGGATTTTTATTTAGACCGTACAGGGGTTGATTACATACGAGTGGAATACCGTAACGGAGATGTGGAAGTTTTTGAATATAATTTCCGGTGGAACTGGGAAAACTATGCACAAACATCTATCAGGATGTCCTACGGTCCGGGTGATGTTTCCTATCTGGATGATGTGTACCTTGGTGGAAACAGATTAAGCGGTTATCTGGACGGAAGGGATAACTTTGTGGAATATCAGGGAAGCAGGTAAAAAAAACAATAGGTATCGGAGATAACAAGATGCAGGTAGAAAGACGAGGACAAAGAAGGATAAGATAAAAATGTGTCAGGGGTTAATGACAGAATGATAGGTAGGAGAGGTAAAAGGTTGCCAATAGGATTTCAGGAATAAGGGTTAGAGTATAAATAGGGCGCGAAATGAAAGCATAAAAGTTTTGAACGGGACTAAATAGTTTTTATCTTTGCGCCCTATTAGTTTTATATATACATGGAGTGGTTATCTAGTCTATTTCTCGAACATTCTGCCTTACAGGCTGTTGTGGTACTTTCACTGATTTCTGCGATAGGTCTGGGCTTGGGAAGAGTGCATTTCTGGGGTATATCCCTGGGAGTCACTTTTGTTTTTTTTGCCGGTATACTTGCCGGGCATTTCGGGCTTTCGGTTGACCCGCAGATGTTGAATTACGCAGAAAGTTTCGGTCTGGTTATCTTTGTTTATTCTCTCGGTCTACAAGTGGGGCCCGGTTTTTTCAGTTCTTTCCGGAAAGGAGGAGTGACGTTGAATATGTTGGCGTTGGGAGTTGTTCTTCTGGGTACTTTATTAACGGTGGTAGCCAGTTATGCTACAGGTATATCACTTCCCGATATGGTTGGTATTCTTTGCGGAGCAACGACAAACACTCCGGCGTTGGGAGCGGCGCAGCAGACATTGAAACAAATGGGCATGGATAGTAGTACGCCTGCTCTGGGATGTGCCGTGGCCTATCCAATGGGAGTAGTCGGTGTGATTCTTGCCGTTTTGTTAATTCGTAAAGTATTGGTTCGCAAGGAAGACTTGGAAATAAAGGAGAAGGATGATGCGAACAAAACCTATATTGCAGCGTTTCAAGTACATAATCCTGCTATTTTCAATAAAAGCATAAAGGATATAGCTCATTTGAGTTATCCTAAGTTTGTTATTTCCCGTTTGTGGCGTGACGGACATGTCAGTATTCCGACTTCTGATAAAGTGTTGAAGGAAGGTGATCGCTTGCTGGTGATTACGGCTGAAAAAGATGCGCTGGCTCTGACTGTGCTTTTCGGCGAACAGGAAAATACGGATTGGAACAAAGAGGACATTGACTGGAATGCGATTGACAGTGAACTGGTCTCCCAGCGCATTGTTGTCACTCGCCCTGAACTGAACGGGAAGAAATTGGGAGCGCTCCGGTTGAGAAATCATTATGGAATCAATATCAGCCGTGTCTATCGTTCGGGTGTACAACTGCTCGCCACTCCGGGATTGATACTTCAGTTGGGTGACCGACTGACGGTAGTAGGGGAAAAGGCAGCCATTCAAAACGTGGAAAAAGTGCTAGGTAATGCTGTCAAGAGTTTGAAAGAACCTAATTTAGTTGTTATATTTATTGGTATCGTGTTGGGATTGGCGTTAGGTGCTATTCCTTTTTCTATTCCGGGTATCAGTACTCCTGTAAAACTAGGCTTGGCAGGTGGTCCTATTATTGTCGGTATCCTTTTAGGTACGTTTGGACCACGGATACACATGATTACCTACACTACTCGTAGTGCCAATTTGATGTTACGTGCCTTGGGACTCTCAATGTATCTAGCCTGTCTGGGACTAGATGCTGGGGCACATTTCTTCGATACGGTATTCCGTTCGGAAGGGCTACTGTGGATCGGTTTAGGAGCCGGACTGACAATCATCCCAACTGTTTTAGTGGGCTTTGTAGCCTTCAAGATGATGAAGATCGATTTTGGCACAGTGTCCGGTATGCTATGCGGAAGTATGGCGAATCCTATGGCATTAAATTATGCAAATGATACAATTCCCGGTGATAACCCGTCTGTAGCCTATGCGACAGTATATCCATTGTGTATGTTTCTACGGGTGATTATTGCACAAGTACTGTTGATGTTCTTATTAGGTTGAAAATAAATTTTATATGAAAATTGTAAACGAGTAAATAAAAAATATATTTGTCACGAATAACTGAATGGAATGATTCCGAACAACGAACATAGGAAGCAAAGTAATTGTTAATTAGTAAATTGTAATAAAATAGAATGACTGCTCAAAGTAATATAACTCCTGAAAGTATTGTGGGCGATCTCCGCTACCTTCAATTGCTTTCCCGTAGTTTTCCTACTATTGCCGATGCTAGTACGGAAATTATCAATCTGGAGGCTATCTTGAATCTGCCTAAGGGGACAGAACATTTCCTGACAGATATACACGGTGAATATGAAGCATTCCAACATGTACTGAAAAATGCTTCAGGTGCGGTAAAGCGTAAAGTGAATGAAATATTCGGCAATACTCTCCGTGAAGCGGAAAAGAAAGAACTCTGTACGCTGATTTACTATCCCGAAGAAAAACTTCAACTGGTGAAAGCTCGTGAGAAGGACTTGGACGATTGGTATCTGATTACTCTGAACCAACTGGTGAAGGTCTGTCAGAATGTGTCTTCCAAGTATACGCGTTCTAAAGTGCGTAAATCGTTACCTGCCGAGTTCTCCTATATTATTCAGGAATTATTGCATGAATCGTCTATCGAACCGAATAAACATGCTTATATCAATGTAATTATCAGTACGATTATTACAACAAAGCGGGCAGATGACTTCATCATTGCTATGTGTAACCTGATTCAACGGCTGACTATTGACTCCCTGCATATTGTCGGTGACATCTACGACCGTGGTCCTGGTGCGCATATCATCATGGATACTTTATGTAATTATCATAATTTTGATATTCAATGGGGAAACCATGATATTCTTTGGATGGGTGCTGCTTCGGGCAATGACAGTTGCATCGCTAATGTGATCCGTATGTCTATGCGTTACGGTAATTTGGGCACATTGGAAGATGGTTATGGTATTAATCTGCTGCCATTGGCTACCTTTGCTATGGATACTTATGCTGATGATCCCTGTACTATCTTCATGCCGAAGATGAATTTTGCCGATGCTCACTATAATGAGAAAACCCTGCGTTTGATTACCCAGATGCATAAAGCGATTACTATCATCCAGTTTAAGTTGGAGGCTGAAATCATCGACCGTCGTCCTGAATTCGGCATGGAGAACCGGAAACTTTTAGAGAAGATAGACTTCGACCGTGGTGTCTTTGTGTACGAGGGAAAAGAATATGTCCTGCGTGATACCAACTTTCCGACAGTAGACCCAGCCAATCCTTATCGGCTGACAGAAGAGGAACGTGAACTGGTAGAAAAGATTCATTATTCATTTATGAATAGTGAGAAGTTGAAGAAACATATGCGCTGTCTGTTTACGTATGGCGGGATGTATTTGGTTTCCAACTCGAATCTTCTTTATCATGCTTCCGTACCTTTAAATGAAGATGGCAGTTTCAAGCGTGTCAAAATCCGGGGAAAGGAATACTGGGGACGTAGGCTACTGGATAAGGCCGACCAGTTGATTCGTACCGCTTACTTTGATGAAGAAGGAGAGGAGGATAAGGAATTTGCTATGGACTATATCTGGTATATGTGGTGCGGTCCTGAAGCTCCTCTGTTTGATAAAGATAAAATGGCTACTTTTGAGCGCTACTTTGTAGAAGATAAAGAACTGCACAAAGAGAAGAAAGGGCATTATTATACATTGCGTAATCGTGAGGATATTTGTGACCGGATTCTGGAAGAATTTGGTGCTTCGGGTCCTCATTCGCATATCATCAATGGTCATGTGCCGGTAAAGACTATTCAGGGCGAACAGCCGATGAAAGCTAACGGCAAACTTTTTGTGATTGACGGTGGATTTTCAAAGGCTTATCAGCCGGAAACAGGGATTGCAGGATATACGCTTGTTTACCATTCTCACGGTATGCAGCTTGTACAGCATGAACCATTCCAGTCGCGGCAGAAAGCAATTGAGGAAGGGCTGGATATTAAGTCTACCAATTTTGTACTGGAATTCAATTCACAACGAATGATGGTGAAAGATACTGATAAAGGAAAAGAGCTGGTAACGCAGATTCTGGATTTAAAAAAGCTACTTGTTGCTTATCGTACCGGATTGATAAAAGAGAAGATATAAAAGAATAGTAAGTAGTGATTAACAATGAACGGTGAATAAGTTGCAACGTAATAAAGCAACTTGTTCACCGTTCACTATTTTGTATACTGTTTGCTATACATACATTCTTTTTTAGAAAAGAACAATGCCTGCTTCAATGATAACACCTTTATCGTAATTGCTTGATTTATTATAGAACCGGGTAAGTCCGTAACCACCCGTTGCAAAAATACCGAATTTTGGAGTAAACTGATATTCCAGATTGGCACGGGCTTGCAGTGCATATAGGCGTTTTGGAATTACTTCATCCTTATTGTCGAATGCTTCAATGTGTTGATAACCAAGATCTCCGCTGATAGATAGTCCTTTATAAACAGGGAAGGAAATACCAGCACGATAGGAGGCGCTGGCTGAGAACTTGTCATTTAAGTCCTGATACATGGAACCGACTCCCAGAATTGTATAGAACAGCTGGTTCTTGAAACGCACACCGATGTTGGCAGCTGTAGAATTGCCACCATACAGCATCATTTGCACTTTCGTATCAGGATTGGCATTGACCAGACCCAGTTGCAATCCTTTCATATCTTCCCTATAATAATTGACCAGACCAATTTGTAAACCACGGGCTTTTGTTGCATAGTTACATAAAGCGATCTGTAAGCCATTCAGTTTTCGGGCAGTAATATTGGCAATACCTGCAATCTGCAAACCATTCATATCTTCGCCCACCACATTCAGTAGTCCGGAAGTTACCATACCGTTATAGCTCTGTCCGGTGATATTGGCTGCGCCGGAGAACTGGAAGCCCGAAGCCATGTTTCCTGTCACATTCATAAAACCGCTCATCATCACTCCCGAAGTATTATCTCCTCCGATACTGGTAAGACCGGCAATAATTACCCCTTTTGTACCGTCTCCGGTAATATTTACTAATCCGGCAGTAGAAAGTCCTATGGTATTGTCACCGCTGATATTGCTGACACCCGCTATCTGAACACCGCGCATTGTTCCACCTGCCAAGTTAGCCAAACCTGTGATTTGCACTCCATTCATGTCGCCATGCACTACGCTTCCCAATGCATTGATACCGACACCATTCAGGCGGTTCAACGTAGAAAGCAGACCGATATTGACATAGGTCGTCTGCGTACTGTCATGCGGCTGCGTACATATATCTTTCCAAATGGAAATATTGATACCCGCACTCTTATTCTGTGCCGGCAAACAAACGGCAGCCATGAGAATAGCTGCCGTGAGGATTGTTTTTCTTATCTTCATTTTTAATATATTTCTCTTTCTCTTGATTTCTTTTTTCTCGGTTCAGGTGGAAATGCATGGGAGGATAATTATCCTTTCGCTTCCTGATACAGATAACGCTTAATACTCTTTTTCGGCGTCTTTTCAAATTCTTCCGGATAAATCTTCATTTTTGAGATCTGACTATATGCCGGCAACATAGCATTCAACGCCACTCGGTTTTCTTCCATAACCCGTTCAATGTCCTCGTTCTTCAAACCGTGGGCAAAAGCATCATCAAAGTCCGGATAAACAAGTCCGACGAGCTTTTCGTTCTGCTGAACAATAATACTTTCGGCCACATAGGGCAGGTTGTTCAACTTGTCTTCTATTTCTTCCGGATAAATATTCTGTCCGCTGGCACTGAGCAATAAGTTTTTGCTGCGTCCCTTGATTGTAATATTTCCTTCCGCATCTTTCAACGCCAGGTCTCCTGTGTGCAGCCAGCCGTCTTTATCTATAACTTCTTTTGTAGCTTCTTCATTTTTGTAATATCCCAGCATAACATTCGGTCCTTTACAAACTATTTCTCCTACGATATTTTCCGGGTCGGAAGATAGAACCTGTACATCCATACGTGGTACAGCTTTTCCGCAAGAGCCGGGTTTGAACCTTCTCCAATCTTCATAGCAGATAATCGGACCACATTCTGTCATTCCATAACCTACTGTATAAGGAAAATCAATCATTTTCAGGAATTGCTCAACTTCCTGATTGAAAGCTGCACCCCCTACGATAACTGCTTTGAAGTTTCCGCCGAACGCCTTAATCATTTCTTCGCGTACCGTTGCTTTAATCTTATCGTTGATAATAGGTACTTTCAGTAATATTTTCATGGCCGGAGTCTCCAACTTCGGAAGTACACTCTTTTTGATAATCTTTTCGATAATCAGTGGGACGGCAACGATCAAACTGGGTTTTACTTCTTCAAATGCCTGGAAAATGATTTTCGGACTTGGCATACGGGTCAGGAAGTAGATGTGACATCCTACGGAGAACTCATAAAGAAATTCGAAAGCCAGTCCGTACATGTGCGCCATAGGAAGCATGGATACAATCTTGTCTCCGGCTTCCAACTCCAATACTTCAAATGCAAATTTAGTATTCGACCACAAACTACGATAGGGGAGCATTACTCCTTTTGAATAACTGGTCGTTCCGGAAGTATAATTGATAACGGCTAATTCTTCGGGTTCGTCTTTGTGGTATTCGATATGTTCTCTACGGAAATTTTTCGGATATTTTTTGCCGAACATTTCATTCAAATGTTCGCGTGCGTGAGTTAACCGTTCACTACGGGATACCAGCAGGGTGAAGTCATTCATCATCAGGATACCTTCGAGTAGTGGCATTGCCGATTCGTTCAGGTTTTCCCATACCATATCTCCTACAAACAGCAGTTTGGCTTCGGAATGGTTGACGATATTGTGTACATTGTCTGCTTTAAACTCGTGGAGAATAGGAACGATTACTGCTCCGTACGTCAGTGTAGCAAGGAAAGTTACTCCCCAATGGGAGCTGTTTCTTCCGCATACGGCAATCTTATCTCCTTTGCGGATTCCACTTTCCTCAAAAATTATATGGAGTTTTTCGATTTTGCGGGCTACATCTTTATACTGAAGGGTGGCTCCCTTGTAATCTGTCAGGGCATCCAAATCCCAATTGTTCTTGATACTATTCTCAATGTAAGCTATAAAACTTTGTTCCATTGTTTTTGCACATTTGGTATTAAATTGTGCAAATATAGCAATTAAATTAAGAATGGAAAATTAACTATGAAGAATTTTTGGAGAGGGTGGAGAGAAGAGTGAGTCTGTGATATGCTATAAGCTAAAATAATTATACTGATAGCATATCAACAGATTGTTTGATTTTTTATTTCAAGTACCATTCATACATCTTTCGCACACCTTCCTCGATTTCGATTTTGTGATGCCAACCCAGTGCGTGCAGTTTCGAAGGATCGGTTAGCTTACGCATCGTGCCGTCCGGTTTACTGCTGTCGAAAGTCAGTTTGCCTTGATAGCCTACTGTCTCTACGATCTGCTCGGCAAGTTGTCGAATAGTGATTTCCTTACCTGTTCCGATGTTGATATGACAGTTACGGATATCCTTGCTACCTTCTTTATATGTATCTTTGAAGTCAACGTGTTCCATGACGAATACACTGGCGTCTGCCATTTCTTCACTCCAAAGGAACTCGCGGAGAGGAGTTCCCGTACCCCACAATGTCACTTCCGTTTCACTGATACCATATTTGCTTAGGATAGCCAGAATTTCTTCTTTCGGACTGTCTCCGTTGATACCTTCTACCGGGCGCAGGTTCATATCCTTTCGGACAGCCTCCCAGTTGCCTTCTTTCAGGCAATGGGCCAGATGAATCTTGCGGATCATAGCAGGCAGTACATGGCTGCGTTCCAAATCGAAGTTATCATTCGGACCATATAAGTTGGTCGGCATCACAGCGATGTAGTTTGTTCCATATTGCAGGTTGAAACTTTCACACATCTTCAGACCGGCAATCTTGGCGATGGCATACGGCTCGTTGGTATATTCCAACGGAGAAGTAAGTAATACATCCTCTTTCATCGGCTGCTTGGCGTCACGTGGATAAATACAGGTACTTCCGAGAAAGAGTAGCTTTTTTATGTTGTGGCGGAAACTTTCCCCGATGACATTCTGTTGGATTTGCAGATTTTTGTAGATAAAGTCGGCGCGGTAGATACTGTTTGCCATGATGCCGCCAACGAAGGCAGCAGCAAGGAATACATATTCCGGCTGTTCTTCATCGAAAAACTGGCGGACAGATACACTGTCGAGCAGGTCAAGCTCCTTGTGAGTGCGGCCTACCAGATTCGTGTATCCTTTATTCTGCAAATTTTTCCAGATAGCAGAACCCACGAGACCGTGGTGTCCTGCTACATATATTTTTGCATTCTTTTCCATTCTTCCGTTTAATGTTTGTTCGCGATCATGCGTTTCACCTTTTCCATGTCGTGGCGTACCATGATACGGACCAGTTCTTCAAATGAAGTCTTGCACGGATTCCAACCCAGCAATGTTCTTGCTTTGGTCGGGTCGCCTAACAACTGTTCAACTTCCGATGGACGGAAATATTTGGGGTCAACTTCTACCAATGGCTTGCCGGTGTCTACGTCAATTCCCTTTTCATTTATGCCCTCGCCTTCCCAGCGGAGTTCGATGCCTGCTTCCTTGAAAGCTAGCGTAGCAAATTCGCGTACCGTATGCATTTCTCCAGTAGCGATTACGAAATCTTCTGGAACGTCATGCTGCAGAATCAGCCACATACATTCTACGTAATCTTTGGCGTATCCCCAGTCTCGGCGTGCATCCAGATTACCTAGATACAGCTTGTCCTGTTCGCCCTGTGCGATGCGGGCGGCAGCCAGAGATATTTTGCGGGTAACAAAAGTCTCGCCACGGCGTTCGCTCTCGTGGTTGAACAAGATACCGTTTACGGCAAACATACCGTAGCTTTCGCGATAGTTTTTGGTAATCCAGAAACCATATTGTTTGGCTACCCCGTACGGAGAACGGGGATAGAACGGAGTTGTCTCTTTCTGTGGAACTTCCTGCACTTTACCGAACAACTCGGAAGTGGAAGCCTGATAGATACGGGTTTTCTTTTCCAGTCCCAGAATCCGTACCGCTTCGAGCATACGGAGCGTACCGATAGCGTCCGCTTCGGCAGTATATTCCGGAACATCAAATGATACCTTTACGTGGCTTTGGGCAGCCAGGTTGTAAATTTCATCAGGTTGCACTTGTTGAATGATACGGATTAACGAACTGGAATCTGTCATATCCCCATAATGCAGATTGATCGTACGTTTCTGTTTCATGTCGCGCACCCATTCATCAAAATATAAATGTTCGATACGTCCCGTATTGAACGACGAAGAACGACGAAGGATACCGTGAACTTCGTAACCTTTTTGCAAAAGTAATTCGGCAAGATACGAACCGTCTTGTCCGGTAATGCCTGATATTAGGGCTTTTTTCATACGTTATAATTGTTTATTTGGAATAATACGGGCGCAAATGTCGACATTTTTTGCAGTATATGCAAACCTCTTTCAATTTATTTTTCAGCACAGTCGTTCAGCACGGTTTTTGCCCATTATTTTGTCGATAATCAAAGCAATAGCTCCATCTCCGGTTACGTTGCAAGCTGTTCCGAAACTGTCCATGGCAATGTAAAGAGCAATCATCAATGCTTGTGCTGATTCATCGAAGCCGAGCATGGACTGCAAGATACCTAGTGCCGCCATGATTGCTCCTCCAGGAACACCCGGTGCAGCTACCATTGTAATCCCCAGCATAAAGATAAACCCGGCAAATAGGGGAAAGTCGAACGGTATTCCCTGCATCATCATCAATGCCAGTGCACAGGCTACGATTTTCAGAGTACTGCCCGACAGGTGAATCGTGGCGCATAGTGGAATAACGAAGCCGGCAATGTCTGAGGATACTCCGTTCTTCTTCGTCTGCTCCAGTGTGACGGGGATAGTGGCTGCTGAAGATTGTGTGCCTAAAGCCGTGAAATATGCCGGCATCATCTTTCCGAGCAGTTTAAACGGATTTTTGCGCACGAATAATGCTGCAATGGAATATTGGAAAACCAGCAGGAAGATATGAAGAATGAAAATTACTCCGATAATTTTGATAAATACCATTAAGATAGCGTATACTTGTCCGGAGTGCGTCATGTTTAGAAAAATACCGAAGATATAAAGCGGAAGCAACGGCAGAATGACAGCACTAATCATGCGGACGATGATCTCCTGGAAGTCCCTTGCCACGTTTTTTAGCGCATCGCTGTTCAGGGAGGCGAGCCCCAACCCCAGCGTAAAAGCGAAAATTAACGCGGTCATTACATTCATCAGCGGAGGAATGGAGACGGAGAAGTAGGGAAGAATTCCTTGTGCTTCGCTTACTTCTTCGAGCGGCACGCCCGGTTCGATGAGTGATGGGAATACTGTGACTCCTGTGAAATAGGAGAGAAAACCTGAAAACAACGTAGCACCGTATGCAATGAGTGCGGTGACAAGCAACATCTTTCCCGCACCTTTACCAATGTCGGCAATAGCCACAGTGACCAGTCCGACGATAATCAGTGGAATGGAAAAGTTGAGAAACTCACTGAAAATACCGTTGAATGTAACAAATATCCGTACCAGTGGTGCCGGGAAAACTGTACCGATAGCAATACCTAGTATGATAGCGATAATGATACGCGGCAATAAGCCGATTTTAATTTTCTTCATCCTTGTTTTTATTTGTAGACCACAAAAATAATGTTTTAATCTAAATATTGCGAACAAATGTTCTTTTCAAGTGTTACTATGATAAACATTATATCAAAATATACAAGTTATGACAAATCAGAATAAAACAGATATCGGGCTAATCGGCTTGGCTGTAATGGGCGAGAATTTAGCATTAAATATGGAGAGTAAAGGCTGGTATGTATCAGTTTACAACCGTACTGTTCCCGGAGTGGAAGAAGGAGTCGTAGACCGCTTTATGAATAGCCGTGCAAAAGGTAAAAATATTGAAGGATTCACAGATATAAAAGCATTCGTTGATTCGATAGCTACCCCTCGTAAAATAATGATGATGGTTCGTGCCGGAAGTCCGGTAGACGAATTGATGGAACAACTTTTTCCGTTGCTTTCGCCCGGAGATATTCTTATCGACGGTGGTAACTCCAATTATGAAGATACCAACCGGCGTGTCAAACTGGCCGAATCGAAAGGTTTTCTTTTCGTCGGTAGTGGTGTGTCCGGAGGGGAAGAAGGGGCGTTGAACGGTGCGTCTATCATGCCCGGTGGTTCGGAAAAAGCATGGTCGGAAGTGAAGCCGATTCTTCAGAGTATTGCAGCAAAAGCACCGGATGGTACACCGTGTTGCCAATGGGTAGGCCCTGCCGGTTCGGGACATTTTGTGAAGATGATTCACAATGGTATTGAGTACGGTGATATGCAGTTGATTGCCGAAGCTTATTGGGTGATGAAGAATCTGATTGATTTGAATAATGAAGAAATGGCGGATGTGTTCGCCCGTTGGAATGAAGGAAAGCTGCGCAGCTATCTGATTGAAATCACTGCCAACATTCTCCGTCATAAAGACAAAACCGGGGGATATCTTATTGATAAGATTCTGGATGCAGCAGGACAGAAAGGAACCGGTAAATGGTCGGTTATTAATGCTATGGAACTAGGTATGCCGTTGGGGCTGATTGCCACGGCAGTATTCGAACGCAGCCTTTCCGCACAAAAAGACCTGCGTCGTCTGGCTTCCAAACAATTCCAGTGTCAACATACACAACCTATATATAATAAGGCGGAACTTGTAAAGAATATCTTTTCCGCCCTTTATGCTTCTAAACTAGTCTCTTATGCACAGGGATTCGCCGTGTTGCAACGTGCTTCCGATGCTTTCGACTGGCATCTTGATCTGGCCTCCATTGCTCGTATGTGGCGTGGCGGATGTATCATTCGTAGTGTATTCCTCAACGATATTGCTGCCGCTTTCGAAGCACCCGATAAACCTAAGCACTTGTTGCTGGCTCCTTATTTCCGGGAAGAAATCAAGACGTTGCTTTCCGGTTGGAAGAGTCTCGTTGCAGAAGCGATGAAAGAAGAACTGCCCGTTCCGGCTTTTTCTTCTGCTTTGAATTATTTCTATTCACTCACTTCTGCCGATTTGCCCGCTAACCTTGTGCAAGCGCAGCGCGACTACTTCGGCGCGCATACATTCGAACGAAAAGATGAGTTGCGCGGACAGTTCTTCCATGAAAACTGGACAGGACACGGAGGCGATACGAAATCTGGAACATATAATGTATAATAAATAGGTATTTTCAAGTAACAAGATTGTTTGATAAGTAGAAATAAAAAAGCGACAATGGATAAATTTGCAATGATTATTTTCGGTGCGTCGGGTGACCTGACCAAGCGTAAACTGATGCCTGCACTCTACTCCTTATACCGCGACAAGCGGCTTACAGGAGATTTCTCTATACTCGGCATCGGGCGTACGATATACTCCGACGAGAACTATCGTTCTTATATATTGGAAGAACTGCAACAATTCGTCAAGGCAGACGAACAGGATACTATTCTTATGTCTTCTTTTGTCTCTCACCTATATTACTTGCCGCTGGACCCTGCAAAGGAAGAAGGTTACCCCTTACTCCGCCAACGTCTGGTGGAATTAACTAACGAGGTAGATTCGGATAATTTGTTGTTTTACCTTGCCACTCCGCCTTCGCTTTACGGTGTAGTTCCTCTGCATCTGAAGGCTGCCGGACTAAATACTCCTCATTCGCGTATCATCGTCGAGAAACCTTTCGGTTACGATCTCGAATCGGCACGTGAGTTGAACCGTATCTATGCTTCTGTCTTCAACGAGCACCAGATTTACCGTATCGACCATTTTCTTGGCAAGGAAACTGCACAAAACGTGCTTGCGTTCCGTTTTGCCAACGGTATCTTCGAACCTCTCTGGAATCGTAACTATATCGACTACGTAGAAATTACAGCTGTCGAGAACCTCGGTATCGAGCAACGCGGCGGGTTCTACGAAACGGCGGGTGCCTTGCGCGACATGGTACAGAATCATCTTATCCAGCTTGTAGCTCTTACAGCTATGGAACCACCTGCTGTCTTTAATGCGGACAATTTCCGGAATGAAGTGGTGAAAGTCTACGAGTCTCTCACGCCGCTTACTGAAGAAGATTTGAACGAGCACATCGTTCGTGGACAATATACGGCTTCCGGTAACAAGAAAGGTTATCGTGAAGAAAAGGGAGTAGATTCCGAATCACGTACGGAAACTTACATTGCCATGAAGCTGGGTATCAGTAACTGGCGTTGGAGCGGTGTCCCGTTCTACATTCGTACCGGCAAGCAAATGCCGACGAAGGTGACGGAAATCGTCGTTCATTTCCGTGAAACACCTCATCAAATGTTTCGCTGCTCCGGCGGTAACTGTCCGCGAGCTAATAAATTGATTCTTCGTTTGCAACCCAACGAAGGAATAGTGCTTAAGATTGGAATGAAAGTGCCCGGTGCAGGTTTCGAAGTCCGTCAGGTGACAATGGATTTCAGTTATGCACAGTTAGGCGGAGTGCCGAGCGGCGACGCTTACGCACGCCTGATAGACGACTGTATTCAGGGCGACCCGACCTTATTTACTCGCAGCGATGCAGTAGAAGCCTCATGGAAATTCTTTGACCCGGTTCTCCGCTATTGGAAAGAAAACCCTGACGCACCTTTGTACGGCTATCCGGCAGGCACGTGGGGACCTCTAGAAAGTGAAGCAATGATGCACGAGCATGGGGCCGACTGGACGAATCCTTGTAAGAATTTGACGAACACAGATCAATATTGTGAATTATGAAATTAGCAGTTTTTCCCTCGTCGATTGAAACCTCACGCGCGTTGATACTTCGTCTGGTGGAACTCATGAATGAGGAGCCGGACAGAATATTCAACATCGCAGTCAGTGGAGGTAATACCCCCGCTTTGATGTTCGATTTATGGGCGAATGAATATCTGGATATCACTCCTTGGAACCGTATGAAAATCTATTGGGTGGACGAACGTTGTGTGCCTCCCGAAGACTCTGACAGTAATTATGGAATGATGCGTAATCTCCTTCTTGGGATAGCCCCCATTCCTTATGAAAACGTATTCCGCATCCGTGGCGAAGCTAAGCCGGTGAAAGAGGCGGTTCGTTACTCCGAATTGGTGAAACAGCAACTGCCATACAGATTGGGCTGGCCTGAGTTTGACATTGTACTGCTTGGAGCGGGAGACGACGGGCATACTTCCTCTATTTTTCCAGGACAGGAGAATCTCTTGACTTCCACTTCCAGTTATGTAGTCAGTATTCATCCCTGCAACGGACAGAAGCGTATTGCAATGACCGGATATCCTATTCTGAATGCCCGTCATGTTATTTTTCTGATTACCGGAAAGAATAAGGCGGATGTGGTGGAGGAAATCTGTAATTCGGGAGATACGGGTCCTGCGGCTTATATCGCTCATCATGCACAGAATGTAGAACTGTTTATAGATAAAGGGGCTGCATCGTATATTGGGGATGCGAGTAAAGAGATACATTAATTCAAAACAGAGCTACTAAAACAACAGGTAACATAAATCCTTATCTGCAAGACAACGATTTGCTTAGCGGACTATTTGCTGAGTAAAACATAAAAGACTGGAGGAGAGTTACGTTTTCGTGATCTCCTCCACTATATATTTGTCTTCCACCTTCTTACAAGTACACACAAGGTATTCCGGATGTTTCAAAGCTCCTTGTAGTGTATCGGGAAGAATAACTTCTTTCGTACGTCGGTCTATCGCAACCATTGCATACAGTATACCTTCACTCTCGCACTTCTCTATTAGTGCTTTCTTTAGTTCTTCTACGTCGAATTCCATTTTGGTGAGATTTGTCACTGCAAAGTTAGGGAAAATAATGAATATTTTCTGCAAATATATTTGTATTCCGCTAAATTAAGGACAATAAATAAAAACCAAGTATATTCAAATACTGAACATTTAGTATAATATTGATTAATATTTAATGTAGTGGAAATATTTTTTTGAATTAAGGGATTAAATGTGTATAATTGTAAATCCGTCGTAAAGGGTTTAGAACTAGTATGGAGATATTTTAATAATTAAATTCAAATCATATGAGACCTTTAATATCTAAGAAATCTTTCAGCTGTATAATTATAGGATCTGCTGTTATGAGCTATATAATTAAATATGTTATTGAAAAGCTGGGTGATCCTATTGAGAATATCGTTTGTGGAGCAGCCATAATGATTTCAATAACATCTCTAGTCTTTTTGTTTAAGTTGAAAAAATATATAGATAATAGTATTAATCAATCAAGTACTGATAACAAAGAAAAAGTGGAATAAAAGGGGTGGATTACTATTTAAAAGAAGTTCGAAACGATATATAAATAGTTAGTATATATACATAAAATGGCTTCCTTGTTCGTCCGCCGACGAGGAAGCCATTTCAACACAAAAACTAAACTAGACTTAACTAAACTATTCTATTCTTGGAATTTCACAATCCCTTTTCTGTTCGGTGCAAATGTACGCATAAATCATATTCTGACAAACTATAATCGACAAAATTCTCTTTTTTACCGATAAAACAGCTAAACATTAGCTCCTCTCGTCGAGGAAAGTTTGGAAGACCTGCTTGTAGCTGTCGCTGATAGGGATATAGGTCTTGTCGAATACAATACGGCCACGGTCAATCACACGTATTTTGTCTTTTTGTACAATGAACGAACGGTGTACACGTATAAAGCGGCTGGACGGCAGAAGTTCTTCCATAGCTTTCATACTCATCAATGAAAGAATAGGTTTGGGAGCGTCTTCTGTATAAATTTTAATATAATCTTTCAGTCCTTCGATATACATAATTTTCTTCAAGTCTACTTGTACCAGTTTGTAGTCACTTTTTACAAAAATGCTGTCTATTTCTTCCGGTTTCTGAACCAGTTCGAACCATTGAAGTGCCTTATTGGCAGCTTGCAGGAAATCGACATACGAAATAGGTTTCAGCAGATAATCGAGCGCATTGACACGGTAGCCGTCAATGGCATACTGACCGAAGGCGGTGGTAAACACAATACGGGTACGAGAATCCACCATTTTAGAAAACTCCAGTCCGTTAAGCTCCGGCATTTGAATATCCAGGAAAAGAAGATCGACTTCCTCATCCGGCAACTCTTTCATGGCCTGAACCGCACTGGAATATTTCCCGGCTAGTTGCAGAAACGGAGTCTTGTTCACGTAACTCTCCAACAGACCGAGAGCCAGAGGCTCATCATCAACGATTGCACAACGTAACATCATAATTCTCTATATCTATTGTTTAATACTTAACGTTTTATTCTCAAATCCTGATACTCAGTCGAGATTCGTACACTTCTCCCTCCTTCGAAATGCCTTTCGACCAGGTGTAATCCCCTGGATAAAGTATCTCCAGCCGTCGGCTGACTTGTTCCAATCCCACGCCTGAACCACTCTTGTCCTCCATTGTCTTAGGATGATTACTGTTACGGATCTCACAAATTACCTCTTTGTTGCTTTCCGAGATACGAATGCTGATGAAACTCGTTTCGGTGGGGGAGATGCCATGTTTGAAAGCGTTCTCAATCAAGGAAATGAAGATAAGTGGGGCAATAAGTGTCTGGCTGTCCGGCTGGATATCGAATTGAGTAGTCATTTTTACGTTCGACGATAATCGGATACGCATCAGTTCAATGTAATTGCGGATGAAGTCCACTTCCTTGCAGAGAGGGACATACGTCTGCTGATTGTCGTACAGAACATAACGGAGTAATTTACTCAATTCCTGTACCGCCTGTTGTGCCTTGTCCGAGTCGAACGCAATCAGTGCATAAATATTGTTCAGGGTGTTCAGCAGGAAGTGCGGATTCAGCTGATTGCGCAGATTTTTCAGTTCGGCTTCCGCACGGCTTTTTTCTGCTTCCTTACGGGCAGCTTCGTTCTGTGTCCAACGGGCACTCATGCGGATAGCGGCACTTAGCCCGATAGTAAAGACAAGGCTCAGCATATCTCTAAGGAAAAACAGCCAGCCCGGAGGCATACCCGCCCGTTTGGGTTTCGGAGCAAATGACGGGTCGAATGTCAGGCTCTGCCAGAGATGAAGTAAAACTCCAATGGCACATAATAGGATGATGTTGTAAACAACATATCTCTTAGCCTGATTCTGAAAAAGATAGCGGGGAACCAACAGGAAATAATTGGCGTAGAACACGATCATAAAAGAAAGTGGTACGGCGGCATGGCGTACGTAAGCCCACCAGTTGATGTTTCCGTTCCCACGTTCGACGAAAAAGAACGGGAAACCGAACATAATCCCCCAGCCGATAATGTGTATCAGTATCTCCAGGGGACGACGTGCGGATGTAAAGGTTTGTTTCATAAAGACAAAGATAGTTTTTTATTCGTATCTGATTGCCTCAATCGGATCTAAATCTGCAGCTTTTTTTGCAGGATACCAACCGAAGAAGACTCCGGTGACGGTACAGACAGCGAAAGAAAGGAAAACGCTCCACGGCTGAATATAGATAGGCCAGTGGGCCACGCTTTTCACTATCCAACTGGCTCCGCAGCCGATAATGACTCCGATGATACCTCCGGTGATACTGATCATGATCGCTTCGATAAGAAATTGGCTCAGAATATCGACGCCTCGTGCTCCGACGGACATACGCAGACCGATTTCACGGGTACGTTCCGTGACGGATACATACATGATATTCATGATTCCGATACCGCCCACTACCAATGAAATGCCGGCGATACAGGCAAGCAGGGTTGTCATCAAGTCGGTGGTAGAGTTCAGCATTGTACTCAATTCCTGTTGAGTACGGATCGTGAAGTCATCGTCGTCCGAGGCTTTTAGTTTATGATTGCGGCGAAGAATTTCGGTGATTTCCTCCGTGGCATAGTCCGTCATATCTTCAGTGAGGGCAGAAGCAAAGACGCCTTGCAGGTAAGTGACGGCGAGCAGGCGTTTCATCACTGTGGTGTAAGGCGCAAGCACGACGGCGTCCTGATCCTGTCCCATAGAGTTGTAACCTTTCGATTTGAGCACACCTACCACGCGAAGCGGTATTTTGCTGAAACGGATAATCTTTCCCACGGGATCACTACCGTCCGAGAAAAGGTTATCTACGATTGTCTTTCCGATAACGCATACTTTGGCAGAGCTTTGTATATCGGCTTCGGTAAACATCTCTCCATTTTCGACAGTGAGCTGACGGATGTCGAGATATTCTGTTCCTACTCCGTTGACGGAGGCAGGGTAGTTATTGTTTCCGGCGATGAGCTGTCCGGACGAAGATACGTTGGGACTAATAGCAGACAGGAAATTTGTCTCATCGCGTAAGGCTTCGTAGTCTGCTAGTTTCAAGGTCTGCATCGCAGAGGGATCTTGCCGGACACCTCCACGCATATCGGCTCCCGGGTGAATCATTATCATGTTCGAGCCCATTTCGGATATCTGCTGCTGGATACTTTTCTTCGAGCCTTGTCCAATGGCAAGCATCGTGATGACGGATGCGACACCGATAATGATGCCGAGCATGGTAAGGAAAGCGCGTAGCTTGTTGTTCGCCAACGCCCGGAGAGCTATTTTAAATAAATTGGTTCCATTCATGTTTAAAAGCTTATAACTTTAATTAGTCTTCCTCATTTTTCGGCAATGCAGCCAGCGCTTCGGCGGCAGACAGAATCTTCGTATTGACCGTATCTTCCGTTATATGACCGTCGCGCAACCGTATATTCCGGCTACTGTATTGTGCGATTTCGGGATTATGCGTTACGAATATAATTGTACGTCCTTCCGCGTGAAGTTTCTGAAATAGGACAAGTATCTCAAAAGAGGTACGGGTGTCGAGATTTCCGGTGGCTTCGTCGGCAAGGATAACGGCAGGATTGTTCACCAGTGCGCGGGCGATGGCAACACGTTGCATCTGTCCGCCGGACATTTGGTTCGACTTATGTTCGAGACGGTCGCCCAGTCCCACCGCTTGTAGAGACTCGATAGCACGGCGGCGACGTTCGGAGGCACTGACGGCGGAGTTGTACATCAGCGGCAACTCCACGTTTTCTACTGCCGTTGTTTTGGGGAGGAGGTTGTAGCTCTGGAACACAAAACCGATTTTCCGGTTTCTGAGTACCGCCCGTTGAGGTTTGCTCATTGTGCGGACGGAGATTCCGTCGAGCAGATACTCTCCGCTGGTTGGGGTATCCAGACAGCCCAATGTGTTGAGCAGCGTGGATTTTCCCGAACCGGAAGTTCCCATGATAGTAACAAACTCTCCTTCGTTGATAGTGAAAGAAACGCCTCGTAACGCATGGACGGTTTCTTCTCCTACCTGAAAGTCACGTTTGATATTTTGAAGTTCAATTACTTTTTTCATCTTTTATTCTTTATTTCTCATTTGCAAAATGTCTGCTGGTTTTCAGAATCGATTTTGCATACTTCTCGGATTTGCGCAAAGTTTATTTTAGCCTGTTTTAATGTGAGTTCGATATAACAGCTATCATCCGCATGTTTTCCCCTCTGGGAAGGAGGGGAAAACAAAGGGCGGGGTGGTAGGTGCGGCCATTTGCTTTTAATCGTAAGGCAGTATATTTCATATACCTATATATTCACCTACCACCTCCCCCTACGGGTACTCCTCCTTCCCGAAGGAGGAGAGTTGTGAATAGTATAGACTTATATCGAACTCACATTATTTTAATTTTAGGAAATCAGCTCTATCCTCTTAGACTGATTTCTTAAAATGGATTCATTTTTTCTTTTTGCTTCCCGGAGGGCCCGGCATGAACGGACTTCTTTCTCCGCCTTCCTGACCTGTCGGGGCTTCCATGCTTTCGCCCGGCATGCCACCTATGGTAGCTTCTGTCACTACTCTTGTTCCTTCGGCGACACCGCTGATGATCTCTGTGGAGATTCCGTTTGTAATTCCTATTTCTACCGGATGAGCAGTGAATGTGGTGCCTTCGCGTGTCCAGACTTTATGTTCGCTTTCGCAATCCTTCACAATATCGTTTTTACCGATCAGAGGTTCTTCCGGTGTAAAGCGCAAAGCCTTGTTAGGAACAGACAGTACATCTTTCTTGTCGAGAATATAGATTGTGATATTGGCAGTCAGACGTGGTTTCAGTTTCAGATCCGGATTATGGGCGGAGATTACCACCTCATAAGTAACCACCGTGCTGGTGCTGGAACTTGTACTGCTGGTACTGCTCGCATCTCCCAGGCGAATCTGTGTCACTACTCCTTCGAATGTGTCGTTCGGATAAGCGTCTACCGTGAAGCTGGCACGTTGACCTTCTTCGATACCGCCTATATCAGCTTCGTCCACGTCGGCCACTACCTGCATCTTTGTCAAGTCCGCAGCAATGGTGAACAAGGTCGGAGTTTCGAATCCGGAAGCAACAGTCTGTCCGGCTTCCACATCACGGCTGATAACTACACCGTCAATCGGTGAGGTAATCGTGGCGTAGGACAGGTTACGCTCTGCTTTTGCCAGAGAGGCTTTGCTGCTGTCGTAGTTACTTTTGGCTTTCTGGTAGTTATAGAGGGCCTGTTCGTAGTCCGTATCACTGATTAATGATTTCTCGTGCAGACCTTTGCTGCGTTGGAAGTTCTTTTCCTGATATTCGTATTCGGCTTTCGCACCGTCATAGGTTGCTTTCTGTGAAGCCAGTTCGCTTTGCAGGGTGACGCGGTCCATTTCGGCTATCAACTGTCCTTTGGTTACTACCGAGTTATAGTCCACATAGATTTTGTCGATGATACCGGATACCTGTGTACCGACTTCTACTTCCGTTACCGGTTCGATCGTTCCGGTAGCAGTCACCGAATTTGAAATATCGCCTTTGCTGACAGTAGTGGTGGCATACGTAACCTTGTGTTTGGCGGGTGAACCTGCAAAGAACCAGATTCCTGCTCCCACAACCACAACGACTGCCACAGCGATTAGAATAATCTTTTTCGTTTTCATTCGTTTATTATGCTTTTACTTATTTATAATGCTGATATTCGATTCCTTACAAAGCTAGTTTGTCGCCTTGATAGAACTTCAACAACTGTGTATTCAGTATTGCCATATATTTGGCTTGAAGCTGTTCTTGCTGTGCTTGCAGCAAGTTGTTCTTTTCAGTGAGAAGTTCTACTGTATTTTTCATTCCCAGATTGAATTGCTCGCTAATCAGGTTGTAGCTGATTTGCGTACTTTTCAGTTTCTCGTTGGCTGCTGCATAGCGTTGCTGTGCACTGTTGGCGTCGAGCCAAAGTCCTTCAATCGTTTTGTATAAGGCTTTCTGTTCGTCGAGCAATGACAGCATACTCGTTTCATATTGTAACTTGGCTTTCTGTACGGCACTCTTTGTCTGTCGATTATTAAAAATAGGCACGCTGACAGACAATCCGATGGAATTGTTCCAGCCATTTTTTACTTGTTCGCCGAAAGTGAAATCACTACCACTGGTATGATTCGTTCCGATTCCCGCGCTGAGGCTGACGGTAGGAAGGTAGCCGGACTTGGCAATGTCGATTCCCAATTCGGAAGCGTTCACATTGAGTTTGCTCGCTTCGATTTCGGGACGAAGGGCAAGGGCACTCACATACACATCTCTTTTGGCGGGCAACGGAGACAGTACATTCTCGTCGGACAGAGCGGGGAGATAGATGTTCATTTCATTCTCCCCGTCGAGTTCGAGCAGTTGTTTCAGTTGTAATTTGTAATCTTGCAGAGTGGCTTGCGCTGTGACAAGTTGGTAACGGTCGGTACTGACCTGCGCTTCCAATTGTGCGAAATCGCTTTTGGCAATGCTTCCGGCATTCAGAAGTTCCTGACCGCGGTCGCGCTGTGCAATGGAGACTTGCAGCGTATTTTCATTTACTCTGACAGACTCTGCTGCATAAAGTATCTGAATATATATTTGTGCAATAGACTCCTGAATACTGTTCTCCGAAGTCGCTACATCCAGTTCGGCTACCTGATTGTTCAGTTTCTCCTGTTGGATTGTCTTCAGCCGTTTGCTACCATTATAAAGAGTCCACGAGGCATTTAGTCCGTAGTTTCCATTGTAACTGGTTTTACTGTTGGTACTGATAATCTCACTGCCACTGACTCTGCTACTTGATTCCTGATACGGTCGGTTCACAACCTGCTGGCTGGTAGAGAAAGAGAGGCTGGGGAACAAGGCAGCCTTGGCTGTCTTCACATCAATCTGCGTGCTTGCCGCAGTAACCCGATTTTTACGAATCGTAATATTCTGCTCAAGGGCATAGTCGATACACGATTGCAAGTCCCATTGAGCGGGAAGCTTTGTTTCGTTCAGTGTATCGACTTGCAGAGAAGAATTTTGGGCAGATATGCCGGGCAGCATACCTGCACCTAAAAATGCTATCACTGTCAATCTTCTTACGTTTATCATATTCATTCTTCTATTAATTAACCGGAAACGAAGGTACGTACATATTATAATAGCAGCAAAAGTGATAGACGGATTGCGGAATTTCGCCGTTAAATGATTTTTTTCTGTCGATAGGCAGGTTTTTTTAGAAAAACACGACAAATTCTGCAACAATTCAAGGGATTTGTTTGTTTTAATTATAAAAATTGTATATTTGTACTCATTACAAATCTTGACGTAGAAATATGAAGAATACACTACTTTCCGTCTGGAACTTCTACCTGGAAGGCTTTCGAAGTATGACTTTGGGGCGTACTCTGTGGATTATTATCCTTTTGAAATTATTCATCATGTTCTTTATTCTGAAGTTGTTCTTCTTCCCCGACTTTCTTGGCGACCACCCTACGGATGCCGACAAGGGAACGTATGTGGGAAATGAACTGATACAACGTGCTCTTCCCGAGAAATCTACTGATTTTTAACTTTTAAACTACATAAGATTATGATTGAAAGTATTGACACCTCGCTGATCGATTGGTCGAGAGCCCAATTTGCGATGACAGCTATGTACCACTGGATTTTTGTTCCCCTTACGCTCGGACTGGCGGTGGTAATGGGAATAATGGAGACGCTGTATTATAAAACAGGCAATGAATTCTGGAAACGGACAGCCAAATTCTGGATGAAACTTTTCGGTATTAACTTTGCCATTGGTGTGGCAACCGGTTTGATTTTGGAATTTGAATTTGGTACGAATTGGAGTAATTATTCGTGGTTCGTAGGCGATATCTTCGGTGCGCCGTTGGCTATTGAAGGGATTTTGGCCTTCTTCATGGAAGCTACGTTTATAGCGGTGATGTTCTTCGGCTGGGAGAAAGTGAGCAAGCGTTTTCATTTGGCTTCTACCTGGCTGACAGGTCTGGGAGCTACAATTTCCGCCTGGTGGATTCTTGTTGCCAATGCTTGGATGCAACATCCGGTGGGCATGGAGTTCAATCCTGATACGGTTCGTAATGAAATGGTGGACTTTTGGGCGGTGGCTACTTCGCCTGTGGCCGTCAATAAATTCTTTCATACGGTGTTGTCCGGCTGGGTGCTGGGTGGCGTGTTTGTAGTAGGCATTGGTTGCTGGTATTTGTTGAAGAAGCGCAATCGTGAGTTTGCACTTGCCAGCATAAAGATTGGTGCTATCTTCGGATTGGTGGCATCACTGCTTTCCGTTTGGACAGGAGACGGCTCCGGTTATCAGATTGCGCAGACGCAGCCGATGAAACTTGCCGCTGTGGAAGGATTGTATGAGGGTGGTACGAATGTGGGTTTGGTGGGAATCGGCATGCTGAATCCCGAAAAGAAGACTTATAATGACGGAAAAGAACCTTTCCTGTTCCGTATTGAGATACCGAGTATGCTTTCTTTCCTTGCCGAGCGTGACGCCAATGCTTATGTTCCGGGAATTACGAATATTATCGAAGGTGGCTATCAACAGAAAGACGGTACGATTGCTCTTTCGGCTGCCGAAAAGATTGAACGGGGTAAAACGGCTATCGGTGCGCTGGCTGCTTACCGTGCTGCGAAGAGTGCCGGGAACGAGGAGGATGCGCAAGTGGCATACAAAGTGTTGCAGGAGAATATTCCTTATTTCGGATACGGATATATTAAGGATGTGAATCAGTTGGTTCCGAATGTTCCTCTGAACTTTTATGCCTTCCGTGTCATGGTGATTCTGGGTGGATATTTCATTCTGTTCTTTATTGTTGTACTGTTCTTTATCTATAAAAAGGATTTAAGCAAAATGCGCTGGATGCATTGGGTGGCTTTACTGACGATTCCTCTGGCTTACATTGCCGGACAAGCCGGTTGGGTGGTTGCCGAATGTGGCCGTCAACCGTGGGCTATCCGGGATCTGCTTCCTACATCGGCGGCTATCTCCAAGTTGGATGTCGGCTCTGTTCAGACTACTTTCTTTATCTTCCTGTTTTTATTTACCGTAATGCTGATTGCGGAAATAGGAATCATGATAAGGGCTATCAAGAAGGGGCCGGAGGTTTAATACCTGGAATCTGATATCAGAGCGTCATACATAATACTTAAAACTTAATACTTAAAATATATGTATATATTTCTACAACAATATTGGTGGCTGATCGTTTCCTTGCTGGGAGCCATACTTGTGTTCTTATTGTTTGTGCAAGGAGGTAATTCGTTATTGTTCTGTCTGGGCAAGACGGAAGAACATCGCAAGATGTTGGTAAATTCTACCGGTCGCAAATGGGAGTTTACGTTTACTACATTGGTAACGTTCGGAGGTGCTTTCTTTGCTTCATTTCCTTTATTTTATAGTACCAGTTTCGGCGGAGCTTATTGGCTTTGGATGATTATTCTTTTCAGTTTTGTGTTGCAGGCTGTCAGCTATGAATTTCAGAGTAAGGCAGGCAATCTGTTAGGTAAAAAGACATACCGGACGTTTTTGGTGATTAACGGGGTAGTGGGGCCTTTGTTGCTTGGCGGGGCAGTTGCTACTTTTTTCACCGGTTCTGATTTTTATATCAATAAGGCGAATATGACGGATACCATTATGCCGGTTATCAGTCATTGGGGCAATGGGTGGCATGGACTTGATGCATTGACCAATATCTGGAATGTGATTCTGGGGCTGGCTGTATTTTTCCTCGCTCGTGTGTTGGGCGCACTTTATTTCATTAATAATATAGATGATAAAGAATTGACCGATAAATGCCGTCGTGCCGTACTGAATAATACGGTTTTATTCTTATTATTCTTTCTGGCTTTCGTCATCCGTACATTGGTATCCGACGGTTTTGCCGTAAATCCTGATACGCAGGAGGTTTATATGCAGCCATTCAAGTACTTTACTAACTTTATCGAAATGCCGGTTGTATTAATCCTTTTCCTTATCGGAGTGGTATTGGTTCTCTTTGGAATCGGAAAGACGGTTCTTAAAAAGACTTTTGATAAGGGAATCTGGTTTACGGGCATTGGCACTGTGCTGACGGTTTTATCCCTGTTATTGGTAGCCGGATACAACAATACTGCTTATTATCCGTCTTATACGGATTTGCAAAGTTCATTGACTCTGGCCAATAGCTGTTCCAGCGAATTTACGCTTAAAACAATGGCGTATGTTTCTATTCTTGTTCCGTTCGTTCTTGCCTATATATTCTATGCATGGCGCAGCATCGACCGTCATAAGATTACAGAGAAAGAAATGGATGAGGGAGGGCATTCTTACTAAATGATACGGGTCGGACGTTGATAATGAATCAGGAACGATAATTTTGATTAAAACGATAAACGGTGAACAAGCCTGCGATAGATGCGTAACTTGTTCACCGTTCATTTTTATCGTTCTCCGTCGTTTTATTTATTCACAACGTTTTCCGGTGTTCCGGCAATGTATGCTTGGAGGTTACTGATCGCCATATTCATCAGGCGTTCGCGAGCTTCGGTTGTAGCCCATGCGATATGCGGGGTGATGTAGCAGTTCTTTGCAGTCAGTAACGGATTGTCGGCACGAGGAGGTTCGGTAGAAAGCACGTCTACTCCGGCAGCATAAATCTTCCCGCTGTTCAGTGCGTCTGCCAAGTCTTGTTCGTTGATGAGCGGACCACGGCCTGTATTGATAAGAATAGCGCTCGGCTTCATCATAGCGAGACGGCGGGCGTTCACCAATTCGTGAGTTTCCGGGGTAAGCGGGCAGTGAAGGCTGACAATATCACATTCGCTGAACAGTTGGTCTAAGTCCATTTTCTTGATTTCCGGCGGCAACTGGAAGTGTGACTTGGAAGTCAGTGCATAAACCTGCATACCGAAACCGATAGCAACACGAGCAGTTGTGTAACCTGTATTTCCCAGTCCGACCAAACCGATTTTCTTGTCTCTCAGTTCCATTAAAGGAGTATCCCAAAAACAGAAATCCTTGCTGTTTGTCCAACGACCTTTGTGGACTTCTTCCGAATGGCGCTGTACTTGTTGGGAGATATTCAGGATATGTGCAAATACCATTTGAGCTACGGAAGCGGTGCTGTATGCGGGAATATTGGTAACAATGATACCGTGTTCTTTGGCAGCAGCCGTATCGACAACGTTGTATCCGGTAGCCAATACACCGATATATTTCAGTTCGGGCAAGGCAGCCATGTGGTCTGCATTGATGATTACCTTGTTAGTCAGAATTACTTCTGCACCGGCTGAACGTTCTAATACTTCTTCGGGGGCGGTACGGTCGTAAATCGTACATTCTCCGAGAGCCTTTAAACCTTCCCAGGATATATCTCCGGGATTGGCGGCAAAGCCGTCTAAAATAACAATTTTCATTTTCTATTTTAGTATTAATAATATGTTATACGTTTCTTGTTGTTTTATTTTGTTTCTGCCATTAGCCTACTTCTTGAATTTGTCTCCCCAGAGCTGTATCATCCGTTCGGCATGTTTCTGTTCGGCAGGATTGTTCTGCGGTTGCCATATCCGTTTGTCTTTCAGTTCATCCGGCAGGAATTGCTGTTTGACGAAATTGCCTTCGTAGCTGTGGGCATATTTATATTCCTGTCCGTACCCTAATTGCTTCATCAGCTTTGTCGGTGCATTGCGCAAGTGCAGGGGGACAGGCAGATTACCCGTAGAACGGACTAATTCCAATGCGTCATTAATAGCGCTATAAGCAGAATTACTTTTGGGACTGGTGGCCAGATAAATGGTCGTTTCGGCCAGAGGAATTCTTCCTTCGGGCCAACCGATTTTCATCAATGTCTCAAAACAGGCGTTGGCAAGAAGTAATGCATTCGGATTAGCCAAACCGATGTCTTCGGCAGCAGAAATAACAAGTCTGCGGGCAATGAAAGTAGGATCTTCACCTCCTTCAACCATACGGGCGAGCCAGTAGATAGCACCGTCGGGATCGCTGCCGCGGATAGACTTGATGAAAGCGGAGATGATGTCATAATGCATTTCCCCGTCTTTGTCATAAGCAAGCGGATTCTGTTGCAGTCGTTCTGTCACCATATCGTCAGTAATGACAACAGTATCGTCAGTGTCCGACTCTACAACGAGTTCCAGTATATTAAGCAACTTGCGTGCGTCTCCACCGGAGAAGCGCAACATAGCTGTGGTTTCTTTCAGTTCAATCTTACGTTCTTTCAGCACCGTGTCTGTACTAATGGCACGTTCCAGAAGTTCCAGTAGATCTTCTTTCTCCAGAGATTTCAGCACATAAAGCTGGCAGCGGGACAAGAGAGGACGAATCACTTCGAACGACGGGTTCTCCGTGGTGGCACCGATGAGTGTCACCGTACCGTTTTCCACTGCTCCCAACAAAGAGTCCTGCTGCGACTTGCTAAACCGATGAATTTCATCGATAAACAGAATCGGGCTGGATTGGGAGAAAAATCGGTTGCTCTTGGCACGGTCTATCACTTCGCGGACATCTTTCACGCCGGAAGTCACTGCACTTAAAGTATAAAACGGAGTTTCCAGTTTGTTGGCGATAATCTGTGCCAGTGTCGTTTTTCCCACTCCGGGAGGTCCCCAGAGAATAAACGAAGAAATGCGTCCTGCGTCAATCATCTTCCGCAGGATAGCGCCCGGTCCCACTAAGTGTTTCTGACCGATATATTCATCCAGAGTTTTTGGCCGTAACCGTTCTGCTAAAGGTTGCATAAGTTTAGAATACCATTAATACCATGAAACGAATACCGTTTTTGTTGATACCCGGATTATCACGGTAAGTGAAACGATGTACATATTCAACGTGCAGCAACTTGAAAATGTTGTAAATGCCGACGCTTGCTTCTACGTAAGGTACTTTCGGGTCCATTACGAAACTGGTGAATTTACCGTCGCGCGTCGGGAAACGGAACAAGTCGGGATTGCTGCTTTTAAACGGATTGTTCTTGTCTGTCAACGTACCCCACAATGCGCGGACACGGAACATTTCTCTCCATTTCAAGTTTTTGAGTAAAGGAATGCGGTTGAACAACTTTCCATTCATATCGTAGGATATGGACATGGAAGCGAAGCGGTCGTTCAGGAATTCCATATTGTTAATCAAACAGAACGTTTCGCGCTGGGTGATATATGACAAGTTGGCTTCCGGCAAAATCAACAGTGGGAAAGGAACGGTATTCCACTCTGCACCTGCCTTCACGCTGCAATCAATCTTGCCCCATGAGGCGGGAAGCCAGAAACGTTTCCAGATACTTGCTTCCGTACGGTTGAAATTATATTCTCCTCCCAGCACTCCTTTGAATCCCATGGCATGAGTCAGCGTAAAGACCGGAGCGTCTAAAGATACGGGGACACGGCGTTGTTTTGAGTTGACGAACGACTCTCCCGGTGCATAACGCAATGTCATGCTGGCTTCGGAGGTTGTGACGTCGTGTACGCGTGTCTGCGCAGCGTCATTCCGCAGATATTCCAGTTTCCCGGTCGGCTCGTCGTTACGGTGACGGAGCATGGCTTTTACACCGAATCCGGTAGGCGTTTCCAGTTCATAATTGATAGTCGCGTCGCGCATGTATGACATCTGGTCTACGGTGGTCGTTTTCAGTGACAGGAAGATATTATCCTTGTCAGTAAACAGAAACTTGTCCATTGGAGACATTACATCATAACTATAAGTGGCGGAGATGTAATGTTTGGGAAATTCCCATACCACATAATCACGTTTGTTGAACGAATAAGTCAGCGTTCCGCTATATTTCCAGCGCTTGTCTTTCAGACCGTATGCTCCGTAACCGCTAAGGAACCAGTGTGGATTGAGGTTTGCGGTCGTCATACCACTCAACCGGAAACGGGTTCCGTCGATGTAGTTGCTCGAAATCATGGTGTTGATAGGGCCGATGTCGAACTTGTTCGGGCGGCCTTTGCCGGATGTTTCCACAAAGTTCTCAATCAGGGCTTTTGCACCGAAGATGATGTATTTGAATCCCGGAATCTGTTCGAGACGATTAACGAAAAGGTCCATAGTGCTTTCTTTTTTAGTCAGCGGCACCTGGCGCACGCTTGCCCAGTATTCGTCACTTTTCGAAAGCATATCCGCCTCTTTTATCACCTCTCCTTTCAATCGGAAGAGTCGCGGCTCTATCGGGTCGAACTGATAATTCGTATATTTCGTGGTACGTTCTACTTGTAGTCCTCCTGCCGTTTTGTTGGAACTCCATGAAAGGTCTACGGTCATGTTGTCATCCGACAATACCCAGTTTCCGTTGGGGAGTTGTTCGTATTGTTGCACGATATCCATGCGGTTGACGAAGTTGACTCCGGTCTTTTTTGGCAGGTTCATGGTACATTTCTGAACGGCATATGTAGAATCGTTCAGCACGTATAGATGTCCGGTAAAACCGAAATCCTGTGAGTTTTGCGGAACGAAAGTAAGATGTACACATTCGCGTTTGTCAACCATTAATGTATCCATTAGGTAGTATTTATAAAATGAAATGGCACTACTGCCGATAGGGCTGACAAAGCGTTGTTGCAACAAACGGATATCGTCCTCGTAGATGTTAATATCGGCAAAAACATCCTTTAATACGGTGCCGAGCATATCTCCGGTGTTGAAGAACTCTTCGATACCGTTAGAGTTTTTTCCTTTAATAATGGTCTTTTTGTTCTGAGGGTCTTTGCGGAAGATAGTTTGCGAAGCTGTTTCTTGCACGGAGATAGGAAGAATCAGTTTGTTGGTAGTTTCCGAAACTTCCACCTGATCTTTCAGGAAAGAATATTTCTTATAAATCCCTTTTTCCAGTTTTTCCGGTGTGAGATCGTTGATCGACATTTTCATCTTCTCGTATTTGTCGTACTGGTAGTAATCGTTCACTTCGAGGACTTGTGCCTTTTTGTGTTCGATGACTTTCTTCATAAATTCGACTGCCGGGTTATTCTTGCGGGAGTACTTTTCCTTTTTGGGCTTTACTACTACTTCGTTCAATACGACATTGTCCGGGGCCAGTTGTATGTTGATTGTCTGGTTGCCTGAACCGACTTTCACCGTTTTACTGATATACCCCACTGCGGAGAACACGAGTGTCCCCCCGTTTCTGCGGGTTTCAAGCTTATATTCTCCGTCGATATTGGTGATAGTTCCCATGTCTCTTTTTTCCTGATAGTAGACAGAGATATACATCAATGGCTCATGGGTTACGGAATCTGTAACCACCCCTTTAATTTGCTGCGCAAAAGCATTTGAACCTGCCAATACGAGTAAGAACAGTATAAGTATTTTGCTATATCGTTGTTTCATAACGTTCGTAGTAGGGCTGCAAAGTTAACAAATAACTCGGATGTTAACAGAATATATAACTTTTTTTACCCATAGTTTTTTGTTATTTGCAAGCTGTTATCGTTTGACAATGAAAGGAATTAGTGGGTGATTCGCCTTTCTATAAATGAGTATCCCGCTTGTTACATTGGGTTCCCTTGCTTGTTACATTTGGTTTCCCGGCTTGAAACACTTTGTTCCCTCATGAGAAATCTTTGGTTTCGCTATATGAAACCCAAAGTTTCAAGCGTCTGAAACTAAAGTTTCTCCGTGATGAAACTAAAGTTTCCCATTGATGAAACTATGGTTTCTCATAAGGAAACTTTTAGTTTCCCGGCACGAAACTAAAATTGGTATGCCGGGAAATGATAAAAGGTATATAGGGCGATATTATTTGCCGGTAAGGATTTGTACAATGCGTTCGGCTGTACGTCCGTCCCAGCGTTCGGGAAGCTCACCTCGTTTCCATTCACCTTTCATCAGTGTATCCATTGCCTTGGCAAGTTCGGCAGGGTCTTCACCGACTAATTCGTTAGTCCCCATTCGCCAAGTTTCCGGGTGTTCGGCATACGTATTCAGCGTGATGCAGGGAATGCCCAGGAAAGTAGCTTCTTCGGCCACATTGCCGGAATCTGTGATGATTCCTTTTGCTTTGTTGATGAGATATCCGAAGAAGAGGTAGTTCTGCGGTGGCATGATATGAAGATTCGGGGCTTCGATGCCTAACTCTTTGATCGCGTTGCGTACATAAGTATGTAAAGGTGCAACGATAGGCGTTCCTGCTGATTTTTCAATGATTGTATTCAAAAGCTGGCGCAGGTTCTCTTTGTCGTTGAGGAGTACGCGGCGGTTGAGAGTGAGCAGGAGATAGTTACCTTCTTTCAGTCCCAATACGGAAAACCAAATCGGTTTGAGTAACCGGTTCCGGTTATAGCGAATCGTATCAATCAAGATATTACCGACATAATATACATTTTCGCTTTCTGTTCCTGTTTGGTTCAGGTTACGGTTGGCAACCATTCCGGCTGTGAACAGATAGTCGGACAATCCATCCGTAATCATGCGGTTCACTTCTTTCGGCATTTTCATATCGAAAGAACGGGTACCGGCTACGAGGTGGGCAACTTTGATTCCTTGTTTCTTGGCAACGATAGCGCAGCTCATGGTGGCAGTGAGGTCGTCTACCACGAGAACAACGTGTGCCGGGTTTTCAGTCAATTCCTGCTCGAAGGCTACCATGATTCCGGCTGTCAAACTTGTTGGATTACTGCTTTCTACTCCCAAATACACATCGGGAGCCTTCATGTCGAGGTCTGAAAACAGTGAAGCATCCAAACTGGTATCATCTTTTCTACCTGTATATACCAGGCGGTAAGAGATACTTTTACCCAGCGCCCGTGCGGCTTCAATAGCCCGTGTAATGGGTGCTATCTTCATGAAATTGGGGCGTGCCCCGGCAACAATTGTTATTTTCATACTGTTTCTATCAAATTCAGTTTAATTCTTGAAGCAAAAGTACATTTTCTTACGGAATTTATTTGTTACTTTGCAAACAAAATAACAAATATATGCCCACATTCGTTCAAATTCTTGATTTTATAGGCACATTTGCCTTTGCTATTAGTGGTATCCGGCTAGCTTCGGCAAAGCGATTCGACTGGTTCGGAGCTTACGTCGTAGGTCTTGCTACGGCTATTGGTGGTGGTACAATCCGTGATGTTCTGCTCGATGTTACTCCCGGGTGGATGACAGACCCTATTTATTTAATTTGTACAGGCGTAGCATTGCTTTGGGTGATTTGTTTCGGACGCTGGCTGATCCGCCTCAATAATACTTTCTTTATTTTCGACTCGATCGGTCTGGCACTGTTTACTGTTGTTGGTGTAGGCAAGAGCATTGCTTTGGGCTATCCTTTCTGGGTGGCTATCATCATGGGTAGCATTACGGGAGCGGCAGGCGGTGTGATTCGTGATGTCTTTATCAACGAAATCCCGCTAATTTTCAGAAAAGAGATTTATGCAATGGCGTGCGTAGTAGGCGGCATCACTTACTGGCTTTGTCATGTCGCAGGCATGGAGTCGTACGGATGTCAATTGGTTGGCGGTTCGACAGTTTTTCTTGCCCGTATTCTCGCCGTGAAATACCACATCTGCCTGCCTATATTAAAAGGTAGTGACGAAGTGGAGGCAAACGAGAACAAAGAGCAATGACGGAAGGAAGTTGGTTTATTCTTCCTTCACGTCCAGTTCCCCCTGGAAGCTTATGGATTGACGGTTTTGCATATTGACGTCAATACTTGTCGAACCATTTGAATATACTTTCACTCTGAAATCAAACTTATCTTCCGGGTTGCGGGCGGTGAATGTGATTACTGAATTGCCTTTCTTGTCCAGTTTCATGTTATACTCTTTAAGAGGGGCTTTGAAATTGAGTCCATTGCCTCCTCCGTAAGGGATACTGTAAGCCCGACCATAATAAGGTAAATAGGAGATTACCGAATCGTTTCTGATTTCCAGTGAGTATAAACTGGTCAATGGAATAGACCGGCCGCGCATAGGCATGGCGGTATTGACGTCTATCTTATAATTCTCTGAAACAATCAGTTCTTTCACAGCTTCTTTCTTCTGTTCCTTTTTCTCTTTCTTGCTTTGAGCCGAAAGAGTAGGAAGACCAACTAGCAAAGCTAGCAACAGCATAAGGATTTGTTTTTTCATTTTCATGTCAGTTGCATTTAGGTTGATATATATATGTATAACAATCAAATATACTAAAAAGTCAGGAACTCCTCTCTTTTCTTTAATGAAAATTAAACAGAAATCCTGACCTTTATCTTATATTTCAGAAGAACTTAGAACTGTTCCAATATCTCAATCCGCTTTTCAATGGGAGGGTGCGTAGCAAACAAACCGCTGAATTTGCTATATAAGCCTTTGGTTTTCTTTTTAGGATTTTGAATAAATAATTGTGCTATGTCTTTCCGTTGCACTGCTTCTATTGCCGGATCGGCGGATATTTTACGCAAGGCACTGGCGAGTGCCAGCGGATTCTTCGTCATTTCCGCCGACCCTGCATCTGCCATATATTCGCGTTTGCGTGAAATGGCAAAACGCATCAGGCTGGCAAAAAGGAAACCGATAGCAGCTATCAGTAAAGCGATAAATATGAAGATGAAAATTCCTCCGCTACCTTTACTATTGCTACGTACACGTATATGTGTAATCGCATAGAACGTGATTTCCGTCAGCATGGAGAAGATGCCGACAAACACGATAGAGATTATCAGCAAACGTACATCCCGATTGCGGATATGAGTAAGCTCATGCCCGATTACTGCTTCCAGTTCCTCGTCATTCAGCTTCTGGATGATGCCTCTTGAAAGAGTAATAGTGTATGTGCGGTCATTGATACCGCTTGCAAATGCATTCAGTGAATCATCATAAATGATATTTATTTTCGGCATGCTCATGCCTTGAGACATACAGAGGTTTTCTACTAAATTATAAACGCGTTTGTTCTCTTTGCGGTCTAGTGGTTTGGAACATGTGGCAGAATTAATGATACTTGTATTGGCCCAATAGGCAATGAGAAACCAAATTACCACCACTCCTAAAGTATACGGTAGAGAAGAGAGAAAGAAATGATTGACCATAGGCATCATTTCAATCTCCATACTCTTTCCGTATCCGAATAGAACGAGTAAGTAACAGGACAGATAAAGGAGTGCTGTTACCAAACAAGGAAAAAGTAGTAATAGGAATCCGGAACGTAAGTTGTTCCGGTTCTGTTGTGTTTGGATTCCGACGTATTGCATCGCGTGTTTATTTTTTGCAGTTGGGTGGGACGGTGGTGTTCGGATTAGAAACTAATTTTGGGTGCCTGTTCCAGATTAGCACGTTCGTTCTTTCCCAAATCGAACATAATTTCTCTTTGGAATCCGGTCATTCCCGCAATAATGTTTGAAGGGAATGTCTGAACGGCATTATTATATTCTTTGGTTGCCGAGTTGAAATAACGGCGGACAGCAGCTAACTTATTCTCTACATCGGCAATTTCTTCCTGTAATTGCAGGAAATTCTGGTTTGCTTTCAGGTCGGGATAGGCTTCCAATGTAATTTTCAGTCCTGACAGGGCCGAGGATAGTTGGTTTTCGGCGGCTATCTTTTCATCGATAGTTCTGGCACTGACCGCACCGTTGCGTGCCTGAATCACCCGGTCGAGAGTTTCTTTCTCGTGTGCGGCATATCCTTTCACAGTGTCTACTAGTTGAGGGATAAGGTCGTGACGTTGTTTCAGTTGCACGTCAATGTCGGCAAATGCGTTTTCACGATTGTTTCTGAGTTTCACCAGGGAGTTGTACATGGATGCGAAAATAATTCCCAATAGTACAATAATACCTACAATAATAAGTATAGTCATAGCCTTTCATTTTATTTAAATATATTAATCAAAAGTAGACTATTTGTTTTTTTCTGCCAAACAGAACAGAATAAAAATCATTAATTACCACCTGAAATCTATCCAAATGCACCCGAAAACTGTCATTTGATAGAATTAACCCCTAAGAAATGACGAATTTCCCCCTGTCTGGTATTCAAAATACCTTTAAACTTGCATCATCGAGAAAAACGAAATATTAACCATAAAACCCTTAAAGTATGAAAAGTTTAAGTTTCAGAAAAGATTTAATTGGAGTTCAGGAGGAATTGCTTCGTTTTGCGTATAAGTTGACTGCCGATCGTGAAGAGGCGAATGATTTATTGCAAGAAACATCATTAAAAGCATTAGATAATGAGGAAAAATATGTTCCGGACACAAATTTCAAAGGATGGATGTACACAATCATGCGTAACATCTTTATTAATAACTACCGAAAAATAGTACGTGACCAGACTTTCGTCGATCAGACTGATAATTATTATCACTTGAATTTACCGCAGGACTCGGGATTCATAAGTACGGAAGGTGCCTATGACTTGAAAGAAATGCATCGTATTGTCAACGCATTGCCTAAGGAGTATAAGGTGCCTTTTTCTATGCATGTATCCGGATTTAAATACCGTGAGATTGCAGACAAATTGGGCCTTCCTTTGGGAACTGTGAAGAGCCGCATATTTTTTACACGACAACGTTTACAACAGGAATTGAAGGATTTTGTATAAATGGGGATAATACATTCAAACAAGCTTATTGATAATGCAAGGAGCAACGAAGTAGACTTCGGTTGCTCCTTTATTTTTTCTTCTTCTTTATCTCTTTCTTTGCGGCTTTTCCCTCCGGTGGAAACTTGGGGACGAGATTCATAAACCGTAATATTTGCTTCTGCCGTTTTAATATATACGCCGAAGGTTTCGCCGAGTTAAACCGTATCGGATTCGGGAGAGTGGCGGCGATTAGTGCACATTGACCTTTGGTCAGCTTGGCAGCTGTAGTGTTGAACTTATATTTTGCAGCAGCCTGTGCGCCATAAATCCCTTTACCCATTTCGATTGAGTTGAGATAAACTTCCATAATCCGTTCTTTCGGCCAGAACAGTTCTATGAGAAAAGTGAAATAGACTTCCAGGCCTTTCCGCACCCATGAAGATTGTGGCCATAGGAATACATTTTTTGCTGTCTGCTGGCTGATAGTGCTTGCTCCACGTTTCCGTTTCCTTGTTTCATTTTCTTTCATCGCTTTTTTGATTTCCACGAAATCGAATCCGTTGTGTTCGGCAAAACGGTTGTCTTCGGAAGCTATCACTGCCATTGGCAGACTAGGAGATATCTTATCAAAAGAAACCCACGTGTGCTTCCACGTGGGTTTATCTCCTGAAATGATCTGTTGAACACTTCGAATGACCATTAACGGAGTAATATAAACCGGCATGAACCGATAAATAATGACCGTCAGTAAGGTCGATGTAAAAAAGAGAATCAACAGATTGCGTGTATAACGCAGAATTTTTTTAATTAGAAGCTGCCTGTGCATCTTTAATCATTTGCTCACTTGCGTACATGTACACTTCTACACGACGGTTCTGTTCACGACCTGCGGCTGTATCGTTGCTGGCAACGGGATCGCTTTCACCCATACCTTGCACGCCTTTAATCTGGTTGGTAGAAACACCGCAACTTAATAAGTAACTGGATACACTCTGTGCACGTTCTTGTGACAGGTTCAGGTTCTTTTGCTGGCTTTGTGCGGCAGTACTGTTCTTCCAGCCCTGATTGTCGGTGTATCCATAGATAGATACATCCATATCTCTGTTCTGGTTGAGCACATTGTTGGCGAATTTGCTTAATGCAGATTTAGCAGCAGCACTCAGATTAGCATTACCTGTTGTGAAAAGGATTCCTGAATCGAATGTCACTTTCACGGCTTGCAATCCGTTGTTGTCTGTTATCTGTTCTACTTGTGCGCCTTCAATTTGTTTTGCTTCTGCTGCGGCCTTATCCATTTTTTTACCAATGAGAGCACCTGTTCCTGCACCTACCGCCGTACCGATAGCAGCACCGATAGCAGCACCTTTACCTTTACCGATAACACCACCTAGGATAGCACCCAATGCAGCACCCGAACCGCCACCAATAGCAGCACCTTTACCAGTGTTATTCATACTTGCACATCCACTGAATATCATGGTTATACTCATAAAGAGAACCATAAATTTCATCTTGTTCATAATGTTGATGTTTTAATTGTTTAATAATAATCTGTTTTTATATTTTAAATAACAACGCAAAGATACATATTATTTGCCAAGGTGATACTTTTTAAGTTAAAATAACTCGCACACTCTTGGCAGAGTGCTGAAAAATGTCGATAAACTGTTACTTTCCGACTACGGACGGGAGGTTCAGGCATTTCTTCCTAATGATGATAAACCAGCTTAGGAGGATAAGTCCTTTGGCAACAGTTGTGACGCTGACTGCCCACCAGATACCTTCTACTCCCATGCCCATTCGTACAAATAGAATGGCAAGCGGGATACGCATATAATTACATCCGATACTGATAATAGCAGGAGGTACGGTACGTCCGATACCATAGAATACTCCTTGCATGGTGATTTCGAGCATCATGAAAAGCTGGGAATACCCGTCAATGCGTAGAAATACACCTCCGGCCTCATAGGCTGCCTGCTCGGGAACGAATATTGAAAAGACTTCGTTCCCGAAGAAGATGAATAGCAGTGTACAGAAAGTTCCGAAGATTCCTGTCATCCATAAGGTGGTATACCATGCTTTGAGCACTCGTTCGGTTCGTCCGGCAGCATAGTTTTGGGCGATAAAAGCACTGAGTGCGGTTGAGAATCCTTGTGAAGTGTTCCAGGTAATTGCTTCGATTTGTCCTCCGGTCGTGAAAGTCATTAAGCCGATGTGGCCGCCTTGCTCAGAGGCGGTACGGCAGAGGAACATATTGACAAATGCAAACAGGGTATTCAATGTGGCTACGGGTAATCCTAGTTTTAGGATACGTCGTGTGTATCTCTTCTTTAATTGAGTGAAGAAAGGAAATCCACCGAGCAGTGAGTCTTTTCGGAAACGTAGTTGGTAGATGAAGATAGAGAAAACAGTAGCTTGTGAAATCCAGGTTGCATAAGCGGCGCCATTGGTCTCCAAACCGAAACCGAAGATGAACAGAGGATCAAGAATAATATTCAAAAGAAGTCCGGCACCACTGATATAGAACGGGATTTTACTTCGTCCTGCGGCATTGTAGATACCTGTAAAGGCGGCGGAAAGGAAAATAAACGGCATTCCGGTAGAGATAATCCGTAGATATTCTATTGCATTGGCGGTAATGTGTACCTCAAGTTCGTAGATACAGATGATGGGTTCTGCAAGGATGAAAAGTAATCCGCCACAACAGAGAGAAATGATAAGTGCAATCGTAATGTTATGGGAGGCAAAGTGACGGGCATCTTCTTGATTTTGTGCGCCGATAGATTGTCCTACACTGACTTCGGAACCTACCTTATTTAATAGGGAGATAGAACCGGACATCCATGTCAGGATTCCGACAGAACCAATGGCTGCTACGGCTTCACTACCCAGCCGTCCTACCCATGCCATATCCGTGAGACTGTATGCCATTTGGATAAATGACGTAGCCATGATAGGCATTGCTAAATTGAATAGTTGACGATTGATTGGCCCGTGTGTCAGGTTTTTAATTCCTTGCATTTCTTTTTCTATTTAAAAGGAGGCGCAAAGATACATAAATTTACTATCTTCGCACATTAAATCATTCATTAATCAAAGTATACAGATACTATGAAACAGAAATTTTCTATTCTTTTATTCCTGTTGCTTTTATGGTTCACAGGTTCTCAGGCGGTAGCTCAGAATGCTCCGAACCCTTTTGATATTGAACAACCTTCGCTTCGCGTATTTCTTCCGGCGCCGGATTTGGCTACAGGTCGTGCTGTAGTGGCGTGCCCGGGTGGTGGATATTCGCACTTGGCTGTAGACCACGAAGGATATGATTGGGCACCGTATTTCAACAAACAGGGTATCGCATTGATCGTTCTGAAATATCGTATGCCGAATGGTGACCGTACACTTCCTATTTCGGATGCCGAGGCTGCCATGAAGATAGTGCGGGACAGTGCTGATGTATGGAATCTGAATCCGAGAGATATCGGTATCATGGGATCTTCTGCCGGCGGACATCTTGCATCGACAATCGCGACTCATGCCAAACCGGAACTTCGTCCTGATTTCCAGATTCTTTTCTATCCGGTAATTACAATGGATAAGTCGTATACTCACATGGGTTCCCATAACAGCCTTTTGGGTAAGGATGCTTCTGCTGAGTTGGAAAAGGAGTATTCTAATGAGAAGCAAGTGACAAAAGAAACACCGCGTGCTTTTATCGTTTATAGTGATGATGATAAGGCTGTTCCGCCCGCTAATGGAGTGAATTATTATCTGGCTCTGAATAAGAATGGTGTTCCTGCTGTTCTGCATATTTACCCTTCCGGTGGTCATGGTTGGGGAATTCGTGAAGGTTTCCTTTATAAGGATGAGATGTTGAACGAACTGACTTCATGGTTACGTAGTTTCAAAGCTCCCCGTAAGGATGCCGTTCGTGTAGCTTGTATTGGCAATAGTATTACGTATGGAGCACGGATTAAGAATCGTGATCGTGACAGTTATCCTTCTGTTTTAAGTCGTATGCTGGGTGACGGTTATTGGGTAAAGAATTTCGGAGTAAGTGCCCGCACGTTGCTGAATAAGGGTGATCGTCCTTATATGAATGAAAAGGCTTATCAGGATGCATTAGCTTTCAATCCTAATGTTGTGGTTATCAAACTGGGAACAAATGACAGTAAATCGTTTAACTGGAAACATAAAGCCGACTTCACGAAAGATATGCAGACTATGATTGATGCTTTCAAGGCATTGCCTGCCCAACCGAAAATCTATCTCTGTTACCCTTCTAAGGCATACCAAGCTAATGAAAGTATCAACGATGATATTATTTCTAAAGAAATTATTCCGATGATTAAAAAAGTTGCCAAGAAAAACAAGTTGGATATAATTGATCTTCATACGGCAATGGATGGAATACCACAACTCTTTCCGGACAAAATTCATCCGAATGAAGAAGGTGCCAAAATAATGGCAAAAACTGTTTACGAATCAATTAGAAAATAGAAGCATATCTTTTTACTTTGATTATTTAGCCTTCTAAAATGCTGGTAATCATACGAAAAACTATTTAAGCAAATATTTGTAAATGTTATAGCCACTAATACTATAGAAAGTAGGTATTAGTGGCTATTCTTCTTATAATATGCTAAAAAAGTGTCATTTTGAAAGAATGGGAAGCCTGTAATATCTAATTTTGTGCTCGTGAATGTGTTGAAATGATTAATGGATAATGTCTTTACTTCATCAATTATGAGCAAACAACAAGATTTTGTGTTCTTATCAAAGTTAATGGCTAATGCCAATATGGGGTGGTGGGAAGCTAATTTGGCAACGGAATGTTATACCTGTTCCGAATATATATCTGAGATTCTGAATTTGGATGAAACAGGGACTATTAGTTTTGAGGATTTCAATAAACGTATTTTGAATGAAGAACAAGGTCCGACAACGGTTCGCTCTTTCGATGTACAGTCGATGTCGGAAGTCGTTTATTTATTAAAAACCCCAAAAGGGTCAGTTTGGATGCGTAGTAAGATTTGTTTTCGAGAAGTAGATGATAAGGGAAATACGATTGTGTATGGCATTGCAGAAATGCAGGACGGACCGGATACTGCAATAGCTTGTCAGGCTTTACAACGTAGCGAACGGCTTTTACATAATATTTATAAGAATTTGCCTGTTGGCATTGAGTTGTATAATAAGGAGGGAGTATTGGTCGACCTCAATGATAAAGAATTGGATTTGTTTCATGTAGATAGTAAGGAGGAACTTCTAGGCATCAATATTTTCGAGAATCCAGTTTTCCCGGAAGAGATGAAGGAGAGGTTGAGGAATAATGAGGATGCGGACTTTACCTTTCGCTATGATTTCTCAAAGTTAGGAGAATATTATTCGAATAATAAGGCGGAAGGTACAATCGATCTTGTGACTAAAGTAACTACTTTGTATGATGAGAATCATAATCCGGTTAATTATCTGCTGATTAATGCTGATAAAACGGAGACTACGGTTGCTTATAATAAGATTCAGGAATTTGAGGAATTTTTTGAGTTAATAGGTGACTATGCGAAAGTGGGTTATGCTCATTTTAATATTCTAAGCAAGCAGGGACATGCACAGAAAAGTTGGTATAAAAATATAGGAGAAGAGTCTGGAACTCCTTTATCCGAGATTATTGGTACATATAAATCTTTTCATCCTGATGACCGTGATTTGATTCTTCAGTTTTTTGAGGAGGTACAAAAAGGAAATGCTGATAAGTTAAGTCATAAAATACGTGTCTTTAGGGAGAATGGAGAGTGTACATGGACGCATGTTAATCTCTTTGTCAGAAAATATGCACCCCAAGATAAAGTCATAGAATTGATTAGTATTAATTATGATATTACAGATTTGAAACAGATAGAAGAAATGCTCGTTAATGAACGTGATAGAGCTGAAGCTTCAGATCGTTTAAAGTCAGCCTTCTTGGCTAATATGAGTCATGAAATCCGTACTCCGTTGAATGCTATTGTTGGTTTTTCAAGTCTGTTGGCCAGTGCGGAAAATGTAGTGGAAAAGGAGCTTTATAATTCTTTAATTAGTCATAATAACGAACTTCTGCTTAATCTGATCAATGATATCATTGATTTGTCTAAAATTGAAGCCGGATATTTGGAGTTACATCAGAATTGGTTTAATCTTACGGAGCTTCTTGATGAGTGTGTGGCAGAATATGCTCGTCTTCTTCCTTCTGGTGTGGAACTTCTGACCAGTTATCCGGAACATGATGCTTTGGTGGAACTTGATAAGTTGCGTATCAAGCAGATATTGAATAATTTTCTTTCAAATGCTTTGAAGAATACGATTCGTGGATATGTGGAAGTGTTTTATGAAATAGATAAGCATTGCGTTAGAATTGGGGTAAAAGATACCGGTCGTGGTATTCCTCAGAATATGTTGGAGAAGATATTTGAAAGATTTGAAAAAGTGGACTCTTTTGCACAAGGTGTGGGGTTGGGGTTATCTATTTGTAAATCTATTGTCGATAAAATGAACGGACGAATACAAGTATACTCTCAGCTAGGATTGGGCACTACTTTTATTGCAGAGCTACCTTGTCATTCCATATTAGTCAATGAATAAAAAACAATTGATGTTTCTGTGGTTTTATACCTGTTTGCATTTATTCATTCGGATATCTCATTATATAAATTAGCCAGTTTGTTATATGTTCCTCTGTGCAGACATGATACTACTTTTCGGGCAGGAATTCCCCGAAGAGTAATATCATCTTTCCTCTGTAATAATTTTGCTGATTTAAATCCGATAACCATTCTAATATTTTCTTCAGTCGGATTTTCATAATCAGGATACTTAACAAAAGGAATATCTGTTGTAGCTGCATCTTGTTCTTCAAACAAAGAACTTATTTTCATAAAACTTTCTCTAATAGCCTGTGACATTCCTAGTATATCCGTTTGTTATTCAATAATTAAGGTCGGTTGTTCGGCTTGTGGTATTGGCTACACTGAATTTGGGCTAATAGATAATACCTATTTTCCTGAATATCCTAAAAGTACGACTTATCAACGACGACTTCTACCGCTTGTAATGATGAAATCAAGAGAAAGACAAAGAATAAATCCCTGATAATCATTGATTATCAGGGATTTATTCTTTGTCTAGTGATCCGCTTGGGGCTCGAACACTTTATATTATGCTTCTGTAACCATTTGATTATCAACCTTTCTAAGATATCGGGTTTGTGAAGTCCTCCGATTTCACTCTGTATTACCTGCTGCATTTTACAGTGGTATTCATCCTTCTATCATGTTACAAAGTTACGAAATTTCTATTTGATATGCTAATTTGTGAGCCACTAATTGAACATAGCACTCTTATAATCAGATGAATATTATACATAACACCTTTGATAATATTTCAGACCGGATAGAGAATCTACTCTTGAAAAGCCTTACAATAATTATCTTCCAATAACTTTTCCACATCTGATTCTTTATACAAGATCTTCCCCCCTAACTGATAATAAGGAAGTATTCCATTGTTACGATACTCTTGCAAAGTTCTTCTGCTAATTTTTAGTCATTGGGCTAACTCCTTATCTGTAATATATCGCTCTCCATTCAATGGAGGACGGCTATTATCTACGATCTTGTTCATTTTCACAAGCATACTGTCCAATGCCTTGAAAAAAGCAACAACCTGTTTGTTGTCTTTCATTATAATACCTTCCATGAGCTATTGATTTATATTTTTTGATTTTAAAACTTTCTCTTTCCGTTGAAGCCCGACAAAAGTCAATAATGCCTCTACATCCCCCGGTTTATAGAAAATCTTGTGCTGAATTTGTGAATAAGGTAATTTACCGTTATCTCTTAGAGTTTGTAATGTTCGGGGAGAAATATTCAATCTCAAACATACATCTTGGCTATCCATTCATGCACTAAGATTTTTGACATTGACTTTTTGACAAAGCGAATCTACTTGTTTTGTAAAAGCGTTGAATTGATTCATCATCTTTTCAAACAGCTTGGTTTCAATGTAAATGACTTCCATAATAATGATATTTTTTAAATTGCACCATAATTTTGATGCAAGATAGGGCGTATTTGCATGATTTAGGTTATAGTGTCATTTATTGTCATAGAAAGTCAGCTCTTTTCATAAGGAATGGAATTAATCAACTGGTGATAATACAAAATTACGCCAAAAGATAAAAAAGTGAAATAATTGCAAGAAAAGTGTTTTTTATGCAGATGATTTGTTATTTTTGTAGGAAAGTTACAAAATAAAAGGATGAATGTATGATTAGAGAACTCAGTATAGAAAATTTCATGTCAATACGAAAAGAGCAGGTGTTATCTTTCGAGGCTACCAAAGACAAGACCTCTCATGAGTTATTGACTGTCGAAATCAAACCGGGGATGCGGTTAAATCGTATGCTTATACTTTATGGGGCTAATGCTTCCGGGAAGAGTAATATTCTCTATGCCTATGAAACAATATGGAGAATGTTGGTTTCTCCCTATGCTAATAAGCTGCAGGCCATACCTTTTTATCCGTTTGCTTTGGATAAGGATAAAAATACCCGATTGTCCGTGTCCTTTTATATAGGGCAAGTACGATACGATTATTCAGTGGAGTATAATAACCGCTATATCATTTCTGAGAAAATGGAATATGCTCCTAATGGAGTATTATCTTTATTTTATAGTCGGAAGTTTGTCCATGAAGATGTAGTACCGGATATTGAATTTGGTCGTACAGTCGGTTTGCATTTGAAAAGCAAGAAAACAATTGTAGACAATACTTTGAATAACCATACTGTACTGTCTACTTTCGCAAAAATATCTCTAAATGAAGATGCAAAGATATTCCGTGATACCTATAACTGGATTGTTCGGTATGTGCATGGCATGAAGGGAAATACTCTTTTGGATATTGCCCAACAGTTGATTGATAATAAAGAGAAGAAAGATTATTTTATATCGGCTATGCGAAAGGCTGATTTTAATATTTCTAATATAAGTATTGACAATGAAGCAAGAATGCAAAGTGGCAAAGATGTATTTTTTACTCATCACACCATAGACGGATCTGATTTTACTTTATCTTCTATTGACCAATCATTGGGGACATTACGCTATTTTCAGCTACAGGAATGCATGTTCAATATGTTGCGTGAAGATCATATATATAGTTTTGATGAAATAGAAAGTAATTTGCATTATGATCTTTTGCTCCATTTCCTGACAACATTTATGATGAATACTGCCAATTCTCAAATATTGTTCACTACACAAGACCAGCAGTTATTGGATGAAGAATTTATACGTCGGGATATGGTTTGGTTTACTGAGAAATCAAAGGAAGATGCCTCTACTGAACTTTATTGTGCTTCTGAATTTGGATTGCACAAGAATTTATCTCTTTATAAGGCATATAGAACAGGGAAACTCGGTGCTAAACCGGAATTAGGTTCCATTTTTTAAGGAAGTAATATGAAAATGCGAAAAACAAGAACTACAATAGCTGTTATTGGTGAAGGGCCGACTGAGAAATATTATTTGAAGTCATTGGAAGGTGTTATCCATGCACAAGTGAAACCAGTAGTTCCAAATCATGCCACCAGTATGGCTGAATTGGAACGTCGAATAGAACAATGCATCGATGACGGATATAATATGATATTCTGTCTAATTGATATGGATAATAAGAAAGAAGGGCGTAATCGAGAGAACTATTTAAGACTGAAAACAAAATATCATCAAAAAACGATCATCAAGAAGCGGCAAGGAACAGAAAGTCTAATACGTTTTTTTGAGAACGAGCGCTGTTTGGAAATATGGTTCTTGTATCATTTCAAATACACAACACAACAATTTAATAGCTCTAATGAATTAGCTAAGGAATTGGAGCATATTTGTAATTATGAAAAGACCGAGGATTTTTTTAGTAGAAAATGCAAAGGATTACATAATTTTTTGCTTGCCAATGGAGGAAATCTTGATATAGCAATTGAAAATTCTGAGAAATCTATATTATCTAAATTAAAGGAAGGACGTGAGCATACTTATAGTGAAATGGCAGATTTCTTTTATGAAGTAATAAAGAAATAGTATCTTATTTTGGAAAAGTTTGACAGATTATAGTAAAACTTCAGTCAATATTGATGAAGATAACATTGAACACCTTTATCTAAGTTCCACTATTTGCGGCTTTTATTTAATTGCAAGTAAATCTAAAGGAAGAATTTCATCCTTAGTAAACCAATCATTGTCTATTGCTGTATTCTTTACGGCATCAACATTGTTGGTATATGCAACAATTGCAAGACTTTTCATGGCCCTACTACATATCACATAGAATAATCGGCGAGTTCTATCTATACTAGTTTCCTTTCCAACTTTCATATTTTTTTTATCGGTATCGCTAGTCTCTTTAGCTCCAAACAATTTTTCATAACTGAACAAAAAACCTCTGGCTTCATCATCATCAAGAATAGCTAATACTCTATCGAACTGTAAACCTTTAACGCCTTGATGCGTACCAAACATCGATTTATCGGAAATGTAGTCGTTATATTTAATAATCTTCTCAAATGTAGTTGATAATGCTTCATCCCATGCCGCAATCGACTCATCAATATCTTTGGATGAATCATCTACTATTACAGAGTCCTTATCCGTACGCTGCGCAATAACTTTAAGGCTATCCGGAATAACAAACAGCTTAGATTTTGCAATGTTATTTAAAATATCAAGTAACTTTGGATTGTCATTATTTTTCCAGAGCGAAAACAAACTATTAACAGCGGTATTAGCACTTTTGATAACATCAGTTTGCTTTTCATGGAGTTTTATATTTTCTCTCTTAAACATAGGCGAATTCAGTCGAACAATTCTTGAAACGGCAAACTCATCCCCATTCCTTTTCGCCTCAATAAGAGGAAGAACGAATTGAGTAAAGAATCGTATTCCAGGTAGAGAGCCATCCAATAACCCGATTCGATAGCGTTCAACTTTATATAAAGAAGCAAATAAATCGTCGAATCCCATTCTTTTAGCAGCCATATGGTGTTCCAATGTCAGCGTTTTTACAGCCTTCTCATCGCTACTATTAATCCACAAATCATCCCCTGTTATTTCTGCCATCTTCTGCTTTATCGCATTTTCAATGGCTATTTTGTTGTCAACATCAGAAGGAATAATGAAGAAACGAACAAAACCATCTTCTTTATCAGTTCTTGGAAGTTGTTCAATACCATCTGCATCACTGCGAATCTTATTGATAAGGGTAACCACTCTTTTAGGGCATCTATGATTTAATTTCTTTTCAGGCTTATACCAGTCATTAGGTAGATTGGTACCTAGATTCTCTTTCCCATCAGTATATATCCTTTGCATAGTATCCCCAAACAACCCAAGAGAAAAGTTTTTATTCTTTTCTTGAACCATGAATAGCGCATTTATTAATTCTTTCTTAGTGTCCTGACTTTCATCAACCAACAAAATAGGATATTTCTGAATTAATATTTTTTGAAAGAGAGGCTTATTTTCTAAGAAAAAAGCACTTATGCTAATGACCTCAGTATGACTTAACGAATTATCTTCTATATTGTCGCCATTAGGGTTATATGCAAATTTTGATATTCTATCTAATGTCGAAAGCCGATTTTTCTTATTCTCAATCTTCCTTTTTCTATCAACAGATGTTTTAGTTCCAGGACGCCCTTTCGATTCTTCAATCTCTAATTCGTCTATTTCTTTGTTTAGTGTATTACGTAGCCAGTTCTTAATATCTGCCGTGTAATGTCTGATTAATTCCCATGCAAAGCTGTGTATTGTTGAAACGGCAAATGTGGGATCATTTTTTAAGCGGTGAATAATTTCATCACAGGCAGCATTTGTATAAGTTATTATGGCAACATTCTTTCTACGGAGTTTCAATTCGTCTCCGTACTTATCTTTGATTTGCTCTAGAACATTGACTAATGACCTTGTTTTTCCGGAGCCAGCACCGGCAAATAGGAAGAAACTTTTAGGATTTTGAAGATTCAAACAAGCCAAAAGTTCTTCATCCACTTTGTCATCTAGGCAATTATCGTAATCTGTTATCATTTTATAGCATTTGAAGAAACCGACATACTACAGTTACTGCTGTTTTTCTCTAATATTTCTGAAAGCCATTTTAGACCTTCTGAAATATATGTTGGAGTTTTGATTTTTTTCGTGTCATCAATGAAAAGTAGATTCAAAGAAAATTCTGCCTTTTTTGCATTATCCAATGCTTCAAACATTTTTCTTAAACATTCTTTAATTGTCGATTCATTCAGTGCTTCCGAATATTTCTTTATCAAGCCATCTCCCTTCATTGATTTGAATAGATCAATGTTGTCAAAAACTAGTGCTTCTTCAAATGTATAGGGATAAACAGTGACTACTTTATTTTTAAAAGTGATTTTAGTGCCATATTGGTATGCGACTCTCACCAAGCCATTTGAGGATTGCTTTTTAGTTGATGCTAAATCAACAAGCTCCTCAATAGATTCTTTAGCAGGAGTCCATTGCTTTAACGTAGAACTATTAGTGACGTAGTTTTTCCCCTTTTCGGGACGAACTGATCTCCTATGTGCATTCGGATCAACAGAGTCTATATCAGTTATAATCAAGGTGATTATACCAAGATCATCAATTAGTGGTCTTAGTCGATGAGCATGACTTCCGCCGATTTCCAGCAATGAAATATATGCAGAAGCGAGCTTCGGAAATTCTTGATTAATAAAGAAAGGTAGTAGCATTCTTTCCGCTTGCCCTTCTATGAGAATTGCGGCATCTGCAAAGAACAAATCACAGTGGGTCGTTTTCAAGTACCTTTTTGCAAATTTTGTTGTTTCATCTTCCGCACCAAATGTTTTGGATAAGTTTATAACTGTTGAAGTCGGAATTTGGTTTTGGGTAATATTCCGTTTAAAATAGCGCAAAGACTTAAAATCACATTCATGTGCGATGTGACTTGAATGTGTGCTGATAATTAATTGTGTACAGAAGTCTTTCTTCTCTTTAAGACGAGCATGATTTCTTAATACATCATATGCTTTACGTATAAACACTTGTTGCACTTGAGCATGTAAATGTGCTTCCGGTTCTTCCACCAGAATAATATGTAAAGGTTCTATCTCATGAGTCGAATTTTTGGCAATTTTCCCGACTTTCATCCACTCATCTCTAAATCGAATGAGTTTGAAAATCATAGAAATTAGATTCTGATATCCTAAACCATTGTATTTTTCCGATAACCTTAGGCATTGTTCGTCTGTTTCCCCTTTTTGAACATTGAAAAGGACTGCCGAATCATGTTTGAGTCCATCAACCGGACTGACTTTGGTTGAAATGCTTATTTCCGGATTACCAAATCCAGGGTAATTCAGGTTTCTCAATTCATCGAGAGAGGAGGAAAAGCCAGCTTCTAATCGTATGTCAAAAGCCTTATTCGCTTCCTCAATTGCCTCCAATGCATCCAAGTCAGTGGCATCTATAGTCTCTGTTGGATTTATATGTTTTGAGTAGTATTCACGTAGTTGGCTGGACAAGTTACTAATACCCGTTTCAGGAGTATTAGGGTCTGAGAAACCTCTTTGAGCATTAATTATGTCAATCTTTACTAAACCTTGAAAAGGATCGAAATCAATAGGTATATTATCTTCTGAAAGTAGTTGAGGCGTATCTCCCTGCCCAAATTTACTAGGATCAAGAATATATGCATTGACTGTAAAATATGTGTGTAATTTCTTCTGTAAAAAATCCCACAAGTGAATAGGCCATAATTTCGTTGCCTTTTTGCTTCGATCTTTCGTTAATTCTTCAATTGTAGATTTAGCTGTAGTATAATCCGTATACAGAGTTTTTATATCTTTAGGCTCAAACCTTAATCGAATACCCAATTTCCCACTAGCCCAATCCAACGTAGGAATAATCCGGTTCACGTAATGTATCTCATTTTCTTCCACATTAATCCACACATCTAATTGTGGGACGAATGGTTGCCAAGCAGAAATAGATAACTTGTTTTCATCTAAATCTGATTCTTTAGAATAGACTATGTAATCATTTCCAATTTTATTGATTTCTCTCCAATTGGATAGAGTAAAATCTTGTGTAGTAAAACTTTTCTTGTCTCTGAAAAATAAAATCAAACAATCCATAGCAGAAGTTTTACCACTATTGTTAGCCCCGACAAATATCGTTCTATCATCTGCAATATCAATTCGAGAAGATTTTAATTTTCTGAAATTTTGTATTTCAAGACAAGATATTCTCATAATGTAAATATTTATGTTACTTACTTTTTCTATTAGTTCTTCTGCCGGATAGTTTCTTCCATATCCCTCTTAAAGTTTTGACCTCTTTCTCTGAAAATTTAAGTTGTTTGATCAACAATTCTCTATCAACAATATCAAGAACTTCTTCAATCTTTCTCTGTCGGATTAAAGAATCTACTCGTTTAAAGTCAATATTATGCTTTCCCAATATGGGCAAAGGTAGTTCCTCTATCTCGGTTGGTTCAAAAGTAAGAACTCCGCCACCATAACTTCTACCGGTTATTTCGGAAAAAGCAAAAGTTAAAGAATTAAGATATGAGAGAGCAATAGTTTCCCCACTTATGGCTTTGGTTTTAAAGCGTACCCTATGAATTGTATCTGTTGAAGATGCTTCTGCTTGGTTAAGTATAAGTTTTGGATAATCCCCCACCTGTCTTAAAACAAAGGCATCCGGTGTCCATAGAGAAGGTGTCAAATACCAGAGTTTTCGGATACTGCACTTATAACCTTCATGGTATTTTTGTGTTTCCCCATAAGAAATATAGTCCCGACATTCTTTAGGTAATGTAGCATAATCCTTTGCAGGAGGAATAAATAGATAAACAGGAAGATTTGCCTCTGAGTTTTTCTGAAAGTCTTCCTCATTGTATACAATTCCTTTAAAATAATTTGATTTGCCTACCACATGAGTTGTGTAGGGCATGAGCTTTTTTTCGGAAACAGTTTCTTTATTAAGCATAAAGAAATTATTTTTCCCGGTAACAATACCTACGTCAACGTCCATAATCGTTGAACATGGCAAGATTCTGTTATCAGATTTAATCTTTCTTAAAAGCTGAATTTCATCTTCATTCAAAAAATATTTTGTCCATTTTTCTGTCGAATGGTCAAGATACTTCACGTCTGATTGATGAATAATATCAAAATCAATATTTTCAAGTTCAACCAAATTCTCGACTTCAACAACCCTAATTCCATGGTTGTCAGCTAAATCTTTCTCGCAAAGAAGTAATACTACTTCCTGCTGGATATCATCAAAAACTAATTTTCTAAATGTAACAATAGTAATCCTCGAAAAAAAGTTAGAGAGGAATACTCTTGTTTCCGCGGCATATTTTACTTGGAATAATTCTGCCGGAATAACCATTGCTAACTTTCCAGAGGGTTTTAATTTACTGGCGGAAATAACAAGAAATGGAACCCAGATATTTATAAGTTTGTTGGGATGCAGTTTTAATTCATGCATCATTTTAAGTGCCAACTCCCGATGTTCTTCAGGGAAGTTTTGATAACGGATGAAAGGAGGGTTACCAATAACCACATCAAATTTTTCCTTAGCTGTTGAAATATAGCTAAAGAAATCTGCGTTCTGAATTGTATTTGAATTTAAACCGTATTTTGCTGCTCTTATTTTGGATTTTTGGGCTTCTTTATCGATCAACTCAATTCCTTTTATCAATCCAGATAAATTATTGCCGTCAACTCCTAATTTATTAAACCGTCGTATGGCAGACTCTATAAAATTTCCATCGCCACAACTTGGTTCCAGGACTTTCTGTGCAGGGCTGTTAATTGCCCATTTACAAATAAAGTCAGTGATCTCCTGTGGTGTGTAATACCCACCACGAAGTTTCTTCGAATCTATATTCTCTATTTTCTCCACTACTATATTAGTCTTCATTTATGTCACTATTTAACAACTCATCAGCCTCAATCTCTCTTATATCTTCATCTGATAATCCATAGAGCAAATTGACTTTTGAAATAAGTAAATTCCAAAGTAGGTTCATTTTACGTTGAAGAACCCTTCTCTCGGATGTTATATGTATACCCTTACTTGCCTGCTTCGTCTCTATTAATCCGTTGACGGCTTTGATTATCTCTTTATATAGAGTAACCTCTGATTTATTATTAAAATCGATCAATCGGATTGGTAAATTCTCGATAAACTGCTTGCCATGAGAATAATATGCCCCTCTGAATTCACTGGCACCGGATTTAACCATGGCCTCGATTACTGGATGAGAAAGAATTCCCAATATGTAATGCAAAGAATAACTAGACTTAGCAAATAAAGAATAATATGGGCCGTTTCCTCCTCCCGTAAATTGCAGATTATTTGCATCAAATACATACCCTGGCTTCGTAGACAGAACTGGCCAGATTAATTTGGGGGTATCATGGAATCGGGTTAAGCTTTGCGATCTTCCATATTGATACCATTTGGGTTCTTTGCTACCATTAATACTTCGTTTAACGAGTATGTCTTTATGTTCATTTAAATACCCCCATGTCAACGGGAAATTGGTTTGGAAATGCTGTTCTGAAAAAACTTCGGCTTTCCCTCCTTGAATTATGTACGGGAAAATAATTTTAGCGTTGGAAGCTACTGTATCAAATAATTCGAGCGAGAGATCATACAAACAAGGTTTGCATATAGCTTTTTCTACTTCGTATATATTGTTTTTATATTTGAAACGATATGTGGTTTCAGTTTCCTCAATTGGTTGAAAGATGTAAATTTTATCTGCGCTTGTTTGCAGACCAACAGCAATCTCGGCAATAGAACTAAGCGGAGCCGTTTGTGGACTTCTCAATTTGTTAAAAATACTTTCAGTGCTTTTAGACACAAATACCCAGGGATTTTCCCTGAACAAAGCCGATTTATAGGTATCATATTTTATAGCTCCTGTTATAAATTCAGGAGAAAAAACACGAATGCGTTTAAAGTAAAAATCATCTCTTTTTTTCTTGTCCAGTATTAAAATCGCAGTATAAGTACTACGATTGGGGAACGCCTGACTAACTCCAAAATGTATGATTTTTTGTATCGATGCTTTTTGAATTATAAATCGACGAAGAAATTTACCTCCTTTTACAATGAAAAATTTATGCGGAACGATGTAGCCTAACATCCCATTGTCGTTAAGTAATTCAATTGCTCTTTGAATAAACAAGTAGTATTTATCAAAAGCATCAGATACGGCAACTTCATAACCAGAAATTTTATTCTGAAAAAAGAAAATCTCTTCACTTGAAAATTTTGCTATATTCTGGATTCTTACATATGGTGGATTACCAATAATAGCATCAAATCCGTTGGATTGCCTTAAGAAGTCAAATTCATCATTCCAGTTAAAGGGCTTTATTTTGAAAAGTAAACTATTGTCTTCTATGGCTTCTGGCTTATAGGTGAAGTAAGTGTCATCAATTAATGAGTTTCCACACTTGATATTACTATCCAAATTAGGAAGAGCTTTTGTGTCATATTTGGCAAGGAAATCATCTATTGAACTAGCATTCTCGTTTTCCAGAAGTTTGAGTAATAAGCTAAATTTAGCCACTTCTACAGCATAGGGATTGATATCTACTCCGAAAATATTATCGGTTAGAATCTGGTGTTTTGCTCGCATTGTAAGGTGATAAGAGCCGTCAAAGGTTTTATATATTACCTGGGAATTATCACCTCCCATGTGAACCAAACTTAAGATGATTTTTTCAAGAAAGTAATCATACGCCGATATGAGAAACGTCCCGGAACCACAACAAATGTCAGCAATTTTTAATTGTTGAATTTGCTGTAATGATTTACCCGAAAACAAAGGGTTAAAGGTTTCGTTAACGATATTTCGGACGATGAGTTTAGGCGTTGGAACAACACCACTTGATGCGGCCACTTCGGGTTCTTGAACAACAGAAATGGTATGATCATCTACAATATTAATCTTACTCCCCAAATATCTCTCATAAATCTGACTTAAAATGGCTGGATCAACAACAGAAAAATCATAAGGGCTTTGCGGATAATATAGTTCATTGAAAATGCTAATAAGAATACCTGGATTAATTTTGATGTTAAGAGAGAAATTATCCTCGATAAAATCGAAAAGTCCAGAATTGTATTTTTTGTCAGAGCGTACAAACAGTGCTTTTAGTTCATCATAACTCTTAATATGCTTAAGGGTTTCGTACTTCTCGATTTCTCTGTCTTCGCAAATACGAAGGAAAATGATTCGATTGAGTAATCGCTGAACGAGGAAATTTATTTCTTCGTTGTTAAATCCCGTATTATTTGCAATAATGTCGATTGCTAAACCTTCTCTCCAATTTTCTATTTGTTTCAAAAAATACTCATCAAACGTAATCGTTTCTTTTTGCGCAAGAGAGAAATATTCGTCAATATAACCTGATGCTATTGACTGGAAAGAGAGAATTCGATATAATTCATCAAAGTCAACAATAAATTGAGAATAGTGAAATGATTTATAACGAGCTGTATTAACACTATCGTTCACTACAGGTTTAAGCCTACAATCATAAATAGAAAGTATCTCAAAATTAGTAAGAATTGAGATTCCTAGGTTAGCATTCCAACCATATCGGCGTGTTTGGAAAGCTGGCTTATTTGTTTTATCTAGATCGATAGATACCTTCTTTGCCTCAATGAAAAGTTTTCTAATGCCTTGAATTCGTAAAGTATAATCAGGGTTTTTCTTGGTTACCACATCTTCTTCCTCAACATCAATACTTTCTTCTTGTATTACTTCACGGAGAAATTGTGATTTGCCTTGTTCGTTATCAACGTCCCATCCAAATGTTTTTAGTAATGGGTTAAGAAAATCTATCCGTAGTTGAGCTTCGCTATATTGGGTGGTTTTATATATGGCATATTCTCTTTCGAAAGCACTTATCAGCACCTTCAACTGTTCCAAACTTTCTTCTTTAGATTGTGTTACTTTATATGCCATAAGCCATTATAATTAAATAAAAACTCTATTTATTTTTATGTGCTTTTAAATATTCTACTTTCTCTTCTGCCAATTTCAATATTTCTTGGCTATACTCCTCTGACAGAACTTCATAAGCCACCTTGTCACTAATAAAACTAATTTGTAGTTCTTTTTTATCAATACTAAAAATAGCAGATAGCTTTTCTATTAATTCTGTATTGGGTTTACGTTCTCCACGTTCAATCTTACTTAAAGTAGATTGATCAATATCTAATAATGCAGCCAACTTACGCAACGGCATATCTGCCTGCTCTCGAAGTTTGCGTACTCTTTCCCCAAAACTATCTGTTATCATAGTTGACATTTTTAATCTTGACAAATATTGTCCAAATATACAGATTTCTTTTGGGCTAACAAAAATTATCATTTATTTTTTCTATACCATTCGTTGCCAAATCAGTTTTATAACCTGTCAATATCTGGTAATATACTGTTAATTAGCTATATATGTATTGAATGATGAGTAAGTTTTAACCACTTAAAACAATGTAGTTCGTTTTAATCTTTTATAAATCAGCAATTAAAAGTGTTTTTTTAAACTGCAGGCAACGATTCAGTAGTGGAAGTCCAGTTGCACATTGCATTGTTCTACATAATTCCAAATATCTCTGTAGCACAAAGGTAAGCAATGTTTCTGGTGCTTATAGGTTAATCTGAAGATATTTAGAAAGGGGGGGCATTAATTGCCAGCCTCTTTTTACTATATATTCTTCCTCATTTTAACACTTCGGTTGATTTCCTTTTCACTTTATATATGACAAAGGAGAAAAAATATTTTTAAATACCATATTGATATTAAGTGAGTTAGAAAGAAAATATGGGGCTGGCGGTTACCGTCAGCCCTATTTTTTCATGTCCGTTTTTTAAAACTTTGCAGCCGAAGATAAGATAAACAACTCACTCAAACAAAAGAATATCCGTATGGAAGAGAACAGCAATGACATTGAAAAGCTCAAAGCGATGATCAAAGAAAACTTTGAGGAACAACGAAAACTGATAAGCAAGCTGGAAACTGCACTGGAAGCAGTAACCAGTTTCAACGGCAAACAGATGCTGGACAGCCGGGACATGCGCCTGATGTTGAAAGTATGTGACCGGACACTGATCCGTTGGCGCAACTCCGGCAAGCTGCCCTATTTCAAACTCAGCGGCAAGATTTACTTCTGGGCCTCGGACGTACACAAGTTCCTGAGAGAAGAATGCCGGAACGAAGATTTTATGTCTGAATCAATAAACTCATAAATAACAATTCATATGGAAAATCAAAGTAAAGTAATCGTCATTGAACGAAACAAATTTGCGGCACTTGTCAAATCACACCGTAAATGTATCCAGATGCTGGACATCCTGACCTACATCTATACTGTCAAACAAATAAGCCTGACCTTGACTTTACTGGAAATCTGTGAAGTTTTGCAGATGACACCCGAAGAAGTGGAGATACAGCGGCAGAAGGGATATATCCGCTTCACAACGCACAAAGGCATGACTGTCTATGAAATCACCGACCTGCTCCGACTGAAGAACATGTTGGAAATGGGAAATATCTACCGCAAGATAGATGCGAAAGCCATGAATATTGAACCTTTAAATAATGAATAATAATGAAAGAAGAAAAGCAAAGTGCTGAAAAAGAGAAGCGTTTGGTACACGCTTCTCTTTTCAGCGGATTCGGTGCCCCTGATCTGGCAGCCGAATGAATTGGATGGCAGAACGCCTTCCATTGTGAGATAGATGATTTTTGTAACACGGTTTTAAATTACTGGTTTAAAGATGCGAAAAGTTATACAGACATCACAAAAACAGACTTCAGACAGTGAAGAGGAAAGATTAATGTCCTTACAGGAGGTTTTCCTTGTCAACCCTTTTCCGTCGCAGGCCAAAGAAAGGGAACAGACGATAACCGTTACCTCTGGCCTCATATGCTCAGAGCCATACATGAAATCAAACCCGATTGGGTTGTTGGTGAAAATGTTGCTGGCATCCTCACAATGGTACAGCCCGGTCAGGAGACGGAGGTGGGAAGTCAACCCACTTTATTCTCAGAGAGTAACCCTGTATATAAAAGACAACAGGAATATGTCGTTGAAACCATTTGCCGTGATCTTGAACGTGAAGGATATTCCGTCCAGCCGGTACTTATACCGGCTTGCTCCGTCGGTGCGCCCCACAGGAGGGACCGGGTTTGGTTTATTGCCCACCGTGACAGCCCAGGATTACAAGCTGAGGGGACCGAACAGCAGCCAGCAGGGACTCCCGGAGATCATCCGTGCGATGCTTCTTCCTACTCCGCTGGCCACGGAAATACACCATCCGGAGAGAGTCCACAAATGGAAACAGGCCCATGCTCCATCCCTGCACAGCCAGCTCAACGGAAAGAAGAAGCCCAACGGCCTGAGCGACTTTCTGGACTTTTACGGGATGCTGCTGCCCACTCCGGTAGCCAGCGATGCCGGTGTGGGGGCTGTAATGGGGAAAAACGACAGGATTATTGTGACACCGAAAGGGAAGATACGGAAGATCAATCAGAAAGGGCATGTCTGGAGTGTAGGGCTTGGAAGGATGGCCGAACTTCTGCCCACGCCGACGGCGAGGGATTGGAAGGGTGCGGCAAGCCTGGAGAGTCTGGAGAAGAGAGGCCGGATACCGGAAAAGAACAGCCTTCCCGATTTCTTCGCCCGGACTGGAAAGAGTTTCCAACTCAACCCCCTGTTTGTAGCCGAGATGATGGGTTTTCCGCCAAGTTGGACGATATTACCTTTTCTCAGTGAAGAGAAAAATCCATCAAAGGATACGGAAACGCCATCGTCCCCCAGGTAGTCTACGAGATATTCAAAGCAATAGAAGAAACTTATAAGTCAGACAGTCATGAATAAAATATCAGTATTTGAACATCCTGAGTTCGGACGTATCCGAACACTGGATATTGACGGAAAAATATGGTTCTGCGCCTCCGACATTGCCTCCGCACTCGGCTATGCCAATCCGAGGGATGCCGTTGCAAGACACTGTAAACCAATAGGCGTCGCAATCTACGACACCCCTACACGCAGTGCCGTACAGAAGATAAAATACATCAATGAAGGGAATGTGTACCGCCTGATCGCCGGCAGCAAGCTGCCGGCTGCCGAAAAATTCGAAAGCTGGATATTTGATGAACTGGTTCCCGAAACACTAAAAAACGGTGGTTATATCCTGGGAAAGAACGGCGAAACGGACAATGAACTGCTGGCACGCGCCGTGTTGCTTGCGCAGAGCAAAATCAAGGCCCGTGACGAGCATATCAGCCAATTGCAGCAGGCAAACAGCCTTGCCTTTCTGAAGCTAAAATTACAGGCCCCTAAAGTCGCTTATTATGATAAGGTGTTGCAATCCCAAAGCACCTATACGACCACTCAAATAGCCAAAGAACTGGGTATGAGTGCCGGTGCATTGAACAAGCGATTGAAATGGGCGGGCATCCAGTTCCGCCAGTCCGGACAGTGGCTGCTTAAAGTACCCTACCAGAATCAAGGTTATACAGCCACCCGTACCCACCAATGGGAAAACCGGAATGGCGATACAGGCACTGCCATGCTGACCGTCTGGACGGAAAAGGGCCGGTTATTCATACATTATCTGTTTGAGGCTTGTCTGCTCTAAGCAGAAGATTCCAATATAATAAAGAAGAAGGCCGCTGAAATCATGCTTCAGCGGCCTTCTTCTTTATTGCTGGTCTCAAAAAACTATCTCAACCGCGGTCCCGTTTTCTTCTTTTCTTTTGCCGGCGTTATCTCCCGTTTAGTAGATTCTTGCGGTCTTATTCTCTCACCCACAGTTTCACTTTGAAGTATTTTATTCAGATTCTGAAAATCCTTCAGTAGTTTCTGTTTGCATTCCATTTCCAAGGAATGGGCTATGTTCGACATCGGGCTGGTACTTCTTTTAACAAGTTGACCCTGCAGGAGATCATCTTCCATATAAGAAATACATCTTTTCAAAAACTCCCCTATATTTTGGGGAGTTTCGGCGTTATCAAGATTCTCCTGGATGGCCTTGTAGTGTTGATTCATATAATATGCCTTGTACAAATCATCGGCATGCCAGCCAAAGAAATAAAGATAGTTTTTTTCCAGTTGCTGGTTATACTCTTTAATATTGCTTTCCACAACTCCTTTTTGTCTGTCGAGATATTGCTGCAACCGTTCGATTTTTAAATCGCCTTTATTCATAGTCCCTTTTTTACTGTTCGTTTTCCGTTTCTGTTGCGAAAGAAATATCCAAATCCCTTTCCTGTCCGAAGTTATCCACAGCTACGAATTTAATCTCTGCGTTCTTGCTGCTTCGGTTACGATAGAAGAGTGTGAACACTTGACGGCAAGGATCGCCGCCCTCCAATTCCGCAATCGAATCCAGTGGCTGCATCTCCCGGTTCACCAAACGGATGTTCTTCTTATCGTAAACCTCTCCGCTGCCCTCTATTTGTATATAACCGATTTGATAGCGGGCTTCCTCATAGTTTCCACTGCGGTTCAGTGTCAGACGAATCTCCACGGTCTCATCCGGGGAGATGGTTTTCTGGAGATACCACGAGGTAAGGGAGAAATCATAAGCCTGCTGCACTTCCAGTTTATCGTCACAGCTACCCAGCAGGCAAAGTAATGTGAGCATGATACTACTTGCAATTAATTTTATCTTCATGACTTTATATATTACTAAATTGATTATTTACTTGAATCCGGCGGCATGGCTAACGCCTGATACCCCGTTTTATCTTCCTTTCGGGCGGTTCTTCTTTCTTGCCGGTTTTATGTGCCTGCTGCTGATTCTCTTCAGGGGTCGTTACTGAAAGAATATTCGTAAATTCCCGATAATCCTTTATCAGTTGTTGCATACATTCCAGTCTCATGGAATGGGCCATGTTCGCTCCCCGGCTGGAACTTCGATAATCCAATTGGCCGTCCAGCAGTTTCTTCTCACAGCAGGCGGCATTCTCTTTGAGGATATTTCGGATTTCGTCGGTATCTTTTACCCCGTCCAGTGCCTGGCGGAGTTTCTTATAACAGTCTGACATAAAGTGGGATTTATACAGGCTCTCCGCATTCCACTCGAAATAGTACAGGAAATCCCCGTCCATCTGCTTTTTTTGCTTGGCTATGTCCTGGTCTTCCCGTTCTATTTTTATGTCCAGCCAGTGCAGCATCTGGTCTATATTCCAATTACTTTTTTCCATACTATCCCTAATTAAAAATGTACTTGACACCAATGGAGACTATCGTGTGGAAATGTCCCACAGATGAACCGAAGAATATCCTCTGACGAACATTGAAAAGAAGCACCAGCCTGTCCGAAAGGAACGCCTCCATCTCGAAAGCCGGCGCAAAACCGTAAATGAAGCAGCCGTCATTCTTAAGTGTCGCCCCGTCATAGAGCAGCTTGTCATTCCAGTTGGTCGTCTCATAACCGGCCAATCCGGAAAGACCGGCAGAGAAGAACACGTTCTTGCCCCGGTCGGAAAAGAACGGCACGAAATAACCGACTTCCCCGGTAAACTGCGCTTTGGGTATCGCAATCTCTTTATACGAATAGTGTTTCTTCACATAATCCGCCCCGAACAGCCACCGGGAATGGTTCCGATTATAACGGCTCAGAGCCAGACCCACCTGAAAGTTACCGCCCAGATGCTTCACATTGGAACCGAAGTTGTCTACACCGCCTACTGTAAGCTGAAGACCTCTTTGTCCTAACAAATAGCGTTGGGCAAAGGATTTGCCTGCCGCAAAGGGCAGACAAATACATAACATAATAAATAAAACTCTTTTCATGATTACTCCTTGATTAATTCATTCATGATACGGGCGTCCACCAAGTCGCTGTTCTCAATATAGAACCGCTGGTGACGGCCTCCTGCTTTCTCGTAAATTTCCACTTCCAGCAACTTGTCATCGGGAATAATTATCTTCGGGAAAGCATACACGATACGTCCCGTACTTTTCCCTTCGATGCGTGTTAGGGCATTGAGCGTGCGTACCGGCTCGATATAGGTTTCCTGCTGTGCCGTCCGTTTGGCTATCTTTTTATCTACAATCTTGAACCTCACGAAATCCACATCGAAAGGCACATGGGAATTATTCGCCAGGGAAACATGGAAGAAGAGCAAGTCCTTATGCACGTAAATGCCTTTTAGTAGAGCTTGCATCCCGAACTGGCGGCATCCGATATGCTTCACGTCCCTGCGGTCCAGCCGGTGGATGGTGTACATCACGCTGGCGATGACCGTCGGATCTTCCTCCCCCAGCTCCGTGACACGGATAGAACTGCCCCCTTTCTTTCCCCCTTCGTCCGGGTTTATCCATTGGTCCATATTGATATTGAGCGTGGAAGGCTCCTCCTTATAAACCACATTGAAAGAAAAGAAAGAACCGTCGCCTGTAATAACCGAGAAATTCGTCTCCCCCGGAAACTCTTTTACCGCCGCTTTTACACGTACCACATTCTCCACCCCGTCGGCTTTGCCCGCGATGATGTTGTTGCTTCCCAGGTCCACATAGCGCACTTCGGTAGGAAAAAGGATATGCACCGTCTTGCTGAAAGTGACCTCAATTTTATAAGGAGTGATATGCTGGCCCGCCGTCAGAATCCTGACGGGATTTGCCGGTCTTTTTTCCTGTGCGAAGCCGGAGGCTGATGCCAGAACAGCCACCAAAAATGCTATAAATACTTTCATTGCCTTATCTTTATTTATTAAAGTGAATAATCCGTTATTGTTTCTTTGTGACCAGCAGCACCTTATATCCGGCTTTCAGCGTCACCTTGACCGCACGAACCCGTCCGGCGATCAACCGCGTGCCGCCCTGCATGACTCCGCGCGTCAGGTCCATCACCACCTGCTGCCCGGCAGAGCGTGCAAACGATACGCTGTTTCCCATGCTCTCGCTGACTGTCCCTGCCGCATCCTTTGCCGCACTGCGGGCCTCCGAACCGGGAACAAAAATTCCCTTCTGTCCATCTATGTCATAAGTCGCCAGCTGCACGGGAATGATATTCCCGTCATACTCGATGCTGCTGATCAGGATATCCAGCCGTTCTCCCTGGATTACCGCAGCACCCGTAACCAGACTGTTTGCAGGAACGGTGATGTTTCCGGCTTGCAAAGGTTGGAGCAGCCGGAGCTTTACCCTGCCTCCTTGTTCGATGGTCTGGTTTTCCGAAATGCAGGCGGCAATGGTATTCGTTCCCATCCGGTAACTGCTGCCCACAGCCGTATTGAAACCATAATTCCTTTCAACGCCAAGTGAAGCGATAAAGGCGGAATCCGTAACCGGCTGTGAAAGGCCGGAGATGGTCTGATGCTCCGCCCGCTGTACCGGAACAGCTTCCGGCAGTTCTTCTCCGGTTGTCTCCTCTTTTATGGTATCCTTATCCTGATTCAGATACTTAGCCGCCATCTTGTAGGAACGCTCCATCAGTTCCTCACGGGAAGCCGTCCGGTCCTTTTCTTTTTCCGCTTCTTCCAGCTTTTTGTTCAACTCCTCCACTTTTCTCTCCAGGTCGCTGTTCACAGTTTCTCCGTGAGTCTCATAGAAATCATCCAACTGGCTGGAAATTTGCTCGTAGGTCTTGACAGACTGTTGCAGCCTGTCCCCATCCTTTTCTTTTTCATTCGCTCCGGGTGTTACCTTTCCACCATCCAGCAATGTCCCGGCAAGTTGTTCCAGCGATTTCATCCGGCTTTCTTCTTCCACCTCTGCCTGCTGCTTCTCATAAGCGGCGGTCTTTTTATCCACCAGTTTGGCCGTGGTAGGCTCCGGGACATTCACGTTGAACCCGGAGTTGCCGGGGATTTCCGTCCCGTTTTCCTTACCGGATGGAGCAAATATTCAGTACATAACTCCCAGGAACACCAATACAAAGACCGGAATCACAATGAACTTCCTTCTTTTTTCCATCTCTTCCGGTGTGAGCACCTTTTTCTCTTTTTCCGGCTCGTCCCGCATGGCTTTGCCGGTTTCCGGCTGTACCGCCGTCTCTTCTACCGCTTCGGGCATTTCCAAATCTTTATCTTCCATTATTCTTGGGTTTTAGGGTGATACATTATACTGTCCTTGCCGCTTTGGTGGAGTGAATCCACCGGTGTATTCCTGCCAAACGGCAACTCCTTTTGTGTGCCGTGAGAAAGAAAACGTCCGAAAGCACGTGCTACCGTGATACCGCACAGGATCGTACTGATAACCAGCATAGCGACAAGCACTCCCTTACGTTCTTTCTCTGACAGGCTTTCACAAATATTCTTCAGTTTTTCACCAATTTCTGTTTTTATCTTTCTACTTTTCATTATCCTGTTCTTTTTAGCGTTCAACGATCCTTATATCCCTGTTCTCCAGAATCTCGAAACGTTCCGCCATAAAGCCTTGCGGATTATTATCCGACCGGGTTACACTCTGCAGGAAACAACGGGTGACCAGGGAACGCTCGGTAATATTGCTGCTGCGGATAACCATCTGCCGGGCAAACGTGGTGATCCGGTACGGATAGTTATCGAAATCACATTGCATGCTGTCCACCAGGACGGTCTGGTTGATATTGCCGCTGATCAGCCGGTTATAATATCCTTTCTCGTTCCAATCCCGGTAATAACCATACAGGCTCTTGTCCGCCAGATACATGGCGCGGTTGATGTTGGATTCGATGGCAGCCTTGTCGGGAGCCAGGGTAAAGAACAGCTCATGCATGCGGCGTACATGCTCGCGGGCTTCCACCGGACGGTTTAATGCCGCATCCTGGGATAACGCCAGCATCAACGACTTGCCCTGATCCAGCACATAGATTTTCTCCCGCTGCTGGGCAGCAAAGAGGTAGGACTTTCAGATGGCATAGGTGGTGAGCGAGGCGCAAATACCCAGAAAGACCAGTGTGAACAGGCGTATCTGCCTGAACGAGGATTCGATGTTTTTAAAACTCTTGAATTCCATAACTTTTATACTTTTTAAGTTTCTACTTTTTCAATAATACAGCACCGACATTTCCTGTTGAAGCACCTGCCGCAGCACCCGCCACGTTGGTCACTTTGGATGCCGTATTGTTCACATTCCGGTTATAGGCACTCATACCTCCGGCCTGAACGATCCAGTTTGAAACCGTCGGAACACAGAAATATCCAATAATACCAATGAGCATAAAAATCAGATAGATGGCAGAGGAACCGTCCACATCGATGATACTCATCGGATTAGCCATCAGGTTCATCTCCTCTTGCAGGATAAGTGTCTGTATCTTTGCCAGCATCGCCCCGAAGAGATCTGATACCGGCAGCCAGAGATAGACACTGATATAGCGTGCCAGCCACTGGACGAGCGTGTTCTGCAAACCGTCGAATACACTCAAGGCAAAAGCTATCGGTCCAAGAATACTCAACACAATCAAAAAGAAAGTGCGGATCGTGTCGATGACCAGCGATGCGGACTGGAAGAGAATCTCCAACAATTTACGCATGATCATCTGGGTAATCCCCTGCAGGGAGAAAGAATAGGAAACCTCATACATATTCTGCAAAGCCGTATGCTCTTCCTCGCTCCAGCCCATGTTCTCAAGTTCCGCATCCAGCTCCTCGTTGGAGGCAAAGACGTTTCCGGTCATCATGGTTTTTGCCAGCATGTCCGCCCGGAGCTTATCCTTCTCCTGCTGATATTTCTGCAAATCGAAAGTCTGGTCACGGAGCAGCGTGCCGGTTCCCTGGACAATGGGACTGAAGATACCGTTAAGGGTTCCCAGCACCATTATATCGAAGAAGAGGATGCAGATACCCAGTACAAAAGGACGGAGCATTGAAAAAACATCTATCGGCTCGGCACGGGAAAGAGACTGCCAGACACGGTAAGCAATGTAGAATAAAGCTCCCAGCGCAGCCAATGCCATTCCCATATCCATCATCGGCTGGCAGAGCTTGGTCATCGTATCATACAGATTCCGAAGAATCTGGTGCATATTTTCAAATGAAATAGACATTAACAACATACTATTCTGATTTTAATTGAATGATTACCAGTAACGCTCGTCTTTGCCATACAAGTCAAATACCTGCTGCTGTTCATTTTTCTGTTTGGCACGCAGGTAGGACACATGCAGGTTCTTGCGGGTATAATAATTCGCAAGCTTCTTGTAATGCGTCATTTCCCCATATACCCGGTTCACCAGGTCGATACGCTCCTTATCGTTCATGGACATACCGGTGGGATTGATGATATTCTTCAGTTCGGCAATGGAGCGGCTGCTCTTTTTCATGATCGTATTATAACCGGCTGAAATCGCATTCAGCTCCCGCTGGGTGAAATTCTTGTCGGTCAGCATTCTGCCGTAATTCTTCACGTAGATTTCAGAGATGTCGCTGAGCATCAGCACGGACTCTTTGACCTTCTCGCTGCCGCTGATCAGGTCGTTCACCTTGCGCAGCTTCTCGTAATACTCCCGTCCCTGTTCGAATATCTTCGAGGTTTCCTTCCATGTAGAAAGGGCGTTCTGTGCCGTTTGGGAGGTTTCCACCATCTCATTCACACTGTTCACAATGCCCTGTACAAGATTTCCCGGATCGGACACCACCCACTGCGCCTGCACGCTTACCGGCACAATAAAAGCCGACAGGACAAGCAACCTGCTTAAAATTTTCTTTTTCATTACTTCTTAATTTTAACCGTTTATTTTTTCTTTTTCTTCTCACTTGCCAGCATACGGATGGCCTGCTCCAGATTGCCTCCCAGCTTCTCAGTCATCTGTGTGACTTCCAGCTTTTCTGTTTCCTCAGTCGTATAGGTCAGATACTCCTCGACAGATGTTTCTGTGGCATAGACGGCAGACCGGACCCCACCCAGGCCAATTCAAACCTCCTTATATTTCCTTGCCGGGTCATTGGCCTGGTTGATGGACAGAATCTGCCCTTTCTCCTTGTCGGTCAATCCGAGCAGGGATTGCACGGAATCAAACTTGTTGATATACTTCCTCTGGTCCAGCAAAATCTTACAATCGGCATTGTTGACGATGGTATCCTTGATAATGGGACTTGACACGATGTCATCCAGCTCCTGGGTAACAACCACGGCTTCTCCGAAGTATTTACGGACAGTTTTGTACAAAAATTTAATATAATCTGCCATACCTTCACGGGCGATTGCCTTGCCGGGTAGGTCGGGGGCATTACTGCCCCTTTCCCCCCTAAGAACCGTACGTGAAAGTTTCCAATCATACGGCTCAAGCAACTTTAAATTTCTATCTAATAGAAACCAGCTCATTGTTACATCTATTTAAGTTGAATGACTTTTCTTCTGCAACTGTCATGTACCAAGAAATTAACTTTCTTTCCATTGACAATTCTTTCATTAGTTCCCCACGAGTGTTCTTTGTCTATGGGTTCTCCGCATATGGGGCATAAATGATTTTGTTTTTCCCACATATACAGCAATGATTTTCTACCATTAAGCGACTTGAGCATCTTGTAAGTCTTGCGCTTTTCAAAATATTCTTTCCATTCAGGGTCGAGAGGATTGGCTTCACCTTTCACTTTTACGTATCGGGTGATTTTCGTGTCGTACAGTCTTTTGAGGGTAATCTTATCATCCGCTTTACCCCTTTTGAAGTTCGCCACAAAGCACCAGTTACGATTCTTTATTCGTGTAAAGTATCTGCTGGCAATCCAATATTTACCTTTCTTGGGATGTCGTCTCTTGGCCCATTGCCATAGCTTTTCAAATATCAAGTAATCAGCTTTTCTGAATGTGTCCGAAGCCACGCAATTCTTGTAGTAATTCACCCAACCGACTATTACCGGATTCAAAAGTCTTATAAGAGATTCCTGTTTACTACCTTTATTGGAATCAATGATTCCTCTGATTTTCTCCATGAATCCCTTCAGACTCTTTTTGGACGGCTTTATTAGAAGTATTCCATTGTATTTACGGATATTGTACCCGAGAAAATCAAAGCCCTCTTCAATATGGGTTATCTTTGTCTTTTCTTCTGATAGAGTAAGTCCCCGACTTTCAAGGAAGTTCTCCACTAACGGCTTTATTTCCTCCAATGCTTCCCTAGTCCTTCCCGTAATGATAAAATCATCCGCGTATCGAACCATGTGAACCTTTGGATAATATACTTGTCCCTTAACGGATTTCCTATAATACTTTTCTGCGAGCATTGCTTGCAGACCGTCCAATGTCATATTGGCAAGAGTTGGCGAGATAATTCCACCCTGTGGAGTTCCTTCTTCCGTAGGGAATAATTCCTTGTTGAAAACGAAACCGCATTTGAGCCATTTTTTCAGCATGACTTTATCCATTGGAATATTTTCCAACAGCCAGTCATGACTGATATGGTCAAAACAACCTTTGATGTCTCCTTCTAAAATCCATTCGGGAGAAGCTGTCTTGGCAAGGACGCAAAAACATTGTTCTCTTGCATCGCCAGCACTTCTCTCTTTACGGAATCCGTAGGAGTTGCTGTCAGCAGTTGTTTCTGACACAGGTTCCAATGCGAGCAGATACAATGCCTGCATTGCCCTGTCTTTCATCGTCGGAATCCCTAATGGACGCAACTTCCCGTTACTCTTTTTAATATGTATCCTTCTTAGAGGTTGAGGGGTATAGCCTCTTCTTCTTAGCTCGCTGATGGCCTTGAATTTACTGTTGGAAGTTGCCCACACAGCTTTATCAACACCCGCAGTTTTACTGCCTCTGTTCGATGTAACACGTTTTACCGCTAAAGCTTTAGCGTAAAACGAATGCGTCAGCATCCACTGCAAAGCTTTCACCCTGCCGTGTTTGCCTGCTTTCTGAGCTTTTACAATACGTGCTTGTAGCTTATTAACCGCTATTTCGCACTTGTTCCAGTCTATGCTTTCCCAAGTGCTCCACTTTTGGTCAGTAGATGCACACGATGTCTTACTTTCGTTCATTTGCTTTTCTCCTTTAAATAAGTTCTAAAAGTTTCTTGTAAAAAGTCACCTTGCGGAAGTCAGCCCACTTTCGTGTGAGGTGATGTTTCAACCTCTATCCGCTCCATTACAGAATGGCATTCGCTTTTTCCACATTCCTCTGCCCGCATTTCATTCGGCTTTCCTTACGGTTTGCTTACCTGCTGTTATACAGGAGAAATACGGGTTTACCATGTTTCTTGTATATGACAAACGAATGGGTTAGAATCCGTCTATCCGCCGGCAGTCATCATGTTCGTGTAACCTTAGCATGAAGAAGGTTATCCGACTGCGTCCCTTTTGGGTTAGAGCCCAGTATCATTAACAGCTCATTCGAAGTTACGACGTTTATCAACGGTTCACATTACGTTATTCATACCATTCAGCCTAGCTCCCCTGCCACTCGATACTAACGGCAGTTGTCGTTCCCTCGCGGTTCTGACTTCTCCTTTCGGAAGGGCTTCATTGTTGGTTCTGCTATCGCACGACCTCATTGCTTACTATCGCACGTTCCCATAGGCTACTGTTGACGAAACAACAGGTTTAATCGTTCTATTTCCAGCGCGTGGAATGGAATGTTAAACAATCATATACAAGACTTACATGTCGCAGCCAAGCCTCCTCCACAACTATCATCTTCCGAACCCCGTGTAACCGTCTCATTTTGTTGATAAAAGCCTCCATAATGATAACCGTTACCACCGGAAAAAGAATTTTGTGCTCCTTAATTTCGTCAATTTCAAATACCACAAAACGCTTGTTCAAGAGGTCGAGCTGTTCGTCCGAGTTCAGTAGATAATCATATTCACCGCCACGGTAATAGGGAGCCAGTACATTGAGAAAATTAGTGAGGTCGAAATCCTTCTCCCGGTAGTGCTTCTCTTCCAGTATCTCCCGGAAATCCCCCTGTACGAATTCGTAAAAGGTATTGAAGGAAGGGACCGGTCCCTTGTCCTTTTTTATCTCTTCGATATACAGGTTGACAGCCATTGAAAGGGCCACCTCCTCGGCACGGGTGATGACTTCCGTATCCCTTTTCCAGAGTGACATAATCAGTGTCTTAATGGACTCTTTCTTCTCCAGGTCAAAGACCTTATCTTCGGTGAAAAAAGGATTGAAAGCTATCGGGTGTTTTTCGCTATAGGTATAATACACGCCATCCTCCCCATTTGTACGCTGGTGGATCAGGTCGCATAACCCCTTGTAACTGTTCCCGATATCAATCAATATGATATGGGTATTCTGTTCCCAATACTGGCGGACAAGATGGTTCATGAAGAATGATTTGCCAGAACCGGAAGGCCCGATGACCAATTTGTTACGGTTGGTAATAATGCCCCGGCGCATCGGCTCGTCCGAGATGTCCAGATGCAGCGGTTTCCCGTTGGTCCGGTCTGCCATCTTGATGCCGAAAGGCGACAGGGAATCCGCATAGTTCGTCTCTCCGGTAAAGAAGCAGACTCCCTGCTCGATGAAAGTATAAAAGGACTCCTCGGCAGGAAAATCACCCTCACCACCGGGAATACCCGCCCAGTACAGGGTAGGCGCGTCAATGGTATTGTAACGGGGCTTGCATCCCATCAGTGCCAGAGCCGAACCGGTATCGTTCTTTATCACCTTCAGTTTCTCCCGGCTGTCCGACCATGTCATGACATTGCAATGGCAACGGATAGCGGTCAGCCCGAAAGAATGCGCCTCGTCCAGATAGCCATCGATCCACTGCTTGTTGAGCTGGTTGGCACGGCTGTATTTGGAGAGCGAATGCATGTTGCGTGCCGTCTTCTCAAAGCGTTGCAGGATTTCCGCCGAATCGTCTATGAACAGGAACTGGTTGTAAATGTGGTCACAGGAGAGCATCAGACCTACCGGAGCGGCAAAGCTCAGACGGCAGTCACTGCGGTCGGTGGAGTATTTTTCATACCGGGTATCCGTCTGGACACTGCCGGGAAGATCATCCACATCGGAGAGCGTATGCACGCAGAGAATATTGTCCCCGATGCGCATCTTGGACGCGCTCATCCGGATGTCCTGCAATGTGGTCGTGTCCTGCTGTGAAAGAGAGAAGTATTTCTCAATCAATCCGGCCTGTTGCGGCGTGCCGACAATCTCATCGGTGGTCAGCCGTTCCAGGCGGATAAAGGCCGAGTCGTTCAGGATACGCTCGAACTGGTCGACGCTCTCCAGAAAGCGGCTGACCGTATCCTTGTCCCGGATCTCCTTCGGAATGATATTCCCCCGGCAGAGGATGGAGAAATTACTCTCTTTGCGGCTGCGCTCTTTGGTGGTCTTGGTGATGAAGAGATAGGAAAAATGATTCAGGAAAGGCCGTTCATTGAAATGAAGTTCGAAGCTGCGGTCCAGAAAGCTCATCTCGTCTTTCTGCGTGCCGGCCTTATAATTCTCTTTCAGGAACCAGTCCTGCCGGTGTACTATCGTATAATTCGGCAGTACCTTGACTGCCTTTGTTCATGTGCCGTGCATGGATGCGTAGTCTTCGGAAGTAACCGTAAACAGCTCCGGCAAGAAGACCTTGAAGCCGATGGTCACGTCTGCGTCTTTGGAGAGGATGCATCCTTCTTCCACGGACAGGATAGGAAACTTACTTTCCAGCGTTGCGGCTTTTAATATATTTCTCATGAATGCGTTTTTTAAATAAGGAAGATATACGTTTGCGATTGATGATATAGAACGGGTGGTATTTGACAGCTGCCAGCTTCATCAAGCCATTGGGACCGTACTTCTTGTTCAGGTGGAACACCCCGAAGATCAGCCCGAAAGCGGAGAGGACACCGAAGCCGATACAGAACCACCGGTCAATACCAATCATATAGAAGATGACGAACAACAGGAAGATGGCAAGCAAGCCGCCTGCAAAGAAGTACAAATATTGTACCTGCAAGCCGTTAAACTCCACGCTACGTCCGATTCCTTTGTTGATATTGTATTCCATAACCGTCTATATTACAGGAAGAAAGAACGCAGGACGGTCGCTGCGACAATCAGGAAAACACAGGCTCCAAACCAGGAGCCGGCGGTTTTTCCGGTATCGGGGTCGCCTGATGAGAACTTGGAATAAACTTTTATCGCTCCGATTAACCCGACGATGGCTCCTGCGGCATATATCAACTTCGTGGCGGGATCAAAATAGCTGGAAAGCATGGATGTGGCCTTTGTGATACCGGCACTTCCGTTCCCTTCGGCATAGGCACTCAGGGTGGAAACAGCTATTCATGCGATAAGTACAGCCGTCTTTTTAAAATGTCTTTTCATATACAATCTACGAATTAAATGTGAATAAAAAACTTGTTTCAAATGAACCGCAGGAAACTTCCTGCGGTCCACTGCTTGCAACCACGATGTCTTTTTAGAATCAACCTGAATCATAGTAACCAATCATAGATACCTCCGTTTTTAAAAGGTTAATTACTTGTTTTGAATGTTCGCTCCGGTATAGGGAAAGAATCAACCGGAATCATAGAAGCCTGTCATATCTACTTTTTTAAAGGGTTATATACTACGTTTCAAAAACTCACTATTCCCGAATCAACCGGAATCGAAGAAATCTCTCATGCTTGTTCGTTTTAAAAATTATACACTTCATTTTAAAAGCTCACAACACCCGGATCATCCGGAATCAAAATACGGTCTCTTGCTCATTACTTATTTTCTATCTATTGTAGGCACATGCTCGGTAATATCAAATTCCCGGAGAATGTCATCCTTGTTTTTTCCTGTCAATAAATGGGGTTCACCCCGGTTCACATACAAGCGCATATACCGTTTGAGTTTATCGCTGCTTCCCAGGACACTCGCCTGTAGCACCCTTTCCATGTTCGTGCCTTCCAGCTTCCGGAAAGTCTGCCGGGCCTGTTTCTGTTCCGTTTCCGTAAGCTTGTCCGATGCCATTGCTTTCTCAATCATATCCATATCGTCAAAGGTGACACCGGTTGCCCGGTGGGGATTGCTCCGCTGTACGTATCCTGTAATTTCATAGCGTTCGGGAATCTCTTCTTTTTCTTCACCGGAAAAAGGGGAAGCCTCCTGCACATAGTCGATTTCAGGATAATTCAGTTTTTGAAAAGGAACCGGAACTTCCGGGAATTTCGTGTTGTTCTCAAGGGTTTCGTGCGCTCGAAGAACCGGTTCTGTTTCCTTTTCGGGAGTAAAGGTATCACTCTTTTCTATGCTTGATTCAGGCTGTCCGCTATTGTCATCTATTGTCAGTGATTGTCGCATTTGATACCGGCTTTTACCTATGATCTCCGCTTCAGACACAGGGATTTCCGGGTGCGTGGCGGCAAGCGTAGGATGTTCGTTCTTGTCCTTTCTACCCCTCCATGTGAAAATACTGCCTGTATGGACATACTTTTCAATACTCAGGTAAGAGGCATAGATGAACAGGATAATAAAAAGGTATTCCATGTCCTTATGATTTTAGTGATTGGTAATACTTTTCCAGTACGGCGTTTATCAATCCGCCGTTCTCTTCAAAATGATGCGCCAGCACCTGGTTAACAAAACCGGCTACGGTTGCTTCACCCCGTCCTACCGCCCATACCAGGGAAGAGATGCGGCGGTGCAAGTCGGCATCAATATGCAATGATTTACGGGATTTGGTTCTGACCGTATTCAGGAATGACGCCCTGTAAGCATTGATTTCCTTGACCGTAAAGACGGGAGCTTCACTCTCCCCGGCAACTTCCTCTTCCACATCCTCCGATTTCGAGGATACACCTGTTGCAGGGGAGTCCGGTCGTATCGTCCCTTTCCTGGCGACGATATCCAATATGGTCTTCTCGTCAATGCTCCGGGGATCAAATTTCTTTTTTCCGCTGTCCATAGTTCCTGTTATTATAAGGTATGGGAATCATCCAGATGTGTCACGGCGCATAGCTCATCTACCAGTTCACAGAGGCCCGAACCTTTTATCTGGCGGTTGTCGGGAGGGAACAATGTGGAACGGAAGATACTGTTCTTCAAAGAACTCAACTCCTTGTTGTAGCGTTTGGTATCCGGTATCTGTGATTCCAGCAAGTGTAAATCCGCCTTCTGTATGACACGGTTCCAGGACTCGTAAGTCTCCTTCCGTTCACGCTTATCGACCATGTTCCAGAAAAGATAGATGCCTTTCAGGTTGCAGTTGTGCCTGGCAATCAGTTCTTCCTCCACCACTTCGGCAAACTGGAGGGAACTCTGCATGACGACATTGTCCGCCTTTAAAGGGATGAAGATGTAATCTATTGCGGAAATAGTATGAACAACCCCTTCGCTGCGGAGGGTTCCCGGAAGATCGAACAGTACGACATCAAAGGCGGCATCCTGCTCTTCGATGTAGCGGTACAGATCTTCTATCGCTTTCTCCGGATTGCTTTTGATTACCGGATAGGAACGTTTCCGGATTTGTTCATGTTGCCGATAGAGGGCCACTTTGAGAAAATCGCTTTCCTGTACGCTTTCTATGTCCCGGTCACGCATCCGGGAGATGCTGTGCTGGGGGGAGTCGCAATCCACGACACCCACCTTCAGACCCTTCTGGTAATGAAGGATACTGGCCACCAGAACAGTGAAGGCAGACTTTCCGACTCCTCCTTTCTGGCTGGCGAATGCAATTAATAACGGTTCTTTTTTCATACGCTGTTTTTTTATAATCAGATAAAAATAGAATGCTGTAAAACTGTAATGCTTATAACTGTATATCCGTTCTACACTGCAAAAGAAAGGAATGTCGGGAAGAGATGAAATACCCTGTCACGGATAGTCATGGATAGTCAGGAATTGACAGGAGGGAGTGCCGCAAGGCAGACAGAAGAGATTGCAATGAAAGAAAAAAATCCCTACCTCGTGTTTGAGGCAGGGACTAATAATAAAGGAGCGATACCGGTTACTTCAGGACGTAACCGACAGCTTGTAAGTCCGTCAGGAAATGTTCAGGGGTGTCGGTAGCAACTGCCACGCCATGCAGTTCCCCGTAACGCCGGGCAAAGTTCTCCATATACTCCTGATCCGTACAATCATAGTCGAACCGGCTCCCCTCCCGGAGCAGCCGGACGAACTCTTCCGGGCTGGAGGCGATTATCTGACCGCCATCCAGCAAATGATAAGTCTGTATCATACCGCTAATTTTTTAGTTCTAAGTTTAAAAAATAATTTCTGTTTCCCGTTCAGGAAGGGCAACCCCTCCAATGTCATCCGGCTGGGAAGGCTGGAGCTTTTCGCAAAGGTAATCAATCCGTTCAGGAATCGTATCCAATTCTCCATCTTTGTGAAGTTTGTCGTGCCGGAATGCTGGCGGAACTCAACGGTTCGGTGTCTGGAATAAGCCTCAAAATTAACCTTGTGGTACCGGTCATTATTAAAGACCTCCTGCAGGTCGTCAATCGTCCTGACCGCTTTAATTCTCTCGTCGGAAACACCGGAAAGACTTTTGCAGTAGGTATTGTTCCGGCGTGCTCTTGGCATAAAGGCATCAATCAGGTGTTCGAGATGCTTGTAGGTCAAAGCCAGATTCTTCCAAGTGTCCAGACTGAACCCAGCCGCATCCATATGGACATGGAATCCGCAACTGTCATTCACTTTCGCATCACAGATGTCAAGCACCCAGCACACCGTCTCCAGCTCTTTCAGACCATTCTCACCTGCCAGTATCGGACTGACCAGCTCGAAAGTATTATTTCCCTGCAAGCTGCTGTCTGTCACGAGTTTCCAATGATCCCTGGTCGTGTGGTTATACCCCTCAACGGCAACTCGGATACCGGCCTCTCTCAATTCGCGTGCCAGTCTTTCCATATTACAGTTATAGGCTTCAATCTCAATGCCGAACTTGTGGGTGAAGGTATAATCCATCAGGACAGATACAATTCTGTTCTGCAAAACTCCACCCTCTCTTTCAAGCATTTTCTTCTCAACGTTATATACAAAACCATAGTTGCCGCGTGTCACCAAATCGGCAATCTCCCTGCGTGTCAAACCCAGACGGAGCAACTGCTCGATCTTGCTCGTCTTGGTGGTACTCTGTTCTAAGATATTTCTAACTTGCTCGTTCATAGCTTTTTGTCCTTTATTATTATACCACTAAGGTAGCATAATAAACCCATATATCATAGTATTAGAAGCCTTATTGTCAGCTTATTAGATTAGTTTGACTAAGGCTAAATACCCTTATTTAATGTATCCGTTTATAACATTGCAGCAATCTACAAGGACAGCAATACAGTAATCTACAGTTCAGGGAAGCTGTCTCTTTTCTCATCGTTCCCCCGATTAGGGAGACTGGATAATTATGCTTATTTTTGTTCTTTGAAAACTTAACCCGTACCGAATGGATTATGATGAAATACCTGATTGTGTCCGACATACATGGCTCGTTACCGGCACTGGAACAAGTGCTGGCATTTTACAGGGAGCAGCAGTGCGGAATGCTTTGCATTTTGGGAGACATCCTGAATTATGGTCCCCGCAACGGGATACCCCAAGGACTGGACCCGAAAGGGATCGCAGAACACCTCAATGCGATGGCCGACGAGATTGTCGCCATCCGTGGGAACTGTGACTCGGAGGTGGACCAGATGCTGCTGGACTTTCCCATCCTGTCCGATTACGCCCTGCTGATAGATAACGGAAAACGTTTCTTTCTCACCCACGGACATATCTACAATGAGGACAGACTGCCGAAGGGAAGGTTCGACTGCCTTTTTTATGGTCACACACACCGGTGGAAACTTGAACGGACAGAGCATACGGTGGTCTGCAATACCGGCTCCATCACTTTCCCGAAGGATGGAAACGTGCCGACATTCGCTGTTTACTGTGACGGCGCGTTATCCGTCCACCGGCTGGACGGCAGCAAGCTGAAAGAACTTTCTCTCTGATGGGGAGTGTATGGTGATAGCCTTTTATAATTGTAGTTTTGTATAAATATAGTCTTGTATAATTGTTTATCCATTATCTGAATATCCCAATATCTGAATATATCAATATCCGATTATCCAATTATCAAAATACACAAAACCCCAATTATTCAGTTATCACCGTATAACATTCCAAGAGGCTACAGATATAATACTATCCGGATTATCCGGTTATCAAAATATCCGGTTCTCCGAATATTCAATTATCCCCAAAGAAACCCCTTTGAACCACCGGAGAATTGTAGAACGCTCTACAATTACAGGAAACTACACCCCGTTCCGGCTCTGCAATGTTGGTGAAAATTGCCAACTTCTCCGAATGGACAGACCGGAATGGGGGAGGTTGCCATCGCGAGGAAGGCATCAAGGGGAGCAATCTACAGTTCTACTTAAAAACGTTGTCCCCGTGGAGGGGACAGCAAGTTGTGTTTTCGTTAAACGAAAACCAAACGGTTTAACGGCAATTATGCCGCCAAACCGTTCCAACATATAGAGCTCCGAAGTCGCTCCAAGATAATACAATTGCCCAGGAACAAATCAAGAGGCATACGTTACAAATTATAAACAGACCACCGGTTTGATGCAACAAGGGCGATGACCTGTGGTACTGATTAGGAGAGAACTGCAACCATGACAGAGAGGGCACTTGTCATCTGGAAAGCCTGTCATCAAAAACAGGCTTTCCAGAGAATTGTACTCCTGTTATTGCCGTGACCAATCAGAGACACCCAATAAATAACCTACCGCCCACTCCTTCCTGGTTTGCAACGGTAGCATTTACTGCCATCAGCGTTAAGGATGAATGTCTCAGTGATCTCCTGTCTCGCTTTTATGAACGGGGCCATGATTGAAAATTTACAAGTAACCTCCTGTGCAGCACTTTTCTCAGGATCCGCATCCGAATATGCTGCCGGTAACAAAGGCTTAAGTCTGGAAAGTGAATCGGCCATTTTCTGATACTTATCAATATGGTTCTGATAAAACTTCCGCATAACCGGAATATCTGCTTTCTGTAGTGAATTGCTGTGACGCTCAACGCTTGTATTGGCAAAATCCAGATCCTTCCTCCGCTTTTTCTCAAAGGCGTCTTTGAAAATACGGATACTGTCACCAACGGTGATCATAACCGGTTCCCCCATCTCAATAACCTCAATAACCTCAAACTGTAGATCGGTCCATACACCTTGCTTGTCCGTTTGCACAAAATCGGCTATTGCTTTTTCACAGGTTGACCGACTTTCGCATCCTAATACCAGGCAAAAGGGAAGAATAACAATTTTAGTTTCATTGTTATAATCATTTATTTTATAGTGCTACTTTTGAATCAATATATTCATACGCTCAATTACTGCAAAAACCCGGTGACAGACTGTTTCTCACCCAGGCCCTTCTCGCTTTAAAATATATCAAGCGTTTCCAAGTCTGCATCGGACAGCTGTTCCGCTTTTGAATCCTTCATAGTGATTCTCCCAGCAAATATTTTTAGTCTCTTTACGTTTGCTAGGGCAAATGAGACAAGGAGCAATACCCTCTATGTAAAGTTTATACAAATGCAGGCGTCTTTTTTCGATACATAAACCATCTATCAATATACCCAATATTGTCTTTTACAAAGGCGTACAAAAACTAAAAATCAGGACCGCAACTATCTTTGTGGGAGAAAAGAGGTCCTTTGATAAAGTTAGATGTCCCAATAAATGAAAATCTCTGTAAAGACGGTATGCGGTCTTGGTGTGCATAAAGATAGTGTATTTTGCCGTATCCTACAAGTTGACGGGCAAAAAATCAACACAAATTCGGAATTTTACCTGACGGACCTATGACATTGCGCAATCTGATGCTATCAGAAGGAGGCGGGGTATACGTAGGAGAGCTCCGGCATCTACAGTGTGCCAATCTGGCGGTCCACGAAAGAAACTACAAAACCCTGTCTTATCAACACTTATTTCATAAAGCAGCTTCCTGAAAGAACAGGAGATCAAGGATGCAGAATGGACAGCCACTTCCTGATGAGCAATCTGACGGATTCAAGTCATGTTCCCGATGGAAGCTCCAAAGGTTGCCTGGTATGCCCGCCGCATCTTTAATCCAAACGCAAGCATCAGTTGCAGGCCGGTCGAGTCTGACCTGTACATACAGCAGAACATCTACCTCGGCAACCATTCTCCAGAACCGAGTCCAAGCGGTACCACCCGGCAGTCAAGCTAATTGCATGAGAACGGATATCCTTGTGGAAAAATTGTACAGGAGAACCGTCAACACACATAATAAGGAGATAAATAACAGTTTGATGAAACCGTTTTTTCTTCTGGTGTTTTTGCTTTGTTCGGCTGGTGCCTTCTCTCAAAAGGTTGCCTTGAAGAACAATCTGACCTACGATACCTTGAAAACGACCAACCTCTCCCTGGAGTTCTCCATGAGGCGTAAATGGACCCTTGGCACACAGGTGGGCATGAATTTCTTTTTCTACACGCGGGACCCCACGTCTTCCCTGTACAAAGAAAAGAAGTTCAGTCACTGGCTTGTCCGGCCGGAGCTCCGTTACTGGACCTATGCCCTCTTCAACGACTGGTTCTTCGGGTTGCACACCCATGGCGGCCAGATGAATATCGGAGATGTCGATGTCCCCTTTGTGCTTCAGAAAGGGGATGGAAACATGAAAGACCACCGTTACGAGGGTTATTTCTGGGGAGGCGGGTTGAGCGCCGGTTACCAGTGGGTGCTTTCCAACCGTCTCAATATCGAGGCCTCCTTGGATATCGGTTACGTGCACGCCCGTTATGACAAGTACAAGTGTACCACTTGCGGCCAGAAGTTGGACAAGGGAGATGCAGCCTACATAGGCCCATCAGGACCGCCATTTCGATTATTTACATGTTGAAATCCCCCCTGAATCCGGGGACACATCTTTTTATTCTATCACACTAAAAATGTATATCAATGAAACTTTACCATATTTCCAAATAATCATCCTGGCCCGCTGTACATCCGGTCGGTCATGTAAAGTGAAATTCCCAGGCCTGGCGGAGTAATACGGGGCATTTCTCCGCCTGATCTGGGAATAGAATGATGCGGATGAGATTCCCGCATTGTTTCAATCCATTTTCATCACTATCTGAACATTCGGGTCATTTGCTATCCAGGGCATTCCAATAATCCATGTTGGTAACCCGTTCCAGCAGGACTTTTCTGTCCCCTTCACGGATATTGTCCGCAGCAGTGGCGGAGATAATGGCCGCACGCTTACCCACGCCACGCCATTTAATCATCTGGGCGGGAACTCCACGCCCGATCAGGGCGGCATGTACCTTTTCAGCACGTCGTGCGGAAAGGGTCAAGTTATAGGAGTCGCTTCCTCTGGCGTCCGTGTAGCCCGTGATAAGGAAACGGCTGTCCGGATAGCTTTTCAGTAGCTCTGCCAGCCTGTCAAGCGTTCTTTCCGAAGCGGCTGTTATGACATCCCTGTCAAATTCAAAATGGATATTCTCCAAGAGATCACACGCCATAGTGTCAATAATGGCCGGAACCTCCACCTTTTTCTCAACCACCCGCTCGACGATTCTTTCCACGGGTTTCTCTATCTCCACATATCGTACCACCGGAGCCGCATGTTTGCTCTTTCCGCCAATACGCCAGATGACACTGGCAGAAACCTGAACGAAGTGGGGAAGCCCCTTCTGCATGGGCAGAAGGTATTCACCTTGTAACCCCAGCCCGAACGAGTTGCTTAACCAGGCTTTCACGCCCGCCCCGAAAGACAGGGGAACAAACGAGTTCTTGTCGGATGAACGCCCGTCAGGATTCCAGATGTCGGAAGACTCCCAATATGCCTGTCCGGTTGGGTCATCCTCAAAGTTTCCGCCATATACGGAAGCAAAGTCTTTATGCAGATAGTTCACACCTACCCTGAGATAAGGTTCAACCCATTGGGACCTGAGCAGGGGAGTAAAGCGGAATTGCAGACCCAATCCCCCCATGTACAGCAAATCACGTTTCCTGTCATCACCTGCGGTACGGTTGTTGTTTTTCGTCAAACCGACGCTTCCCTGCAAATCCAGATAGAACCACCGGTTCAATTCCCGTGCGATGTACAGGTTTGCCCCTCCCATCAGATGATTCGCTTTCAGGTTATAAAAGTAGTTGTCCGGCGTACTCCGGAAACCGGTGACTGACACCCGACTCCAGTTTATCAGCGAACCGCCGAGACCGATCTCCCAGGCTTTTGATTCCTTTTCTGACAGTCCATCATGCGTCACCTCTGCCTGGAGAGGCACACGACGGGTCGTTTTCGTGTCCTGTCCTCTCACCGCCAGAGAGACCAACAGCAAGGAGAGACACACAAAGCATATCGTTATTTTTTTCTTCATATTCAATTATCCAATAAATAAATCAATTCATCCAGTCGACAGGACAATCCTTGATTGGCAAGGGCATCCGCTTGGACCAGTCCGCAAAATCAACTAAATAGTACTTATCTTCCTCTTTTAACAGATAGTAAGCGTAACGCCCACGGTACTCGTTAGACTGACTATATGTTATTTTATTAGTGCTTTCTGACCGTGTCCTGATATCCAGACCAATCCAGTTATTGGGATAAGAGCTTGTCAGTTTAAAACGCTTGCCTCCCTTTGATAACGGTTTGGTTCCGGTATGTACAGTTCCTCCCGTTCCATTGATGAAAGTACGCATTTCTATAAATACAGCCCGATTTTCTGCCAGCTCTGATGCCGGCAACTTGCCTTCCGGATGTTTCCAGACATTGGTTCCTTCCTCTTTTATAAATTTATCTTGCCCTGTCGGGTAAGAGTATGTTTTATAAAAATCCTGTAAATTATCCGTGTCAATCTCTCCCCACATGGTGGTAATACCCTGCTTGATTTCAATAAACACACTGTTTTCTTTAAAAGATGGGGCCAGATACACTTCCGGGACATGTATCTTGTCCTGCAAATATATAGTCTGTCCATAGTCATTATAATTTCCCGTACCATCACCGAAATAAAATGCCGCATAATTGTCTGTTTGGTCCCATTCATATTTCGCCAACTTGCCGACAGTATCATTCTTCGCCACATTTGCCTTCTCCGTCCCTGTCAAAACCAACGGACGAATGATGTAGAGATATGAGTCTCCACCGGTATAGCGGACTAACTGACCTTTGTCCAAATTTCCTTCGTTGACAGGCAGGTTTATATCTTTAATCCTGGCCGATTTCATATTACTATAAGGAGTAGTAATGGACGTCGGATACTTATCCCATTCTCCATCCACTTGACGCTCGAAGCTGTAAGTTACACGTAGAATCCTATACGAATCTATCGACGTAGTACTAGAATAAGACAGATATGCACTTGTAATGATAGCTCTAACATTGATCCTATTCGGCACCAACGTGTTGCCCGCACTCGTTTCCTGCGTTCCATCAACCGTTACAGTCACACTTCCTTTCCTTTCTGATAAACCTTTATTGTCTGGCAATTTATCCCATGTGACCTTGAACTGCCCTTCCTCGTTTGTGATAAATGCATCCGTAGAAGATACACCGGGTAAGTCGCTCACCTTTACTCCGGCTGTGACCTTTTTGCCGGTCTTGTCATACACGGTAAATAGAACCGAACCGTCCGAAGGTACAACATACTCTTTCAGGGAAGAGTTCCAGTATTCAGGAATAACATTGTATTTTCCAACTTCTATCTCGATAACAGAGGAATTTCCGGTCAGGAAATCCCAGAAATCAGTCTGCTTGTTCCGGTCCGCTGGCCATTTTTGGTCAGGATTATGCGGGTTGTCCACATCACCGGACGAGATATACTCTTTCCAAAGCTCGTAGGCACTTTTACCGTTGGCTCCGTTAGCTCCATCCTTTCCGTCCTTTCCATCTTTGCCATCCTTACCGAAAGCGGGCTTGCCTGTATCCGTTCCATTTATATACCAGTTGCCGTTATCGCCAATGGCAACCTCGGGAGATTTCCCGTCCTGCCCAACGGCCTTTTTCCCGGTATCCGTTCCGTCCACAAACCAGTTGCCGTTATCGCCGATGGTGACCGTAGGAGGCACGGCATCCTTTCCGTCCTTTCCATCTTTGCCATCCTTACCGAAAGCAGGCTTGCCTGTATCCGTTCCGTTAATATACCAGTTGCCGTTATCGCCAATGGTGACTGTCGGCGGTATAGCATCACGACCATTCGTTCCGTCTTTACCGTCTTTACCATCCTGACCGTCACGCCCACGTGCGCCGATACCGGTATCCTCTTTCCCAATGAACCAGTTGCCGTTATCACCTATATGCGGTGTCTGTCCGTCCTCTCCGCTGGCTCCGGTCAGGAAACGCCAGAAATCCTGTACCGTGTTGTTTTCGGAGGGCCATTTCTCGCCGGGATTATGCGGGTCGTCCACGCTACCGCTGGCAATCATGTCTTTCCACTGCTCGAAAGCACTCTGACCATCCTTCCCGTCTTTGCCATCTTTTCCCTTGAGAAACTTGAAGAAGTCAGCGACTTCTGTCTGATCCTTCGGCCAGTTGACGGTTCCATCCGCAACTTTTTCCTTCCAAAACTCGTAGGCTGAAAGCCCCGTATCACCTTTGGGCCCCTTGGGCATGGTGATATCCACGTCTGTACAGGATGTCATGAATGACACCATGACCATGCCGCACAGAACTGATGATTTGAATAAATTCATTAATTGTTTAAGTTTAAATTATAAAAATAATAAATGTATCAAGATTTAAAACATAAACCGCTCAGCATAAACCTAACGATTTAATGTAATCTTTACATTTTATGATAGTAAAATTATGACTTATATTACCTTTCAAATTAATATTTGAACTCATTCTTTGTATAAGAATCAAAAAGTAATTCATTTTACATATGCGGATGAATATCCAGGAATCCTATAGTAAAAAGACTTGCTAATCTGTCTATACACAAAACCTAAAAAACATTCCACCCCGAATATGCAGGTAAATCGAATCCCTATTAAACCAGCCCATCATCCCATGTTGAATATCTCATGACTCATTCGCATAATGTCAACCTTTATTCGAGGACATTCTTATTTCCACTCTCTCCCGTAGAGAGTGGAAAATTTTTCAAAATCCGCTCTGGAAAGCGGTTATAGATACTAAAAAGAAATAAAAGATGAAACATGTACAGATTTTATCATATAACTAACTGAAAATAAGATTACTAATATTATCATTAGGCAACAAAAACAGAAACAATGGAACTTTTTTATTTGAACGAGCACACGTCTTGTTATAATTACTCAAAATCTATGCAGGAGGGATTCCGGTATTATAAATTTGACGAAGGATTGAACCACGAGGAGGAATTGGTAAAAGATTGTATCCTGTTCGTACTCAAGGGAAGTCTGCAATTCTCCTGCAACGGTTTTCAGTTCACTGTTTCATCAGGAGAGATGGTCTTTTTTTGCCGTGACAGCCTGTTTAACACCCAATCACTGGAAAAATGTGAAGTCGTGGCTGCCCTGTTCGAGGGGGGAGTATGGCCCTGTCAAAGGGCCTCCTTTTCAGAGTTATACCACCTGAGGGAAATTGTCGAATATCGTATGGAACCTCTTGAAATCAGGGATCGGTTATGCAAATTTCTTGAACTACTGGTGTGTTATCTGGAAGATGGAGCGAACTGTATCCATTTTCACGAAATAAAACTCAAGGAACTTTTCTGGAACATTCGCTTTTACTATTCCAGACAGGAACTTGCGAATTTTTTCTATATGATTATAGGCCGTTCGCAAGACTTCAAAAACAAGGTCTTGAACAATTACAAAAGTTGCAGGACCGTAAAAGAACTCGCATCGGCCTGTGATATCTCCCTTTCCGCCTTCAAAAGACAGTTTTCCGCGGAGTTTGGAGAGGCTCCAGCCGAATGGATGCAGAAACAGTTGTTGGGAGAAATCAAATACAAACTTTCAGTTACAGACCTGCCGTTGGGAACCATTGCCAATGAACTGGAGTTTTCCTCTCTTGCACACTTCTCCAGATTTTGCAAAAGATGTCTGGGATGTTCTCCCAGAGAGTTAAGACAGCAGATAAAAGGCGGTTAAACAATCTCGGAATGGGGGGAGATAAGAAATTGATAAATAATAGAGCCAAAACGGAAACAGCCAACAAAATTATTGTCTTTAAATTTGCAGCGTAATCAAAATAAAAAAAGGATTACGCTATTTTTTAACACATGCTGTAAGTTTTTTTAATTTTCCACTCTCTACGGGAGAGAGTGAAGAAACAGTAACAAATATACATATATTGTGGTAATATACTATAATTAAAGTGAAAAAAAATATCTTAGATAATAGAATTTAACTAATGTAGAAAAATATTATTATTCCATTAAATCATCTGTTTACCCAACAGATGCCGATCCAAAACGTAGATGCCATAACATGTAAATCCCTCTCGTAGCCATCTTTCAATTGAAGACGGTATAAGATAAATTAGCTAAATAAAGGTGTTCCTTTTTTCCTGTATAATCCCGCCACGTGCACCAAGGCGGGATTTACAGAAACATCCGGGAATGGTTAAATTATCGGTGGTAAAAGCCTCTTTGGGAGTGGTTAACCGCCGTCCATCGTCCAGACGGGAACTGAAGAATTTGAGCTGATATCTTTCGCGGTCGGGCCCGGTCAATCATCCACCGCTAAAATGAAGTCAGCCACTTGATTATTAACCGCATCCAGTGCGGAATGATCCAGTTCTTTCAGATAGATTCGGGTCGTTTTTTCTGACGTATGCCCCAGACACTCACCAATAACATGAACCGAGGCACCGTTCACCTTGGCTATCGTGGCCCATGAATGACGGGCCGCGTGAAGTCTCAGCGGGAATTCCAAACCAATGACCCGGGAAATCTTTCCCAGAGAGTAACGAATCCTATGGTAGGCGTTTCTATAACCAGCGTACGGATCCCGTTCTGCCGGAAACAACGGGAAGATGTATTCTCCCGGTACATTCTTGTATCTTTCCAGGATACGACTGATCTCCTTGTTTATACCTACCCGCATCAATTGATCGGTCTTGTGACGCCTGTAACAGATTTCACCCGGGAAAACATGCCTCTTTTTTAGCAATGCAATATCGACGAATGACATTCCACGCGTGTAAAAGCTGAACATGAAAATGTCCCGGGCAAGAGATAACGGGCTGTCCTTTTCCAGTTCAATTGCGGATAGTGTTTTAATCACAACCGGATCAAGGGAGCGTTTGAGAGTTTTTTTCGTTTTAATGCTTATATCGCGAAATGGGCAAGGCAGTTCCAGACCCATCTCCCGACATCCCTTCCTGAAAAGAGCCTTGATATTATGCAGATAAAAACCAATGGTGTTATCGCATATACCCGAAGCGAGCAGTTTCCCCTGGTAGTCGGAAATGATCCGGGAAGAGAGTTTTATGAAAGGAAAATCCTTTTTTCCCAGGTACCTCTGCATGGAACGCAGGCTGGAGGCGTATGCCCGGGCTGTTCCCTCATGACCGCTTTCACGAAGTTCCCGGATTTTCCGTGAAAAATAGAAATAAAAACCGGCTTCGCGGGTTAACACGCCGTAAGTCCTGAACACGTCCTCTATTTCGTATTCCCGGGATTTCTTCTCTATCATTGAAATACACTTTAACAGTACCCTTGAGATACTTTCGCACCTGTGGTTAATCCTCCGAATCGACTCCGGGGTGTTTTCCCCGCCGTCGATAACCCTCCCTTTTACGGGATCAAACAGGGTATCCGGGATACTGAATCCTGTATAAACAACCTTTTTCCTTCGCTTGTGAAGAACCTGCACGACTAACGGGAATTTGCCGGACCGGTTGCTCCTTCCTTTTACCAATACTGTTTTAACTGTTGCCATAAGTTTTTTATTAGTTAGACATTTGACGCTTCCTTGTTTCCTGGAAAGGAAGCATAAACTTATATGCATCAAATCGGAAAAAGACCAAAAAAGTTCAGTAACCAAGCGGGAAAATTGCACGAAAGACGGGAAGTCGGTTCCAGACCCGTCGGTAAGGGAACGGTACATCTTGTATGTATAGGATTTTTTTCAACTTGCCAAACATGAAAAATGGAACAGGGTGAGATGGTAAAGCATGTTCCAATACATCCCCAAGTAAACCACGGGGATTAAGCATGGCAGATGGGATTTTTTCGCTGCACAAGAGAAAAAAGGCGGCCCCACCTGCCGCCTGTAGATTGATAAAGAGAGAATTCCATCCTACGCGAGATGATCAAAGCCATATGGATCCAGCTTCCACATCCCCCGCCTGGTAGGTATAGGAGATGAACTCCTCAAGCGCCTCCTTCCATGTAAGATTGAAGGTTTTCATGATGGAGTGTAGCGTGCGGTTGTTGTCTTCATCCAGGCTATCCTCCCCGATCAGGTTCACATCTGCCTCCGGGTCCACATCAACAAACTCCTCGCGGCTCCAAAACACCACTACCGGGATGCTCAGGTTAATATCCCATGTTCCACGCTGGATCAATACCCCGGAGGGCTTGTAGAACGGGTCAAAGCCGTTTGTCTGCGGGTTCTTTTTAGAATTGTAGCCGTGATACAGGCGGAGTTTCAGGTCAAACTCCTTGCGGTCCTTCAGGAACCGGATAACTCCTTTTAATCCTACCGGGTTAGTGCCTCCCGTAATTTCCGCCTCGTTGTCATGTTTGGTCTTGTCCCACGGCGTGGTATCCACATAGAGATAATCCACCAGTGCCTCCGGATCATTGTCGTCAGCTTCCGGTTTCCCGTCAAAGGTAGGTCTCACGTTCTCCGGGGTGAAGAAATGCTGGTGGATATTCTCCTGCCCGTTCTCCACGAACTGGCCGTTCATCAACTCTCCTTTGGAATTGTAGTAATAGATAAACATCAGGTAAACCGGGGCCGGGGTAAAGTTGTTTCCATTTTTATATTCGCCGTTTTTCTGAACGTAAAACTTGCCCTGGCTTCCTTCAGCAAGGGTCCATCCACTGCCGGCCTTCAGTTCATAAGTGATCTCCTGGACACGTTTCATATACCTGGCCGGGGATTCCGGATTTTGGTGGGGACCTCCGGCCTTCTGTATCTCGTTCCAGTCAGCGTGCAGGTGGCATTCAACGAGGCGGACGGTCATTTTTGCCGGGTCCTCATGCAGCTTGTTCTTCGTCTCGTCTTCTGGTATTACAGGATCCTTGCTGCAAGAGTTCAGCGACAGGACAAGGGACACTCCTACCAGAAGTGCCCACACGGTTTTACATGCAATTGTTCTCATTTTTCTTTTTATTTATTAGTGTTGATTATAGTTCTTATAAATTAAAAAATCCAGTTTACACCGCAACGCACATCACGTCCCATATCATGCGCATAGTAACGCGAGCGGTTGGTGTATTCCTTGTACTCACGGTTCAGGAGGTTGTCTGCCGACAGCATGAACCGGACCTGGTGTCCCCGTTTCACGGGAAGTTCAAGACCAGCGTCGAACCCGAGGAGATGGTACGCCGGGGGAGTATACGGGATAAGATCCGTGTCCGGATCAAACCGCCTCTGTTTTGCGGTGAAACGGTGCCTGATGTTCAGACGCAGCCTGAGATGCGATTTCGTCTCGTGGATCCACGCAAGTTCATGGCTGAAACGGAAGGAGGGAATATAAGGAAGATAATTACCCTTTGTCCGTTCGTTTGCCCGTATAAAGGAGACGACGGCATGGTAGTCCCATGAACCGCCCGGAGTGAAACGCAGGTCAAAGTCCATACCGCGGAAGAAAGCCGGGGTCTGCCTGTACTGGAAGACCGGGTATGCTCCCGAAATCACGGTGACTGTCTCTTTCTCCGGCCCATCATAGATATAGCCGTCCACCCATTGCAGGTAACCGTCCAGACAGACGCTGAACATCCCGTCGCCGTAACGGAGGGAAGATATCCATTTGTAGCTTCTTTCCGAGTGCATCGCAGAGTCTCCCCTGACAAACATCCCAGACCCGAGCTCGTTCCCGTTGCTGTACAGTTCATACACGTGAGGGGCACGCCAAGCCAGACCGAAGTTGGAGGTGAGCCTCCAGTGTCTGGAAAGTTGATAGTGGCCTCCCAGGCTGTAGGACACGTTGTTAAACTTTCTTGTCCCGCCATAGGGGCTTCCCGTCCAGTCATAACCACTGGCACGGGTTTCCTGCATATCCAGGCGGAGGCCTGCTTCAACGCCTCCCCTGGCCAGGTGATATTTCCCGATTCCGTATATCCCTGCCTGTGTCTCCGTGTAGTTCGGGATAACGGGCACGAATCCGGTACCCGCGCGGCTATGGTTCTCGATGAACATGACCTGACCTCCCGCCTCGACCTGCCAGGATCGGTAATCCCGCTTCCAGCGCAGAAGATGCTGGAATGAATTCAGGTGCAGTGAAACCGCCGGAATGTTAGAATCCAGCCGCCGGACACGGTTTTCCTGCCTATCGTCCTTCTGCCAGGTACTCTGCCAGTGAATACTTCCCCCCTTCTTCATGCCGAGCCGCATCCTGCCGAATGCGATCTGATGGGTGACCTCCTGGCAGGGAGCCCTGATACCACGGGAGAAGGGATCCGTGTGCAGGGGGCGACCAAGCCGGATACGTTCCGCCAGCAGGTCCTCGCTACCCATCTGGGCGCTGAGCATCACCCCTGTCCGGCTGTAGAAGCGGCTGTAGAAACCTTCCACTCTCAGACGTCCGCGGTCATAGCCCAGAGAGGCGGAAGCGTGATATTCTCTGGTTCCCGTGTTGTTCAGAAGATAGTGCGCAGTGGAACGGTCCCCAGAATTTGACCAGGTTCCCTGCAGACGCCAAGCGAAATCACCGGGAAAAGCACCTTCGAGCTGTCCGGTAGCCACGTAGCGACGCCCATTACTTCCGTAAAGTACGGAGATTCCCCCTTGAAGGGAGCGTTTTCTGAAAGGAAGCGGAGACTGCTCCATGACGATAATCCCTCCAAGGGCATCCGAACCGTATCTTACCGCATCGGAGCCCTTGATTACCGAAACGGAGGAGCTGCCGTTCATGTCCACTTCGGGAGCGTGGTCGGCCCCCCATTGCTGCCCGGTCTGGCGGGCACCGTTATGGATGATCAGTATCCGGTTCCCGTACATTCCTTGGATAACGGGTTTGGATACAGTGGTTCCCGTGCTGATGGAACTTACCCCGCTGACACGTTCGAGCAGGGTGGCAAGCGAGGTTCCCAGCGCGTTCCTGATCTCGGGAGATGAAAGGCGCCGGCTCACCACGTTGGGTGACGCCCCGGCACGTTCACCGGTCACGACCACTTCCCCGAGTTTTTGTATGTCCGGGGAGAGACATACGGTATGTATGCTGCTTTCTTTGAATACCTCGTTCAAAGGCACACGCCGGGAACCGTAACCCAGGCACTGCACGAGGACCGTATCCATGAAACACGTTCCATGACCGAAAACAATCATTCCACGGGGGGAGCTGACAAGTAACCGTTCCCCGGTCAGGATATAGGCCCCTTCAATGGGAAGCCCGTTTTCCCGGTCAATGACCAGCAGAGTATCGCGTGTACCCGTCGATTGCCGGTCAGCCTGTACCCGTGCTTCCATGGGAGAAGGGAGGGTACATAGGCAGACAAGAAGCAGGCACACATACTGGAGATATGCATGAAATGTCATACTTGAAAAAATATAAACGGGTTATAATCTGTTAAGACGGGACATGAAAAGCCCCTGCACGCAATCACAGTGATGGCATGCGAATCCCTCAAGGGAGTTATGACAAACACACAGGGGGTGCACGGAGGAAATGCGGGAAAAGAATGACGATGACATCTGTTTCCTCGGAGATAAGATACCTTACAGGCCTGCCAGTCGGAATATAATCGTATATAAAAATCCCTGCCTCGACAAACGGGGAGAGCGTAAAGAGACAGATGGTACAATTTTCAGGAGAATCGTGACGGGAGTGCCCCTGTTCGTTATGGGATACGCACGAATGTTCCCCGTGAACATGAAAAGCTTTCACGAGGAAAAAGGGCATCAATGTCAGCAACAACATACATGCTATGACAGCCCGCTGTCTCTGTCTTTTTTTCGTACGATCCATTAGTTTGCAAAATTAACTGTTTTAATCATCACTCGCAATACCTACAAATAATGATTTGCAAGCATAAACACCATGTATATTTGTTACGGATACCAGACAGACCGTTTTATTCCTCCAACCAGTCGTCTGAGAGCCCGAAACTCCTGTCACGAAACAATTCAGCCAGACCTGAGATTTGTTTGAAACGGAGTAACTCGTTCTTGTCCATGCCTATGTTGCGCATGATCCAACTGTCGGACATACCCGATTTTGACAGTTCCGCCACAATACCTGTCATAAGTTCCAGCGAGTGCATTCCCCTGGCCCTGTTATGACGGATAGTCGAGGCCATCCTGTTCGAGATGTCTTTGTTTATGACCGTTACAGGCAGCAATCCGTTCTCGCGCTTGTAAATCCTGACGGATGTTTTCATAACCAGATAGCGGTGGTAACCGTCAACCAGCTCGTAGATATCCTCTTCTTCCCGGTAATAACACACGAGGGGCATCGTGTAACCGTCTTCCCAGATGGACAGTTCCAACAGTTTCATCTCCGGGGGAGCAACGACATTCGGGTTATAGCTGTTGGCCACGATTTTCTCGACCGGCACGGCCTTGACGTTATACGCCGGACTTTTAAAACTTGACATGACAATCACAATTTATATCTTTTCAAAACTCTCTCTTTCATCTCCCTCTCCCGCTTGGTCTGCGTGAAACCCATATACTTGCAGGTATGATCGTTTTTCAGGATGCAGACGCACATTCGTTTGTAAGTGGGTATTTCACGAAATTCAGGGATATCTATCTCATCTATATACTCCATGCGGACGGGCCTCTTGTCAGTCCGGTATGCCGTGCATTCTTCCACCGTGAACGGTACACCGGCCGCACGCAGCTTCCCGATCGTTTCCTCTCCCAGGCAGCCTCCTTTTTCCCTCCAGAATTTCTGGCTCACCCTCAGTTTCTCCAGGTAGTTCTCCCTTGTCGCCCGGGGAAGCGTGTCAAGGAGGAAGTACATGTACTCTTTCCACGTGAACCCGTCCGGACAACTGATGGAGCGCCAGCCCATCGCAACCGTGTTCCCGTACATTCCGGCGAAACTGACGCCGTTGACCCGGCTGACCATGCGTCCCCAGGTATCCGGATCAATAACTTTATAAAGATGCAGGGTCGAAACGGCCTGTGAGATAAACGGGCTGGCCACCCTCTGGCGGGACAAGGGAATCCCGGCCTGGTAATACAAGTCATACAAACGGTTATAATCCCAACCATACCGGGCATACCCCGTCCACACGTCCGTTGTCTTCCAGTCGTATATCGGGTAGGCGTTATAAGTATAATATCCTACACGGTGAGTCCACTTGTAGTTGGCCAGCTTACGGTAATTCTTGTCGGAATGAATCGCCCGCCACCGGTTGAAGCTCTCCTGCGTGCGGATCCCCACGAGGCAGCAAACACGCTTGCATCCCTTCTTACGACGTATCCAGGAAGGGAAAAGAGACTGGAAGTCGTAATCCCACAGGCTGTCGTTCCAGAAATCAAAATCTTTCACGCTAAGAGCGGTGCCCGGCATCTGGCGAACCCAGATATTCTGGTACCCCTCTTGCCAGGGACGCCAGTACTGCTGGTACATGGAAGTACATGTGGGTACCTTGAAGGGGACACAACAGTGGAACACTTCAAGGATATCCCGGTTGTTGGAAAACATCCTTTCCACGTACTCCGTGCTCTGGCGGTACTGCACCTCGTAATCCATGTGGAACACACCCAGTTTTCTACCGGGAGCATGCATGCGGATATAATCCATGCACAAATGGAGAAGGATGCCGCTATCCTTGCCACCGGAAAAAGAGACATACACGTAATCAAAATAGTCAAAGATGATCTTCAATCTCCGGTTGGCGGCCTCGTGGACATCCATCCGGCGCATCATGCCCCACCTCCTTCATGATAACGCATCTTGACATACTTCTTCCACTCGACACAGGGGATAAAATTCTTCATTGAAAAGTCTTCCACGTGGCGTTCGTGTACAACGGCCACAAGGGAACCATCAGAAGAAAAATCATGGATAATACGGTCCAATAACATCTCTATTACAGAGGAGTTATCCCCGCTAATATAGTAGTTATCTATGCAATTGTTTGTCAAGGTCATTTTCACGGGCATGAATCCCAACACCCTTTGCTCATCCATGGCAATGTACCAGACATGGTTACGCGTCGTTTTGAAAGGATAATTATTATTTTGCCGCAATACGGCCGGGTTCATTACCAAAGGGGCGACAAGGTCAAAAAGCCGACCGTCCAATCCTTGTAACTTCAGAATGTTCATGATTCCAATCCGTTATTACTAAAAATCGAATGTGTACCTATTATGCGTTTGTCCATGATTTCCGACATTATCATGCCGCAAGCACGTTACAAATGACTATCCGCAAACATGGATATCAATGGGGACGGGAATGATACCTCCTGAGTTTCCAAAAGGGAGAAAAACATCAAAATGAACAATAATGCCACGGGAACGATCTCCACACCCCATTCCCCTATCAGCTCAAAAGTCACGTGCAGATCACATACCCTTCTTTCCGAAAACATATGACCGGAAAGGCAGGAGCAGAGAACACGGAAAAAACAATTCAAAATTTAGTACATGATATTAAAAAATTATACATTGAAAATCAGAGGAGCTACCCGCCAATCAACTGGTGATTGGCGGGTGCCCTCTGGCTTAAAATAAAAAATCACTTTACCAGATTCGGGTTTTTCTGGGAATCCATATCAGGATATGGAAGATACATCAGATTGTCACTCCATGTCCTGTTCGTATATTCTACAGACTCCTTTACCAGGATCCCGTCGGCGACTTCAACAGCCGTGTTCTCCGCTCTTTCCTTAAAGGTGTCTTTCAGTCTGTTCATACGGAACTGGTCCGCACGGCGTGTGACAAGGGCCACCCAGTAGCCTGCCACCTCCCAACCATGCTCCTTATAAGCCGCTTCGGCAAGGTCATCTGCAGAAAGTCCGGTGAGCGGTTCCAGTCCGGCACGCTCGCGGACATCATTCAGACACTTGAATGCCAACTCGTCCGTCTGCCCCGTCCTGGCCTTGGCTTCCGCATACCACAACAAAACCTCCGAATAACGAATGATTCTATGCCGATGGTCATTACACATGTTCTGACTGGCCGGTTTTGTATAATCATACGGGGCACTGGTATTCACTTTTGACGCAGGATCCCAGTTGACGGAGAATATACTGAACATGGGGTGATGTTCCGGAACGACAGGGGTACCGTCCTCCTTCAACTCCCACCAGTCAACCAACGTTCCGTCTTTCAGACGAATCTTGGGATCATAAGTCGCATCTTTTCTCGGACCGTCAGGAAACTCCTTCCAGAAACGAATTTCACCCCAGGCGTCTCCCCAGCCGCCCAGCGATTCAAACTGGTTACATGAAGTAAGCTCCGAATCCTGTGCCCAATCCACGAACGGTGAATAGTTTATGCCGAGCACCGTCTCATTATTATAGTTATTGCTCATAGCATACACATCTTTGTAATCCTTATCGAGCTTATACTCGTATTCACCTCTGTTCACACCCTCAATGACCTCCTTCGCCTTTTCAGCAGCCTTTGCGTAATATTCCGTTTTGTTCATCGGCCAGCCGGCCATAGCCATATACACTGCTGCCAAAGTAGATTTGGCTGCCTGCCGGGTTACATACACATTCACTCCGTTCAGAAAGCGGGGGCTGCCACTGTAACCCGTAGGCAATACGGCCTCAGCTTCGGTCAGGTCCTGCACAATATGACCATACACTTCTTCCACGGGGGATAGAGGTTTGGTATAATCATCGTTGACATTGTCCAGATTCATCGGCAGCGGTCCCCAAAGTCGCACCAGGGTAAAATAAGCGTATGCCCTCCAGAATTTAGCCTGCCCGAGGGCGATATTTATCTCATCTTGAGTGGTAGGTGTTTTAGAGGCCCCCTGTATGATCAAATTGGCAGCCTTTACAATGGCATAATGCATGTTCCACGCATCTTTGACACCCTTGTTGTTGTTTGCTGCGGCAAACTTGTCCATTTCTGCGGCAGGCTGTTTGTTGCTCCCCGGATTGGTCGTTATATCATCCCCCTGCCACTGGGGCAGCTGCATGTTCGTATATACCTGTGAAAGATTGACTTTCTGGTAAAGGGCATATATGCTCATGTTCAATTCATCCTGGGTAGAGAAGAAGTTTTCCGGAGTGAGTTTTCCCCTGGGATCTTCCGTTAAGAAATCACTGCACGACATCAGTGAAAATGACAGGGCAACCATAGTGCCTGCTATTATTTTTATTTTCATAAGTTCTTCTATTTTAGATTTAAAAATTCATCCGGAGACCGAATGTGAATGTTCTTGGGGAAGGATAGGCTCCCATGTCAATACCCGCGTCAACGTCAACGCTGCTGTTCGAGAAGGTAGTACCGGCCGGATCCATCCCCTTGTACCCGGTTATTGTAAAAAGGTTCTGACAGCTGAAAGTAAGCCGCAAATCAGCAAATCCCGTTGTCTTTTTGGGGAAAGTGTATGAAAGACTGATATTCTCCAGACGAAGGAAGTCCGCGTTCTCCAGCCATTTGGTTGAAACCGGCTGCAGATTATTTCCACCTTCGGTCAGGCTCGGGTATGTTGCCGAAGAGCCAATCTTGTCGAATCCCTTCAGATAGGCGTCTGCCAGAGTTACAAAGCGGGAATTCCCTTCGGCCGAAGCCATCGTATATCTTACAAGATTCAAACGCTTGGCTCCGAAAGATCCGTTGAAGAACAGGTTCAGATCCCAGTTTTTATAAGACAGGGAGTTGTTCCATCCCAGGGTGAAATCGGGATTGGCCTTGCCGATGACCTTGCGGTCGCCACCGTCTATCATCTGATTGCCATCTACATCCGTGTAGGTGTCATGTCCCTTTTCATCCAAGCCGGTCCATTCATATCCCCAAAAAGTACCGATGGCCTCACCCGGCTTGATAATGGTGGCATAATCAACCATACCGGCAGCCGGACTGGAGCCGTTGATGAAATCATTCTCACCACCGGAAAGGCGTTCCACGCGGTTCTTCAAATAAGTACCGTTCAAGGTGGAGGTCCATTGGAACCGGTCATTCTGTATAATCCGTGCGGTCACGCTCAAATCAATACCACGATTACTGATTTCGCCGTCATTCACCCAAAAAGAGTTACCGCCGACATATCCGGGGATACTTCTTTTAAGCAACGCATCTGTAGTGCGTTTATAGAAATAGTCCACACTGAAATTCAGCCGCCTGTCAAACAGGGAGAACTCCAAGCCCAGGTCGAACTGTTTGGTCTTCTCCCACGTAAGCTCAGGAGTCGCTATGTCATTTGCCCAATAACCGGTAAAATTACTGTTGGTTCCAAAATTGTATGCAGTAGCACTCATAAGGCCCATGGTCGCATAAGGACTGATAGCCTGACTACCCACAATACCATAACTGGCGCGAAGTTTAATGTCCTGAACCGAGGAAACATCCTTCATGAAATCCTCATTGCTCAACGTCCAAGCTGCGGCAATAGAAGGAAAGTACCCCCATTTCTTTTTGGCAAAGCGAGAAGAACCGTCGGCACGAAATGTTCCGGTAAGCATATAACGGTCCTTATAATTGTACATGACACGGGTCACTCCCGACATCAGCGCCCATTGCTCGTAACCATTGTTTGCATCACGAGAGGAAGCCATACCCACATTCCACCAGCCCACACCCTCGGTCAGCAGGTTGTTACCGGTTATACCCATTGTCCTGGTTTCGGAGGAGGTCACCTCATATACGGCCGTGGCTGTCAGATGATGGTCGTTCCAGGAACCCGTATATGTCAGGTTGTTGGAACTCTGCAGCATCAGGCGGTAAGTGTCATTGTTGCCCATACCACTCTTGGTCCCCACTCGTTTGGAGCTGAAACTATAACTTTTCCCGTCATAATAGTCCACGCCATTGGTTGTGGTGAATGTCAGCCCCTTCATTATATCAAGGCGCAAATCAACACGTCCGTTGAAAACATTGGTCATTGTCTCTCCCGACTGCAACTTTAGGATACCGACCGGGTTGGAAGCTATGGAATTATAAGTATCGGTGTTATAGTTCCCGTTTTCGGCCATCATCGTCATGGTAGGCGAATAGTTCAAAGCAATCCAGATCGGATTATCCTTACCGGAGGCAAAAGATCCCCCGCGACGCAGACCGTGGGAAGCATTGATGTCAGCCGTGATATGCAGCCAGTCGGTAAGCTGTGAGGAAAGATTCGCCTTCGCCTGATAACGCTCGTTCTTCGATTCAATGACCACACCTTCCTGGCTCATGTAGTTGGCGGAAATGTAATATTGGGTCTTCTCGCTACCATTGGAAAGAGCCAACTTGTAATTCTGGGTGATCCCCGTACGGAAAATCTCATCCTGCCAGTCGATGCCCGTCGTTCCGTTCTGATAGGATTGCATCTCTTCGTTTGAGAAATCAATACCTTTGACCTCCTTGAGCGCCAGAGCGTAATCGTATGCTTCAAGGATATCGTATCTCTTATATACATTGGAAACTCCCACTGATGCGTCGAACATAATTTCACGCACACCGGCCTTACCACTCTTGGTAGTGATCAGAACGACCCCGTTCGAACCCCTGGAACCGTATATGGCAGTGGACGATGCATCTTTGAGAACCTGCATCGAACGGATGTCCTCGGGATTGATACCGTCCAAACCGCTTTCGCGGACGATTCCGTCAACCACATACAAAGGGTCGTTGCTTTTGCTGATGGAGTTAGCACCGCGGATGCGGATTTTCACGCTTCCCCCGGGGACGCCGCTGTTCTCAACATGAACGCCACTGACACGCCCCTGAAGAGCGTCTGCAACCTGGGTTATAGGCTGGTCCTTGAAATTTTTGTTGTCCAGCACGGCTACGGAACCGGCCATATCCGCTTTTCTTACAGCACCATAGCCAATAACAACCACCTCGTCAAGCACTTCGGCATCTTCCTTCAAAACGATGTTTAACGGGCCACCTGTCCAGGCTATTTCCTGGCTCTGATAGCCGACATAAGAAACAACAATTATATCCCCTTTTTTTACGTTCCTAAGGGAAAAATCACCGTCAAGTCCCGTAATGCTGCCGTTTGTCGTCCCTTTGACAAGTACGGATGCGCCGATAATGCTTTCGCCATTGGCATCTTTGACAACTCCTTGACAGATATCACTCTGTTCGATAATTTGTCCCCTCAGGGAAGGGTAGTCAGGGAACGCATAAACCTGCATCCCACACAATAGCGAGAGCGACAGAATTGCTCCCGCTGTTTTTTGAAGTGTATTCATAAATTATTTAGTTAGGAAAAAAAGTTCGATAAGAAACATGTTCAGGCGTTATGCTCTTTTTAATACAAGTTCTGTATTCTACCCGGATCATATCTCCTTGGTTGAAACGCTGAAAGTTTCAATAAGGGTATTACCATCTGTTATATATTCTTTTTCCAAACGGTTAACCTCCTTGTCGTCAATGTAGCCTATTACTGTTATATGAAGTCGTTTACCCGCCTCCGAGATACTGGAAACCGAACCGGCACAGGTCATGAAAAACGTGTTCCCATTTGTACGACAAGACATGGTTGCCGTCCTTATTTGGGCAGAATAGGAATCACCAATGTATTCTCCCTTGTCATTGTACAACTTGGCAGGACCACCCTTGTCAGCACCACCGATACTTACACTCACTTCAAATGAATCTGTGTCACCGGACTGTTGGATTACAATTTTATGAATTCCTGTCTGAAAATCAGATGCGTTTTCCGTTCGTTCATTGTCACATCCTATAAATATAAATCCGGCCAAGAACAAGACAACACTCCATAATGTGAATTTACTTTTCATATTTATATTTACAACAATAATTGATAAAAATAATATATCTATAAATCTTGCCAAGAAGAATATTAATCATCTAAGGCAAACAAATTGTATAATTAGCAACAATATATTTATTGAATATAATACGCAGCGCATTATTTACTGTGCAAATAAAAAACAAGATAAAATATTATTGCTTATCATTTTGGCTCTATGATTTATCAATATGGTCTAGCAATTTGGATTATATAAAACAATATTATGTAACAGAGTTAATTCATCAAATAGTAGTATGAAAGATTTATATAACTAATCTACATCTTTCCAAATTGCATTCCTTTAGTCAAAATACTAAAACTTCCAATAAAAGAATTTTAGTTCGTTATGTATTCTTGTTTTAAACGAGTGACTTCTTTGTTCATAACATAAGTCATTATCTGAAACCGTTTATTTGTCATTTCCTTAAGATTCTATCAAGAATCAATACAGAGATAGAAAAACACATTGTTCTTCGTATGTTAGGATAGTTATTGATCTTCTCCTGCATACGTCTTGAACAGTTCTAAGAATTCAGGTTCATTGTTATATAGCCATTCTCCTTTTTCGCCTACGGTAACTCTATGCATCACTGTTCACAATATCTCCATTATCCTGATGTATTCTTTATCAACCAAACACAGGTATTGTACTAACTTTCCTAGTACCGATTCCATTGTGCCCCTCCGTATGTGCTTGTGGTGTTTCCTCTCGCTGCACAGCGCGCTTTCTATCTGATTTTTGTAACAGAAAGAGGACTGGAGATGTCCTGTTGGGGAAAAACTAAAACTTTTGGCAGGTAATATGACTTGTTTTAGTAAAAGAAGCATATGGAAGATATACTTACGAAGGAAAAGGGAGCATTGTCATTGCGCAATCTGATAATGCTATACAATGTTGTAAAAAGATATCATTTTCATAACTCAACAGATTGAAATTCCAGAGCAAAAAAGAATGCACTACCTAAAATCAGGGGACAGGTTATAATTATTTGTCAAAGTTTTTAATTGATTTGGTTGAAGGATGGGGCGGTTGCATCCATTTTCACAAAGCAAAGCTTAAAGAGTATTCTGTAACATACGGTTTTATGACATAAAAAACGGAACAAGCTGCCTTTTTCCATCCTATACAGGGAAATGACCATAAATTCAAAAATACTAGGACAGCTTTCTTCTTTTAAAAGGATTTTTTTAAGACTTCAGAGAACCAGTATTAACTCAAAATTCATTTTTCAACAAGGTATATCAAATCAATAAAAATCCGAGATATTCCCATTAAAAATAACATACTCAATAAAAACCATAAACAATAGAAATGTTATATCATGTTTCTCCAGATACATAAATGTACTGCTTGTTTTTGTCTCATTTGTAAAGATCTCACAATTGCATGTTTCCAAATATAATCTGGAAATATGCAATTGTGAGATCCTAAATGTTCATAATTATCTTGCCAGATCCCAATGACTATAAAAGAAATCATCTTTAAATGAGCGTTGTATCATCGTATATTGATCAATTCGACAGGTTGCCTCTTTACATTATCCAAAGGCATACTATAATATCTAATATTCTTAAAATCAATAGTTTTTAGGTCAATACAACGAATATTACTATTATACATAGTTCGATAATAAATGATACAATTTTGTGTATCTGTAGCAACTGTAAACTGAGTAGCACTTGGTACATCAGCAGAAGCTTTTCCCCATGGCTGCTCAGTACCTGTTGGAATATCGAAATTATTCAGGATATGAAATGCCTGAAAAATACTTTCCTGAGCAGAGGCCTGTTGCGGAGCTGTCAATTGGAAGAAAGTAGCACGGACAAATCGAGATGGAGGAGTAAAATCACCCGGAAGTCCAAGTAGACCAGCTCCATGTCCGAAGGATTTCATCTGTAAAGGACCATAATTATGTTCCGGAGGTGTACCAGGTTGTAAATTGATATAATTATTCAAATTTGTCCAATGCCATTCCAAACCGGGAGAATTGGTCAAAACTCCCAAAGGATTTTCATAAAAATGCATGATTTCATCTACTATCTCAAGGACAATCTGTCGCCCAGAAGGTTCAGTAAACCGCCAATGAACAGTAGAAGAACGGGGATCAATATTGGTAACACGTATATTTTGAAGTTTTTCCTTGACTTCATTTACATTTCCACATTCACCTAATACATAAGACACTAACTGGAAGTCCGCTAAACTTCTCTCCTTTTGGGATGGATCATAAGGAGGATATTTTCCATAATTAGGGAAATAAAAAAGGCCGGCAGACAAGCCCTTTTCATTTACCCCTTCTACCATAAATTCCTTTTGTTCCACGGACAAGCCTATGAATCCATACTTGGTTGTAAATTTCATACCATCCATCCCGGAAGGGGTAAGTGACTGAAGCTCCTGATGGCGGGGCACAACTACATACATTGTATTCATAACACTTTCTGCCCATTCAATAGTACGTGCCGTAACGACTGTGCCATCACCGCTTTTTAACGTAATACCTGTACAAGCGTCCATCGGTGCTTGTGATTGCAGCCCAATTGTGGCTAGCAAAATTAACGATTGTTTTGAGTTCATAAACCACTATTTTTTATGTTTTAATAATAAAACAGTTGAAAGATAAAACTGTTTGAAATAAGGGGAATAAATGAAAAAGTAGAAAAAGCTGAGAATGCTCTGCTGATCATTGATTAAATATAAGCAAAGAAAATGTCATAAAAGTTTAGGGCGTTTTCTTCAATAATCCTCCTCCAATTTGTAACATGGGGGGGCTATTCATCAAGACAAACAGATAGTTTGATATCGTTTGACATCCAACACGCTTTCTAATAACTTCCGAGAGTGTCAGTAGCGATTCGGCCTTGCCCAGCGGTGACTCTTCGAGGTAGTCGGCGACATATAGGAACGGGATGTCCAGCTCTTTCAATTTATCCTCCATTAAGTTCGTCCCGTTCACGCCGTAGAGCTGCACGAGGTCCGGGTCGAGTGAAAGCAGCAACTCATAGTTGATGTTCCCTTAGTAACCGATGCCGCCGATACTGTCGTGGTACGCCTGGACTCCGGGATTGGAGATATACTCTTACCCGATACACCGGCTAGACGGCCGGCCTCGCCGACTACATTGAGCATTGCGATATGAGTCGAGGACATACAGGCGATGCGTTTGGCTTCGACCGTCAAAACTTGTCCCTCGAATCTTTCGGAAAGGGGTTCGCCGTCTCGGGCGATGAATAGCTGTGCGGTAACGCTGTCCGCTCCTGCCACGGGTTCGTGACGGTAATCAATATATCCTCCTTTCCGTCGGCATCTTGGACATCGAAGTCGGAAGCATATTCCGAAGTGTAAACCGGTTGAGTGAGACCTGTCAGGCGGGCACTCCTGTTGTTACAGCCTGTCCATACTAGCGCAAGCAACAGTAGCGGGGGCAATTTATTTAGCACTTTCATATAATTATAATATGTGGGACACTATTTCTTAATTTTTCCAAGATTTTGAGGTGATACCGATGAACAACTCAAAATTGATGCCTGGCATTGGGCAGGATAGTACCGAGAAATAATCCTCGTTGAGGAGATTATTGACGGCAAATTTCAACTGAACATCCATCGGTTTGAGCAACAGCTTCTTCTCAAATAAGATGTTACTCATAAAATACCGGGGTAGATCTCCAATCAGTGTGTAGTCGTTGCTCGACATGGTGAAACACTCCGAGTAGAACGCCCACTTGTAGAGAAATGCCCATGTACCCCATGAAATGTATCCGGTCAGTGATGGGGAGTATTTCGGGACGTATGGCAATTGTTTTCTTACCGACTGGTCGGCAGGGGACATCTTTTCGCCCTCCTTTATGGAGGGGGGCCACGAGTTAGGATCCGCTGAGGTCGATGAGCCAGTTTTTTGCCGGCTGTACGGCAAGATTGGCTTTTACCTCGACACCATAAGCATGTACCTTTTTCACGTTTCGTGGTGAGAAAAAGCCCTTGGTTGTCGGTAGCCAGATGATTCAATCCTCGATGTAGGAATTGAACCACGTGGCACTGCCATCCAGTTTGTAGACGTTCTTCTTGTCGACATCGAAACTCACGCCCGCATTATAACTGAAACCGTGCTCGTTTTTCAGACTGGAGTTCCCACCGGGTAAAAAGTAAAGATCATTTAAGGTTGGGAAACGGTAGTTATGCGAAACCGAAGTCTTTATCATTATATCCCCATTTATGGGAAAGTAGATTGGACAAGCTCATTACTCCCCCTGAAACGACAAAGTAACCGTTATGTTGATCTCTCAAAATTTTTCCCAGTTGTAGCGTGACTACGGTAACAAAAGAACTACTATCATATAAAGAGTGAGGCCAGAGGGATTATCGTAAACGATATCGCACGTATCAAAGCTAATCTTGCGATGTCACACTTGGCCCCAAATGGGTAAGGAGCAGAAGTCCTGTTAATAACCATCCAGCTGAATACCACCCATACTGTCGCTAAAAGAAGAAAATATAAGAGTCTTATATTTTGAATATCACAATATTAGAATACTTGGATATTTAATCTTTTTATTTATCTGAATTACGATTTCCTTTTTACACGAAATACATTTATAAAAGAGAGAAAAAAAATTGATAAATTGTAGATTCAGTTAGTATTTTAGTACAAAGAACTAAAATGATAAATAATAGAGCCAAAAATGAAATATATTGTTTTATAAAAATCAAGATCTTTGCAGAATTAAATCAAAACACAATGCGTTATGAAGAAAATTTTTACAACTTTGTTTTTATCTAGCATTTTTATGTATCACACAAATGCTCAGACTGCGGTAGAAGGTAATAAATTTTTGGACAACTGGTCCATTGGGGTTAGTGCAGGAGGAACAACCCCGTTAACACATCACTCCTTCTTTGGAAATATGCGCCCAATCACGGGGATAGAATTGAATAAACAATTGACACCGGTTTTTGGTTTCGGTCTAGAGGCAGTCGGAAGTTTTAACACTTCACAAAGTCGGACAGTTTTCGACCGCTCCAATGTTAGTCTGTTAGGGCTGGTGAACCTGAACAATCTTTTTGGAACCTATACGGGAACCCCAAGACCTTTTGAAATCGAAGCGATCGCCGGAATCGGGTGGTTGCATTATTACATGAACCAGGGAATGGGTTCCGATCAAAACAGCATGTCAACAAAACTGGGGATGAATTTTAATTTTAACCTGGGAGAAAGTAAAGCATGGACGCTAGCTCTCAAACCAGCCTTGGCCTATGATATGAACGCTATGGGTTCCGAGCCCGTGTGTTTCCACTCTAAACAGGCAGTATGGGAAATATCTATTGGACTGAAATATCACTTTGGATGTAGTAACGGGAAACATCATTTTACAAAAGTGAGACCTTACGACCAGCAGGAGGTGAATGTTTTGAACGAGAAAATCAATCAACTTCATTCACAAATCGGGAAAAATGCCGAAGCGTTGGAGGAAGCAGTTCAGAAAGTGACGGAACTGGAAGCTGCGTTGGCCAAATGCCAGAGCCAAGAACCAAAAATCATGAAAGACACTATTGACAACAGCAGAAAGACACTGGAATCCGTCATAACTTTCCGTCAAGGCAAGACAACCATTGACAACTCTCAACTCCCGAACATCGAACGTATCGCGACTTATTTAAAGAACCACAAGGAAGCAAGTGTGGTCATCAAAGGATATGCTTCCCCTGAGGGAAGTGCGGAAGTGAACGAGCGGATCGCTCAACAACGAGCGGAGATTGTGAAAAAAATGCTAATGGACAGGTATGGAATTGCAGGAAAACGGATTGTGGCCGAAGGCCAGGGAATAGGGAACATGTTCGAGGAGCCTGATTGGAATCGGGTAAGTATCTGTACAATCAATGTGGAAAAGGAATCTCATAAGCACTAAATGGTCGGGATATAAACCGAGAAGATGCAATTGTCCGGACGACCGAATGCATTAATAATTTTTATCTATACTTAATTTGAATGTCATGAACAAGTATATATCTGAAATGATCGGGACAATGGTTCTTGTATTAATGGGATGCGGAAGTGCCGTTTTCGCTGGGGATACGCCTGGGGCAGTTAGCACTGGAGTGGGTACGGTGGGAGTTGCCATGGCCTTCGGACTGTCAGTGGTCGCCATGGCATACACCATTGGTGGGATATCTGGTTGTCACATAAACCCAGCGATCACGCTGGGTGTATACTGCTCGGGAGGAATGGGAGGTAAAGATGCTCTGTTATACATGATTTTTCAGGTAATCGGAGGGATTCTTGGGTCGACCATACTTTTCATACTGGTTTCCACGGGATCACATTCCGGTCCCACTATGACAGGGAGCAATGGCTTCGGTGAGGGGGAAATGTTACAGGCCTTTATTGCCGAGACCGTTTTTACATTTATTTTCGTTCTTGTAGCACTGGGAGCTACAGACAAAAAGAAAGGGGCCGGTAAACTGGCGGGCTTGGCCATCGGATTGACACTTATCCTCGTGCATATCGTGTGTATTCCAATCACCGGGACATCGGTAAATCCTGCACGTAGCATAGGACCAGCGCTTTTCGAGGGGGGCAGTGCGATTTCCCAACTTTGGCTTTTTGTTGTCGCTCCCTTAACAGGAAGTTTGGCTAGTTCCATTGTGTGGAAAACTATTTCTCACCATAGTGATAAACAACAATGATGGAAAAGAGGATGATTGGAGCCTTCGCTTCTCGTGTCATCCTCTTTTGTTTGATACGCTAACAAGTAGTATCTTTTGATAGCATTCATCTGTATATGCCTCTTTCCCGTGAAAGAGCAGAGATCTTGATATCACTAATTTCGATAAAACAGAGTTTTTATGCTTATGATACTAACAAAAGTAATACTTTAGGATATTTGTTATTGATTCAAACTAAGGGCCTATACTGATTTCTATTAAATAGAAGGTAATCTTTCTTCGGTTTATACTAATAAAAAAGTATGAGTGAGGGATTTTTTATAACTAATTTCGACATTGTTATACTGTATAATTACCAATAGCATATAAGGTGTTTAAATTGATATTTCAGCATATGACAATTTTTTTTACACAATATAAAAATGTCAAAAAGTAACTCTTTACAGAATTCTAAGGTGTTTGTTATGCGTGGAAACGTGATAGACATAGCCGTGGGTGTAATCATTGGCGGCACCTTCGGGAAAATAATCTCTTCAACAGTGGCGGACATCATCACCCCGATAGAAAAGCCAATAGGCGACACTAAGTTCTCGGAACTGAGATGGGGCTATATTCCGCCCGGATAGTCAGCGAGATTGAACAGACGACCATGTTAAAGAAACAAAAAACGTTTGTTTAAACGGCATGAACGGTATCAGGCAGGGAAAGTGTCTAAGGAATAACAGACTACTTCTTGAGGGTGGCGACTTTCCTCTACCTAAACGACAAAATAGTACGAACATTAAAACTGTGATATGACTAAAGCAGATATTATAAAGCGGATCTCCGAGGAACAAGGGATTGACCAAAAGACCGTTGCCCTGGTAATCGAGGGTTTCATGAAATGCGTGAAGGATGCACTTGGCAGAGGCAGAAGTGTATTTCTACGTGGGTTCGGCACATTTTCTTTAAAGAAAAGGGCTGCAAAGAAGGCACAGAATATCCAGCAGCACACAACGATATTTATTCCGGCTCGTAAGGTTCCCCATTTTAAACCCTCGGATTCTTTTCTATTGTGCCGGGAAGGAGATAATCGAAAATAGACTAGCCATAGAACTATTATTACTTGCTATAGTCGGCTTGTATTTATGATGGCGAAAATTTGATTTTTCTGCTTTAAATTTATCTGTGAAATGGAACACATTTCCACTGACTGTTATGCATTTTACTTGGAGCGTTGATTACTGATATTTGTATTTATAGTTACTATATTACATATGGAGTAAATCCTTTCTCATACTTTTCCACATGGAATCCAAACAATGGAATAGACTTTTGCAAAGAATATCAGTGAGGTTAATCCACCCCAAGTAGCTATGGTATTCTCCAGCATTACCCTTGTGTATAATATAATGTACCTCGAAATGTTTGTCGACTTCACATGCTTTATATCCTATGTGAAAGACTTGTTGCCCCTCCAAAGTAATACAAGGAAGTTTCATACCTCCAAATAGTGTATAGTCGAAATAGTCAATCTGAAATTCATACCATCTGTCGTATGGATCGGCTTGTTTTGCCGTACTATCCTCATTCGCACAAAAGGGTGGATATTGAAAATACCCGAATAATCCTCCCACTATTCTACCTTTAAAGTACAAAAGGCCTACAGGAATTATACACTTTCCTGACATGCAGTGTAAGGGAATTGTATGCTTTTTATTTATACCCTTGTATGTCCCATATTTTTTAAGGGACCGTTGAAATATATTTCGTCATTATTACCTTTCCTCTCTTATTTTTATGGAGAAAAAAGATTTATGTACGAATATGTGACATGGGAGGAATTCTCGTGGAAGAGGAGAAAGAGAAATAACAGATTCTTGTCACACTCGAACGGACTGGTAGTAACTGTACCGTGGGACCCGGATATTCGATTTCAGCTAAATGTCCATGTGTGACGAGCTGAAAAAGTGAAGTATCGGCTGACAAGCGATACCTTTCGGTATAGGAACCTAATATTATTAACATCCATCGTCTGCACCTTCTACTTTAGAATATGTTTGCAAAATAATATGAATTCCATTGAGCTTACAATAAATTTTAATACGATCAGATACGGATATTATGCGACAAAATCAGTTTCGAGATCTACAATTATGAACGCTGGATAGGAATGTGACGGACGGAATTTCACCTTCTCATTAAATTCCGCCAGACAAAAGAGTGAATAGCACAAATAATAGAAGAACGGGTGGTCATCCCCATAATAATCGAACTTTTCGGAAAAACATTTACAGAAAATACTATCGGGAAGAGACTTGTCGTCTGACAACCTATGGGAAGCCGTTTGTTGGAATCTCCAATTCAAGCACGGGGAGGGTATTTTTTAGGAAGTCCACATCCAATGGACAAACTTGTATCATAAATACTCCCTATATAATACGGAACAGATGCGTGAGTTGTAGGCGGTAGTCACCCCCTGATAACGGTTCGCACGGGCATACGACATACTTTAACAAAAGGTGTACACCTGCCTTACAGTTCTGTAAACCATGTGCACCTTTTGTATTTACACTCTACTACTATTTATTGATATTCATGTTAGTTGATTATATATCAAAATCTGCCATTCCCAGCATCTTATTTTCTTGCCGGAAGGCATCGATTGTCAAACTTAAAAAGAACGAACCGTATGAAAGCATTAACGACACATCGTCTGCTGGATTGCTTCAGGAAAGCGGTCCAGGAAGAAGAATCCATCTCAGAAAACATATTGTCATCCGCTTACGATGAATTTCTAGACTATCTGCTACAACTTGCAAAAGGTGAACTGCCCTTTCTTGAAAAGCTCCGGTACCTATATCATCTGGAAGTGGAGTTGGACACCTGCCTGAACATGGCGGAGAAAACTACCAGCAAACATCTACATGTATGTCTGAAAAAGGCAGTCGCTCTTGTCAAGACCGAAATCGAATTACTCCGTTTCTCCGTAGAACATCCTGAATACTGCGCTGTTCATCCGGCTACAGAAGAGAATAACTCATCCGTTATCTCCCTCCACTGGAAGAGTTCCCTAGTAAACCTGATGGAGCTGATCGCCTCATTGTACTACTTGGGAGTGATAACGGACGGCAACGGTAACCGGCAGTCATTCGCTTCTCTGGTGGTAGCATTCGAAGGATTCCTGCACATCCGAATTCCCAAGCCCTATGATTTACGTGCAGACCTTGCCAGACGCAAGAAAAGTCTCTCGGTATTGCTCCCAAAACTCCGGGAGGCCTTTGAAAAAAACATCATAAACTGCGGGATTGGGCACGGATGACAGAGAGGAAAATCCCCCTGTCAGCAAAAGTCATTTTTTGTCAGAGATAGTCACCTTCCGAAATTAGGCAGGTATCCGAATTATCATTTACTTTGCTCCGGTAAAAACATCAATAATATGGCTAAAATCAAACAGGCGTACAAGAAAGAGAAAACGGCCGCTTCCCGGACATGAAGAGGGGGGCGCAGTCCGAAGGAATCCTCCCAGCTCCATTCCTATTACTACGGATTCCGTCTGAACGAGCTCCAAAACATCGAGTTCGAACGGCTCTATGAGAATTCCGGTGCCGGAACCAAGTCGCAGTTCATCCTGTCGGCCATTTTCGGCAAACCGATGAAAGTGGTGAAAATCGACAAGGCGGCCACAGACTATTACATCAAGCTCACCAACCTGCAGAGCGAGTACCGCCGCATCGGGGTGAACTACAACCAGATTGTCAAGGCGGTCCATAGCGGGGAACTGACCGAAAAGAAAGCCCTCGCCCTGCTTTACAAACTGGAACAGCTGACCGTGGAGCTCGTATCGTTGAACAAGGAAATCATCCGTCTTACCAAAGAGTTTGAACAATGGTTGCAAAGATAACATCCGGTGCCGCCATCTACGGGGCGTTGTATTACAATCAGGAAAAAGTGGAGAAGGGGAAAGCGCGGACACTGGCATGAAACCGCGTGATGGAGACACCGGAGGGAAAGGTCGGTATCACCGAATGCATGCGTAGCTTCGAACCTTACCTTGCCATGAACCGCCGGACGGAAAAGCCGGTGATCCACCTCTCGCTCAATCCCCATCCCGATGACGTGCTCTCCGACGAACAGCTGGAAGCCATCGGACGGGAATATATGGACAAGCTCGGATATGGCGACCAGCCTTACATTATCTTCCGCCATGACGACAACGCGCGTCCTCACATCCATATAGTCTCCCTGCGCATTGATGAACAGGGAAGAAAGCTTAGGGATTACAAGGAATGGGAACGTTCGACGGACATCTGCCGGGAACTAGAAAGGAAATACGGCCTGCTGCAGTCACGCGGGGAGGAACACAGGATTTTCCGGCCGATGACCGCGGTGGACTACACGAAAGGCGATCTGAAACATCAGATTGCGGGTGTGGTAAAACCGGCTGTGCAGAATTACCGCTTCCAGTCGTTCAAGGAGTTCAGGGCACTGCTAGGACTTTTCAACGTGACCGTGGAGGAAGTGCATAAGGTCGTGGACGGGAAACGTTGCGACGGCCTGGTCTATGCGGCGACCGACGGGAAGGGAAAACGTACCGGGGTCGGAATCAAATCTAGCAATATCGATAAAAGCGTGGGATACCGTGCCCTCCAAAAGAGGTTCTCACAAAGCAGAACATGGATGAAAAAGCATCCCCTGCCGGAAAAGACAAGGGAAAACATCCGTACGGCACTCCGCCGGGATACCCGTGAAGGGTTCCTGCACGAGCTGGCAGGCAAAGGCATCGTGCCCGTACTCTGGGAGAACGGGGCGGGCGTGATCTACGGCGTGACCTATATAGACCATAATATCAGGGCGGTCTTCAAGGGATCGGCGCTCGGCAAGGAGTTCTCCGCTTCGGTTATCAACCGGAAATACGGCACGCTCCCGTCCGTCCCCGACAAGCCGACTCCCGGACAGGAACCGCCCGTGAATACGGACACAAGGGAGACGGGGCTTGCGGAAGGCCTGCTGGATATCTTCTCCATGGAATCCTGTCCCTACCCGGCTGAGGACATTCCCCGGAATATTTATGGAAAGAAGAAAAAGAGGAAGGGGCGGAAAGGCCCGCGGATCAACTAACGAAGTATTCACATATAACAACCAATCATACCCCATATGGCACAAGAAGATTCCAGAGGACTCGGCAAGACCATCGACTTCATGCGGGCGGTCAGCATCCTGTTCCTCGTGATGAACATCTATTATTTCTGCTATCCGTTCTTCCATGCCGCCGGCTGTACCAACGGCATGGTGGACAGGATACTGCTGAATTTCCAGCATGACACCGGACTGTTCACCAGCTCCCCCGTGACCAAATGCTTCAGCCTGATGTTCCTTTTCTTCTCCTCGATGGGCGCCAAAGGACGGAGGGTCCCGGAGATGACATGAAGGCGTATCGGCTGCTATCTGGCAGCCGGGCTATTCCTCTATTGGGGAAGCGAGCTTTTCCTCACCGCCGGCTGGAGTGTTCCACTCACCACCCTGGCGTATGTGTCCGCCCTTGCCGCCGGGTACATCTGCCTGCTCACCGTAGGCATGTGGACTGGGCGTCTTTTAAAGGAACACCTGATGGATGACGTCTTCAATGAGGAGAACGAGTCCTTCATGCAGGAGACTCGCTTGATCACCAACGAATACTCGGTGAACCTGCCCACACGGTTCTATTATAAGAAGAAATGGCATGATGGGTGGATCAATGTCGTATTGCCCCAAAGGGGCTGCATAGTGGTCGGATCACCGGGCAGCGGGAAGAGCTACTGTGTCATCAACCAGTTCATCAAGCAGCAGATAGAGAAAGGTTATGCGCTTTATTGCTATGATTTCAAGTTTCCCGACCTGAGCCTTATCGTCTATAACCATCTGCTCAAGAACAAGGACAAGTACAAGGCGAACGTTCAGTTCTACGTAATCAACTTCGACGATCCGCGGCACAGCCACCGTTGCAACCCTATCAACCCGACATTCATGTCTGACATCGCCGACGCCTACGAATCGGCGTATGTGATCATGCTGAATTTGAATAGGACCTGGATACAGAAACAGGGCGACTTCTTCGTAGAAAGTCCGATCGTACTGTTTGCCGCCATCATATGGTATCTCAAAATCTACGAGAACGGGAAGTACTGTACCTTCCCCCACGCCATCGAGCTGCTGAACAAGCCCTACTCGGACATATTCACCATCCTGACCTCGTACAGGGAGCTGGAGAACTACCTCTCGCCTTTCATGGACGCCTGGAAAGGCGGGGCTATGGAGCAGCTCCAGGGCCAGATCGCAAGTGCCAAGATCCCGCTCTCGCGCATGATCAGCCCCTCGCTCTACTGGATCATGAGCGGGGACGACTTCACGCTGGATATCAATAACCCGGATGAGCCAAAGGTACTGTGCGTAGGCAACAACCCGGACCGGCAGAACATCTATTCGGCGGCCCTGGGGCTGTACAACGCCCGTATCGTCAAGATGGTGAACCGTAAGGGAAAGCTTAAGTGCTCCATCCTGGTGGACGAGGTTCCGACGATATATTTCAAAGGGCTCGACACCCTGATAGCCACGGCCCGCAGCAACAAGGTGGCCGTCTGTCTGGGCGCGCAGGATTTCAGTCAGCTGGTACGTGACTACGGTGAAAAGGAGGCGCGCGTCATCCAGAATACCGTCGGCAATGTCTTTTCCGGGCAAGTGTTGGGGGAAACGGCCAAGAACCTCTCGGAACGGTTCGGGAAGGTGCTCCAGCAGCGCAAGTCCGTCAACATGACCCGTGAGGACACATCGACCAGCATCAGCACCCAGCTGGACTCGCTGATACCGGCCTCGAAAATATCCAACCTCTCCCAGGGCATGTTCGTGGGAAGCGTCTGCGACAGTTTCCAGGAGAAGATGGAACAGAAAATCTTTCACTGCGAGATCGTCGTGGACAACGCGAGGGTGGCGGCCGAGACGAAAGCCTACAAACCGATCCCCGTGATTACGGACTTTACTGGCGGGGACGGCAAGGACCATATGCGGGAAGAGATAGAGCGGAACTACTACCGCATCAAGGAGGAAGTGAGCGGGATCATCCAAAAGGAGCTCCGCCGCATAGAGAACGATCCGAACCTGAAACATCTGCTGGAAACGGAAGATGACGGGTAACAATAGTTTTAACCATTCATTTTAATTTATCGAATCATGGAAAAGAAGAAAACCAGCTCGGGCTGTCTGCCCGGCAAACCCTGCTTCCCTTGGGTGGGAGGCAAGAGAAGACTGCTTCCGGTACTGATCCAGTCACTACCGGAGAATATCACAGAAATGAAAACCTATGTGGAACCCTTTGTCGGGGGCGGCGCCCTGTTCTTCTGACTGAGACAGACCTATCCGCATATCCGTTGCGTGATCAACGACTCGAACGAGAGCCTGGTGAATGTCTACCGCGTCATACGCGACACGCCGGAAGAACTGGTTGGACTGCTTGCCGGCATCCAGGGAGAATACCACACCCTTGAGGAACGTACGGAAAGAAGGGACTATTTCATGGAAAAGCGAAGGGTATTCAACGAGGAGCACCCGGATGATATCACCCGTGCCGCCCTTTTCATTTTCTTCATGCGCACCTGCTATAACGGCATCTATTCGGTCAACCGCAAGGGCAGGCTCTCGGTAACCTTCGGTACGGGCAGCCGCGCCAGGATACTGGAGGAGGAACTGATCCGCTGCAACCACAAGCTGCTACAGGACGTCATCATCCTGGACGGAGACTACCGCCAGACGGAAAAATACGCGGGAGAGAAATCGTTCTTCTACTTCGACCCGCCCTACAAACCCGTCAACGAGGCCGGTACCTGTACCTCCTACATGCCGGACGACTTCGATGACGACTGCCAGATAGAACTGGCCGGATTCTGCAAGGACTTGGGAGGGAAGGGAAGCAAATGAATGCTCTCCAACTCCGACCCCTGTCAGAAGAATCCTGAGAACACCTTCTTCGACGACCTGTACGTCGGCTTCCATATCCAACGACTGAGCATCTTCCGCTCGGTATGTTCCATAGCCGAGAAGAGGGAGACGGTCAACGAACTGCTGATCCGTAACTATTAAAGCCGGAAATTCTTAATTATATAAAGGAGCTGTCCAAAACATCAGCTCCTTATTTTTGCACAAGCAATATATACTGGCAACCATGATATCGAGAACACAGCTTACAGTTGCCTTTTTCTTTTTCAACCCTCTTGATTCTTTGCCCCCTGTCGCACTGTCATCCGCTCTGATCGAATTCTTTCCTGCAGAAATTCGTTCAAATCCTTGTGTGGCAGATAATGTATGGCCTTGTCGCTTATCTTCCCGCATTGCTTTCTGATCTCCTCCACCGCCTTCCTGCCGACTTCATCATTATCCAGGAAGCAACAGACCTGTCCGTAACTTCTAAGGATATCCATTGCCTTGGGCAGGTTGGTCACAGAATTGAGCACCACGCAGTCCGGCACGGCTTGCCCCTTTTTCAAGGCCAGGTACGAGAGATAGTCCATGAATCCCTCGAAAACCAGTACCGATGACTGCCGTCTATCCCCTGTATTATGGCTGACATGTGTGATGTCCTTGGGAGAGACCGCTCCTTTGAAGTATGGATTACGTATCTCAAGTCCCCCTTTCCTGTTTTTGAAACCGATCGCGAAATACCATTTGCCGTACATGCGGTAATGTACCTCCACGCATTCCCTTGAGGCGATATCGGAAGGAATGCCCCTTGTCCCAAGATAATCCAGCAGGACGGTGTTCTTAAGAGGTGAGACGCGCAGCTTCTCAAAGGCCGATGCCACAGTCCGTTCTTTCGCAGGAGAAGGATCCGGCCTGAACGCCGGAAAATCGCTTCCGATCCTCTGCAATACGGTCGGAATATCCGTCACCCCGTACAGCTTTTGTGCCAGGTCGATGATACTGCCCCCGGTTCCCTCCCCGAAATCATGTCACAGGTTCAAGGAAAGGCTGACCTTGAATGACGGGGTACGCTCCTGCCTGAAAGGCGAAAGGTACCATACACTGTCCCCCTGTCTTCTGACAGGCGAGAATCCCGCCCGCCCCAGGAAATCCTCCAGCGGAATCTTCTTTACTTCCTTGATGTTCATCACTTGCTTGTTTTACAGGTTATTTAAAAGGCGGCCATGAGAGCGGGTCCAGCAAGACACCGTCCTTCCTTAACTCAAAATGCAGATGGTTGCCGGTCGCTACCCCTGTATGTCCGACATTCCCAATATGCTGCCCGATACGGACATGAGTTCCCGCCTTCACATGCAGCCTGCTCATATGCGCGTACAATGTCGAATATCCTTCTGCATGCCGGACATGCACGAACCATCCGTAACTCCGGCTGTAACGTGCCTCGGTGACCTTGCCATTACCCGCACTGTACACGGGGGTGCCACAGGGAGCGGCTAGGTCCACCCCCTGGTGGAACAGCCTCCCTCCCTTTACCGGATGTACCCTCATACCGAACATAGAGGAGACCCTGAAACGGGTGTATCTTCTGTCAAGGGGGAAGAGTACGGGATAATCCGTCAGGAGAATGAGGCCATGTCGGGACCTTCAAGTAACCGTTCACTTCCCGGCAGTACCGGTGGAATGTTCCTTTAACAATTCACCCTTGTTTTCGCCAGCCGTACCGTCCCCCCTCACACAGGAGGAGACTGACAAAAGGTGACAAAACATGACTATCAATGACAACTTTCTCATAATCAGAATATTTTAAAACGAAGATAGTAATTTTATCTCCCGAAACGATTTATCCACTTTAAAATTTAACAGTTATGGAAGAACTAAAACCGGCTGCCACAGGCAGCGAAAACGCCACTCAGGAACAGGGTTACCTGATGGCTTACGACAAGAAGGAACAGAAGGCGAAAGGTGTCAAGGGCATCGCGGCAAACGGGGAGCTGGAGACGCTCGAGGCCAATGAAACGAACAAGAACCAGTTTATCCGTGTGGACCGGTACGGGAATTTCTTCACCAACTTCGGGAAGAACTTCATGTACCAGTACAACCATCCGACACGCTACGCGCTGTACCGGATGGAGGAGAAGACTCCGGTGGAGGAAGCGAAACGCAGGATCGAGCAGGCCCAGCTCCCCGAGAACGAGTCTTTAAGACGCGAGCTCTCCCGGGATAACCGAATCTACAACAACCACCTTTTCAATGAGCGCGAGATCAACTGGCAGCAGGCCGAGCGTTACGGGCTTACCCCAGACGTGCTCAGACAGACCGGCGACATGGAAAGGCTGTTACAGGGCAGACAGTCCGGCATAGCCTATGACATCTCCATGAACACCGAGCTGGGACGCCAGAAAGGGGATGCCAAACTCTCGCTTTTCCGTGACGAGAACGGCCTGGCCAAGTTCGATCTGCACTTTATCCGCCAGGCCCCCAAGGTAGGACAGGAATACCGGGGATACAAGCTGGAGGAGGACGTACTGGACGCCTTGAACCGGACGGGCAACGCCGGAAGGCTGGTGGACCTGGTCGTCGACTTCCGCAGCAAGGAGACGAAACCGTGCTACCTTTCAAAAGATCCGGTTACCAACGAGATGTTCTTCCTTCCGGCAGACCAGGCGCGCTGTTCTAAAAAAATCAAGGACTATACGCTCTCGCAGCAGGAGTACGCTGACTATACGGCTGGCAAGGAGGTCCCCATCGAGTTCAAGTCATCGAATGGGAAAATCCTGCGAACCTCCATCCAGATGAGCGCCGCCGAACGCGGGACCGAGTTCCTGTGGGAAAGAAGCACCAAGAAACTGGAGAACAGACAGGGGCTGGAACAGAAAGACGGCTTGCCGGAGAAAACGCAGAAGCCTGAAAAGAGGACCTATGCTCGCAAATCAAAGATAACCCCGAAAATGTAACGGCATGGCATCCCCAAAAGACAACATGGAACAACTGGAGGAGCTGTTCAGGCAGGACGGCAGAGGGTGCCTGCTCATCGGGTACGAAACCGGCATGGACAAGCCCCATGCCGCGATTTCCTACCAACTTTATCCTGTCAATCCGGAACAAGACGGCATGACCTACCAGTTCCTCGGCCTGCTGCATGTCGGGGTGGAGACCGCCCGGATATCGGCCTTCGTCCCCGATACCCGCCTGGAGATCTACCGCTTCCCCCGCATGTCCGATGTCCCTTCCATATCCCGGGATATCCCCGTAAGGGAATACATCACGGACAAACTGCTGCCCCATATCCGAAGATATGGCCTGGAACCGGTAGTAAGCGTCAATCTACGTGATGCGGTGTTCATGAGGTCCGCCCTGAAACGGCCCATGGAACCGGGCGGACGGTTGCGGCTGACGGCCGCAGAAATCGACCGCCTGATGGATTTCCGCCTGCTGCAGGACGAGAAGGCACGGCTATATGGTTATGATCCCGCTTACAAGCTGCCCCTGCATATCGTGGAAACATCAAGGGGGATACTTGTTTTCAGTGACGGACCGGCGGGCCAGAAAGGGCTGGAGGAGTTCTACCAGCACCTGGCGGACAACTATTGGTGGATACATAGCGAACCGGGACCGGTCAAACAATATGACATGCATTCCGTTCCGGCAAGCCTGGCCCCGCTGATTGACGCCTCCTGCAGGAAAGATCCCGATACCGGGAGATACGTGTACGAGTTCACGGACTCCCCGGTACGAGCGGACCTGCCCGATGAAAGAAAACTGGAGCCGGTCTTCTTTACCGACATGACACCCTCCGCTGAAGGATACCGTAACCTCACGGAGTTTTCCGGATGCGGGATGAACAGATGCAACGCGGATATCTACCGACTGCTCTCCCTTACCCGCCACTTCGACCGGCAACTCATTCTTGACCCCGCTTTTTCCTACCGGCATCAGTTCCGGGAGTTCGTGGAACGCATGGACAGCTTTCTCCGGGGAAATCCCGGCGACGATGACATGGGAAAGATACTGGACGACATGCACGGCAAGGCGGGGCGTATCCTGAAAACGGATTTTGACGTAAGGGGGCACCGTACCCTGGAGCGGCTTCTGAATGACTGCAGCGTGCCGTTCCTCATCGGTGACCACGAGGCCGATGACACTTTGAGAAGGGCGCTGCTTGAAGGGAAATGGATTTACTTCCCCGGACTATCGGCAAAAATGCCCGGACTCCGTTACATCCATGCCGATAAGACCTGCGACCGGGTCATGGCTTATAAGAATCCCCCGGGGCTCAAGCCTGTATACCAGGTCAAGGACGGTAAGATCGTCCCTTATGAGGCGAAGGCAGTAAAAACGGATAAATCGCGGGCAAAGAGAAACAGGAAGAGGAACAATTTAAAGTTATAGATATCATGGAGCAGACCTACACAGCGATAGAGACCTGGGGTGGCTTCCTCGCCTTTACCGACACGGCGGAAGGCAGGGGAAAGCTGCGGCAGTTCCTGCAACAGACGGCCGACGCCTATTTCAATCCGGCATTCAATTCCGGAGCGTTACATGTCTACAGGGCCGAAGGGAAACTTGGTAACCGACCCTGGGTCAACCCGGGGAGGATGCGGCCGGACGAGTACCCTTATGGTCCGAAGCCCCATGGCAGCCGGATGGAACTCCTCTACAGCAATGAGATGAGGCCCACTGCGGAGGACTTCCGCAGTTTCTGCCATAACGCGGGCTGTGAGATAAGCGCCCGCAACGTTAATATCACGGACACCCTGGATGCCCTGGAGCGTTATGACCGCCAGGCGGAGGAGTTACAACGGATACCCGCAAAATCCGCCCGGGACAGGGAGGAATTACTGCAGACCCTCGAGACCAGGAGGCAGCTGCAGAAACTGATGGACTCCGCCTATGATGTCCGGGGATACCGGACGGCCGGGAGGATACTGGACGACCCGGCAGAGTGCGTTATCTTGGAAGGAGTCCCGCTCTACGGACCTCACAGGAGCGTACTGAAAGAGGGCCTTGGGCTGTACCTGCCGCGCGAAAGCGGGAATAACCCCTCGCATGCCTACGCGTGGGTGGACCAAGCTACAGACCGGATCATCTTCGGCGGCAACCCGCCAGTGGACCGGAAAACCGTCAGGATCAGACCGGAGGTCGAGAAGAGGCTGTACAGCCCGCCAGGAAAAACACGTAAAAGGACCGAGATACGTCCCAAAATGTAAAATAAGAAACAGATGACAATGGAAAAAAGCAACAGGACCGCACCCTTAAAAGTGGTGCTTCGAAAACACGGTTACCTGCTGTTCTCCGGCAGCAGGGCCGGCGAGGAGGCCCTCAAGAGATATCTCCAGCGTGCCGCTGACAGGTACTTCGAACCGCATGCTCATGACGGGGCGCTGGAGATCTATGAGTACTCCGGGCGGCGCAGGGAGCTGATGCCCCATATCAACGGTGGCGGACATGGCATGTCCTGCCGGGAAGGAACGGGAAAGGCGGAATACATTCCACGGGAGACCCTTCCCGCCGGGTTTGCCGAGAGCCTCGAGCCAAGGCTCTACCACGCGATGAACCCGACAGCCGACGAATACCGGGGACTATTCTCCAAAGTGAGGGGATACACAGGCTTCGAACTCTCTTCCAGGGGAGAGAACGAGGATATATACCGCCTGCTATCGATCAGGGAACGCGGCTACATGAATATCCATGATCGGCCGTTCACCTATTACAGGGAGCTGCTTCCTCTGGCCGAACGGTTCGAAGAGGTGACGCAGGTGAAAGCCGCGGAACTGTTTGACCCGCAGGCTTTCAGGGAGCTTTCATCCCAGATAAGGAAAAAGGCGGACGATATCCTCCGCCGGGACTTTGACGTAAGGGGACACCGGTCGCTGGAGAAATACCTCGGCAATCCCGACACCGCCCTGCTTGTGGGAAACGTGAGGCTGGAGAACGAGCAGTTCAGGGTACTCTCCGAAGGCTACGCCCTGTACCTGCCGGAGAATGACCGCCCCGCCTCACGGTACCTGCTCTACTGCATGGCGGATTTTACACGGAACAAATTGCTGGTATCCGGTGAACCGTTCCCTATCAGGACCTACCGGGTAAAGGACGGCATCCGTCATCCGGCAGGACAGCGTGAGGAGACATCAGAGAAAAGGGCCGGACGGAAACCTTCCGGCAGAAAATTATAAATTAAAACAGTACCACCATGTATATTGGATTCATATTGAACGGCAGGAACGAGCTGGAATACTGCCGGATTCTGTCTTCTGACGTAAATGACCTGGACCGCCGGTTCGGGGAGTTTTGTTTCAGTCAGGTCAGAGGACAGCTGAAAGGGGCCTACCTGCCCGAGGAAAGGATCTACTGCATCAAGGCCGCCGGTGAAGATGGCAACCGGGTGGAATCCCTTGTGCGGGATATAATTGACAGAGGCGCATGGCCCTCCGACGACTACCAGAGGCTGCGGGATATCGGATTTGTCCATGAAACGGCCGACTCCTACAGGAGGACCGACAGCCGGGACTTTATTGTCGGCGAGCTTGAACGGACACTCCACAACGGGAGGGCGGGCAGGCTGCTGGAAGCCTACCACGACTTCCACCGGAGCCGCGAGAAGGATACCGGCAACCGTGTACTCACGGCTATACAGACCGGACAAGGCGTGCTGCTCTTTGATGACACAGGCCGGGGACTGGAGCGGGTGGAGAGCTATCTCCAGTATAATGCGGACAATTTCTTCAGTCCGATACACCGGAATACCGACAAACTGGGCGTCTATTATTTCAGTACGGACAACGCAAGGCTGGTGGAAAAGGCGCGGGAGTGCGGCAGGATGTTCACCCCTGATGACCGGTGCCGTTTCATCCCCGCCAAGGCGGAATTCCTCCGGTCGGACATCCTGCGGGGATGCAAGCCCGCCGTGGAGTGCGACATGTCCCCCGACCTCGCCCGATACCGGGAGATGCTGAAGACATTCAAGCTCAGGGAAAGTGAGCCTCCCTTCAACATCGGCATACTGGACAGGCTGTGCAGGACGGGAAATCTTGACGAGATGCCGGAAAACAGAAACTTCAGGCATTTCTGCAGCTTTTCCTCCCTGCACTTGCAGATGAACCATTCCTTCCTCTCCTCACAGGCGGACACGCTGCTCGGGAGCTCCATGAGACAAGCCGTCAGCGATACGGCACGGCGCATCCTGCAGAACGAATACGACGTGCGGGGATATGAATTGCCCACCCCGGATACGAGGCGCAGACGGGAAAAGAAACCGGAAAAGACAGGTAAAAAAACTAAAATAGGAAGATAATATGGCCTCGTGGTTGGAAAAGCTGGGACTGCAAAGAACGCGTCCCCCAAAAGAAGAGTTGAAGGACTTCTGTCTGGAACTGTGTCCGGACAACCGGATAGCCTCCTTCATGATAACGGACCATACGCCCCGAAGCGGGAACCCCTTCATCCGGTTCGTCAAAGAAGCGGCCCGTAAAGCCGTAATTGAGGAAGCCCGGGGTGTCCCTGACAACCTGCTGCTCTTCTATGCCGGCATCCGGAAAGAGGAGCTGCCTCCTTCCAACGGACTGCTGGAGAAGGAACCCAGGCAGGCATGGCGTTTTATCATCGAAAACGGCGGGATCACGGACGGCAACTCCGTCTCGCTGAGACGAGCCGCCTATCTGGAGGCACACGGTGTGGAAACGGACCGCAGGAATCTGGAGGGGCTGGAACACTCGCCAGGCTACAAAGACTTCGTGGCACACGAGACCGCACGGGAGCGCATCCTTCAAGGAAAGAACGCCCGGTTCCTCGTGACCGCCGTAAAGACAGACCAGGGTGTCAGGGTGTTCAACAGGGGGCTGCACGGCCCGCGCCACCTACGCGAATACCTGCAGGAAATAGCCGACAATTTCTACTCACCCTGTGGAAAGAGACCGGGGACATTGTCCATATTCCGCATCGAGACCTCCTCAAAACGGCTGATGGAGATGTCCCGGCAACCCGGAAGATGTTTTCCCGCCTCCCATCCCGGACTGGAAGTGTTCGGGAATTACCGTCCGGTAGCCTCCTTCGAGCTGTCACCCACGGCGGCCAACCTCGACAGGTTCATTACGGCCGGCTCCCTGGAACTTTCCAGACGCAATCTGGATATCATGACCCTGCAGGACATCGCAGAAAAAGGATACGCCCACCTGACGCTGGAGGAACCGTTCCGCTACAGGAGGGAGTTCGCCCCCGTGGAAAAAGAACTCGGAAGGCTATCCAGGGAAAAGGAGCTCCATCCGGACTTTCCTCTCGGGGAGAGGATGGCGGAACTCCGGGAGACTTCCAGGAAGATCGCCGCCGCCCTGTTAGTAAGGGAGGGAGTCCGAACAGGGATGCCACGGTCAGAAACGAGGTATGCCGACAGGATATCACGCATGCTGGGGAGTCCGGCGGATACCCTCGGGGGATCCGATACCGGCAAAAAGAGAAAACAACCTTCTTCCAAACGGAAACATGCCGCAGGAAGACAAGTAAAACTGTAAATTGTAAGCATATATGGCAACCAACAAAACACTCACCCCGGAAGAGGCCGTCGACATGAGCCGCCGCGCTGTCGGCCGGCGGGCATTGATGCGGACACTGAGGGACATTTTCTCGTACCATAACCCGCTACGGCAGTTCATGGACGCCTACCGTTTCAACGTCATCCGCTGGAGCGCGTCCAATCTCAGGGAACCGACACTCGGAAAACGTGTCAGGCTGTTCCTCGGCACCAGAAACCCGCTACGGATTCTCCGCGACAACTTCCGGCAGAACCGCGCGGACCTGACAGCGGACTGGGAAAGGGCGGTCATCGGCCGTATCAACCTCTCGCTGGAAGAGCTGGGGAGCATCCCACTGCATTCCAGACCGCGTGACCTTGCCAAAAGGCTGGATCGTGTCGGAAGGATGATAAACCGGATGACCGGCTATGAGCATTGTCCCAGCCTGCTCACAGAGAAGCTGCTGCTCTCCACCTACAGGTATATATTCATGGCTCCCCATGACAGGCGGTTCGGCACCCTCTGTCCGGACGGGATCTGCGGGATGCTGCGGCAGAACGGTGTGCCGCCGGAGAGCCTGTATTACCAGAATTACGAAAGCCTGCTGCAAGGAAGGGAGACGGTCATCTACGAGTTCGCCTCTGGCGGGAAAGGGCAACAATATCTGCGTCCTCTGGAACACGTGAGGCTGGATGCCGGCCCGGGAGGGTATGACATGCTTCCCGCCCGTCGGCCCGACGGCCCGAAGGACCCTTCCGTTTCCCAAGGGGCGGAAGAGGCCGTACCGCTCTCCGAAAAGATGGAAAAAAACGGGAGGAATATCGCAAGGGAGAAGAGAACGGTCCGGAACACAAAAGTCAAAAATACAAAAGCCAAAAACAAAGGCATAAGAATGTAATTAATTATTTACCTGATAAAAACAAAAATTATGAGAATCGTACTTACAGACAAGCCAGCCATGGCAAGGAGCATCGCCTCCGTACTGGGCGCCAACGAAAAGGCGGAAGGATATCTTTACGGTAACGGGTATGCCGTCACATGAACTTACGGCCACCTGCTGGCACAGGCACCGCCGTCCGCTTACGGGCCCGCCCGTGTGGAACGGCAGGCGCTTCCCCTTATTCCGGTCCCGTTCCGCCTCGTTGTCAGACAAGTCAGGACGGAGGAAGGGTATGTCACCGACCCGCTAGCCACCCGGCAGCTGGGAGTGCTCCGCGGGTTGCTCGAAAACGCCGAGGGGGTGGTCATAGCCACGGACGCGGGGCGTGAAGGAGAATTGGTCAGCCGGTATCTCCTGGACTACCTCGGTTACCGTAAACCGGCCCTGCGCCTGTGGATATCCTCCCTGACAGAAAAGGCCATCCTGAATGGTTTCAAAAATCTGAGAGAGGACGGTGACTTCGACAACCTTGCCCTGGCGGCGAGGGCACGCAGGGAAGCGGACTGGATACTGGGCGTGAACGCGAGCATCGCCCTGGGGATAGTCGCCGGCATAAGCAACCACTCGCTCGGACGGGTGCAGACACCCACGCTGGCACTGGTCTGCCGCCGTTATCTTGAGAACAGGGATTTTGTGCCCGTGAGCTGTTACCATCTGCGGACCGGAGTCTGCAAGGACGGGCAGAAAGTTCTTTTCACATGTCCTCTCCGGTATGAAAGGAAAGAGGATGCCGAAAAAGCCCGGGCCGGACTGGAGGGCGAAAGCCGCTGTACGGTCCTTGCCGTGAAAAAGAAAGAGAATATGGAGGAGCCGCCTCTGCCGCATGACCTGACCGGCCTGCAACAGGAGGCTAATACACGTCTGGGCATGGCAGCCGGACAGACCCTCGCCGTCGTCCAAAGGCTATACGAAAGAGGATACGTCTCATATCCGAGAACCGGATGCCGCCACATTCCGGAAGATATCTTCGAACAGGCGCCCACGCTCATCGCCTCCCTTAAAGGACATCCCCGATTCGGAAGGCACGCAGAAAGGCTGCTCGAGAAAGGACTGAACCCTCATGCGGTGGACGGGAACAGCGTAACGGAACACCATGCCCTTCTCATCACGGGAGAGGTGCCCGAAGGACTCTCCCCGGACGAGCAGAACATCTACTCCTTGATCGCCGGGAGGATGCTGGAAGCATTTTCCGAAGGATGTGTCAGGGAGATCGTACGTGTCAGGGTCGATTACGGAGGAATGGAATTCGAGGCCGAAACCTCATGTGTGAAGTATCCGGGATGGCGGGACATTTATAACGGACCGGACATGGCAGAAGAAGGCAAATCCCTGCCGCAGTTCCATCAGGGAGAGATACTGGCGGTATTGGAAACAGAAATACTGGAAGACTGTACAAAGCCGCAGCCTCCATTCACGGAAGCCGAACTACTGGCTGCCATGGAAAACGCCGGCAGCACGGCGGACAGTGAAAACAAAAAGAAAAGAATGGAGAAGTGTGGGCTCGGGACGCCGGGCACCCGTGCAGGAATCATCGACCTGCTGGTGGCCCGCCGGTACGTAGAGCGTATCGGAAACCGTCTCATCCCGACGGAGAAGGGGCTTGAGATATACGGCATCGTAGGAGACAAACTGATCGCCGATGCGGCTATGACGGCCGCCTGGGAAAAGGCGCTACGTGAAATCGAGGAAGGAAGACTCAGTGCCGGGAAGTTCATGAAAGGGATACATGAGTATGCACGGAAGATCGTATCCGAACTGCTCGCCCTGCAGGTCAGGAACCCGGGTGTGACAAAGTGTACCTGCCCGAAATGTGGAACAGGAACAGTGACATTCTACGACAGGGTGGCCAAATGCGGAGATCCCGACTGCGCGTTCCATCTTCCGCGCATGTTCAACGGACGGACGATGAGAGACGAAGAGATGACACGGCTGATGGCAGGGGAAGCTACCCCCTTCCTGAAATTCACCACCAAGGCGGGAAAACCCTATGAGGCATCGCTCAGAATGGATGAGAATTACAAGGTGGAGCTTACATTCAAGGACAGAAGACCTGAAGGATAGCGGACTGACAGCATCCCGCATAGCTGTAACTTAGGCGGTAAACGTCGTTTTGGCAGGATTCGTTTCCGGTCAGTTTCCAGAAGAAAGGGCCGGGGTTTCCCTTGAAGATCCTAGGTCCGGCCTATATGGTAGGAAATAAATAAGGGACAAGCCCGTCCATCATACCGAAGCGGAACAGGCTGCCAACAAAGGGTATAGCGGTTTACGGCAGCCTTTTGGGAAAAACGACCGGCCATTGGTGACAATACATGACTATGCATGACACAAAAAAGAAATGATTTCATCTTCAGTATCTTGCATCTGAATTTATTAAAAACATTAAATTATGGAAATAACGATTATGGAAACAAGTGCTTATCTGGAATTAAAACGACAGCTTAGCACACTGTCTGTACAAATGGAAGAATTCAATCGAAAAACTGCCCCGCCGTCTCCGGATAAATGGATTGACGCGCAAGAGGTGTGTCAGGCTCTGGGTATCTCAAAGAGATGCCTTCAGGCACATCGGAACAGGGGATTGATTCCCTGCTCCCATATCGGTGGAAAATATTTCTACCGTGAAGCGGACATACAGAAAATACTGGAAGAAGGTTTAATAAGAAACAGAAAATAACAGATGGCAGAAATCATTACCAAAGATTCGGAAGAGTTTAAGGAAATCACCGGATGGATTAAGAGAACCGGAAGAGCACTGGAAAAAGCAACGGCACGAATACGCCCGGGCATAGCCGATGAACATTATCTCTCAGGGGAGGAAGTCTGTGAGAAACTGCATATCTCCAAAAGGACACTGCAGGCCCTCAGAGACGAGAAAGCAATTCCTTATACCTCCGTCACCGCGGCGGGAGGTAAATTGCTCTATCCGGAAAGCGGATTGTACGAGGTTCTAAAAAAGAATTACAAGGACTTCAGAAAGTATATAAGATAAATGACGTATACTTTATCCTTTTAATAAACCTAAGAAATAGTCCATTGGTTTGAAAAAAAGAAATAGATGAGATCACAGGATAAACTGAACTAGGAGCTAATACTCAATAGAAAGACGTGTGTTTGTTTAGATTCAGAGGGATATAACTTTCGAACAAGGGGAGGTCGCAAAAAACGACATCCCCTTTGATATCTTATTTATATGGCAAATTTATGCTTCATCACTTCCATTTCTTTGGAAACAGTAGTGTCTAAAACTTTTGCATAAATTTTCGTGGTTCGTATGTCTGAGTGTCCTAACATTCTAGCGATTGTTTCCATTGACACTTTATTTGCTAGAGCTATGCATGCAAACGTATGGCGGGCGACATGGGTCGTTAACTTTTTAGTAATTCCACACATATCGGCAATTTCTTTCAAATAACTATTCATCCGTTGATTACAAGGTACAGGAAGCACCATGTTCTTTTGTACACAGATCGGATTGTTCTTGTATTTTTCAGCTATTAATGCGGGAATGTCAAGCAACGGTATGTGACACATGTTATTTGTTTTTTCACGAGGCTTTCGAATCCAATCTTCCCCATTAGGATCTTTTGTAATATGCCCAGGACGTAAATGTTTTATATCCGTAAATGCTAATCCAGACAGGCAACAAAAAACAAAAATGTCGCGTACTATTTCTAAACGAGGTATATTAAATTCTTTTTCCATAATAATATGTAATTCTTCCTCGCTGAGAAATTCTCGGTTAGATTGGGTTTGTTTGAACCTGACTCCGAAGAATGGATTATCCGTCATCCATTTATTTGTAAGTGCCAATGTGATAATTTTCTTTAGGTTCTTTAAATATTTAACAGTTGTATTCTGCGCGCAACTTTTTTCAGTTTTGATAAAGAATTCAAAATTGGATATGAACTCACGATTGATATTGCACAGAGGTATATCGTTTAATCGATATTCTTTTTTCAAGAACTCCTCAAGATATCGTACAGTTCTCTCATAACGGAGCACCGTAGCTTTCACCACATCTTTCCCTATTAGCTCACGATACTTTGCGTTATGTTCTTTGAAAACCTCCAATAACATCTTGGGAGTTTGTTTTTCACCATAGAATAACTTCTTCAGAATTTCAGCTGTGATAGGTTTATCATCCTGTTCCAGTTCACGATGAATACGAAGTACGCGGGTACGTACTGTTTCCAGATAGTGGTTAAGTTCCAGATACTTTCTGTCTTTACCAATCGCACATTCTCTTCGGGCATTCCACTTGTCAATCTCCACACTACGCTTGATTTGAATTTCTGCACGTTTCCCGTTTACGGTTATTCTCAGGCAGATAGGAGCCTCTCCGTTTTTCAATAATTTGGCCTTCTTGATGTAAAAAAGGACCGAAAAATAATTTCTTTCCATACTCATACACTTTAAAAGTTTAATGGTTCAAAGTTACTTTTAGAAGCGATGAATAGCATCACGTAAAATGCAGATAATCAGCGAATAAAACACCAATTCGGAGGACTAAAATTTAGAGGAATTTAAGTCCTCCGATTTCACCTGTATTAGGTGCTCCAATTCGCGGTAAAATGCAGGTTTGATATAAAAGAAAAAGCTCCGATAATGTTTGATTATCAGAGCTTTATGCATTTTTGCTGTTTTAAAAAGTGATCCGCCTGGGGCTCGAACCCAGGACCCCAACATTAAAAGTGTTGTGCTCTACCTGCTGAGCTAGCGAATCAATCCTTGTTACTTTCTTTCGAAATGCGGGTGCAAAGGTAGAACATTTTTTTATAACTCCAAAGGATTTCAAACATTTTTCTTATCTTTGTGCCATTATCAACAATATACATTATTAATATATGGCTGCTGACGATAAAAAAATTATCTTCTCAATGGTAGGGGTGAGTAAAGCATTCACTCCAAATAAAAATGTGTTGAAAGACATTTACCTGTCATTCTTTTATGGAGCGAAAATCGGTATTATTGGTCTGAATGGTTCCGGTAAGTCAACGTTAATGAAGATTATCGCAGGTTTAGAGAAATCCTATCAGGGAGAAGTGGTCTTCTCTCCGGGGTATTCCGTAGGTTATTTGGCGCAGGAACCCTATCTTGACAACACGAAGACAGTAAAAGAAGTAGTAATGGAAGGTGTGCAACCCATTGTTGACGCACTGACAGAATACGAAGAAATCAATCAAAAATTCGGTTTGCCGGAGTATTACGAAGACCAGGATAAAATGGATGCTCTTTTTACTCGTCAAGGCGAATTGCAAGATATTATTGATGCAACAGATGCATGGAATCTGGATAGTAAACTGGAACGTGCAATGGACGCACTTCGTTGTCCGCCTGAAAATCAGTCTGTGGCAAATCTTTCCGGAGGTGAACGTCGACGGGTAGCTCTTTGTCGTTTGCTGTTGCAGAAACCGGATGTGTTGTTGCTGGACGAGCCTACCAACCATTTGGATGCAGAATCTATCGATTGGTTGGAACAACATCTTCAACAATATGAAGGGACTGTTATTGCCGTAACCCACGACCGTTACTTCCTTGACCACGTTGCCGGCTGGATTCTCGAACTAGATCGTGGTGAAGGTATTCCATGGAAAGGAAACTACTCTTCCTGGCTGGAACAGAAGACGAAACGCATGGAAATGGAGGAAAAAACTGCGAGCAAACGTCGTAAGACGCTGGAGCGCGAGTTGGAATGGGTTCGTATGGCTCCGAAAGCTCGTCAGGCAAAAGGGAAAGCCCGCCTTAATTCATACGACAAGTTGTTGAATGAAGACGTGAAAGAGAAGGAGGAAAAACTGGAAATCTTTATTCCGAATGGTCCTCGTTTAGGTAATAGAGTTATCGAAGCTAAACATGTGGCTAAAGCATACGGTGATAAACTGCTGTTTGACGATTTGAATTTTGTGCTTCCCCCGAATGGCATTGTCGGCGTAATCGGTCCGAATGGTGCAGGAAAAACTACACTTTTCCGTTTGATTATGGGATTGGAAACCGTAGATAAGGGTGAATTTGAAGTAGGAGAGACTGTAAAAGTAGCCTATGTCGACCAGCAGCATAAAGACATTGACCCGAACAAGAGTGTTTATCAGGTAATTTCCGGTGGTAATGATTTGCTTCGTATGGGCGGACGTGATATTAATGCACGTGCTTATCTTTCTCGTTTCAATTTCTCCGGAGCCGATCAGGAAAAACTTTGTGGTGTGCTCTCCGGTGGTGAGAGAAATCGTTTGCACCTAGCAATGGCTTTGAAAGAAGAAGGTAACGTGTTGTTGCTCGATGAGCCTACCAATGATATCGACGTAAATACACTGCGTGCTTTGGAAGAAGGTCTGGAAGACTTTGCTGGTTGTGCAGTTGTCATTTCACACGACCGTTGGTTCCTCGATCGTATTTGTACACACATTCTGGCTTTTGAAGGAGACTCCAATGTGTTCTACTTTGAAGGTTCCTATTCGGAGTACGAAGAAAATAAATTGAAGCGTTTAGGGAATGAAGAACCGAAGCGTGTTCGTTATAGAAAGTTAATGACCGACTAGTGTAAAATAATAGATTGAAGCATTTCTAATGCTTTCTGTTTCAAAATAAAAGGCTCTGCAAGTTATGTAGAGCCTTTCTTGTTTTATAACGCAATAAAACGTTTATCTCTCTTAAAATTTTGTAGTATAATTGTAACGTAAGTCTAAATAATATTAATTATATTTGTGCACAGTTTTTAAAAGCAAACAATTAGTATAAACTAATCAATTACATTATGTTAAAAAGAACGCGGTCTTTTTTGGTGCTAGTAATGTTGCTAATGACAGTCACAATGAGTGCACAGGTTACCACAGCCACTATGAGTGGTAAAGTGACAGCACAAGATGAACCGATTATCGGAGCAACTATTGTTGCCATTCACGAGCCTTCAGGAACTCGGTATGGAACTGTGACTAATGTTAGTGGTCAATTTAATTTGCAAGGTATGCGTACTGGTGGACCATACAAGGTAGAAATTTCTTATGTCGGTTATCAGACAGCTATTTACAAAGGAATCAATCTTTTATTAGGAGAGAATTATGTTTTAAATGTTTCTTTAAAAGAGAGTTCTGAACTGTTGGACGAAGTGGTGGTGACTGCTTCTAAAGAAAGTAACATGAAGTCTGATAGGGCAGGTGCTATTATGAATGCTAATCGTGATATGATTAGTAACACCCCAACTATTTCCCGTAGTATTAGCGATATTATGCGTCTTTCTCCACAAGGTGCTGATGTTGGTAATGGTTTTGCAGTCGGTGGTGGTAATTATCGCCAATCATTTGTGACAGTTGACGGTGCTGCTTTCAACAATACATTCGGGTTGGGAGGTAATCTTCCGGCTAACGGCTCTCCAATTTCTTTGGATGCTTTGGAACAGGTTACAGTAGCTGTAACCCCGTTTGATGTTCGTCAGAGCGGTTTTACAGGAGGTGCAATTAATGCAGTAACTCGTTCGGGAGATAACCAATTTCGTGGAACTGCTTATATGTATTTTAATAATGAGAATCTAAAAGGAAGTAAAGTTGATGATTATGAACTTTTACGTTCTAAAGCTCAATATTATACTTATGGTGCAAGCTTCGGTGGTCCGATTATAAAAGATAAATTATTCTTCTTTGTAAATGGAGAATATGAAGATAATGTAACAGCGGGATCAAACTATCGTCCTCGTACTGCACTTGGAGAAAGCTATAGTGGTGGTAATATACATCGCCCTCTCCAAAGTGACATGGATGATATGCGTGGTTTCTTACTAAACAAATATAATTTTGATCCGGGAAAGTATAATGACTATTCAACGGATACCCCTGCTTATCGTGTTATGGCACGTGTTGACTGGAATGCTAATCAAAACAATAAAGTTAGTTTCCGTTTTACCAAGACACATACCAAAGATTCTAACTTCCCTACCAGTTCAGTCAGTCCATTATCTACATCAGCTCTTTATCCGGGAGGAACATCCACTGAAGTCATAGATGGTAAACCTGTTGGTACCATTGCTCCTGGACAGGGACGTACTTCTAAATATGCGCTTAGCTTTTCGAATTCCAACTATTATCAAGTGCGTGATTTTACTTCTGTTGCAGGTGAATGGAACTCTCGTATGGCTCAAGGAGCAATGAATAATATGCTACGTTTTGCATATTCTTATCAAGATGAGCCTCGTTCGTTTGATGGTCCTCTTTTCCCAACAGTTGATATTTTGCAGGATGGTGCTGTATATGCCAATTTTGGTGCAGACCTTTTTACTGCGGGCAATCTGCGTCAGACAAAAGTATTCACCATTACAGATGAGTTTAACTGGAACGTAGGTATTAATAAGTTCATGGCCGGTTTCCAATATGAGCATACAAAGGCTATTAATGGTTATATGCTGGGAGGTGCTGGTTACTATGTTTATTCAAGTTGGAGTGATTTTGTAAATGATGAGACTCCGAAGGCCTTTGCTATAACCCATTCAAATTCACCTGATATGTCTCAATTCCTTGCAGAATTGAAATTCCAACAATATTCTTTATATTTGCAAGATGAGGTTTCTGTTTCAGAAAACTTTAAAGTAACAGGTGGACTTCGTTTTGAACTACCGACTTACCCTTCTTTAAAGAATAATTATAATGAAGAATTTGCCAAATTAGATTTTGGAGGTCAGCATTATTCAACAGACCAACTTCCGGGTGCAAAAGTATCAGTATCTCCACGTGTTGGTTTTAATTGGGATATAACAGGAGATCGTAAGTATGTACTTCGTGGTGGTACAGGTTTGTTTGTTGGACGTATGCCTTTCGTTTGGTTGATTTCTGCTGTCGGAAATTCAGGCGTGGGACAAACTACCTATTATTATACGGATGCTGCTACTGCCCAATATAAACCTCATTTCCATGCAAATCGTGATGAGATTTTGAAGGACTTGTATGGTGGTCAGACGCATTCAAAAGTAGAGCTTCCTAAAGATCCGACAATTATTGATAAAGATTTGAAGATGCCTTCTACTTGGAAGACCTCATTAGCTCTTGATATGAGATTGCCGGGAGATGTTAACTTTACTTTGGAAGGAATTTATAGCCGTGATTATAATCCGGTTGTGATAACTAACCGCGGTTATGAATTGCAAGAGGCAAAATTGACTCTTTCTCCCAATGATGTTCGTGATACTTATAAGATATATAACAGCGGTCGGAATGTTTATCTTTTAGAGAACTGGAAAAAGGGTGCTTATTACTATTCTATTTCAGCGCAATTGCGTAAGAACTTTGATTTTGGTTTAGATTTATCATTTGCTTATACACATTCAAAATCTCGTTCATATAGTGATGGTATTGGTGACCAGGTAACTTCTGCCTATAAGACTAATACTTATTCGGTAAATGGTATCAATGAACATGAATTGGGTTATGGTACCTATGTAGCTCCTGATCGTATCTTGGCTACAATCGGTTATAAAAAGGAATATGGAAAGCATTTTGCTACTAGCGTTTCTTTGTTGTATGAAGGAATGCAGATGGGATATTCCGGGTCATGGGGATATAGCCGCTACTCGTATACTTTCTCTAGTAATGTTGTTGGTGATGCAGGCGCTAATAGTTTATTGTATATTCCTGCAACACGTGAAGAATTGGATAGCTGGAAGTTTAGTGATGCTGCTTCTTATCCGGCTAAGGAGCAAAGAGATGATTTCTGGAATTATATTAACCAAGATAAATACCTGAAGAATCGCAAAGGTAAGTATGCCGAGAGAGGTGGAGCTGTTATGCCATGGCATCATCAAGTTGATTTTAAATTGAATCAAGATTTCTATTTGAATGTTGGTGGAAAGCGTAACTTGCTGCAAGTAGGAGTTGATATTAAAAACCTTCCTAACTTATTGAACAACAGTTGGGGACTTTATAAGCAGGTAATCAATTCGAGCTTGTTGCAATATAAAAACGGAGAATTTACTATGAATAAGAATGCAGGTGAGACATTGACAAGCACTTATCGTGATTTCCAAAGTTTTAAATCTACTTATTCAGTACAGTTTAGTGTACGTTATATTTTCAATTAAGACAATATAGTATAACTGAAAATTAAAAGCAACTAATTCATAACGATTTAGTTGCTTTTTTGTTTTTATTGCTGAATATCCAGTTGAGTCCCATTACAAAGAACACCTTTTATAGCTTCATCCTCATCACCACCGGATTATGATCACTATATTCCCAGTCCGGTGAGAAATAATCCAAACCTTTCAGTTCGGGCGAGTGAAGAATATAGTCAATTCTCAACAGGTGCTTAAAATATTTGAAAGTATACATATATCCGTGTCCGCCGGTCTGAAAGCCGTCTAGCAATTTATCACCTTTCACGGTGTGGTAAACGTAAGAAGAAGGGAGTGAGTTGAAGTCACCGCAGACAAGAGTAGGATAGGGGGAGGCAGACACCAGTTGATTGATAAGATTAGCTTGTACTGCACGTTTCCGGAAGTTCTCATGCAGGCCGTCGGCGAGCGTAAGGGCGGCACGTTTGGCTCTTTGAGAGTTGTCTTGGCGAAGTTCTTTTTCCAGTTTGCGCTTATTGCGGCTCACTTCCGTAGTTTGCAGGTGATTATTAAACAGACGGATCATACGACCGTTGACTTCAATATCACACCAGAGACTACAATTACCGGAGTTGGGATAAATAATCAGATGCTCCTTTTTGATAGAATAACGGCTGAAAACAGCAAGTTGTAAAAGATGTTGTCTTTCGGGAGAAGAAGGAATATAATGATAAGGCCAGTCAGACAACGCAGTACATAGACTGTCGACGCCAAACTCATCATCAATACCGAACTCTTGAAAACAGAGAATGTCCGCTTTCAGATTTCTCATCTGTGCAGCGATCTCCTTACATGAATACCCGGTGTGTTCGCGGTTGAATCCGTCAACGTTGTAAGTGGCTACGGTCAACACTCCGGGAGTATATGCGTTAACTTTGACTGTCGGTTTGGAAGCCGGATCGAGAAGCGGGAATTGGAGAACACAGTTGATGTAACCCCAATTACTGAATATGGCAATTAGCGGAATGAAAACCCAGCATCGCCAACGAATCGTCCAATAAACAGCAGACGCCAGATTGACCAACAAAAGTATCGGTAGTCCCAAACCGATAAAAGGCATAAACTTGAAACTGTCCGGTGAAGCAGTACCGCTAAATGCTCCTGCTATTGTGACACCCGCCAGGATACACGATAAAAGAATAGAGATGTAGTAAAATAGTCTATAAAAGGCTTTCATCTTTTCTTGGTTATGTTTATATCACTCTTGTATTTTATTATTTAATTCTGGAGACAGCCATTTATTGAGCATTTTTTTCAATTCCGACTGCACGATCGGCTTGGATATGAAATCACTACATCCCGCTTCTTTGGCAGCTTTCTGGTCTTGCGGATAAGCGTATGCACTTTGAACAACAATAGGAACGGTGGCAGACAGTTCGCGAATGATTTTCGTAGCTTCCAGTCCGTCCAGATTCGGCATTTTGATATCCATTAAGATGAGGTCAGGTTTCACTTCATCATACATTATGACGGCTTCCATACCGTCGTGTGCATGAACCAACCGATAATTCTTGCCAAGGATAGCATTCAGCAAATCATAGTTACTGTCCGTGTCTTCGGCAATCAAGATGCAGGCTTGTTTCTCAGGAATTTGTTCCTGTGGTGTTTCATTGGAGGGTTGTTCAGTCAGGTCAGAAGGTTGAGAAGACTGCGAAAGTTGTGAGGACTGCGAAGACAGTGAAGATTGCATACCTTCTGTTGTGTCCGCAGCCTTCTTTATAATATTATAAGGCAACGTAAAATTAAACGTCGTTCCTACTCCAAATTCAGAGTTGACAGTAATCTTTCCACCCAGTCGTTCAACGATCGACTTACAGATAGACAATCCCAATCCCGTGCCCTGCGCATGATTATTCAGCTTGGCAAAACGTTCGAACACACGTCCCACCTTTTCCGGTTCGATGCCTGTGCCCGTGTCGGTCACATGAAAAACGATTTGGTCGCCGACCCGTTTGTATCCATAACTAATGCTCCCTTCTTTCGTGAATTTGGCGGCATTGCCAATCAAATTAGAAATCACCTGGAACACCCGATTCTTGTCCGTTTCAATCATCAGACTTTCGTCCGAAGGCTCGTGAACGAGGCTCACGCCTACCGGCATACGGAAAATATGAGCGTCGTGCACTTCCCTGCATAAGTTGTGCAGGCTTGTAGGTCCTATGGTAAATTCGATAATTCCCGATTCAATTTTCGAAAGATCAAGAATCTCGTTGATAAGCTCCAGCAGGCGACCATTATTGGACTCAACGATACCATAATACGTCTTTCTTTCCTCCTCATCATTACTTTCGGCGATAAGTTGCGAGAAGCCGACAATGGCGTTCAAAGGAGTACGAATCTCGTGACTCATGTTGGCGAGGAAAGCCGATTTTAGCTTGTCGGACATTTCCGCTTTCTCTTTTGACGATTGAAGTTCACGTTTGATCATCTCCAGTTCCGTGATATCCCATTCGATGCTGACGATGATAGGAGAGGACAATTCATCCCCGTCCACCCGGATTTTCCGTTTGTCGAGGATAATCCGGTTACCGTTTTTATCCCTCCCTTCGGTCGTCCAATGCAATCCCTTTCCGGTGGTTGCCACTTGTATATCCTCCTGTCTCTTTTTATCGGCCACTATGGGCGGATAATAGTCAAAGTCATTCTTTCCGATCGACTCACCGACGCAGAGATCACGGTTGTACGACTCACGGTTACGGTAGAGATACCGGAAATCATTATTGATCTCCTTCACCACAATTCCCGCAGGCAGATTATTGATAGTAGTATCCATAATCAAGTTGAGCCGCTTGATTTGCGCCTCATACCGGATTCGTTCGGAAATATCATGTGCAAACGACCAGTAACTTTCTTCTCCGGAATCATTGGTCACATTATACATTGTGCCTTCGTATGCCAGAATATCCCTGTTGATTTTCGAAGGATGATGAGCGATAAAATTGCTGCTTCCACCGTGCATGATGTCCTTACAACGTTCGTTCCACGCTTTCTGCGTAGGCATATCTGCGGCAATATCATAAATTTTCAGTTTACAGATATCCACATTCTCGCAAATCCCGTGATTGTGGAGAAAACGCCGGTTGGCAAAGATGATCGTACCGTCCTCTCTGGCGGCAAAGATACTCTCCTTGGCGTTGTTGATAGCGTGCGTCAGCGTATTGATATCGTTTCTGCGGCGCTGGATATCGGTGATATTCTGGATATATCCCTCGATCGTAAGGCTGCCGTCCGGGAGTTCCTCACGCAGATAAGCCTGGATACGCATATAATATATCTCTCCGTTCACCTGTACGCGGTAGCTGATACTGTCCGTATTGAACCTCTCCAGATTTCTAAGTTTCCAGTTGATAAACGTCTGCCGGTCTTCTTCAACGATATACTCCCTGTATTTCTCGAAAGAAATGCTTCGTACCGTTTCTTCGCACAACACGCCGGTATGTCCCAGATAATGAAAAACGTTTTCATTCGTATTGTACACCCACTGACCGATTTGCGCCACTTTCTGTATCTCCCGCAGCGTTCGGTTCGCTTGTTCCAGTTGGCGTTTCACGTTACTTCTTTGGGTGATGTCGCGATACTGGCAGAGCACCATGTCATCATAAGGATGCATGATACATTTAAAATAATAAACATCTTCCTTTAGTACCAGTTTGAAGTTTTTACTGACGCTCTTTTTCCCTTCAAGTACCGATTGGAAGACAGGAACAACCCTTTCCCGCGTATATTCGGGCAGGAGTTCAAATATGTTTTTTCCTAGAAGTATCTCATCCTGTAAGAACCATAGGTCACAATGAGGATCAATGTCTATGCAAACACCATTCTTGTCGACCAATAACATTGTATCGGCTGTCAGTTTCAATATCCTTTGCGCGTTATTTGTATCATGTAATGTTCTGTTCATGTCCGTTCGATTAGATGATTAAGACTATTGCATCTTACAAAGATAACAAAAGATTTGATTATTTGTTTTTATTTTTCTGCCCGCTTCGCTTTTTCCCAAGTCCCGCTCCCTCTTTTCTTCTTCAGATAGCGGATTCCTCTCAAGACATTTATATTCATAAAGAGGAAGTAATAGGGGATAAACAGCAATTTATTCTTTATCTGTCTGGTAGACAGATAATATCCCCAGTATCCCAGTCCGTAGAAAAACACCTGTAACACGAGCAGGACGCCGTAGAACACAGGCGAGCCGCCCGTCAGTAAAATCGCAACATTCAGCGGGAGAAGTGCGAACAATAGAAAAGGCGTGACAGACCACCTCAACACCCGGTGCGACGTGTACTGAAAACTAAGTACCCCGTAGCGGAAAGGGTTCAGCAATGGGCGAAGCCTACGGATTGACTGCAATCCTCCGGCAGCGATACGCACCTTCCGTTTTTCCTCCTCGCGCATATCGGCCGAACCGCTTTCAATGGCGTAAGCATTCGTACAATAAGCAATGATATACCCCTTCATCGTGATACGCAGTGAAAGGATGAAATCATCAAGCAACGTGTCCGGCTCCATTGTCTCAAACAATTCCCGCCGCACGGCAAACAGCTCTCCCGCAGCTCCCACCGCCGAATACAACCGTGCATCAAGCGCCTTCAACGTTGATTCATATTTCCAGTAAATACCTTCGCCACCGGCTGCCGCCCCGTCCTTCGCTTGCACGGCAATCCGTTTTTCACCTGCCACGCAGCCCACTTTCGGATTCCGGAAAGCAAGCACAATCTCCCGGATTGCCTCCCGGTTCACCATTGTGTTCGCATCCGTAAAGACCACCAACGGGGTGTCAACCAGTGTCATGCCGCGTGTCATGGCAGCCGTCTTGCCTTGCCGTAGCGGTTGGAAGTGCACCGTTGCCTTTCCTGCCCAGCGAGTTTGCAAACGCTCGTTCGTTCCGTCATCACTGCCGTCCGTCACCCAAACAATGCGCAACTTATCCGCCGGATAATCCAGTTCCAGGCTATTCTCCATTTTCTCGTCCACCACATCTTCCTCGTTGAAAGCAGTGATGAACAGTGTCACTTCCGGCAATTCATCGTTCGATGCAGGTAATGGGTATTTCACCGGTTTCACGAAAAGCTCTTTCAGTTTGACGAGAATATAGAGCACGATTCCGTAGCCCAGATACGTGTAGAACACGACGAACAGGGCAAACCAGAAAATAACTTCGAGACAAAGAGTAAGACTTCCGTTCATAACTATATTATTATTTGTTTTTCGTATCGTTTATATTCGCCTTTTGCCAACCGTTTATTTGATTCGTTTTTTCAGTTCCTCCTTCTTTTCCGGGGTTTTACTAATTCACTTTACCACTTAAAATTAGAAGAAGAGCCATAGAGACAGTATATTACTTATTTTCTTCTTTAAGCCTCATATATTCTTCCAAACTGATTGGAGTATGTCCATGAATCTTATATTTAACCTTGTTTTTTATGATATAAAAGAAAGCATTCCATATCTTTTGTATCTCTTTTATTGCACTTCTGCGTGGATACATCTGTTCTACCATTTGTCTGCTCCACGGTTGGGTGAAGAAAGCAGTATACTTCTCATTGGTCGGGTTAATAATAAATTCTATATCATCTTTCCATTCACACCGGTTCAGCATCAAGTCTCCTTCGGTGAGCCATAACAATTTATAGATCAGCGATTGATAAGGAAGATAATTGAGAAATAATTCACCATAATTATTTTCATAGTTTCCCGGCATTCTCGACTTCTCAAAAAGAATCAGTTTGTTGTCCAGGTGGAGAATAATCCATTTATGGGATTTCTTGGGGAAAAGAAATTCTCCCAGCAGACTGGGCGTTTCCATATACCCCCTTTTGGCAACTCTGCATTGTTCGCGGATAAACTCGGCAGGATTTTCCGCGTGCTCAAGTACCTGGTTACAAATAACATAATCAAATTCTTTATCTTTAAAGGGGAGAGCTTCTCCATTCGCATTAATAAACTGCTGATGTGGATAAATCTTCAGATTCCCGCATCTATGGTAGTTAGAGTCTACAAATAAGTCCACAAGCACGTTTGAACGAAACGTAGGGCTGTGTCCCGGCCCCACTTCCAACACCTTGTCTTTCTTGCCTATTTTCAGGTTATCTCTATCGTAAGGAGTACGCGTTATCATAATAGCATTTGTTTTATTTGTTTTTTATCAGATTATTATCTTCGTCTTTATATTCATTTTTCCTGGTAAACATACTGCCTGCTCCTTTGAACGCTTTGACTAGTCTCGTTTTGAAACTATTAAAGAGCGAACCGTCGTTATTTAGAGTGCCATATCCTGTCATGACCCTGGCTTTTCCGGAATGGATAAAGACCAATTTTCCATAAGGCTTCATTGCCAAAGCCAGTGACCCGTCCTCGCCCCGGATAATATCTGTCCGGAAACCGAATTTTCTGCCCAGCTCGGTGTTAAACCCGAATGTCATTCCCCGTACACAAAGTTCCGGACGCTGTATCGACTGAATACGCAAATGAAGATCCCTCAATGCTTCGTACCACCACAGTCCCGTGGCGGAATGACGTTCATCGGGAATAAAACTCCACAGGCTGAACGTGCAAGCCACTCCCGGCTTCATCAGTTGCTTTACGTGCGTCTTTATATAGCGGGAAGGATATATCGTATCAGTATCGATGCAGATATGATACTTTCCTTTAGCCTGATTAAGTCCGCATTGGCGGGCGTGTCCGGGGCCCTTCTTGGTTTCATTGAAATAAGTCACTCCCAGCTGTTGCATCACCGCTTCCGTGCGGTCTGTGGAGTTGTTGTTGACCGCTAAGATTTCTATCGGGAAATCACATTCATTGTCGCAAAGCGACCACAAACAACTCAACAAACGCGTTTCCTCGTTATGGCAAATGAGAACAACCGAAGCCAGCGGTTGCTTGTTTTCGGATAACTTCCGCAACTTTTTCTTCACAAAACCGACCACCTCCGGCGGTGCCGAAGCAAATGGCTGCTCGTAAACCTGCAAATATTTCGAATACCATTTCATAATCAATTCTTTAAAGTGAGGCTTTCAAACAACTGTTTCCATTGTTCGGCAATCTGCTCTATCTTGAAACGTTCCACGTCAATTCGGGCTTGTTGTCCCATTTTCCGGCGTATTTCGTCATTCTCTATCAAGTAACATATCTTTTCTGCCAGCATTTCTATATTTCCGTTTTCTACCAGCAAGCCATTCTTACCGTCGTCAATAATGTCGCGTGGCCCGCACGGGCAAGTGAAAGAAACAGGGGGAACACCGCACGACATCGCTTCGGTAATGACCATTCCGAATCCCTCATAGCGCGAGGAAAGCACAAAGATAGAACTCCGGCAATAGTTCCGGATAATGTCGGGTGTTTGCTCCTCAAGATAAAGCGTATCCAAGTGATATTTGTCTTTTAGGGCAAGAAAATCGCTCCTGTCTCCTCCGCCATATATTCTTAAATTCCAATCAGGATGCTTTTGGGCTACGATTCTCCATGTTTCTATTAATAAGTCGAATCCTTTTTGGTACGCATATCTCCCTACTGCAATAACCTCCTTAGCCGTGCAGTCCGACGTTTGCTCCGGATAGAAAGGCAACGGGTTGTAGATGACGGTGGTATTATCCAGATAAGATGAGAAATTCTTCCGGTCCTCTTCCGTCAGGATAATAAACTTAGACAATTGTTTTACTTGCCGATCCAACTGCTTCATCCAAAGTCTGGAAAGTCTGCTTTTGATGAATCCGGTATTTTTGGCTTCTGCAAGATCTCTGAAATTCGACTTGTTGACATGGATTTCTCCTATTTTCACGCTGCCGTCGTGGATAGAGTTTATAAAGTTAATTTCCCTTCTGAGCATGGATACGGTGATGTCCGGCCGTATTTCAAACAAACACTTCGTGAGGCGTTTTTTGTATAAACGCTGTTTGCAGGCATAGATGAATAACTTCTTGTACAGAGGTTTGTTCCATAGCTCGTTGAAATTAATATCCAGATGAATCAAATGTACTTTAGGCGATAAGGCGTAAAAAGGTTCCAACCCTTTGCCGTCTGTCAGGATGATGTATATGTCATATCCTAGTTTCTCGGCAAAATAGTTGGCTTTTATGGTAAGTACCCGTTCCATTCCCCCCGGTATATAAAGCGAAGGAAGGCAATAGACTATTTTAATTTTTTTATTCATCAACCATTGTTTGTTATTTATTGGGGAATACTATTCTAGTGATCCGAATCCGGCTTCTTTGATAACTTTCTGCATTTGCGCCTTCCATGATAGCGGATAGACGGATTCTCTGATCTCAAGCGGCGTCATGGTCAGCGCACGTTGAAATTCGACCAGTCCCATGATGTCAACCGGTGATTCGTCTGCGGGAGCTTTCCATACATACGGTGCGGAGTCGAAATCATCATCATTTTCCGAATAGGTGAACGCTAATCCACGTGCGGCATATTCGCGGTTTTTCAGCGTTTTAATATGAGCTATGCCACTCCGGTGACGCCCTAAACTGCCAATGGCAAAATCTGCTTTTTCAAATTGTGCGTCCAGTTCTTCGCTGTGGAGAGGTCCGTGCAGAATCACGTAAGGCTCCAGATGATTGTCGCGGATGACGGGCAGGATTTCTCCCTGTTCGCGTTCGCCGGTCAGAGGTCCTACGATGTGAAAATAGACTTTGTAATCCGGATTTGTCCGGTAGTATTCGGCCAGTCCGTTAACCAGTCGGTCGAACCCATGCCAGTAGTGCACTTCTGCCACGCCGATTAAGTGCAGTTCATGTGAAGTGTTGTTCCGGTTCTGCTTCAGCGGGATAGCGTCAAAATCTATTCCGTTGGAGATGCGTATCGTTTTCCCTCCGAAGATCCTGCCGGCATTAGAGAAAGTGACGATACCGTCCAGGATCTTGGCCAACGAATGGCGGAAGCAACGGTCGACGGCCAGACTGAGTTTCATAGACCGGGTGATGTATTCCTGGTCATACGGGTAGGTCGGTATTTCCATGACAACCTTTGCGCCGATACTTTTCAGATGTTTCACCAGCCGCAGCGTGAAAGGGTTGGCGTTGTGGGCCGACCGGATGTAGACAAATTCTATTTTTTCGCGGCGTGCATATTTGATAATGGGGGCGTAGTAGATGCGTTTCCACACTTTCGCTGTGGTTCCTGTCCCGAAATCGGCAATGACTTCGTTGTCTATCATCAAACGGCGTTCGCAATGAGGGGTGATGTCATAATAACACAAGCGGGCATCCACTCCACATTCTTTGAGAGCTTTTACCTGATAATGTATTTTCTTACTAATTCCATTTGCTTTATCGAAGCCATGGAAGATAAGGAACAAGGCTTTCATTCGTTTTTAAAGTCTCTGTATATTGTTTATTCTGTCTTTTTATTTCCCTTTTCTCGTCATGCCGCGCACTTTTCCGATGATGTCAAATTCGTGCGTAGCCTGTATATATCCTCCAAAGATAATAAAACTAATAATACCTTTAGCAATAATTGTCACAAAAATATTCATTCCCTCCATTGCGTACTGCACGGGAATGAGGGCCAACACCATTAATCCGCTTACAGCAAGCGGAGAAATAAGCTGACGTACGAACGGCCGGAGGTTCCGCCGGAAAGTCACCCGGTACATCTGCCAATAACATTGCACGAAGTTGATAGTGAACGTCGTTACGATACAACCCGCTATTGCTGTAAGTGTGCCGAAATAGAAAATTCCGAGCACTATTCCCGCCACATTGAGAGTAGACGAGAACAGGCCGCAGATGAAAAGGCTCCGTGTGTCACCTGCTGCCTGAAAGATAGAACCCGATGAGGACAATATGATCTGAATTCCTACCGAAAGCGCCAGTATCCGGAATACAGCTACGGAGGGTAACCACTGATTACCGAAAATAATGAGTGTCACTTCTTCCGCAGTGAAAAAGAGCAACACGCTGAGTGGCAATCCGATGAAGGCGAGGAAGCGGATGATCCGTTCGTAGGACGTTGCCAGTTTCATCTTGTCATCCTGAAAATCACTGAAGATAGGGTGCATCACCGGAGTGACCACTTGTGTGATATTCTGCAAGGGAAGCATCATGAGGCGGTAGGACTTCTCGTAATATCCGAGGTCGGACATTCCCATATGTTTGCCGATCAGCAGTTTGTCTAAATTCCTGCTGAAATAACAGATGACATTGAATAGAAACTGGTAGACGGAATAAGAGAAGATCTTCCGAATGGATGATAGCCCTAACGTCATGCGTAGATGTTGGGGATAGCGGTGGAATGAGATAATATAAATCAATATGCTCGACACGATCGGGGTGATGAGTAAAGCATACAGTCCCGCTCCGCTCAATGCGGCAATGACAGCTCCGGTGCCGGCGGTGATTTGAATGACAAAGCTGCGGATAGCAATGAATTTGAACTCCTTGTTTTTGTAAAACAAGGCTCCCGGCACGATATTGACCGATGCAAAGAACAGGTTGATAGATAACAACTGGCAAAGAGTGCGTAATATAGGGCTGTCGTAATAGGCGGAAATGGGCCATGAGGCTATAAAAAAGAGCAGGGCGACCGCTATGCCTGTCCAAAACGTGAACGAGTAGATGTTGGTCAGGTCGTCTTGGGTGAGAGCCTTGTTCTGTATAATGGCGGGAGACAGTCCCATATCTGTGAAAATGGCGAAAAAAGAAATGATGACCGTAGCAATGGCCACTATTCCGAAATCATCCGGCGAAAGCAGTCGTGCCAGAATACCGGCCACAACCAGTGAGATAATGATTCCGCTGTATTTGGCTATGGCTGTATAGAATACTCCCGAAAAAAGTTGCTGTTTAATATTGTTCGTCACTTTGTTTTTTCTTTAATTAGGTACTCCAGATAACTTTCCCACTGTTTGATAATGGCGGGCAGTTTTATTGATTCGGCTATCTCTAATGATACTTTTCCCATTTGGATTAACCGTTCCGAGGGAAGTTCCGTTATTTTAGTCATGGCTTCCGCCAGTTCTTCTATGTTTCCGTTTGAAAACATGAAGTGGTTGTCTTTCTCCTTGAGGAGTTCTTTTACAAAGGGAAGGTCGGAGGCTATGACAGGGAGGCTGTGGCTCATGGCTTCTGCCAGGACGAGCCCGAATCCTTCCCACCGTGAACTCAGTATATATACGCTTGCCGAGGCATAATGTTTTTGTATTTGTCGGGTGAAGGGAGAAATTGTTACCCTGTTTTCCAGCTTGTGGTGGGCTATTTGTTTCAGTAATGCAGGTTTCTCAGGGCCTTCACCGACAATTTCCAGTGTCCATTCCTTGTTGTCACGTGCAAAGATAGCAAACGCTTCAATAAGGATGTCAAAACCTTTTGTCAGATGTGACATCCTTCCTACCGAGAGGAAACGTTTGTATGCCGGACTTCCTTCTCCCTCCGGTGTCAACGAAAGGGGGTTGTATATGGCGATAGGAAAGAGGTTCAGCTCTCGTTCGTACAGTCCGCGGTCGTAATTGGTGAGCACGATGATTCCGTCCAGTTTCGTCATTTCATGTCGGAACTGATTTTTCTGCTCATATAGATAGAACCCCGGAGTGTTAAAGAAAGCGTTAAAAGAGGTGTGCATCCAGCCTACTACCCGGCGGGCTTTCAGCCGGTGGCGGATACTGGCCAGTTGGAGTGACAGAAAAGCGTGCACTCCAACGATTATGTCGTAGTTCTCGTTGTTTAATTCACCGATGAGAACTTTCCGTTGTGTGTGTGGGAATGAGCTATATCCATACCATTGTGAGGTGATAGGGATTTGTGGTATGATTCTTTTTTTGTATAAATAACTGTATGTTTTGCAGGGCAAATATTCCCATTTTCCGATAGGGGGGAGGCTGATGTGGCGGAAACGAATATTCCTTTGTCCCAGTTCATACATATTGAGATCTTCTTGTTCCGGTTTGTCCAGGGTCAGTATTGTCACTTCGTGTTTGGCAGAGATTGCTCCGGCTATCACTGCCAAAATACGCTGTACTCCTCCAACACTGAATATAGAGTCACAATAGAAGCATATCTTTATCATTTGGATTTTTTTATTCTTTACTGTTAATAGTGGGCTCAACTCTTTGTCTCAATTAGTTGAATTGATGCCTGTCTGCCAATTCTTCGTAGAGTTCGGCGTATTGTTTCCCAACTTTGTTTATACTCATGTTTCTTATCGCATACGCGTAGTTCGCTTCCCCTTTTCCCCGGGCAGACAGATGTCGTGCCTCTTTCAGTGCTCGGATTATGTCCTGTTTTTTATCGGAACGGAAAACCGGATTACCCGTATTTCTCAATAATTCGCCGATATTCCCGGAATCCGGCCCGATAACGACTTTATGAAAGAGGAAGGCAAGCGGGATATTGACTGAGTTGAGTTGTCCTTTTCGTTGAATGAATATGACATTTGAAGCGGCCATGTAGTAAGGCAGGTCGCAATTGTCGATTAGTTCGTCATTGGCACCGGCGCGTAGCTTCATCACGCGGTTGAGCAAGGACATGAGCAGGTAGTATCCGGTTTTTGAGGCCCACCGCTTGAGGAAATTTCCGCCGTAATGGTTGTGCCGTGAGAAAGGGTAGAGGCGGGGGGCTAACAGTAACTTTTGTTTTTCGTTCCACGAACGGAAGGCTCCCAACACCATACGTATCTCTTCGCAGTTTCGGAATTCCCCGAAAGCAGTGACGATAAATGCTTCTTGTGGAAGTTGCAGGTATTGCCGTGCACGCTCTACGCTGATGTCCTCTTGGTAAGTATACTGATAGATGTGATGCAGGATGACGGCATTCCGGCTGTCGGGATGTTTGCCGACGAACTCCTCCAGACTGAAACGCCCCATGTGCACCACAACGTCACTTTGCGATTCGATGATGTCGTATGCCCGGCCGATAACTTTGTTGGCGTAATGGGGACGCACATTGTGGCGGGTATAGACAAAATGTGTCCCTCGCGAACGGAAGAACGCGATTCGTTCTTCCAGCCGGCGGACGATGCCGGGGTCGTCGCACATCCGGCCCACCACTTCTTCGGGCCATTGGAAATGGATGATGTCATAGGTCTTGTCCGACTCCCAGAATTCCTTTGTGGAACATCGCACGTCAACACCTGTCATTCGGATAGCATCACACAATACAGGTACGAACAGATTGCCCGCATCTCCGTTTTCTCTAAAGACGATGAGCGCTGTTATCGACGAACCGCTTGTATCTTCACTGTCATTCATGTTTTTCTCTTTTGATATTGATTCGCTTTGCTGTGCTACAAAGGTATGAAAAGATATGATAACTCTCTCTTTTTTCATGCCAAAATTGCTATGAAGCGGACAATAAAAAAATGCTGAACGGTTCTGTTTCTTCTATCAGCTTGATAATTTCTTTCGTAAGAGGGATTTTTTTCTCTTTTATATATTGTCCAAAGAAGACACAGACTTGTGTGTATTTGAGGGCACTGATGATACAGGGATTCGGTTGGAACCAACGGTGGAAAGTAGATGTGTCGATATTAAGATGTACACATAAGTCCATGACGGTCAAATGGCACGTCTCAAGTAATTTCTTTATTAACAAAATTTTTTTGTTATAAATCTGATTTACTATTTTGTTCTCTTCTTGCTCCGTTAGCGTGTAGTTACGTTTTTGTTTCATTGTCTGTATAAATAATTAGAATTAATGGTGCAAAGTTCTGATAAAAAAAGATATGTTGTGTTGCGTTTATGCGACATACGGAATAAAAAAAATATTCACCTTTGCCTCCGTTTCTGTTAGAAGCTGAAATATAGGTAAATAACTACGATAATGAAGAAAGATCAGTATTTTAATTTGGAGGTAAATTTGTTGAATGACGACAATATTGCCGGTATGATGTTGGAGTTGGGAGCGGCAAACGCTCTCGGAGTTTATGTGATGTTGCTGTTGCATTTGCGCACGAAGGACAATTACGAAGCGTCATGCAGACCGCTGCCGTTGAAGGCCTTGGCCAAACGCTATGATGTGGATGTGGATTTGATAGGGAGGATACTCCGAGAGTTCGATCTTTTTGAGGTGGATGAGGAACGCCAAATGTTTCGCGCTCCTTATCTGGACAGGGTGATGAAAACATTGGAGGAAAAATGGCGGATAAATGCCGAAAACGGCAAAAAAGGCGGTCGTCCGAGAAAGACTAAAAAACGCGCTGAAACGCCCGCCGGCAAAGGCGGAAAACCGAATGAAACCCAAGAGAAGAGAGGAGAAGAGAACAAGAGTATTGTTCCTGTTGTGAACAACAGCAGCAATACAGCGGGCGAGGTGCCGGGAGATGCTGCTGTTGCTGCTGCTACGAGTGGGAAGGTGGCTGCTGAGGGTAAGAAAGTGGCTGCTGAGAGGTGCAAGGCATCTGTTGAAGGTCGAAAAGCGGTTGCTGCGAGTAAAAAGGCTGTTGGCGGGATGAAGATTGTTTCGGTGGACGAAGCCGGAGAGATTCCGTTGCAGCGAGTACTTCCGTGGGAGAAGTTGGTGGATCAGCTTGCCGCTTCCCGGTCGTACATGGAGTTGGCAGGTCAGCACTCGGGACTGGGGAAGCTGTTTCTCGAGCATCAGCAGCAGGTTATCGAACTTTTCAAACAGCATATTCTGCTCTACGGAAAAGGAGGTGAATTGCTGTTTCTTGAGGATGTCCGACGTTATTTTTCCAACTATGTCGCACCGGGGTCTACTACCTGCCGGATGTTGCGTGAAACGTTATTGTCGATACTTCAGAAGGCGGGAAGCACAGCCGACAATCGTTTTGAAACTCTTTCAAACGGTCGGAGGATGTACCTGGGACACCTTATCCCGGACGATGCACCGCTGCGTCCGGATGCAGCCGCAGTGTGGGACGATGTGCGGAAGAAGTGGGGACATTAACCCCGGCTGTCAACGGACGTGAGGAGGGGGATCACACCTGTTTAACTCATGCTTTGCACTGGCTTTGCCCACGTTGCACATTGGCTTTGCCTACGCTTCGCGATAGCTTCGCCCACGCTTCGTGATAGCTCCGCGATAGTCCTCCGCTCACACTTTGCATCGTCCTCCGTCCCTACCTCTTTTGGATGCTTGCCTCCTAGTCGATAGTATTCCCATTCCCCTCCTTCGGGGGAAGGAGGGGTGGCTGAAAGCCGGGGTGGTAGGTGGATACACAATGCTGATAATAACCGACTTATGCATTCACCTACCACCTCCCCCTACGGGTACTCCTCCTTCCCGAAGGAGGAGAGTTGCAGATACTATCGACTATAAACTGTCTGGCTATTATTTTCCTAATTAACTTTGTTTCCAAATCTGATGAAGAGCTTTCAGTCTCTTTTATTTCCTATTTAATCTCTTTTATTCCCTCTCCAGTCTCTTTTAATCTCCTTTATTCTTTCTTAATCCGGTGTAATCAGGTGTAACCCGGTGCAATCCGGCAAGTCGCCGGTGTCTTGCCGTATCTTTGTTTCACCACCAGAAAGGGAGAATGTCCTTCCTTTCGGAGAAAACAAAATTTTAAATTATGGCAACAGTAACTGTGGTGCGCTACAAGCGCAGAAAACGAATTGGAGATGAGAAGTCGCCAATGGTGTATGCTCTCAAACTCAAGTCCGGAGAGGCGAAAATCTATTCAATCGAGACGCTGGCGCGTGAAATCGAGTCAATCGGGTCGCTTTCGGTGGAAGACGTGTCGCACGTCATGAAATCTTTCGTCCGTGCGATGAAGAAGGTCTTGGTGGCAGGCGATAAGGTGAAAGTGGACGGGCTGGGGATTTTTTACACCACGCTGACCTGTCCCGGTGTGGAGCAGGAGAAGGACTGCACGGTGAAGAATATTTCTCGTGTCAATCTCCGTTTCAAGGTTGACAATTCGCTGCGCCTTGCCAACGACAGCACGGCGACTACGCGTGGAGGGGAGAATAATGTGTCGTTCGAGTTGTATACCGAGAAGAAGGCCGCTTCCGAAGGAGAAGGAGGTGGCTCCGGTTCCGAGGAGCCCGGCAAGGGAGAGGGCGGTTCCGGTGGAGGGGTGACTCCGGATCCGTCTATCTAGTTGATAACTAATTTATAAAAAATGAGAAGCGATGATTGACAAAATCTTAGATGTTGTATTGGAAATCCTGTTTTTCTTTCGCAGAAAGAGAAAAGGTAGAAGAATGAAAGGACAGGTTGATGAGGAAGATTGACCTGATTGTGATCCACTGTTCCGCCACCAGAGCGGACAGGGATTTCACGGAAGAAGATTTGGAGGTGTGCCACCGCCGCCGTGGTTTCAACGGTGTGGGGTATCATTTCTACATCCGTAAGAACGGGAGCATCAAGACGACGCGGGAGATTGAACGGATAGGTGCGCACGCCAAGGGACACAACCTGAATAGTATCGGTATTTGTTATGAGGGCGGCCTCGACTGCCACGGACGTCCTGCCGACACCCGCACTGAATGGCAGATTCATTCGATGAATGTACTCATCCTCACGCTGTTGCGCGACTATCCCGGTTGCCGCATCTGCGGACACCGGGACTTGAGCCCCGACCTGAACGGGAACGGGGAGATCGAGCCGGAGGAATGGGTGAAGGCTTGCCCGTGCTTCGACGTGACGAAGGAATGGAGGTAATCATCGGAGAATGTCATAGTAGACTTCTGTAACCTGCTGTGATACTCGCCGGCTATTGAAACGTTCCTGAATGGTGGACATAGCTGTGACTCCGTAATCTTCTTTCCATTCGGGATGATGAAGATAAGCCAAATAGCATTCTGCCAATTCTTCCGGTTTGCCGAAGTCTACTATTAACCCGCTTTGCTGGTGAGTGATAACCTCTTTGGTACCGTCTGTCGGGGTTACTACCAACGCTTTTTTCATTGCCATAGCTTCGAGCAGGGCAATGGAAAGTCCCTCCCATAAGCTGGGTAAGCAAAAAACATCGATAGCGTGCAATACATCCGGTACGTCACTGCGAAAAGGTGAGGTCCGGATGTGTTTTTCCATTCCATACAGGCGAATTGCTTCTTTAGTCTCTTCTTCCATGTCACCCTGACCCACTAATAGCGCCTTTATTCTTTTGTCTTTCTGCCGTGCAAGAGCGATACTCTTTACGAAGTCCAAAGGAGCTTTCTGCAAGGTGATCCTGCCCACAAAGCCTATCACGAAATCCTCGTCGGTAAACCCGAACTCGTTGCGGAGATTGCTGAACTCCCGGTGGGGGTTGAACTTTGTCAGGTTAATGCCGTTTTCTATGACGATCGAATGTTTTAATCCGAAAGTTTTCTGCCCGGTAATCCGGTTACTTTCCGAGACACAGATTACTTCTTTGCTCAACTTGCATATTATTTTTTCACTCCATGCCCGGAGACGTTTGATGAAAAACGACTGGTCTTGGTGAAAACTCCACCCGTGAACGGTATATACCATGGGGATGTGTAGCTTCCGGGCTATAAAAGCGACATTGGATGCGGCACGACTTCCGTGGGCATGGATCAGTTGTATGTTCTCTCTGAGAATCAGCTCTTTGATCTGCCGGGTGATGCGTACGTCAAATGGGTGAGAGGTGTTGACAACGTGGCACTTGACTCCTCTTTGCGTGAGCGCGTCAATCATTTGTCCGCCTGTGAATGATAGGACAATGGGATTGACACGGTTGTCGAATCCTGCTATGAGATCGAGGAGGTGAGACTCGCCACCACCTACCTGACCTTGTCTGATTACTTCTAATACGTTAATTGCCATGCTCGGTATGTATAAATTTTTTGTTAACTCCTTTTAATTTGAACAGATTACTTGCAATGCCGAGCAGTAAGGACGGTAGCTGGAAGATTGCCCGTAAGAGTTGCTTGTTCAGTAAATGTCCGGGGATTGCCGTAAACAGTGCAAGAAATAAAGCAAAAGCGAGTATCCACCATTTAATGCTTGAATAGGGGGAAACCAGGGTGACTAGTATGGTGAAAAAAAATGTGCAGAAGATCAGGATGATACGGGGCAGCAGTGTCCATTGAAAAACTTTGTCACAATAGTCTATATTGCCGCGCAGTAGCTCTTTTGGAAAGTCGGGAAGTGTCCGTACTAATGAGTCAAATTGGGCAGCTATCCAGCGTTTGCGCTGGTTTTTGATTCCTTCTTTCTTTTGGGTCTTTTCGTCTTTCACGTAGACGTGTTCCAGATATTCTATATGGATGCGCTGTTTGAGCAGGAGGGCTTCCATTTCCTTATCCTCTCCTGCCGTTTCGAGCAGGTGTATATGTTGGCGGAACCAACAGGCTTCCAATGCCATACCTGAACCGATAAGGGCCGAAGACAGTCCGAGTGCGATGTGCCCGCTGCGGAATATTGAGTTGTTGATTTCTTCACTGGCCGCATCGAGAACGGCAATATCCGTATTGGTGTTTTTCGCGGTGCGGTGTGCCTGAACGGCTCTGGCTCCTGACTGAAAAACAGGGTTGAGTTCGGATAGAAAACTTGTACCGGCAGTATTGTCCGCGTCCATAATGACCACTGCGTCGTATGGTATGTCTGCGGTGGCGTTCATTGCCAGACTCATTGCTTTGGCTTTCGAACTGTCGGTATAGTCCGCTATCAGTAGGCGGACAGGCAATTGTCGCAGAGCTTCGTTCGTGCTTTCCTGCATCTGGTCGGAAATCACGATAATGTCATATAATTCCCGTGGGTAATCTTGCTGTAAGAAGGAATAAATGGCGGGGATAATGACCTTGTCTTCTTTATAGGCAGGAAAGAGCACAGCAAACTTGGTCCCGGGAGCCGTGCGAGGATAGATACGGGGGCGGCAGAACTTTGACGCTATGGCAAACAATAACAGGTAACCTGTGTTGAAGGCCAGGATTATGTAGAGTATAATTTCTGCAATGTGTAGTATGGTTATCATTTTTGTTCTTTTTTATGAGGAATACGGATGAATGCTGATATACCTTTTATGGTAGCCGTTAAGAGATCCGGCCGACCTTTTAATAAAAAAGACAGTCCGTTTTTTCCGGCAGCCAGCGTTGTCTGGTAAATGATAGAAAGCCAGCGGTTGCTCCCCTCCAGATTCCGCCAGGCATAGAGCAGGCGGTTACGCGTCAGATAGTAGGTGCGCAATTTGCTTAGCTGCCCGGTGCTTTGGCTTTCTTTGTGGAAAACAGTGCAACGCGGTTCGTACCATAATTCATAGCCGGCACGTGTTATATGGGTGCTCCAATCCAGTTCTTCATAATAAAGAAAGAATATTTCCGGCATCAGCCCTACTTTTTCAATCACTTCGCGTTTCACCAGCATAGCTGCCCCATGCAGATAAGGGGTGGGATGTGGGGTGTCGAATGTCCCGTTGTCCGGACAACCGAAACCTATGCCTGCATTGCGCAGTGTGATAGGGGTCAGTGGAGTGAACCCTGCGAATTGTATATTCTGAGGAGGAAAAGCGAAACGGATTTTGGGAGATACACCTCCTATTTCCGCACGGCTTTCGAGTCGCTCTATCAAAAAAGAGATTGTATCCTGTTCTATGTATGTGTCATTATTTATCAGAAAGATATATTTCCCTTTTGCTTCTCGGATGCCTATGTTATTGCCACCGGAGAATCCTTTGTTTTCATTGCTGCGGATAGCAATGACGGAGGGGTAGCGTTCACGTATTTTGGCAGCTTCGTCTTCACGTGATGCATTGTCTACCACGATCGTCTCATAACGTATGGAATGTATTTTATTTTGCAATGATTCTATCAGTTCACAGGTGTCTTTGAACCCGTTATAGCAGATCGTGATAAAGGATATCTCCGGAATATTGTTTGTCATATTTGCTCGTCGGTTTCTGGGGTGGATACTGATTGGGTGTTTTCTTCTTCACTGATACGCTTGTCTATATGCGGTGCGGCAAAACAGAGGGCAAAGCCTATATAGACAGGCAACTGGTTGGGATATTGCATCACATCATTGACATAGGCGGCTATAAAGAACCCTGCGTCCATGCAGAGCCAGGCCGCTACGAGTCCCCGCAGGCTTTTATTGCGTACCTTAAACATCAGTATCCAGGAGCACCAGGCGAAAAGGGTGCCGTGTATGCCGAGATAAAGAATCAGTCCGACAATCCCTGTTTCTACCCATACACTGACCAACCATGAATCAGGAGGATAGGGCATCTGCTCTTTTGAATTGAAATGGCCTGATTTAGACAGCCCGATACCGTAACCAATGGGTTTCTTTATCATCAATTCTTTCATCCTTTGTCGATTCTCGACACGCACATTGTAGGAGGCGTCTTCGGTTGGGTGGAAAGAAGAACGCATTTTATGGATGTATTGGTTGCCGCTTCCTATGTTAGTGAAATAGAAAAAACAAAAAACTCCGATAGAGACAAAGATGCCTGCCAACAGCGCTTTCCAATTTTTGGCCAAAATGGTTATCATCAGCATTCCGCCCATGATAACTCCCATGGCTGCTCTGGTTCCGGAGATTCCCACTCCGTAGAGCCCTCCCATTGCAATGCACAGAAAGTAGATGCGTTTCCATTTTGAGTCTACGAAAAATGCGCTAATGGTGAAAACTACGGTTGCCATAGCGCAATGTACGCCGTAATTTGCCGCATCTGTAAAGCAGGAGAAATAGCGGATGCCCGACCAGATGATATGGGTTCGGGCACCTCCCATTGAAAATAAAAAATAAAGGTCCTTGGAACTGAAACCATGGCTTTTCTGCCAATATCCTTTGATTGTAAATATGATGACGAATACAGACCATACGATCAGTAGCAGTTCGATGTCTTTTTTGGTACGAATAACTATCGGAACTATAAAGGCACATATCAGGCCTATGAGTGTATATGGGGTGATGTTGATATTCCATGCCTCCATTACATTGTTGGGATTCAGTAATTCCAGAAAATAGAATAGGAACCAGGCTACAAACAAATATGTCATTATGTTTCGTCCGGGCTTCCAGTTTGTTTGCTCGTCATTGTTAAGCTGTATCAGGCAAGTAGTCGTTAACAACAAGATAAGTATCATGGAAAAAAGACCTATCTTGATATTCATTATAATGTTTGCCGCAACCAGTGCAAACTGTGCGGCAAGCAGAATATGAAAAGTTACTATCCTGTTATTCATCGTCTTCGTCTTCTACTTCTTTGGTCTTATTCTTGAAGTTGAATATGATTTTTTCAGTTAATGATAATTGGCTGAGATGATAACCGATTTTACGTAATAACGTATACGGTGGCAGCTGACCGGTGAAATCTTCTACTGCTCCCCGTCCGGCATTGGTCAGGCAGATACGGAACGGAACATCTGTTGTTCCCAGCTGGACCATAAGCTGGTCACAAAGCTGTTTGTCGAATGTTTTCCAACCATGATTCGCCGAAGCTATCAGGATGTTGGCATTGGCATCGTGCAACAGTGCACTGGGTATGCTGCTCTCCGATAACGGCGGATAGGCAACTATCAGGATGTCTTCTCCTTGTAAAGTGTAGAAGTCTGTGATGTTCTTAGCTAACAAATATTGAGTGGAATTGGTGTTGAAATCCACTCCGTGGGTGATAAATCTTGTATTCAACATACGGCTTTGCATATATCCGCAGACAAGGTTGCCTATTGTTTCTTCATCGGAATCTTCATTGATACTGAACAAATTGATGATGAATACACCCGGAGATTTCCGTTTGTCCAGAAAACGAAGCAGCGAATTGGTCAGCTCACTTGCGGAATGTTGCACGTAGGTCTTGGTCAGCCCTCCGTAGCGGGAAGCCGAAAGGCTGGGGACAGCACCTACCACTTTATATCCCGTCACTCGCTTGGTGCGACCGGCATCTCGCAATGTTCTGTCAAGCATTTCTATTAGCAGCAATAAGGCAACAATTATTAAAAAACTGCCTATACACGCAGCTATGACGATTTGTTTCCGGTTTGTTGAATGGGGCGAGATCGGATAGGTCGGTTCATTCAGCACCTTCAGTGTAGCGGAGGTCATTTCCAAATTTTTCTTTCTTAATAAGGCCTCGTTATAGCTGTGCAATACGGTTAGATAGTTGCGCTCGGTAAAGTTAATCATACGCTCTTTCTGTTTAATCGTAGTACCTACCGGTGCAAAGAATACGTATCGCTCGTTCAGCTCTTGGCGTGAGTTCTGTGCAATTAGCAGTTCGGCTTTGGCCTTTTCATATAACAGGGTTTGTTCGAGCCACTGGTCGATGATGTTTGTTCGCAAAACACCTTCTTTGCTGTATTTATGTCCTACATAGGCATCTGTCAGTTCGCTTAGCTCTTTTTTAAGTTCACTCAATCGCTTCTTGTTGTTATTGAGAGCAGTAATGTCTTTATTATTTGAATCGGACATTGCTTCGACCTCCGAGATTCTTCCTGTTATATCGGAAGCTTCTTTTATTTTTCCGACAAACTCCATGTTTTTAATTATCTGTTTGGCGTTGCTGTCCATGTGCCGTTCTAATTCGTCGAGCATGGACCTGCTGCTGTTTAATGCAAACATTGCGTCCTGCTCTCTCAATGCGTATTCTTTGTTGATAGCGGCTATTTCCTTCGTTTCATCAAGATAATTGATGACGCGTTTTTCTACGTTGTATTTAGTTAAGTCTTCTTCTTCTGTACTAAGTTTCTTCCCGATCCTTTTCAGTTCTTCATCAAAGTATTTGATAACTTTGTCGGTCTCTCCATAACGGATACGGCGATATTCTTCCACAAACTCATCCATTAAGATACTTACTGTGTTGTATGCGATACCCGGGTCGCTGGATGAGTAGCTGATGTCCAGCAGATCGCTGGTCAGGCGGCGCTGTACTTTTATATTTTTCAGGGCATTATAGCTATAAAACGGATGAATATAGTAAAACAGGCCGTAAATATAGTTCTCTTTATGCGGCCGCATATATTTTTCCAGATTGGAGACTGTTTTGTCTTCGCTTGATTTGTCTATCAGCTTTAGAATTTCATTCCCGTTCGGACTGTTTTTTAAATGGTTATATGTGGTGGTATAACTGGAAACAGTAATACCATTGGTTTCCCTGTCCGGATTTCCTTGGATAAGAACTCTGGCAAATAGTCGCAGGCACACTCGTTTTAGTGTACTTTCAGCTTGCATGATACTGATCAGATTGTCCATTGAATTTTGTACGGTAGCCCAGTCTGTCCGCTTGTCACTTTCCAGATTATATCCTGAAGCGACCCCGGTGTACAGAGTGGCCTTTACATCATATCCGCCCTGCATGTGGCGTGTATAATAGATGACTGATAGAGTGAAGAGGGTGGTTCCAATCAGCAATAACCACCGGTGGCGGAATAAAGTCTGTATGGTAGAGATAACAAAATTCATATCTTCTGTTTTTATTTTCGTATAATGGGGGTACGTGAAATAACCTCGAGTATCATCAGGCTTTTTGTTAACTCATATTTACTCTTTTCGTATGCTTCACGGGCTTGTGACTGTCTTTCTTTATCTGTTGACAGATCGGCCGATTCTATGGTTCCGTTGGCAAAGTTCTTTTCGGATATTTCGTATTGTACATTGGCAAGAATCAGGCTTTCACTTTTCATTTGAAGAACTCTTATCTGCGAAGTGGCCATGGCATACATCTCAATAATGTTTTTCTTAATCTCATCGTATTTGATTTCCTGCTCCAGTTGCGCGCTTTTCAGTGTAAGCCTTTGTCGGCTGACACGTCCTTTGAGATCAAATAAATCATTTAACGGAATGCTGACACCTGCCCCCAGCGTATAACCGTTTTGCGCCTGAGTAGAATAGGTGAGGTAGGGAGCTATCGCTACATCTGTATAGGTAGATTCGTTGCCGAACATACCATATTGATAACTTCCCCTCAAACTGAAGAAGCCGAGAAATGCCCATTTTTCTTTTTGTAATAATTTACGCTCTATTGCTGTTTTAGCGTCTGCCAACTCATAGATAGGATTGTTTTTGGCATTTTCGAATAGAACGGACAGGGGAGGAAGATCTATCTTACTATAATCTTCGTCATTCAGTTGAGAATAGTCGCCGATTTCTTGCGCAACTACACGGGGGGTAGAGGCAAACAAAAGTAGTAATCCCGAAAAAAGATATATAAATTGCTTCATAAAAAAATCATATTATTTGCTCTTGCTGTGTTATAGCTTGCGCAAATATAAGGATTAATTTTATTTATGAGCAGTCTTTTACTATCTATTTTGCAATCTTTCTTGTTAATTGTGCGCGGATTACCGGTTAAAATGCCTCCGTCATATTGAAATAGAACAAATTCTGTTTGTTCACCATATCTCTGCCGTAGTCGAGACGCACATTCATACGGGGTTGGACTTCGATGCGCAACCCCAGTCCGAGGTTAGGAAGCACACCTTCTATCTTGCCAGGCGTAGGACCCATGAATCCGCATCCTCCCCATGCTACATAACCTACATGATTCAGCATTCTTTTCACCCACGTGCTTTTGTCCGTGTTTATCATCTGACGATATTCAGCCATTATTACATGAGAGGACTTGTCGCGAAACTGTCCCATATAATATCCGCGAAGATCAAAAGGGGTTCCGCTGAGTGCATATTTCGTCAGTGGAACATCTCCGAAGACGTTCTTAGTCTGTACCGTCCAGGCAACCACCTTGCGTCTGCCGACAGTCTTATATTGACGGTAATCGATCTCTAAACGGTAAAAATTGTCATCACCTCCGAATACTTTGCTATACATCATTCCGCGAAAATCAAGATATGTTCCCCGGTAAGCATTTGCCGGAACATCACGTGTGTCGTACGTCAATAAGAATCCGAGCCCCGAACTGAAATTTGTGTATCCGTGCTCTGTCCCTCCGGCTGCAATATACGAAGGTTGCTCGATCATTCCGGCGGCGGGTTTCGTGATCTTATCATAATTCAAATCAATCTGAGGGCCTGCAAAGAAGTTGCTTTTTCCCAGACGGAACAGAAACCACGGATTCACCTGAATGCCGCTGTAACGGTATTCGCTGGTGTCTTCTCCGCGAGGATAGTCTTTGTTGGTGCTATATCCGATGCCATAGAAGTTCTCAATCGTATTTTTGTAGGAGAAGGTACCGAAGATACGGAAACGGTCACCTTTGAAGAAAAGCTGCGGCTTGGTCATCAGGTTCAGACCGCCTTTAAACATCAGGGCAATCGCCATAGGGACGATCGAACGCCGTTGGGTAGTATCGCTGGGATTCATCCGGAATGTCATTAAAGCGCTACCACCTACCAACAAGCCAAAATCAGGTGTGTAACTGGGACCGCCCAATATATTATAGTGAAGATTTCTCTTGGCTACACGTTCACGTCGTAGTTCACGTTTGGAAAGGGTGGGAGTGGTATCTGTCGGGAGAATTTCACCAGCAGACATTGAATTCATAGAACCTTGCACTTCGTCGTTTTTTACTATCGTGCGATCTGTTTGGGCTAATGTAAAGCTGATGGGCAGAACTGCCAACCACATACCTATTATATATCTTTTCATATTCTTTCTTGGAATCTGACTGCAAAGAAAACGCTTTTATTTCGATTAGTTTTCATCTTCATAGATAATAAATCTAAAAAAGAATTGTATTTTTGCCAAATAATATATGTAAAACCAATTTGCCAATATGCTAATATCCGGTGCGGCAAACATAAACACGACACGTCTATCTATTAGCATACCGGCAAAGTAACTTAACGAATTATCTATAATGAATAAACGAATCTTACCAGTTTTTGTTTTCTGTGCCCTCTGCTACTCGGCACAGGCGCAAAACGCGAAAGGAGGCATCAGTGACGCTATGATGCAGCAAATCAAACAGAGTTACCAGAATACGTCTGCCGACAAAGCTATCCGCAACGCTATCGGCAGCAACGACATCCGCAAACTGGCTCTCAACCAGGATAATATGAAAGGTATGGATACGCACTTTTCAGTTAAAGTGAACTCCAAAGGTATCACGAACCAGAAATCATCCGGACGTTGCTGGCTCTTTACGGGGCTGAACGTGATGCGTGCCAAAGCGATTGACAAGTATCATCTGGGTTCTTTTGAGTTCTCTCAGACTTATCCTTTTTTCTTCGACCAACTGGAGAAAGCGAACCTTTTCTTGCAAGGTATCATCGACACCAGTGACAAACCGATGAACGACAAAATGGTGGAATGGCTTTTCCGTAATCCTCTGAGTGACGGCGGAACTTTTACCGGTGTAGCCGACATTGTAAGTAAATATGGTCTTGTACCCAAAGATGTAATGCCGGAAACGAACAGTAGTGAAAATACTTCCCGCATGGCCGGTCTGATCACCCTGAAGCTTCGCGAACAGGGGATTCAGCTTCGCGATATGGCTGCTAAGGGCGCTAAACCTGCTGCTCTGGAGAAAACGAAAACTGAAATGCTCGGCACTATCTACCGGTTGCTCGTTCTGAACTTGGGCGTTCCTCCCACAGAATTTACATGGACTGAGTATAATGCCCAAGGTAAGCTTGTTTCTACCGAAAATTATACCCCGTTGTCTTTCTTGAAGAAGTATGGTGACGAAAACCTCATCAGCAACTACATTATGCTAATGAACGATCCCAGCCGCGAATACTACAAATGCTACGAAATCGACTATGACCGCCACCGTTACGACGGCAAGAACTGGACATACGTCAACCTACCCGTTGAAGATATCAAGGAAATGGCAATCGCCTCTCTGAAAGACAGTACGATGATGTATTTCTCTTGCGATGTCGGCAAATTCCTCAACTCCGACCGTGGCTTGCTGGATGTTAAAAACTACGACTACGAATCTCTCATGGGCACTACTTTCGGCATGGACAAGAAAGAACGTATCCAAAGCTTTGCCAGCGGCTCAAGTCACGCCATGACTCTTATGGCGGTTGACCTCGATGAAAATGGAAAACCGACCAAATGGATGGTTGAGAATAGTTGGGGACCTGCTTCCGGTTATCAGGGGCATCTTATCATGACTGACGAATGGTTTGACGAATATATGTTCCGTCTGGTGGTTGAAACGAAATATGCGTCTTCCAAAATACAGGAAATACTCAAGCAGAAACCGATTCGTCTCCCTGCCTGGGACCCGATGTTTGCCGGAGAAGAATAGTCTTTTTCTTCTTTTTGAGAACAAAAGAAAGGCACTCTAAAGAATATTGTGTGCGACCACGAAAGGAATTGCGGATATTTTTCCGTAATTCCTTTCTTTTTTCCTCACGAATCCCAATCTTATTTATTACTTTTGCGGCAAATTTATGAAACCATTATTTTATATAGCATGGCAAATGTAATAAAGTTACGTAAAGGCCTTGACATAAACCTGAAAGGTAAAGCTGCTGAAACGTACGCAACAGTGAAAGAACCGGGATTTTACGCACTCGTACCCGATGATTTTCCTGGAGTGACGCCGAAGGTAGTCGTAAAAGAGCAGGAGTATGTGATGGCTGGTGGACCCTTGTTTATCGACAAGTATCATCCTGAAGTGAAATTTGTTTCGCCCGTGAGTGGCGTGGTGACGAGTGTTGAACGTGGTGCTCGCCGCAAGGTGTTAAACATCGTAGTAGAGGCGGCTGCCGAACAGGACTACGAAGAATTTGGAAAGAAGAATGTTGCCTCAATGGATGCTGATGCTGTGAAAACCGCTTTGTTGGAAGCTGGTATTTTTGCGTTTATCAAACAACGTCCTTATGACATCATCGCCGACCCGACGGTTACCCCGAAGGGAATCTTCGTATCTGCATTCGACACCAATCCGCTGGCTCCCAACTTCGAATTTGCTTTGAAAGGAGAGGAAGCAAACTTCCAGACCGGACTCGATGCTCTCGCCAAAATGGCAAAAACTTACCTGAGTATCAGCGTAAAACAAAACGCTACTGCACTGACTCAGGCTAAGAACGTTACAATTACTGCATTCGAGGGACCGAACCCTGCCGGTAACGTAGGTGTTCAAATCAATCACATCGCTCCTGTATCCAAAGGTGAGACTGTGTGGACGATCGACCCGCAGGCAGTTATCTTTATCGGCCGTCTCTTTAATACAGGCCGTGTGGATTTCACCCGTACAGTAGCTGTGACTGGTTCCGAAGTGTTGAAACCTGCTTACTGCAAACTTCAGGTAGGTGCGTTGCTGACTAACGTATTTGCCGGAAATGTAACGACAGGCAAGGATCTGCGTTACATCAGTGGTAATGTGTTGAGCGGAAAACAGGTATCACCGAACGGATTCCTGGGAGCTCTCGACAGCCAGCTGACTGTAATTCCCGAAGGTGACGACATTCACGAAATGCTTGGTTGGATTATGCCGCGTTTCAACCAGTTCAGTGCCAACCGCTCTTATTTTAGCTGGTTAATGGGCAAAAAAGAATATACGTTGGATGCCCGCATCAAAGGTGGCGAACGTCATATGATTATGTCAGGTGAATACGACAAGGTATTCCCAATGGATATCTTGCCCGAATATCTGATTAAAGCTATCATCGCCGGTGATATTGACCGTATGGAAGCGTTGGGTATCTACGAAGTGGCTCCCGAAGACTTCGCTCTCTGCGAATTCGTCTGCTCTTCGAAAATGGAACTGCAACGTATCGTCCGTGCCGGACTCGACATGCTCCGTGCTGAAATGGCATAAATCAATGCCCGCATGGCAAATCGTAAATTGTAAATCGTAAAATAGTAAATATATTAATGAAAGCGTTAAGAAATTATCTCGATAAGATAAAGCCGAACTTTGAAGAGGGCGGCAAATTCCACGCATTCCAGTCGGTGTTCGACGGCTTCGAAACATTCCTGTTCGTGCCCAGCAAGACTGCGAAAACGGGAACGCACATACACGACGCGATCGACAGCAAACGTATCATGTCGATTGTGGTTATTTCGTTAGTACCGGCGTTGCTGTTCGGTATGTACAACGTAGGTTATCAGCATTTCACTCATACAGGTGCCACAGGCAGCTTCTTCGAAATGTTTATCTACGGATTCCTGGCAGTGTTGCCGAAAATAATCGTATCTTATGTAGTAGGTCTGGGCATTGAGTTCATCGTAGCTCAATGGAAGAAGGAAGAAATTCAGGAAGGATTCCTCGTTTCGGGTATCCTGATCCCGATGATTGTTCCGGTTGACTGTCCGTTGTGGATTCTCGCCGTAGCTACTGCATTTTCTGTTATCTTTGCGAAAGAGGTATTCGGTGGTACAGGTATGAACATTTTCAACGTAGCGTTGATTACTCGTGCATTCCTGTTCTTCGCTTATCCGACCAAGATGTCCGGTGATGCCGTTTGGGTATCCGGCGACACTATTTTCGGTATGGGACAGGCGGTAGACGGACTTACGGTTGCCACTCCTCTGGGATTAGCTGCAACGACAGGTACTGTGCCTGAGTTCAGCATGGATATGGTGACAGGTCTGATTCCCGGTTCTATCGGTGAAACAAGCGTGATCGCTATTCTGATTGGTGCCGTTATCCTTTTGTGGACAGGGGTTGCTAGTTGGAAGACTATGATTTCTGTGTTTGTCGGTGGTGCATTCATGGCTTGGGTGTTCAACGCAATCGGCATGGAAAACAATACAATGGCGCAAATGCCTTGGTACGAACACCTCGTTCTCGGTGGTTTCTGCTTCGGTGCCGTGTTTATGGCTACCGACCCTGTTACTTCCGCACGTACGGAAAGAGGTAAGTATATTTTCGGATTCCTGATTGGTGTCATGGCGATCGTTATCCGTGTTCTGAACCCGGGTTACCCCGAAGGTATGATGCTCGCTATCCTGTTAATGAACATCTTCGCACCGCTGATTGACTACTGTGTAGTACAGGGAAATATCAGTCGCCGCGAGAAACGTGCTATCAAGTCTAACCAATAAATACCGAATGAAAATGAATACGAATAGTAATAGTTATACTATCATTTATGCTTCGGTAATGGTTGTTATCGTGGCATTCCTGCTGGCATTCGTTAGCTCTTCATTGAGAGAAACACAAAACAAGAATGTGCAGTTGGACACTAAAAAGCAGATTCTTGCTGCATTGAACATTAAGAATGTAGAAGATGCGGATGCAGAATATCAGAAATATGTAAAAGGTGATATGCTGATGAACGTAGACGGTACGCTGACTGAAAATACTGGCGAATTTGCTACCAACTACGAGAAAGAAGCAAAAGAACAACAACGTCTGCACGTATTTGTGTGCGAAGTGGACGGCCAGACTAAATATGTCGTTCCTGTTTACGGTGCCGGTCTTTGGGGCGCTATCTGGGGATACATCGCGCTGAACGAAGATAAGGATACTGTTTACGGTACTTACTTCTCTCATGCTAGTGAAACTCCGGGTCTGGGTGCTGAAATTGCTACCGAACATTTCCAGAATGAATTCGTAGGCAAGAAAACATTGGAAGACGGTTCTATCGCTTTGGGAGTTGTAAAGAATGGCAAGGTAGAGAAACCTGAATATCAGGTGGACGGTATTTCGGGTGGTACAATTACCTCAGTAGGGGTGGACGCTATGTTGAAAGCTTGCCTGGGCAGTTATATGAGTTTTTTAACTAAATAATTAAGGAGGAGATATAAAGAATATGGGACAATTGTTTTCAAAGAGAAATAAAGAAGTATTCTCTGCTCCGTTGGGAATAGATAATCCGGTTACCGTACAGGTGCTAGGTATCTGTTCTGCACTTGCTGTTACCGCAAAACTGGAGCCTGCCATTGTAATGGGACTTTCGGTAACAGTGATTACAGCTTTTGCTAATGTCGTTATTTCATTGCTTCGCAAAACCATTCCTAACCGTATACGTATCATCGTTCAGTTGGTTGTGGTAGCTGCTTTGGTAACTATCGTGAGTGAAGTTCTGAAAGCGTTTGCTTATGATGTAAGCGTGCAACTTTCTGTTTATGTAGGTTTGATTATTACCAACTGTATTCTTATGGGACGTCTGGAAGCATTTGCCATGCAGAACGGTCCTTGGGAGTCTTTCCTTGACGGTGTCGGTAATGGTTTGGGATATGCCAAGATTCTGGTAATCGTGGCTTTCTTCCGCGAATTGCTTGGTTCGGGTACACTGCTTGGTTTCAATATATTGAACTACGAACCTATTCAAAACACCGGATACATTAACAACGGTTTGATGTTGATGCCGCCTATGGCATTGATTATCGTAGCTTGCATTATCTGGTACCAACGTGCGCGCCACAAAGAGTTGCAAGAAGAAAGTAATTAATAATTCAAGATTCAAAAAAGAATTATGGAACATTTATTAAGTTTATTCGTCCGCTCTATCTTTGTGGACAACATGATATTCGCATTCTTCCTGGGTATGTGTTCATACCTGGCCGTTTCGAAGAATGTGAAGACTGCCGTAGGACTGGGTATCGCCGTAACTTTTGTGTTGCTGGTGACGCTTCCGGTGAACTACTTGTTGCAAACTAAGGTGCTGGCTGCCAACGCTATCATTGAAGGTGTCGATCTTAGTTTCTTGAGTTTTATTCTTTTCATTGCCGTTATTGCTGGTATTGTGCAATTGGTGGAAATGGTGGTGGAACGTTTCAGCCCGTCGCTGTACGCTTCACTGGGTATCTTCCTGCCGTTGATTGCCGTTAACTGTGCTATCATGGGTGCTTCTCTGTTTATGCAGCAACGCATCAATCTCGGTCCGAGTGATCCGAAGTATATTGGTGATATCTGGGACGCGCTTTCTTATGCACTCGGTTCCGGTATCGGTTGGCTGCTGGCTATCGTAGGTCTGGCTGCTATCCGTGAGAAAATGGCTTACTCTGACGTTCCTGCTCCGTTGAAGGGCTTGGGTATCACGTTTATCACAGTAGGCCTAATGGCAATCGCATTTATGTGTTTCTCTGGTTTGAACATCTAAAAAGAAAGGAATAAGACAATGGATATGAATTTAATATTAGCGAGCATTGGGGTATTCCTTGTGGTTATTCTGCTGCTTGTTGTTATCCTGTTGGTTGCCAAAAATTTCCTGGTACCGTCAGGTAACGTGAAACTGACAATCAACGGTGAAAAGGAATTGGAAGTGGCTTCCGGTTCTACTTTACTGAATACGCTGTCTGTCAACGGGATATTCCTGTCATCCGCTTGTGGTGGTAAGGGCTCTTGCGGACAGTGCAAATGCCAGGTGCTTGAAGGTGGCGGTGAAATCCTGCCTTCCGAAGTTCCTCACTTTAGCCGTAAACAGCAGCAAGACCATTGGCGTCTGGGCTGTCAGGTGAAAGTGAAAAGTGATATGTCTATCAAGATTGACGAGTCTGTGCTCGGTGTGAAAGAGTGGGAGTGTGAAGTTATCTCCAACAAGAACGTGGCTACATTTATCAAAGAGTTCATCGTTGCTCTGCCTAAGGGTGAACACATGGACTTCATCCCCGGTTCTTATGCACAGATCAAGATTCCTAAATTCTCAATGGACTATGACAAGGATATCGATAAGAGCCTGATTGGTGACGAATATCTGCCTGCATGGGAGAAATTCGGTCTGTTGGGCTTGAAGTGTAAGAACGATGAGGAAACAATCCGTGCTTACTCTATGGCCAACTATCCGGCAGAAGGTGACCGTATCATGTTGACTGTACGTATCGCTACTCCACCGTTCAAACCGAAAGAACAAGGTCCCGGATTTATGGATGTAATGCCGGGTATCGCTTCTTCTTATATCTTCACGCTGAAACCGGGTGACAAGGTTATTATGAGCGGTCCTTATGGAGATTTCCACCCAATCTTGGATTCTAACAAGGAAATGATGTGGATTGGTGGTGGTGCCGGTATGGCTCCGTTGCGTGCACAAATCATGCACTTGACGAAGACACTGCACGTTACCGATCGTAAGATGTCTTACTTCTACGGTGCCCGTGCGTTGAACGAAGTATTCTATCTGGAGGACTTCCTGCAAATCGAAAAAGACTTCCCGAACTTCACATTCCATTTGGCACTTGACCGTCCGGATCCTGCTGCTGATGCTGCCGGTGTGAAGTATACTCCGGGATTCGTTCACAACGTAATCTATGAAACTTACCTGAAGAATCACGAAGCTCCTGAAGATATTGAATATTATATGTGTGGTCCTGGCCCGATGTCGAAAGCTGTTGAAAAGATGCTTGATGACCTTGGCGTTCCAGCCCAGAACTTGATGTTCGATAACTTCGGAGGATAATCTTCGAAAAATACCCTCCGGTTGGGAAACTACCGGAAAGGTTATATAAAAACAGGGCGGGAAATCTGAATGCTGATTATGCTTCTCAGATTTCCCGCCTTCTTTTGTGTCTTTTCGGGATGTATTTGGTGAATTTTATGTCAGTTTTGAAGATAGTTATCTGTTTTTGCATCTACTTATCTATTAATTTTGTACTTTTGACTACATAATAGTTCCCTAAATACATTTTGTTATGGAATATCATCGTATTTCTTTTATTCACGACGACACGGAGTATTCGTTTATCAAAGCTATGAATGCAGGTTTAACCGGATATGATCTGATGAAAGCCTGTCGGGTAGAAGTTACGATTTATATGAAGGAGAATAACCTGAAAGGTCGCTATATACTGACTGGAATGGCTAAAGTTTGACCGTCTTTTTGTCTTCATACTCTTACTCTTTTTGTATCTTTGCCACATGTTAGAGAAAAATGAGATTATACAATCGGTTCTTCGTAACTTGAGGATCGAGGAGTTGAACCCGATGCAGGAAGCATCGCTGGAACAAGCTACAGGAAAAAAAGACGTCATACTGTTGTCACCGACAGGATCAGGTAAGACTTTGGCTTATCTGCTGCCATTATTGCTCACTTTGAAAACGGATGACGGTAGTGTGCAGGTATTAATCTTAGTACCTTCACGCGAGCTGGCTTTACAGATAGACAGTGTATTTAAGGCAATGGGTACTTCTTGGAAAACTTGTTGTTGTTATGGTGGGCACCCTATTGCTGAAGAAAAAAAGAGTATTCTAGGCAATCATCCTGCTATTATTATTGGTACTCCGGGACGTATCACCGATCATTTGTCCAAGGGAAACTTCAATCCCGAAACGATCCATACACTGATTATTGATGAATTTGACAAATCACTGGAATTTGGCTTCCATGATGAAATGGCGGAGATTATCACACAACTTCCGGGATTGAAGAAACGTATGCTGCTTTCAGCTACCGATGCAGAAGAAATTCCTCAGTTTACAGGATTGAACCGCACAGTGAAACTGAATTTCCTGCCGGATGCTTCTGAAGAACAGGAATCCCGCCTGACATTAATGAAGGTGATTTCTCCCTCGAAAGACAAGATTGATACTTTATATAATTTGCTTTGTACACTGGGAAGCAGTTCAAGTATTGTTTTCTGTAATCATCGGGATGCGGTAGACCGGGTACATAAGCTTCTGGCTGAAAAGAAGTTATTTGCCGAACGTTTTCATGGTGGCATGGAGCAGCCGGACCGTGAACGTGCTTTGTATAAATTCCGTAACGGTAGTTGTCATGTGCTTATCTCTACGGACCTCGCTGCCCGTGGGCTGGATATACCGGAAATTGAGCATATCATTCATTACCATCTTCCTGTGAACGAAGAAGCCTTCACGCATCGTAACGGACGTACCGCGCGTTGGGATGCAACCGGAACTTCTTATCTGGTGCTTCACGCTGAGGAAAAACTTCCGACTTATATCCCGGATAATATAGAAACAGTGGCATTACCGGAAAATGCTCCTCGTCCTCCTAAATCTGTCTGGACTACTGTATATATAGGTAAAGGAAAGAAAGAAAAATTAAGCCGGATAGATATTGCCGGATTCTTATATAAAAAAGGAAATTTGGCTCGTGAAGATGTAGGGGCTATTGATGTAAAAGAGCATTATGCATTTGTTGCCGTTCGTCGGGCTAAGGTGAAACAATTGCTGAATTTGATCCAAGGAGAAAAGATCAAAGGAATGAAGACAATTATCGAAGAAGCGAAGTAGAAAAAAACTTTTTCTTTATAAATATTCATTTTTATCTCATTTCTCTTTCACTTTATAATTTATTGATTTCATAGAGTGATATTTTCGACTTTTATTCTTAACTTGATATGTATAGATAACAATATGGTGTATATATCCTGTATAAACCAATAAAAAGTAAGAGAAATCTGCTATAAAACAGTATTTTTATAAGGAAAGATTTGTACGCCGAAAATAAATTCGTAAATTCGCAAAGTCGAAAGACAAAAAGTAACGAAATTGTTAAACCAAAAACAAACTTCAAATGAAAAAGCATAATTTCAATGCAGGACCTTCCATTCTTCCGCGTGAGGTGATAGAGGATACAGCGAAGGCTATTTTAGATTTCAACGGCTCTGGTTTATCTCTGATGGAAATCAGCCACCGTGCCAAAGACTTCCAACCTGTGGTTGACGAGGCAGAGGCATTATTCAAGGAATTACTCAATATCCCCGAAGGTTATTCGGTTTTGTTCCTGGGTGGAGGTGCTAGTATGGAGTTCTGCATGGTGCCCTATAATTTCCTCGAAAAAAAAGCAGCTTATTTGAATACCGGTGTATGGGCAAAGAAAGCAATGAAAGAAGCCAAAGGTTTTGGTGAAGTTGTAGAGGTTGCCTCTTCAGCCGAAGCTACATATACTTATATCCCGAAAGATTACACAATCCCTGTTGATGCAGATTATTTCCATATCACTACAAATAATACAATTTACGGTACGGAATTGAAGAAAGACCTCGATTCTCCGGTTCCAGTGATTGCCGATATGTCTTCTGATATTTTCTCACGTCCGATTGACGTTTCCAAATACATCTGTATCTATGGTGGTGCGCAGAAGAATTTGGCTCCCGCAGGTGTTACATTTGTTATCGTAAAGAATGACGCACTAGGTAAAGTTTCCCGCTATATCCCGACAATGTTGAACTATCAGACTCATATTGATAGTGGCTCTATGTTCAACACTCCTCCGGTAGTACCTATTTATGCTGCTTTGCAGACTCTTCGTTGGATTAAAGCTCAGGGTGGTGTGAAGGAAATGGAACGCCGTGCTATTGAAAAGGCTGATATGCTGTATGCAGAAATTGACCGTAATAAATTGTTCGTAGGTACTGCTGCCAAGGAAGACCGTTCACGCATGAATATCTGTTTTGTAATGGCTCCTGAATACAAAGATTTGGAGGCAGACTTCTTGAAGTTTGCAACAGAAAAAGGTATGGTAGGTATTAAGGGACACCGTTCCGTAGGTGGTTTCCGTGCTTCATGCTACAATGCTATGCCGAAAGAGAGCGTTCAGGCTTTGATTGACTGCATGCAGGAATTTGAAAAACTTCATTAATAATATTGTCACCACAGATTACACAGATTGGCACAGATATTTCTAAATTCTGTGAGAATCTGAGTAATCTGTGGTGAGTTTTTATAAACAGAATTTGATTATGAAAGTACTTGTAGCTACTGAAAAACCGTTTGCAAAGATTGCAGTAGACGGTATCCGTAAAGAAATTGAAGCGGCCGGATATGAGCTTGTTTTGCTTGAAAAATATACAGATAAGGCTCAGTTGTTGGATGCAGTGAAAGATGCTAATGCGATTATTATCCGTAGTGATATTATTGATGCAGAAGTGTTGGATGCTGCGAAAGAGTTGAAGATTGTGGTTCGTGCCGGTGCAGGATATGATAATGTTGACTTGGCTTCCGCTACTGCTCACGACGTTTGTGTGATGAATACTCCGGGACAGAACTCTAATGCTGTTGCCGAACTGGCTTTGGGTATGATGGTTTATGCTGTCCGTAACTTCTATAACGGTACTTCCGGTACGGAATTAATGGGCAAGAAATTGGGTATCCATGCTTACGGAAACGTAGGTCGCAATGTAGCCCGTGTTGCTAAAGGCTTCGGAATGGAAGTTTATGCATACGATGCATTCTGCCCGAAAGAAGTAATCGAGAAAGACGGAGTGAAAGCGCTTGATTCTGCTGCAGAACTTTACAAGACTTGCCAGTTTGTTTCTCTGCACATCCCGGCAACTGCCGAAACAAAGAACTCTATCAACTATGCTTTGCTGAAAGACATGCCGAAAGGTGCTATGCTAGTGAATACTGCCCGTAAGGAAGTAATTAATGAAGCAGAACTTATCAAATTAATGGAAGACCGTGCAGACTTCAAATACATTACGGACATTATGCCTGCTGCTAACGCTGAATTTGTAGAAAAGTTTGCCGGACGTTATTTCTCAACACCGAAGAAAATGGGTGCACAGACTGCCGAAGCAAATATCAATGCTGGTATTGCTGCAGCTCAACAGATTGTCGGTTTTCTGAAAGACGGTTGTGAGAAGTTTAGAGTAAACAAATAATATTCAGAATGAGGAAGGCGGATTTTCAGGATAACATAGTTATAATCTGATTAAAAACAATCTGTCGCAGAACGTCTTTTTTAGAAATAAGTAGTATATTTGAGCCACAGATTTTATATAAGTCTGTGGCTCTAATTTTTTACATATAAAATACTAATATCATGGCAATAATTAAACCTTTCAAGGGCATTCGTCCTCCGCAGAACCTGGTTGAACAGGTTGCTTCACGTCCTTATGATGTATTGAACTCAGAAGAAGCCCGCGCAGAAGCGGAAGGTAATGAAAAATCCCTTTATCATATTATTAAACCTGAAATAGATTTCCCTGTTGGTACGGACGAACATGATGAATGTGTTTACAGCAAGGCGGCCGAGAATTTCCAACTGTTTCAGGATAAAGGCTGGTTGGTGCAGGATAGCAAGGAAAACTATTATATCTATGCGCAGACAATGAACGGTAAGACGCAGTACGGATTGGTAGTCGGTGCGTATGTTCCCGATTATATGAATGGTGTTATTAAGAAACACGAACTTACCCGTCGCGACAAGGAGGAAGACCGTATGAAGCATGTTCGTGTGAACAATGCGAATATCGAACCCGTATTCTTTGCTTATCCCGATAATGATAAACTGGATGTTATCATCAAGAAATATACTTTGGAAAAGCCCGTCTATGACTTTATCGCTCCGGGTGACGGTTTCGGACATACTTTTTGGATTATTGACCAGAGTGAAGACATTGCGGCTATCACCACCGAATTTGCTAAAATGCCAGCTCTTTATATTGCCGACGGACATCATCGTTCTGCTGCCGCTGCATTGGTAGGTGCTGAAAAGGCAAAGCAGAATCCGAACCATAAGGGAGATGAAGAATATAACTATTTCATGGCAGTTTGTTTTCCTGCCAATCAGTTGACTATCATTGACTACAACCGTGTGGTAAAAGACCTCAATGGATTAACTCCCGAACAATTCCTTGGCGCCTTGAACAAGAACTTCATTGTTGAGGAAAAGGGGGCGGATATTTACAAATCTTCCGGTTTGCATAATTTCTCTCTTTATCTTGGAGGAAAATGGTATAGTTTGACTGCTAAAGCAGGTACATACAATGATAACGATCCGATCGGTGTGCTTGATGTGACTATATCCTCCAACTTGATTTTGGATGAAATCTTAGGCATCAAAGATTTACGCTCCGACAAACGTATCGACTTTGTAGGAGGTATCCGTGGTTTGGGAGAACTCAAGAAACGTGTAGACAGTGGTGAGATGAAAGTGGCATTAGCTCTTTATCCCGTGTCTATGAAGCAATTAATGGATATTGCCGATACAGGTAACATCATGCCTCCAAAGACAACTTGGTTCGAACCGAAACTTCGTTCGGGACTGGTTATCCATAAATTGGAATAAGACAAGTATCATTTTATAAAATAGAGCGGTCGATTTGTTACAATCATACGGTAGATTATAACGGATCGACCGCTTCTTTATAAAGAATCAACCGTTCGTTTGTAGTAAAACGACCGCTTGTTTGTATCATCCCGAACGTATCTCGTCAATTGTCTGATCGCTTAATATTTCCAAACGATAAATTGAAATTTCCGTGTAAACCCGTATCTTTGCAACATGACTGCTGAAGATACTTACAAAACCATTGCCGAACCTTCCGAAGGTATTTATACAGAAAAGCGGAGCAAGTTTATTGCTATCGCCCTGCCTGTGCGTACTCTCGATGAGATAAAAGCTCATCTTGAAACGTATCAGAAGAAGTATTATGATGCACGGCACGTATGCTATGCCTATATGCTGGGAGCCGCTCGCAAAGATTTCCGTGCCAATGATAATGGAGAGCCTTCCGGAACGGCGGGCAAGCCTATTCTCGGACAGATAAACTCCAATGAACTGACAGACATCCTGATTATCGTAGTCCGTTACTTCGGAGGAATCAAGTTGGGGACAAACGGACTGATTGTTGCCTATAAAGCTGCTGCTGCCGAAGCAATAGCTGCTGCTACGGTCATCGAGAAAACGGTGGACGAGGAAGTGACAATCATGTTTGAGTATCCTTTTATGAATGATGTGATGCGTATTGTCAAGGAAGAAGAACCGGAGATTCTTCGGCAGTCGTATGATATGGATTGCAGTATGACATTGCGCATCCGTTCTTCCATGATGCCGAAACTGCGTGCACGGCTGGAGAAAGTGGAAACGGCACGGATTCTTGAGGAAGACTGATTGAGACATTTACCTATCACCTCTCCCTACGGAGACTCCTCCTTTCCCGAAGGAGGAGAGTTTTGATAGAGATTGTTGGTGGAAGTGAGATAGAATATAAATAAGAAAAATATGTTTATGAGGAACAGATATAATATACTTTTCAGCTTGTTTTGGGCTTCTCTTGTGTTGGTTGGCATTGAAACACAGGCACAGGAGAACTTGAAATTTGCTCCAAACGACATACCTGTTCCCTGGTATTCGCAGAAAATCACAGGTTGTCCCTATACACACTGTTCGCTTGCATCCTCATTAATGGTATTCGATTATTTCAAAGGCATGACAGCAGACGCGCAACGAACCTCTTCGGATGCGGAAAAGAAACTGATTGAATATCAGAGGAACTATTTTTTTAAGAAACGCGCTCCCTTCCGTCGTCGTACATCGATAGGGCAGGGAGGATATTATTCTTTCGAAATAGATTCATTGACCCGTTATTATGAGAATATGATAAGTGCGGAACATTTCCAACAGAAAGATTACCGGATACTGAAAGATTATATCGACCGTGGGATTCCCGTGTTGATAAACGTAAGGTATACAGGAGCAACTCGTGGACTTCGTCCCGGACCACGAGGACATTGGATTGTATTGCGTGGCATTGATGATAAATATGTGTGGGTGAATGACCCCGGCCGTTCGCCGGAGATGAGGAGTAAAGGCGAGAATATTCGCTATCCGATTAAGAAACAAGTCGGCAATCCTTCTTATTTTGACGGATGCTGGACAGGCAGATATATTGTGGTTACTCCGAGAGAATGGATACGTAATCCTCTTGAATCAGTAAATAAGAAACATAAGATATATGGCATTTGAAGCAACAAAAAAAGAATGGTGCGAACTTTATACTTTCTTCCGCCTGTTGGCAGACGGAAAAGTTGTATTAGGCACGGCAGAAGCGAAAATAGGAGAAATGTCCTGGCCTATTGCAGTGATTCAACGGGAAGAACATGACGGAACGCGCCGGTATTATATTGAAGAAGAATCAGTCCGTATTGAGGGAGAAACGGGTGTTAAGTCCATGCCGCGTGAAGATTTCGGTATTGTTGCCGATCTGATTTTGCAGGCAGTGAAATCCTCCTCGGAAAATGATGTCACCTCGCCGGAGGGAGTGGAAGAATTTTTGGACGAAGCCGGTATCTTCGATTTGGAAGCAAAAACAGAAGATCGTACAGATTTCTCGGTTGCCTTTTGGCATCCGGAAGCTCCGGTAAGAGGTTTCAATGTACGTTCGCGGTTGAGTGCCATGAATCCGTTATTGGACGGAGGGCGTGCGGCAAATCTTAAACTGGAGCAGAGTGGAATCAAGTTTGCTACTCCTACGGTGAATAAGATTAATGCATTGCCCGAATCCCCCAACGAAGTATCCGAGCGAATGATGCTGATAGAGCGTTTGGGTGGTGTGCTCAAATATTCGGATGTAGCCGACCGTGTGTTCCGCAGTAATCTTCTGATGATTGATTTACATTTTCCGCGTGTACTGACAGAGATGATTCGTATTATGCATTTGGACGGCATCTCCCGAATCAGTGAATTGACGGAAGTAATCAAGCAGATGAATCCTCTGAAGATAAAAGATGAGTTGATAAACAAACATTGTTTCTATGAGTTTAAAATAAAGCAATTCTTAATGGCTCTGGCCTTGGGGATGCGTCCGGCAAAGATATACAATGGTCAGGATTCGGCTGTTGAAGGCATTTTGCTGGTAGGTGGAAACGGGGAAGTACTTTGTTATCATAAATCGGAGAAGCAGGTCATGGAAGACTTCCTGTTCCGAAATACTCGTTTGGAAAAGGGCTCTTTGGATAAAGATAAATATGGCTTTTTGGAGAAAGAGAACGGAGTTTATTATTTCAAGCTGAATGCAAAGATTGGTTTGGTTAAACGGTAAATAAATTATAGTATGAAGACAAATGAAATTTTAGAGAATATCAAAGCACGTCGAAGTGTACGGGCTTACACCGGTCAGCAGGTCTCGGAAGAGGATTTGCAGGCTGTTCTGGAGGCTGCTACTTATGCACCGAGCGGGATGCATCTGGAGACATGGCATTTCACTGCCATTCAGAATGCCGATAAACTGACCGAATTGAATGAACGTATCAAGGGATCTTTTGCCAAGAGCGACGAACCCCGTTTGAAGGAACGCGGGCAGAGCAAGACGTATTGTTGCTATTATCATGCTCCTACTTTGGTTATCGTTTCCAATGAGCCGACTCAGTGGTGGGCGGGTATGGACTGCGCCTGTGCTATCGAAAATATGTTTCTTGCGGCTCATTCTCTGGGGATCGGTTCTTGTTGGATAAATCAGCTCGGGACGACGTGTGACGATCCTGAGGTACGTGCATTTATTACTTCGTTGGGCGTTCCGGAAAATCATAAAGTTTACGGTTGTGTAGCGTTGGGATATGCTGATTCTAAAATCCCGATGAAAGAGAAAAAGGTGAAAGACGGTACGATAACTATTGTCAAGTAGGCATTTCCGAATATATAAGTCCCGGGTATATTTCCATTATGCCCGGGACTTTTGTGTGTTTAGCCCTGGGAAGAAAGGTGATGAGTCCGGGCTTTATAGAGATAATCCCGGAGCACAACAAGTGTAAGCCCCGGGATTGTTTTATTAGTTTTTCATCACTTTATTTGTGATGATTTTCTCTGTGGCCGTTTCTTCTTATTCGAATGTGCCGTAGCGAGTCGGCAATAACTTCCGGTCTCCCAGTGTATTGTCTACACGTGCCACATTTATCCAGAACTTATTCTCACGTACACTTTCTATCGGGTAAGCTGCTTTTTCGCGTGTGTACGAGTGCTCCCAGCGATCACTTACAATTTCGTATTCGGGATGCGGAGCATTAATCAATACGTTGTCGTCTTTGTCCGCTTCACCGTTCTTCACTTCTTGAATTTCCTGCCAGATGTTCAGCATGACATCAACGAAATTATCCAGTTCTGCCAGACTCTCGCTTTCGGTTGGCTCAATCATCAGCGTGCCATGCACAGGGAAGGAGAGGGTAGGAGCATGATAACCATAATCCATGAGACGTTTTGCGATATCATTTTCGGAGATGCCCGTTTCCTCGTGCACTTTGCGGCATTCCAGAATCATCTCGTGCCCGACGAAACCATTCGCTCCGCGATAAACGATCCCATACGTGTCTTTCAGACAAGCAGCCAGGTAATTGGCATTTAGAATCGCGATTTTAGTAGCCATAGTCAGTCCTTCTGTACCCATCATACGGATGTATCCGTAAGTGATCGGCAGGATTCCCGCACTTCCGAACGGAGCGGAGGAAACCTGATTCTGTGCATTACCGAAGATTCCGTGTCCCGGAAGGAAAGGTACCAGATGCTCGGCCACACAGATAGGACCCACACCCGGACCACCACCACCGTGAGGTGAAGCAAACGTTTTGTGAAGGTTCAAATGGCAGACATCAGCACCGATAAATCCCGGATTGGTTAACCCGACTTGTGCATTCATGTTCGCACCGTCCATATATACTTGTGCTCCACAAGCATGGATAATATGGCAGATTTCTTTTATTTCTGTTTCGAAGATACCGTGTGTAGAAGGGTATGTAATCATCAGTGCCGCCAGTTCTTCTTTGTTTTCTTCCGCTTTGGCACGCAAGTCGTCCATGTCTACATTTCCTTGCTCGTCGCATGCGCAGGTGACGGTTATAAACCCTGCCTGTATTGCCGATGCCGGATTCGTTCCGTGAGCTGAAGCGGGAATCAATATCTTGTTACGGTGTCCCTGACCAATGCTTTCGAGATAGGCACGAATCACACGAAGGCCTGTATATTCTCCGGCAGCTCCCGAATTTGGCTGCAAACTTACGCCGGCAAAACCGGTGATGATCTTCAAGTCCTCACTCAGATTATTAATCAATTCCCGATACCCTTCTGCCTGGTCTTCCGGAACCAATGGATGCATACCCATAAATTCGGGACGGCTCAAAGGCAGCATTTCCGCAGCGGCATTCAGTTTCATGGTACATGAACCGAGGGAGATCATAGATTGGGCCAGCGAAATATCCTTGCGGTCAAGACGTTTGATGTAACGCATCATCTCCGTCTCCGTATGATATTTGTTGAATACTTCGTGTGTAAGGAAAGGCGTGGTACGTTTTACAGTCTTGTCTATATTGCTTTTTTCAGGGATGTCATCCACCTTCTGATAATCTTTTCCCGCAGCAATGGCAAAGATAGAAAGCAACACATTGGCGGCTGCTACATCAGTCGTTTCGTCAATACTGAACCCTACGTTTCCGTTTTCGAAATAACGCAGATTTACTTCCTTGCTAAGAGCTATCGTACGGATTTGCTGTGCCGAAACGTGTTCGGGCAGTTCGAAGCGCAGGGTATCGAAGTATTGTGCATTCACTTGCGTATATCCGAATTTCTTCAATTGTTTATCAAGGAATACGGTGATACTGTGGATACGTGAAGCGATAGTCGTGATACCTTCCTGACCGTGGTAAACGGCATAGAATCCTGCCATTGTAGCCAGCAATGCCTGTGCCGTACAGATATTTGAAGTTGCCTTCTCGCGTTTGATATGCTGTTCGCGGGTCTGTAAAGCCATTCGGTAACAAAGTTTACCGTATTTGTCTTTAGACCAGCCGATGATTCGTCCCGGCATATTCCGTTTGTATTCATCCCGTGTGGCGAAGTAGCCGGCCGAAGGTCCGCCGTAGAACATCGGTGTGCCTAGGCGTTGTGTTGTTCCGAATACGATGTCCGCTCCCCATTCTCCCGGAGGTGTCAGCAAGGCAAGACTTAGGATGTCGGCGGCAACGGCAACTTTACAATCTGCCGCATGAGCCTTTTCCGTAAACTCTGTGTAATCTTCTACGCTGCCATTCGAATTGGGATATTGCAATACGCAGGCAAATACTTCCTGTGAAGGTTCAAATTCTTTATATTTACCTACACGCAGCTCGATGCCTTGAGGTACGGCACGTGTAGTCATTACCGCCAATGTCTGAGGGAAAATATTTTCGTCAACAAACACTACGTTCGCACCCGCTTTCTGTTGCGCACGGGAACGTAGGGCGTACATCATACTTACGGCTTCGGCAGCCGCAGTCGCTTCGTCCAAGAGTGAGCAGTTGGCAAGCGGCATGGCGGTAAGGTCGCATATGGCAGTTTGGAAATTCATCAGTGCTTCCAGGCGTCCTTGCGAAACTTCGGTCTGATAAGGAGTATAAGACGTATACCATACGGGATTTTCGAACACATTCCGTTGGATAACGGCCGGAGTAATCGTGTTGTACCAACCCATACCAATGTATGTAGTGTACAGTTTGTTCTTACCTGCCAGTTCGGCGATGTGTTTCCCAAATTCGTATTCCGTCAGGGGAGCGTTTAATGCCAGTGGCTCTTTCAGCCGGATATTGGCGGGAATGGTTTTCTCAATTAGTTCGTCCAACGAGTCCACACCAATTTTGCGGAGCATTACAGTTGTGTCTTGTTCATTGATGCCGATGTGACGGCTAGCTAACAAATCGGTTTTCATATTAATAGGAGGATTTTGTTTTATCTAAAAAATGGGTTCTCAGCTTTCTCCATTCCGATAGTCGTGGGGGCACCGTGTCCCGGGTAAACGACTGTTTCGTTGGGGAGGACAAAAAGACGGCTGCAAATATGCTCTATCAACTCGTCGAAGTTACCGCCTGTGAGGTCGGCACGACCGATACTGCCTTGAAACAGGACATCGCCGGAGAACATACAGTTGTCTTCTTTACAATAATACACCAGACTGCCGGGTGAATGACCGGGCACGTGTATCGCTTCCAGAGTTGTATGTCCGAAAGTGATACTATCACCGTCGTGCAGATACTTGCCTAGCGGAACCGGCTTCTCCTGCAACTGGAATCCGAACATACGGCTTTGTTTCGGCGCTTCATCAATCCAGTATTCGTCCGCCTTGTTGGCTTCGGCCGACAGACCAAATTCTTTCAGCATGAACGGATTGCCGAAGATATGGTCCAGATGTAAGTGAGTATTCAGCAAATGCTTTACATTCAGTTCGTTGGTAAGAATGAATTTCTTCAAGGCTTGCTTTTCCTCTTCGTAAAAGCAGCCGGGGTCAATCACGACTGCTTCTTTCGTGTCATCCCATAATACGTAGCAATTTACGGGAAACATATTAAACTCAAATCTTTTTATTTTCATGGTTCTCTATGATTTATATTAAATCAGAACGGATATTCTGTTAAATGGGAACGTATACCACCTTCTTTGTTTCAAAGAAATCTTCCTCGAAACTGTCGCTCAGACTTTGAATCACAGTTTTGTGCTTGAACGGCATTGTCTCATGTTCCAGCTCACCGCCTTTGAGACAGATCAACCCGTTGGGCAATGCGTTCTGCTGTTTATGAGAAATATTCTTTTTGATAATCTTAATCAGATCTGCCAGAGGCATTACGGCACGGCTGACAACAAAGTCGAACAGTTGTTTTTCTTCTTCGGCACGGGCATGGCGGAAAGTTACGTTTTTCAGTCCGATTGCATTGGCTACTTCGGTTGCTACGCGCACTTTCTTGCCGATACTGTCAACCAGATGAAATTTTGTTTCCGGAAACAAGATTGCCAGAGGAATGCCGGGGAAACCTCCGCCCGTACCCAAGTCCATAATGCTTGTGCCGGGACGGAACTGGATGATTTTGGCAATACCCAACGAATGAAGTACGTGATGTTCGTATAAATTCTCGATATCTTTGCGGGAGATAACGTTGATTTTTGAATTCCAGTCGATGTAGAGGTCGTATAGAGCAGCAAACTGTTTGCGTTGCTCTTCCGTCAGATCAGGAAAATATTTCAGTATGATTTCCACTTCTTTGGTTTTGAATGATAAGTTTAAAATATGTATATAAAATGAATATCCTTCTGCATCACACGGGGCAATAACAACCGGATATTCATTGGTGTTCGTTCTTTTAATGAAAATAGGGCTTTAATCTTTCAACTCTCCCAAAATCGGGTTGCTGCCTAACAGATGTTCCAACATTGGGAATGGAATTGTCACTTTGACGGGGCCCATGGAGTATGGAGTGATGTCGTATACATTGTAGTAGAACGTGACGCCCTCTCTGCTGAGATAGAAATTCTCTGTCGGGGTGATGTCGCCGGTAGAAGCATATCCCATGTCTTCCAAAGCTTCGTGAGTGGTCACTTTGTTGTCAGCCATGAGCTGGTTCCAGATCAGGTCGGTCAGTGGCTCTTTATAATCTCCTACAAAAATATCATCCAGGCGGAGGGGACGCATCAGGGTAAGGTCCATATTCAGGTAAGTGGTCATGTAAATGCCGTGTGCACCTCCGGTATATTCGTTGTAGTCGATGCGATATACCAACAAGTCTTTCTCGTAGAGTTGCACGTGGCTCTCTATACCCTTATAATAAGAATACCAGGCACCGATAGAAGATTCATCTTCTTTGTCCTTTTCATCTTCTGTATACATAGGTTCCAAGTCACGGCGATACTCACTGATGTAATTTTCGGTGTATTGCTTTACTACATTCTCCGGTTTTTCTCCGATATATTTGTCGCCGAAGCAGGCAGAAATGAAATAAGCGTTCAAACTGTCTTTCAGCATATCATCCGATGATTTGACAGGATAAGCAAAGTTAATGATAATGTTACATGCCGGTTTGGCTGTATCATTAAACAAGTGAGCCGTTTCATTCACTTGGATACTGTCGAATTGCAATGCACCTGTATTTTTGTTCATCTTGTCATGACAAGAAAACAAAAAGCCGCTTACCGAAAGTATAATCGCAAGCAGACTGACATATTGTTTTTTCATACTCGTTTTTTCTATAAATTCTACAATTGTTCTATCTTTCACTATCGACAAATATAGATGAAAATAACGAATCCTGCGAATAAAAAAGGAAAAATATTCTGTCTGTTTTTTCTTGTAATGCGGCTTTAGGCTTTATGGTTATTATCTTTTTTGAACGAAACAGCTGGTATAGTCTGTTTTTATTTCTATCTTTGTCTCCGGATATGAAAAGACTAGCCTACATAACTGCAATGTTTCTTTCCCTCCTGATTATATATTCGGGGGCGGGAGTTTCTATTGTTCATTATTGTTGTGCCGGTTGTGAAACAGTACAGTCCTGCTGTGCTACGGGCTGTCCCAAATGTAAGAAATCTCATACGTGCGATTCAAAGAAAGATTGTAAAAACGAAGGTTGCACGGCTACTATCTATAAGCTGAACCTGATGAACCATGCTACCGAGTTGACCGTTGCAGCTCCGGTGGTTGACCTTTTCTGTGAGCAGTTCTGCTATTTGCTGAACATTGGGTATACGGGGAAGCCGGTTGAATATATAATTCCTTCTTCGCCGCCACCTATCTGTTCAAGGCAGATGTTGGCGTTATATTCCACCTATATTATTTAGCCACTATTTTATTCTTTTTCAGTACTTTGCTTGCCGCCGTCTTCTGACAGTGGAAGTGAAGTAGTTTTGATTGCAACTAAGTTGCAAGGATTATAAGCTAATTTTGTATCACAAAAGTAACTTACTTAAAGAATGAAATATATGATATTAGGACTGTTCTCGTTGCTTGCCACCGGTATGTATGCGCAAGTACGGGGGACGGTAAAAGATAGTACCGGAGAACCTGTTCCGGGAGCTAATGTGTTCTGGATGAATACAGGACAGGGAGTAACAACAAAAGTAGACGGCACCTTCTCTATTACGAAGCCTTCGAAAAGCCATATACTGGTGGTCAGCTTTATCGGCTTTCAGAATGATACGATCCACGTTGACAGTAAAAAGCAGGAATTGGAGATTGTCCTCCGGGACGGAGTGGAATTGAAAGAAGTGAATGTCGTCAGCCGTAAGTTGGGAACGATGAAGCTGCGTAACAGCGTGATGAACGAGGATATGATAAGCAGTGCCGAGTTGAGCAGGGCCGCTTGTTGCAATTTGGGAGAGAGTTTTGTTACAAATCCTTCGGTGGATGTGAGTTACTCGGATGCGGCAACGGGAGCCAAACAGATAAAATTGTTAGGCTTGTCGGGGACTTATGTACAGATGTTGACGGAGAACATCCCGAACTATCGTGGGGCTGCAGCCCCTTATGGCTTGGGGTATGTTCCCGGTCCCTGGATGCAGAGTATACAGGTTTCCAAAGGAATTTCTTCCGTAAAGAACGGCTACGAAGCTATTACGGGACAGATCAATGTGGAGTTTAAAAAGCCGCAATTACCTGAGGCCGACTGGGTATCTGCCAACCTTTTTGCAAGTACCACGAATCGTTATGAAGCTAATGCTGATGCCACTTTGAAACTTTCCAAACGGTGGAGTACCTCGTTATTGGCGCATTATGAAAATGAAACAAAAGCACATGACGGCAATGATGACGGATTTGTGGATATTCCACAGGTAGAACAGTATAATGTCTGGAACCGTTGGGCATATATGGGCGACCATTATGTTTTTCAGGCAGGTTTCAAAGCTCTTTCCGAGACTCGTAGCAGTGGACAGTCCACGCATGGAGGTATGTACTCCGGTGCACTGTATAAGGTCGGGATTGACACGGAACGCTACGAACTGTTCACTAAAAACGCTTACATATTTGATAAGGAGAAGAATACGAATCTAGCTTTGATTCTGTCCACTTCCTGGCACAATCAGGATGCGATGTACGGACGGAAATTGTATAATGTAGACCAGACTAATACATACGCTTCTCTGATGTTTGAAACGGAATTTAATCCGCAGAATAGTTTCTCCGCAGGATTGAGCTTTAACTATGACGCATACGATCAGCATTATCGTTTGAATAATAACGCGGATACCCCTCTCAAAGCTTCTGATAAAGAGGCTGTTCCCGGTGCGTATGTGCAATATACCTTGAATCTGAATGACCAATGGATGTTAATGGCCGGTCTTCGGGGAGATTATAGCAGTAAACACGGTTTCTTTGTGACTCCGCGCGCGCATCTTAAATATAATCCGAATGATTATGTACACTTCCGGCTTTCTGCCGGTAAGGGATACCGTACAAATCATGTGCTGGCAGAAAACAACTACTTACTTTCCAGTAGCCGGAAGGTGGAGATTGCGAAAAATCTGGATATGGAAGAAGCATGGAACTTGGGTGCCAGTGTTTCTACTTATATTCCGGTATTCGGTAAGACGCTGAATGTCAACGCAGAATATTATTATACGGATTTCCGGAAGCAAGTTGTTGTAGATATGGATAGTAATCCTCATGAAGTGGCTTTTTATAATCTGGACGGACGTTCGTATTCGCACGTATTCCAGGTGGAAGCAAGCTATCCTTTCTTCAAAGGTTTCACTCTGACCGGAGCCTATCGGTTGACGGACGCACAAACTACTTATAAAGGTCAGCGAATGGAGAAACCACTAACCGGCAAGTATAAAGGATTGTTGACGGCTTCTTATCAGACTCCGTTGGGAATCTGGCAGTTTGATGCGACCTTGCAACTTAATGGCGGGGGCAGAATGCCTGCTCCTTACGAATTGGCGGACGGGCAACTCTCATGGAGTCGTCGTTATGGTAGCTTCGAACAGCTTAGTATGCAGGTGACTCGTTATTTCCGTCGCTGGTCTATCTATGTGGGAGGCGAGAATCTGACGAACTTCAAGCAGAAGAACCCGATCATTGACGCGGCGAATCCTTGGGGAGATAATTTCGATTCTACCATGATTTGGGGACCTGTGCACGGTGCAAAAGCCTATGTTGGCATACGTTTCAATCTGGCAAGAAACGATGAATAAGAAGAATGTATCAAAAATGAATCATAGAATTTTAAACTAATAAGAAAAATGAAAACAAGAAGATGGATAGCCACTTGCGTGGTGGCTCTTTTGGGTGTGACTGCCGTATTGGCGAAAGATATTCGTGTCGTAGTGTTCAAAGTGGCTCAGATGCATTGTGAAAAGTGTGAAAAGAAAGTGAAGGACAATATGCGCTTTGAGAAGGGGCTGAAGGACTTGTCGACTGAGGTGAAAACCAAAACCGTCACTATCACTTACGACGCGGATAAAACAAATGTAAAGAACTTGCAGGCAGGGTTTAAGAAGTTCAATTATGAAGCTGAATTTGTAAAAGAAACAAAGAAAGACGATAAAAAAGCGGATAAGAAGTAATTGAACAAATACCCGTATTTGCGTGTTTTATAAATAGAATGTGGTCTCTCCCCAGCTTTCTCTTTTGGAGAGGGTTGGGGAGAAACTCTTATAAATATAGATAATAATATGGTAAAGAAGAATTTTCCCGTGCTCAATATGCATTGTGCGGGATGTGCAAATAATGTAGAAAGAACAGTCAGGAAGTTGCCGGGGGTCATAGAGGCTTCTGTCAATTTTGCTACCAATACATTAACCGTTTCTTATGAGAGCGATAAACTGGCTCCCGGGGAGATTCGTGCGGCAGTGCTTGCAGCAGGTTACGACTTGATTGTAGAGGAAGCTCATAAAGAAGAACGTCAGGAGGAGGAACAACATAGGCGTTATCTTCGTCTGAAGCGGAAGGTAATCGGTGCGTGGATTCTGGTAGTCCCTTTGCTTATTTTCTCAATGGTATTGATGCATGTGCCATACTCTAATGAAATTCAGTTGGTACTGACTATTCCTGTATTGGTACTTTTCGGCGGCGGTTTTTACACGGGAGCCTGGAAACAGGCAAAAATAGGACGGAGCAATATGGATACGTTGGTTGCGCTAAGTACGTCCATTGCTTTCTTGTTCAGTCTCTTTAATACTTTCTTCCCTGAGTTCTGGTATGCCCGCGGACTGGAACCTCATGTTTATTATGAGGCCTCTGCGGTAATTATAGCTTTCGTCCTGACCGGGAAACTTATGGAAGAACGTGCCAAGGGAAATACATCGAATGCGATTCGCAAGTTAATGGGAATGCAACCTAAAGTAGCCCGTGTATTGCGTAACGGAGTGGAAGAAGAAATATTGATAGACCAACTGCAAGTAGGAGATTTGGTAGTCGTTCGTCCGGGAGAACAGATTCCCGTGGACGGTCAGCTCTCCGAGGGTGATTCGTATGTGGACGAAAGTATGATTAGCGGTGAGCCGATTCCTGTGGAAAAGAAGAAAGGTGATAAAGTACTGGCAGGAACTATCAATCAGCGTGGTTCATTTATTATCAGTGCCACGCAGGTGGGTAGTGAAACAGTGCTTGCCCGTATCATTCACATGGTACAGGAAGCTCAGGGAAGTAAAGCTCCGGTGCAGCGTATTGTCGACCGTATTACAGGGATCTTTGTCCCTGTTGTGCTGGGAATTGCTATTCTGACATTTATCCTTTGGGTTGTTATCGGCGGTAGCGAATATATGTCTTATGGGATAATGTCGGCTGTGTCTGTTCTTGTGATTGCCTGTCCGTGCGCTTTAGGACTTGCTACGCCTACTGCATTAATGGTGGGTATCGGTAAGGCTGCCGGACAACATATCTTGATCAAGGATGCAGTTGCTTTGGAACAGATGCGCAAAGTAAATGTAGTGGTATTGGATAAGACCGGAACACTGACCGAAGGGCATCCTACCGCTACCGGCTGGTTATGGGCACAGCCTCAGGAACCACATTTCAAAAATGTGCTTCTGGCTGCGGAACTGAAATCAGAACATCCGTTGGCGGGTGCGATTGTTGCTGCACTCCAAGAGGAGGAGAAGATCAAACCTGCTACGCTGGACAGCTTTGAAAGTATTACGGGGAAAGGAATCAAGGTGTCTTATCAGGGACGTACTTACTGGGTAGGTAGCCATAAATTCCTGAAAGATTTCGGTGCTATCGTGAGCGATGTAATGGCTGATATGTTGGTTCGTTATGAATCGGACGGTAATGGTATCATTTACTTTGGTTGCGAGAACGAACTGTTGGCTATTATTGCGGTTTCCGATCCTATTAAAGCAACATCCGCCGAAGCGGTGAAAGAACTGAAACGTCAGGGTATTGATATTTGTATGCTTACCGGTGACGGACAACGTACTGCGTTGGCAGTATCTTCCCGGTTGGGAATCGAACGTTTTGTAGCTGACGCTTTGCCCGACGACAAGGCCGAATTTATACGTGAACTGCAATTGCAGGGAAAGAAAGTGGCAATGGTAGGTGACGGCATTAACGATTCACAAGCTCTGGCACTGGCAGACGTCAGTATCGCTATGGGGAAAGGGACGGACATTGCTATGGATGTAGCTATGGTTACCTTGATGACTTCCGATCTGTTGTTGCTTCCTAAAGCCTTTCAGTTATCGAAGCAAACAGTAAAGTTGATTCATCAGAACCTTTTCTGGGCGTTTATCTATAACTTGATTGGTATTCCTATTGCTGCCGGTGTCCTGTTCCCGTTGAACGGCTTGCTGTTGAACCCGATGCTGGCGAGTGCGGCAATGGCCTTTTCCAGTGTGAGCGTGGTACTTAATTCGTTGAGTCTGGGAAGAAGAAGTCTTTGATTATTGGCCCAGTTTCTTTCAAACAGGGAAATGACTGACTAAAAAGTCGATAGTATCTAAAATTCTCCTTCAGGAAGGAGGAGTACCCGTAGAGGGAGGTGGTAGGTGAATACATAAATTATTTATTATCAGCATTGTGTATCTACCTACCACCCCGACTTTCAGCCAGCCTCCATTTAGCCACTCCCTTTTTATGAAGTTATCTGTTTCTGAATTCCAATGGTGTCATTCCCACATATCGTCTGAAATACTTGCCGAAGAAAGAGGCGCTGGGGAAGTTCAGCGAATAGGCTATTTCTTGTATAGTCATATTGGTCCCTTTCAGTTTTGCTTTGGCGTCCATGATAACAATGTAAGCAATGGTATCCAATACACTTTTGCCCGTTACTTGCCTCACCGTGGTACTCAGGTGTTGGAGGGAGATTCCTAATTGATCGGCGTAGAATTGCGCACGGCGTTCATCTTTGTAATGCTCAGTGATAGATTGGATCAGTTCCCGGCAAATTTCTTTTTTGCGGTTTGAGCTGCTGTTTTCTCCGGGATAGTTGTGGTATATCAGCCGAATACTTGTCAGAATAGTCTGGAGTGACAATTCTACCAGTTCCGGGTCCATATCGAAGTTTTCATTGCAACTGGCCCGGGATAATAAGGCGAAATAGTCTTTCAGATAACCGGCAACATCTTCGGAAAGCGGTACCACCGGTTGTTCTAAAAGTTTAGGATAAGCGTTTCCAATATTTTTCATCAAGTTGACCCGTCCGGTACAATGAGCGGAGAAACCGACGAAACAAAGACATACCTTTTCTGTTCTTTCCCGAAACTGGATGATTGTTCCCGGCAGTAATGTAATCAGGTCATTCGGACGGATTTCATAATCAAGCAGGTTAATCGATGCCTTCATCGACCCCTCCGTACATATGGCTACAATACAGGCTTGCAATCGGCAAGATTGCTTATAAATATTCAGAATGTCTTCCGTGACGTTCGTCCATGCTAATACTTCAGTAGGTAAGTCTACCTGTGGAAAATCCATTTTCATAGTTATGTTTGTTATATTCGGCCAACAAATGTACACATTTTCTTTTTATTTCTTACCTTTGTTTTTATGAAAACAGTTTTTATCGATTGGAATTTGATACCGTATGCCGAGGCATGGCAACAGCAGACGGAATGGTTCGACGGGATAGTCCGTGCGAAAGCGGAAGGAGAACCGTACGAGAACCATATCATTATGTGCGAACATCCTCACGTTTACACTTTGGGACGTAGCGGAAAGGAAAATAATATGTTGTTGAGTGAGGAACAACTAAAAGCTATTGATGCTACGCTTTACCATATTGACCGGGGCGGGGACATTACTTATCATGGCCCCGGACAGTTAGTTTGCTACCCGATTCTGAATCTGGAGGAGTTCCGGTTGGGATTGAAGGAATATGTTCATCTGTTGGAAGAAGCGGTGATACGTGTCTGCGCATCTTATGGCATTGAAGCGGGACGTCTGGAGAAAGCGACGGGTGTCTGGCTGGAAGGTAATACGTCTCGTGCCCGTAAGATTTGCGCGATAGGAGTGAGGAGTAGTCATTATGTCACTATGCACGGACTGGCCCTGAATGTGAATACGGATTTGCGCTATTTCAGCTACATTCATCCTTGCGGGTTTATTGATAAAGGCGTCACTTCTCTGCGTCAGGAGTTGAAGCACGATGTGCCTATGGACGAAGTGAAGCAACGCCTCGAGGGTGAACTTAGAATACTATTCCAATGCCAAGCTGCCAAGTACGGTGCATGAAACAGTCTTTGTCTGCCAGTGCGTAGGAGAAGTCGGCACGGATCGGCCAGAAGTTTATTCCGCAGCCAAGTGTTCCGTAGTTGCCTACTCCCTTGTCTTTATCTCCGAAGTGGTATCCTGCACGGACTACCCCGTATTTCAGGAAGTTATATTCGGCGCCGATTCCTGCCTGAAGTTGGCGGATTTCGGAAGGAAGCAGATAGTTGAAGTCGAGTGCCACTTGCAGACGGTTCTCCATGCTGAATGGCAGGTCGATTGCACCTCCCAGGCCTAGTTTGGCGGGAAGTTTGTAACCGTCTATCTTTTTTCCTAAGTTAGCAGCCTGGAAACCGATGCTCCAGGAAGCCATTTCATCCAAAAGAGCCATATTGCGGTGATAAGTTGCTCCGAAGTCAAGGCAAACCGAGTTTTTGGTGTCCGCATCCTTCCAAGCTTTAGCCTGTAAATATCTGAATGTAAGAGACAAGGACAGGTTCTTGGCTACAGTACTGAAATATCCGGCTTCCAGATCCCATATATGCGGGCGGAAGTTATCGTTCTGATCACCGTCCAGTCTTTGCTTCGGATTCTTAAAATGACGGAAACCTACTGTGAAACCATGATTCCCTTCTCTTCCGATTTTATAGAAAACAGATGCGCTGTGCATCGAGTAATCTTTGTTTATGTCAGCGTACGAATAACTTGCGCCCATTACTTCTTGTGAGAAAACAATGGTAGAAGCATTATGAAAGATAGCTGTACTTCCATTGTCGGTGATAGCTAATCCCGTGCCGGCCATACCTGCTGATTGGGCATCCGGAGCAAGTTCCAGAAAGTAGGCGTTTGCGCCTCCTTGCGCAGCCAGAAAGCCGGGCAACAAGCATGAGGCGAGAAGGAAATGTTTAAGTCGTTTCATAATCAGTTATTTTTAGAGTGAGACATTCGGACAACACGTATACCTGTCCACGATTTATTATTGTTCAACATGTGATTGAAAGGCTTCTCGCTGACAACCACTTTTCCCAGCGTGGAAGAAGCGTGCAGCAGATGCAGTTTTCCGTTTACGTAATAGGCTATTCCCACATGGGCTATGTCCAGTCCGGGAAGCTTCGTAGTGATAGCGATAATATCTCCGTTCATAATCCAGGGTAATCCGTTTTCCGGTAATTCGCTTTTCGGCAACCAAGATACAGTTTTTCCGGATAATGCTTTCTCGTATTCTGCCATTTGTGTTACATTTTCCGGAGAATCAGCCAATTTTTTATATTGTTTGGGATGCGTGGACATATATGAAAGAGAAAGTTTCGTAGTACGGGAACTGTTTCGGGCTGTAACGTCAGTCAGAAAACCGTTGCGGAGACCATTATCAATCCAGTCGGAAGTATAATGCAGGCGGGAGGGGTATCCATTGATGATACCGTCCCGGTAACGTATCCTTTGCAAGTTATCGGCAAAAGAAGAACCGAGTGCTTGCGCCAGTGTATATTCTACAAAGGTCAGGCAATCTACTTCTTTGGTGTTGATAACCAGTTGCTCTACTTCGTTCCGGTCCAACGTGTTGGCCATGTATCTGGTCCCCAAGTAAGACTTTCCGATTCTTAGCATAGGGTCGGACTCGTTTGAAGTTGATTCAACGGGCTGTTGTGCAAATGCCATAACAGTGATAAGCGATATTATGATAGATAGCAGTCTCCGCATATTACTTATTTAACTTTCATTGAAGCTTTGATGAAATAGAGGATTAATAAAGCGTATGCTCCTAATGCCAACACTTCGGACCAAGTATTGTTCAACCATGCTTCATTCACCAGATTAACGCCACCGAAACGCATAGCGGCACTGATTACCCCCATTAATGCACCTCCGGCAATGAAACCGGACGCCAACAGAGTTCCTTTTTCTCCTCTTTCCGTATTCAATGCTGCGTCTTTGCTGCGGGAAGTGACATACCAGTTTACAGCACCACCCACAACTAATGGTACGTTCAATTCCAAAGGAATAAACATACCCAATGCGAAAGCTAAAGCAGGAATTTTACAAAGAGTCAAAATGATAGCTAAAACAGCTCCGATACCGTATAACAACCAAGGAGCACCAACACCGCTCATCAACGGTTCGATAACTGCTGCCATTGCATTTGCCTGTGGAGCAGCGAGTGCGCCGCTTGTGAATCCGTATGTCTTGTTCAAGATAATCATTACACCGCCTACGGTTGCAGCAGAAACGATTGTCCCCAGGAATTTCCATGTCTCCTGTTTGGCAGGAGTACTTCCCAACCAGTAACCGATCTTCAAGTCAGTGATAAAACCTCCCGCCATGGATAGTGCCGTACATACCACACCACCCATAACTAACGCAGCGACCATTCCCGAAGGACCTCGCAATCCAACGGCTACCATGACTACGGAAGCCAGAATCAATGTCATCAGTGTCATTCCCGATACCGGGTTTGTGCCTACAATGGCAATTGCATTGGCGGCTACCGTAGTAAACAGGAAAGAAATGCCGGCCACTAAAACGATTGCTACCAATGTATGCACCAGATTTCCCTGCATCACATCGAAGTAGAAAAATAACACAATCAGTATCAGTGTGATGATAGAACCAATCGCAATAATTTTCATCGAAAGATCCCGTTGCGTACGGATAATGTTTTTCTCTACATTTCCTTTACCACCCATTTCTTTGGCAGCCAGTCCGACAGCACTCTTGATGATTCCCCAGGAACGGATAATGCCGATCACACCTGCCATAGCGATACCACCGATACCGATACTCTTGGCGTAATACTTGAATATTTCTTCCGGACTCATCATGCCTACCGTAGAAGTAATCTCCGGATTCCATGCATTCAGCACGCTGTCTCCCCAGATAGCAGACATTCCCGGAATGATAATCCACCAGACAGCCAATGAACCGGCACAAATGATCGAAGCATATTTCAATCCGACGATATATCCCAAACCGAGTACTGCCGCACCTGTATTGACCTTGAATACGAGTTTTGCTTTTTCCGCCAACATCTCGCCGGCACTGCATACGCGAGTCGTGAAATTCTCGTTCCACCAACCGAATGTGGCTACGATAAAGTCATATAATCCGCCGATCATTCCTGCCATTAACAACGGTTTAGCCTGACTACCGCCTTTTTCTCCCGAAATCAATACCTGAGTAGTGGCAGTGGCTTCCGGAAAAGGATATTTGCCATGCATGTCGCTAACGAAATATTTGCGGAAAGGAATCAGGAACAGGATACCCAATACACCGCCCAGCAGGGAACTGATAAATACCTGCATAAAGGTGACGGTCATTTCGGGATACTTAGCCTGAAGAATATAGAGGGCGGGGAGGGTAAAGATAGCTCCGGCAACGATTACACCGGAACAAGCCCCTATTGACTGGATAATAACATTTTCTCCTAAAGCATTTTTTCTTTTGGCAGCTCCGGAAACTCCTACGGCAATAATTGCAATCGGGATAGCTGCTTCGAACACCTGACCTACTTTTAATCCCAGATAAGCGGCGGCAGCCGAGAAAAGGATTGCCATGGCGATACCCCATGCTACTGACCAGATGTTAACTTCCGGATAACTTTTTGAGGGAGCCATTAACGGGTTGTACACTTCTCCCGGTTTCAACTCTCTGAACGCGTTCTCGGGTAGCCCGGTGAACTTGTCTTCTTCTTGTTTCATAGTTTTATAATTTGCTAATGTGTCAATTTTATATATTCGTCCTCAAAGTAAACAAAAAAAAAGGAGAACCGAAAGATTCTCCTTTATGTTATCGCCTATTTTTTCTTATTTGGCATCTTTGGCCGTCATGTCGCCCTCGATATATAGCCTTACCATTTCTGTTTTGGCATTGGTACGCAGAGTGATTGATTTCTTGAAATGTCCCGGATATTTACCTGTTCCGTTATAAGTTACCTTGATCGTGCCTTTCTTTCCGGGCATGATAGGTTCTTTCGTATATTCAGGTACGGTACATCCGCAAGAGGCTACTGCCTGATGAATTACCAAAGGAGCGTCACCGATATTAGTAAAGGTGAATGTGCAACTGACAACCGGACTGTTTTCGGAAAACTTACCGAAATCATGGGTTGTTTTGTCAAATTTAATGTCGGCATTTGTTTGTGCAAATGCAAAACTTACTCCCATTACTAATAAGGTCATTAAAAAAAGTACCTTTTTCATTTTTCCTTCTTTTTAGTGATTACAAGTGACAAAGGTAGTGCTTTTTCCTTAAAATGTACTTTATGGAGTGCGAAATAGTATTAAACGACTCTCTTTTGTTATTTAGAGAGCTCGAACCCCAACATCATTCCGTCGTAATTATCGGCCAGTGAGCTGACTGTTTTCAAAGCGGTACTATTGCTTTTACTTCCGATAAACGCTAATAATTTGAGCAGTTTGTCCGAGTTGAACAATAATTCCAATGAGCTGGAGCTGCAATTTACTTTCGCGTGGAGATTCAGCAGTTTCAAGAATTTCAGGTCTACCTGTTTTGCGGAAGCGTCATAAGAATAAGTTCCTTTCAGTGTTTTTTTACCTACGGTACTTGTGAAAGTACTGTCGGCATTGAATGTGAAATTCATCTGTCCGGCCTTGATCCCTACTTTGCTTAGTTGTTCATCGAGCTTGTTTTCTGCCATGGTAGCGGCTGCGGCGCCTCCTGCTTTCATCAACAGATTCTCCGATTCAAATTCTACTGCCGAACCTTTGTAGTTCCATGTTCCGGTCATGTCGATCGTTTCAGGAGTTCCGGTGATAGCATTTACTACTTTCGAGATGTTGTCCTTATTTAACAAGTCTTTCCATGACTGCGCCTGGCTGTTAGTGGCCATTAGCAAGAATACTGCCATAAAGGCAAGTGATACAATGTTCTTTTTCATTTGTAATTGATTTCCTTGTTTATGTTTTCAATATAATTGAGAATTTCTGTCCGTCCTGTGCGGTTTTCCGAGGAGGAGATAAAGTAGGGGGGAAGTTCTTCCCACTGTTTACTTAACTCACGCAAATAAGCGTTGATGTTCATCTTCAGGCGGCCGCCTTTGAGTTTGTCGGCTTTGGTGAAGATGATAGAAAAAGGTATTCCGTTCTCGCCCAGCCATTCCATAAATTCGAGGTCTATATTCTGAGGCTCCAGACGGCTGTCTATCAAGACAAAGAGGTTTGTCATCTGTTCCCGTTCCAAGATATAATCTTCGATTATGGTACGTATCTGGTCTTTTCCTTTCTGTCCGCGACGGGCGTATCCATATCCCGGAAGGTCGACCAGATACCAGTTCTTGTTAATAAGAAAGTGGTTGATTAGCATTGTCTTTCCTGGGGTAGCGGAAGTCATTGCCAGTCCTTTGCGGGCGGTCAGCATATTGATAAGGCTTGACTTTCCTACGTTGGAACGGCCGATGAAGGCATATTCGGGGAAGATACCTGCCGGACATTTTTTCACATCTGTATTGCTAATCACAAATTCTGCACTTGTTATTTCCATTTTCTTGTCATTTATTTCTTTATAATTTCGTTTATAATAAACTCGCTCATCGTTTATAATAAACTATTGCGTCGTTTATAATAAACTCTGCCATTATTTATAATAAACTCCGGAGCACCTGTTTTTATGGCGCTTTCGGCGTTTTCTCTTTTTTAGACATAAGCATTAGTCCTGCAAAGGTAAGAGTTCCATTCAACATTAGCAATTCATAGCCGAATTTATATCCGGTTTCTTTGAATATCCACCAGTCTAAAACATAGCAGAGCAGTGGGGAGGCGACAGCTGTGAGGGGAACCCGGCGGTCGTTTGTCTGTCTTCGTGTGAACAGACCGAAGGCAAACATTCCCAGTAGCGGGCCGTATGTGTAGGAGGCGATGATGTATATGGCGTCAATTACACTTTTGTTATTCAGCATTTCTACCAGGCAAATGAATAAGGCTAATAAAACAGAAAGAGAGAAATGTACCTTCTTTCTTTTACGGCATGCCACCTCTTCAGAGTCTTTTCCCGTGTTCAGCAGGTCTACGCATACACTGGTCGTCATGGCTGTCAGTGCGGAATCAGAGTTGCTGAAAGCGGCTGCGATAATTCCGATTGTAAAAAGTATCAATACCGGTTTCCCCAAGTACCCTTGTGCGGCAAACATGGGAAGAATGTCGTCGTTCATTGCCGGAAGTTCCAGTTGCATCTGTCCGGCTAGGGCTATTAGCAAAATTCCCAGGCATAAAAACAGAAGATTCAGCGGGATAAAGGAGAATCCGTAGCAGTACATATTCTTTTTTGCTTCCTGGAGGTTCCGGCAGGAAAGGTTCTTCTGCATCATATCCTGGTCTAGCCCGGTCATCACTATGACGATGAAAATACCGCTAAAGAATTGTTTGAAGAAGTTCTGGCGGGATATCCAGTCGTCAAAAACGAAGATACGGCTGTGTTCGCTGCCTTGAATTGTCCGGATGATACCACTGAAATCAAGTCCCAGTTTCTGAACGGTGAAATAGATGATGAAGATCAATGCTGCAATCAGGCAGAATGTCTGCAAGGTATCTGTCCAGACGATTGTCTTTATACCGCTTTTATGGGTGTATATCCATACTAATGCTACCGAACCGACGGCTATCAGCCAGAAGGGGATATGCATTTCCTGAAATACATAGGTGTGGAGAATGAGGCAGACCAGATATAGTTTGGCAGCCGTTCCCAGCATACGTGATAAGAGAAAGAAGAAAGAGCCGGTGCGATAGGCATGTGTCCCGATGCGTGTACCGAGATAGCCGTAGATACTTGTCAGGTTGAGTCTGTAATATAAAGGAAGCAGTACGTGGGCAACAACCATATATCCGAAAAAGAATCCGAATACCGTTTGCATATAGGTCATATCCATTCCGCGTATCATTCCCGGAACGGAAACGAAAGTGACTCCGGAGATAGAGGCGCCAATCATTCCGAAGGAGACTACATACCAGGGCGATTTGTTCTCTCCCTTAAAGAACGCTGCATTCGATCCGCCTTTATGTCCGGTGATACGGGCTATTAGTAATAATGCCGCGAAGTAGCAAATAATAGTGACAAGTATCATCATATCGGCTGCAAAGGTAGTATTTTTTGTAGGTATTATAACAATAATCCGTATCTTTGCGCCAAAATATCGATAGAATAGCAATTATTATCTATGAACCAACAATATCCTTCCGTGCTGCTTGAAAAGGCAGTCGGCGAATTTTCCAAACTTCCCGGTATCGGGCGTAAAACGGCCATGAGGCTTGTGCTGCATCTGCTTCGGCAGGATACGGCTACGGTGGAAGCTTTCGGGAATTCTATTATTACTTTGAAACGTGAGGTGAAGTATTGTAAAGTATGCCATAATATATCCGATACCGAAATATGTCAGATTTGTGCCAATCCGCAGCGGGACGCTTCTACTATTTGTGTGGTGGAGAACATTCGTGATGTAATGGCAGTTGAAGCAACGCAGCAGTACCGGGGACTTTATCATGTGTTGGGCGGTGTGATTTCTCCAATGGACGGGGTAGGGCCGAGCGACCTGCAAATTGAAAGTCTGGTGCAACGGGTATCCGAAGGTGGAATAAAGGAAGTGATTCTCGCTCTGAGCACTACTATGGAAGGGGATACCACTAATTTCTATATCTACCGTAAGTTGGATAAACTAGGTGTTAAGCTGAGTGTGATTGCTCGCGGCATATCTGTGGGGGATGAACTCGAATATGCGGATGAAGTGACTCTGGGCCGTAGTATTGTGAACCGGACACTTTTTACCGGAACTGTATAATCATTAATATTTAGAAACTTAGAACGAACATGGAAGAACAGATAAAACGTGCTGTCAGAAATTTAAATATTAGTTATATTTTCTTTTGGGTGCTCCCTGCGTTTCTGCTTGGAGCAGGGGAGTTTGAACTCCTTCCCGTAGGAAGTTTGGCAGACAATGCACAAGCCGTTTATTATTTTGAGACATTAGGGATTCTGCTAACGGCCTTGTGTATTCCCCTTTCTCTTAAATTATTCAGCCTGGTGCTTAAAAAGAAAATAGATCAAATGACGATCACGCTTGCTTTGAAATGTTATGTGCAATGGAGCATTGTCCGTCTCGGCATATTGGAAGTCGCTATCGTTACCAATCTTTTATGCTATTATCTGACGCTTAGTACCACAGGAAATCTTTGTATGTTGATTGGTCTCACTGCTTCTCTTTTCTGTCTGCCTGGTGAGAAAAGATTGCGTAACGAACTTCATATCACGAAAGACTAAAGCACTATGAGACAGTCCTTCTTAATAAACGACCGTATTTATCTCCGTGCTGTGGAGCCAGAGGATATGGATGTGATGTACGAAATGGAAAATGACCCGTCGATGTGGGATATCAGCAATTTCACCGTTCCGTATTCCCGTTACGTATTACGACAGTACATCGAAGGTTCTCAATGCGATGTTTTTGCCGACAAGCAGCTACGTCTGATGATCGTGAGAAAATCCGATCACTGCATACTTGGTACTATTGATATTACGGATTTTGTTCCCCTTCATTCGCGGGGGGAGGTGGGAATTGCTATTCATAAGGATTATCGTCAGCAAGGATATGCGGGCGATGCATTGAATTTACTTTGTGAGTATGCTTTTGACTTTCTTTCTTTAACGCAGCTTTATGCACACGTAGCTGTCGACAATGATGTTTGTATGAAGCTATTCACATCTTGCGGTTTTGTGCAATGCGGCTTGTTAAAGAATTGGTTGCAGATAGGAGGATGCTGCAAAGATGCAGCACTTTTCCAGTGTTTGAATCCTAAATTAAACTGCAAGTGATAAAAGACGAATTGTGAACGAATGGCATATTATTTTGTTTGTCGTTCACAGTTCATCATTAATTAAGTGTGGGTACCTGTGGAAAACGTGACCACGTTTCATACTTGCTGCCTAATTTCTCTAAAGCTTTCCGCCACATGTCTTTGGTGTCGCTCTTCATCAGGTAAGATTTCTTTTCCTCGGAGACCAGCCATGTGTTTTCTCTGATTTCATTGCTCAACTGTTCACTTTCCCACCCGGAATAGCCCAGGAAGAAACGGATATGTTCGCTAATCTTATTTCCTTGTAATATGTATCTTTTTATCTCCTCAAAGTCCCCGTTCAGATAAAGTCCTTTGCAGATAGAAATAGCACCGGGAATGTCAGCTAGTGTGTGCAGATAGAATAAGGTGTCAGTCGCAATCGGACCACCTTTATATAATGGAATTTCGTCTATATACTTAAATTCCATGATGATATCGTTGAGAAGCAACGGCAGTTGCTTGTTGATGACCAATCCCATACTTCCTTCTTCCGTATGGTCAATCAGTAGAATTACAGATCTTCCAAACGTTACGTCGCGTAAAAAAGGTTCGGATATTAGAATCTTTCCTCTTGACGGCAACACATTATTTGATTGAATCTTAAATATGTCAGAGTCGATATTCATGCCACTAAAGTAAGAAAAAAAACGGAATAACAATCGTTCTTTCCGTTTTTTTTCATTTTAAGAGTAGCTTTTGTGAATATCTTCCGGTAAATATTTATACTACCGGGTGATTTTCGGCAAATAGTTTCATTCTTTCATCGAGTTGCGCATATTGGTGGTCTTTAATAAAAGAGGTACATGCGCGCAAGCCTTCCTGGTGACTTCCGGTTGTCACTAACGAAATAGCACTGACTCCATAATACATCAGTTCCTTAGCCAGCTCGCCGCTAGTCATTCCCGGATAGCCGATTGTGAAATAGAATCCGTCTGCAATAGGATCGCCCAGATCGTTATCATATACCAGATGAAAGCCATGACGAAGGAAGATTTCTTTCAATTTCTGCGCTCTTTCACCATATATTTTCACTTCATTCAGGAAGTTATATTGTCCTTCATTGGCCGCTTTCAGCATGGCAGCCATAGCAAATTGCGCCGAGTGGCTTGTTCCTGAAGAAAGGGCATAAAGTACGCGATGAATGAAAACTGTACCGAAAGTACCTCCGCCATAACGTTGCGTCAGTCCGGGATAACTCCGGTGATATAACTTATCAGATATACAACTTACACCGATACGCTGTCCGGCATAGCTGAATGCTTTTGAACCGGAAATTAGCAATACATAATTATCTGTATAATGTGCAACCGACGGCTGGAATGGTGCCTGATAAGGTTTGCTCAGATCCTGGCGGAAATCCATTGCGAAATAGGCCAGGTCTTCCAAAACAATCACATCATATTGTGTTGCCAATTCACCGATAATCCGCAGTTCTTCCTCTTTTAAGCAAATCCAACTGGGGTTATTCGGGTTCGAGTATATGATAGCGGATATATTTCCCTTCTTCAAAAAACTTTCCAGCTTCTCTTTCAGCTTATCACCACGGTAATCATATACATCGAATGTTTCATATTTCTGTCCCATTACCACCAACTGCTGTTTTTGTACCGGGAATCCGGGGTCGATAAACAGAATGGTATCTTTCTTCTCGTCACATTGGCTACAAGTAAGGAATGAAGCAAATGTGCCTTGCATGGAGCCGGTGACAGGCACGCAACCTTCCGGACTTAAATCTACATTAATAAATGCCTTGATAAAGTTGGAAGCCTCTTTTTTCAGTTCCGGCAATCCGTTAATATCAGGATATAGACTGGCAATTCCATTCTGTAATGCCGCAATTTCAGCTTTTACGCCTACTGCAGAAGGAGGAAGTCCCGGAACACCCATTTCCATTTTGATAAATTCGACTCCCGATGCTGCTTCTGCTTTTGAAGCAATAGCTTTCACTTCACGAATGGTTGCTTTAGAAAAATCGACAATTTGAAACTCATTTATGGTTTCATCAATCAGATGTCGTTCAATTGGTGTATTTTTCATTCTATTTTCTATTTTATGTAATGCTTGCAAATGTACACGATAATTCTTAATAAACCCACTTTTTCAGAAAAAAGATACTGAAGCTATTGCAGGTTTCAAAAAAATATCTACCTTTGCATCCGCATTCGAGAGGGATGCAATATCTAAAAATGGTGCGTTAGTTCAGTTGGTTAGAATACATGCCTGTCACGCATGGGGTCACGGGTTCGAGTCCCGTACGCACCGCGAAAGCAAATAGCAAATGAAAGCAAAGCTCTGAAATTCAAGG